>OLQC01000014.1_pt1 | contig 231374 bp, 247 predicted proteins | sample 1672471 | NCBI WGS metagenome assembly OLQC01 (sample SAMEA3136689, study PRJEB25190) | human gut metagenome | biome: human gut; feature: human-associated habitat; material: faeces | place: Austria | collected 2013 | reverse complement strand
AATTGAAAAAAGGAGAAAGTGCAGAGGCACTGACCGTAGAAGGACAGAAACCGGATGCGGTGATTCCCTATGAAGAGAATGGAAAGACATGGTATTTCTGGTATTTTACGGATTTGCAGAGTGATAAAGAGGGAAATAAGTTAGAGTATACGTTAAAAAAGTAATTAAAGTATTACATGATTCAGGATAAGAAATAGTATATGAGCTACGAGGAGAAACATATGAATCTATATATTAGGGAAAAAATTACAGGGAGAATAATAAATCAATTAGAAGTGATAGAGGAAAAAAGAATGCGAGAAGAAGATGATGAAGACTGTTTGGTAATAACATCCCCAACTTTTTTAGTGATATTTGGTATGATAGGTCTGGCATTAGGAGTTATCCCCGGAGTACTCTGCATTCGGGAAGGGGATTATCTTTGGGGATTGGTAGGAATCACCTATCTAGGTGGAATTGGCGGCTGGCTGACAGGATATTCCTTATTTTGGAAAGTTGTGATAAATCATGAAAAGGTCGAATATCATAGTTCCTTTTTTGGAATCCGAAGAAGCTATCGGCTAAAGGATATCACAAAGGTATACTATGATGAAGTTGGAAATTTAAAGATATATAAGGGAACCCGTAAAGTATTTACGATAGAGAGTGGTACATATGGAATTGATGACCTAGTAGAATGGTTTGCAGAGGAAGGGGTTTTTATAGAAGATTGCACACCTAGAAAAGATTTTTATAAAGTGCTGAAGCATCCGCAAAAAGCATGGATAGAATTTGTAGCAGGTGAATTAGTAGTCATGTTAGGTCTTTTGTTGGTTGCATATATTATATACAGAGATTTTCCTTTAGATACTACGAAAGCAGTATGGGAAGTAATTGCAAGTGAAGTCTATTGTATAGGGAATTGTGTGTTGCTATTAATATTAATTGTTAGAGAAAGAGTATTTTATCTACAATATCAGAATGGCAGGTATAGCTATCATTGTATGTTCCATGAGGAGGAAACATTTGAATTAGATGACAGAATCACTTATAAGGCGGTAGAAGATGGCATCATTATATATCGTGATGAAAAGCGGTTATTTAAAATCTTTCATGGTTATGCAAATGCAGAGTTCTTTGGCAAAACGTTATTAGAAAAAAATATCAAATGTATTAAGGGAGAGCAGTATATGGAGAAATATAGAGATAAAGAAGAGAGTGATGCGGAAATATAAAAAATAATAACATTACAAAAAAAAATATTTTAGTCTGCTATAATTTTCCAAAAAACAGCACATACTCATACCAAACAATAGTTTAGTGAGGGTATGTGTCATGAGAACATTTCAGGAATTATATCAGGACATCTTAGAACAGGAAGTAGGCAAGGGCAGGAAAATAACAGGCGACTACAATCCTGTGCATATGGATTGTCTGCTGCATCCAGAGCAGTATGCGCCGGTGATTGCGGCAGAAAGCTGTGTGTCCTGCGAGGATGAGCGGGCATGCATGAATAGCTGCGTTTTTGATGCGATTGAGGAGAAAAACGGTGAGATTCATATTAACGCAGAAAAATGCACCGGTTGTGGAGAATGTATAGATGTTTGCAAATTAGAGCGTATTACAGCGAATAAAGATGTACTTCCGGTCATACAGGCAGTACGAAGCGGAAAAAAAGATGTCTATGTGCTGATTGCACCGGCATTTACAGGACAGTTTGGCGAAAAAGCAACACCGGGGCGGCTTCGGACAGCTTTTAAAGCTATTGGATTTAAAGGAATGGTAGAGGTTGCCGTTTTTGCAGATATTTTAACATTAAAAGAGGCACTGGAATTTGAACACCATGTACAAAAGAAAGAGGATTTCCAACTGACAAGCTGCTGTTGTCCGGTCTGGATAGCCATGATCAGAAAAATTTACTCTGAACTGGTGCCACATGTGCCGGGGGCAGTGTCTCCTATGATCGCAGCCGGGCGTGTAGTCAAAGAATTATATCCGGATGCAATGACCGTATTTGTGGGTCCCTGTATGGCGAAAAAAAAAGAAGCAAGAGAAGAGGATATCGCCGATGCAATCGATTATGTACTGACGTTTCAGGAAGTGCAGGACATTTTTCATGCAGCAGGGATACAGCCGGAGCTCTTAAGTGAGGATGAGAAAGAACATTCTTCCAGGGCAGGGCGAATTTATGCAAGAACAGGCGGGGTTTCGGAAGCAGTAAAAAAGACCGTAGAGCAGATAGATCCGGATAAAAAAATTCCGGTGATTCCGGAGCAGGCAGATGGTGTTCCGGCATGCAAAAAGCTGATAGAACGGATTCAAAAGGGTGAGACAGAGGCTAACTTTTTTGAAGGAATGGCATGCAATGGCGGATGCGTCGGTGGTCCTAAGATCATCATCAAAAAAGAAGAAGGAAAAGAGCGGGTAGAAGCCTATGGGGATGAAGCACAGTATAAAACCCCGTTGGAAAACCCGTTTGTGTTAGAATTATTAGAACGTCTTGGTTACGATTCCGTAGAAAATTTTTTAGAAAACAGCGAAATTTTGACCAGAAATTTTGGAGAGTAAAACGGCTCTCCATTTTTTTCGTCATTTTTCACATTGACAGATGCAGGTCTGTATTTTATAATCAAAAACACTCAAGGGAGATTTCTACTCCTTTGGATTTTATCCCAATCAAAATTTTCTTATCAAAATCAAATTATTCCAACAGATCAAAAAAATCAGGGAGGCATAATGTATGAGAACATTAATTGAAGAACACGGTGGCGCGATTGCAACAGCAGCAATTGTAATCATTATTATTGCAGCGATTGTAGCATTAGGACAAACCGGACATTTGCAGACCGTATTTACCACATTGATTGATACATTTACACAGAAAGCACAGGAGGCAGCAAATTTTTAGAGAAAATTCATAGGAGAATCGTATGAGAGAACAGTTATCACTGTCAGATATCCAGTATGGTCCGTTTCTGCCCTTTTTGCGAAAAAAGGATGTTACGGATATTGATTACAATGGCAGAGAATTGTGGATCAGAGATATCCACAACATCAGGCACAAGGTAACGGATGAACAGATCAGGCAGCACTTAAATGAAGAATTCATCCAGTCTTTTGCCACGAATGTTGCAAATTTAGTCGGCAAAAATTTAACACCGACAGACAATGTCATAGAGGCAGAGACAGAAGAACTGCGGATTACTGTGATCCATGAATCTGTTGCATCGACCGGCACCTGTATCTGTATCAGAAAAACACCTCCGGTACAGAGAATTACACCGAAAAAAGCGTTAGAAGAACATTATTGTGAAGAAAAAGTATTGCATTTATTGGCAAATTGCGTCAAAGCAAAGTTAAATATGGTCTTTTGTGGAGAACCGGGAGTCGGGAAAACGGAATGTGCCAAATTTTTGACGGCATTTATTCCACCTGAGCAGAAAGTAATCACCGTAGAGGACACCAAAGAGGTACATTATCGGGAGATTAATCCGGAAAAGGACTGTGTAGAGCTTAAAGTGAATGAGTATTTTTCTTATAATGACGCAATGACAGAGGTACTTCGCATGACACCGAACCGTGTCATGTTATCAGAAGCACGTTCCACGGAAGTAAAGCAGTTAGTAGAGTGCTGGACTACCGGAATTACGGGATTTACGACACTTCATACGGATGATGTGAGGAAGATCCCGGATCGTATTTTAAATATGATGCCAAGCCGTCAGGATGCAGAGAGATTAGAAAATGATGTCTATGTTGGAATGGATGTCGGTGTCCTGTTAGAGACAAGGAGTTCCGGGGAGGAGGGAAAACAGGAACGTTATATCAGCCAGATCGGATTTTTCTCCAGAGAAGATGGAAAAAATCGATGTGTCCTAGCGGTGCAGGGAGGCCAGCTCATAGAGCAGCAGGAGTTGAAATTTTTACCGGAGGACATAAAGAGAAAAATGGATAAAGCAGGGGTTACAGATGTATTTTACTGTGAACAGCTGCAAAAAATGTTAGAAGAAGAGGGAATGGTGTATGAAAAAAATGTGGACGATTAAAAATGCCGCAGTCGCCGTTTTAGGAGCATTATTTCTTGGGGGAATCTGTAAACTTGGAATTTTTTTCAGTGTGATGCTGGGAATCAGTCTTTTTCTTTTGGTTCCCGGAATCATGTCGGGATTGCAAAAAGAGAGAGAATCGTCGGAACGTTTTCTAGAGGTTTGTATTTATTTAGAGCAGATGGAGGGAGCGTATCGAAAAAACCGAAGGATCTACCAGTCTCTTTTAGAAACAGAAATGCTTTTCCGGGATGGAAAAATGAAAGAAGTGTTACAGAAGGCAGTGAAGGAGTATGAAAAAGAAGATGCGGGAGCGGATGTATCAAAAAAAGCACTTTCTATCATAGAAGAAGCCTATGGATGTGAACAGATGGAATTAATGCATGATTTCTTTTTAAGAAATGAAGCACAGGGCGGAGATCCTGAAAAAGCCGTCGGCATTTTAGATAAGAGGAGAAATGCATGGATTGAAGCTACGGAAAAATGTATGAGTGAGAAGAAAAATATGCTGATCTCCGTGATCCTGTCCACCGTGATCCTTTTTATTGTTTCGGAAGTACTGATGTTTTTCCTGCCCAATGAGATGAATATTATGACAAAGATGCCGGAAAGATTTGCAGTCGTGATAGAGGTAACCTGTTTATTATGTCTGATACGCCGTGCGATCAAAAAAAATGCAGCAGACTGGTTAGAAAAAAACAGCGAAAGATCGGAAAAGGACATCAAAAAGGAATATCTTTTTATCGAAAATTATGATGCAAAACGAGCATTATTTTCCAGTATCAAGTGGGCATGCCTGCCGGCAGGTCTGATGCTTCTAAGTTATCTTTTGAGCAAATCTTTTTTGAGTTTTGCCATAGGTTTTCCAATTACAATTCTGATGTTGAATCAACATAAATTAGACTATGCACTTAAGAAAAAAAGAATCAAAAAAGAGGTTGAGCGGGATTATCCGAAATGGCTGTTAGGCGTTATCCTGTTTATGGAAACGGAAAGTGTACAGGGAGCAGTCTTTAAATCGAAGGATACCGCACCGAATATTTTAAAATATCCGTTAGAAAAAATGTGGGAAACATTGCAGAAATTTCCTACAAAACCGGATGCGTATTTTCAGTTCTTAGAAGATTATGATGTGCCACGAGTACATGAAAGCATGAAACTGCTCTATGCAATATCAACCGGAAAAGGCGGAAATACAAAAGAACAGATGCTTCAGATCGTAGAAAAGAACAATACCATGACGATGCAAAGTGAACGAATGAAAAATGATAACAAAGTTGCGGGAATGATGGGATATCTGTTTTATCCGGTTCTTCCGGTCGGAGTAAAAATGATGGCGGATATGCTCCTTATGATGCTTACATTGTATCAGAACATGGGACAGGTATTATGATTTTTATGTAGTAAAAGGAGGAAATAATGGATACTGTGATTAAAGGTTTTTTAGGAGTATTTATTTTTGCAATGATCGTCTATTTATCAGCAGGATTGATCTCGGCAGAGATGGATACTCATGCAGCAAGGAGTTATATGGATAGTGCAAAAAAGGAAATTGCAGAGTCTAATATGTCCCCAACCGTGATCACTGCCGTACAGGAACAGGCAGCAAGAAATGGATATCAGATGCAGATCACAACATATGGAGATGTTTTAGAGACAGATGGCGTAGAACTTAAGATGACCTATCATTATAAAATTCCAATTTTAGGAGTGGATCAGACACACATGGAAAGGGGATATGTAAATTAATGGAAAATTTAATCAAACAAAATGGCGAAACACTGGTATATATAGCATTGTTTCTTCCGATCATAGGTGGATTCGCAGAGGTATTAAAGGTGCTTAGCAGTTTATAACAAGGGGGATGGAACATGAAAGAATTTATGAACCAACATGGTGAAACAGTTCTTGCAGGAACTGCAGCAGCATTGGTGATCAGCAGTTTTGCAGGAATGGTATTTGGAGGAGGATTTTCGCGTATGGCACATATTTTTTCTTCCTGGCTTTACGGGTAAGGAGACCAGCTATGAAAAAAATAATACAGCTGATCGGTGGAGCTTTCGTTGCCGCAATCTTAGTGATTGCGGTAACTGTTATTTATCAAAATCAAATTATCCCAAGACTAAAAACGGATGCTTTTAAAAATACAGAAAAGGAAACGGATTTTAGGGACGAAAGAGCTTTTTATGAAGCAGTATCGTATCATCCGGTATTTGAATATACAGGAGGAACAGCACAAAAAACAGTAATAGCATATGACGAAAATAATCAGGCAACAGCAGCTTCCGTAGAATATTCCGTATTAAAAGATATCTGTGTTACAGATAAAAAAGATGACTATGAAAAAACACTTGCCAAAGCCGTGGAGGAAAACCGCATACGGAACATCGAGGTTACGGTAAGCACACCGGACAAAGAAGAGACATCCGATGCTTCCTATGATAAAGAAAACCAGACCCTTACCTTTACAAAAAGCGGTATCTATTTAGTAAAGGTAACAGGAAAAGATGCATACAACAACCGGGCAGAAACCGAGTTTTTAGTTCCGGTGGAAACACAGTGGAAATCAGAAAAGAACGATAACTGGTAAAAAGGAGGGAAAGATCCATGAAAAATATCGTGATCGGCGTGGCATCTGTCATCGTACTGGTGCTGCTGCTATTCTGCATTTACACGTTGCAGGGGGATGCGACCAGAAAAACGGAATCCTCCGATTCCATTACACAGGCAATGGAGAATGCGGCAGCAAAGATGACAGAGGATGAAGAGGTGTATACCGGCAATGAAGAGTTCCGGACAGCCTTTGTGCAGAACCTGATGCTCCAGTTAGACTCTGCTTCTGATGTCAAAGTAAAGATCTTAATGTCAGATTACCAAAAAGGACTGATACAGGCAGAGGTCACACAGCATTATAAAACTCCCCGTGGAGATGAAAAGGATGTTACACAGACCAGGACGATTCTGGTAGAAAAGAACAAAAAGGAACCCATAGGGAAAGGAGAGAGGAATCCATGAAACGAAAAGCGGTTGTAAGATTATTAGCCGGAACCTTATGTACTGCCACCATGGCAGGAAGCATCCTGCCGGATACGGCGGTGGCATATGCAAAGGAAAATCCGGTGGGGACAGTGGAAACAGCCACACAGGAAGAAACATCGGATACAGATAAAAAACCGGAAGCAGAAACACCGGAAAATACGGCAGATCCCGTAGACGGCAAGCAGAAAGAAGAAGATCCGACTGCCATAAATATGGAAGCAAAGGAAGAGGAAGCGTCAAAAGATAAAAAGGAAGATGGAAAAACAGGACAGACAGATTCCGGGGATCAGGAAAAACAGCCGGTACAGGAATCCGGCAGTGCGGCAAATGATTTTAAAGTGGAGAAAAAGACAAAAAAGAGATCCGAAAACAGCACCGACAAGAAAAAAACGGAAAAGGGAAATGATTCACGAACAGAGCAGAACGAAGTAAAACCTCCGGTGGAGGAAGTCTTTGATGAAGGATACGCTGCTTCCTGCAAGACCTATAATGACATTTTAACAAACCTTTCCTTTGCAGAGGACAGTATCGTACAGGATACGGCAAAATTCTTTGTGGATGAATGCAAGGAAGATCTCAAAAAGTTAGCAGAGCCGAAAAGAAATTTAAGTGCCTTTTTAGACGGCAGCTATGAGGCTGCCATCAGAGCGGAAGAAGGAGAAGACGGATCACAGAATACCGAAAATGTAAGACCGACCGAACTGGTCACACAGTATGAAGTGAGCAAGCCGCAACTGGATGAGGTCATTGCCTGCTTAAATACCTTTGTGACCACGGACTATGAAACACCGGAAGAAAAAGAAGCGGCATTACAGACGGCAAATGAAAAGCTGGATGCCTACTTAAACGCATCCAATGCCTGCCGTCCGCAGGTGTCATTGGAAACGCAGGAAAACGTATCCGTGCCGCTGGCAGCAGAAAAGACCGTCACAGAGAACGGAGTGCGGGCATTTGGCTGGAAGTATGATAAGTCTTATACAAGGATCAGTACCAATGATGTGGCAACCATTCAGGCATATGCAAAAAAAGGAGGAAAATACCTTATCAAGCTCCAACCAAAAGCAGATGGAGGAAAAAATCTTTATTGCGGACAGCGGATCGACGTATCCAATCATACAGAACTTGTTATCGTAAGTGAAAGTACAAACATTTCTCTTTGCGTTAAAAGCACCATGAGTAAAGACCCGAATACCTATTCCGATATGTTCCGTGTGGAAAAAGGTTCCTCCCTGACACTGGGGGATAATGAGAAAAACGGAAAACACGGTGTCATTTTGGATGGAAGAGGCACAGCACACATGGGAAGACTGGTCTGCGTGGAAGTCGGCGGCAGCTTAAACATCTATCCGGGAACGGAGATCAAAAACAACAACAGCATGGACGGACGCGGAAGCGGAATCATTAATAAAGGAACCATGATGATGTATGGCGGTACGATCAGCGGCAATAAATTTGCCACAACGGAAAAGAATTTTCAGGAAGTCAACCTCAAAGACGATGATGATAAGACCTACTGCCATGGAGGAGGACTCAGAAACGATGGAAACTGTACCATCAAGGATGGTACGATCAGCGGCAATACGGCAGCTACCGGGGGCGGTATCTATACCACGGGACCGGATTATGAGTCCGATCAGAAGGAAGCCGTCCTTAAGATCACAAAGTGCAAAATAGAAAACAACAAAGCACTTGGTACGGACCGTGGAACCGGAGGCGGTATCGTGGTCGGTTCCTATATGGGATCTTACTACGACAAGACCTTAAAAAAGAACGTACCATATGTAAAAAACGGTGGAACGCTGATCATTGACGGAGGCGGTAATAATGAAGTCCATATCAGCGGCAATACGGCAGGAAACGGAAACTTCGGAGTTGCCGGAGGCATTATGAACAACGGATATGCGGATATCAAAAACTGTATCATTGAGAACAATCAGGCATCCAGCAAGGGTGCGATCAAAAACGGCTCTTATGATCATACAAAACCGGATATCATCTATAATGGAAAGTCCCGCCATGAAGGAACGATGAACCTGGATAGTGTCAGCATCAGGAACAACGTGGCAAGGGAGACCGGGGCAGATGGAACTCCAAGCAGCTCGGCAGTTGGAAACCATGGGAACATGACCATCAAAAACAGCAACATCCATGACAATACCTCAAAAGGACTCGCCAACTGCGGCACCGAAACAGGTCAGCCTGTCACACTGACTGTACAGGATACGGAGATCTATAGAAATAAGTCAGATGGCATCCATGCCTACGGTGAAAAGTCCGGTGCCGTGATAGACGGATGTAACGTACACGATAACTCCGGTCATGGCATCCGCAACAGCAGGACACTGACCTTTTCGGGAGGTACGACGAAAAGTGAGCAGAACGGAACGGCAAATAAATTTTATTACGGGTTAAAAAATAATGCAGGCGGTGATATCAAGATCCGGACCGGCTTAAACATCACAAAGAGTGCATCGAACGGTATCAGCAATGCAGGAAGCGTAACCCTTGCAGCAGGAAATACCCTGACCGTAAAAGAGAACAGGATCGGTATCAGCAACACCGGAACCTTTAAGGCAGACGGAACACTGGATGTACAGAAGAATACCGGAACAGCCGTAAAGAACAGTGAGAACGGAACGTTTGACCTCAACAGCAATTCCACCATCGTAAACACCATGGCAGACGGAACCGCCATCATCAATGAAGAAAGCGGTGTCTTTACGGTAAAGAGCGGAACACAGCCGACCATCAGCGGGAAAGGCAAAGGAATCAGCAACAGTGCCACCTTCCACTATAACGGGAACGGAACCGTAACGGGAGACAGTGATAACGGCATTTATAACGGCAGTACCGGTGTATTAAACGTAACAGGCGGTGTGGGTGTTACCGGTATGCAGAAACCGGGTATCAGCAATGCGGGAACTGCCACTATCTCCGGAACCGCCAGAGTGCGGAGTGCCAGCAAAACGGCACTGTCCAACGGTAAGACCGGAACCTGCACCATCAGCGGTCAGGCTACATTCCAGTATCTAAGTGGGGCAATCGGAACGGTCAAGAATAAATCCATCTATAATGAAGGTCGCCTGATCAATACTTCAAGGGCAACCTATAAGTCCTCAAACAATAATTCCGTATTACAGAACGGAACGTTTGAGATTTCCTCGGCTGCAAACCATCCGAAGGATTTATGCATCTACCTCTATGAGCAGAGATTTGTGACCGTTACCGGGGCATTGAACAGTGTCAACTACTTACAGCCAAAGAACCGGAAAGCAGGAAGAAAGGTGGCACAGGCATCCTATGCAGGGGCAGATGGCAGCACCATCTTAAACAAGCTGGCGTTAACCGATGACAGCAGGTTCTGCTTAAGGAGCGGAAAGACACTGAACCTACAGAAAGCCAATGCCGCATTAAAGGGAAGTGGAATCAATGCATCGGACCTGACGGCAAAGGATGTCATCTTAAGTGAAGCCGTACAGGTTACATACAAAAGCGGATTAAATGCAGACATCGCATGTACCATGCCAAAAACACAGGATACCTACTGGTATGAGGATGTAAAGGTAAAGGCATCCGTAAATGTAAACGGAACGGAAAGCATGAAGCCGTACATTCAGGATAAGGCACAAAGAAACATCTATCAGTTCCTCGGATGGTATGATAAGGACGGTGTGCAGCGTTATGATCCGGTAACGGATCAGTGGTATGACCCGGAAACCAGGAGATGGTCCAAAGAGTATACCTACTGTGGTGCAAAAGACCTTGTCTTAACGGCAAGATGGGAAAAATCCTACAACATCGCCTACCACGGAAACGGTCAGACCGTGGGGGATGACTACACACAGGAAAAGGATAAGAGCCTGATCATCTCCGATACGGAAATGTATAAGTTTGACGGAAAGTTCTACAAGGGACTGGTCGGGGACGATACGTTCCAGAGGACGGAAACCTACAAAAAGGATGAAAACGGAAACCTTCTGGATAAAAACAACAAAACCGTAACCGATGAAAGACGTGCGGCAAAACTGACGAGCTTAAACCCGGACACCGGAAAGGAAGAACCGTGTGAGGAGCAGTACAGTGTGAAAAAATGGGGAACGTCTGCAAATGTTTTAAAGACAAATGTAAAGGATCAAACCTTTAAATTAAATGCAGAACATAGTACCAGTTATGTTTATGACACGGCTTTAAACACCACCGATGACAAAGGCGAAAACCTCTGCATTACCTATGATGCACCGGATGACATGGTCAAAAAGGGCAGGGAGGAAAAACCGGCAGATAAGCTGACCCTTGGCGTAAAGAAACAGGATGCCACGATCTATGGTGCTTCCCACGGTAAAATGTCCAGCGGTACATGGCTGAACATGTATGCGGTATGGGATAAGTTCCCGCAACTGGATGCCTACAACCGTTACTTCACCTTAAAACAGGCAGAAAACGGAGAGATCACAACGGAAGCACTGCTTACCACCCTGCGTTTTAAGGACGAGGAAGATACAGACGGCAGGTACCTGTATTCTAAGGATTACGAGTACAACAAAACGGAAAACTGCCTGATCATCAAAGGAAAAGACGGTGCCACCTTAAAGCTCCGTGCGGAAACAGACATGGACAGCCTTAAGGAAACCGGAAAGAGCACCATCCGCTACACCTTAACGGATTCCGCAGGAAACATCACGACCAAGGAGGTAGAGTGCCGGATCGTGGATACTTCGGACATCCAAAAAGAGTATGACACCTATGTACGTTTCATCAGTCCGAAATACTACAAAAAGAACGGTGCATATGTTTCTAAGGAGAACGGAGGACTGGAGGAACACTCCATCTGGAAAACGGACCCGGAGTATGCAGCATTGTTAGACAAAGCCATGAGCAATGAAAAACGCGGCATCAAAAAGAAGAGTGTCCGTGTATTCGGTGTGAAGTTTGAAGCAGATGATCCGGGAAGCGGAACATGGGATCATGTGGAAGAAACATGGGAGTTCACACATGAACAGGTAAGATCCGTGGATGACTTTGTAGATCAACATGGTTACATGAACTATAAGGAAAAGGACGGATTAAAGAAATTCCGTGAACAATACAAAGACTGTATCAAGTAGTACAGAAAATGCCGGGTGCTGCGTATGCGGCATCCGGTTTTTTAGCAGAGTTGTAAAAAACATATGAAAGGTGGAGTTGCGATGCAGACCATGATTCAAAATATATTTATGGATCAAAAGAGTTACGAACTTATTCAGAAGAATCAGGATTTTGAACATATATGTTCTGTAATTTTAAACGGCGTTGATACCGATAAACCCCAGCCTCAAACAATTATTATAAATAAAATTGAGTTTCAGGCTGAGTTTCATCCTAAGAATGACTATTTTGGATTTACGTTCACAAAAGAAGGATACCATTATATCTGCCATAAAAAGTGTCGGTTTAAAAACAGTGTATATATATATTCACCAACCGCTATGGAAGAGTATGATGAAGATTTTCCCGGTGCCACTTTACTTTTATACACTACCAAAAAACACATCTATGTCACTCCTTATGGAGAAAACGGCTTAAGTAAAATGGATTCTTCAACAGGAAAGTTTACTCGGAGATTATAATATGTATGACCTTTTGCCTCCTTTGCATAACAACGTCCTAGTATTGCAACATAATAATTTCCAGAAGGAATACGCATATTTCGTGGTTTTATACATGATGTAATGAATCTTTGCGTTAAAATATCTTTAAAATTAGAGCCGCCTCATCATGGGCGGTTTTATTATTATGATCGTTTATTTTTCTGCTATTCTTTGGCTATCTTTTATCTATCCTCATGCTATCCGAAAACTATAATTTCCTTTACATGCCACAATCCCGCAGAAATCAAGGGTTTTGTGGATTTTGGTTGACACAATCATTATGCTATTTTACAATTATAAAATATGTATAAAATAGCTATAATATAACTATTTTATATTGAAAAAAAGTATAAATAATGGTAAAATATATTTAGTAATAAAGGAAATACAAAAACTACATTTTTAAAATACATATTCTGTGGAGGATTTCAATTATGAAAAAAAGAGTTTTAGCATTGATCTTAGCATCGGTGATCACCTTGACAAATGGTAACATCGCATTTGCAGCGGAAGCAGACAATGAAAATACAACAGATACAATGGTTATGGAAGAAGCTGTAGGAGAAACTACACAGCCGAAACCGGAAGAAGATTTAGAATCTGAAGAACCGGAAGAGGTTGCAGAAAATGATCCGGTAGAAAACGAAGAGGTAAACATTACGAATACCGTTGTTACAGCAGGAAAAATAGAAGAGAGCGTTGATACCACATCCGAAAGCACGGAAAACATCACTGTGGAAACACCGGAAGATGTACCGGAGCAGGGTTACGCTAAAAGTGGTACTTATGGCGAAAATATCACATGGAATTTTGATGAAGCTACAGGTACTTTGACATTTTCAGGTAGCGGAGATATGGCAGACACACCGGCTGGAGAATATACTCCATGGGAAAAAAACTTCCACACAGAAGTGAAACATATCATTATCAATGATGGTATTACGAACATTGGTATGAATGCTTTTTATGCGATTGACAAAGCTGTAGATATTTCCATTCCACAAAGTGTAACCGTTATTAAAGGCGGTGCTTTACAGGGCTGCGAGAGCATAGAGGAGGTTCATCTGCCAAATAATTTAACAAATATAGGCACAAATGCCTTTTTTCTGATGGGTTCCTGCAAAGGATTTTATATTGATGAGCCGGGTCCCAAAACAGCTTACCATACAGAAGATGGCGTGTTGTTCTGTAATCAAACTTTAATTACCTACCCTCAAGGAAATACAAGAGCGTCTTATAGAGTTCCATATGGTACAGAGAAATTAGAGGGATTAGCGTTTGCCAATACTACTTATTTACAGACAGTGTATATCCCGGAAACTATGACAAGAATGTACGATAAGATGTTTTCTGATGAGTCAAATGGAGCTACCCATATGGAACATCCGTTAAAGATATATTTCTGTACAACAGAAGTGGTAGACCAGTTTGGTATGTCAAATTTTAATGAAATTTCAAAAGGCTCCCGAATTTATGTAAAAAATCAGGAGACTTGTAATCAGATTAATAATAGTAGTGCCATTACAAATAAAGACGATGATGTCCGAGCAGAGGTTTATCAGCAGACGGAGCCTTATTCTGCATATGAAGCCTTAAAAAAGGCTTATGCAAATCATAGCTATAGATTAAATTCCGGAAGAACTACCCTGTTTCGTTATGAAGCAGCAGATGCACCGACTGCAACTGATACAACTGCATGGACTTCCAGCAATACAGATATTGCAATCTCTCCGGATGGTATGGGATATATTACCGGCGGCACCAAACCGGGAACAGCCACCATTACCGTTACAAGGGAAGATAAAAAAGACTCTTTCAGCTTTACGGTTGAGAACGTGGTCCCGACTACAAGCACGGAGATTTATCATCATGCAGACGGAAAACAGCAGGTATTAGGAAACAGCCTGTGCATCCATACGGGAAAAAGTGATACTGTCAGCTTAAAGACCGTGCCGGAATTAACCACGGCATTGGCAGGAAAGGTTACATGGACTTCTTCAGACAGTTCCAAAGTCAGCGTGAAAGCAAGCGGAACACACAATGAAGAGGCAACCCTGTACCGGAAAGCAGCCGGTGATGTTACCGTAACGGCAGCCATGACGGATGAGAATGGTAAAGAAATCAAAAAAACGTTTCGGGTTATCGGGGATAAAAGTACCGAGGGATGGTTTGCATATGTAAAAGATAATGATACAATATATGACGAAGTATGGACGACCAATTCCACACCGGTAGAACCTCTCGTAGTAGTGGAGGACAGCAATGGTACGGTGTTCAAAGAGGGAATCGACTATACCGTACAGTATCAGGATAATTATCTTCCAGATGAAGAAGAGACTTTTGTATATGCATATGCATATGTTAAACCGATTGGTGTATACAATGGAAATCCATCTATAAGAGTTATATTTACAATCCGTCGTAGCGAACAGCCTGACGATACGGATAATCCTAAAAATCCGGACACTAATCAGAAAAAAGACGATAATCAGAACACCTCTGATTCAAAAAAAACACAGAACTCTTCCACTACGAATAATCTGAAAAAGCAGAAGATCACAAAGGTATCTTCCACATACAAAAAATCAGTCGGACAGAGTTTTACCTTAAAACCAAAAGCCAAGGGCAAGATCACCTATAAGACCGGTAACAAGAAAGTTGCAACGGTCAACAGCAAAGGAAAAGTAACCGTAAAGGGAACCGGAAAGGCAACCATCACGGTAACGGCAAAGGCAACATCCACCTACAGCAAGAGCGTGAAAAAGATCACGGTCTACGGTGTACCGAAAAAACCGGAAATGAAGAAACTGACCGCCGGAAAGAAGAAATTCACGGTACAGTGGAAAAAAGACAAAAAGGCTGACGGTTATCAGGTGCAGTATTCCACGGACAAAAAGTTCAAAAAGAACGTAAAGAGTGTGAATGTATCAAAGAAAAGCACAAAGGCAACCGTAAAGAAGCTGAAAAAGAGAAAGACCTACCGGGTAAGAGTACGTTCCTATAAAAAGATCAACGGAAAGAAATACTACAGCGGATGGGGCAAGGTAAAATCCGTAAAGGTGAGATAACAGGACAATTTGCACAGAATTTTTTTGACAAATATCCAGTTGCGTGATAATATGATAGTAGAAAAGGGTACTGCCGATAGACGGTTAGTCCACATACTTATTGATTACAAAATAACCGTTCAGTTTGCAGGCTGGGGCGGTTATTTTTGTGATTTATTGCATCCAATGGAATATCCAAGTCCGAAAGAGGTCAGGCATAAGCTGATGACTGCAATCAGACCTTCAAGTGTCAGCATTGGCATCCCCTCCTTTCAACAGATTCCCGTTCAGGTTTCTATGTAATCAGAGGGTCACAGTCCCTCTGTAGAAGGACTAACCGCCTACCGTTATGGCAGTACCCATAATGTAATTATAGCAGTTTTTGACAGATTTTTCCATATTTTTAGATGTAACTTTCATTTCCATTTTCTTTATTTTTAAACTTATAGACTTCAATCGGTTTAAAGTCTATCTGCCTGCAACCAATCAGCTGCACATTGTGTAATGTCTTTTATTTTTTCCAAACAAAATTACCCCACTATTAAAAACTGTATAACAGCTTCCATGTACCGGGTATCCTCCGATACATTTTCCGGATTTTTCGACTTTCTTAGGTTAATCAAAAATTGTGTTACTTTAAAATCGCACAAAAACAAAGAGATTTTATGCAAAATCCGGTTTTAAATTCAAAGAAGAAAGGAGACGCAGCGGATCGTATTTTAAATCCGTCTGCTGATAAACACAAAATGAAAGAAATAAACAATATAGCAGATACAACTGGTCGTGCAACATACCAGTCTTCTCCAACAAAGATTTCTCCGGCTATGGAACAATTATATTTTGAGATGGAGGATAAAGAGCATGTGTTCCCAATAGGACTTAAAACCATACTTGAATGTATCCTTTTTGGAGCAAAGGAAAAACAACTGCCAGATCTTCCACTTTCATGGTATACTGAGGTGTGTAGCAGGTATGATATTCCTATGTCAGAGTTATTTGGAGAAGATTAGGAATTGGGAAGGAAATGAATATGCCAACATCAACATTCGGAAAACAATTTGAAGTCAGACATGAAAAATCTGCGGATTTTGTAAAAGAGATGTCTAAATCAGTGGCTCCCACGCTGAGACAGGACTTTCATTCCAATATGGTGTTTTTACATCAAAATACTAGATTAAAAGAAAGTCTTATCCGGGCATTAAACGTAAGATGATATAAAAATCCTACATTAAAAAAGGGTACTGCTCATAATGATGCACGGAATGATAGCTGCAACTGTCAGCTTATGCAGTCGGAAATGGCTATTGTTTTTTATGTAATGAAATATCTGAATCAGAAGAAAGCCTGACATGAGTAAATGGCTAACTCCGTATTTTCAGATATTTACATTGGTTTATCCGATTGCCATAGTATCGCAGCATTTCATCCCAAATCATAATGTAGTACCCTTGACTGGATTATATCATAAGTTTTTCTTGGTTTCTATAAATGAATGATGGGTAGCCATATCACTTCCGAAAAGATGGAAAGGATTCTGTTACGATTCCCATACATGGAAAAATTAAAAAGATATATCTTAAACAATTAAGAAAGATTGTAGAGGAGGAACAAGTATGTCATTAAAGGAGTATATGGAACTGCCGTACAGCATGAGTATCATTCCTGATACAGTAGAAGGTGGGTTCACTGTCATTTTTCCGGAACTTCCCGGATGCATGACATGTGGGGATACAATAGAAGAAGCTGTTGAAATGGCAACGGATGCAAAGAAATGCTGGTTGGAAGACGCAATAGAAATGGGAAAAAAAATACCTTTGCCGTAACAAGAAAGAGATTTAAAATAAAAAAGGGATTTATACGGATAAAGATCTAATCCGGTCTATTCCAAGTATTCCGAGATATCGGATGACTATATGAAAAAGTAGTCCAAGCCTTAAAAGAAAAGGCAGAATGTTTTGGCACTGCACAGCTCCACCAGTTAAAAGGGCTGTTAGTCGGGTACCTATCAGTCCTATTATATTTCAAGGATCATGGAATCTCCTAACAGGTATAAAAGAATTCAGTTACTAGTGGATAAAATGTTTTTGTATTGAAAAAGTGTACGGTGAATGATAATATATAATTAAAAATGAACAAGAACTAAAAAATACATTTTTAAAATGCATAATTATTTGTGATTATAGGAAGAAAGAAATAGAGAATATAAGATAGCACACATCAGATTCGGAACAATAAAAAGACAATAGAATACAAAAGTATCCTATATACAAAGATCACGATAGAAGGAGGAACGGGTTGAAATCATATATTATGTATACCGGATACCAACCCAAAATATAAAAATGATCATAGTACCGGAAAAAGAGGCATTGATTCGTAAATTTGCAGGGAGAAAAATCAGATTTTATAGAAAAAAAGCAAAAATGACGCAGGATGAATTTGGCATACGTCTTGCAAAAGAGTTAGGAAAAAAGGCGGATATCCAGGCAACAACGATTTCAAATTGGGAATACGGAAGAGTTCCCATTCGTAATCTTGAAGCAATTGCAAAAGTATTAAATGTAACAGTGGATGATCTGATTCCGGGGGAAGAGGAGTTTGAAGAAGAATTGGGAACTAAAAAACTTACAGAACAGGGAGATGTCAGTCTGACAATAACTGATGAAAAGTACAAGTTGCAATCGAATTTCCGTTTACCGGTTTCCGTTGAAGAATTGGAACGCTATGATGGAGAACCTGTGTGGGTTAGAAGCAGAAATTCAATGTATAGTGGTAAATGGGGAATTGTAGATGCACTTCGTCAAACAATTGTTTTTAAAAAAGGAGTTTATACGAAATTTTCGGACATTGATGGTATCATATACCGTTTTCCTCAGCCGTTTTCACTTCCGGTGGATGCAATAGGCAGACCTTTAGCATTATCAGAGGTAAGAAAAAGTATAGAACCAATCTGGGTTGAAATAATTAGTAGTGATATGACAGAGAAAATATTGATGAAAGGCTGGTACGAGTATTATCACAATTCTGATTGTGTATCGAATAATTCCGGTTCCATTCTATCTCTATCACTATACGGAAAAACATGGGTTGCATTCACAGACCCATGTAAAGCAGATGAAGATTAATCTGTTAAAAAATCACGAAAGGACTGCAATTACAAAGTCTGCAGTCCTTTTTACATTTATTATCACTATAGAAAAGAGAAGTTTTATTTACCTTCTATGTACCACATAATGGTTATCCTCCATCAGCTTCACAGCCTTTTCAAGAGCATCCTCTTCATAGAACTCAATCTGGAGCACACCGTCCTCATATTCCCGGTTGTGCAAAATTCCGATATTTTTAATACTGATATTGTGGCTTGCCATAATGGTAGCTAAAGTGGCAATGGCACCGGCTTCATCGACAAGATCGCAGTAGACACTGTAATTTTTCTGCAAAGAACCACGGACAGGGGTTGTGATAGAATCACGATAATCTTTGGCACTTTGGAAAAAAGAAATAATGTCATCGGACTTTGCATCTGCGACAGAAGAGCGGATATTTTGTAATGCATGGATATAGCAATCCGTCAGTTTTAGAATTTGTTCCTGATTGGATAAACAGATATTCTGCCACATCACAGGAGAAGAAGAGGCAATGCGCGTAATATCCTTAAAGCCGCCGGCTGCAATCGTACGCATCGTTTCCTGTTCATCATCTAAATCCGAAACCAAATTGACCAGACTAGAAGCAATAATATGCGGAAGATGACTGATCGCAGCCGTTGCAAAATCATGTTTTTCATAGTCCAGGATCATAGGCACAGAGCCTAAGGATTTGACCAGAGCATGAAACTCCTCAAGCTGTGCAGGGGTTGTCTTAGCCGTTGGGGTAATGATATAGTAGGCATTTTCCAAAAGATATTCCGTAGCATTAAAAAAACCTGTTTTTTCGGAACCGCACATCGGATGACCGCCAATAAAATTTGCTTCCATATCCAGGGCAGTTACAGCTTTGTGGATATCGCTTTTGACACTGCCGACATCGGTAATGATGCAGGAAGGTTTGATGACAGATTTCAATTCCTTTAAATAAATAAGATTCTGCTGCACCGGAGTACAGAGAAAAATATAGTCACAGTCAGCAAAATCCGAGAGTGGCAGCAGCGTATCATTTTCGATGGTGCCAAAATTGTGTGCTTCCTGAATGGTGTCAGCATGTCTGGCAGTAGCGATCAGAGTCGTGTCTGGACATTTTTTCTTTATGGTCTTAGCAATAGAGCCGCCGATCAGTCCAAGACCGATAAAACCAACTTTTTCAAAAGACATTACAGTGTCCTCCCGGATAATTCAATGTAAGGCTTGATATTGTTCATCACCGAATCGAATTGCTCAAAGTTCAAAGACTGCGGACCGTCGGAAAGGGCATGGGCAGGATCATTGTGAACTTCGATCATCAGACCGTCTGCACCGCAGGCGATGGCAGCCTTGGCAAGTGGCTCCACATAAGCACGGACACCGGTCGCATGGCTAGGGTCAACAATGACCGGAAGGTGTGTTTTTTCTTTTAAAACGCAGACAGCACTTAAGTCTAAAGTGTTGCGTGTAGCGGTTTCAAAAGTACGGATTCCGCGCTCACAAAGGGCAACTTTGGAATTTCCGGCAGCCATGATATATTCAGCAGCGTTGAGCCATTCATCGATCGTAGCAGAAAGACCACGCTTTAACAGTACCGGCATACCGGTGCGTCCAACCTCTTTTAAGAGTTCGAAATTCTGCATATTTCTGGCACCGACCTGCAGCATGGAAACATACTGTTCCGCAGATTCCACGGCGTGGGCGCTGGTTACCTCACAAATAGTTGCCAATCCGGTTTCTTTTGCGGCAGTCTGCATATATTTTAAACCTTCTACTTCCAGTCCCTGGAAAGAGTATGGGGAAGTACGCGGCTTATAAGCACCGCCACGGAGGATCGTTGCGCCGGATTTTTTAACGGCATGGGCAATCTTTAAAAGCTGTTCCTCTGTCTCTACGGCACATGGTCCGGACATGATCGTAATGTTGTTTGGACCGATCTTAGTGTTGCCAACGGAGAATTCCATCGGTTCCGGGTGGAACTTCTTATTAGACAGCTTATAGCTTTCTGTGATCGGCACAATTTTTTCCACGGAAGGGAGAGCACAGATAGCATTGGTGTCTAACTTGGATTTGTCGCCGACAACACCGATGATCAGCACTTCTTCGCCCTGGGAAAGATGCGTATGTAAGCCTTTTTCCTCAATTTTTGTAATAATCTTTTTGACAGCGGATTCTTCCGCGTTTGGTTTCATAACAATAATCATAATCGTACCTCTTCTTCTATAAAATAAATCATAAACTAAACATATCATACTATGAAATTTTTAAAAATGCAACACTTCAACGCGTTTAAGCGCTAAAATATTTTTGGGAAATGATTGTTAAAATAATAACATAGAAAAATAAATTGTGAAAAATAAATAAAAGACTTGAGAATAATCAGAAAATTTTGTAAAATATAGATATCGGTAATGAGAAGTTGCCAAGATTAGTTTAAGGGAGGATTTTTATATGAATGTTTACACAACTGACAAAATTCGGAACGTAGTTCTTCTGGGGCATGGTGGAGCCGGAAAAACATCCCTGGTAGAAGCAATGGCATATTTATCCGGCATTACAAATCGTATGGGAAAAATCAGTGATGGAAATACTATCAGTGATTATGATAAAGAAGAGACAAAGCGTCTGTTTTCCATTAATACATCTGTAGTTCCAATTATCTGGGACGATGTAAAGATCAACATATTAGATACTCCTGGTTATTTCGATTTTGTAGGCGAGGTAGAAGAAGCAGTGAGTGCCGCTGATGCAGCGATCATCGTAGTATCAGGAAAGAACGGAATTGAAGTAGGAACGAAAAAAGCATGGGAAATCTGTGAAAAATATAAATTGCCGCGTATGGTATTCGTAACCGATATGGACATAGACAACGCAAGCTACCGTCAGGTTGTAACAGATCTGCAGGAACTTTACGGAAAGAAGATCGCGCCATTCCATCTTCCAATCCGCGAAAACGAAGAGTTTGTGGGTTATGTCAATGTTTTACAGCAGAGAGCAAAACGCTGGACGGCAGACGGAAATGTAGAAAAAACAGAAGTACCGGAATACTCCAAAGAGAATTTAGGTATCTGCAGGGAAGCTTTGATGGAGGCTGTTGCAGAGACCAGTGAGGAGTTCATGGACCGTTACTTCAACGGCGAGGAATTTTCCGAAGATGAGATCCGACAGGCACTCCGTGTGAACGTGGCAGAGGGAAGCATCGTACCGGTGCTGATGGGCTCTAATATTTTAGCACGCGGAATGTATACCTTAATGGTTGATATCGTAAAATATCTTCCAAGTCCTGAAAAACGTGAATGTACCGGAATCAATGCAAAGACAAACGAAGTATATCCGGCAAATTACGATTTTGCAAAACCAAAATCAGCATATGTGTTTAAGACTATTGTGGATCCGTTTATCGGAAAATATTCATTAATTAAAGTAAATTCAGGTGTATTGAAAGCAGACGATGTGCTTTATAATCAGCACAAAGACGTCGAGGAAAAGATCGGAAAACTTTATGTACTCCGCGGAAATAAGCCGGAAGAAGTAACAGAGCTGCATGCGGGAGATATCGGAGCATTGGCAAAACTTTCAAAAGTCACAACAACCGATACTTTATCGACAAAAGCAAATCCGATCCTGTATATTCGGACGCAAATCTCCACACCATATACATGCATGAGATATAAAGCAAAGAATAAAGGAGATGAAGATAAGATTTCCCAGACTTTGCAAAAACTGATGCAGGAAGATTTAACATTGAAGAATGTCAATGACAGCGAGAACGGACAGACGCTTTTATATGGTATGGGTGACTTGCATTTAGAGGTAACGGCAAGCAAACTCTTAGAGAAATACAAAGTGGAGATTGAACTCACAAAGCCGAAAGTTGCGTTCCGTGAGACCATTCGTAAAAAAGCAGACGTAGAATACAAGTACAAAAAACAGTCCGGAGGACATGGACAGTATGGTCATGTTAAGATGACATTTGAGCCATCCGGAGATTTAGAGACACCATATGTATTCGAGCAGACCGTTGTCGGTGGAGCTGTTCCAAAGAACTATTATCCGGCAGTAGAAAAAGGTCTGGCAGAAGCAGTGTTAAAAGGACCTATGGCAGCATATCCGGTAGTCGGAGTGAAAGCAGTGCTTTATGATGGATCCTATCATCCGGTAGACTCTTCCGAGATGGCATTTAAAACAGCAGCGATCCAGGCATTTAAGAAAGGCTTCATGGAGGCATCTCCGGTACTCTTAGAGCCAATTTCTTCTCTAAAAGTCATTGTTCCGGATAAATATACCGGAGATGTTATGGGAGATTTGAACAAACGCCGGGGCAGAGTTCTTGGAATGAATCCGATCGATGGCGGAAAACAGGAGATTCTTGCAGACGTTCCGACCATGGAACTCTATGGATATACCACAAGTTTGAGAGCGATCACCGGAGGAAGCGGAGACTACTCTTATGAGTTTGCAAGATATGAGCAGGCACCTTCTGATATCCAGGAAAAAGAGATTGAAGCAAGAGCAAATAAAGTAGAAAAAGCAGATTAAAAATAAAGACGGGTTGGAGATAACAGGTGAAGATCAGAAAGCAGAAAGCAGTTGCATGGATTCTGGTTCTGGTTTTCCTGTTAGAAGACCCTGCAGTTGTAAGGGCATATGGATTTCAGGATGGGAAACCACAGGAATTATCCGAAGATAAGAAAAAGTATCCGACAGATATCACAAAAACAGATCATCTGTTTGAGTACCGGATTACCTATGAGTTGAACGGAGGACAGAATTCAGGGAAAAATGCCGAGTCCTATCGCATGGATGATTTACCGCTTACTTTAGAATCGCCAAGGCGGGTAGGATACAACTTTGCAGGATGGTATGCAGACAATTATTTTGAAAAAAAAGTAACAACCATTGAACAGGACATGGTTGGGAATATGGTGCTATATGCAAAATGGACCAGAAAGATCAACGATGTCGAAAATATCAGCAGGTATTCTTATCATACGGATGCGAAACTTGGCAAAGACACCAAGACACTAAAAGACTGCAATTATAAAGTGTTAGACTATGTCAGCATTCCGGGAATGCCCTCGACAAGACAGGAGGACATCAAAACCCGGCGCATTTTAGATGAGGATCAATGTCCGCAGGGACTATGTCTGACAAAAGATTTTATTTTAGTGACGGCATACAGTTGTGATTGGGATGTGTTAGGGTCACTTTATCTGTTTGACAGAAAGAGTGGAGAGTATCTTGCAACACTCGGAATGAAGAGAAACAGCCACTTAGGCGGTGTTGCCTGTGATGGAAAAAATGTATGGATCTGTCATTCCGACAATAGCACCTTAGAAAGGATCCCATATCAGATCCTTGTGGAACTCGCAAAGGAAAAACCAAAAGAATTTATTGACTGTTCAAAGTCCATAGAGGCTTTTCGGGTGAAAAACCGTCCTTCCTGCATCACCTATCATGATGGAAAATTGTGGGTAGCAACGGAAAACGATTTTTTAAAATCCAAAATGATCTCCTATCGCTTTGCGAAAAACGAATTAAAAGAAATGGATTCCTATACGATACCGCCAAAGGTACAGGGGATTGCATTTGCAGACGATGGCAGAGTGTTTTTAAACACTTCGTTAGGAAGGACAAAATCCTCCTTTTTAAGAATATATCACTCGTTAGAAGCCTTGAATGAAAAGCCGACAAAACCGATGCAGAAGGTAGAAATGCCGCCCTGCTCGGAGGAACTTGAGATTTTTGGACAGAATCTCTATATTCTCTTTGAATCTGCGGGACAGAAGTATTATGAAGGAACGGATGGAAAAGGCAACAGTTTGTCGCCATTAGAAAAGATCATATGTATCAGATTACAATCAGTGTAAAAGAGTAAAAACGCAGGGCAGATTTCCTATGAAAATTGGGAATCTGCCCTGTTGTGTTATGGAGCTGTGTGGTGGTCTGAAATTTGCATTTCGGTTTCATGGAAGGACATGTTTTGTGTCCTTGTTTCGTGGGAATACTTGACAAATACTAGGTCTGTGCTAAAATTTTATCTATATGAGCAAAAATAAGAGAAAGTAGAGATTCGTAAGTCATACGAGTTTAGGAGGAACAGGAAAATGTCAGTCAAAGGAACACCATATAATCACAGAGCCATTGAGCAGAAGTGGCAGAAAATCTGGGATGATGAGAAAGCATTTGCAGCAACCGATGATTATTCCAAACCAAAATATTATGCACTGGTAGAGTTCCCATATCCATCAGGACAGGGACTTCATGTAGGTCATCCAAGACCATATACCGCATTAGATATTGTAGCAAGAAAGAGAAGAATGCAGGGTTACAATGTCTTATATCCGATGGGCTGGGATGCATTCGGACTGCCGACAGAGAACTATGCGATTAAAAATAAGATCCATCCAAGGATCGTAACAGAGAATAACGTGAAGCATTTTAAACAGCAGCTTCATTCTTTAGGTTATTCTTTTGACTGGGATCGTGAGATCAATACAACAGACCCGCAGTATTACAAGTGGACACAGTGGATCTTCTTAAAATTATTTAAAGAAGGTTTGGCTTATAAGAGTGAGATGCCGATCAACTGGTGTACATCCTGCAAAGTCGGTCTGGCAAATGAAGAAGTAGTCAACGGAGTCTGCGAGCGTTGTGGAAGTCCGGTAGTACGGAAAGTAAAGAGCCAGTGGATGTTAAAGATCACGGATTACGCTGAAAAACTCTTAGAGGGATTAGAGGACGTAGATTATATTGAGCGTGTCAAAGTTTCACAGAAGAACTGGATCGGAAAAAGCCAGGGTGCAGAGGTAGAATTCCAGGTTGCCGGCAAGGAGGAAAAACTGACCGTGTATACAACCAGACCGGATACTTTGTTCGGAGCAACCTATATGGTAGTATCACCGGAGCATCCGATGTTAGATAAATATAAAGAAGATATTAAGAACTGGGATGCAATTCAGGATTATCGTGAGCAGGCTGCAAAAAAATCTGATTTTGAGCGTTCAGAACTTGCAAAAGAAAAGACAGGTGTGGCAATTGACGGTTTGAGTGCCATTAACCCGGTCAATGAGAAAGAAATCCCGATCTGGGTATCAGACTATGTACTGATGTCTTACGGAACAGGTGCGATCATGGCGGTTCCGGCACACGATACCAGAGACTGGGAGTTTGCAAAAAAATTCGATCTGCCGATCATCGAAGTAGTGGCAGGCGGTGAGAATGTACAGGAAGAGGCATACACCGAGGTGGCTTCCGGAAAACTGATCAACTCCGGATTTTTAGATGGACTTGAAGTAGCAGAAGCAAAGAAAAAAATGATCGCCTTTTTAGAGGAAAAAGGAATTGGAAAAAGCAAGACCAACTTCAAACTGCGTGACTGGGTATTTTCACGTCAGCGTTACTGGGGCGAACCGATCCCAATCGTAAAATGCGAAAAATGTGGTTATGTTCCGCTTCCGGAGAGCGAGCTTCCGTTAGAGCTTCCGGATGTAGACAGCTATATGCCGACAGACAATGGAGAATCTCCATTAGCAGCAATGACAGACTGGGTCAATACCACCTGCCCTTGCTGTGGCGGACCGGCACAGCGTGAGACAGATACCATGCCACAGTGGGCAGGTTCTTCCTGGTATTTCTTACGTTATACAGATCCGAAGAATACAGAGGCATTAGCAAGCAAAGAAGCACTGAAATACTGGCTGCCGGTAGACTGGTATAATGGCGGAATGGAGCATACAACACTGCATCTTCTCTATTCCAGATTCTGGCACAGATTTTTATATGATCAGGGTGTTGTTCCAACAAAGGAGCCATACCAGAAACGTACTTCCCACGGAATGATCTTAGGAGAAAATGGCGAGAAGATGTCTAAATCCCGTGGAAATGTAGTAAATCCGGATGACATTGTCATGGACTACGGCGCAGATACACTTCGTACTTATGAAATGTTCATTGGAGCATTTGATCTGAGTGCTTCCTGGTCTGAAAATGGAGTAAAAGGATGCCGCCGTTTCTTAGACCGTGTATGGAAACTGCAGGAGATTTTAGTAGACGGAAATGAGTACCGCAGTGCATTTGAAACAAAGATGCACCAGACCATCCAGAAAGTAAGCAGTGATTTTGAAAATTTGAAATATAACACAGCGATTGCTGCAATGATGAGTCTGTTAAATGATTTCTATAAAGAGGGATCTATCAACCGTGCAGAATTCAAAACATTTTTAATTCTCTTAAATCCGGTAGCACCTCATATCACGGAAGAAATCTGGGAGAACTGCGGTTACGAAGGAAGAGTCTATGCACAGACCTGGCCGGAATTTGATGAGGCAAAGACCGTAGAAGATACGATCGAGCTTCCGGTTCAGATCAACGGCAAGACAAGAGCAGTTGTAACACTTCCGGCAGATGTAGATAAAGATACTGCAATTGCTGCAGGAAAAGAACTGATTGCAGATAAGCTGACAGGAACAATCGTAAAAGAGATTTACGTTCCGGGCAGAATTATCAATATTGTGCAGAAATAGTTGAAATAAAATATAAGAACATTGCACAGATGAATGTGCATTTGAAAAGACAGAATGGCGTAGTTTAGTGTAGCACTGACTACGCCATTTTACATAGAAATTGTGTAAAGTTAACGTCTTTTCATATTTTTCATCAGTGAGAGGATCATATCCGTCTTTTTTCGTTCCTCCTCTGACATGTTCTGTTTCAGGATATTGATCATCATATCACGTTCGTTTTCGGAAAATTCAATCCCTTCCTTTTTGGCGGTAGAAGCAGCCTGCGAAAGCTCGGATGCCATTTCTTTTGCGTTGCCGGAATGGTTCTGATTGGCAAACTGCATTAAAAAATTGAGCTTTTCAGGGGAAATATTTCCCATATTTCCCTGTTTTAATAAATCTGAAATGTCCATTAGATACCTCCTGATCAGCGGAACAATAAGTCATATGCGGAAAAGAGCTGGAACATATTGATAAAGGAATCAAGATTTTCCGCCTCTTTTTCATTGCAGTATGGGCGGATGTCATTCAGCATATTGACCACATTTTCTTCCGGATTTTCCATAGAACATATATTCAGACTGCTGGAGTCGTTTTCAAAAAAGTGTATTGTCTTCTGCAACTCTAAGATTTTGGCAAAAATTGCGAGATTCTTCTGCTGGGGTTCCTGCAGATAGGGAATTGAGGTTTTCAGAATCTGGAGTTCTTTGCTTTGCAGCTGTTCATCGAAAAGTGTTGGTTTCAGTTCGTCGTCCATAAAATCCTGTAGTTACCCTTTTTCTTTCAATATATGCATCAGAAAAAAAGCTATGCAATATTTTGAAGCCTGCATATAGTAACAGTAGGAGCTTTATGCCAAAATCAAGAATAGGAGCAGAAAAATGGGAAAACTGATCATTGACGGAAATAAAGTATATGAGATAGATGAGGAATGTCTTGAGAAAAAACGCCACAAAGAGCAGGAAGAACGAAAAAGAGAATGGGAACAGAAATGGGAGCGAAACCGTGAAAAAAACAGTCAGAACAGTCGTGAGAAGAACCGTAAAGGTGTAAGAGAAATTTTCCGATAAGAAAAACGGGTACTGCATCAGCAGTACCCGTTTCAGATTGTAGAATAAGCAGAAAGGCTAGAAGCATCCACCACCGCATCCGTTGCCGCCGCAGCAGAAGAGTAATAAGATTAACCATAAACAGCTGTTGTTGCCGTTATCGCATCCGCCACCGATACCATTGTTGCCGCATCCGCAACAGCATAACAGGATGATCAACCAGATAATAGAGTTGCATCCTCCTTCGTTTTCGCATCCGCATCCACAGTTTGTTGCTGCTAAATCACTCATTTGAAATCCTCCAAATTTTTACTTACACTTCATCATATGTGGGGAACAAAAAAGTGTTACAGGGCAGCCATAAAAAATAATAAAATGTTGACAATACTTGCATAATTGTATACAATTATGCAAGAAGATAAATTGTATACTAAATAAGATCAGGAGGATGAAGATGAAAGCCATCGGAGATATGAGGGAAGTTGTCAAGAATGAAAAGACAAATCTATTACAGTTAGAGGAACATTTTTACCAGTTAAATGATGTGGCAGAGCCAAACGTATTCAGAAATCTGTTTCCATACGATGAAGTGCCTAAGATCGCATTTAATGACCGTATCGTGCCTCATAATATGCCGGAAGAAATCTGGATCACGGATACCACATTCCGGGATGGACAGCAGTCAAGAGCTCCTTATACGGCAGAGCAGATCGTAAAGATTTATGATTATCTGCACAGATTAGGCGGACCAAACGGAAAGATCCGTCAGAGCGAATTCTTTTTATATAGTAAAAAAGACAGAGATGCCGTTTATAAATGTTTAGAGCGTGGATACCGGTTCCCGGAAGTTACGAGCTGGATCCGTGCCAATAAGAAAGATTTTCAGCTTGTAAAGGATATCGGATTGAGAGAGACAGGAATCTTAGTCAGCTGTTCCGATTATCATATTTTTTATAAAATGCGAATGACAAGAAGAGAGGCAATGAATCAGTATTTAAGTGTCATCCGGGAATGTTTAGAGACCGGTATTTCACCGAGATGTCATTTAGAGGATATCACACGTTCCGATATCTATGGATTTGTCATTCCGTTCTGTTTAGAACTGATGAAGCTGATGGAGGAATATCAGATCCCGATCCGTATCCGTGCCTGTGATACGATGGGTTATGGCGTGAACTTTGCCGGAGCCGTTATACCAAGAAGCGTACAGGGGATCATTTATGGTCTGACCACACATGCAGGTGTGCCAAGTGAACTGATCGAGTGGCATGGACACAATGATTTTTATAAAGCGGTAACCAATTCCACAACCGCATGGCTCTATGGAGCAAGCGGTGTCAACTGCTCTTTATTCGGTATCGGGGAAAGAACCGGAAACACACCGTTAGAGGCAATGGTGTTTGAATATGCACAGCTTCGGGGAACTTTAGACGGTATGGATACAACCGTGATCACGGAACTTGCAGAGTATTTTGAAAAAGAATTAGGATATGTGATGCCGGATCGTACACCATTCTGCGGAAAGAATTTTAATGTTACAAGAGCGGGAATCCATGCAGACGGATTGTTGAAAAATGAGGAGATTTATAATATATTTGATACGGAGAAATTTTTAAACCGGCCGGTACTGGTATCTGTATCAAACACTTCGGGATTAGCCGGCATTGCACACTGGATGAATACTTACTATCATTTAGAGGGAGAACGTGCAGTAGATAAGAATTCAGAGTTAGTTCATCTTGTAAAAGAGAAGGTGGATCAACAGTATGATGATGGCAGAGTGACCGTTATGACGGATGCAGAATTGACAGAAATGATAAATGACTGTTGTCAAAAGCTGCAGATTGAATTATAACTATAGGAGGGTTTATAATGAGTGAGGATGGTCATTCCCTGAGTGCGCGTGTGTTTCATACCCTTCGGGAAGAAATTTTATCCGGAAAATATCAAAAAGATGAGGAACTCAAAGAAAAGACGATCGGAGAGGAACTCGGAGTCAGCCGGACACCGGTACGGGAAGCCTTAAGGCAGTTAGAGTTAGAAGGTTTAGTCACGATAATTCCAAACCGGGGAGCTTTTGTGGAGGGAATATCCAAAGATGATATCCAGGACATCTATGAGATCCGTTCCCTTTTAGAAGGACTTTGTGCGAAAAAGGCGGTCACCGGGATCACGGAGAAAGAATTAGAAGAATTAGAGGAGAATCTTTATCTTACGGAGTTTCATATCCAAAAAGAACATTATGAACAGATATTAGAATTAGACAATCGTTTTCATGAGATTTTGTATGAGGCATCTAAGAGTAAGATGTTAAAACATGTGCTCAGCGACTTCCACCACTATGTGGAACGGGTACGGAAAGTTTCACTTTCCGGTACAAAACGTGCAAAGGAGTCGAACGAGGAACATAAAAGGATTGTCGAGGCTTTAAAGGCTCATGATGCGGAAAAAGCCCAGCAGCTTGCAAACCAGCATATTATGAACACCATCCACAGCTATGACCGCTACGGATGGGATAAGCTATTAAATATGAACAGTATGGAGGAAGAAATTCATGGAAAAAATTAAGATGGCAACACCGTTAGTTGAGATGGACGGAGATGAAATGACAAGAATCCTGTGGCAGATGATCAAGGATGAACTGTTAAATCCATTCATCGAACTCAATACCGAATATTATGACCTTGGTTTAGAGCATCGTAATGCAACCGACGATCAGGTAACGGTAGATTCCGCAGAAGCGACAAAAAAATATGGAGTTGCCGTAAAATGTGCGACGATCACACCGAATGCAGCCCGTATGGATGAGTATGACTTAAAAGAGATGTGGAAAAGTCCAAACGGAACGATCCGTGCGATCTTAGACGGAACCGTATTCCGTACCCCGATCGTAGTAAAGGGAATCGAGCCATGTGTACGCAATTGGAAAAAACCGATCACGATCGCAAGACATGCTTATGGTGATGTATACAAAGGTGTGGAGATGAAGATCCCGGCAGCAGGAAAATGCGAACTTGTATACACAGCAGAGGATGGTACCGAGATGAGAGAAACCATCCATAACTTTACCGGCGCGGGAATCGTACAGGGACAGCACAACGTAAATGCTTCTATTGAGAGCTTTGCAAGAAGCTGCTTTAACTATGCACTGGATCAGAAACAGGATTTATGGTTTGCAACCAAAGATACCATTTCTAAAAAATATGACCATACATTTAAAGATATTTTCCAGGAAATCTTTGATGCAGAATACAAAGAAAAATTCGATGCTGCAGGAATTGAATATTTTTATACATTGATCGACGATGCCGTGGCAAGAGTCATGAAATCTGAAGGTGGCTATATCTGGGCATGCAAGAACTATGACGGAGATGTAATGAGCGATATGGTATCTTCTGCCTTCGGTTCACTTGCAATGATGACCTCCGTATTAGTATCTCCGGACGGATACTATGAGTATGAAGCTGCACATGGTACGGTACAGCGTCATTACTACAAACATTTAAAGGGTGAAGAGACCTCTACGAACTCCGTAGCAACTATTTTTGCATGGACAGGAGCACTCAGAAAACGTGGAGAGCTTGACAACAATCAGGCATTGTCTGACTTTGCAGATAAATTAGAGAAAGCATGTATTGCAACGATTGAGTCAGGAAAAATGACAAAAGATTTAGCATTAATTACATCTTTAGAAAATGTCACCGTATTAAACAGCGAGAACTTTATCAAAGAGATTCGCAAAACATTAGAAGAGATGTTATAAGCGTACAGAACATAGAAATGATACTTCGGAAAGAGGTGCCTGCAAGGGGCACCCTTTTTCGGGTAATGAGGTGAAATATGATACTATCCGTTCAGAATGTCAGCAAATCATTTGGAACAGACGAAATTCTAAAAAATGTGTCTTTTCATATTGAAGATCACGAAAAGGCAGCCGTGGTCGGCATTAACGGTGCCGGAAAGTCCACGCTTTTAAAAATTATAGTAGGGGAACTGACTCCTGACACCGGAGAGGTTATCACTGCAAAAGGTAAATCCTTAGGCTATTTAGCACAGCATCAGGATTTAGAGGGTGATAGGACCATTGAAGAAGAATTGCTTTCGGTAAAGAGTGATGTCATTGCAATGGAGAAGAAAATTCGTGCCATGGAAAAACAGATGCATCATGTAGAGGGAGCAGAATTAGAAAAACTTTTAGAGGACTATAACCGTATGCATCATCAGTTTGAATTAGAGGGTGGTTACAGTTATCGGAGCGAAGTTTACGGTGTCTTAAACGGACTCGGTTTTTCACAGGAGGATTATCAGAAAAAAATCAGCCAGCTTTCGGGAGGACAAAAGACCAGAGTGGCACTTGGAAGGCTGCTTGTGACAAAGCCGGACATCATTCTGTTAGATGAGCCGACGAACCATCTGGATATGAACTCCATTACATGGTTAGAAACCTTTTTGATGAACTACAAGGGTGCGGTAGTCATCGTGTCCCATGACCGTTATTTTTTAGACCGTGTCGTGACAAAAGTCATTGAAGTGTCGCTGCATCAGGCGCAGGTCTATGAAGGTAATTATTCCGAATATGCCGTAAAAAAAGAAAAAGTCCGCGAGGCACAGCTAAAAGCCTATTACAATCAGCAGCGGGAGATCAAACATCAGGAAGAAGTCATTACCAAGCTGAAATCCTTTAACCGTGAAAAATCCATAAAGCGGGCAGAGAGCCGTGAAAAGCTGCTGGATAAGATCGATCGTTTAGAAAAACCGGTGGAAGAACATACTGATATCAAGATCATATTAGAGCCGAATATATTAAGCGGTAACGATGTCTTAAGTGTGGAGGGATTAGCAAAATTTTTTGGCAGCCAGAAACTGTTTGAAAATCTGGATTTTGAGATCAAGCGTGGAGAGCATGTTGCCCTGATCGGAAACAACGGAACCGGAAAAACAACGATCTTAAAGATCTTAAACGGAATGGTCAAAGAGGATGCGGGAGTCATCCGGCTTGGAAGCAATGTCTATATCGGATATTATGACCAGGAGCATCAGGTACTCCATATGGAAAAAACACTGTTTGAAGAGATCAGTGATGCATATCCGGAACTGAACAATACACAGGTGCGAAATACCTTAGCGGCATTTTTGTTTACCAATGATGATGTCTTTAAAAGAATCGGTGATCTGAGTGGTGGAGAGCGTGGACGTGTGTCTTTGGCAAAGCTGATGCTTGGCAAGGCGAATTTTTTAATTCTCGATGAGCCGACGAATCATTTGGATATTTTTTCAAAAGAAATATTGGAATCGGCATTGAACCACTATACGGGAACCGTCTTTTTCGTCTCCCATGACCGTTATTTTATCAATAAGACGGCACACCGGATACTGGATCTGTCTAACGGAGTGCTGACAAATTATCTGGGAAATTATGACTATTATATAGAAAAACGTACAGAGCAGGAAACGGTAACGCCAGCAGATACAGAAACCGTTTCAAAAGAAAAAGCAGAGACAGAAAATAAACAGGACTGGCAGAAACAAAAGCAGGAGCAGGCACGCCGCAGAAAAATTGCCAATGAACTGCAAAAAGTAGAAGCCGAGATTGAAATGTGCGAGCAGAAAATCGCCGAGATCGATGAGCAGTGTCAGGATCTTGCGATTGCAGTAAATTCCGCAAAATTAAATGAACTTGGAAGCGAACGAGCCGTTTTATCTGAAAAACTAGAAGCACTGTATGAGCAGTGGGAAGTGCTGTCAGAAGATAGTTAAATTTTTGACACATTGACAGTAAAACTACAAATGCTTATAATGTATGTAGTTGGCTTAGGAGGAATTAAAGTGGAAAAAGAGATTTCACAGGCAGTAATTCGCAGAATGCCCAGATATTATAGATATTTAGGGGAGCTTTTAGACGAAGGTGTGGAGCGTATTTCGTCGAATGAACTTAGCAGCAGAATGAATGTCACTGCGTCACAGATACGCCAGGATCTGAATAACTTTGGCGGATTCGGACAGCAGGGATATGGATATAATGTAAAATTTTTGCACGATGAGATCGGTAAGATCTTAGGCTTAAATCAAAGACACAATATTATTGTAGTCGGAGCCGGTAATCTGGGGCAGGCACTTGCGAATTATGTAAAATTTGAGAAACTGGGCTTTGTGATCATTGCCCTGTTTGATGTAAATCCTGCACTGAAAGGAAAGACAGTGCGTGGAATAGAAATTCATATGATTGATGAAATGGAAGACTTCTTAAAGACACACGATGTGGATATTGCGGCATTGACCATGCCAAAACAAAAGGCAGACGCAGTTGCAAAGAAACTGGTGGATTCCGGCGTACATGCGATCTGGAATTTTGCACATGTGGATTTAGAACTGACAGATAAGGACGTGGTAGTAGAGAACGTTCATCTGTCCGACAGTCTGATGCAGTTGTCCTATAACATTGTAAAAAATCAGTCAGCAAAAGAAAAATAGAGTAGGGACGGGGATTTCACATGAAAGAGAAAGAATATTTCAAAGGAGCCTTGATCAATAAGAAAGTACCGATTCTGGTCTTAGACCAGAAGTGGCACCGGCTGTTTGCGATTCATGGAAAATCAGACGAGATTCAGAGTACGGAAGAAGAATTGAATCATCTCATAGCCAGACAGGGGCAGGCAAATCAGGATATCAAAGACTTAAAAAAAGTCAAAGCCAGTCTGATGGAGAGCATTGTTGCACATATGGATGAGAGTGATGAGCAGAGTAACCGACCGTCAAATGATAAGATCATGGATGAGAATACCCGCCTGATCAACGAAGTAAATGAAAAAATAGAAGCATGTGAGGATGAACTGTTAGAACTGCCAAAACAGATCAAAGACGCAAATGAAAGACTCATGTTAGCAAGCATGGAGTTCTGTTATGAGAAACTTCGCACAAATGATGAAGAAATCAAGGAAATCGATGCCTGGATCAAACAGGTGCGGATCGATCTGAAAAAGAATATCATCAAAAAGCAGAACCGTGAGATCAACAGCAAGGAAATCTATTCCTATATGCATGATATCTTTGGTGCGGAGATCATAGATGTCTTTGACCTGAAAGAGGAAGAAGAACAGGGACAGAAAAAAGAAGAAGAATAAAAAAGCGGGCGCTTTACCAGTTCGGTAGAGCGTTGTTTTTACATTAAGAATCCTATCAAGAGAGAAGTGATAAAATGCAGTATTTGCTGAATGCAAGAGAGATGAAGCAAATTGATAAGAATACGATAGAAGTCTTTGGAGTGCCATCCCTTGTTCTGATGGAACGGGCGGCACTGCGTGTTGTGGAAGTGATAAAAAAGGAAGCAGCAGATGCGAAGAGAACACTTGTAGTCTGTGGTACCGGAAACAATGGCGGAGACGGTATGGCAGTGGCACGGATGCTTTATTTAGAAGGCAATGACGTAGAGGTATGGCTGATCGGAAATCCCGAAAAGTGTTCCGAAGAGACGAAAAAGCAGTATGATATCTTAAAAGCATATGGCATTCCGGTCGTGGAACAAAAAGAGGGATTTTGTGAGCAGTTTTATGCGCAGAAGCCGGATGTAGAAGAGGAACAGGCACAAATACAAACACAGATACAAAGGCAGACACAGATACAGGCACAAACACAGACTGCGTATACTCTGATCATAGATGCCCTGTTTGGGATTGGGCTGTCAAGGAACGTCGAGGGAATCCATCGGGAAGCGATCGAAGAAATGAACCGGTTAGAAGGAACTAAAATAGCGGTTGACATTCCATCCGGGATACATGCGGACAGTGGGGCAGTCATGGGAAGCTGCTTTTATGCGGACCATACCGTGACCTTTGCATACAATAAAACAGGATTGTGCCTGTATCCGGGAGCAGACGTGGCGGGGCAGATCCATATTGCAGATATCGGGATCACAAAAGAGAGCTTTTTAGAAAAAGAGCCACAGATGCTGATGCCGCAGGCAGAGGATTTAACAAGACTTCCAAAAAGAAAAGCGGATTCGAACAAAGGAACTTACGGAAAAGTGCTTGTCATAGCCGGAAGTGAAGAAATGTCAGGTGCGGCATATTTTTCAGCAAAGGCGGCATATCTAAGCGGCTGCGGACTGGTAAAAGTCTTTACACATGAAAAGAACAGGACGATGTTGACTACAAGGCTGCCGGAGGCAATCCCGGTTACCTATGACGGAAAAAAGAATCTGAAAGAATCCCTGATCGCCGCAGTACAATGGGCAGACGTATTGGTACTTGGGCCGGGGCTTGGACGTTCGGATACGGCAAGACAGATCGTAAAACTCACGATACAGACAGCGGCAGTTCCGATCATTGTGGATGCAGATGCACTGAATCTGTTATCCGAAGAATTAGAAATATTAAAAGGTCCGCATACGGATCTGATCGTAACACCGCATTTAGGTGAGATGTCACGATTGGTAGATATGCCGATAGAGTATATTAAGAAAAATATCTTAATGACGGCACAGGATTTTTCAAGAGAATACAATGTGATCTGCGTTCTGAAAGATGCAAGGACGATCACAAGTATTCCTTATGGAAAAACATATGTAAATACTTCCGGAAATCATGGCATGGCAACCGCGGGAAGCGGAGATGTTTTAACAGGGATCATAGCAGGCTTCCTTGCAGGCGGTCTGACACCGGAAGAAGCCGCGGTGTTCGGAGTCTATGTGCATGGACTTTCGGGCGATGCAATGGTAGAAAAAACAGGTTACTACAGCCTGATGGCAGAAGATATATTAGATGGAATCAAAGAGGTATTAAAATGAAAACAGAGCAAGATTATCAGCGTGTTTATGCAGGAATTAATCTGGATGCAGTCATGCACAATTTAGAAAAGATGCGTACATTAATAAAAGATGATACGAAGATCATCGCAGTTATCAAAACAGACGGATATGGTCATGGTGCCGTTCCGATTGCGAAAAAAATCGAAAGTCTCCCGTATCTTTGGGGATTTGCAGTGGCAACACAGCAGGAGGGAACGATTTTAAGAAGACATGGACTGACAAAGCCAATCCTGATCTTGGGCCACAGCTTTGAAGAAGAGTTTGAAAGAATTGTAGAGGATGACTTAGAGCCGGCAATTTTTACTTATGAATCGGCAAAGATATTGTCAGAGACTGCAAAACGTCTTAAAAAGACTGCAAAGATACACATTAAGATCGATACGGGAATGAGCCGTATCGGTTATCAGGTCAGCGAGGCAAGTGCGGATGAGATCGCAAAGACAGCAGAACTGAAGAACTTGAAGATTGAAGGCGTATTTACACATTTTGCAAAAGCAGATGAAGCAGATAAGACTCATGTACATGGTCAGATTGCCACTTATCAGAAAATGCTTACAATGTTAGAAGAGCGTGGCGTTGAAATCCCGTTAAAACACTGTTCCAACAGTGCAGGGATCATTGATCTGCCGGAAGTGAATATGGATGCCGTGCGGGCAGGAATTATTTTATACGGACTGTTACCGTCGGATGAGGTACAAAAAGAACGCATTGATTTAGAGCCGGTGATGACCTTAAAATCAAAAGTGATCCATATCAAGACGTTAGAAAAAGGAAGAACGATCAGCTATGGAGGCACCTATGAGGTAACGCATACGGAAAAAATCGCAACGATCCCGGTCGGTTACGGAGATGGCTATCCGAGAAGTCTGTCAAATAAGGGCTGGGTGCTGATACACGGACAAAAAGCACCAATCTGCGGAAGGATCTGCATGGATCAGTTTATGGTAGATGTGACCGATATTCCAGAAGTCAGAGTAGGCGATGAGGTGACACTGATCGGAACAGACGGCAGTGAGACGCTGAGCATGAATGAACTCGGAGAACTTTCAGAGCGGTTTAATTATGAGTTTGCCTGTGACCTTGGCAAGCGTATTCCGAGAGTTTTTTACGCAGACGGAAAAATTGTCGATACCAAAGATTATTTTGACGAATAAGATACTCCGTATAAAAATTCGTATACACTCGAAAAATTTGGGAAATACTTACTGTAAATCTAAATTTTGGAGTGAAAGATATGGTAATTCATAGAGGAGATATTTATTATGCAGATTTAAGACCGGTGGTAGGATCAGAGCAGGGTGGAGTACGTCCGGTGCTGATCATACAGAATGACATTGGGAATAAACATTCACCGACGGTCATCTGTGCCGCGATCACGAGTCAGATGAACAAGGCAAAACTTCCGACGCATGTGGAGCTGGATTCAAGCCGGTATGCACTGGTCAAAGATTCTGTAGTGCTGTTAGAGCAGCTTCGTACCATTGATAAAAAAAGACTCAGAGACAAGGTCTGTCATCTGGATCGGGAAATACTGCAAAAAGTAGAACGTGCATTGCTTATCAGTCTGGATCTGAATACATAATCTTGACTAATATGCATAGAAATGATACGATTTTCTCAAAAAGAATGATTCATTACCAAGGAAAAGAAGGAGAATGATATGGACGAGGGTGGGAGTAGGAATCCGTTTTTAAGACTATTTTCAAAGAAAAAAACAGATGATGAACAGATGGAACAAGAGATCATCTCTATGGTAGATGAGGCACACGAACAGGGTGCCCTGCGGGAGAGTGAATCCATGATGATACACAATGTCTTAGCGTTAGATGAAAAAGAAGCAAAGGACATTATGACACATCGGAAGAATATCGTTGCCATTGATGGGAATACACCATTTAGTAAGGCAATGGATTTTATCATAGAAGAGACACATTCGAGGTTTCCGGTTTATGAAGAAGACATTGATAATATTATCGGTGCAATACATATCAGGGAAGTATTGATGTATGCAAAGGATCCATCGGTTCAGAACATGCCGATCAAGGACATCCCAAATCTGATCTTTGAAGTAGATTTTATTCCGGAGACAAAAAATCTTGATGCATTATTCAAAGAGATGCAGATGAAAAAGAGTCATATCGTGATCGTTGTGGATGAGTATGGACAGACTGCGGGTATCGTAGCCTTAGAAGATATTTTAGAGGAGATCGTCGGAAATATCTTAGATGAGCATGACGAGGAAGAACATACCATAGAGCAGCTTACGGAGGATACCTGGATGATGCAGGGAATGACACCGTTAGAAGAAGTGAGCGAGATTTTAGGGATTCCGTTTGATTTAGAAGATTATGAGACCCTGAACGGATATCTGATCTCACTGGTTGGAAAAATACCGTCTAAGAACGAAGAATTTTCTGTGGAAGGTAACGGCTGTCAATTCGATGTCCTCTCCGTAGAAAATAAAATGATAGGGAAAGTGCGTGTGAAAAAGCTGTCCGATCAGGTGGCGGAAGATGCACAGACTTGTCAGAACGAGGAAAAAATGGTAGAATAATTCAAGAAAAACGAACAGAAAAGAGGAACTATATATGTCAGGACATTCCAAGTTTGCCAATATCAAACACAAGAAAGAAAAAAATGATGCGGCAAAAGGAAAAATATTTACAATTATCGGACGTGAGATCGCAGTTGCAGTAAAAGAAGGCGGTGCAGATCCTGCAAACAACAGCAGATTAAGAGATGTGATCGCAAAAGCAAAAGCAAACAATATGCCGAATGATACGATCACAAGAGGAATCAAGAAAGCATCCGGAGATGCAGCTTCCGTCAATTACGAATATGTAGTATATGAAGGATATGGACCAAGCGGAACAGCAATCATCGTAAAGGCACTGACCGACAACAAGAACCGTACAGCGGCAAATGTCAGAAATGCATTTACAAAAGGAAAAGGAAATATCGGTACACAGGGTTGTGTATCTTATATGTTTGATACCAAAGGACAGATCATTGTTGCAAAAGAAGATACAGAGATCGAAGCGGATGATCTGATGATGATGGCATTAGATGCCGGAGCAGAGGATTTTTCGGAAGAAGAAGACAGCTTTGAGATCATTACAGACCCGGACGATTTTTCTAAGGTCAGAGAGGCACTAGAAGCAGAGCAGATTCCAATGGCATCTGCCGAGGTGACCATGATTCCACAGACTTATGTACAGCTTACCGATGAGCAGGACTTATACAATATCAATAAGACACTTGATTTATTAGATGAAGATGAGGATGTTCAGGAAGTATATCATAACTGGGATGAATAATCACAAACACCCCGGCAGTGCCTGCCGGGGTGTTTGCTACAGGAGGAATTGTTCATGGATGGGGGATTAGAACAACCACAGATAGATGAGATCGAATATCTGAAACTGACGGATGAGTTAAAGCGTGAGATGCCGGATCTGCTGACAGATATCAAGAATCCGTTGGATGGTTTTAAAAAAGATGAATATGAGCAGGCATTTCTTGCATATATTAAGGAACATGACGATATTTTACGGGAGATAGAAGATGTCTATGTCTGTAGTACAAATGCAAAAGAAGGGATGCAGACACTGGCACAGGAGTTCGTAGAATATGTAAAAACGCGCCTTGAGACAGAGACGAAGAAAAGAAAACGCTCACAGAAGTTGATGGACTACAATATGATCTTAGTTGTCTATCTGTTTCCGGCACTTTTAAAACAGAACCAAAGATCAGGAGAAGCCTTTGCAAAGGCATTATTGCAGGAGTGGAAGCAGGCGTTTCCAAAGACAAATCTGCATTTAGCTTCTTATGAAGAAATCGCAGAAGGATTCCGGCAACGGTTTTGCTATATTACGACAGCAGTCTGTCAAAGTCTTAACAAAGGGGACAACTGTGAGGAACTTGTGCTGTTACGCGGTTACCGTGACGGTTATCTGATGGGACTTCCGGGCGGTCAGAGAGTGATACAGGAGTATTATGACGTTGCACCTACGATCGTTAAGCATATTGACCGCAGGGAGAATGCAGAGGACATTTACCGTGGTATCTATGAGACTTATCTTCGGACATGTATCGGTCTGATCCGCGAGGATAAAAACGAGCAGTGTCGGAAGGTGTATACGGATATGGTATATGAATTAGAGGATAAATATTTTTCATAAAGGAGCTAGATGATGAGTAATAATTATAAGATTGAGACAAAGTGTATCCAGTCCGGCTGGCAGCCGACAAAGGGAGAGCCGAGAGTCTTACCGATCTATCAGAGTACAACTTTTAAATATGATACCAGTGAGCAGATGGGAAGACTGTTTGATTTAGAGGACAGCGGATATTTTTATACAAGACTTCAGAATCCGACCAATGATGCGGTTGCACAGAAGATCACGGAGTTAGAGGGCGGGGTAGCAGGAATGCTGACTTCCTCAGGTCAGGCAGCAAATTATTATGCGGTATTTAATATCTGCGAGGCAGGAGATCACATTGTCAGTGCATCTACTATTTATGGAGGAACTTTTAATCTCTATGGAACAACCATGAAGAAAATGGGCGTAGACTGTACCTTTGTGGACCCGGATGCATCTTATGAAGAATTAGAAAAAGCATTTCAGCCAAATACAAAATGTGTGTTTGCAGAGACCATTTCCAATCCTTCATTAGTGGTACTGGATATAGAAAAATTTGCAAAATTAGCACATGCACACGGTGTACCGCTGATCGTAGACAATACGTTTGCAACACCGATCAATTGTCGTCCGTTTGAGTGGGGAGCAGATATTGTGACACATTCCACGACAAAGTACATGGACGGACATGCCATGTGTGTAGGCGGAGCTATTGTAGACAGCGGAAATTTTGACTGGGAAGCTCATGCAGACAAATTTCCGGGACTGACACAGCCGGATGAATCCTATCACGGTATCATCTATACACAGAAATTTGGAAAAGGTGCATACATAACAAAAGCAACTTCACAGCTCATGAGAGATTTAGGTTCTATCCAGTCACCACAGAATGCATTTCTTTTAAATGTCGGACTTGAAACACTTCATTTAAGAGTACCGAGACATTGTGAAAACGCGCTGAAAGTGGCACAGTATTTGAAGAACCATAAAAAAGTGGCATGGGTACGTTATGCCGGATTAGAAGATGATCCATATTATGAGCTTGCACAGAAATATCTTCCGAACGGGACCTGTGGAGTCCTTTCCTTTGGATTAAAAGGTGGACGTGATGTTTCCGTTGGATTTATGGATAAATTAAAACTTGCTGCAATTGTGACCCATGTGGCAGATGCAAGAACATGCGTTCTTCATCCGGCAAGTCATACACACAGACAGATGAATGAGCAGGAACTGATCGAGGCAGGAGTACAGCCGGATCTGATCCGTTTTTCTGTTGGAATTGAAAATGCAGAGGATATTATCGCTGATTTAGAGCAGGCACTTGAAACAGTTTAGAATCATTAACTAATACCAGTATGGAGGGTTTTTATGAAAAGAGTTCTTTTTGCAGCCTCAGAATGTGTTCCGTTTATCAAGACCGGAGGCCTTGCGGATGTATGTGGAGCATTACCAAAGGAATTTGACAAGTCAGAGTGGGATGTGCGTGTCGTCATACCAAACTATAGCTGTATTCCGGAATCTTTCCGAAATGAATTCAGATATGTGACCCATTTTTATATGAGTACAGGCTCCTACATACAGAATAAATATGTCGGTGTTTTGCAGTATGAACTGGATGGGATCAAATATTACTTTATTGACAACCAGGAGTATTTTGACAGTTTTCTTCCATATGGAAATGTACGTTATGATATTGAAAAATTCTGCTTTTTTGATAAAGCAGTGTTATCCATGCTGCCGTTGATCGGCTTTAAACCGGATATCATCCACTGCCATGACTGGCAGACCGGTCTGATCCCGGTCTATCTGAAAAATGAATTTCAGGGGGATATGTTCTTCTGGGGCATTAAATCCATTATGACGATCCACAATCTGAAGTTCCAGGGTGTGTGGGATATTGAAACCATGCAGGGCTTAACAGGACTGAACGATTCTTTCTTTACACCGGATAAGTTAGAGTTTCAGGAAGATGCGAACATGTTAAAAGGTGGTCTGGTCTATGCAGATTACATCACAACGGTCAGTGATACCTATGCACAGGAGATCCAGACAGCATATTATGGAGAAGGGTTAGATGGACTTTTAAGTGCGCGTCATATGGATATGCAGGGCATTGTCAATGGTATTGATTATGAGGCGTATGATCCAAAGACAGATGCAAAGATTCAGACACATTATGACAGTTCTGATTTTAGAACGAAAAAATGGAAGAATAAAGTAAAGCTGCAAGAAGACTTAGGCTTAAGCGTAGACAAGAAGAAATACATGATCGGTCTGATCTCAAGGCTGACCGATCAAAAGGGTGTGGATCTGATCGACTATGCGATCGAGCGTATTGTGGATGACTATACACAGTTAGTCGTAATCGGAACCGGAGAAGCAGATTATGAGAATATGTTCCGTCATTTTGCATGGAAATATGGTGACCGGATTTCTGCGAATATCTGTTATTCCGATGATTTAGCACATAAACTGTATGCGTCAGCGGATGCGTTTCTGATGCCTTCCAGATTTGAGCCGTGTGGTCTGACGCAGCTGATCTCTTACCGGTATGGTACGGTTCCGATCGTGCGTGAGACCGGAGGATTAAAAGACACGGTTGTTCCATATAATGAATATACGAATCAGGGCGAAGGTTTCTCGTTTGCAAACTACAATGCAGAAGAGATGCTGAACACGATTAATTATTCAAAATATATCTTCTTTGAGAAAAAGAGACAGTGGAACCAGATGGTGGAACGTGGCATGAATCTGGATTATTCCTGGAAAAAATCCACAGAACGCTATGTGGGATTGTACCGCTATCTGTTAGGGGAAGTATAGTCAGGGTGCTGATAAAAAAAGCGATAGTCAACTAAATGGTTAACCTAGTGACAAATAAAGGTTGACAAACAACAAGAGAAGCGGTATTCTATTGTTATCTTAAAAATATAAAAGGTTAACAATAGGAGGAGCTGTTCGTTATGTTTGAATCTACAGCAGAAAAAACAGAGAAGAAAGTAAATGTAAAAGATATGACGGTCATTGCACTGGTTACAGCAGTCATTTGTATCATTGCACCGTTTTCTATCCCAATCGCAATTTCGCCGATCCCGATCACACTGGCACTGTTTGCACTGTTTTTAGCAGGCATCATCTTAGGAAAGTGGAAAGGTGTGGTGTGTACCGTGATCTATCTGCTTTTGGGTATGGTAGGGCTTCCGGTGTTCAATGGTTTTAGCGGCGGAGTGCAGAAACTGGTGGGACCAACCGGTGGTTATCTGATCGGTTACCTGTTTTTGGTATTTTTCACAGGATTATTTGTTGAAAAATTTCCAAACAAAATTCCAATGTACTTTGTAGGCGGTATTATCGGAATTATCGTATGCTATGCATTTGGAACGGTATGGTTTGTTTTACAGTATAAGGTAGGTTTTCTTGAAGCGCTGACCATGTGTGTATTCCCATATATTCCTATGGATTTAGTGAAGTTAGTAGCGGCAGTCATTATCGGTTCACAGGTGCGAAAGATTCTGATCCGTCAGAATCTGATCTCATAAATATTCTGAAAAAAATTACATAGACTATAAAGATGAAAAGGATAGAGAGTAAGATTCTCTATCCTTTTTTCGTCAGGACCGATTTGATAGAACAAAACGGACTGCAGAAAAGAAAATACAGTGACAAGGAGAAGATTTATGGGAGAAGACAGAAACAGCAGTGACGATGGACAGCGACTTTTAGATAAAAATGACAAACAGCACAAGATACACTTACTCTCTGTGATCGGAGAAGTAGAAGGGCATGAGACACTTTCCGCTAATACCAAGACAACGAAATATGAGCACGTTCTGCCAAAGTTAGCAGAGATTGAAGATTCGAAAGAGGTGGACGGCCTGTTGCTCCTGTTAAATACGGTCGGTGGAGATGTGGAATCCGGACTTGCAATCGCAGAAATGGTTGCATCACTGAGCATTCCGACGGTTTCACTGGTATTAGGAGGAAGCCATTCGATCGGAGTACCGTTAGCGGTATCCGCAGACTATTCCTTTATCGTGCCGAGTGGAACGATGGTCATCCATCCGGTCAGATTGAGCGGAACGGTCATTGGAGCACCACAGACCTACGACTATTTTAAACAGATGCAGGACCGTATTATCGGATTCATCTGTGAGCATTGTTTTGCAAAGCCGGATCAGATGGAACGTCTGATGATGAATACGTTTATGCTGTCAAAAGATTTAGGAACGATCTTAGTAGGAAAAGAAGCCGTGGAGGAAGGCATCATCAATGAAGTGGGCGGCATGAAAGAGGCACTTGCCAAGCTTCATCAGATGATTGATGCGGGCATAAAATAAGAAATTAAGACTGAAAATCTTAGGAAAGTTTTAATGACAAGCATGCTCAAATGTGATATTATAACCGTGTATGGTTAGAATTTGTCAGTGTAAAGCATACTTTACGCTTTTTGGCATATAAACTAGAAGAGAAAATCAGGAGGGTACTATGTCATTATTACAAGCAATCATCATGGGAATTATACAGGGAGTTACAGAGTTTCTTCCGGTAAGCAGCAGCGGTCATCTTGCAATTTTTAAGATTTTATTTCATATGGAGACCGACACAGGACTGTTATTCGATGTTATCCTGCATTTAGGAACGCTGATCGCGATCTTTGCAGTATATTATAAGGATATTTTACGGATGATCGTGGAAGGTGTCTGTATTATCAGGGATGTATGTATCAATATTGCCCGCTTTTTCCGTAACAAATTCATGCATGAAGAGAATGAATATCTGAAAATCGTAAAAAACGGTTATCGTAAATTTGTAATGTTAGTCATTGTATCTACGATTCCGACCGGAGTAATCGGTTATGCGGCATCTGACCTTGTAACAATGGCATCCCAGATCCTTTTAGTTCCGGGCATCTGCCTGATCGTGACAAGTGTTCTGCTCTTTATTGCAGACAGGATACAGACCGGTCATAAGGGGCCAAAGAACATCAGCTATACCAATGGATTTATCATTGGAATCTGTCAGGGAATTGCAACTCTGCCGGGACTTTCACGTTCCGGAACCACGATCGCGTCCTGCCTGATCAGCGGATTTGACCGTAAGTTTGCAGTGAAGTATTCTTTTATCATGTCAATCCCGGCAGTGCTTGGTGCGGCAATTTTAGAGTTGAAGGATTTTTCACCGGCTTCTGTCAGTGGAACCGAGGTTGCGTATTATCTGGTAGGTATGGCAGTTGCGGCAGTAGTCGGCTATATCTGCATTAAGACGATGTTAGTGATCGTCAGAAACAAAAAATTTACCATCTTTTCGATCTATTGTCTTCTGATGGGGGCATTTTCGATCGGAGCATATTTTTATATGGCATAAGGGCTGGAGGAAATCATGGCATCAGCTTCAAAAAGAAAGAAATCAAAGAAAAAAAATACAATGGAAAGTGCAGCGTTCCAGAGAGATGAGATCATTCTCTGGGTCGTGTTAGCATTTTCCATTATTCTGTGTCTGAGCAATTTCGGCATAGGCGGAAGCGTTGGAAACAAACTGAGTTCCGTATTTTTCGGGCTGTTTGGTCTGGTATCTTATATCTTTCCGATCGGTCTGGTACTGCTGACCGCATTCGGACTATCGAATAAAGGAAATAAGGTCGCGTGGCTCAAGGTGGGGGCATCCATCCTCTTTTTGATGTTATTGTGCCTGTTTATGGAGCTGACGATCAGTGGAAGTGCCAAAGACACGGCAGCAGCGGCATTTACATATGGAAAAGAGCATAAGAGTGGCGGTGGATTTTTCGGTGGTCTGTTCACGGGAATCCTTTTGCCGGCATTTGGGTTGATCGGTTCCTATGTCATAGATATTATCGGACTGATCATTACCTTAGTGATCATTACGGAACGCTCGGCATTCCGTGGTATGCAAAAAGGCAGTCAGAAGGTGTATCATGCGGCTAAGGAAGAAAATACCAGACGACGGGAACAGAGAGAGGAGAGGCAGCAGAAACGTCGTGACCGTGTGGTAGAAGGCGTAGCAATGGATACTTCGGTAAAACCGGTCAAAAAACCTGCTGCTTTAGATAAGAAGACTTCTTTAAAGAAAAATAAAGCAGTAAGACAACCGGATTTATCCGATGCAATGAATGAGATCAATATTGACGATATCTTAGAGACACCACCGGTCAGCGAAGAATCCCATGTGGTACTGACACCGGATGGAAGTGCATATGCACAGCCGCAGGAGATCGTACCGGAGCCTGCAGTAAGCAGACAGCAGAGAAATCAGGCAGAAACTGTCGCACCACAACCGACAGTGGACGAGCCTGTGGCAGAACGGACGGAAAAGAGGATGGTCAGACCACGTCAGTCCGAAACAGAGATTGAACAGGGAATTTCCGGTATTGCGGAGGAAATCCGGCAAAATGACCATAAGGACAGCCACTATGTATTCCCTCCGGTCAGCCTGTTACAAAAGGGCTCTTCAAAGACAATGGGGGATACCAAAGCGCATTTGCAGGAGACCGCAAATAAATTACAGCAGACATTGAAGAATTTTGGCGTAAACGTTACGATCACGAATGTAAGCTGTGGACCGAGTGTGACGCGTTATGAATTACAGCCGGAAATGGGTGTGAAGGTCAGCAAGATCGTGAACCTTGCAGATGATATCAAATTGAACCTCGCAGCATCCGATATCCGTATCGAGGCACCGATCCCCGGAAAAGCGGCGGTTGGTATCGAAGTGCCGAACAAAGAGAATGTAACCGTAGCATTTCGTGAGTTGATCGAATCGGAAGAATTTAAAAAACATCCTTCCGATATTGCATTCGCCGCAGGAAAAGATATTGCAGGCAAGGTGATCGTAGCAGATATTGCAAAGATGCCACATCTTCTGATCGCGGGAGCGACCGGATCCGGAAAGTCTGTATGTATCAATACGATCATTATGAGTATTCTCTATAAGGCAGATCCTGAGGATGTCAAACTGATCATGATCGACCCGAAGGTAGTTGAACTCAGTGTATATAATGGAATCCCACATCTGTTCATTCCGGTTGTGACAGACCCGAAGAAAGCATCAGGAGCACTGCACTGGGCAGTATCGGAAATGACCGACCGTTATCAGAAATTTGCTGAATACGGAGTGCGTGATCTAAAAGGATATAATAAAAAAGTCGAGGGCATCAAAGACATTGAAGATGAGAATAAGCCAAAGAAAATGCCACAGATCGTCATTATCGTGGACGAGCTTGCCGATCTGATGATGGTAGCACCGGGAGAAGTTGAGGATGCTATCTGCCGCCTGGCACAGCTTGCAAGAGCGGCGGGAATCCATCTGATCATTGCAACACAAAGGCCATCCGTAAATGTTATCACCGGTCTGATCAAAGCCAATATGCCTTCGCGTGTGGCATTTGCCGTTACCTCCGGTGTGGATTCGAGAACCATTTTAGATATGAATGGTGCGGAAAAACTGTTAGGAAAAGGAGATATGCTCTTTTATCCGCAGGGCTACAGTAAACCACTCCGTGTCCAGGGAGCATTTGTATCGGATAAAGAAGTACAGTCAGTTGTTGACTTTTTAACAGAAAAAAATGGAAATGCATCGTATGATCCGGGAATTGAAGATCAGATCCACGCGGCAGCCGCTTCGACGGGAGCAGCGGCGGGAATGTCAGATGCAAATGAGAGAGATGCCTATTTTGCCGATGCGGCAAGATTGTTAATGGATAAAGACAAGGGTTCTATCGGAATGCTGCAGCGCTATTTTAAGATCGGGTTTAACCGGGCAGCAAGGATCATGGATCAGTTAGAAGAAGCTGGTGTGGTAGGTCCGGAAGAGGGAACAAAGCCAAGAAAAGTCTTAATGAGTCCGGAACAATTTGAGCAGTATCAGGAGGAGTATCTCTAGGATAAGGGAAACACGTTTACAAAAACATTTTACATATATGATGGAGGAATAAGATGAAAAGTGATATTCAGATTGCACAGGAAGCTGTTATGGAGCCAATTACGGAGGTGGCAAAAAGACTTGATATCAGAGCGGATGAATTAGAATTATACGGAAAATACAAAGCAAAATTTTCCGATGAGTTATTAGAACGGTTAAAAGACGAACCGGATGGAAAACTGGTACTTGTTACCGCGATCAATCCGACTCCGGCAGGCGAGGGAAAGACGACAACCAGTGTCGGCTTAGGACAGGCATTTGGAAAACTTGGAAAAAAAGCAGTCATTGCGTTAAGAGAACCATCTTTAGGACCGTGCTTTGGTATCAAAGGCGGTGCGGCAGGCGGCGGATATGCCCAGGTGGTACCAATGGAAGATCTGAATTTACATTTTACCGGAGATTTTCATGCGATCACTTCTGCGAATAATCTGTTAGCAGCACTTTTAGATAATCATATCCAGCAGGGAAATGAGCTTGGCATCGATCCAAGACAGATCATCTGGAAAAGATGTCTGGATATGAATGACAGAGTCCTTCGAAATGTGGTAGTGGGACTCGGAAGCAAGATGGATGGAATGGTAAGAGAGGATCATTTTGTCATTACCGTTGCTTCTGAAATTATGGCAGTTCTTTGTTTAGCAGATGATATGGAGGACTTAAAACGCCGTCTTGGAAATATCATCGTAGCTTACAATTTTGAAGGAAAACCGGTTACTGCAGATGATCTGCATGCAACAGGTTCTATGGCGGCACTGTTAAAAGATGCATTAAAACCAAACCTGATCCAGACCTTAGAGCATACACCGGCGATCGTACATGGCGGACCGTTTGCAAATATTGCACATGGCTGTAACAGTGTGCGTGCAACAAAGGCTGCTTTAAAATTAGCAGATATTGTTGTGACAGAGGCTGGATTTGGTGCAGATTTAGGTGCAGAGAAATTTTTAGATATCAAGTGTCGAAAAGCAGGTTTAAAACCGGACGCAGTCGTTCTTGTGGCAACCGTCCGTGCTTTAAAATACAACGGAGGCGTACCAAAAGAAAATCTCTCTGATGAAAATTTAGAGGCATTGAAAAAAGGTATCGTAAACCTTGAAAAACATATCGAGAACGTACAGAAATATCATGTTCCGGTAGTCGTAACACTGAATTCCTTTGTTTCAGATACAGAGGCAGAAGTTGCATATATCGAGAACTTCTGTAAGGAGCGTGGCTGTGAATTTGCACTTTCTGAGGTTTGGGAAAAAGGCGGCGAAGGTGGAATCGCTCTTGCAAACAAAGTGTTAGAGACTTTAGAGAACAAAGAAAGCCACTTTGCACCGATCTATGAGGACAGCCTTTCCTTAGAAGAAAAAATTGAAACGATCGCAAAAGAAATTTACGGAGCAGATGGCGTCACCTATTCACCGGCAGCAAAGAAAGAGTTAAAACGCATTACGGATATGGGCATGGGACATTTTCCGGTCTGTATGGCAAAGACACAGTATTCCCTTTCTGATGACCCGAAGAAATTAGGTCGTCCGAGTGGATTTACCGTGAATGTGCGTGAGGTGTATGTATCCGCAGGTGCGGAATTTGTTGTTGCAGTCAATGGTTCGATCATGACCATGCCGGGACTTCCGAAAAAACCGGCAGCTTTTGGCATTGATGTAGATGCAAATGGAACGATTACAGGATTATTCTAAGGAGGAGTCATGGCAAAACGAATTGATGGAAAAGTAATCTCAAAACAGATCAAAGATGAATTAAAAGAAGAAGTTGCACAATTAAAGGCAAAAGGGATCGAGGGAAGCCTTGCCGTGATCCAGGTAGGAAATGATCCGGCATCCTCTGTGTATGTCAATAATAAGAAAAAAGCCTGCGAGTATATTGGGATCGGCTCTATTTCTTACGAATTACCGGAAGAGACAACGGAAGCAGAGCTTTTAGATATCATTGAAGACCTGAACAAAAGAGAGGATGTCTGTGGGATTTTAGTACAGCTTCCGGTACCAAAACACATCGATGAGGATAAGATCATTCAGGCAATTTCACCAAAGAAAGATGTGGATGGTTTTCATCCGCAGAGTGTAGGTGCAATGACTATCGGAGAACCAGGCTTTTTATCCTGTACACCGGCAGGAATTATCCAGTTGTTAAAACGTTCAAATATTGAAATAGAAGGAAAACATTGTGTAGTGATCGGCAGAAGCAACATCGTAGGAAAGCCGATGGCGTTACTGATGCTTCGCGAAAATGCAACCGTTACCATTGCACATTCTAAGACAAAAAATTTAAAAGAGTTATGTAAACAGGCAGATATTCTGATCGTAGCGATCGGAAAACCAAAATTCATTGATGAATCCTATGTAAAAGAAGGGGCAGTTGTCATTGATGTCGGAATTCACCGCAATGAAGAAAACAAACTCTGCGGAGATGTGGATTTTGAAAAAGTAGAACCTCATACATCAGCGATCACACCGGTGCCGGGTGGTGTCGGACCAATGACGATCGCAATGCTCATGAACAATTGTGTGGAATCAATGAGAGGACAAAAATAATCTATGAAATGTGCAAATTGTGGTGCAGAGATCAGGGTTGGATGTGTCTATTGTCCGGTCTGTGGAAAAGAGGCACAGATTGTATCCGATTATAATATTTTAGAGGATGATTATCTCGATTCCCTGCTTCAGGAAGGAGAGAAGCCTTCGGTTCCTTCAAAAAGCAAGCAGAAGGAAAAAGCAGCAAAGCCCAAACAGGAAAAGCCGACAGGAAAAAAATCGAAAAAAAGCCTGTATATCGTCATTTTCATTCTTTTGTTTGTGGCAGCGTTCGCACTGATCGGCGGGATTTTGTTTGCAAAAAGCCTTTCTTATGAAGGAAGGATGGAAAAGGCGGAGGATGCCTATGAGAAAAAGGCATACGAAAAAGCAATTTCCTATGCGAAGCAGGCATTAGAGAAGAAAAAAGAGGATGCTTTGGCATATGCAGTCATTGGAAAATCCTATTATCAGAACAAAGAAGACGAGGCAGCAAAGGCATATTTAGAAAAAGCAGTTGAGAAGCAGCAAAAAGACAAAGAGGTCTATCGTTTCTTGATTGATCTGTATGACAAAGATTCTGACTATGAAGCCATCGGTGATTTATACGATGAAATTAAGGATTCATCCATTCAAAAATTGTTTCGGGATTATATTGTAGAGGCACCGGAGGTAGAACCGGAAGCAGGCAGTTATGGAGAGTATCCAACGATTACGATAAACAGTGAGGATGGAGCGGATATCCTTTATACGTTAGATGGAAGCAGCCCGAAGGAAGACGGAATGTTTTATCAGGAGCCATTTCCGATTGAAAAAGAGGGAAAATACACACTGCGGGCAGTCTGTGTTGATGCAAGAGGAATCTACAGCAAAGAAGTCAAAGTGAAGTATGAGATTGATTTAGATGTACCGGATCTGCCGACGGCGTCTCCTGCAAGTGGAACGTATACACAGCCGATAAAGATCACAATAGATGTTCCGGTCGGCTGCAGGGCATATTATGCATGGAATGCCAATCCGGGAGAACAATCCACACAATATACAGAACCGTTTGATATGATCGAGGGCAACAATGTCCTTTCGATTATCCTGATAAATGAAAGCGGACAGACGAGTGGAGTACAAAAATACAACTATGTCTATATGCCTTAAGATGAAAAAAAGCCATGACCAACGATTAGAGATAATCTGAAAGTCATGGCTTTCTTATGTATGTAATTAGTCTTTTACAAATTCGATCACACCTTCACCGAGCTTTGCAATTCTTGCTAAGGAATAGACATCAATGCCCTGTTCCGTTAACTTTTCATATCCCGGCTGGAAAGATTTTTCAATTAAAATACCAACGCCTGCAATGGTTGCATGTGCCTTACGGATCAGACGGATCGCACCGGTAGCCGCTTCGCCGTTTGCTAAAAAGTCATCGATGATCAATACATGGTCATTTTCTGAAATAAAATTCTTAGAAAGAGTCAGTTCGTAACTGGTTCCTTTTGTATAGGAAGTTACGACAGTCTGGTAAAGATCCTGATTTAAGATTTTAGAAGGCTGTTTTTTTAAGATCAGCATTGGTACATTCAGGGCAAGAGCCGTCATCAGTGCCGGAGCAATGCCGGAACTTTCGATGGTTGCAACCTTTGTGATACCCTGTCCCTTAAAATGCTCGGCAAATTCATCACCGATATTTTTCATCAGTTCCGGGTCAACCTGATGGTTTACAAAACTGTCTACTTTCAAAATATCCTCATTCACGGCAATGCCGCGCTCTAAGATCATATCTTCTAATATTTTCATACGTCACACCTCGTCTATTTTTCTATAGTATATCACTTTTTATGACAGGAAAAAACCTTTTCCTGAAAAAAAGAGAGGTTAACACAAAAAGAATCCTATGGTATACTCAAAACATGAAGATTACAATTGTATGCGTTGGAAAAATAAAAGAAAAATTTTACCGTGATGCGGTAGAGGAATACAAAAAAAGACTGGGCCGCTACTGTAAAATGCAGATTGTGGAAGTGGCAGATGAAAAGACACCGGACAAGGCATCAGAAGCCTTAGAAAACCAGATCAAAGAAAAAGAAGGAAACCGGATTCTTTCCCATATTTCGGATAGTGACTATGTGATAGCCTTAGCGATCAACGGTAAGGAGCGGGATTCCGTAGAACTTGCAGAGCATATCCGCTCATTGGGACTACATGGAAAGAGCAGTCTTACCTTTGTGATCGGAGGTTCGCTCGGTCTGTCAGAAGAAGTTTTAAAGCGGGCAGATGAAAAACTGAGTTTTTCTAAAATGACCTTTCCGCACCAGCTGATGCGGGTGATCTTAGCGGAGCAGATATACCGGAGTTACCGGATTATTCATGGAGAACCGTATCATAAATAGAGATATATGTTAAGAAACATGAGGAGAAGATCACAATGACCACAGAAGATATCCGGGCAGAACTACAACAGAATATCGATGAAAAATACAGAACCTTTCATGCATCGTTAGTTCCCGGAATCGGCACGTTTTTAGGTGTGCGAGTTCCAAAGATGCGAGAAATTGCAAAAAAAGCGGCAAAAGAAGATTATCAGACCTTTTTTGCAGAGGCAGATGTTAGTGTTTACGAGGAATTGATGATACGGGGAATGATCCCGGGGTATGCAAAACTCACGATCAAACAGCGAAAGCAGGAGTTAGAGCGTTTTGTACCATATATTAATAATTGGGCAGTCTGCGACTGTTGCTGTGCAACGTACAAATTTATGAAAAAAGATCAGGACGAATGGCTTGCGTTTATAAAAAAGTATTTATCGAGTGAGAAAGAGTATGAACTGCGCTTTGCAATCGTCTGTCTGCTGGATTTTTTTATCAATGATACCTATATTGATGAGGTGCTAGAACTGTTAGCGGATGTTCAACATGATGCTTATTATGTAAAAATGGCGGATGCCTGGGCGTTGTCCATTTGTTATATTAAGTTTCCACAAAAAACAGAACCGATATTAGAACGTGAGACCTTAGATGGCGAAATCCGCAAAAAGGCGGTGCAGAAGATTCGTGAATCCCTGCGGGTATCAAAAGAAGAAAAAGAGCGGTTGAAGAAAAAATTTTACTGATGTATGATAATATCAAATATACATGGAGAGGAGAGCAACGATGTATCAGTTTACAGAGGATTGCCGGATTGGAATACCGGAGATTGACGAGGAACACAAAAAACTTTTTCAGATGGTGAATGAAGCGTTTGCCCTGTTAGCAGAGCCATCTGCAACAGTTGTTGGAGTGAAAAATTTAGTATTGGCACTTAAAAAGTATGCGGCTACACATTTTATCCATGAAGAGGCATATATGGATGAGATCAAAGACCCGGAACTGCCAAGACAGAAAAAAGAGCATGAGCAGTTTAAAGAAAAGGTCAACGAAGTGGATTTAGAGGCATTAAATGACGAGAATGGCAACGAAGTTTTAACGGAGTTGTTGGAGTTTCTTTCACGCTGGCTGTATCATCACATTTTAGGCAGTGATACCATGATCGGAAAGATGCCGGCATTAGACGAGGAAGAAGATCCGTTTGCCTTTACGGAAAAATATAAACTCGGTGTAGAATTGATCGACAGTGAACACCAGAGACTGTTTGAGATCATCCGCGAGACAAATGAGCTGACCAATGATGTGCTTTTTAACGATAAATATGATGACATAAAGAAGATCATTTCTGAATTAAAGGACTATACCATCAAACATTTTGGAGATGAAGAAGAATATATGGAAAAAATCGGATATTCCGGTTTAGAAGCACAGAAGGTTGCACATCAGGCATTTGTAGACAGACTGAATGAAGTGAATTTAGAAGCAGTAGACGGTGACCAGGAAGGTTATCTGCATGAATTGATCGAATTCCTGTTAGGCTGGCTGGCAAATCATATTTTAAAAATGGATAAAAAGATTCCGATGGAAGGATAAAAAAATGGAAGGATAAAAACTGGAAAGCCTGCCAGTTATCGCCTATATCTTTTGCGTAGTACATATGATAAGATTCTGCTTGTAACAAAAATGTAACAACTATTACATAAATTTGTAATAAATAAGCAGGAGGTTTTTCAAATGAAAAAAGTAACCGTATGTGCAATGATAGCAGCGATGACAGTAACCGGTGCAGCAGCACTTCCGGTACAGGCAGCAACAAATGCCAGAAACAGTGCAAATTGCAACGGAAAAGGATACTATGTTTTTACCGGAGGAAAAGTCAGTGATCTTGAGAATATCAAGAGCAGATTAGATGAGCTTTGCGGACAGTTAAACGGTAATACCACAACGATCACGTTCCCGGGATGTAACTTGCCGGAGAATAAGCCGGAGACAACTCCACCGAGTGAAGATACAAATACACCGGAAAGTAAACCGGAGACAACTCCACCGAGCGAAGATACGAGCACACCGGAAAGCAAGCCGGAAACAAGCACACCGGAGAATAAGCCGGAAGCGGACAAAGAACTGACATTTGCCGAGCAGGTTGTAGAACTGGTGAATCAGGAGCGGACAAAGGCAGGTTTAAATGCTGTTACGTTAGATCAGAACATTGCATCCGCAGCACTTGTCCGGGCGAAAGAGATTGAAACATCTTTTTCCCATACCCGACCGAATGGAAGTAAATTCAGCACCGCTCTTACAGAGCAGGGTGTTACCTTCAAAGGTGCAGGAGAGAATATCGCATGGGGACAGAAATCTCCGGAAGCGGTTATGCAGGCATGGATGAACAGCGAAGGTCATAGAGCCAATATCCTGAATAAGAATTTTACAAAAATCGGTGTGGGATATTATCAGAATGCTGCCGGACGTAACTTCTGGACACAGTTATTTACCTACTAATTTCCTTAGAAAAATTTAGAGTTAGAGATTTAGAATGTAACAAGGCTGTTATCTTACAAAAAATGTAAGGTAACAGCCTTGTTGCTAGAATATAGTATATGAGAATCAGTCTAATAACCAGTCCATCACATTGACGACCTGGATACCATCGTAGTTTCCGGAAGAAAAATGGTCTAAAGTCAGGACGATTTTCGGATAATTGTCCCGGATATTTGTAAAAGGACGCATTTCACGCTGGAAAGTCTCTTCGGAAGTCATATCTGCAGTGACCTGAAAATAGGTGATTTCTCCCTGCTTTTGGGCGACAAAGTCAATCTCTGTATTTTCATATTTTCCAATATTGACGCGGTATCTGCGTCGGAGCAACTCTAAATATACAATATTTTCAAGAGTAAAACCTAAGTCATAGTGTCTGCGTGGTAAAATATAATTACGTAATCCGGTGTCAACGATGTACCATTTTTTATTCGATTTCAGAATTTGCTTACCGACTAAGTCAAAACGTTCTACCGGATAGAAAATAAAGGCTTCTGCTAATGCATCCATATAGTCATCAACAGTGTTAGCGGAGATTTTTCTTCCGTTGGAACGTAAATAATCTGTGACACTTTTGACAGACACAGGGCTGCCGACGACGCTGGATAAATATTTAGCAATCGTTTTTAAAAGCGAGATATCATTAATTTTCCGCTTGGAGGAATTGCCCTTTGACCGGCTTTGACGTTCTTCAATATCTCTGACAATGACGGTATTATAGATTCCTTCTAAATACATATCTGCTTTTTCATCTGTTTTATCCATTGCAGCTACATAGGGAAGTCCTCCATAGCGCATATAGTCAGAAAAAGCATGTTCAGAAGTATCGTTTGTAAGCTGGGCATATTCCTTAAAGGACAGCGGGAGCATGGAAAGTTCCACATAACGTCCGGTCAATAAAGTGGCAAGGTCACTGGAAAGCATATAGGCATTAGAACTGGTAAGATAAATATCCGTGTGTTCTTTAATATGCAGACTGTCCACGACTTTTTCAAAGCTGTCTACTTTCTGGATCTCATCTAAAAAGATATAAGTCATTTTGTCTTTACAAAGTCTTTTTTGAATATAATCATATAAGGTTTTATAATCTAACAATTCTTCATATTGTAAATCTTCAAAATTAACAGAAATAATCTGGGAGTCGTCAATCCCCTGTTCTTTTAAATGCTCCTGATACTGTAAGAGCAATGTGGATTTACCACAACGCCGGATGCCGGTAATCACCTTGATTACTTTTTCATCTTTCCAATCCAGTAATTTTTGAAGATATTCCATACGCGTTACCATCTCGATCACCTCTCTCTTATAATTCCCATTTTGATAGATTTTATGAAAATTGTCAAGAAAAATTCCCATTTCGGCATTTTTGCAACCAAACAACACAAAAAATTCTCATTTCGGAATTTGTATAATAAAAAAACGAGAAAAATTCCCGTTTCGGAATTTTTCAGAATACAAATATGCCTGTATACACAAACCACATAGATTTTGACACATACGAAAGAAGCGGATATAATAGAGCATAAGTTTGTATCAGCGGAGGATAACAGAGCATGGAACAGCAGACACACAAGCGGCGCGTCCGCTATAAAGGTACACATCCAAGAACATATCAGGAGAAATACAAAGAGTTAAATCCTGAAAAATATAAAGACACTATAGAGCATGTCATACAAAAAGGGAATACTCCTGCGGGAATGCATATCTCCATTTGTGTAAAGGAAATTTTGAATTTTTTACAGATCCGGCCGGGACAGACCGGATTGGATGCAACGCTCGGCTATGGAGGACATTCCACAGAGATGTTAAAATGTTTAGAGAGCAGGGGACATTTGTATGCTTTAGATGTTGATCCGATTGAAATAGAAAAGACGAAAAGGCGGTTAGCAGAGCGTGGATTTGCAGAAGATATATTAAGCATTAAGCAGATGAATTTTGCAAATGTAAAAGAACTGCTCCCGGAGTCAGGAAAGTTTGATTTTGTGTTAGCGGATTTAGGAGTCTCTTCAATGCAGATCGATAACCCGGAGCGGGGATTTTCCTATAAATTTGACGGACCACTGGATCTGCGCCTTGATCCGCAAAAAGGAGTTCCGGCAAGTGAGCGCCTGCGTGAGATGAGCAGAGATGAGATCGCAGGCATGCTGATAGAAAATGCGGACGAGCCTTATGCAGAGGAGATTGCAAAAGCAATTTCCATACAGCAGAAAAAGAAGCCGATCAGGACAACGACGGATTTACGGGAAGTCATAGAAAAAGCACTGTCTTTTCTGCCAAAAGCAGAGCAGAAAGAAGCAGTGAAGAAGTCATCCCAGCGGTCTTTTCAGGCACTTCGGATTGATGTGAACAGTGAATATGAAGTGTTAGAGAGCTTTTTAGAAAGCCTGCCGGATATTTTAGCACCGGGTGGCAGAGTGGCAATTCTGACATTTCATTCGGGAGAAGATCGTCTGGTAAAAAAATCATTCCAGCGTTTTTATAAAGAAGGAATCTATGAAGATATCGCAAAGAATGTGATCCGCCCAAGTGCCGAAGAATGTAACCGAAACAGCAGGGCACATTCCACAAAAATGCGCTGGGCAATCAGAAAATAGAGAAAACATAAGGAGGAAATGCCAATGAGAATGTACGATCTGATTCTCAAAAAAAAGCAGGGAAAAGAATTAAATACAGAAGAAATTAACTGGATGATAAAAGAGTTTACCGAGGGCAGGATCCCGGATTATCAGATGTCGGCAATGACCATGGCAATCTGTTTTCAGGGCATGGACAAAAGGGAAACTTTTGATCTGACCATGGCAATGCGTGACAGCGGAGATGTACTGGACTTAAGCCGTATTGATGGGATCAAGGTCGACAAGCACAGCACCGGTGGCGTTGGAGATAAAGTATCGTTAGTGCTGACACCGATCGTTGCATCCCTTGGCGTTCCGGTAGCAAAGATGAGCGGAAGAGGGTTAGGACATACCGGAGGAACGATCGACAAACTGGAATCGTTTTCGGGATTTTCCACGGAAATATCGGAGAAAAAATTCATTGACAGCGTCAATACCATAGGAATCGCAATTGCCGGACAGACAGCAAACCTTGCACCGGCAGATAAGAAGCTTTATGCACTTCGGGATGTTACGGCAACCGTAGATCAGATGTCTTTGATCGCAAGCAGCATTATGAGTAAAAAATTAGCATCCGGGGCAGATGCCATTGTGTTAGATGTCAAAACCGGAAATGGTGCATTTATGCAAAAAGAAGAGGATGCGATCGCACTTGCAAAAGCCATGGTAGATATTGGCAACCGGGCAGGAAAGCAGACCGTAGCCGTTATTACGGATATGGATGAGCCGCTTGGAAATGCGGTGGGAAATGCCTTAGAGATCAAAGAAGTGATCGATGCATTGCACGGTGACGGGCCGGAAGATCTGATGGAAGTCGTTTATGCATTGGGCACACAGATGTTATTGCTTGCAAAACGGGCAGAGGATGAAGAGATTGCAAGAAATCTGATCACAGAGTCCATACAGGAGAGAAAAGCCCTGAAAAAATTTGCAGAATTTATTGAAAACCAGGGCGGAAACCGTGAAGAAATCCTGCATCCGGATATGCTGCCAAAGGCACGTTATGTCATTCCGGTCTTAGCAGAAGAGGAAGGCTGTATTGAGCGGATCTTAGCACAGGATATCGGGATTGCCTGCATGACCTTAGGTGGTGGCAGGGAAAATAAAGAAAGTACGATCGACCACGGTGTCGGGATTATTTTAACGAAAAAGATATCGGATACAGTAAAAAAAGGAGAGACCTTAGCACGGATCCATGCAAATTCCAAAGAAAAAGCGGTGCTTGCATCCAATCTGGTAAAAAATGCATACCAGATCGCAAAAGAACCGGCGAAAAAAGCTCCGATGGTGAAGTGTATTATCCGCGAATAAACAACTTGTTTTTTCCATATAGTAGACTATGAAACATAACAAGTTAAAGTCCGTCAAACAGAATATGGTAGAAACATTAGAACTCCCAAAGGATCTGATGTATGGAGATTCCATCGTGACGATTACCGGCAGGAGAGAAGTTCTGATAGAAAATTATAAAGGTATCTTAGAATATACCGGGGAATATATCAAAATCCAGACGAAAAACGCAAAACTGACCGTCTATGGAAAAAAGCTGAGCATTGAATATTATACAAATGAAGATATGAAAGTTGTCGGATTTGTAAAATCAATAGAATATGAGGCTTAGAGAATGACTGCGTTATTACGATATCTATCCGGTTATGTCTGTGTGGAACTGACCGGTTATGCAACCGAGCGTTTTTTAAATCTGTGCACAAACCATGATATCAATCTCTGGAACATGGATCATAAAGAAGATACTTATACCTTTTGTATGAGTTTAGAAGATTTTTGGAAGATCCGTCCGATGGTAAAGAAAACAAGGACAAAGATACGGATTACAAAGAGATGCGGATTGCCATTTTTTTTGTACCGCTATCGAAAAAGAAAAATGTTTTTATTAGGACTTTTGCTCTGTGTCGGCATTGTCTATGCTTTTTCATGTTATGTCTGGAATATTGAGATCTGTGGCAACTCTACCTTATCAGATGATACGGTATACCGCTATTTAGAATCGGAGAAAATCCGTGTCGGTACGGCAAAAGGAAAGGTAGATTGTGAAAAATTAGAGGCAAAGATCAGGCAGCATTTTTCCAATGTCATCTGGACATCGGTGCGTTTAGAAGGAACAAAGCTGACCGTGGATGTAAAAGAAAATCTGATCACACAGGAACCACAGGAAAAGCAGGAGACCGAAACGGAAGAAGCGCAGGATTTAGTAGCAGACAAAGATGCCGTGATCCTAAGTATTGTTACAAGAAACGGTACACCGAAAGTCAAAGCCGGTGATAAGGTAAAAAAAGGAAAAGCACTGGTCTTAGGAAGGATTGACATCTATAATGATGCAAAAGAGATTGCCGGCTATCAGTATTGTAAGGCAGATGCAGATATTGTTGCACAAACGTCCTATCCCTATCGTTATGAAGTTCCAACGCTGGTACAAAAAAAGGCATATACCGGAAAAGAGAAAAAACGATATTCTTTCTGGTATCGCAATAAATATATAGGTCTTTATCAAAGTGGGATTTCCTATCGGTTTTATGACAAAGAGAGTGAAAAAGAGCAACTCTGTGTGATGGAGAATTTTTATCTGCCATTTTATATCCAGACCGATATTTACCGGGAATACCGGATGAAGAACCATAAGATAGATAAAAAAGAAGCAAAGAAAATGGCGGCAGACAATTTAGAACTTTTTCTTTCAAAATTAGAAGAAAAAGGACTTCAAATTATTGAAAAAAATGTTATGATGGATAAGGAGAAAAATAGTTATATATTTCAGGGCACCGTTTTGACGAAGGAAAAGTTAGAATCCTATCGGGCAACAAAACAGTTAGAAGTGCCAAAAGAAGAAGGAACTGTAGAAAATGAATCTGAATGAGGAAATCTTTGACATCCCGACAGAACATATGGCAAATGTGTTTGGCGGATGTGATAAAAATATAAAGAAAATTGAGCGTGCCCTGCATGTAACGATCGCTGTCCGAGAGGGAGGAATGAAGATCCTTGGAGAAGCAGCAAACGTCAAGAGTGCATCACGGGTATTTATGGAGTTAGTGAACCTGAGTAAACGTGGCAATGAGATCACCGAACAGCAGGTGGATTATGCCTTAGATTTAGCGGCAAAGCAGGAAAATGTAGGTGTGATGTCAGAAATAGATGATGACCTGATCTGTCATACAACAGCAGGAAAACCGATCAAGCCAAAGACATTAGGACAAAAAGCCTATGTGGATGCGATCCGTAAACAGATGGTTGTCTTTGGGATCGGACCGGCGGGAACCGGAAAGACCTATCTTGCAATGGCAATGGCGATTACCGCATTTAAAAACGAAGAAGTGGGACGTATCATACTGACAAGACCGGCAATCGAAGCCGGAGAAAAGTTAGGATTTTTGCCGGGAGATCTGCAAAGCAAGGTGGATCCGTACTTAAGACCGTTGTATGATGCACTCCATCAGATCATGGGAGCAGAGAATTTCCAAAAGAATATGGAGAAGGGATTGATCGAGGTCGCTCCGCTTGCCTATATGAGAGGACGGACACTCGATAACGCATTTATCATATTAGACGAGGCGCAGAATACGACTCCGGCACAGATGAAGATGTTTTTAACGCGTATCGGATTCGGTTCAAAAGTAGTCGTAACCGGAGATGCAACGCAAAAGGATCTGCCAAAGGGTACTACATCAGGACTGGATGTAGCACTGAAGGTATTAAAAAAAGTGGAAGGCATTTCCATCTGTGAACTGACGAATAGTGACGTAGTGCGTCATCCGCTGGTACAAAAAATCGTACAGGCATATGATGCTTATGAAAAAAGAGAGTCAAAGGATAGTAAGAATAAAAGGAAAAGGACACGCACATGAAAGAAGAACGTCTGGTAAAAAGAAGAGTAGTGCCGGTAGTTATCCTGACGGTTCTGACACTCCTGTTTACGTTCTTAATGGGAATACGAAATACCATGCCGTTAGATGAAGTGGTGGTACTGTTCTTTTTAGATTTGATATTTTTAGCGGTATTTATCTATTTTTTAGAAGAAGAAAGACTGTTAAAACAACTTCCGACAGAGGAATGTAATGATTTTAAAAGTATAGCTGTTGTCTATGGATTGGGACTTGTGGCATTCTATATAAGCTCTTATCTGCCGGATTACAGCAGTTTTTCCTTTTGCTTTGCGGCTGCAATGGCTGTAGTGGCAAACCGGGAAATGGCACTCAGTACAGGAATTTTTCTAAATCTCCTTGCAGCGTATACGCAAAACTGGGACATCCATGTGCTGATGGCATCCGTTTTGCTGCTCTTATTGGGAACGATGTTAGCGTTGGCGGGAAAAGAGAAACATTTGCATTTATGGGTGCAATTTATATCATTTTTTGGTACAATAGTCATAGTAACATCCTGTTACTATGCACAGGACTTCATAATCAAAGGCAGAGTGTTTGTGCTTGCTGCAGTCATCGGTGGTGTGAATCTGTTATTTTTAGAGATTCTGACAAGATATTTAGAACCTGATGTGCAAAGAACCGGGGAAGAACACTATTTAGAACTGCTCAAAGATAACTATCCGTTAGTAAGGTCTATCCGGCGTTTTTCAGAGATGGATTATTCCCATGCTTTGCGGGTTTCGGAGATTTCCGGTGAATGTGCAGGGAAGTTGGGATTAAAAGAGAATCTCTGTCGGGCAGCGGGATTTTATTATCGTATCGGCCGTATGGAGGGAGAGCCTTATACGGAGAATGGGGTGTTGCTTGCACAGAATGCCTGTTTTCCGGAAGAACTGATACAGATCTTAAGAGAATACAATGGAGAACTGATGGCGATTTCCACGAAGGAATCGGCAATCGTACATATGGTAGATAAAGTGGTGACAAAGTTAGATCTGTTAGATAAAGAGACTTTTTCTACTACCTGGAATCAGGACATGGTCATCTATCAGACCTTAAACGAGAACTCGGCAACAGGAATTTATGATGAGTCGGGACTCAGTATGAATCAGTTTCTTACGATACGGGATTTTTTGGTGAAAGGAGATCATCTTTTTGACAGTAACAATCGAGAGTGAGACAGAAGTCCCATTTGATTTTGAATATGAACAGACAGCAAGAGAAGTCATTGCACAGGCAATGGATTCGGAAGAGTTTCCCTATGAGGCAGAGGTCAACCTGCTTTTAGTGGATAACGATATTATACATGAGCTGAATTTAGAACACCGGGGAATTGACCGGGCAACTGATGTGTTGTCTTTTCCGATGTTAGATTATCAGGAAGCCGGGGATTTTTCAGCTATCGGAGAGGAACAGGAATGGAACTGCAATCCTGACACCGGGGAGATTCTTTTAGGAGATATCATTATCTCTGTTCCAAAGGTGTTAGAACAGGCCAAAGAATACGGACACAGTCCGAAAAGGGAATTTGCTTTTTTAATTACGCATAGTATGCTGCATCTATTCGGTTACGATCATATGGAACCGGAAGAAGCGGCAATTATGGAAAATAAACAGGAAAAAATTCTGGAGGTTCTTGGAATTTCCAGATAAATAAGGGAGGAACTACAATGAAAAAACGCATGATGACGTTTTTGTTAGCAGTGAGTGCTTGTGCACTGTTAGCAGGATGTGGAAAGGACACTGCTCCGAAAAAAGACACATCCGCAAAAAAAGAGACTACAACAAAAAAAGATGACAATCATGACAACGATGCAAAGAGCCCGTTGACAGGTGAGTGGATCGATGCAGAGTTAGCAGGAAAACGTCCGGTTGCCGTGATGATCAGTAACATTAAGGATGCACTTCCACAGTATGGTACAAAAGCAGCAGACGTGATCTATGAATGTCCGGTAGAAGGCGGGATCACCAGAATGATGGCGATTTATCAGGATTATTCAGGATTAGAGAGAATCGGTTCCGTAAGAAGCTGCCGTCTCTATTTCCCGAAGATCGCAAATGAGTTTGAAGCAATTTATGTTCATTTTGGACAGTCTGATTTTGCACTTCCATACTTAGATGGCGGAAAGATCGATAACTTAAACGGTATCAAATCCGAAGGAAGTACAGTATTCTATCGTACAGATGATAAGAAGCCGCCACACAATGCATTTACCAGTGAAAAAGGAATCAATGCAGGAATCAAAAAGAAAAATTACGAAACAAAGTTATCTGCTGATTACACAGGACACTATACCTTTGCAGAGGATGGCAAAGAAGTGGAGCTGACAAACGGAGAAGATGCTGTTGTAGTACAGCCTGGTTACAGCGTAGATAAACCTTGGTTTGTATATGATAAAAAAGAAGGCGTTTACAAACGTTATGAGTATGGTGCAGAGCAGAAGGATGCTGCAGTAGGCAAACAGCTTACCTTTAAAAATGTGATCCTTCAGTGTTGCAGCTGGCAGTATGAGAGTGATAAGTATACCTTAAACATCGACGTGAACGGCGGTGGTTCCGGTTACTATATCACAAATGGAAAAGCAATCCCGGTAACATGGAAAAAAGATTCAACAAATGCTCCGGCACGTTATTACGATGCTGACGGCAATGAGATTACCATGAATCAGGGTAAGACATGGGTCTGCGTAGTACAGGATTCTTATGCAGACAAGATTAAGTTCTACAGCAGTGAAGACGACTTTAAAGCTGCAAAATAATTTTGAGGTTTTTTTATGGGCAATAAGAAAAAATCAGAGTCCGGCTTTTTAGTACAGGGTTCGATTTTAGCAATTGCTTCCATTATCAGCCGTATCATAGGGCTCCTTTACAGGGTCCCTTTGACGGCGATCATTGGAAACAACGGAAACAGTTATTACAGTTGTGCATATGAGATTTATAGCATGCTGCTTTTGATATCCTCTTACAGTCTGCCGATGGCAGTCTCAAAGCTGGTATCGGCAAGAGTGGCAAAGGGCGATTTTAAGAATGCCTTTAAAGTATTTAAAGGGGCATTCTTATTTGCTGTCTGCTCGGGAATTGTGGCAATGCTGATCGTGTTCTTTGGCGCAGAGATGATCACGCGTCTGATGAAGACACCGCTTAGTATCTTTGCACTGAAAGTCTTAGCACCAACACTGGTGGTTATGGCGGTATTAGGCGTTATGCGTGGATTCTTTCAGGGACTTGGAACGATGATGCCAAGTGCAGTTTCACAGATCATAGAGCAGATCATCAACGCAATTGTCAGCGTGTGGGCTGCATATCTGTTAGCAGATTACGGAAACAAGGTCGGTGCCGTACTTGGAAACGGCGAAGATTATGCAGCAGCCTATGGTGCGGCGGGCGGTACATTAGGTACAGCCTTAGGTGCCGTATTTGCATTACTGTTTTCTATTTTTGTATTTGCAACTTATGTTCCTGTTTTTAAAAACAGGATGAACAACAGCAGAACGAAAAAGAACGAAAGCTATGGTTCCATTATGCGTATCCTGATCATGACGATCGTGCCGGTGCTGTTAAGTACAACGATTTACAATATCAGTTCTGTGATCGATCAGGGAATCTATAAGAATGTTGCACTGTTACAGGGAAGTACGAACCGTCAGATGGATGAGCTTTGGGGAATCTTTTCGGGAAAATATAAAGTCCTGATCAATGTACCAATCTCCATCGCTTCTGCAATGGCTGCTTCCTGCGTTCCGAGTCTGGCAGCCGCCTATGCAAAAAAGGATGCCAAACTGGTAAGAAGCCGTATCAATTCGTCCATTCGTTTTATTATGGTCATCGCATTTCCGTGCGCGGTAGGAATCGGCGTATTGGCATCTCCGATCATGCAGCTGTTATTCGGGGACGGAGGCAAAGAAATCGAACTGATGCTTCGGATCGGAGCCGTATCTATCGTGTTCTATTCTCTGTCGACGTTAACGAATGCATTATTGCAGGGAGTAAACCGGATGCAGGCACCGGTAAAAAATGCGTTGATTGCGTTAGTACTGCATATTATCGTTCTGCTTGTCTGCATGTATGGACTGAACCTTGGTATCTATTCCGTGGTCATCGCCAATGCGTTTTTTGCACTCTTTATGTGTACTTTGAACAGACGCTCGCTCAAAAGGTACACAAGATACCGTCAGGAGGTTGGAAAGACATTTATCGTACCGGCAATTTCCTCGGCGATCATGGGTGTTGCAGTATTTTTTGCCTATGATGCACTGCATAAGCTGATCCATTCGAATGCGATTTCCACAGTGGTATGTATCGCATTAGGAGGAGTTGTTTATATCGTATGTCTGTTCCTGTTCAAAGGACTTTCCGAAGAGGAACTTATAAACTTCCCGAAGGGAGCAACGTTAGTGCGTATTTTTAAAAAATTGCATTTACTGCGATAAACAGAATTATCCTGGTATAAAAACAAAAAATAGCGTGAATACTGTTTGGGGTGATATTATGACGAAAACAAACCGTATTCGCGCTTCTTTTATTTTAGGAGCAGCGATCCTTACCGGAGCAGGCTGTCTGTGGAATGCTTCTTTAGAGACGGCTCCGGAAAAGAAACAGGAAAAAAGCAAACCAAAACAGGAAGAGATGAAGGAGACCGCTAGTAGTGAGACTCCCTATGAATATGTCATAGTCAATGACAATGGATATCTGACGGTGTATCAGAAAGACTTAAAGACCGTGTATTTCCAGACTGATATTCCGTATGCGGAATTACACACCGAATTGCAGAAAAAGATCGATCAGGGCTACCTGATACAGGATGCAGAAGAACTGTATGACTTTTTAGAAAATTATTCTAGTTAAACAGGACAGAATATGATATAATTCTCCCTAAAGGGAGTGTGATAAATTTGAAGACAAAAGAGAAAAAAGAATCATCTTTTTTAAATAGGCTGTTTACAGGTGTTTCACTTGTATATCTGTTGCTTGGTGTACTGCTGATCGTGATACCGGATCTGCAGATGGAATATGTATGTTATGGGATCAGTGTTGTGCTGGTCATAATAGGTATCATTCTGATCGTAAAATATTTTTTAGAAGAATCCTATAAGAATCTGAACCAGTATGGATTTTCCATTGGAGTCTTTTTAGTCATTATCGGAGTCTGCACACTGGTTAAAAATCAGGAGATGGCAAAGAGCTTTCAGCTCTATATCGGAGTCTGCATCCTGTTAACTGCCATTATAAAACTGCAAAATGCCATGGATTTAAAAGCATTAAAGGATCGGACCTGGGGAGTCATCTGTGTCGTATCCTTAGTGATCGTAGTATGTGCGGTTCTCATTATCATGAATCCGTTTTCTGACCGGAACTATGAGATTGCACTTACATATTTCAGTCTGTTATTTGACGGAATCATCAGTCTGTTCAGTTATCATTATCTGGCATTCAGAATCCGCCAGAATGAGAAAAAAAGCCGTGTCAGAAAAGAGACAAAGGAGTTTGCTGAAAAACAGGAACTGGAATTTTCAGATGCACCGTCTATGGATGAGAGCACAGAACCGGAAGATTTACAGCAGGCAACGGATAGCGTGAGCGGTACAGGGGATGAATGGGAATTAGAAGAAAAAGAGCAGGAAGAAGACAGCGAACAAGGAGACATCCATGTATGATGTAATTGTGATCGGTGGAGGTGCCGCGGGTATGATGGCGGCAATTGCGGCGGCGAGAGAAAAAGCATCCGTTCTGATCTTAGAACATATGGAACTCTGCGGAAAGAAAATCCTTTCTACAGGAAATGGAAGATGTAATTATACGAATAAAATGCAGGGCATCGAATATTACAGAGGCGATGACCCTGCCTTTGTATTGCCGGCACTCGAATCGTTTGGATGTGAGCAGACGATCCGTTTTTTTCAGAGTATCGGAATCGAACCAAAGGAAAAGAACGGCTATGTCTATCCAAGAAGCATGCAGGCGGCTTCCGTACGGGAAGCACTTTTGTTAGAACTTCGCAGACAGAGGGTAAAAATCGAATTAGGATGCGGAATCCGACAGATATTACCGAAAAAAGGAAGTTATGAAATTTGCACAAAAAATGGCAATTTTCATGCAAAAACCTGCATTTTAGCGACCGGAGGAAAAGCGGCAAAGCATACGGGAAGTGACGGAAGCGGATTCCTATATTTAGGACCACTTTCTCATCATGTCATAGATTTAGTACCTGCACTCACCGGTTTGCAGGCAAAACCACCATTTCCTAAGAACCTTGCAGGAATCCGTGCAGAAGCGGAAGTGAAGCTCTTTGTGGAAAATGCACAAATTGCATCGGACTTTGGAGAAGTTCAGATGACCGCAGAAGGGATATCAGGGATTCCGGTGTTTCAGGTCAGCCGGTTTGCCGCAAAGGCGCTTGTAAACGGGAAAAAAGTGTGTGCAGAGGTGGATTTTTTTCCGGAATATGATTCTTTAAACGAATTAGAAGAGTATCTGACCGGGCGAATGAACGGGATGAGAGATCGGACGATCCGTGAGGCATTAGAGGGACTGTTAGCAGACAAGCTGATCGATACCGCACTAAAAGAGATCGGTCTTTCTTCTAAGAAGCAGGCAGGCGACTGTACAAAACAGGAGGTTAAAGTACTTGCTAAGTATTTAAAACAGTTCACTTGTGAAATTATGAGCACACGCAAATTTGAACAGTCACAGGCAACTGCCGGAGGGGTGTCAACGCAGGAGATCTGTGCTAACACAATGGAGTCCAAATTATGTCCGGGACTCTTTTTTGCGGGAGAAGTGATCGATATTGATGGAATGTGCGGCGGCTATAATCTGCAATGGGCATGGTCAAGCGGCTATGTTGCAGGAACGTCCGCGGCGAAAAAAGCAAGGCAGTCAGAGTCAGGAAAGGGACAGAAATGATTCGGATACAGCAGTTAAAAATGCCCTTATCTCATAAGAGGGAAGATATCATAAAAAAAGTAGCAAAACGCTGCAAGATCAAACCGGAACAGATATTAAATTTAGAAATTGTCAGACGATCGGTGGATGCCAGAAAGAAAAGTGAGGTCTGCTATATTTATACCATAGACCTTACGGTCGAAAATGAAATCAGAATTCTGAAGAAAGTTAACGATAAAAATATTATGTTGACTAATCGAAAGAAATATCAATTTCCAAAGGCAGAAGTTTCACAAAAAGAAACAAAATATCGCCCGGTGATCATTGGCGCCGGTCCGGCAGGACTTTTTTGTGCCTATGAACTGACGAAAGCCGGTTATGCTCCGATCTTATTAGAACGTGGAAAACGTGTGGAGGAGCGTACCGAAGATGTGAAGCGTTTCTGGGAGAGCGGCGTGTTAGACACAGGATCGAATGTGCAGTTTGGAGAAGGCGGAGCCGGTACTTTTTCCGATGGAAAGCTGAATACATTGGTCAAAGACCGTTTTGGACGAAGCCGTCATGTCTTAGAGACTTTTGTGGAATTTGGGGCAGATGCAGCGATTTTATATGATGCAAAACCACATATCGGAACGGATGTTTTAAGTCAGGTGATCGCAAATATGCGAGCCTATTTATTAGAGCACGGGGCAGAGATCCGTTTTTCGACACAGGTTACGGATTTTTTAGTGGAAGATCAGAGATTGCAGGCAATCCGGTTAAATCATGACGAATGGATGAACATCGATGCGGTAGTTTTAGCGATCGGACACAGTGCAAGAGATACGTTTGAAACACTGCAAAAACGGCAGATTCCAATGGAAGCAAAGGCATTTGCCGTTGGTTTTCGTGTAGAACATCCACAGGATATGATCGATCATATGCAATATAAGGGGGCAGATATGCGTTATCTAAGCCCGGCTTCTTATAAATTGACCGCTAATTTTGAGAACCACAGAGGGGTCTATTCCTTTTGCATGTGCCCGGGTGGTTATGTGGTAAATGCATCTTCGGAAGAAGGCAGACTGGCAGTCAATGGGATGAGTTACCATGACCGTGCCGGAAAAAATGCCAATACGGCAATGATCGTATCGGTAACGCCGGAGGATTTTCCGGGAAAAGATGCATTAGCAGGTGTGGTATTTCAAAGGGAGCTTGAAAAGAAAGCATTTGCAATGGGAAACGGAAAGATACCGCAGCAGCTCTATGGCGATTTTGTAAAGAAACGCATTAGTTCTGAGTATGGAGAATTTGCAAGCTGTACCAGAGGAAAGACAGCATTTGCACCACTGCATGAATTGCTGCCACAGGAGCTGACAGAGACTTTCATCCGCGGCATGGAACAGTTCCCAAGGTATATCGAGGACTATAACCGTTATGATGCGATCTTATCGGGAATTGAGAGCCGTACCTCTTCTCCGGTCAGGATCTGGAGAAACGAGGAGTTCGAGAGCGAGATCAAAGGGTTATATCCCTGCGGAGAGGGCGCGGGATATGCAGGCGGGATCATGTCGGCAGCTATGGATGGGATCAAGATCGCTGAGATGATCGCAAAGCAGTATGCACCTGTAAAATAAGATGAAGATTAAAGAAATGAAAGGAAATAAAAAGTGGCAGAATATTCACCAATGATGCAGCATTATCTGCAAACCAAAGAAGAATACCCGGATTGCATCCTGTTTTATCGTCTTGGCGATTTTTACGAGATGTTTTTTGAGGATGCCAAAATTGTATCAAGGGAGTTAGAGCTGACCTTAACGGGAAAAAGCTGCGGACAGGAGGAACGGGCACCAATGTGTGGAGTGCCGTTTCATGCCTATGAAAGCTATATGAACCGTCTGGTGGCAAAAGGATATAAGGTTGCTATCTGCGAGCAGATGGAAGACCCGAAACAGGCAAAGGGAATGGTACGGCGTGAGGTGATCCGCGTGGTGACACCGGGTACCAATATCAATGAGCAGGCATTAGACGAGGGAAAAAATAATTATATCATGTGTATTGTGTCTTTGTCAGACCAGTTCGGAGTTGCAACGGCAGACGTTACCACCGGTGATTTTTTTGTAACAGAGGTGGACAGCAAAAGAAGGCTTTTAGATGAGATCTATAAGTTTTCGCCGACCGAAGTGGTCTGCAATGAAGCACTGTTTATGAGCGGATTGGATATCGACGACCTGAAGAACCGTGTGGGCATTGTCCTATATTCCCTAGAGCACTGGTATTTTGACGATTCCCTCTGTGAGAATACATTAAAAGAGCATTTTCGGGTCAACTCTTTAGAAGGACTTGGACTTGCGGATTTAGAATGCGGAATGATCGCATCCGGTTCTCTGCTAAAATATCTCTATGAGACACAGAAAAATTCCTTAGAACAGATTTCCGCGATCCATCCGTATACGACCGGAAAATTTATGGTATTAGACAGTTCGACCAGAAGAAATTTAGAACTGGTAGAAACATTGCGGGAAAAAGCAAAGCGGGGTTCCTTACTCTGGGTGTTAGATAAGACCAAAACAGCCATGGGAGCCAGGATGTTACGCTCTTTTGTGGAACAGCCATTGATTGAAAAAGAGGAGATCGAGGGACGGTTAGATGCCATTGAGGAGCTGATGCAAAGAGCGATCGACAGAGAAGAACTTCGGGAATATCTAAACCCTGTCTATGATTTAGAGCGACTCTTAACAAGGATTACATATCAGTCAGCAAATCCAAGAGATCTGACGGCATTTAAAAGTTCGATCGGAATGATCCCACATATCCGGAGGATTCTATTAGAATTGCAGTCAAAAGAGATACAGGGGATCTGTGAGGATATGGATACCTTAGAGGATTTGTATACATTAATCGATGCAGCTATTGAGGAAGAACCGCCGATCACGGTCCGCGAAGGCGGCATCATAAAAGACGGTTATCATGAAGAGATTGACCGTCTGCGTGAGGCGAAGAGTCAGGGAAAGAACTGGCTTGCCGAATTAGAGGCAAAGGAACGGGAAAAGACCGGGATCAAGAATTTAAAGATCAAGTTCAATAAAGTATTCGGCTACTATTTAGAGGTAACGAACTCCTTCAAAGATTTAGTGCCGGATTATTATACCAGAAAACAGACCTTAACCAATGCAGAGCGCTATATCACACCGGAACTCAAAGAGATGGAGGATATGATCTTAGGTGCGGAGGATAAACTGGTACAGTTAGAATATGAGCTGTTCCGTGAGCTGCGCGAGCAGATCGCAAAAAATGTGGTCCGTATCCAGAAAACAGCAAAGGCATTGGCAAAGATCGATGTGTTTGCCTCCTTGGCACTGATTTCCGAACAGAACCACTACTGCCGTCCGTCATTAAACCAGAATGGCAGGATCGATATTAAAAACGGCAGACATCCGGTGGTAGAAAAGATGATAAACAATGATATGTTTATTGCAAATGACACCTACTTAGACAATCAAAAGAACCGTATTTCCGTTATTACAGGACCGAATATGGCAGGAAAATCCACTTATATGCGTCAGACGGCATTGATCGTTTTAATGGCACAGATCGGATGTTTCGTGCCGGCGGAAACAGCGGATATCGGCATTGTAGACAGGATTTTTACAAGGGTCGGGGCATCGGATGATTTAGCATCCGGTCAGAGTACCTTTATGGTGGAAATGACGGAGGTTGCAAATATTTTACGAAATGCAACCGGCAACAGCCTGCTGATCTTAGATGAGATCGGGCGTGGAACGTCTACCTTTGACGGACTCAGTATTGCCTGGGCGGTCGTAGAGCATATCAGCAATCCAAAACTCTTAGGTGCTAAGACACTGTTTGCAACGCATTACCACGAATTGACAGAGTTAGAAGGAAAGTTAGACAACGTCAACAATTACTGCATCGCAGTCAAGGAAAAAGGCGATGATATCGTATTTTTACGAAAAATCGTCAAAGGCGGGGCAGACAAAAGCTATGGTATCCAGGTTGCAAAATTAGCAGGAGTGCCGGATTCTGTCATTGAGCGGGCAAAGGAGATTGCCGAAGAACTTGGCAGACATGATATCGTAGATTTTACGGAAATATTGAGCAATAAAAAGAACTCAGCAACAAAGAAAAAGAAGGAACATTTAGATGAGGTGGACTTAACACAGATGTCCCTTTTTGACGCTGTCAATGACAATGATATTATAGAAGAATTAAAAGAGATTGACGTTGGAAACCTTACGCCGATCGAAGCATTGAACAAATTATATGAATTACAGAATAAGATCAAAAACCGCTGGTAAGAGTGAAAGATGCTGCTTTTTTACATCAGACGAAGAAAAGACGATCCATATAAGTTTGTGAAAAAGATAACGAAGAAGAACAGAAAGGAGTCAGCATGCCGGGAATACATTTATTAGAGCAGTCAACCATTGATAAAATTGCTGCGGGAGAGGTTGTAGAGCGGCCGTCTTCCGTAGTCAAGGAACTGGTGGAAAATGCCATTGATGCAGGGGCTACGGCAGTCACTGTTGAGATCAAAGATGGAGGAATTTCATTCATCCGTATTACCGATAACGGATGCGGTATTTCCAAAGAAGAAATACCGATGGCGTTTTTGCGCCATTCTACCAGTAAGATCAAAACCGTAGAAGATCTTTTGCATGTTACCTCATTAGGATTCCGCGGAGAGGCACTTTCGAGTATTGCGGCAGTTTCACAGGTGGAACTGATCACAAAACCGGCAGATGCCCTGACCGGAAGCCGGTATCTGATCGAAGGCTCAAAAGAAGTGAAGTTAGAAGAGATCGGTGCGCCGAACGGAACGACCTTTTTAGTACGCAATCTCTTCTATAACACACCGGCAAGACAGAAATTCTTAAAATCAGCACAGACAGAAGCCTCTTATATCAGCGATTTTATGGAGCGGTTAGCATTATCCAGACCGGATATCTCCTTTCAGTTCATATCCAATAACCAGCCAAAGCTAAATACTGCAGGAAACGGCAACTTAAAAGATGTCATTTATCGGATCTACGGCAGGGATATTGCGATGAACCTTTTAGAAGTCCATACGGAATGTGAATTTATGAAAGTGGACGGTTTTATCGGAAAACCCGTGATATCCAGGGGAAACCGTAATTTTGAGAGTTACTTTATCAATCAAAGATACATCAAAAGCAGTCTGGTAGCAAAGGGCATTGAGGATGCCTATAAACTGCATCTGATGCAGCATCAATATCCGTTTACCGTCTTACATCTGACCATGGACGGAACGCTTTTAGATGTCAATGTCCATCCGTCGAAGATGGAACTTCGGTTTTCCGATGGAAAAGGGGTCTATGAATTCCTATATGAGAGCTTGAAAGAAGCATTAGAACATAAGGAGTTCATACCGGAGGTCAGTGTGGAAGATCAGGATTCATTAAAAAAATCACAAACTACCACACAGCCAAGGGTAAAAGCGCCGGAACCATTTGAAACCAAACGTGTCGAAAAAGAACAGAACAGATCAGAACAAAGCAAGGAAAATAATAAGGACAGAATACTGCCAGAACAGGAAAAAGGTACTTCTGAACAGGAACAAAAACTCTCGGAACAAACGAAAGCCATCCCGGATGAAACTCCGGACAAAGAAAAGGCTGTGATGGAGAATCTTCCACTGACCGGGGAACAGCTTACCCTGCGTGAAATGCCGGAATATGGAGGACAGTTCTTAACACAGGAGGCGAAAGCAAAGCACCGGATCATCGGACAGGTGTTTGATACCTACTGGCTGGTACAGTTTGAAGACAAGCTGTTTATCATCGACCAGCATGCAGCCCATGAAAAAGTCCTGTTTGAACGAACCATGGCAAGCCTTGAAAAGAAAGAATATACTTCCCAGCAGCTTTCCCCGCCAATGGTAGTGAGCCTGAATATGCGGGAAGAACAACTGTTAAAAAAATATCTTTCGGAATTTGAGCGTCTCGGTTATGAGATCGAATCTTTTGGAGGCAAAGAATATGCAGTCTGTGCCGTACCGGGTAATCTGTATTATTTAAACCAGCAGCAGCTTTTTATCGAGATGTTAGATAACTTAAATGAAGAGAGCGGTGCAAAGACCAGTGATGCGATCATTGAAAAGATCGCAACGATGTCCTGTAAAGCGGCAGTCAAAGGAAACCAGCATCTGCAAAAAGCAGAGATGGAGCATCTGATCGAGGAACTGCTGACCTGTGAGAATCCTTATCAATGCCCACATGGAAGACCAACGATCATATCCATGAGCCGTTATGAGTTAGAAAAGAAATTTAAGAGGATAGTGTAATGGAGACAGAAAAGAAACCATTAATCATACTGACAGGTCCTACCGCCGTTGGAAAAACCGACTTGTCGATCGCATTGGCAAAAGCCGTAAACGGAGCAGTAATCTCAGCGGATTCCATGCAGGTTTACCGCTACATGGACATCGGTTCGGCAAAAATCAGCAAAAAAGAAATGCAGGGCGTACCTCATTATCTGGTAGATGAGTTCATGCCGGATGAGGAATTCAACGTAGTAAAATTTCAGGAATATGCCAAACGCTATCTGAAAGAAATCTATGAAAAAGGCCAGATTCCGATCTTAGTCGGCGGTACGGGATTCTATATCCAGGCAGTGTTATACGATATTGATTTTACCAGTGAAAGAGAAGATACGGCATATCGGGAGCAGTTAGAGCAGCTTGCAAAAGAACATGGAGCAGAATATCTGCATCAGATGTTAGAAAAAGTCGATGCAGCATCGGCAAAAGCCATTCATCCGAACAATGTAAAGCGTGTGATCCGGGCATTGGAGTTTTATGAAAAAACAGGACGGACAATATCTTCCCACAACGAGCAGGAAAAAGAAAAAGAAAGTCCCTACAATGCGGCATATTTTGTCTTAAATGATGACCGGAATGAAATCTATAGACGTATCGATCTGCGTGTGGATCAGATGATGCAGGCGGGACTTATCGAAGAGGTCAGACGATTAAAAGACAGGGGCTATACCAAAGACATGGTATCCATGCAGGGATTGGGCTATAAAGAAATCTTAGATTATTTAGACGGAAATACCACCTTAGAAGAAGCAGTATATATCTTAAAACGGGACACCCGCCATTTTGCAAAACGCCAGCTTACCTGGTTTCGCAGAGAGCGTGAAGTGATATGGGTAGAAAAAGAAAAATTTTCACATGATAACGGAAAAATACTGGACTTTATGAAAAAAGAACTAACGGAAAGAGGAATATTATGAGCATTCAAAATGAGGCAGAAACAATCATCACACAGCAATACCTAAAAATGGGGATCCAAAAAGAAGTCTATGATTTTGGACATTCGATAGAAGCAGGCTTAAAAGAACGGTTTGAACAGATCGATAAAATGGCAGAGTACAATCAGTTAAAAGTCATCCACGCCATGCAGAAAAACAAAGTCAGTGCGGAGTGTTTTAATCAGTCCAGCGGTTATGGCTATAATGATTTAGGACGTGATACCTTAGAGAAAGTCTATGCAGATGTATTTTGTGCCGAAGATGCGTTAGTACGCCCGCAGATCACCTGTGGAACACATGCACTGTCATTGGCACTGATGTCAAATCTGCGTCCGGGAGATGAGTTGCTTTCACCGGTGGGAAAACCTTACGATACATTAGAAGAAGTCATCGGGATACGTCCATCGAAAGGCTCACTGGCAGAATACGGAATCTCTTACCGACAGGTGGATTTATTAGAGGATGGCAGCTTTGACTTTGAAAATATCAAAAAAGCGATCAATGACAAGACAAAGTTAGTGACGATACAGCGTTCAAAGGGATATCAGACCAGACCGACACTTTCCGTAGACAGGATCGGGGAACTGATCGCTTTTGTCAAAAAAATAAAGCCGGATGTCATCTGTATGGTGGATAACTGTTATGGAGAATTTGTAGAAGAAAAAGAACCGATCGAGGTAGGGGCAGATATGATCGTCGGTTCTCTGATCAAAAATCCGGGCGGCGGACTTGCACCGATCGGTGGCTACATTGCCGGAAAGCGGGAGTGTGTGGAAAATGCAGCTTACCGACTGACCTCTCCGGGACTTGGAAAAGAGGTAGGAGCTTCCTTAGGAGTCATCCAGTCCTTTTATCAGGGCTTGTTTCAGGCACCGGTGGTTACGGCAGGCGCATTAAAGGGAGCTATTTTTGCGGCAAATATCTATGAAAAACTCGGATTTAACGTAGTTCCGAATGGAAAGGAATCCAGACATGATATCATTCAGGCAGTTACATTGAACTCGCCGGAGGCACTCTGTGCATTCTGCGAAGGAATCCAGACGGCGGCACCGGTCGATTCCTATGTTACACCGGAACCGTGGGATATGCCGGGCTATGATGCACAGGTCATTATGGCAGCAGGAGCTTTTGTGCAGGGATCTTCCATTGAACTGAGTGCCGACGGACCGCTAAAACCACCTTATGCAGTCTACTTCCAGGGAGGACTGACCTGGTACCATGCAAAACTTGGAATTCTTTGGTCTTTACAAAAACTTTATGAACGAAACCTTGTAGACAAGAGCAGGATGTGCTAATATATTCTGTGTGTAATTTTTACGGAGGAAGTTTACATAAATTGCCACGTTGAGAGAGCGGAAAGGAATTTATGACAAAACATGAGACTGTAAAAGAATTGCCGGATACGGAACAACCATATGAGAAATGTTACACGCGGGGAGCGGAATATCTCTCCGATGCGGAACTGCTTGCCGTTATCCTAAGAACCGGGACAAATGGTATAAGATCCATAGAACTTGCTCAGAATATTTTAAAGATCCATGATAAGGGGCTTTTAGGACTGTATGACCTGAGTAAAGAGGAACTGTTACAGATACCGGGGATCGGAAAGGTCAAAGCGATACAGTTAAAATGTATTGCAGAACTGAGCAAGCGGATCAGCCGTCTTTCCTTACGGGAGGGGGTAACATTAGAATGTGCGGAGTCCGTAGCGAACTACTATATGGAACAGCTCCGACATGAGACGAAAGAGGTTTTGTTAGTCAGTCTTTTTACCGGAAAGGGGAGACTGATCACAGAACAGGTGGTTTCCGTTGGAAGCATCAACAGTTCCGTTGTTTCGCCAAGAGAGATTTTTTATACGGCAATCATTCATAATGCAGCATATCTGATATTGCTGCACAACCACCCAAGTGGTGATCCGACGCCAAGTGAACAGGATTTCAAGGTCACAGAGCATTTAAAGATCTGTGGCAAGTATATGGACATCCAGCTTGCGGATCACATCATTATTGGAGACAATCAATATTACAGCTTTCGAGAAAACGGACGATTATAAGTCAAAAGGGAGAAATACAATGAGCAATACATTCGGAATTGATTTAGGCACCTGCAATGTCAAGGTTTTTTGCAAGGCAACAGGAAAGGTCCTGAACGAAAAAAATACTATCGCGATTGTGAACAAAAATCAGATGTATGCATATGGAGATCAGGCATATGCCATGTATGAAAAAGCACCGGAGAACATCAATGTAACATTTCCGGTGATCAATGGTGTTATCGCAGACTATGCAAACATGCAGACGATGATTTTTGAATTTTTAGAAAAATATTCCAAGGGAAAGGTGCGTGGAGCAGAGTTTGTCGTTGCCGTACCAACTGATATTACAGAGGTCGAGAAAAAGGCATTTTTTGACATCTTTGCAAAGAGCAAGGTAAAACCAAAAGGCGTGCTTCTCTGCGAAAAACCACTTGCAGATGCCGTTGGACTGGGAATTGATGTCAACGAGCCGACCGGTGTCATGGTTGTGGATATCGGAGCAGATACAACAGAGATTTCCGTCATGTCATTAGGCGGACTGGTACTGAGCGACCTGCTTCATTTTGGCGGAAACCGGATTGATGAATCCATTATTTCCCATCTGAAACGTACCTACAGTCTGGTAATCGGACAAAAGACCGCGATGACCTTAAAAGAGAAGTTAGGCTATGGCGTACCGGGTGCAGAAGACAGCATGGTGATCGTCGGAAGAGACTTAGTCAGCGGACTTCCGGTGGAGAGAGAGATTTCAACCGAGATTGTCTACGAGGCGATCAAAGATAACCTGAACTCTATCTGCAACTCCATCAAGATGATCTTAGAAAAGACGCCGCCGGAGCTTGCAAAAGATATTATCCATTCCGGAATTTATATTACGGGTGGAAGCTCTAAAATACATAGACTTGATGAACTGTTTACGGAAATCACCGGAATCAAGGTCAACTGTGCCGAAAATCCGGAGGAGACGGTAGTTCAGGGTCTGAATAAAATTGTTTCAGATGAAAAATATAAACGTCTGACCTTTACAATGAAAACAAAGATTTATAAATAGAGGCATTTATGAAGCGTAAAAAGAACAAAAATTCTTTTCCTGCAAGATATCTGCTGTTAGTCCTTTGCGGAATCTGCCTGATCGTCATGTTTTTAGCATATTCCGTGGGCGGTACTTCCGGCGGACCGTTAAATTCCGTGGCAAGTTATATTTTTGTTCCAATGCAGAAGGGAATCAATTCGGTAGGTACATTTTTTTCGAATAAATCCGACCGTTTTCAGACCTTAGAATCTGTGATGGACGAGAATACAAAGCTGAAAGAGCAGGTAGAAAAGCTGTCCACAGAGTTAAATACCGTCAAGTTAGAGCAGTACGAGTTAGAAGATTTGCGGGAATTGTATAAACTGGATCAAAAATATCCAAATTATAAAAAAGTTGCGGCAAATGTCATCGGAAAAGACAGTGGCAACTGGTTTAACGTCTTTTTGATCGACAAGGGAAAAAAAGACGGAATTGAAAAAGATATGAACGTTATGGCAGGAAACGGTTTAGTCGGAATTGTCATAGATGTAGGACCGCATTATGCAAAGGTGCGTTCGATTATTGACGATACCAGCAAAGTCAGCGGAATGGTGTTATCGACTTCCGGCAACTGTATTGTAAACGGTGATCTGCAGGCGATGAATGACAACTGTGAGATTACCTTTAAGAATCTGAAGGATGCAGATGACAAGGTAAAAAAGGGTGACCAGGTGGTTACTTCTTATGTCAGTGATAAGTTCTTACAGGGAATCCTGATCGGTTATGTAAGTGAGACCGAAATGGATTCTAACAATATCACCAAATCGGGAACGATTACCCCGGCAGCCGATTTTGAACATTTGCGTGAGGTGCTCGTCATCTTAGATAAGAAGACGGACGCAACTTCAGATACGGAGAAATAAGGATGAGAAGAAAAATTTCAGTCATACTAATCGTAGTTATATGTTTTCTGCTGCAAAGTACACTGTTTTCAGCATTGTCCTTTGCATCAATATCACCCAATCTTCTGATCGTAGTGGTTTCTTCCTTTGGTTTTATGCGTGGAAGAAAAGAGGGAATGTGGATCGGACTTTTTTGCGGAGTATTAATGGATATCTTCTTTGGGGAGATTCCGGGATTTTATACTCTGCTATATCTGTTGATCGGGTATGTGAACGGAATGTTTCGGAAAGTTTTTTATCCGGATGATATCAAACTTCCGATGATCCTGATCTTAGGAAGTGACTTCGTATTGAATTTAGCAATTTATCTGCTTCGTTTCCTTCCAAGAAAAAAGATCCATTTCGGGTACTATCTGTTCCATATCATGATACCGGAGATGGTCTATACTTTAGTAATTACAATCGCACTTTATTTTATAATACTGAAGATCAACAGACACCTCGAAACAATTGAAAAAAGGAGTGCAGCAAAATTTGTTTGATAAGATAAAAGAAGTCTTTGCAAATATATTAAAATCCAGAATTTTAGTATTGACGATCATCATGTGCATTTTGTCATTCCTGTTGCTTTGGCGGGTGTTTAACCTGCAGATTATCAATGGTCAGGAGTATTTAGACAATTATACCTTAAAAATTGAAAAAACGAGGGATTTAGCAAGCACACGAGGCAATATCTATGACAAAAACGGAAAACTCTTAGCATACAATGAACTTGCTTATGCCATTACTTTAGAGGATAACGGAGTCTACAACTCCAGAGCGGAACGAAATAAGGCACTGAACAAGGAACTCTATCGTCTGTTAAAAGTTTTAGATAAGAATAAAGACCAGATCAGGAATGATTTTTACATCAGTTATTCCGAGCGGGATGGCTATCAGTATACGGTTTCCGGTACGACATTAAAACGATTTCTTGCTGACATTTACGACCACAAATCGACAGATGATCTCAAGTATAATAAGACCTTAGGATACAATGAAGCCGAGGCAACGCCGGAACAGGTCATGGAGTATCTCTCCTCTGATAAGCGTTATGGTATTTCAGACAAGTACAGTGCTTATAACCGTTACCGGATCCTAGTCCTGCGCTATGCCATTGCACAGAACAGCTATCAGAAATTTGTCCTTACGGTCTTAGCAACCGGTGTCAGTGACGAGACGGTAGCATGGGTCAGTGAGAATTCCGATACCCTGCAGGGAATGTCTGTCAATGAAGAGACTGTCCGTAAATATAATGACAGTAAATATTTTGCACATATCATTGGCTATACCGGACAGATTTCCGTAGATGAATATAAGGAACTGTCGAAAAAAGATAAATCCTATTCCCTTACCGATGTGGTGGGAAAATCAGGAATTGAGCAGGTCATGGACAAAGAACTGCAAGGCGAAAAGGGCTATGAAAAGATCAGCGTAGACAACCTTGGAAAAGTGGTAGATGTGATCAAACGCAAAGAACCGACGGCGGGAAATGATGTCTATTTGTCCATTGATGCGGATTTAACGAAAGCGGTTTATGATCTGTTAGAGCAGGAGATTGCAGGAATCGTATACTCGAAGATTGAAAATATCAAAGAGTACCATTCCACCGGTTCGGCATCCGATATCAAGATTCCGATCGATGATGTATATTTTGCATTTATCAATAACGGAATGATCGACACTTCGCATTTTACGGAGGATGATGCAAGCGATACAGAGCGTACCGTATACAGTGCATATACCTCAAAGGAAAGCTCGGTACTTTCAAGAATGGACAGTCTGCTTTCCGGCAGTGCCAATACACCGTTTGGCGAACTCGGCGAGGAAGATCAGGATTATATCACAGAGCTGATCAAACGCCTGAAATCCAATGGCGTACTCGACAACAGTGCGATTGATACATCAGATGGAACTTATGTAAACTGGAAAGAGGGAAAGATTTCCTTGAATGAATATCTGAATTATGCAATTTCTAAAAGCTGGATCGATATCAGTAAATTTACCGTAGAAGAAAAATATTCAGATTCCGAAGAAATTTTCCAGTCGCTTACTGCTTATATCTTAGACGACTTAAAAGAGGATTATAATTTCAGTAAAATTGTCTATAAGTACATGATTCGCCAGAATATGATCAGTGGCACACAGCTTTGCCTGATCCTCTATGATCAGGGCGTACTTGAAAAGGACGAGGCACAGATTGCGGCGTTAAGCAACGGTTCTGCGAGTGCATACAATTTTGTCAGAGAGAAGATCAAGAGTCTTGAGATCACTCCGGCGCAGCTTGCATTAGACCCATGCTCCGGTTCCTGTGTTGTTACAAATGTTAAGACAGGAGAATTGTTAGCACTGGTTTCCTATCCGGGCTATGACAATAACCGTTTGGCAAATTCCGTAGACAGTGAGTATTACAGCTCGTTAAGCAATAATCTGTCCCTGCCGCTTTATAATCATGCAACACAGCAAAAGACGGCACCTGGTTCTACCTTTAAAATGGTCAGTGCGGTTGCAGGTCTGACGGAAGGAGTTATTTCCATTGGGGAGCATATTACGGATAAAGGACAGTTTGACCGTTTTGCAAACGGACCAAAATGTTGGATCTATCCAAGTTCCCATGGAAGCATCAATGTATCAGAAGCGATCCGGGATTCATGTAACTATTATTTTTCCGAGGTTGGTTACCGCTTAAGTTTACAGGGCGGCACCTATAACGAAGAAAAAGGTTTAGAAAAGATTAAAGAATATGCATCGCTGTTTGGATTAGATTCCAATACCGGAATCGAGATACCGGAGAGCAAACCGGAGATCGCAACCGAATATCCGGTTACGGCAGCATTTGGACAGAGTAATCATAACTTTACAACGTCAGAACTGGCCCGTTATGTAACAACGGTTGCAAATTCGGGAACACTTTATAAAGAAACACTGTTGAAAAAGGTCTGTGACCCGGATGGAAAGACGATCAAAGAGTATGGACCTACCGTAGAAAACCAGTTGAGTGAAGTTTCCGGTTCTACATGGGATGCTGTTCATTCCGGTATGAGAATGGTGATTTCCACACTGGATGCATTTAACGGAATGGGCGTAGAGGTAGCCGGAAAGACCGGTACTGCCCAGCAGGTACAGACACGTCCAAACCATGCGTTGTTTGTAGGATATGCACCATATGCAGATCCGGAGGTATCCATTGCAACGCGTATTGCGTATGGTTATACTTCCCATAATGCAGCAGATGTTTCAGCACAGATTTTGAAATACTATTTCAAACTTGCAAGCGAAGAAGAGCTGTTAGACGGAACCGCAGAAGATGTGGGAAACTCTGCAAACGCCGTTACCGATTAACAGTATGAGGAGGGATTGCATGGAACAACAGGTGATCTTAAAAAGTAACCGTTATGGCATCAATCTGATTCTCAATGAGAATCTGCCCTTTGAAGAGTTACTGGATGCAATTATTTTAAAGTTTCATGAGTCAGATAAGTTTTTTAAAAATGCCAGTATCGCGATCACTTTTTCCGGCAGACACCTGTCTACGGAAGAGGAGATACGTATCATAGATGCCATCACGGAACAGACGAGTATCCATATTATCTGTGTGTTAGACAGTGATGAACAAAAAGAACTGGATACGCAAGCACAGATTGAAGAATTTTTAAGGCGTCAGGAGGAAAGCACCGGACAGTTTTATAAAGGGACACTTCGTTCCGGACAGGTCTTAGAGTGTGAATCCAGTGTCGTGATCGTCGGAGATGTGAATCCGGGGGCAAAGATCGTAGCAAGGGGAAACATTGTGGTCTTAGGAAGTTTAGACGGCAATGCCTATGCCGGAGCAGCTGGAAATTCGGAATCATTTGTGGCAGCGCTGCATATGAATCCAATTCAGATAAAAATTGCCGATGTCATTGGCAGAAGCGAAGATAAGAGTCCGTTAGAGAGATTACGCGGACGGAAAAAACAGTTAGAACCTCAGGTAGCATACATAAAAGAGGAAGCCATTTGTATTGATGTCATGAAGAATGGAATGTTTGAAAACTTTTATTAAGCGGAGGTTATAATGGGTGAAGTAATCGTAATAACATCAGGAAAAGGCGGTGTGGGCAAGACAACAACGACTGCTAACATCGGAACAGGTTTGGCACAGATGGATAAAAAGGTCATATTGATTGATACAGACATTGGCCTTAGGAACTTGGATGTTGTTATGGGATTGGAAAACAGGATCGTCTATAATCTGGTAGATGTGATCGAAGGAAACTGTCGTTTAAAGCAGGCAGTCATCAGGGATCGGAAATATCCGAACCTCTATCTGATACCTTCAGCACAGACGAAGGACAAGACAGCCGTCAATCCGGAACAGATGAAAAAACTCACCGAAGAACTGAAAGATGAATTTGATTACATATTGCTGGACTGCCCCGCAGGAATTGAGCAGGGATTTTTAAATGCGATCGCGGGTGCGACAAGAGCAATAGTAGTGACTACTCCGGAAGTCTCAGCAATCCGGGATGCAGACCGTGTGGTCGGACTTTTAGAAGCAGCCGAGATGGAACAGATCGAACTGGTGGTAAACCGTATCAGGATCGATATGGTCAAACGGGGCGACATGATGTCGTTAGAAGATGTCTGTGAAGTATTAGCGATCGAGCTTCTAGGAGCAGTGCCGGACGATGAAGCCATTGTTGTTTCTACAAACCGGGGCGAACCGTTAGTTGGAAGCAGTGCAATGGCAGGTATCGCATACAGTAATATATGCAAAAGGATTTTAGGATATGACGTGCCTCTTATGACTTTTGAAAATAAAACAGGATTTTTTTCAAAAGTATCAGGTTTATTTAGAAGATAGGAGGCAGGCATGGGAATCTGGGATTTATGGAACAGGAAGAGTTCCAAAGATTTTGCGAAGGACAGGTTAAAGCTGTTATTAGTCTCTGACCGGGCAGGCTGTTCTTCAGAAGTAATGGAACTGATGAAAAACGATATTATCTCTGTGATATCAAAATACATGGAGATTGATGAAGAGGAACTGGATATACAGATTACAAAGACGGAGTCGGAGGACCATCGGGGAATGATCCCTGTCATGGTGGCAAATATTCCAATCCGTGATATCAAGCATAAAGGAAATTAAAGGCGTTATGTTAAAACAGTACAAACTCAAAGATTATGATTTTCGTCTGGTCGCCTATGTGGTGGTGTTGACCATCATCGGAATACTGGTGATCGGAAGTGCAAACAGCTCGGTACAGGGGAAACAGATCCTTGGTCTGGTCTTAGGACTGATTGCCATGGTGGTGGTCTCGCTGATGGACTATGAGTTTCTTCTGCGGTTTTCGTGGATATTTTATTTTATTAATATAGTCTTTTTGACACTGGTATTGATTATGGGTGACAAATCAAAAGGTGCTACCCGTTGGGTGGAGATCGCGGGAATCCGCTTTCAGCCGTCGGAGTTAGGTAAGATTCTTTTGATCCTGTTTTTTGCATACTTCTTTGCAAAATATCAGGAGAGTGTCAATCGTCCGAAGGTTCTGATCGGTTCTTTTATCTTAGCGGGAATTCCACTGGCACTGATAAAAAAAGAGCCGGATTTGTCCACAACGATCGTGACAGCACTGATCTTTCTTGTACTGTTATTTATGGCAGGACTCAGCTACAAATTTATCGCGACAGTCCTTGCTGTTTCCGTTCCTTCGGCAGCAATCTTTTTAACGTTGATCCTGCAGCCGGATCAGAAGATTTTAAGGGGTTATCAGTATAAAAGGATCATGGGATGGCTTCAGCCGGAAAAATATGCAGATGATGCTTACCAGCAGCAGAACTCCATTATGGCGATCGGTTCCGGGCAGTTGTTGGGAAAAGGACTCTATAATACCGATGTCAATTCCGTAAAAAACGGTAATTTTATTTCAGAACCACAGACAGACTTCATTTTTGCGGTAGTTGGAGAGGAAATGGGCTTTTTAGGAAGTGCATTGATCATAATTTTACTCTTACTAATTACCATAGAATGTATTATAATAGCTAAAAGGGCAAAAGATTTATCGGGAAGACTGCTTTGCTGTGGAGTCGCAGCATTGATTGGATTTCAGAGTTTTGTAAACATCTGTGTAGTAACCGGACTGATGCCAAATACCGGTCTTCCACTTCCTTTTGTAAGCTATGGACTGACTTCTTTAGTATCATCATTTATTGGTATCGGGTTAGTCTTAAATGTCGGGTTACAACCTAGAAAATATGGATCGGAGGAACGTACTTCATGAATATTGGGCTGATCGCACATGATGCAAAGAAAAAACTGATGCAGAATTTCTGCATCGCATACAGGGGGATTTTATGTAAAAATGATCTGTATGCCACGGGAACGACAGGACGTCTGATCGAAGAAGTGACAAATATAAACATTCACAAGTATTTAGCGGGACATTTAGGCGGTGTCCAGCAGTTAGGGGCGCAGATATCAGCAAACGAGATCGATCTGGTGATCTTCTTAAGAGATCCGTTGACAAAAAAAGCACACGAACCGGATGTTGCCCTGATAGCACAGCTTTGTGATGAACATAATATTCCGTTAGCAACAAACCTTGCGACAGCGGAGCTTTTGATCAGAGCCTTAGAGCGAGGAGATTTAGACTGGCGTGAAATGTATAAGTAAAAGAAAAAAAGCAGCTGCACTGCTTGGAGTATTTGTCATCGGACTTACCGGCTGCACCTCAAAAGAAGTTGTATTGGAAAATGCCTATGATGTCTGTGACACATCTGCAAAATACGGCATCACGGAAAATGGGGCATCCCAGTCGGCAGAATTCTTTGCAAGGGATTTAGTCGTAACCGAGGATGAGAACCTTGGTTTAGAAAAGACAACCGAACGTGTGGCAGAGGCGGCAGGCGTATTTTTGACTTCCAAAAAAGAAGCCGTATATAAAAAGAATATTTTTGAAAAACTTTATCCGGCGAGCACGACAAAAATACTGACCGCATATGTTGCCTTAAAAAACGGCAATTTAGACGATGTAGTAACCGTCAGTGCCAATGCAGCGAATCAGGCGAGTGATTCTTCGGTCTGTGAATTAAAAGAGGGGGATAAGATCACCTTAAGAGACCTCTTATATGGTCTGATGCTTCGCAGCGGAAATGATGCGGCAGTTGCGATCGCTGAGCATATCAGTGGAAGTTCAGAAGAATTTGTGGTGTTGATGAATGCGGAGGCAAAAGCATTAGGTGCGACCGGTTCGCATTTTGTAACACCGAACGGACTGCATGATGAGGAACACTATTCTACCGTATATGATATGTACCTGTTTATGAATGCTGCGGTGAAAAATGAAACATTCTTAGAAATCATTAAAAGCAGCCATTATACAGCAAATTATACGGACGCTGCTGGAAATCCGGTAACGAAAGAATGGGACAGCACAAATAAATACTTAATGGGAACAGAACCGATGCCGGAAGGAGTGACGGTCATTGGAGGAAAAACCGGCACGACCGGAGAAGCGAAGTACTGTCTGGTGCAATATAATGAGAACACAGCAAAAGAACCGGTGATCTCGATTGTCCTGAAAGCAGACAGCCGTGATAATATGTATCTTTTAATGAGTGAAATGTTAAAGAATTTTGCGAATTAATGTTGTATTTTCCGACGCGATATATTATAATTATTTTAAGAAAAATCATCGTTGATTTTTGAATTGTATGAAATTTTCTGAGAATCAGGATGATTTTTAAAATTTATTGGTTCGGGAGGAAATGCCATGGTAGAGATTATAGCTGGAGAAAAGGGTAAGGGTAAGACAAAACATCTGTTAGACAGAGTCAACGGAGCAGTTCCTGGTTCTAATGGAAATATCGTATATCTGGACAAGAGCCAGAAACACATGTACGAGTTGAGCAACAAAGTTCGCCTCATCAATGTGAAAGATTATCCGATTGAGGACTGCGATGAATTTATCGGATTTATCTGTGGAATCATTTCACAGGATCACGATTTAGAAGAATTGTACTTAGATAGTTTTCTTACCATTGCGAACATAAAAGACGATGAGTTTGAGCATGCCATTGAAAAACTGGATTCTATCAGTGAAAAGTATGGAGTGAAAATGACACTCAGCGTTTCAATGAACGAAGCTGATTTTCCGGAAAAAGCGAAATCAAAAATCGTTATTTCTCTTTAATGAGTAAACCGTGAATTTATAATCGCCTTAAGGGTGCAAAGGTCATCCTTAAGGCAATTTTTATGGCTGTGACATGGCATTTACCGGCTTAAGATTTTATAAGTTTTACTTCAAAAATATTGTGAAAAAAGGGGCTTGATGGTACAATATTTTTTGAAGTAATTTTAGAAAGGCAGCAGCATGAAAAAAAAGAACAAAAAAGTTGTCAGATACAGAAAACCACTCCACATCAACATCGGAGTGATCGTATTTGGCATTATTTTGATATATCTGGTATTTAATCTTTTTTTCTATTTTACAAAAAAACATATTTCTGTCTATGAGGTCAATCAGGGAACGATTGCAACCAATCATACATATCGCGGGTTGATCTTAAGAAGTGAAGAGATTGTCGGCTCTGCCGGTGAGGGCGAAGTGACTTATTTTCTAAAGGATGCTTCTAAAGCCGGAACGAAGACACCTGTTTACAGTTTAGACAGTACAGGCAGCGTATTAGAAAAAATGGATGATGAGAAAAAGGACGGGGATTTATTTACAAAGGACAATTATTTAGAATTAGAGAATACGGTGCAGTCTTATACCGGAAGCTATGACAGTCAGAATTTTTACAGTGTCTATGCATTTAAAGATGAAATGGAAGCAAATATGATGGAGATCCGGAATGTCAATGCACTGAATGCTATTAAGGAAAAGACAGATACTTCCTCGCTGCAAATGCAAAATGCCATCAAGCCGGGCGTAGTGGTATATTATACGGATGGTTATGAAAATGTCAAGACCGACACCTTGACAGAGGCATCTTTTGATGAGAACCAGTACAAAAAAGTGAATTTGAAAGACCAGACGACGGTCGGAAAGAATGTTCCGGTTTATAAACTGATCACTGATGAGAACTGGAATGTTATATTTAAGATATCTAAGGATTTAGCAGGAAAATTAAAGGACGATAATACGGTGGAGGTACTGTTTAAAGATGATGGGAATACAATCTGGGCGTATTATGACATTTTGACCATTGATAAAGAACCTTATCTGAACCTGAAACTCCGTACCTCGATGATCCGGTTTGCAAACCAGCGGTTTATTGATATTGAGCTGCTTTTAGATGACGCAAAAGGATTAAAGATCCCAAATTCGGCGATTACTACCAAAAAATTCTTTACCGTTCCAAAGGAATATTTTGTAAAGGGAAAAGGCTCAAATAAAGAGGGTCTGATCGTTACGGGAAAGGACAAGAATACGACTTATATTACACCGGAGATTTTTTACGAAAAAGACGGTATGTACTATATTGATGATGAGAATGTAACGTCCGGAACAGTGATACAGAAGAGTGACTCGAATGAAACCTATACGATTCGTCAGACTGCAAAGCTGAAAGGTGTTTACAATATTAACAAGGGGTATGCAGTGTTTAAGCAGATCGACATACTCTATCAGAATGAAGAATATGCCATTTTAAAGCAGGGAACCGATTACGGTGTTGCCCTGTATGACCATATTGCCTTAAAGGGAAATACGGTAAAAGAGAATGATCTGATTCATTAAAGGAGTGATTTAAAAATGCTAAAAGAAAACTTAGAAGAAGTAGAAGAAAAAATTGCCAAAGCGTGTGAGCGTGCAGGCAGAGCACGAGAGGAAGTAACCCTGATCGCGGTCAGCAAGACAAAACCGGTAGAGATGTTACAGGAGATCTACGATGAGGGAATCCGTGATTTTGGCGAAAATAAAGTACAGGAACTGACAGAAAAATATGAAGTTATGCCAAAAGACATGAAATGGCATATGATTGGACATCTGCAAAGAAATAAAGTAAAATATATTGTGGACAAGGTAACACTGATCCACTCCGTGGACAGTCTGCGTTTAGCAGAGACGATCAGCAGGGAGGCAGAAAAAAAAGGCGTTACGGTTCCGATTTTAATCGAGGTCAATATTGCAGGGGAAGAGACAAAATTTGGACTGTCCTCTAAGGAAGAAGTCATTTCTCTGACCGAACAGATTGCCGCATTACCGAATCTGTCTGTCAAGGGACTGATGACGGTGGCACCGCCGGCCAAAGATCCGGAGGAAAACCGCCCGTTTTTCCGTGAAATCAGGCAATTATCTGTTGACATAACAAATAAAAACATTGATAATGTAAGTATGGAAATCCTGTCAATGGGAATGACAAATGATTACACCGTAGCCATTGAAGAAGGTGCTACCATGGTCCGGGTTGGAACCGGGATCTTTGGAGCAAGAGACTACAGTAAAAAATAAGTTAGGAGAAGAGACATGGGAGTTTTAGATAAATTTTTAGATGTGATGAAATTAAATCCGGATGATGATGACGATTTCTATGATGATGATTTTCTTGACGATGAAGAAGACGAAGAACCGGTAAGAAAATCCGTATTCCGTAAGAAATCAGACGATGATGTGGATGATATGTTCAATGATCAGAAGGATCGTACTTCTAAGACAACACCGAAGCTGACACCGATCCGTGGTGGAAAGAAAAGCCCGCATAGCAATATGGAGGTCTGCGTGATCAAACCGACTTCGGTAGATGACGCAAGAGAGATTACAGAGACTTTGTTAGATAACCGGACCGTGGTACTCAATGTAGAGGGCTTAGATGTCGATATTGCACAGAGGATCATTGATTTTTCTTCCGGTTCCTGCTTTGCGATCAGCGGAAACCTGCAGAAGATTTCTAACTATATCTTTATTATTACACCACCGGGTGTAGAAATTTCAGGAGATTTTTTGAATCTGATGGATACGTTTGATTCATCATCGATTCAGACTGACTTTTAAGCAATGGGAAATGAACAGGATTTATTACAAAAACGTTTTATAGATTTATCCAAACAGGCAAACAGAAAGGGAATCGTTATTTATAGCGATTTCCTTAATTTGAGTGAACAGAATCTTCTTTCCGTGACAAAAGGAAAGCTAGAGACCTCTTATGAATTGTCCGGAGGACACGAATATGCGGAAAGAAAGATCGCGGCATTCTTGCCGGTCGATTTAGGTTATGAATGGGAATATCCGCTGATCTGTTTAAAAATCCGGCCGGCATATCCGAAATTTGCGGATACACTGACACACAGGGATGTCCTTGGTGCAGTGATGAATTTAGGATTAGAACGGGCGAAAATAGGAGATATCCTCTGTCAAAAGAACGATTACTATCTGTTTTGTAAAGAAAATATGGCAGATTATCTTACCGAGTCACTTCAAAAGATCAAACATACACTTGTCACGGTGAATGAGGTGGATTCCCCACAGGACAGTATCCAACCGGAATTTATTGAAAAAAGCGGGATTATCAGCTCGAATCGTCTTGACAGCATTGTGGCATGTCTGATCGGCTGTTCTAGGAACGAAGCCGTAAAATTGATCCAGAGCGGTAAGGTTTATGCCAATGGATTAGAGATTCTGCACAATACTTATACCTGTAAGGAGGGGGATGTCCTTTCCGTGCGTTCCCATGGAAAATATATCTTTGATTCCTTAGCGGGTGAGACAAAAAAGGGTAGACAAAAAATTAAATATAGAATATATAGTTAGGAGAAACACTTATGAAACAAGGAGAAAACAGACTTTCGGTGTCATATGACGGGGAATGGATCTATGATATCGTCTTAGAATCCTCTTATGGACAACTTTTAGATGCACTTGCTCCGGTTTTGAAAGGCCGAAATGAAAAGAATGCAAAAATATGTATTGTAACGGATTCGAACGTGGCAAAAATATACAAAAATGAAGTTGAAGAAATCTTAAAATCCAGATATTCCACTGTAAAAACCTTTATTTTTGAATCTGGAGAAGCAAATAAAAACCTGAACACAATCGAAAAGTTATATGAATATTTAATAATTAACCATTTTGAACGCAATGATTTGCTGATCGCACTCGGTGGCGGAGTTGTCGGTGACATGACCGGATTTGCGGCAGCGACCTATTTAAGAGGGATTGATTTTGTCCAGATACCGACAACACTCTTAGCACAGGTGGACAGCAGTATCGGCGGAAAGACCGGTGTGGACTTTGCACAGTATAAAAATATGGTGGGAGCGTTTAACCAGCCCAAATTAGTTTATATGAATTTGGATGTTTTAAAGACACTTCCAAAGGAACAGTTTGCTTCCGGTATGGCAGAAGCATTAAAATCCGGTCTGATCAGGGATCAGGAATATTTTACATATCTGTGTGATGAGATAAAGGCGATCCAAAGTCTGGAGCAGGAGGCAATCTTACGCACGGTATCAGGAAGCTGTAAGATCAAACGGGAAGTGGTGCAGAATGATCCGAAAGAAAAAGGAGAACGTGCACTGTTAAACTTCGGACATACGATCGGACATGCTATCGAGAAATTATCGGACTTTACCTTATATCATGGAGAGTGTGTAGCACTTGGAATGGTTGCAGCCGCTTATATTTCCTTTAAATCAGGGAATATTTCTAAGGAAGATTTAGAAAAGATTGAGCATATTATTTCCGCTTATAATCTTCCTATACGGCTTAAAACAGCAAAAATGAGTGCTGATGATGTCTTAGCTGCAACGAAGTCAGATAAGAAAATGGAGGATGGACGCGTAAAATTTGTTTTATTGCATGCGATCGGCGATGCCTATATCAGCAGAGAAGTGTCCGATGAGATGTTATCAGACGGAATCCGGTATGTGCTGCAGTAAAAAGAAAGGAACTATGGAACGATGAGTCAAAATACAGGAAAGAAATCGTTGGGATTTCATTTGATTTTCTGGTTAGGAAGCGTCTGTTTACTGCTTTTAGACCAGTGGACGAAATATTTAGCCTGCATCCATTTAAAAGACCGGATTCCGGTATCTGTGATAGAGAATGTATTTTCTCTGCAATATTTAGAAAACCAGGGAGCTGCCTTTGGGATTTTGCAGGGGCAAAAAGTCTTTTTTGTTCTGATCACATTGGTGTTTTTGTTCCTTGTATTCTGGATCTATCATTGTCTGCCGGCAGATCGGCGTTTTTATCCGGTCTATGTTACAATGATGCTTTTATTGTCCGGTGCGGTTGGAAATTTTATTGATCGTATTTTTAGGAATTATGTGGTGGATTTTTTCTATTTTGAACTGATCAATTTCCCGATCTTTAATGTGGCAGATATTTATGTGACTTGCGGAGCGGCACTGTTCTTTATCGTGTTTATCTTTGTATACAAAGAAGAAGATGTGAATGAGATGGGCAGATTGCTCTTTCCGTGGAAGAAGAAAGATAAAAACGGAAAATAAGAAATAACCTGTTAAGAGGATTGGAATTTTATGGAAAAACATTGTTTTACAGCAGATATAGAGCATGAAGATCAAAGGATTGACCGTTATCTGACAGAAATGCTGCCGGAACAGTCACGTTCCTTTTTTCAGAAGCTGATCAGGGATGGCTTTGTAATAGTAAACCATATAATTGTAAAGGTTAACTATCGGCTAAAGACCGGAGATGTTATAGAAATTGACATTCCGGATGCCGTACCAACCGAAATTGTACCAGAAAACATCCCATTAGATATTCTTTACGAAGACGATGATCTGTTAATTGTTAACAAGCCGAAGGGAATGGTTGTCCATCCGGCTGTCGGACATTCTACGGGAACTTTGGTAAATGCGATCATGTATCATTGTCAGGGAAACTTATCGGGGATCAATGGCGAGATCCGTCCGGGCATTGTACACCGTATTGATAAGGATACGACGGGTTCTCTGATCATTTGTAAAAACGATGAGGCACATCGTAATATTGCAGAGCAGATCAAGGAACATTCTGTGACCAGACGTTATGTGGGTGTTGTAGCCGGTACGTTTTCAGAAGAAAGCGGTACGGTGGAAGGTGCGATCGGAAGGCATCCGAATGACCGCAAGAGAATGACGATCAATGAAAAAAACGGAAAACCTGCAGTAACTCATTACCGTGTCCTTCAGACCTTAAAAGGCGCTTCTTTTATGGAATTTGAGTTAGAGACCGGACGCACACATCAGATCCGCGTCCATATGGCAAGTATTTCCCATCCGCTGCTGGGCGATACGGTTTATGGCAACTCAAAAAATCCGTACAAGTTGCAGGGACAGGCATTACATGCGCGGACCATCGGATTTATTCATCCGACTACCGGCGAATATATCGAAGTGTCTGCACCAATTCCGGAATATATGACAGAACTTGTGCGTAAATTGAGTTGAAAATTCTGATTATTTCCGAAAAAAACTATACAAATATCGTAAAATAGTATATAATACTCTTAGAAAAAGGAACGTTTCCTTTGAACGAAAAGAAGGGTGGGATGGCTATGAGTAACTTTGTAATTACCATTGGTCGTGAATTTGGAAGTAACGGAAAGAAAATCGGCGAAGAGGTTGCAAAGCGGCTTGGAATCAAATGCTATGATAAGGAATTATTATCATTAGCAGCAAAAGACAGTGGATTTTGTGAAGAAATCCTAGAAAGTAATGATGAAAAGCCGACGCGCAGCTTTTTATATTCTTTGGTTATGGATACTTATTCCATGAATCATTATTCTACAGCACCGTTTTTGGATATGCCTTTAAATCAGAAAGTCTTTTTAGCACAATATGAGGCAATCCAGAAAATTGCCGGCAGGGAATCCTGTGTCATTGTTGGACGCTGTGCAGATTATGCTCTTCATAATCATGAAAAATGCCTGAATGTATTTATCCATGCAGATAAAGATGTCCGCATTGCAGAGGTGTGCAAACGAATGGATATCTCCGTAAATAAAGCAAAGGACATGATCCAGAAACAGGATAAACAACGTGCAAGTTATTACAACTATTACAGCAATAAAAAATGGGGAGATTCCAGAAACTATCATCTGACTTTAGACAGCTCCGTGCTTGGTATTGATGGCTGTGTAGATATGATCTTAGCATGCAGAGAAAAAATGTTAGAGAAAAAATAACAATATGCAATTGTAAATCGGAATGCATAGCTAAATATAGTGCTACATTAGATTTAGTGTGAATAAAGTTTAGAATGTATAAAGCATACGGTATAACGCTTTGAAAAACTGATGGTTTTTAGATATAACGTTTTGCCGTATGCTTATTTATTTTTACCACAAACTATTCGTTAAACTATTGTTTTGCGAATAGATGCATGCCGCTTAGAACCGGTTACGCCCTTTACTTCGGAATCTTATACCATACATTAGATCCGGTATTCGGATTTGGTGCCCAGGTACCTTCCGGACCATCACCGGCATTATATACATAGTACGAATCCTTGTATTTTACAAGGTCACCACGTTTGATACCTGAAATACGTTCATCATCGTCAGTCATTTCATAGATTTTTCCGGTCAGTTTCTCTGTAGATGTCCAAGGATATACTTCACCGCCAGGTCCGGATGCGGCACGTTCTCTGGTTAAAGTTAAATCCTTTGTGATCACATAATAAGAACCTTCATATTCAAAAATACCGCTTGGATGATAGAGAATTTCTTCGTAATTATCTTTAAAATCCTCTGACTTTGGCCATACACCGGAATTAATAGCAAGATCTGTACCCGGAAAAGTTTTTCCGGAATCCTTGTTGCCATTGTCCGTATCAGAAGGTGCTCCATGCACACTGCATACAATCTGGTTGATGCCGTCTCCGTTTGCTTCCCACGAATAAGTTCCCTTCGATGGGCAAAGTTTTCTATCTTTATAGTTTTCCATTAATTTGTTATAAGCTTCTTTTAAAGAATCATAAGTGCCATCCGCATATTTGGCGTTCATTTCTTTATAAAGGCGGTCACGGTTTTCAAGGCAGACTGCAGCTCTTGCTTCTTTTAGATGTTTCACATAAGCGGCAGCTAAAAATCCGGCAAGAATTGCGAGGATGGCAATTACAATAATCAATTCTACTAAGGAAAACCCCTGATTATTTTTGACTTTTTTGTGTTTCATTGTCTCTTCATCTCCTAAAATTTTTTCTAAAACAGCTCTTCTGAATCTAACATAATGGTAAACGGTCCGTCATTCACTAAAGAAACCTTCATATCAGCTCCGAAAATACCGGTCTGCACGTTGGACACGGACTGTCTGGTCTGTTCAATGATGTATTCATATAGCTGGTTGGCATGCTCCGGTTTTCCTGCCCGGACAAAGGAAGGACGATTTCCTTTCTTACAATTAGCATAAAGTGTAAACTGTGAAACTAATAAAAGGCTTCCTTCAACATCGGATAAAGACAAATTAGTTTTATGATTTTCATCTTCAAATATGCGAAGCCCTAACATCTTTTTTATCATACGGTCTGCAATCTGCGTATCATCGGTGTCACTGATACCGATCAATACCAAAAAACCTTTTTCAATGGCACCGGTGACATTTCCATCTACCTGCACGGATGCTTCATCTACACATTGTATTAAAAAACGCATTTTGTACACTCCTGTTCTTTTATTTTTTGTTTGTTACTTTGATTTTTATTTTTATTGCTAGTTCTGTTTTTATCTGTTTTACAGATTCTCCATGGTTAAGGCAATCTGTTTTCCTAACCTATCACCATAGCAATTATACAAGATTTATAGTATAATGTCACTAGATTTTTTTGGAGGCAGTATGCATGAAGTTACAACAGTTACTGAGTTATACACGAAAAGCCGTGGATGATTATCAAATGATTGAGGAAGGGGATAAAATTGCCATCGGTGTTTCTGGGGGAAAAGACAGTCTGACACTGCTCTATGCACTGAAAGGCTTGCAGCGATTTTATCCAAAGCATTTTGAACTGACTGCTGTTACGGTAAATCTCGGATTTGAAGGCTTTGATCTTACAGCAGTAAAACAACTTTGTGAGGAGCTTGAAGTACCATATCATGTGATTGATACGGAAATTGCGGATATCATCTTTCGGGTTCGTAAAGAGGCTCATCCGTGTTCCTTATGTGCAAAGATGAGAAAAGGTGCTCTGAATACAGCGGTAAAAGAATTAGGCTGTAATAAAGTTGCCTATGCACACCATCGTGACGATATCATTGAGACGATGATGCTCTCTCTTCTCTTTGAAGGAAGGTTCTATGCATTCTCCCCTAAGACCTTTTTAGACCGTATGCAGTTGACGGTCATTCGTCCTATGATGTATGTCCCGGAGGTCGATGTTATTGGATTCCGCAATAAATATCAGCTTCCGGTTGCAAAAAATCCGTGTCCGGCAAATGGGGCTACAAAACGGGAATATGCAAAGCAGCTCGTCCGGCAGTTGAATCTGGACAATCCCGGAGTCAAAGACCGTATGTTCCATGCTATTATCAATGGCGACATTGATGGCTGGCCACAGAAAGGAGAAAACCGATGAAAGAAAAGGCATATCATGAAAAAGTCAATAACCGGAATGAAGTTCATCTAAGGGAACTTTGTGCAAAACTTCCGGTTTTTTGTAAGCAATTTTTTATTGGAATCGAATCGACGACTTCTTCAAGGACCAGAATTGCTTATGCATACGATTTGGGGATTTTCTTTGAGTATCTCCATGAGACGAATCCAATCTATCAGAAGATGGAAATTACCCACTTCCCCTTACAGATACTCGATAAATTGAAGCCCATGGATATTGAGGAATATCTGATGTATCTGAAATACTATGTAAAAGACGGGATTGAACATTCAAATGATGAGCAGAGTCTGAAAAGAAAACTCTCCTCTTTAAAGAGCTTTTATAACTACTATTATCGTAATGAACTGATCACACAGAATCCGGCGGCTATTGTAAAAATGCCAAAGCTGCATGAAAAGAATATCGTAAGGCTGGATGTGGATGAAGTGGCAATTCTCTTAGATGAGGTGGAATCAGGAGAAAAGCTGACAAAACGACAGCAGGCATATCACGAAAAGACAAAGGTTCGGGACTTGGCAATCTTAACTTTAATGCTTGGTACCGGTATTCGTGTTTCCGAATGTGTCGGACTGGATATGGATGATGTGGACTTTAAAAACAACGGGATCAAGATACACCGAAAAGGCGGCAAGGAAGTCATTGTCTATTTTGGCGAGGAAGTCTGTGAGGCTCTTTTAAATTACATGGAAGAACGGGAAAATATTACTCCGGTGGAGGGACATGCAAATGCTCTCTTCTTATCTATGCAGAATAAGCGTATCTCTGTGCGTTCGGTAGAAAATCTGGTAAAAAAATATTCAAAACTTGTTACCAATTTAAAGAATATCACACCGCATAAATTAAGAAGTACCTATGGTACGAACCTTTATCGGGAAACCGGGGATATTTATCTAGTGGCAGATGTGCTAGGCCATAAAGATGTCAATACAACGAAAAAGCACTATGCTGCCCTAGAGGATGAAAGACGAAGAACGGCAGCAAAATATGTACGGTTAAGAGAAAAACGTGAGGATTGATGATCAATCCTCACGTTTTTTTGCACTCTCTCCCGTTGTCTTCTCTTCTATCACAGCTTCAATACGACTTTTTACCAAAGCTGCAATCTCAAATGTCTTCATTCCCTGATATTCTTCATAGGGAATTGGTTCTAAAAAATGTACCTGTGTTGTCACTTTTCCAAATCCAAAGCTGTTAAACACCTTGTACGAATCAATCAATGCAACCGGAACGATCGGTACCTTTGCACGGACTGCCGATTTAAAGCTGCCGGCTTTGAAATCTTCTACCGTATTCCGGTTATGATCGTAACCACCTTCCGGGAAAAGTATAAAACGTTTTCCTTTTGCAGCTTCTTCTGAAATTTCTAAAATAATCTTCATTGCCTGACGGACATCTTTGATGTCCATGCGTTTTCCGCATAAAAGATCTACAAATTCTTTTACCAATAATCCATTGGATTTATTGCGATCCATTACTAAGGAACATGTAGCTGCATGAGAGGCAATAATCCCTAAAGCGTCATACTTTCCCTGATGATTCGGGTACATGATATATCCGCCCTCTTTTGGCAGATTCTCTGCACCGGTATAAACTGTGGAAATACGACCGGAACGCTGCATCAGATAAATCATATGAGTAACCATCTGATAGCGCTGCTCTTCTGAATATTTTTCCGGATGCTGTGCCATATACCGCATTTTTGGAATCATATATGGCGCACGGAATATATTCATCATAATTACATAAATAAATCGAAACATCTCTTCTATTCTCCCAAACCTATCTAAACTATTATACCCGTAAAAGCTCTATAATTCAACAGATTCTACGATAGACAGATGGGATTTTTTCTCAATACCCTCTGATAAGGCTTCTTATGAGAACGGAAGATATTATTTTAGACAGGCAAAATCTTAAAGGTATTCAGCTGAATAATAAGGAATCACTAACTGGGTTCCTTCGTGGATGCGATTCTCATCGATCTGATTTAACTGCTTTACTTCTGTAATAAATTCCCGCTTGTTCTGATACTGATCATCCATGTAGGCATCTGCCAGTGTCCAGAGCGTATCTCCGTCCTCTACGGTAACCGTTGTATAATATTTATAAATAGGATGGTCAGCGGATGCCTGTGAGCGTCTGGCATCACTCCAGGAGCTTCCGAGTAAAACGCCTCCTAAGATAATTAACAGTGTAAGAATGGCGATAATTGTTCTGATTGATAATAAATGTTTCATCTTCATTTGTGTAACCTCCCATAATCCAAACATATGTTGCAAACGTTCGTTCTTTTTCTATAATATACCATCCGAACAATTGTTTGTCAAGAAAAATACGAACATATTTTCGGAATGTTTGTTTGCTTTTTGTACTGTTCTGTGATACAATGAAAAAAACAAAGAATTTAAGAATATTTGGAGGGTATTTGTATGGCATATGGAAAGATCAGTGCGAAACAACAGGAAATTTTAGAATATATCAAAGATGAGATTTTACATAAAGGTTATCCGCCGGCAGTCCGCGAGATCTGTCAGGCAGTGAATTTAAAATCCACTTCTTCTGTCCACTCTCATTTAGAGACTTTAGAGAAGAACGGTTATATCCGCAGGGATCCGACGAAACCGCGTGCGATCGAGATCATGGATGATACCTTTAATTTAAATCGCCGTGAGATGGTCAATGTTCCGATCCTCGGTAATGTTGCCGCAGGAGAACCGCTTTTTGCTGAGGAGAATATTGAGGACTATTTCCCGATTCCTGCGGAGATGGTACCAAATTCAGAGGTATTTATGCTTCATGTGCGTGGAGAAAGTATGATCAATGTTGGTATTTTAGATGGAGATAATGTATTAGTACAGCAGCAAAGCACTGCAAAAGACGGAGAAATGGTGGTTGCACTGGTGGAAGATTCTGCAACGGTAAAGACTTTTTATAAGGAAGACGGTTATATCCGACTGCAGCCGGAAAATGATACCATGGAACCGATCATTGTTCCGGATTGCCAGATTTTAGGAAAGGTGTTTGGTATTTTCCGTTTCCTGCGATAAGTATCAAAAAACAGCCGATATACAAGTGTTGGTTTTATATCGGCTGTTTCCTCTTTTAATTATTTCATATAGAATAAATCGGTCATTATGATTCGTTAGTATCGCTATTCTCACTTACATTTTCCACAGACTCTGTAACCGTATCCTCTATTTCCTTAAGCTGTTTCCGACACTGCTTATCTAATGAGATTGCTCTCATGATCCGGTTCTGGTCTTCCGGTGAGAACATGGAAATAATTTTGGATATATTGCTGAGCTGGTCACGGTTAAAGACGAATTCGCCACCGCCTGAAAGCGGAACGCGGATACAGTTGTCTAAGTTACTGCAGTCACCGAGTATCAGACGGTTATTATCAAAGTCACATTGTAAAATTATACCGTTATATTCGATGACACCATCCTCATTTGCTAAGGAGCTGTAAGGTGCCTGTTTCCCTTCGATCCGATCCATAAGACGTGAACCCCGGACTGCCGGAGCAGGCTCTGAAACAGACTCTTCGTCAGAGGTGCTCTCTGAGGAAGAGGTCAGATCTTCAAAAAGTCTTGCAATCTGTTCTGCGGTAATGCTGTTTGTAATATCAGAACGATGTTCTAAGGTCTGAGCTTTACTCTCTTTGGCTTCTAAACGCTGTTCTTCGCGTACCTGTTCCATGGTATCATCAATGTATTCCATAAGACGCTTCCAGTCTTTGACAGAGATTTCAGAACCACCGGTCTGATACTTCGGATCACCGTTTTTGATACAATCCTCAATAAAATGGTAAAAATCAGTGATGGCTTCCTCGATACTTTTGTTCATATAAGAGTTAGATGAATCTAATTCTTCAAAAAACGGTTCCTCTCCGGCAAGTGATCTTTTGGCGAGCTCCCAGCTTTCTAATGCCATCTGCTCAATCGGATCTTCTGTATCAGAGGTTAACTGCAGCGGATCTACTTCATAGGCGCTGACACTGCCATCCTCGGATTTCTTTTCAATATAAACCTTGTGCCGGGTTACGGAGACCTGTGCTTTTAAAGTATAACCGCTTTCTACAAAAGTTTTGACATGATCTGCTTCGTCATAGCTGATATGGCGGGCACTGCACTCTACCGTTGCCTGAATAGAGAGTTTGCCGCTGCTATGTAATAGAATGGATGTAGAAAGGCAGTTTGTGCGGGACGTTTCCTCTAAGACCGGATCGGATACATCTCCGGTATCTTTTGAGTTATAACGATTTAAAAAAGCCTGTTCTGTGGAAAGTTTTGAGGTCTGCTGTTCTTTATTTCCCTGCATTTTGTCATAAAAACAGGAACTGCTGATTCTGTTTAATGTCATTCGTACTCACTCCATTTCTGCAATTTATTGGCTGCGTTTGTGTTCAGATAGATCTAATAATTTTTTTACCTGTTCTCTTCCACGTTTCAGATTGGTTTTGACTGTATTTTCCGGAATATGTAACAATGCGGCAATCTCTTTGATGGAATAGTCCTCATAATAGAAAAGATAGAGAGGTCTTCGATAGTTTTCCTTTAACTCTAACACTGCCCAGAGTGTATCATCCGATTCCACATGCGGAACTTTGAAGTAAGCCTTTTCCGATTCCGGGATATGCTCAAATCCAATCGTGCTGTTGTTCCACTTGTTCTTCTGGTAATCCTTACATTGATTGATGGTAATACGGATCAGCCATGCCTTTTCATGTTCTGTGCTTTCAAATGCCGGCTGATAAAGCAATAGCTTTAAAAATACATCCTGTACGATATCATCGGCATCCGCATGGGATTTCAATTCCGAAAAGGCAATGCGAAATACAAGGGCATAATAGTTTTTAAAATAGTTTTCAAACTGTGTTTTTTCCATAGGTACCTGTCTCTTCTCTTTTCCTTATCTGATAATAATACGAATGAAAGGGGGAAAAAGTTTCAAAAAAAGCCGGCATACTGAACTTTTTTTGTTCAGAGAGCCGGACTTTTAAAAATGTATGAAAATGATAGATATTGGCTGATTAAAGCTGGTTCACATCAATCTGTTTTCCATCCGTCCACATACGCTCTAGATCATAGAACAGACGGTCTTCTTTAGAAAAGATGTGTACGATAATATCATTATAATCCATCAGGATCCAGGTGGAGTTCTGATTTCCTTCTACCTGTTTGGTATGATATCCGGCTTTGTAGAGCTCTTCATCTACTGCATCACGCATAGCGGCGAGTTGATTTGCGTTAGTTCCGTTTGCGATCACAAAAAAATCTGCAATCGTTGAGATCTCACGGATATCGATCACGCGGATATCTTCCGCTTTTTTATCTTCTAATGCCTTCGCAGCGATTTTTACCATTTCTGCTGACTGGTTCATGCTATTCCTCCTGTTTTAAGATTCTTTGGTTGACGCATAGTATTCATAGGTTTTCTGTGTCATAGAATCAATCTGTTTGTCACTTTTCTTTAAATACTCTAAGGTATCATACAGGATACCCTCCATTGCCTGATTTAAGTCCCAGAAAGCAATTTTACGAACATATTCTAAGTTCGGCTGGCTGTCACGGTTTGGTTCAATATAATCGGCAACAAAAAGGATCTTATCTAAGGTACTCATTCCCGGCTCTCCGGTGGTATGCACATAGATGGCATGCAGTACTTCATCATCCATAACCCCGTATTTTTCTCTTGCGATATAAGCACCGAGTTTTGCATGCAGTAAAGATGGATTTTCACGCTCTACGTCACTTACGATAATGCCGTATTTTTTGCAAAGCTCTAATTTTTCATCGTTTGGAATTGCTTTGGCGCAGTCATGCAACAGTCCTGCTAAGATCGCCTGATGCATCATCACACCGTAGCGCATGGCAAGGCTTGCTGCCGTATACATGACACCGATGGTGTGTTCATAGCGCTTTTCATCTAATTCTTCTTTTAACTGCATTTGAATATTTGTAAAAACTTCATTCATAGTGTGTTCCTATCCTTCCATCTTCTGTTTTTGGGAGTATAAACGGTTGGTTAAAATATAGTCTTCTACGGCTTTTGGAACTTTTCCGGAAATGCTCTTTCCCATTCGGATATCCTTGCGAATCTGTGTGGAGGAAATGTCCGTCGGAGGAATTTTCAAAAGAGAAAAATTTCCCTGGTATTCCAAAGAAAGCGCATCTGCGATCTGCTTGACATCCTCATCGCCTAATTCATCTCTCATAGCTGCTAAGATATGGCATTTAGAAGCGATCACCTCCGCATGTGACCATTTCCGAAAATCCGCAAGGGAATCGGCTCCCATCAGGAAATAAAATTCCGTATCAGGTTCTTCTGCCTTTAATTCATTTATGGTCAGATAGGTATAACTTAACCCGCCTTTTTGAATTTCTCTGTCTGTAACCGTATAATTGGGATGTCCCTGAATCGCTAATTTTACCATATCTAAACGGCTTTTGGCATCTAACATCTCACTGCTGTCCTTGTGTGGCGGACAATAGTTGGGGATAAAGAGTATTTCGTCCAGACCGTATTCTTTCCATGCACATTCGGCAATCTCTAGATGTCCGACGTGGATGGGGTTAAAAGAACCTCCCATAATCCCTGTTTTTTTCATGTGAACCTCTTATTTTGGTAATTCAATTTTTGGATCTTTTTTGGATGGACGGTAAAAAATCATTTTCTTTCCAATCACCTGAACTACTTCAGAATGTGTCCGTTCTCCAATTGCCTCTGCAATGATACGCGGGTCGTCAATACAGTTTTTCAGTACCGATACCTTTACTAATTCCCTTTTTTCAAGTGCCTCGTCGATTGCGGTTACAATCTCCGGAGTCAGGCTTGCCTTTCCCACCTGAAAAATAGGATTCATAGTGCTTGCAAGGCTTTTTAAATAAGCTCGTTGTTTACTGTTCATATCTTTTCCTCTATTTATAATAATCAAATTCCAGTCCGTACATACGCACGGTATCGCCTTCTTCAATTCCTAATTTTTCCAATTCCTTTAAAATTCCCTGCTGTTTTAAGAATTTCTGGAAGAATAAAAATCCTTTTTCCGAATCAATGTTCGTATATCCTAACATTTTTTCGATGCTTGGACCTTCTACGACATAGACGTCGTCCTCTTCATCGAATACTACGGTGTATGGCTCTTCCTCCTCCTGATAGAGTTCCGGGAAGAATTCCTGTTCAAACACGATCGTATCCTGCGGACATTCTGCTAAGAGTGCCTTTACGGCAAATAACAGTTCTTTCACACCTTTTCCGCTGACCGCAGAGATCGGATAGACTTCGATGCCTTCCGGTTCAAAGATTTTACGGAGATTTTCGATGATCTCATTTTCGCCTTCATAAATGGCATCGATCTTATTCGCAGCAATGACCTGCGGTTTTTCTAACAATTCCGGGTTATATGCCTCTAATTCACGATTGATCGCAAGGATGTCTTCGATTGGATCGCGTCCTTCTACGGAAGCGGCATCTACCATATGGATCATGACTTTGGTACGCTCAATATGACGAAGGAATTCATGGCCAAGTCCGACTCCCTCGGAAGCACCTTCAATGAGTCCCGGAATATCTGCAATGACAAATCCGCCGTCTTCCATATCTACAACACCGAGATTTGGATTTAAGGTTGTAAAGTGATAGTTGGCGATCTTTGGCTGTGCGTTGGTCACTCTTGCTAAAAATGTGGATTTTCCGACATTTGGAAATCCTACTAAACCGACATCCGCAATGACTTTCAGTTCTAAACGTACTTCTATTTCAATGCCTTCCTGTCCAGGTTTTGCATATTTTGGTGCCTGCATCGTAGAGGTTGCATAGTGCTGGTTTCCCAGTCCTCCGTTACCGCCTCGTAAGACGATCTGTCTTTGGTTGTCACCGGACATGTCCGCAATGACTTTATCGCTTTCAGCATCCCGGATGATCGTACCCTCCGGAACTTTTAAGATCAGATCGGCACCTTTTTTTCCGTGGCAGTTTCGCTTACCGCCCTCTTCACCGTTCTCCGCAGCAAATTTTCTGCGGTGCCGGTAATCAGACAGCGTATTCATACCCTTGTCTACCACAAAGATGATATCTCCGCCTTTTCCTCCGTCGCCACCGTCCGGTCCGCCGTTTGGCACATATTTTTCACGGCGGAAAGAGACATGTCCATCTCCGCCTTTTCCTGATTTTATGATAATTTTTGCACGGTCTGCAAACATAATTTTTTACCTCATTTTTCAATAAATGACAAAATAGACCCGGCTATACAGTCGGGTCTACTAACTATCCATGATTATTTGCTCTCAACCGGATATACGGAAGCCTGTTTCTTATCTCTTCCTTTTCTCTCGAATCTTAAGATTCCATCTGCTAAAGCGAATAATGTATCATCGCCACCGATACCTACGTTTGTACCAGGATGAATTCTGGTTCCACGCTGTCTGTATAAAATGTTACCGGCTTTTACAAACTGACCGTCTGCTCTTTTTGCACCTAATCTCTTGGATTCGGAATCTCTACCGTTCTTTGTAGAACCCATTCCTTTTTTATGAGCAAAAAACTGAAGGTTCATTGTTAACATATCTTACACCTCCTCGAAGTCTAATGTAATAAATTCATTACCGTATTGATTCATAATTTCCTGTAAGCCAAGTGTCATTGACTGTATGAGTAAAAAGCTGTCATGTTCTGACGGTTTTTCTAATCGGAAAACAATCTGACCGCTCTCTTCATCGGTATCGATCGAAAAGGCTTCTTCTGTCAGGTTGCCGATGGAATTAATGGTATTGATGACCAGTGCAGATACACCGGCACACACCACATCTTCCCCTGCATTGGCATAGCCTGCATGTCCGATACAGTCAAATCCTGTATACAGGTTGTTCTGATTTCTGTAAACTGTAATCTCGATCATAAGATTTCAGGCTTAAGCGTTGATCTTTTCAATCTTAACTTTTGTATACGCCTGTCTGTGACCATTTTTCTTATGGTAACCGGTTTTTCTCTTATATTTGTAAACGATAACTTTCTTTCCTCTTCCGTTCTCAACTACAGAAGCTGTTACGCTTGCTCCGTCAACGAATGGACTTCCGACTTTCATCTCATTATCGCTTACTGCTAAAACCTGGTCAAATGTAACTGTCTCTCCAGCTTCAACACCAAGTTTTTCAACATTAATGATATCGCCTTCGGAAACTTTGTACTGTTTACCACCTGTTGCAATAATTGCGTACATAAGGCACCTCCTATTTATCATTACTCGCCAGTTTTGGTGCTGCAAACGCAGACTTAGAACCTCGCTGTGCGGCATACTCAATTATCATAGCATAAGCAGGATATTACGTCAACTGTTTTTCTACAATTTTCAATACCGAATTTCCAAGGTAACTTTCCAATACCTTTCCTGTTTTTTTCGGTTCTGCTCCAAACAGAAAATCTAAGAAAGATACTGGTCTAAACCTCCGGTTGTCGTTTCGATCAGTTCAATGGCATCCTTGGTACTCTTTGCAAGCTCTAAATTGTGCTCGCTTAAGCCGTTTGCCTGCTCTGCACTTGCGGTTACCTGCTCTGTGGTTGCAGATAACTGTGATATGCTTTCTACGATCTGGTTATTAGAATCCGCTAACTTTTCAATCCTTGCACTGATCTCCTGGATATCTTCGATCAGACCGGAAATATTAGTATCCATTTTTTCAAAACTCTGTGCAGCATCTAAGATCATCGTACTCTGGCTGTCTGCCGCCTTGACGGATTCATCAATAATGGTAACGACTTCTTCGGCGTTTTCATTCAGTTCCTGAATGATCTTTGAAATCTCTTCGGTGGACTGTCTCGTCTGTTCCGATAATTCACGGATTTGATCTGCGACAACGGCAAATCCTCTGCCGGCTTCTCCTGCTCTTGCACTCTCGATCGAGGCATTTAAAGCTAAGAGGTTTGTCTGGCTTGAAATACTAAAGATCATACCGGTAATTTCTTCCACTGCCTTTGTACGCGTCTGTAATCCGGCCATGGAAGTGTTGACTTTTTCGTTCGTCTGTGTGATCCGTTCGGCCTGTGTCTGAAGATCTTTGACAATTTTAATACTGTTTTTTAAATCCCGGTCGGAATCCATAGCAGCATCTACGGCATTCTTGGAGTGTTCCACGGTTTCGTCAATGGCTTCCTGTATCGTCTGCGTCATCGTGCTCTGTTCGTAGATATTTTCTGCTGTGACACTTGCAGCATCTGAAATCTCTTTCATGCTGTGAGCCACGGTTTCCGTAGACTCTACCAGTCCGTCCACCATGTCATTGCTCTTTGACGTTTCACTGCGGACCGTTTTAGAAATGTTCAGGATACTGTCTAACATAGAAGTCTGGGTCTTTTGCTGTTCTTCTATGGAAACAAGGGCATGGGTGTTAAACAGTTCTGCGATCGTGCCTACCCGGATGATCGTATAGAAGGCCATAAAGAACATGATCATGGTGCATGCCAGTTCAAAACCGTTATCTAACAGGTGTCTCTGACAGCGGATGATCACACCGACCACATAATCAAAGCTGAAGATTCCTGCCGCGATATAAATTAATTTTTTGTCAAAATATGCAATAAAAGTTGCCAGCAGTCCAAGTAAAGTGAACGTTAAGAATTCACTGCGGGCATCAAAGACCATCATCAGATAGATGATACTGTATTCTAAGGTCATGATGATCTTATACTGTTCCCAGGATGGTCTGACTTTAAAACAGATGACATTTGCTATGATCGCAGCCACAATGATACCGCATTTTACAATGGTTTCTACCTTTCCGGCGTTGCCCCGTGTCATCTGCAGGATCAGATAAGCTGCCATTTCTAAATATAAAACAGCAAATCCCATGGTCAAAAACGTATTCATTTTTATGTTCCGCTGTTCCTTATTGTTATAACGGAATTTCATTTTTTCATTTGTATCAGGCATAATATCACTCCTTCAGGTATACTTAAATGATCATATCTTTAATATTATTTTAACAAGTTTAAGGATAGAGGTCAACCGCTATTCCTCAGGGGAATCCTTGAATTTGCTGCATAAAATGTCGCCCACACACCAGATTGCTCCTGCTGCAGAAAGGGAAAAGACAAAAGCAACCACATTTTTTACAAATTGCAGGCTGGTAATGCTCAGATTTCCCGCAAGAAGTTCCTGTATCGTCGCATAGAGATTATGGATTCCCATCGTCCATACTCCTATATAAAGTGCATAATAAATGCCGGCAAGCTTAAAAAGACATGCCAGAAGTTTTTTTGGAAATTTACTTTTCATCAGAGACATCTCCTTGTAATTGTTCTTTTAGGCTTTTCTGTACTTTTTTCCTTGTTAATTCTACCAATCCTAAGCGTGTAATGTCAACCAGTGTGGCGGGAACTTTGTCTTTTTTTAAGTCCATCCGCAGGATATGCATTAACTCTTCCCGGTGTTCTTTTTCTTTCATATCAATAAAATCAATGATACAGATGCCGGAAATATTCCTTAAAATAAGCTGTCTTGCTATCTCATGGGCTGCTTCAACGTTCACGGAAAAGACCAGTTCCTCTCTTGCTTTCTTTTTGATGTTTTTTCCGCTGTTCACATCAATGACCGTCAATGCTTCGGTCGGGTCAATGACTAAATAGGCACCGGACGGCAGCCAGACCTGTCTGTGTAATGCCCGTTCCAGTTCATGTGTCAGACTGTAAAGTGCAAAAAGGGATACCTGTGTATCGGTATAAAGGTGTAGTTTTTCAGCCTCTTTCGTATCTTGAAGGTGTTGTAAAAGCACTTCATGTACACTGGGAATATCAGTCGTGATCTTTTGCACTTCCGTGAGATTACGGTTTTTTAAAAATTGCAGATAAAAAGGCGGGGCTTCCCGCAACCGTGTAAAAGCAGTCCGGTGCATTGCCCCTTGCAGGCAGGCATGACACTGCTTTGTTAACATTTCTAATTCCTTTAAAATCTCTTCATCGGAAGCATCTTTTGCGGCGGTACGCACGACAATCCCAAAGGTATCGGTGATCTGATCTTTTAACAATGCCTGCAAACGTTCCCGCTCTGTCGCATGCAGTTTTTTAGAAATAGCCAAAAGATGGTTTCCGGTCGTCAGTATCAGGTATTTCCCGGAAAAGTTCAGATTTGCAGAGACCGAAGCAGGTTTGTTCTTTTGCTTTTCTCTGGTTACTTCCACGAGAAGTTCATCACCGATGCATAAGTCTTTTTTTCCGTTCTTTTTCGTAAAAACAGCATTTTTTGCTTCTTCTAAGGGCAAAAAACAGGAGACACCCTTTGCAATATCCACAAAGGCTGCCTGAATGTTTTGTGCAATATTTTCTACTTTTGCGATGTAGATATTTCCAAGGATCGAGGACTTTGAGACGGCTTCTGCCTGAATCTGCGTCATGCGCTTTTCATCAAAGGCCGCCGCAATCCAAAATTCCTGCCCCCATTCTTCTTTTAAAGGTGCTTTCGTAATGATGATCCGCTCAGACAATGTTCTCTCCAAGGGCATCCAGCGGGATGAAATCACCCTGCTCATTTTTGGTATAGGTCTCTAATTTATGGATCTGCATTGCTTCAGGATGATAGGTCAGTCCCGCTGATTCAAACATGGAAGCAAGCACTAACTCCGGTTTGATATTGTCCACACTTCCGGTACAGACCTTTAAGTAGAATACCGGTGTATCGTTTCGGTTTTGAACCTGGAAGTCATAGATTAATGGCTTTAAGTCCATTTCACGTTCACTCTTTTTTGTCTTTTTGACGATCAGGATTTCGGACTGTTCTTCGTAGAAATTCCGATAGATCTCCGTAAATTCTGCAACCGATCTTGGAATTTCATAACCTTTTTTATAGAAGATCTCATAGTCTGCTGCCGCAACTAAAGACATGGATTTTTTCGCGGTATCCGGTAATGCAACGTAAGAGGTCACTTCCACGCCTTCGACCATGGCTTCGTTTAAGACCTTTAAGGATTCTTCCGTTGACTTCGTAGAAAGTACCTCAATGTCAAAATATTCTCCGTCACTGGTGATCCCGACACCAAGCGGTGCAGCAAAGGACATGATCATATGAGGGTTAAAGCCTTCGGAATACTTCATGTCGATGCCGGCACGTTTTAGTGCCTTTTGAAAATAACGCATCATATCCAGATGTCCGACAAATTTTAAGGCACCATATTTTCGGAATTTAATTCTAATTTTCATAGCAGACACCTCGTTTATATTTTCTTGCACCACAGCCGGAACAGCGTTCTCTGCAGTTCGGGGTGACGACCTCGGATCGTGCCGTTTCCCACTCGCGGATCAAAAATTCTTTGGTCACGCCGGCATCGATGAAATCCCAAGGGAACAGCTCGTCGGTTTCTCTTGGGCGGATCGTATAAAAATCAGGATCAATGCCGCAGTCCTCAAAAATCTGCATCCATTTCTCATTGTCAAAGTATTCGCCCCAGGCATCAAAAATACAGCCTTCTTCATAGGCTTTTAAAATAGCCCTGCTGAGACGGCGGTCACCTCTTGCAAAAATACCCTCTAATACGGTAACATCTGCCTGATGCCAGTTATACTTGATACTCTTGCGGTTCAACTGATCTTTTACGGTATCGTTGACGATTTTGGCACGATTTAAGAATTCCTCTTTGGTACACATCGGTGACCACTGGAACGGTGTAAACGGTTTTGGCACAAAGAAAGAAGTGCTGACCGTAATCTGGCATTTTCCGTTTCTTTGATCTTTTGGGATCTCATAATAGCGGACAGCGATCCTGTTTGCAAGTTCTGCAATGGCTTTCATATCATCGACCTGTTCGGTCGGAAGTCCAAGCATAAAGTAAAGTTTTACCTTGTTCCAGCCACCTTCAAAGGCAAGTCCGCATCCATGTAGGATAATCTCTTCGTTCAAACCTTTGTTAATGACATCACGAAGTCTCTGGGAGCCTGCCTCCGGTGCAAACGTCAGACTGCTCTTTTTAATATCCTGTACTTTTCCCATAACGTCTAAGGAAAATGCATCTACACGCAGAGACGGAAGGGAAATGTTCACATGTTCCTTTCCATGATGTTCGATCAGGTAGTTGATCAGATCCTCTAATTCCCGATAATCACTGGTACTTAAAGAGCTTAAGGAAATCTCCTCATATCCGGTATTCTTTAACATGATGTCTGCCTGACGTTTCAGACGCTCCACATCTTTTTCACGGAGCGGACGGTAGATCATACCCGCCTGACAAAAACGACAGCCGCGGATACAGCCACGCTGTACCTCTAATACGACACGGTCCTGTGTCACTTTCAAAAACGGTACGACCGGTTTGTCCGGATAGACGCTGGCAGTCAGTTCCGTTACCACCTGTTTTTCGATTTTTTTCGGGATATCGTCATATACCGGTTCCATAGAGGCTAAGGTTCCATCCTCTTGATAGCTGACCTCATAGAGTGACGGAACATAGATCCCCGGTATCTTTGCCGCCTGATGCAAAAAGGCTTCTCTCGAGGTATCCCCTTTTTTCCACTCTTTATACAGATCTAATAAAGCATCATAGCTTGTTTCGCCTTCGCCAATATAGAATAAATCAAAAAAGTCTGCCAAAGGCTCCGGATTGTAGGTACATGGTCCTCCGCCAATGACAAACGGCATATCCCGTTCTCTGTCTTTTGCTAAAAGTGGGATCTGTGCTAGATCTAAGATCTGTAAGATATTGGTATAACACATTTCATATTGGATGGTGATCCCGATAAAGTCAAAATGCGTCAGTGGTTCCTGTGATTCGAGTCCGAACAGCGGAATGTGCTGCTCTTTCATGATCTGATGCAGATCCGGCCACGGGGAATAGACTCTCTCACAGTATACATCTTCTCTCCGGTTAAACATATCATAAAGGATCTGGATGCCTAAATGTGACATTCCAATCTCATAGACATCCGGAAAGCACATGGCAAAACGGATGTCTACGTCCTCAGGGTTCTTTACGACACTGTTTAACTCATGCCCGATATATCGAACGGGCTTGTCTATTTTCATTAAAATTTCATCACTTAATGCTAATTTTCTCATACTTTTCCTATTATACGTTCGTGTTCTATGCTGCAGACAGCGTCTTTACCGCTGTGCTAATTCCTGTGTGATCTCTTCCCAGGTCACACCTTTTTCTACCATTAATACCATGACATGATAGAGGAAATCCGAAATCTCATATTTGATCTCTTCCGGATCAGGGTTCTTTGCAGCAATGACAATTTCCGTACACTCCTCGCCGACCTTTTTTAATATCTTATCAATTCCCTTGTCAAAAAGATAGTTGGTATAGGAACCTTCTTTTGGATTGTTCTTGCGGTCTTCAATGATATTATAAACCGTTTCAAATACTTTTAACGGATTTTTTTCAATATATTCTTTCTTGACGATCTCATTGAAAAAGCAGCTTTGATTGCCGGTATGGCATGCAACGCCCACCTGTGACACCTTCGCAAGGATCGTATCAAAGTCGCAATCGGCTGTTAATTCTTTCACATACTGGATATGACCGGAAGTCTCGCCTTTCATCCAAAGCTCCTGACGGCTTCGGCTGTAGTAGGTCATTTTTCCACAGTTGATCGTAGCGTGGAACGCTTCTTCGTTCATATAAGCACACATTAAGACATCGTTGGTCGTATAGTCCTGTACAATGACCGGGATCAGACCGTCCGAATTTTTCTTTAAGTTCTCCCAGCTGATCGCAGGGTCAAAATTGTCCATCTTAATGCCGTTACGGGAAAGTTCTGTCTTTAACTTCATAATGTCTGTCTCTAAGTCATTGATGAATTCTCCACAGATACCGCGTACGTTGTCTCTTTTTAAGAGGGTGGTCAGTTTATCCATATCCAGTTCATTCTGCTCGACTAAATAAATGATGTCAGTCAGATTTTCTACGGAATCTAAGATTTCCTGATTCATCACTAAAATTTCATGTACACTCTCCTGAAGTTCTTTCTGATGTTTAAAGATGTAATCCACATTCTTTAAGGAGATGATGATCTTTTCCTTACCGAAACGTTTGCTCGCCTCCATCGCAAGCTGGGCGGTAGAAGGTTTTGAACCATTTAAAATAACTTCCTTACATCCGGCATAGATCAGTTTCTTGACATCCTCTAAGCGGTTAATGTTACCTCCTGCACAAAGCGGAATCTCTAACAGACGGTTTAACTCCTTAATGGTATGGATATTCAGTTCGTGCTCCTCATCTTCCGTAGAAAGGTCATAGATCAGGATCTTATCAATGCCGCTGTCATTATACAATTTGATCAGGTTCTTTGTGTCTTCAAGTTCCTCTAAATTATCAATGCTTTTGACTGCCTTTCCGTTTTTTAAATATAAGGTTGCAACCAGATTTTTATATTCTCTCATTTTACAGACTGCCTTTCGTAGATAATATATCGTGAATCCGCGGGTCCGTTGTGACCGCTTCATCTAATGCTTTCGCAAATGCTTTGAACAATGCCTCAATGATATGATGGCTGTTCGTGCCGGATAATACCTTCATATGCAGGTTCATGCCGGCAGTATAGGATATGGCATAGAAAAATTCACGCACCATCTCCGTATCAAATTCTCCTACGCGTGGTGTATCAAAAGTTCCATCAAAGGAAAAATAAGGTCTTCCCGATAAATCCAAGGCACAGAGGACAAGTGTTTCATCCATTGGCAGGATACAGCTTCCGTAGCGGCGGATGCCTTCTTTTTTGCCTAAGGCATTCTTGATCGCCGTTCCCAGGACAATTCCGGTATCTTCGATCGTATGATGGGAATCTACATGAAGGTCCCCTTTTACCTGAAGTTTCAGGTCAAAAAAACCATGCCTTGAAAATCCCTCTAACATATGGTCAAAAAAACCGATCCCGGTATCCACCTCATAGACACCGCTTCCGTCAATATTCAGATCTAATTGAATGTCCGTCTCTTTCGTCTTTCGGACTTCACTTGAAGTTCGTGCTGTATTCATCCGGGTATTCCTCCTTAATCCTCAAATCTTACTTTAATCGAATTTGCGTGTGCCGTCAACTGTTCACATTCCGCAAACTGTACAATATCCTTATAAACAGGCTCTAATGCCTCTTTTGAATAAGAAATGATACTGGATTTCTTAATGAAGTCATCTACGCTTAACGGAGAGAAAAATTTAGCGGTTCCGTTGGTTGGCAGTACATGGTTTGGACCTGCAAAGTAATCGCCTAACGGCTCCGAGCTGTATTCTCCTAAGAAAATAGCACCGGCATTGCGGATCTTCGTCATAACTTCGTATGGATTTTTCATCACGATCTCAAGGTGCTCGGAAGCAATCTCGTTTGCGGTCTGGATCGCCTCTGCGTCATCCTTTGCCACTAAAATATAACCATACTGGTCTAAAGACTTCTGGATGATCTCTTTTCTTGAAAGCTGTTTTACAAATGCATCGATCTCTTTAGAGACTTCTTCTGCTAAAGTTTTGCTTGTAGTCACAAGGATCGCAGATGCCATTTCATCATGCTCTGCCTGTGATAACAGGTCTGCGGCAACAAAACGCGGATTGGCGGTCTCATCTGCTAAGACTAAGATCTCACTCGGTCCTGCAATCGAATCAATGCTGACATGACCAAATACGGCTTTTTTTGCAAGTGCTACATAGATGTTTCCCGGTCCTACGATCTTATCTACTTTAGGGATGCTTTCGGTTCCAAAAGCAAGTGCTGCGATTGCCTGTGCACCACCCACTTTATAAATGCGGTCTACACCGGCTTCTTTTGCGGCAACTAAGGTAGAAGCACAGATTTTTCCGTCTTTTCCAGGAGGGGTGGTCATAATGATCTCATCCACGCCTGCTACTTTTGCCGGCATGACGTTCATCAGCACACTGGATGGATAGACTGCCTTGCCGCCCGGCACATAGACACCGACTCTCTGCAATGGTGTTACTTTCTGACCTAAGAGGATTCCGTTTTCTTCCGAATCAAACCAGCTGTACTGTTTTTGTTTTTCGTGATAGGTACGGATGTTGACCAATGCTTTTTTGATAACCTCTAACAGCTTTGTATCAACATTTTCATAGGCTTCTTTGATTTCCGCATCGGTGACTAAAATGGTATCGGCACTGATGTCGGCACCGTCAAAACGTCTGGTATAGTCAAATAATGCAGCGTCTTTTTTTGTCCGTACATTTTCTATGATCTCGGCTACCTGGCTTTCAAATTTGCCATAGCTGTTCGGACTGCGCTTTAAAAGATTTTCTAAGATATCTGTTTTACTTTCTTCTGTTAACGTTAAGATCTTCATCTTAAACCTCCTGACTGCTCAATACGGACTTTAAGTCGGTAATCAGCTTTGTAATACGTTCATTTTCCATCTTCATGCTGACCTGGTTGACCACCATTCTTGCAGATAACGGTACGACTTCTTCTAATACAGAAAGTCCGTTTTCCCTTAAAGTAGAACCGGTCTCTACAATGTCTACGATCACTTCGGAAAGTCCGACGATCGGAGCTAACTCGATTGAGCCGTTTAACTTGATGATCTCCACGGTCTGATGTTTTTTATTGTAAAAATAATCCTTTGCGATTTTCGGATATTTGGTTGCCACGCGGATCTGTTCTCTGTGCTTTAACAGTTCTTCGGCTTCTTTTGGCCCACAGACACACATTTTGCATTTTCCAAAGCCTAAGTCTAAGACTTCGTAGATATTGCGTCCTTCTTCTAAGATCGTGTCTTTTCCGACAATTCCAATGTCTGCAGCACCGTATTCCACATAGGTTGGAACATCCGGGCCTTTGGCTAAGAAGAAACGCAGCTTATATTCTTCATTGACAAAGATCAGCTTTCTGGTCTTTTTGTCCTTCATCTCTTCACAGGTAATGCCTATCTTTTCAAAAGTTTCTAAGGTCTGGTTTGCTAATCGGCCTTTTCCTAAAGCAAACGTTAAATATCTCATGTCTTCCATCTCTATTCTCCGTCCATATATGTAATCTGCGTGATCCCTGTTCTGTCAGCATACGCCTGATAGTTCTCTTTGCTCTTAGTCTCATCCATACATAAAAGTTCTATCAAAGCTCCGGTTTTTCTAAGTTCCTGTGCCTTTAAGATGGCTTCTTTTTGAAGCTTTCTTGGATAGAGCAAAAGCTGATATTCCTTGTCAGTGGTAATCTCTGTTTTCTGTCTCTGGATCGCCGCTAAAAGCTGGTCAGAAGCGATCGCAAAACCGATCGCAGGTGCATCCTTGCCAAAATACTTTAAGAGCTTATCATAACGGCCGCCTTTTACGATTGGTTCTCCTGTTCCAAAGGTATAGCCGGAAAAAATAATGCCGGTATAATAATGGTAGTCGCTGAGCGCACCAAGTTCATAGGAAATATAACGTTCTGCCTGATAGAGCTTTAACACTTCATGCAGATCCTTTAAGTAGGCTAAAGCAGAAGCACTCTTTTGATATGGCGCAGCTTTTTTCTGAATCTCTTCAAACTGCTTTGGACTGTCATAAAAACCACCCAAGAGGGTAAAAAGTTCCTTTAAGTCTTCGGCAATCTCCAGTGTACCGATGAACTCCTCCACACCGAAGAAATTCTTGTTAGAGATCAGTTCCCGCAGTTCCTCTTCCTGTTCTTCGTTTAGTCCTGCTTCTTCCATCAGGCCTTTTAAAAATCCGGTATGACCGATACTGATCTGAAATTTTTCCAAGCCTGCCTTTTTCAGACATTCGACTGCCATCGCAAGGATTTCTGCATCTGCTTCGATCGAGTCATCTCCGATCAGCTCTGCACCAAGCTGTGTGGATTCCTTTAATCGGCCCTGATAACTGTTGTTATTGATAAAAATATTTCCGGCATAGCAGAGTCGGATCGGCATAGTTTCCTCGCCAAAATACATTGCGGCTGCTCTTGCGATGGATGGAGTCATATCCGGACGCAGTACTAAAGTATTTCCTTCACGGTCAAAAAACTTATATAAATCTTTGGATGGGATGGTACCGATCTCCCGATTGAATACATCAAAAAACTCAAACGTCGGAGTCTGGATCGTATGATAACCGAAACTTAAAAACGTCTGGTGGAGTTCCTGCTCTATGCGCTGTTTTTTATCGCATTCTCCGTTATAGATATCGCGGACACCTTCCGGTGTATGTAATAATTCTCTTCTCATGCTTTTTTCCTCCGACACTTTATTATGGTAACGTGCTACCTTGATAATATATTAAACTTGATTTATTATATGTTACATTAGAAAAAAAGTCAATCCCTGCTTCTTACGTTTATTCCCGAATTTCTAAGTCTTTTTGGATACCGTCTAAATACGGAACTAAGATCACGCCTTTTCCTTTTAAAAAGAAGTCTTTTTCTAATTCTTCATAGCGAAAACTTTTCCGTCCGCCTGTCTCCATACGATTCCAGAATTCCATGAGCTTTTGATGACGCAGATAATAGAATTCATCTTTGTGCGTAAAGGAGATCAAAAGGAAGGAGATACCGCCCTGTTTTTCAAAATCCTCCATAAACCGCACCTGATGCGGATGGATATTGGCAAGCGGAAAGGTGTCTGTATGACATTCTTTGGCATCAAAACAGACCGGAATCCCCTGTACGGCACCGATATAGTCTACGGTACTCTTCTGGTCAAAATAAGCAAGGGTAATGTGTCTGGTTGCCTTGTCGATATTGATCGGTGTGATCGGTGTCGGTACTTTCTGGATCAGGGCAAGTCCGTGTTCGGCATATTTTTCATTGGTCCGGTTGATAAATTCTTCTAAGGTTGAACCTCTTAAACCTCTTGAATTCCAAGTTGGCATTACAGGATTCCTTTCGCGGCAACATCACCTTCGTAATAAATTTTTTCCATATAGGCGAGGTTAAATTTTCCGTCTTTTAAGGTCACTAAATTCATACAGCAGTTTGGTTGATGAATCTCCCAGTAACGGTCAATATCCCAACCTAAGACGTTGAGTAATAAAGCACGGATCAATGCTCCGTGGCAGACGACCAGTACATTTTCATAAGTATGCTCTAACGGTCGCAGTTCGTTTTCTAAGAAATCTTTAGCTCTTGCCATAATATGTTCATAGCTTTCGGCTCCGTCTTTTGCCTGATATTTCGATGGAATGGTAAAACAGTATTTCAGATTCTGATTTTTCGGTTTTTCATTAATATCTTTTATCAGCATACCTTCTGCTTTTCCAAAATTCATCTCAACGATCCGGTCATCAATGACGATTTCGGTTGTATGTGTACCACGGACGATCTCAGCCGTTTTACGGGCTCTTGATAGCGGACTTGCATAAATAATATCAAATTGAAGTCCCTCTTTTTCGATGCCGTCCCTTGTGATCTTAGCTAATTCAATGCCGTATTCATTTAACGGAATATCGGTACTTCCCTGGATTCTTCCTGCTTTGTTTCCGTTGGTTTCTCCATGTCTTAAGATATAAATATTCATGTTCTCCACCTCTTATTTTTCTCTGCCTGTCCTTTGACATTCTAAGGCACGTTCAAATTCTTTCGGGGCATCTGCCTGTATCTTGGTCCCATCGGCTAAAAACAGGCGGTATGCATGTAATAACTGATGTGTCACACCTGCATTTTTTAAAAATTCCCGGTTAAGCCTCGGATTTCCGTATTTGGTATCGCCAATAACAGGGTGACCGATCGATGCTAAATGTGCACGGATCTGATGGCTTCTTCCGGTGATCAGATGAACTTCAAGTAAAGTTACCTGACCAACGAGCTTTAAGGGACGATATTCGGTAATGATCGGCTTTGCATCATTAGAAGGCTCAGAAAGGATGGTAACCTGATTATTTACCCCATCCTTTTTTAAAAAACCTTCGATCCGTCTTGGCTTGGAAATATGCCCTGCGACGATCGCAAGATAATATTTTTCCATACTGCGTTCCCGAAAGGCTTTGCTCATCTGCTGCAATCCATTCAGGGTCTTTCCTGCAACTAAGATTCCCGATGTGTTGCGATCTAACCGGTTGCAGACCGATGGTTTAAACGTATGCAGGCTCTCTCTTGTTATTGTACCACTTTCTAAAAGATATTGTAATATATATTCATTTGCGGAAATATCTTCTTTTTTCGCTTTTTGGGAAAGCATTCCCGCCGGTTTGTTGATGGCAAGGACATCGTGATCCTCATAGACGATCTCCAGTGCTATATTCGGAACGGAAGCTGCCAGATCATTGGTCTGCCGTTTTCCTGCAAATTTTTCAAAAGTTTCGTCGGAAAGGAATAATTTTATGGAATCTCCGGCGGTTAATTTCTCATTTCCGGTTGCTTTTTTGCCGTTTAAGACAATATTCTTTTTTCGGAGCATCTTATAATAAAAGCTGGCAGGAGCCTCTTTTAAGAGTTTGCCTAGGAATTTATCCAGACGTTGTCCGGCTTCATTTTCGTTGATCACAATTTCTTTCATGCTTCTCTTGCCTGCTTTCCGTTTTTCTTTTTATGGACATTTCGAATAGTCTTTTTCTGCTGCGGTTTTTGCTTTTGCGATTTCTGCTGTTTTTTGGCGGAAGCACCCTTTTGTGTGGATGATGAAGACTGGATGTTTCTCGGACGGATCAGACATTTTTTGTCAAATCCGATCAGATCCGTTCTGCCTGCCTTATGGAGTGCCTCCGATACCAGTTCGTAATTCTTTGGATTCCGATACTGGATCAATGCCCGCTGCATGGCTTTTTCGTGTGGGTTTACTGCCGTATAGACCGGTTCCATGGTCCGCGGGTCTACTCCGGTATAATACATGCAGGTAGACAGCGTGGAAGGTGTCGGATAAAAATCCTGTACCTGTTCCGGCATATATCCGAAATCCCGTAAAAATTCTGCTAATTCCACGGCTTCTTTTAAGGTAGAACCCGGATGCGAGGACATCAGATAAGGTACTAAGAACTGCTTTCGCCCGATCTTTTCGTTCATCTTCTGATAGGACTGCACAAAACGGCGGTAAACACTGTTTTCCGGTTTTCCCATATATTTTAAAACAGCATCCGAAATATGCTCCGGGGCAACCTTAAGCTGTCCTGAAACATGATATTCACACAATTCTTTCAAAAAGCTCTGGTCTTTATCGGCAAGCAGGTAGTCAAAACGGATACCGGAGCGGATAAAGACTTTTTTTACCCCCGGAAGTGCTCTTAACTGTTTTAAAAGTGCCCGGTAATCTCTGTGGTCTGCGATCAGATTGTCGCAGGGTTTTGGAAAGAGACACTGTTTGTTTGGGCATGCTCCGTGTTTGAGCTGTTTTTTACAGGCAGGTGCCCTGAAATTTGCTGTCGGACCACCGACATCGTGGATATATCCTTTGAAGTCGGGTTCCTTCGTAAGCATTTTTGCTTCTTCGATAATGGATTCATGGCTTCGTACCTGAATGATCCTGCCCTGATGAAAGGTTAAGGCACAAAAACTGCACCCTCCAAAACAGCCACGGTTGCTGACGAGACTGAATTTCACTTCACTGATCGCAGGCACACCGCCTGCTTTTTCATAGGAAGGATGATAAGTGCGCATATAGGGAAGTGCATAGACATCATCCATTTCTTCGATCGTCAGTGGCTTAGACGGTGGATTTTGTACCACAAAGGTTTTATAGTCATAGCTTTCCGCTAAACGTTTTCCCGAAAACGGGTCGGTATTTTGATATTGCACATAAAAACTTTTGGCATAATTCTTTTTATCTGCTTTCAGTTCTGAATAGTCCGGCAGAAAAATCGCATCATAAATATCTTCTTTTTTTCTTGTTTTATAAACAGTTCCATCAATAAATGTAATATCACGAACCAAAAGCCCGCTGTTTAGGGCATCTGCCACTTCTACAATGCTTCTCTCTCCCATTCCGTATAAGAGCAGATCCGCACCGGAATCTAATAAAATGGAACGTTTTAAGGAATCTGACCAGTAATCATAGTGGGCAAGCCTGCGCAGACTCGCTTCAATCCCGCCAATGATGATCGGTGTTTTTTTATAATTGCGTCGGATCAGATTACAATAAGTAATGGTGGCATAGTCCGGCCGCTTTCCCATGACTCCGCCCGGTGTATAGGCATCTGTGGAACGTCGCTTTTTAGAAACGGTATAGTGGTTGACCATGGAATCCATATTTCCGGCGGCAACCAAAAAGCCGAGTCTTGGTTCGCCTAAAATAGAAATACTGTGATCATCTTTCCAGTCCGGCTGTGAAATGATCCCAACGGTATATCCATGTGCTTCCAGTACCCGGCTGATGATGGCATGTCCGAAGGATGGATGGTCAACATAGGCATCGCCGATCACATAGACGAAATCCAGTTGCTGAATACCACGCTCATCCATATCTTTTTTACAAATGGGTAAAAATTTATTTTTCATGTCAGATCCTCATAGGTGCCATTTAAAATTTCCTCATAGGAAGTAATGTAATAATCAGAAAGTTCTTTTTTTAATGGATTCTGCTCGGTGGAAAATTCATCTTCTACGCCACAGACTTTCATGCCGGCACTGATCGCTGCCCGCATTCCGTTTGGAATATCCTCAAAGACCATGCAGTGCTCCGGAGCAACCCCAAAATGCTCCGCTACCATCAGATAAATGTCCGGTGCAGGTTTTCCATTCGGAACTTCATCGGACGTTAAGATATAATCAATATCCTCTAAAATATCATGTGCCTTTAGACAGGCTCTGGTCAGCTCATAGGAATTGCTGGTTCCGATACCGACGCGGATTCCCTTTTCTTTTAATAAGTCTAAGAACTGCTTCGCTCCCGGTTTTAACGGCACTTCTTTGCAGTATTTTTCATAAGCCATGCCGTTCCAGATCTTCATCAGTTCCTGTGGAGTATCCTTTAAGTTGAACCGCTTGATAAAATAGTCGGCAGTCTGCGCAAAGCTGATACCTTCTATCTCATATTTCAGATTTTCCGGCATTTCTAAACCGCGTGCGGTTAAAAATTCAATATCAATGGATTCCCACATCCACATGGAATCTACTAATGTTCCGTCTAGGTCAAAAATGACTGCCCGGATATTTTCTAACATATTTTTACTCATCGTTTTTCCTCTATATTGTTCTGTTTTTCAGTGCAGATAATTCTTCTGTGGTCAGTGCCCGGTAGCTTCCGGGAGTCAGGGTTTCATCTAATTGTAACGTTCCCATAGAAAGCCGTTTTAAAAAAAGAACCTGTTTTCCGACCGCTTCAAACATACGTTTGACCTGATGATATTTCCCTTCTGTGATGCTGACACGGATTTCTGAAATATCATCCGATTTTTCAATGACAAGGGTTGCAGGAAGTGTCGGTTTCTCTTCTTTGATATCTAATCCAAGGGAAAAGCGCTGGACATCTTCCCTCGTAACTCTTCCCTGTACCTTTGCAAAATAGGTCTTTGTCACATGCTTTTTCGGGCTTAGAAGCTCATGGGCTAATGTTCCGTCATTTGTGATCAGTAAGAGTCCTTCCGTGTCAAGATCCAGCCTGCCGACCGGAAACAGGTCATAACCATTTGGATTTTCAATAAAAGAAAGGACGGTTGGATACAGATTGTCTTTGACTGCCGAAACACAGCCGCCCGGTTTGTTTAACATATAATAGACATAGGGTTCATAGGCAACCGGTTTTCCCTGATAACAGACGGTATCTTTTGTTATGTCAACCTTTGTTTCGGGTTTGCTTATCGGAATGCCATTGACGCTGATCTGCTTTTTTCGTATGATGTTTTTTACCTCCGAACGGGTTCCAATGCCCATATCGGCTAAATATTTGTCCAGTCGGATCATAATACTCCTAGAATGTAAGTGTTCTTTTTTTATTTTCTAATTTCTGTAAAACCTGATAGGGATTGATGGCATATTCTTTTCCGTTTTTATCATTTAGATAAATGCCAAAATGAAGATGCACGTCAAAATTTCCCGTGGTTCCTTCTATCTCACTATAGCCGGTATCCCCCATAAAGCCAATGATTTCTCCGGCACGGATCTGCTCTCCGATTTGGTATTCTTTCATATAATCGGACAAGTGTGCATAGTAATAATAGACACCGGTTTTACTGCGTATGCCAAGCCGCCATCCGCCCTGGGGCAGCCAGCCGATCTTTTCTAAGGTACCGTCACAGACACTGACTACCGGATATACGCCCCTGTGGTTGTAGGATGCCATGATGTCACAGCCTTCATGTCCCCTTTTTCCACCGTAGGTACGCTCCATCATAAAGCTGTCTCCGTAAGCGACTGTTTTTCGATCATCCCATTTCGATTCCGCTACCGGAAAATAAGCCACTTCTTTTTTGATCTTTTGGTAAGGGTCTTTGTATTCCGTAACAGTTCCCTTTTCTTTAGAAATCTGCAATATCTTCTGTACGCCTGCACTGTCGGCTGCAACAAGGCAGATAAACAGCAGGATCACTGCAAATTTTCGATACCACATAAATTATTTTGCTCTTTTCAAAAACTCTAAAATGAATTTCCATACACGTTCGGTAGATGAGATCGAAAGTCTCTCTTTTGGTGTATGAATGTCAAAGTTATCCGGTCCGAATGAAACACAGTCCAGATTTTCAATCTTTTCGGAGAGAATTCCACACTCTAAGCCGGCATGGATTGCCTCGATCTTTGGTTCTTTCTGATATAAATCCCGGTAAACATCTAAAACCAGTTCACGGACTTTAGAATCTTTTTTGTATTCCCATGCAGGATAATTACCGGTAAAGGTGACCGTACCGCCTAAGAACTCAGACAGATAAGAAAGACGATCCATCACTTCTTCTTTTCTGCTCTTGACGCTGCTTCTTACGGAAAATGATACGGAAAATTCTTCCTCTGTCATTTTCATAATTCCGGCATTGAGTGAAGTCTCAGGAAGTCCCGGAATCTCCATATTCATATGCTGGATACCGTTTGGCATATTCCGCAGGAAGAAAAGGATTCTTGACTGGGAGCGGTAACCAAGTACCTGCGTCTTTTTTGTCCCGAGTTTTTCGAATCTTAATACGATATCAGGATCACTTGCCTGGTATTCTTTTTTCAGTATATGATTCAGTGCGAAAACCGCATCTTCTAACTTCTTCTCATCTTCCGGCGTAACTAAGATATCACAGATGCACTCTCTTGGAATGGCATTGTCTTTAAGACCTCCGTTCAATGCACAGATGCCCATTTCTAAGGTATCGTCTAAATGTTTTAAGACCCTTCCGATCTCTACAATGGCATTGGCACGTTCCTTGTCAATCTCACCACCGGAATGTCCGCCCATTAATCCGGTCAGAATCAGACGATACTGTAAGCCCTCTGCTTCATCAAAGACTAACGGAAAACTGCACTCTGCCGTTACGCCGCCGGCACAGCTTGTTAAAAAGGTTCCTTCTACATCAGAGTCAATATTTAATACCTGATGTCCTTTTAACATGGAAAGGTCAATTTTTTCAGCGCCAAGCATGCCGACTTCCTCATCTACGGTAAAGACGCACTCTAAACGTGGGTGTGCAATGTCATCCGAATCTAAAATGGCTAAGGAATAGGCAATGGCAATACCGTCATCGCCGCCTAAAGTTGTTCCTTTTGCCTTTACGAAGTCACCGTCGATAAAAAGACGCAGTCCCTCGTTCTCAAAGTCGATCTCTGTATCGTTTTCTTTTTCGCAGACCATATCTAAATGTCCCTGAAGGATGATCGGTTCTGCATTTTCATATCCGTCTGTGGCTTCTTTGATAATGACCACATTATTATATGCATCCTGATAAGCCTCTAATTCCCGTTCTTTTGCAAAGTTCATGCAATAGTCACTGATGGCTTTTGTATGATAGGAACCGTGTGGGATCCCTGCAAGTTCCTCAAAATAATAAAATACTTTTTGTGGCTGTACATTTTCTAATACTCTCATATTCTGACCTCCTGAATTCATATCTTTCTTAATTTTTAATATATTTAACTATGAAAAAATCATACCTTATACTCTTACTTATCTTCATATTGTGTTACATGTTAATAGACCCCGTGCATGGAATGGAAGGCGTAAAAAATGGTCTTTTGCTCTGGTATGACCGCATTTTACCGGCACTACTGCCATTTTCCATTATCTCTTATATTCTGGTGGCATCGGATAATCTGTCTTTTTTCAGCAGGATCCTGCATCCTGTGATCAAAAAGCTCATTCCGGTATCGCCGGACGGTGTCTATCCTCTCTTAGCGGGATTTTTATTTGGCTTCCCGTTAGGAAGTAAAATTATCGGTCAGTTATCCGAAAACGGACAACTAAGACCATCGGAAGCACAGATTTTGCTCTCGGTCTGCAACAACATCAGTCCGGTCTTTATTACCGGCTATATGGTACACCAGTGTATCGGATGTGATGCGTATATGCTGCCTGCGATCCTGTGCATTTATCTGCCACCGCTTTTTTTTGCAGCGATTCGGCTGCGTTTTTTAAAAGGAACGGCTTCTGATAAAAAAAATGAGGCATCAAGATCTCAAATTACCTTTAAAATCATTGATGCCGGAATTATGAACGGTTTTGAAACCTTGCTCAAACTATGCGGTTACATTGTGATTTTTTCTATTCTATGCAAACCGCTTTCACTATTAAAAAACAGTATTCCCTTTGTCAGTCTGCTGTTTGGCAGTATCTTAGAAGTTACGAACGGTATCTCCTGTATTGCCGGATATGGCTTTTCTAAAGAAGTGATGTTCTTACTCTGTACCACCTGTACCTCTTTTGGAGGGATCTGTGGGATTGCCCAGACCAGTTCAATGATCTCAGACACGAACCTGTCTATGTCTGTTTATATCAGGGATAAACTGTTCTTTTCCGTTATGACGTTCGGATATGCTCTCTGTTACCTTTATCTATTATAATTATAACAGCGTCTACTGTAACAGATCTGCACTTACATCGATTTCCGGCAACTCCTCTGTGGACTGTTCTGCCGGCTGCTCTTTTGTTCCCTGCTCTTTGCTGTGTTCAATCTGTTCAGGAACAAGCTCTGCACGATTCGCTGTAACAATATCTAAAAAGCCCTGCAAAGCACCGATCAGGCTTTCACTTCTGGCTTTGGAAGTCTCGATCGCACCTGTCAGGCTTGCTTCTAAATTCTTGAGCATATCATCGGTATAGGCAATGGCACTCATACGGATATTATTTGCATCATTTGTGGCATTGTCTAAGATATCCTGTGCCTGCTTTGTTGCGATCATAACAACCTCATTTGCCTGCGCATATGCCTGCTGCATGATCTGATGCTCGCTGACTAATTCATCCGTCTTGATCTGTGCCTGAGCAATAATTGCCTCTGCCTTTGCTTTGGCATCCGCTAAAATCGCCTCCTGATTGCTGATAATCTTCTGATAACGCTTGATCTCTTCCGGAGTCTTCATACGAAGTTCTGTTAAAAGTTCGTCAATCTCATCACGATTCACAACAATCTTACTGCTGGAAAAATTATGAGGTTTACAATTGTCAATGTATTCTTCAATCTCATCAATGATCTGTTCAATCTTACTGCTCATGGTTTCACCCCTTATTTTTTGATATTATACTTCTCATAAATCCTATCCACAAACTGTTCCGGAACAAACTTAGAAATGTCGCCGCCATAGGAAGCAAACTCTTTCACGATCGTGGAACTCAGATAGGAATACTGTAGATTCGTTGTTAAGAATATCGTCTCAATATCGGTATTCTCGATATGATTTGTCTGGGCAATCTGCAATTCATATTCAAAATCCGTTACGGCACGCAGTCCGCGGACAATGATACTTGCATCGATTTCCCGCATATAATCAACTAAAAGTCCATCAAAAGAAGTAACCTCTACGTTCGGTAAATCTTTTGTTAACTCTTTTAACATACTAACACGTTCCTCAACCGAAAACAATGATTTTTTTGCACTATTGTTTAAAACGCCGACAATCAGCTTGTCCACAATTTTAGAAGAACGCAGGATTATGTCTACATGTCCGTTAGTAACCGGATCAAAGCTGCCCGGATATATTGCTCTTTTCATATCAGTCCTCTTTCTGACCTGCCCGTTTTAAAAACAGATGCATATTGGTCTTGTATTTTTTCAGCTTCTCTACGGTAAAACCAAGCTCATGTACATAGTCAAATGTTGTCCGGTCTGACATCTCTACAATGATCAGGCTGTCTTCATCGATCAGCTTTGAAGTTGTAAGATAGGTCAGCACTTCTTTTTCTAATTCCTTGCCATAGGGTGGGTCCATAAATACAATATCAAAATATTTGCGTCCCTCTAACTGACACAGTGCCGTCAGCACATCGGTTCTCATCAGCGTGGATTCCTCGGTAAACTTTGTAAAACGGATGTTTTCCTCGATACAGTCTGCCGCTTTTTTATTATTTTCCACAAATACGGCTTCATTCGCGCCACGACTTAATGCTTCAAGTCCGATGGCTCCGCTTCCTGCAAACAGATCTAAAAAAGAAGCTCTTGGAACATCCATCTGGATGATGTTAAACAAAGTCTCTTTGATTCGGTCTGTAGTTGGTCTGGTGTCTTTTCCTTCAATCGTTTTCAGTGGAAGGCTTCTTGCCGTTCCTGCTATGATCCTCATAGTATCTTCTCCTCTGTCAGCATTTTTTCTAAGAGTGAAAATGCTGCTGCTACTGCCTGCTGTCGTATTTCGGTGCGGCTGCCGCATCCGAGCATATGGTGTGTCAAAACGCTGTCATTGTAACAGCAGCCAAGATATACGTCTCCTACCGGATGCTCCTTCGTACCGCCGTCCGGTCCTGCAACGCCTGTGGATGAAAGAGCGATCGTGGTATGAGCCTTTCTTGCGGCACCCGCTGCCATCTCGGCAGCCGTCTGGCTGCTGACTACCCCATAATCGGAAATGGTTTTGGGGGCAACCCCTAACAGTCGTTCCTTTGCATCATTGGAATAGGTAACATATCCCTCGTGAAAAATCTCAGATACGCCCGGAATATCCACGATCGCAGATGCGATCAGCCCACCGGTACAGGATTCCGCAGTTGTAATCGTTAATTTTTTGTCAATCAAAAATTTTACTATCTCTTCTATGGATTTATTCATCATTGCCGTTCTGATTTATTTTTTATTTTAGTTCCTGTTATTTCTGCTCTTTTAATACCTGCTTATTTTTTGCAATGTAGTCGATCAGGGAAACGACCGTTAAGATCAATGCAATATAGGTCAGTGCTGTTGCAAGCATCTGGAAGTAGCGGTTCTGGAAATCCAAGATCAGCGCGATGATCATAAGCATCTGGAAAGTGGTCTTAAATTTGCCCCAGTAACTTGCGGCAATGACGATACCGTTATCCGATGCCACTAAACGGAATCCGCTGATGATAAACTCTCTTGCAATAATAACAATAACGATCCATGCTGCTAACCGGTCGATCTCCACAAGACAGATCATGGCAGAGCATACTAAGAGTTTATCTGCTAACGGGTCCATAAATTTCCCGAAATTTGTCACAAGATTGTATTTTCTTGCAATTTTTCCATCTGCCATATCGGTCAGACTTGCCACGATAAAAATGGCGGTTGCAATGTATTTTCCATATTCCGGAAAATATGGTGCAAGTAAAAAGAATACAAAAAATGGAATTAATATTACTCGAAATATCGTCAGTTTGTTTGGTAAATTCATGCAATCTCTCCTATCAAATCGTATTCATAAGCTCCGGTTACCCTTACCTTTACAAAATCGCCACTCATCAGGGTTTCATCCGTATCAATAAAAATGTAACCGTCGATATCCGGTGCGTCCCGGTAAGTTCTTCCCACATAGGTGTTTTCACCGGAAACCTGACCTTCGATCATACAATAGAGTTCCCTTCCGATCATGCGCTCGTTGGCATCTATGATAATTTCTTCCTGAAGCTCCATGACTTCCTGCTGCCACACGCTCTTTTGTTTTTCATCTACCTGATCGTCAAAAGCTGCTGCCGGAGTATCTTCCTCCGGAGAATAAGTAAATGCACCAAGGCGGTCAAATTCCATCTCATTGATAAAATACATCAGTGATTCATGTTCTTTTTCCGTCTCTCCCGGGAAGCCACAGATCAGTGTGGTACGGAGTGCGATATCCGGGATATCTGATCGAAGCTTTGTGACAATACTGCGTAAATCCGCCTGTGAAGTCCTTCTTCCCATGCGTTTTAAGATCATATCATCGGCATGCTGGATCGGCAGATCTAAGTAGTGGCAGACTTTCTCATTGCGTTTTATGGAAGCGATCAATTTATCGTCAATCTCTTCCGGATAACAGTAAAGGATCCTGATCCAGTAGATTCCTTCTATTTTATTCAGTTCATCTAAAAGTCTGTACAGAGATTTCTCTCCATACAGGTCGATACCGTAAAGAGTGGTCTCCTGTGCAACCAAGATCAGTTCCTTTACGCCCTGTGCCGCTAACTCTCTTGCAGATTCCACTAATTCTTCGATCGGGATACTGCGGTACTCGCCACGGATTTTTGGGATAATGCAGTAAGTACAATGCTTGTTGCAGCCTTCTGCGATTTTTAAATGGGCATAATGTCCTCCCGTGGTCAGGGAGCGTTTTGCGGAAACGGCTGGAAGTCCCTCTAAGGTCTTAAAATTCTCATAATGACTGCCGCCTAAAACATTTTTTACGGCTTCTGCAATGGCATCGTAAGAATTCGTTCCAAGGATGGCATCCACCTGCGGGATCTCTTTTTCGATTTCTTCCTGATAACGCTGTGCTAAACATCCTGTTACGATCAGCGCTTTGCAGTTCCCGGATTCGCGGTACTCTGCCATTTCTAAAATGGTATTAATGCTTTCTTCTTTGGCATCGTTGATAAAACAACAGGTGTTGATCACAATGATATCTGCCTCCTGCTCATCATCCGTAAAGGCATAGCCCTCATTGCCAAGGATACCAAGCATATACTCCGTATCTACGAGATTCTTATCACATCCGAGAGATACAAACAGAATTTTCATTATACTTCCTCTTCTTCCTCGTTGTCATCTCCGATAATCTTTACTTTTCCTTCGTATAACTCCTGCACTGCAGTAGAAAGCGGTTTCTTTCCGGCTGCTCCTTCTACTAACGGCTCATCTCCTGCGATGATCTGTCTTGCACGTTTCGAAGCGGCGATTACGATGGAATAACGGCTGTTAACAACCGGTTCCTCTCCAAACTCCACACCACTGTTCATTACTTTCATTAAGTCTACATAAGATGGATGTATCATAGTTATTCTCCTTTCAAAAATCCCTTTAATTCTTCACGCATCTGTGTAATCGCTTTTTCATTTCTTGCAATCGTAAGATGCTCGTTTCTTATCATCTGGTGTACTTCTTCGACACAGATGTCTAAATCATCATTGATGACTAAATAGTCATAATTTTCAATGCCCTCGGCTTCTTCGCACGCACGGCTTAAACGCTTGTTGATGATCTCCATATCCTCTGTGCCCCTGCCGATCAGCCGTTCTTTTAAGATTTCGGCGGATGGCGGTGTTACAAAAAGAAGCAAGGTCTGCGGGAACTGTTTTTTGACTTTTAAAGCGCCCTGTATCTCAATTTCTAAGATGACATCTTTGCCGTCAGCTAACTGCTTTTCCACATAGGCTTTTGGTGTGCCGTAATAGTTGTCAACATACTGTGCATATTCAAGCAGTTCGCCGTCTGCGATCATCTGCTCAAATTCTTTGGTTTCTTTAAAAAAATATTCTACGCCGTCTGTTTCGCCTTCTCTTGGCTGTCTTGTCGTTGCCGAAATGGAAAGTGCGTATTGCTCAGGATACTTTTTTAAAAGTTCTTTCATAATCGTTCCCTTTCCTGAGCCGGAAAAGCCGGAAACGACAACTAATATTCCTTTTTTTTCTAAATTCATCGTATTTTCCTCTTCAAATATCGGTTATGTAAAGCTATTCAATGTTCTGGATCTGTTCTCTGACCTTCTCAATGTTCGTCTTCAGTTCAATACCGGTATCTGAAATGGCAAGGTCGTTTGCTTTGGATAAGATCGTATTTGCCTCGCGGTTCATCTCCTGGGCAATAAAATCTAATTTTCTTCCAATGCTGCCGCCTTCTTCTAAGGCATCCTTGGTACCCTGTATATGGCTTCTTAAGCGTACGGTCTCTTCGTCTACACAGATCTTATCTGCATAGATCGTAACCTCTGCCGCAATCCTGCCGTCATCGATCTGCGTATCTTCTAACAGCTCTTTGACCTTAGCTTCGAGCCTGCTGCGGTAATCACTGAGGATCTGTGGGGAACGCTCCTCGATAAAATCTACGTTCTTTAACATTTCATCGAGTTTTTCCACTAAATCTTTCTTTAAATTCTCTCCCTCAGTAATCCGCGATGCAACAAACTGTTCGCATGCCTGTCTGAGTGCTTTTTCTAAAACGCTCCAGAGTTCTTTTTCATCGACATCCTGTTCTTCCATCGTGAACACTTCCGGATATTTTGACAATTTGCCGACGGTAATATCGTTTTGCAGATCAAACTGTTCTGCCATGGCGTTCAGATGTGTTAAGTATTCTCGGGCAATCTCTTCGTTATACTTCAAAGCTACATTGTTCTCGTTGTAGTCTTCGTAAGTGATAAAGACATCGACCTTGCCCCTTTGCATGTATTCTTTTAGGAGATTACGGATGGTACTTTCAAAAAAGCCCAATTTCTTTGGCATCTTGATATTGACGTCAAAGTACCGGTGGTTGACGGATTTGATCTCAACCGTAAACTTCCGGTTTTCCTCCATAACCTCTGCCCGGCCAAAACCGGTCATACTTTTGATCATAAAAGCCTCCTGTCTGATTTCTTCTGTGCATCTCTCTATCCGTCTTGCGATACCTGTATGCATAGATACTTTATTATATACAAAAATGAAGGGTTCGTCAAATATTCTTGACTTTTTTCCTGTCAACAATTAGGCTAGGAAGGAAGGAGGTATGACACCATGGCATTTGACGGTATTACCATCGCAAATATTGTATATGATTTAAACCGGACCATTTTAAACGGACGCATTGCAAAGATCGCACAGCCGGAAAAGGATGAGCTGATCTTAACGATCAAGGGAGGAAACGTCGGACAGGCACGTCTTCTGCTCTCCGCTTCCGCATCTCTTCCGTTAATATATCTGACAGACACAAATAAACCAAGTCCGATGAATGCACCGAATTTTTGTATGCTTTTACGCAAACATATTGCAAACGGACGGATCACGAAGATTTTCCAACCGGAAATGGAGCGTATTGTACGCTTTGAGATAGAGCATTTAGATGATTTAGGGGATTTATGTAAAAAATCTCTGATCATTGAGGTAATGGGAAAACACAGTAACATTATTTTCTGTGATGAAAATGACAAGATCATCGACAGTATCAAACATATTTCCGCGCAGGTCAGTTCTGTGCGTGAGGTGCTGCCGGGCAGGGAGTATTTCATTCCAAAGACCAGTGAAAAATTCAATCCGCTGACGGAAAACCGTGAACATTTTCTTTTTGAGATCATGGAAAAACCGACAACTATCCGAAAGGCAATCTATTCCTCTTATACGGGGATCAGTCCGTTAGCAGCCGGAGAAATCTGCTATCGCGCATCTTTAGATGCCGATGCATCGACTTCTGCCCTGTCGGAAGATGAAAAACTGCATCTGTCGAATAATTTCTTCTGGTATATGGAAGATGTAAAAGAAGGGAATTTTACACCGAATATTGTGATGCGCGGCAAAGAGCCGGTGGAATATTCGGCATTTTTGTTAAAACAGTATGCAGATTTAGAGACAATTTCCTACGATTCCATCTCACAGGTGCTTGAACAGTTCTATGCGGCAAAAAATGTTTACACTCACATGCGGCAAAAATCCGCAGATCTACGAAGGATCGTAACCACTGCCCTAGAGCGCAGCCGGAAAAAATATGATCTGCAGTTAAAGCAGTTAAAAGATACGGAAAAACGCAAAAAATATAAAGTCTACGGCGAACTGCTCAATGCTTATGGCTATACCGCCCCGGAAGGAGCAAAAAGCCTAGAGGCATTGAATTATTATACCAATGAGATGATCACGATCCCATTAGACAGCGATCTGTCGGCTTTAGAGAATGCAAAAAAATATTTTGACCGCTATAACAAATTAAAACGTACCTATCAGGCACTCAGCAGCCTGATCGAAGAAACCAAAATGGAGATCATCCATTTAGATTCCATTGCAACGTCTTTAGATATTGCAACGAGTGAAAGCGACCTTTCCCAGATCAAGGAAGAATTGACGGAAAGCGGCTATATTAAAAAGCACAGCACGAAAAAACAGAAATCTGCTAAAAGTAAACCGTTCCACTATGTATCTTCCAATGGATATGATATCTATGTCGGAAAAAATAATTATCAGAATGATGAACTGACTTTTAAGATGGCAACCGGAAATGACTGGTGGTTCCACGCAAAGGAAATGCCGGGTTCCCATGTCATTGTAAAAACGAATGGCGACGAACTGCCGGATCAGACTTTTGAAGAAGCCGGACGGCTGGCTGCCTATTATTCTAAGGGAAAAGAAGCCGGAAAGGTAGAGATTGACTATCTGCAAAAGAAAAACGTTAAAAAGCCAAACGGTGCGGCACCGGGATTTGTGGTTTATTACACGAACTACTCAATGGTCAGTGAAGCTGATATTGCAGGAATCCAACAAATAGATTAGCGAACATGACGAAAGCCCGGATTCTCCATCCGGGCCTTTTCGCCTTTACTGATTCTTCATTTTCCTGTTGTGTCGGGTATGCTTATTTGTCAGCCATCTGGCGTTCCTGAGCCTCGATCATTTTTTTGACCATATATCCGCCTACGGAACCATTCTGCTTAGAAGTAAGGTTACCGTTGTAACCATCAGATAACGGTACTCCTAACTCGCTTGCTACCTCATACTTAAAACGGTTCATTGCGCTTTTTGCTTCCGGTACACTTGTGGTATTAGAACGTGCCATAATCATTTCCCCCTTTTACTTTTGTAAGCTGTAACTTGTTTGTTACAATGCTAGTATATGTGGTTTCGGGTTTTCTAGACTTACAAATGTATGGGAAAACTGTTAATTTTAGTTAGATTTTTTTATACTATTAGAGATTTAGTTGTTCGAACCATTGTTCGCCGTAGGTTTCCATGTGTTGTTTTAATGCCCGGTGTTCTTCTTTTGATAGTTCTGGGTCTTTGTCTAAGAGAGCGTTTACGTCTTCTGCGGCTTCCTGCAACAGCCCTGCATCTGCAAAGATATCTCCGACGGCAAATTCCATTTCACCACTTTGGCGTACACCAAAGAAATCTCCCTGACCACGCAGTTTTAAATCCTCTCTGGCTATGTAAAATCCATCATTGGAACGATTTAAAATGTCTAATCGTTTTTTGGATTCTTTGGATTCGGAGGTATTCATCATGATACAGTAGGACTGGAGATCGGAGCGTCCGACTCTTCCGCGGAGCTGATGCAGCTGGGCCAGTCCGAAACGTTGTGCATCCTCGATCAGCATGACCGTGGCATTCGGGACATTGACTCCGACTTCGATTACGGTAGTGGAAACTAACACATCAGTATCGTGATTTAAAAATTCTTCCATGATCCGGTTTTTCTCTGCCGGTTTCATTTTTCCGTGCAGGCAGGCAATCCGTACATCCGGAAGTTCTGCTTTTAATAATTTCGTATAGTCTGTGACATTTTCTGCTTCGGTATTCTCACTCTCTTCCACTAACGGACAGATGACATATGCCTGATGTCCGTCTTTTACCTGTTTTTCTATAAATTCATAGGCTTTTGGGCGAAATTCCGTACCGACTACACAATTCTTGATCGGGAGCCGTTTTGCCGGAACTTCGTCAATTACAGAAATATCCAAATCTCCATATAAGATAATGGCGAGTGTTCTTGGAATCGGTGTGGCACTCATCACTAAAATATGCGGTTTTTCTCCCTTTTTTCCAAGTGTTTCCCGCTGTCTGACACCAAAGCGGTGCTGTTCATCCGTGATGACAAGTACAAGATTTTCATAGACGGCGCGTTCCTGGATCAAAGCATGTGTTCCGACGATCAGTGCGTTTGGATATAGCAACATCCTTTCGTAGGCATCCCTTTTCTGCTTTGCCGTCATGGAGCCGGTCAGCAGGATCACCGGAAAGTCTAAGTCATAGTCCAGGCACATCTGTGTAAAATTCTCATAGTGCTGTCTTGCAAGTACCTCTGTCGGTGCCATGATGGCAGACTGGTAGCCATTGGATGCCGCATCGATCATGGCTAAAAATGCAACGATGGTCTTACCGGAACCGACATCTCCCTGGATCAGCCGCTGCATCACATAATCTCCACGCATTTCGTTATGAATGCAGTCGATCGTCCGCTTTTGCGCACCGGTTAACGGATAAGGCAGTTTGGAAATGATCTGTTCTACGATTCCGTTTTCTTCAAAGGTAAACTGATTTTTTGCGGTAACACGCTGCTCTTTTGACATCTGCATCATCAGGATAAATTCAAAAAAATCCTGATATGCCAGACGGTTTCTCGCATTTTTCAAAGCATACGCACTGTCCGGAAAATGCATCTGCCTTACAGCCTGTCCATATTCACAAAAATCATGTATTTTTCTCAGTTTTTCCGGTAAAAAATCATCCAGCAGACAGATGGATTCTAATGCCTGTTTTTCCATCTTACGCACAAGATTGTTTGTCAGTCCTTTCGTCAATACATAGACCGGCTGAAGACTGTCGGAAAGCTCCTGATACTGTGTGATCGTATAGATCTTTGGCTGTTCCATGATCAGCTGGTTTTTACGTTTTTTCACAATTCCGTAAAATACATACTGCATGCCCGGTTTTAACGTGTTTTTTAAATAAGGCATTCGAAACCAGATCAGAGAAAGGATTTTTTCCCTGCCTTCGATCTGTGTGCTCGTGACTGCTATTCTTCCGTTACGACGGACTAAGGGTGTCTTTTTGATCCTGCCAAGGACTGCGATTACGGTTCCTTCGGATATTTCATCGACACTTTTTGGCTGCTCAAATTTATGATATTCGCGTGGAAAATGAAGGAGTATATCACGCACGGTGTATACTCCTAAGTTTTGAAACAATGTTTCTGTTTTTTCTCCGACGCCTTTTAATTCTCGAATCTGCGAATCTAAGTTCATCGTTTGTTTACTCCACGGAAATTACATAATAGTAAACCGGCTGTCCGCCATAATTTACTTCTACATCTAAATCAGGATAAAGTTCACCAAGTTCAGCGCCTACTTTTTCGGCTTCTTCTTCGGTAATCTCATCGCCATAGTAGAGGCTGATCAATGCTGAGTCCTCATCTACTAATTTAGAAAGCATTTCTTTTAAGGTCTCATCACGGTCTTTGCCGACAGAAATAATACCACTGTCGCCGATTCCCATATAGTCCCCACGCTTGATCTCTTTTTCGTTGATGATCGTATCACGCACGGCATAAGTAACCTGACCGCTCTTTACGTTCTCAATCTCTGCTTTCATGGCAGCTTCGTTTTCCTGCGGTGTATTCTCAGGAATATAGTTGATCAGTGCGGCAATTCCCTGCGGTACGGTCTTTGTCGGGATGACAATGACATGTTTCTCTTTTACTAAGGTTGCTGCCTGATTTGCTGCTAAAATGATATTCTTGTTATTCGGAAGGATGAAAATGGATTTTGCATGAACTTTTTCAATCGCCTCTAATATATCTTCGGTGCTTGGGTTCATGGTCTGACCACCTTCGATGATCTCATCGACACCGAGGCTTCTGAAAATCTCATTGATCCCTTCTCCGATGGACACAGAAATAAACGCCATGTCTTTTTCTTCGACAGGTCCTTCCTGTTCTGCCTGTTTTTTGGCTTCTTCCTCTTCTTCTTTTTGCTGCTGCGCAAGTTTTTCAGCATCTTTGATCAGTTTTTCCTGATGCTCCTCACGCATATTATCAATTTTCATTCTGCTCAGTGCACCATACGTCAACGCTCTCTGGATTGCAAGACCAGGGTCATTCGTATGTACATGAACCTTGGTAATCTCGTCATCTGCTACGACTACGATAGAATCTCCGATCGACTCTAAATAGGATTTGAAATCACGTTCCTGTTTGTCAGTCATCGGCTTGTTCAGCATAATGATAAATTCTGTACAATAACCAAATTTGATATCTGCTTCTGCCTGTGGTGTGATCTTTGTCACGGTTCCTGCGGATGCAGCACCTTCGATCGTATAATCAATTTCTTTGCCAAGAAGTGCATCATTTGCACCTTTTAACACTTCCACTAAGCCCTGTCCGCCGGAATCTACCACACCGGCCTGTTTTAAGACCGGAAGCATATCCGGAGTCTTTTGCAGCATGCGGTCCGCTTCTTTGATGACCTCACTGACAAAATATACCAGATCATCGGTCTCTTCTGCTAACTCTAATGCTCTGTGGGCTCCTGCTTTTGCAACCGTTAAAATGGTTCCTTCTTTTGGCTTCATAACTGCCTTGTATGCAGTATCGACTGCCTTTTGCAAAGCCTCACTTAAGATCATGACATCAATTTCATCGTATTCTGCGACACCTTTGGTAAATCCGCGCAAAAGCTGGGATAAGATAACACCGGAGTTACCGCGCGCACCACGCAGGGAACCGGAAGAGATGGCCTTACATAAGGATTTCATGTCAGGATTGTCTAATGCACTGACCTCTCTTGCGGCAGACATGATCGTCATGCTCATATTTGTACCGGTATCACCATCAGGGACCGGAAATACATTCAATTCATTGATCCATTCTTTTTTTGCTTCTAAATTCTTTGCACCAGCTAAAAACATCTTTGCTACTTGGGAAGCATCTATTGTACTGATTTCCAACTGTTTACCCTCCTTAATCAATCACACGGACGCCCTCAACAAAAATGTTGATCTTATCAATCTGCATTCCGGTAAACTCTTCTACTTTGTATTTTACGGTTTCCATCAGATTTTCAGAAATCGTAAGAATGCTTACACCGTAAGCCACTATCATATGAAAATCAATGGTAATCTTATTATCTTCGTCCAGTGTGACATTAATACCATGATTTAAGTAATCCTTTTTCAACAGCTTTACAAGACCATCCTTCATATTGACAGCTGCCATTCCAACAATACCGAAACATTCAACTGCCACGGAGCCTGCATATGTTGCAATTACGTCCGTATCAATGACGATTCTTCCAAGCTGGGTATTCATCGTTCCCTTCATCTATTTACCTCCATATCATGTTTGCACACATATACTGCACATATATATTCTAGGTTATTATAACTGTTTTTATAGTAAAAGAAAACCTTTCTTTTTGTTTTTTATAATTTTTTTAATTTTTCCTTGCATTATACGACGCCATCTGCTAGAATATGATTGTTGTGGGTTCACTATATAATGTGAATCTAGTAATGTACGAGGAGGTGCAACGTCATGGCAAAATGTGCAGTATGTGGAAAAGCCGCTCACTTCGGTAACAATGTGAGCCATTCTCATAGAAAATCTAATAGAATGTGGAAATCAAACATCAAATCTGTTAAGTGTAAAGTAAACGGTACACCAAAGAGATTATATGTATGTACTTCTTGTTTGAGATCCGGAAAAGTTGAAAGAGCTTAGTTATTAGCTTGATAAAACTTTTATCTTTGATGAAGAAACGAATAAAAAGACTGTCCTATTTCATAGGGCGGTCTTTTTTGTGGTACTTCACCGGCAGCAAAACAGGTTGTAGCCGATGATCAGACACAGGAAAACAAGGATAAATCCGATGATCTCATTTCCGATCAGGAGTATCAAAATCATACCCAGAGAACAACAGAACAGCCCAAAACCACAAACACGTTTCATAAGCACACACCAACAGGGAGCATATATTATGATTAATGTATGCTCCCTGCTTTTAAAATGTTACGCTTCTGTTCTGTTTTGTACTTATTCTTCTTATTCTTCAGACGGATTGACTGCATCGGTTAAGATGTCTTCCATCTCTTTTGCTGCTTTTTTCTCACCTTCGCTTGGCTCTTTATCTTTGGATGTAAATTTGTTTACAAAATCAGGAACCATATCTAAGACTTTTGTGATTCCGTCCTGATTTTTGACATTGACTAATTTCGTGGTACCATTCTGGATGACAAGTACAGCGCTTGGAGTGATCTTTCCTCCCATACCGCCACCGCCGTTGTTCTTCTTTTCATCGGAAAATGCTCCTGCTCCGACACCAAAAGACACGTCTACTAACGGAAGAATGATCGTATCACCGATGTGTACCGCATCTCCTACAACGGTCTTAGTTGTAATAAAGCTGTCCATTCCCTTAAATAATGATGCTACTGTTGAGCTGAAACTGTTGTCTGCCATAGTTACCCTCCTATTTGAATTTTTGCATTAATTTTCTTAAATCTTTATCTCTATATACCCGGATAAAAATGCCGAGCAGATGAAATACCTGAAAATGACCGTTTACCCGGAAGTTTCCCTGGATATAGAACCTGTCCGAGGTAAAATCCGGAACCACATGGATGCCTTTTTTATAAAAAAGAGGCATGATACTGAGTACTCCGGTCAGCTCTCCGGTTGTTGCAGGATCTCCTGTCGAATAAGAAAGCTGCGCCTTTCCACGCCTTGGTCCGATGTGATGAAGCAGCGTCTTTAACTCTTTAAAAATATGACTTACCGCATTTTTATTAGTTTCATCCGATACTTCCTTTTTTATGTTGGAAAAATTCTCTTTTAATGAAAGAATGAATTTTTTAATCTTTTGAATCCATGTTTTAATCATATGCCATGGACGAAACTTTGGCAAGGACTTTTTCTTTGAAAAATCCGAGTCTGTAAAGTTCTCATCTGCTGTGGTATAGGACTTGTCCGTAGCGGATGAGGATAAAAGTTCTGCTGTCTGGATCGATGCAGAATCGTCATCAACGGTTAACCCGTCATGTTCTTCCGGTGTTGTATGTTTTTGCGTCCGCTTCTTTGATCTGCGTTGTTTTTTAGCTTTGCGCGCTGCTTTTTCTTCTGCCGGATAAAGGACTTTTTTGAATCCTAAAATCGAAAGCCAGACAGATATCTTTTTTCCTTCGGCTAAAAACTTTACCCGGATAAAAAACAGCCACGATAATCGTCCGCGGATCTCATTTTTTTCTTGAAAATCACCCTCTACCCGGTAACAGATCGGAAGAAATACGATCAATAGCACTAATGCAAGCAAGATCGCAAGCAGGATTCCAAGGATGATCCCGATGATCTTTAATATAGATAGGAATATACTCATCGTTCTTTTTGATTCTCCTTACGTTTTTCCTTTAAATATTGCTTTACATTTGTGCTGCCGAGTGAATTCATGGTTTCTACAACAATGGTCGCTGCCATGGTAACAGCTTCTTCATATCCCTTTGCGATGCCTACGATCACAAGATTTTTCTTCGGATAATACCGCTGCATCAGCTCTTTGGTACTGATGATCTCTAACAGACTGTCATTGTTCTGTGGCAGGCTGATCACATACATATGCAGCATTCCGGCATTGTGCGTGATTTTCCACTTGATCTTATCTGCTTTTTTTTCAATGTTTTCCGATAGATATAAATCGTCATACCAAATCATGAATATCCCTCACGGTGCTGTTTCTGTGTGAAAAAAGCAGTTCTTAACAAACTGCTTTTTCTCTTAGTAATATTTGCGATTTCCCCATAAGTTGCTCTTTTTCAAATCCACATACTCATTGTAAGCCCGCTCTAAAATCTGCTTTTCATTGGCAAATTTTAACAGATGATAGGCCTCATGGAATTTGTAATAGCCGGAATCCACAAAATATTCTTCTCGTTGTGGTTTACTGTAATAACTGTCCGCCATCATCAGATACCAGTGGACACTTTTTTCCACCGTGTTATCCGGTATCGTGAAAGTGTATTGGCTCTTTCCAACGTATTTAATGATGTTTGCTACTACGCCGGTCTCTTCCAATACTTCTCGTGCTGCAGTATCCTTATACTCTTCTCCGGGTTCTACGGTTCCTTTCGGTAAAACCCATCCTTCGTACTTGTTCTTATAATTCTTATATAAGACCAGTATCTTTCCACGAAATATTACCACACCACCACAACTTGTTGCCTGTATCATTGCAATCCCTCCTGATGTGGTTGTTCACTTATCCTTAGTATAACCTTTTTTTAGAAAAGTTGCAACAAAAGCCGAAGATTTACTGTGCATAATATGCATCAAATACCTGTTTGGCGATCGGAGCCGCAATTTTTCCACCGGTTCCGGCTTCTTCTGCAATGACAGCGATCGCAATATCCGGTTTACCGGAGTCTGCTTTGGTTGCAAATCCCGTAAACCAGGCATGGCTGTCACGGTTGCTGTTAATCTCGGCAGAACCGGTTTTACCATACGCTGTATAGCTCTGTCCCTTCAAAGCGCTTGCGGTTCCGCTCTCTACAACCTCCTGCATATACTCGCGGATGGTCTGTGCCTGTTCCTTGCTCAAAAGTTTTCCATATTCCGCTGCCTCAAACTGTTTGACTAAAGTGCCGTCTTTGTTCTGTGTATGGTCAATGACATAAGGGGTCATCAATACTCCGTCATTTGCGATCGTAGCACTGATCAGCATCATATGATAAGGGGAAACCAGTGTCTTTCCCTGTCCGATGGCTGTCTGCATCGTTTCTCCGGTACCGGAAGAAGCATCTAAGGAAAAACTGCTCTTTTTCGTGTCTAAATCTCCCGGAAGTTTTTGATTAAACAGCATTTTTTCACAGAACTTCCGAAAAGCTGCCTTATCCAAGCTCAGTCCGATATTAGAAAATGAGGTATTACAGGAATTTTTAAAAGAAGCCTTTAAATCCTCACTTCCATGTACTTCCCCGCCAAAACAGTGAATCTCTGAATTATCCACATTCAGTTTTCCGTTACATTGAAAGGAGTATTCATTATAATTGCTGTTTTCATTCATATATTCTAAAGTAGTTAAAATCTTAAAAGTAGAACCCGGCGGGTATTGTCCCTGTGTCGCACGGTTGACTAAAACAGAGCTTTCGGAATCGCCTGATATTGCTTCCCAGTTTGCCGCTACCTCATTCGGGTCAAAATCCGGCTTAGAAACCATAGCTAATATCCTTCCGGTCGATGGCTCCATGACCACCACTGCTCCATCGTGTTCTCCAAGTGCATCATAGGCTGCCTGCTGTAAGCTGACATTTAATGTGGTTACCACATCGTCTCCCTTATTCTTTTCCCCACGGATCTCATTGACAATACGTTCTAAGAAAAAGCTGTTTGAGCGTAAAAGGTTGAAGTTTGCAGCAGATTCCACACCTAATTTGCCGTGGGTGGAATAGCCGACCACATGGGCAAACAGGTTCCGGTACGGATAGGTTCTGGTCTCTTTTCCCTCGGCATCTACGTTACTCTCTGCAAGTATCTCACCGCCGGAACCCATAATTTTTCCACGGACAGTACTGCTCGAAAACGAATCCTGTCTTGCATTGTAAGGCGAATTGATAAAATCCTCGCTCTTTACCGTTTCAAAATAGGCAAAGTATCCCATTAAGGCGATAAAGATACCTAAAAACGCATAGGTAATGACCACGAACTCCCGGTTTCTAGTCGAGGTCTTCGATGTCCTGGTCGAATCCGGTTTTTTTGCGTCCGTTTCCGGAAGTTGGTCTTGCAGCCGGTTCAGGTTTTCGTTGTGGTTCCCGTTTTGTTCGTTTTTCTTTAACGTTAACTTTCTTTTTCTTCTTTCCTTCATGTTGTTTCATTCCTTCTTCATCCTGTCTTAAAATATAAAGACCCTGGATGATTGCAAAAATAATCGTGGTACTGAGCAGGGAGCTTCCGCCATAGCTGACAAGTGGCAGTGTTACACCGGTAGACGGTATAAATTTTGTTACACCGCCGATGGTTAAAAACACCTGAAATCCGTAGACGGTTCCAAGTCCCAACGCGATCAGCTTATAGAACTGATCTTTGATCTGCATCGCTATATTTAAAAACATCAGATAACAGCTGACACAGACTAAGAGCAGACAGAGTGCAAAGACACCGCCAAGCTCTTCGGAAATTGCTGCAAAGACAAAATCCTGTTCTACGACCGGGATCTTATCCGGCATTCCCTGATATAGTCCCATTCCAAACCAGCCGCCGGTTCCGATGGCAAATAAAGACTGACAGATCTGATAGCCCTCTTTGTCAATGACACCTAACGGATTCTTCCATGCAACAACACGCACCCGGACATGGTTAAATAATTTGTATGCCACTAACGATGCAAGCGCCCCGGTTCCAAGTCCGGCTAAGGCATAGGATGGTTTTCTGGTTGCTACATACAGCATGACTAAATAGACTACAAAAAAGATCAGTGCCGCACCTAAATCTTTGGATAATACTAAGATCACAACATGGAGTGCCGCGACGATCGTGGTTTTTACAACCTGTGCAAATTCTGTGGATTCATAGAACATCGAGGCTACAAAGAATACAAAGAGAATTTTTATAAATTCCGATGGCTGGATACTGATCCCGCCAAAGGAAAAGGATAATTTTGCTCCATAACTCCTTGCACCGAGTACCGCAACTACGCTTAAGAGTGCAAGTCCGACTCCTGCGTAAACCCAGGTCAATTTGTGAAAAAACTTCAATTTGTGGATAATAAACGGTACTAAGAGTGTGATCCCGATGGCTGCAACGGCGATCTCACACTGCTTCATTGCCTTGTCAAAATCCAGTCTGGTCAGAATAATAAAACCGATGGCTAAGAGCATACACATATTATTGACGACCAGTCTGGAAGCTTTTCGATAGAATACTTTATAACAGAGCTGGATGATCACAAGTAAGATCAACTGTACTAAATACAACCCAATGACCTTCAAATCTAAAGTCGATGCATAAATAACTAAAAACGCATCTAAATGAATCAGGTAGATCAAGGATGCCTGACTGTTAAATATTCGGTTTTGCCGTTCCGGTGAACGTCTGCGAAATACCGCAAAACATTGGTAAGTATAGATCGCAAGTAATACGATCATCAGATATTTCGAGACTTCAATAATTAAATGTACCATAACTTTCCCTTACTCTACACCTCGTTTCATATGTCCGTTGGTGTAGTCTTTCCAATCATTTTGTTCCCATTTTCCCTTTTGTATATATATTTTCTCAAAAAAAGATAATATTTTTTCTGTTTCTTTCACAGATTCGGTGGTAAACTGCATCCTTAAGGATTTCGGATGGATACTTTCCACCTCCTGCCGCATGCCAAACAGTGCTAACGGACTGCTGTTATAAAGAATGTTATAACAATCCGTGCAGTAGTTTCTGACCGCAAAATGTTTTCCGTAGCGGTCTTTTAAGTAACAGAGACTTTCTTTTTTCTGACACTTTTTAAGGCTCTTAAAAATACAGCCGGCACTGACCATTAACGGCAGATATCCATAGATTAACAGTTCGCTGTTAGAGCAGTCTCTGTGACGGAGTTCTTTGTAATTTAATTCCAAAGGTACCGTGTTCCTACAGATACCGCTTTGGGCAAATGCCTCCTGGGTGCGGTTTGAATAGGTATACAGATCATGGTCTGCCATGACTGTTCCTGTATAGGCATGTCTTTGTAAAAAGCCGATCTCTTCATAATTTTTCACGATGATCCCATCAAATGGGATGGTAAAGACCGTATCATAAAGTCTTTCATACCGTTGTCTGGTGCGTTCCCTGAAGATCACAGGCAGTATGAAACAGGCTTCTTTTCCGGCTGCCGTAATACTCTGATATGCTTTTTGTAAATCCGCTGTATCTTCTGTCCGCAAAAAAGTATCCGCATCTAAACAAATGCGTGTGACATAATCTGTCTTACAGACACAGGCAAGCTGTTCTGTGGTCTGCACGGACACCGTTGTAGAAAAGTCTGCTGTGTGGATGTCTGCTGTCCTGACATTTCCTGTACCAATGTCTGATTTATGGGATTCCGGTTTTACTGCCATTCCGATCCTTCCGGTATCTGCGAGCAGTTTTTCTTCTAATGCATGAAGTGCATCCCTTCGTAACGCATTGAGCTGCCCGATCGGAACGAAAATATCATCATCCATTTCTATTTCTAAGGATTCAAAAACAAAGGATGTATTTCCGGTCTTTTGCATTTTTTCGGATACGGTATTTTTATCCAGCGGCTTCTTTTGTGCGGCTTCTACCGGTTCACCAAAGATCTGCACTTCTGCTTCTCCGGTGCCTACCGATAGTGTAGCATTTTTTCCGCAAAAGAGCTTTAAGTTTCCCTTAATTTTTCTTTGAAGATCTTTTTGTAAATAGGTTTTCCGTATGGTTTCGTGCAGTTTTTCGTCGGTTTTAGTATGATTTGGTTTTGAAAAGGTGATCATATCCGGACCGTTATGTCTGGTATAGTACCCGGTTGTAAATCCACTGCGGCTGCCAAGAGATTCTAATTTTTTCTCATCGTTTTTATCTACATGAAAGGCTTCGCGTCCATATTGTTCATAGAGGTCGATATATTTACGATAAATGGAGGTCACACCTGCCGCATATTCAGCCTGCTTCATCCTGCCTTCGATTTTAAAAGAGTCAATCCCACATTCTGCTAACTGTGGGATCATACCGATGGTACAGAGGTCTTTCGGGCTCAAAATGTGAGTCGCCTCTCTAGTCAGACGTTCTCCCGCTGCATTTAAAACTTCATATGGAAGCCGGCAGGGCTGCGCACATCTTCCACGGTTGCCACTGCGTCCTCCTAACATACTGCTTAAGAGACATTCGCCGGAATAGCAATAACAGAGTGCTCCGTGTACAAAGCTCTCTATTTCGACACCTGTATCTGATTTTATCTTTTGGATCTCTTCAAAGGATAATTCCCTTGCAGTTACAATCCTTGAAGCACCCTGTTTTTGTAAAAATGCTGCTCCGTCAGTTCCGGTTACCGTCATCTGGGTACTTGCATGGATGGAAAGTTGTGGAAATGCTTCACGGATAAACGTCAGTACACCAAAATCCTGTACAATGACAGCGTCTAGTCCCTGTTCGTAGTATGGAAGCAGATAGTCAAAAAGCTGCTCTTCCATTTCACGTTCTTTGAGCAGTGTATTGACCGTCAGATAGACTTTTCTGTTATGAATATGAGCATAGTCAATGGATTCTAACAGTTCCTCTTTAGAAAAATTATCGGCATAAGCTCTTGCACCAAAAGCAGGGCCGCCGACATATACTGCATCTGCGCCTGCCCCGATGACTGCTTTTAAAATTGGATAGGCTCCCGCAGGAGACAATAACTCTATAGCTTTCAAGTGGTTTCCTTTTCTTCTTTTTTATCCGTCTTTGCGGAGGTTACTTTCCCTAGCAGGGAATCTTCTAATGCAGCCTCTAATTTGGTTTTATTTAATAATAATTCCTTGTTTTCGGCTTCTAATTCTTCAATCCTTTGCGTATTTGTTTCCGTCTGCACCTGATTCGAGATCAGATCGTGTTTCAGATTGTAGATTTCACGCTCTTTTGCTTCTAAATCCAGTTCTAATTTTTCGACCTGTGCTTTTGCTTTGAAATAGTCATCCGCAATATTTAATTCTGTCAGGATTGCCCTCATATCCGGTGTCAGATGTTTAAAGGAATCCAATTCCTCCGCTTCGGAAATTTTCGTATTTATATAGGAGGCGATTTTTTGCAGATACTCTTCACTTTCAAATCCGCTTAATGTATATACTTTTCCTCCAATTACAACTTCTGCATTCGTCTTTGCTGACATTGTTCTCTCCCATCGACCATATCTATGTATTTTTCTCACGCATCTACTATATGTAGTACATTATACTTGTTTTCCTATGGTTTCGCAATACCAAAATGATGATAGGCAAAATCCGTTGCCACACGCCCTTTTGGTGTTCGGTTAATAAATCCGTTTTTCACAAGATATGGCTCATAGACATCTTCGATCGTGCCGGAATCTTCGCCGATCGCTGCGGCAAGTGTATCTAAACCGACCGGACCGCCGTTGAATTTTTCTATGATCGTATAGAGGATATTGCGGTCGTTTGTATCCAGTCCGAGTTTGTCTACCTCTAACAGATCCAGTGCAAAGGCAGCAACTTCTTCATTGATCTTTCCATCGTATTTGACTTCCGCAAAATCACGGACTCTTTTCAACAGGCGGTTGGCAAGTCTTGGTGTTCCACGGGAACGTCTGGCTAATTCCAAAGCGCCTTTTTCATCAATTTCAACACCTAAGATGATGGCGGAATGCCGGATGATCACTTTTAATTCTTCCGGCGTATAAAATTCCAAATGATGTACGACACCGAATCGGTCTCTTAACGGTGCAGAAAGCAGTCCTGCCCTTGTGGTTGCACCGACTAAGGTAAATTTCGGAAGGTCAAGACGTATGGAACGTGCCGAGGCGCCTTTTCCCATCATAATGTCAATGGCATAGTCCTCCATTGCCGGATACAGTACTTCTTCCACCTGCCGGTTCAGACGATGGATCTCGTCCACGAACAATAAATCGCCCTCCTGCAGATTGCTTAAGATTGCAGCCATCTCTCCCGGTTTTGCGATTGCCGGACCGGAGGTTACCTTCATATGGACACCCATTTCGTTTGCAATGATCCCTGCTAAGGTGGTCTTTCCAAGTCCCGGAGGTCCATAGAACAATACATGGTCTAAGGATTCCCCGCGGTTTTTAGCTGCCTCAATATAGACCTTCAGATTTTCCTTTGCTTTTTCCTGTCCGATATATTCCAATAAAGTCTGCGGACGCAGGCTCTTTTCAATTTTTAAATCTTCTTCCTGAATCTGGGTGGATATGACCCGTTTTTCCATGAGTAACTCTCCTTTTTATGCGAAGTTTATAAAAATGCCATCTGTTTTAATGCCATTTTTAATACATCCTCTACCTGATCGTCCGGTGAAATTTCAATGCCCTGCAATACTTTTAAGGCTTCACTTTGGGAGTAACCCAAAGAAGTTAATGCAAGAATTGCTTCATTTTTTACTCCTATAGCCGGGTTTAACTCTGCTTTTTGTGCCTGATTTGCAAGTTTTTGTTCAAAAGCATCTTCTAAGCTCAATTTATCCTTTAACTCGATGATCACACGCTGGGCGGTCTTTGCACCGACTCCCGGAGCCTTTGCAATGGCTTTTGCATCGTCTCCTAAGATGGCAAAACGCAGATCATCGGTTGATAATACGGAAAGGATAGCAAGTGCTCCCTTGGGTCCGATGCCGCTGACTCCGATGAGCATTTTAAATATCCGCACATCTTCTTTTGTCAGAAATCCGTAGAGTAAAATGGCATCTTCACGCACATAGTGATAGGTGTAGATTTTTACCTCTTCACCGACGGACGGCAGGTAATCAAATACCTGTCCCGGAACGGCAATCTCATAGCCGATACCCTGATTTTCTACGATGATCGCATCTTCTGTAATTTCTGCAAGGATTCCTTTGATATATGCATACATAATGTATTCCTCTCTCTGTTTAAAAATCAATCCGCTGTTTCAGTCTCAGGATGACTTCCTGTGCCACAATGCCGATCACAATTCCGGTAATGATCCCGGCTATGATAAGTACGGAAGCATAGTAAAGGATGTTATAATTTTCTACTACAAGTGCTGCAACGAACAGCTGTCCGATGTTGTGGCTGATCCCGCCTGCGGCACTGATAGAGATGACGTGCAGTCCGGTATATCTTTTCAGCAGATACATGATAAGAAAGCTCAATATCCCGCCTGCAAGGCTGTAGAGGATGCTGAACATATTGCCGAACATAAATCCAGCTAAAACAATCCGCAGTAAAGAAACCAGCAACGCTTCTTTCGCACCGATACAATAGAGCATCATCACTACCACGATGTTGGTAAGTCCTAACTTTACACCTGGGATTCCGAAATAGAATGGTATCAGACTTTCAATATAGCTGCATATCAATGCCAATGCCAAAAATAACCCTAAATATGCGGTCTTTTTATTCATAGTACTCCTTTACTGCACAACAGCATCGTAATCTTTTTTCGTGTTTCCGGTGACTTCTGCTACTACTTTATTTGGCAGACATACGATGGTCTGACTTTCTTTTGAAATCGCCTGCTGGTGGACACAGAGCTGATCCGGGCAATCGGCGGTAAGCATTTTTGCCTTTCCGTCTGAAATCTTTAAGATATTTGTGGTTTTATCCCCTGCTTTAATATCGATGGTCTGCTCTTTTTCTAAATCATAATTTCCGTAGACTTTGCCGTCAACCGTCACTGTCACTGTCACCATAGCACCTGTTTCTTTTTGATAATAGTTCGTAAAGAAAAAGATGAGAATGGCGATGATCAGAAGTAGTCCTAAAAAAACAGCATCCTTTTTTCCAAAACGCTTTTTTGTGTGATCCATGTCCTATCTGCCTTCTGCTAAAGTGCCAAGATAATAAAAACCTTTACATTCATCTAAGGAAACATTTACAATCTTTCCGATCAGATCCGCACCACCCGGTACATGGACAACGGAATTATTGCTCAGTCTTCCGGTAACAAGATGTTCATCCTGTGCGTTGATCTCTTCGATCAGAACTTTTTGTACCGTTCCCTGTAATGCACCGGCTTTTTGACTTCCGATCTCCTGGACGACATGTAGCAACCGGTCAAAACGGTCTTTTACCACCTCTGGCGACACCTGATCTTCTTTTGTCGCCGCCGGAGTTCCGGTACGTTTTGAATAAATAAAGGTAAATGCACTGTCATACTGCACTTCTTTTACAACTTCCATGGTTTCTAGGAAATCTTCCTCTGTCTCACCCGGAAATCCGACAATGATATCTGTCGTAAGTGCAATATCAGGAACTGCCGCACGGATTTTCTTTACCAGTTCTAGATACTGCTCTTTCGTATAATGACGGTTCATCTCTTTTAAGATGCGGCTGCTGCCGGATTGTAACGGAAGATGCAAGTGTTTGCAGATTTTTTTCGATTTTCCTAACACTTCTATCAATTCATCGGATAGATCCTTTGGATGCGAAGTCATAAAACGGATCCGCTCTAAACCGTCGATTTTTTCTACTTCTTCTAATAACTGTGCAAACGTCATCGGATGCTCTAAGTTCTTGCCATAGGAGTTGACATTCTGCCCTAAGAGCATGACTTCTACGACACCGTCTGCTACAAGCCGTTCGATCTCACGGATAATGTCTTTTGGATCGCGGCTGCGCTCTCTTCCACGCACATATGGAACAATACAATAGCTGCAGAAATTGTTGCATCCGAACATGATATTGACACCGGATTTGAATGTATATTTACGTTCTACCGGTAAATCCTCTACGATTTTGTCAGTGTCTTTCCAGATGTCAACGATCATTCCTTTGGATTCAAATGCAGCTACGATCAATTCTGCAAATTTATAGATGTTATGCGTTCCAAATACCAGATCCACAAAACGATAGCTTGTCCGTATCTTTTCTACAACTTCCGGCTCCTGCATCATGCAGCCACAAAGCCCGATCATCATATCCGGATTCTTTTTTTTCTGGCTGTGCAGATATCCTAAGCGGCCATAGACTTTGTTATTGGCATTTTCACGCACGGTACAGGTATTATAGATCACAAAATCCGCATCTTCAGTCTCTTTTTTTACATATCCGATCTGTTCTAATATCCCGATTAATTTTTCGGAATCCCTCGCATTCATCTGACATCCAAAGGTATTGACGCAAAATGTAAGAGGCCGTCCCTTTTTCCGGCTTTTTTCCTGCACATACTGTCTTGCCTTTGCTATATAGTAATACTGCCGGTCCGGTTCTTCCTGTGGTGGATTCTGTGTTAAATCAATGTTATCAAAATCTATATTTTCGTACATGTGTTACAGTTTTACCTTTCTGATTTCTAATCGTTTGCGATTTTCTGATTTCCTGTGTTCTTTAGAGGTTCTCTATGGACGGATCTGTCCGTTGCCATAGATGATGTATTTGGTGCTGGTCAGTGCTTCTAATCCCATCGGACCTCTGGCATGAAGTTTCTGGGTGCTGATTCCGATCTCGGCACCAAATCCAAACTCAAATCCATCTGTAAAACGCGTGGATGCATTGACGTAAACTGCCGCGGCATCGACTTCGTCCAGGAATTTTTCTGCATTTGTATAGTTCTCGGTAATGATAGCTTCGGAATGCCCTGTGTTGTAACGGTTGATATGTGCAATCGCCTCAGCCGTTGATTTTACAGTCTTTATGGATAAAATATAATCCAGATATTCTTTTCCCCAGTCTTCGTCTGATGCCGGGATGATGTCACTGCATGCTTCCTGACTTGCCTTATCGCCACGCATCTCAACATTTTTCTCCTTCAGACGCTCTGCTAATTTCGGAAGCAGTGCATCCTTGATATTTTCATGGACAACTAAGGACTCACAGGCATTGCAGACTCCGATCCGCTGTGTCTTTGCGTTGAAGATGATGTTGACCGCCATGTCTAAATCTGCACTCTCATCTACATAGATATGGCAGTTGCCGGTTCCTGTCTCGATTACCGGTACGGTTGCATTTTCTACAACGGCACGGATCAGTCCGGCTCCACCGCGTGGGATCAAAACATCTACATATCCGTTCATTTTCATAAATTCTGTTGTGGTCTCTCTGGAGGTATCTTCAATCAATGCGATGGCATTCTCGTCTACACCACACTCCGCTAACGTGCGTCGGATACTGGCAACGATCGCGATATTTGAGTGGAGCGCATCACTTCCTCCTTTTAAGATCACTGCATTTCCGGTTTTAAAACAGAGTCCGAAGGCATCTGCCGTTACATTTGGACGTGCTTCATAGATAATGCCGACAACGCCAAGTGGTACACGTTTTTGACCGATCCTAAGACCATTTGGACGTTTTTTCATGGAAAGGACTTCACCGATCGGGTCATCTAAAGCGGCTACCTGTTCTAATCCTTCTGCCATCTGCTCAATACGTTTTTCAGTTAATAAGAGACGGTCTAAGAGTCCTTCCGGCATTCCGTTCGCTTTTCCTGCCTCCATGTCCTTTGCATTTTCGGCGATCAGTGTCTTTGCATCTTTGATCAGATTCTTTGCAACACAATTTAATACTTCATTTTTCTTATTGGTTTCAAGAAGTGCCATTTTTCCGGCAGCTTCTTTTGCCTTTGTGCCAATTTCCATTAATTCTGCTTTCATAGTGTTTCTCCTCTCTTCATGATTTTGTGGTTTTTATCGTTCTATCCGGTGTTACGATCCATTGCAGGGGAATATCAGTAACTTCTGTTGGAATATGATCTACAATCTGAAATTCATATGCAATTCCAACTTTTAGTAATCTGGGATGTCTTTCAAAATATCGATCATAATATCCTGCTCCATGTCCGATGCGCCCGCCATCTATAGAAAAGCCAACTCCGGGGGTCAGGCAAATAGCATCTTCCCAACAGACTTTTTGTTCACCGATAGGTTCCATGACTCCAAATTGTCCTTTTCGCACCTCATTTAAATCCTGTATTTCATAAAAATCCATGTTGTCACCGTCTGTTTTAGGTAGTGCGACACGTCTGCCGGTATCTAACAGCCATTGTATCAGAGGAAGCAGAGACAATTCTGTTCCCAACGGATAATACGCGTAAAAATATCCCCTGTTTTGCAGTTCTTCCCAGGTTGTCAACTGCCTTTTTGTATTGGTTGACAATTCCTTGCACAGGTTTTCGGGAAGTTCTTCCCGTTTTTGTAACAGTTCTTTTCTAATTTGCGCTTTTGTTACCATATTTTTTACCAAGGTTTACAATACTTCCATCTGCTTCTTTGACATCGATATTATTTAACTGTGCCCTCAAATTGCTTCTGACCGATGCGATATACTCTTTTCGAAGGAGTGCCTGCTCCTTCTTCTCTGCTTCAGTCAATCCTTCTGCCTTGGATTTGTGATAGAGTGCATTGATCCTGTCTATTTTTTTCTGATCCATAAATCCTCCTAATTAACCCATATTTTCTTCTATAAAATCAGGTATGTAAAAATCTTCATCTTTGTTGGATAAAAAGACGGTTCCTATAAAGTCGTCTTCAAATATTTTATGCAGGACACCGACATCTTTCGCATTGGCAATGATCATATCCGCACCGGAATAGGATGCAATTCTTGCTGCATTCAGCTTTGTTGCCATTCCTCCGGTACCGACATCGCTTCCGGTGGTATTTTTTGCCATATTCAGGTATTTTTCATCCAGTTTTTCCACCGTCTCGATCAGTTCCGCATCCGGGTTTGTATGCGGGTCATCGGTAAACAGTCCGTCGATGTCTGACAAAAGAACTAACAGATCGGCACCGATCAAGGATGCAACAATGGCAGATAAGGTGTCATTGTCACCGAATTGGATCTCATAGGTGCTGACGGTATCATTTTCATTGACGATCGGGATGACACCGAGACGGAACAGCTCTTCAAAGGTGTTTTCCGCATTTTTTCTGGATACATTATCTATCATGGTCTTTTTGGTCATTAATACCTGACCACAGGTCTGGTGATACTCACTGAATAATTTCTGATATGTCATCATCAGACTTGCCTGTCCGACTGCCGCGCACGCCTGCTTAACGGCGATGCTTTTGGGACGTTTTTTGATCCCCATCATTTTTCTTCCTACGGAAATAGCACCGGAACTTACCAGGCACACATCAATATCCTGATTTCTCAGATCACATAATTCCCGCACCAGACGCTCTAATTTGATAAAATCCAGATTTCCTGTCTTTGGATGCGTCAGTGAGGATGATCCGATCTTTACAACAACTCTTTTTTTATTTTTGAAACGGTTCTTTTTCATTTTTTATTCTTAACTCCTCTTATGTTGATACACAATTATATATTTTATCATAGTTTGTGAAAAAAAACTATACTTGTTGTAGGGGAGTTTTGTGGTGTAATGCATTTTTTATGTGATCGTGCTGTCCTCGGCTATCCCCGCAGACATGCTGCGTTTCCTGTTCGTCGCACACGCCTTTTGCTCATGCTTTGTGTAACTCGCCCTATGCGCTCAAACAGACACAAAACATGAGCAGCAGTGTGCTACTCACGACGGAAGCCTCGCAACTGTCTGTGGGGATAGCCGAGGACAGCGGTACGGCATAGAAAATCTTGAAATAATGTAATGAAAAAAATGACATTTTGGTTGCTATAAAATAAGGTTCTAAAACAAAAGATGCTGCTCATTTGAGCAACACCTTTTGCTTATATCCTCGTTATACACTCATTTTCCTTGTGAATTTTTTTTAAAGAACCTGAATTTTCTTCATTCCTTTCGAAAGTATATACCCCAGTGAGATTTCAGCAATGATGGAGTGTTTCTTTTATGCTATGGAGATGAAACTCGGAAGCATTGGTGAAATCTTACTGGGCAATACAAAAATCTTTATATAAATAGTATGAGTAATATGATTCATTTACTTACATTTTCGATGCAAACTCATCTATAGACGCTGCCTTTGCCGCCTGCTTAACCAACCGTTCAGGATTTTAATATCTTTTTCATTACAGACTTTTTTGCGGATTTCTTCCGGTATCGTGCCGATATCTTCTAATAATTCTAAGATAGCATCTGCTTTTCCGGCTGAAAAACCCTCCTCTCTTCCCTCTTCTATGCCTTTTTCAATCCCTTGCTCAATCCCCTTTTCCAGACCTTCCTGAAGTCCTTTCTCATATTCATCTTTCCGGACAATCTCAAAGACTGCTTCCTCATCATATTCAAAAATACTCATTTCCACCGCCTCTTTCCTGTTTCGAAGCAGAAACTCCCGCAGGATTCCTTCGTGGATACACTCTGTCACCGCTTTGTCCACTGCCTCTTCTACATTCTTCATATTCTTTGCATAAGTTCGTACTTTCTTCACATAAATCGCATACTCCTTTAAGGTCTGGCATTGTTCTAATAACTTTTTATTCTTTCCGAGGTTGATATTTAGCATGGTTACCACTAATTCTAAATCCGGATCGTCCATCGATTTTTGAAACGCATCTGACAACCTTAAATATTTCTTTTCGGCCTGTTCCTCCGAACCATTGTAGAATACTAGAAATCTCGGTGTCGGGATTTTGATGAGTGTGTTGCGATACAGATCCCTGTGATCAACCTGTCCCTGCAGTTCCTTTGCGATATAAAACAAATCCCGTAATGGCATATTTGGAGAATAAGTGGACTGATGCTCATAAAGGTTCAAATAGGAATCCATAATAAATGCCAGATCATTTTTCATGTTCATGTAGATGGCATTTTCTAAGGTTACAATCTCTAGTTCTTCTGCGTTTGTGTAAGATGTTCCGTTGACTGCATTATAAAGACTTAACAGCTCTTTCTTTTCACGGAATATCATGCGGAACAGTCTGTCCTTGTGGTTTCTTGCAACATGGATTTCATTTGGGGTTTCTGTCATAGTATTACCTCCTGTGTGAAATTGTCTTGCAGGAGTTCTTATCCTTATTTTCTCGAAAACTCCTGCTGTTCATAATGTTGGAAAAGCATGAATTTTCTGATCTGAATAAGATTTGTAATAGACTACGGCAGAATTGCCGCCTTATATAAGAAAATATGCTTTGAGAGTATTATAGCATGGTGGGAAGTGGGTTACAACCGGATTTAAATGCAATCTTGAGTATTTTTTCTTTATACGCTGGTGTTATCCTCGGCTATCCCCGCAGACATGCTGCGTTTCCTGTTCGTCGCACACGCCTTTTCGCCCATGGTTTGTGTAACTCGCCCTACGGACTTAGACAGACACAAAACATGAGCGGCAGTGTGCTCCTCGCGACGGAAGCCTCGCAACTGTCTGTGGGAATAGCCGAGGACAGCGGTACGGCATAGAAAATCCTAAAATAACTTATAAAAAGAATTATATTTGTGAAATTGTTTAAAATCTTAAAAATATTAAACAAATTAACAATACTATGTAAATAACATCCAATACCACATCTAATCTGCATCACTCTACTTGTAATATCCGCCCGAAAATCTCAACGTAGAACCACTTCCTTCCCGAACCGCATTAGACAACGTGTATCCCAGCGAGCACCCGACGATTATGAAAAGTTTCTTTTTGTGCTATGGAGATGAAACTCCCGGAAGCGTAGAGCCCTCTGGCGAACACGCTTCCTGTTTTGAAGGAGGTTCAGCGGAATGTTTAGCACAAGGAAACTTGCAATAATCGTCGGAAGCTCGCTGAACACAGACTTTTTCATGCACATATGTTATAATACGAAGTAAATATCGAAAACAGCTTTTAGATTAAGGAGACTTCTGATGAAAAAATATCTGACTATTTTTGTATGCTTACTGAGTGCACTCTTTTTTGCTGCCTGCCAAAAACAGGATACCTCTGTGTCTAAAACGGGTTTCTATTTTGATACTGTCATAAAAGTCACTCTTTACGACGCGGAAGCCGAACCAGAATTAGATTCCTGTTTTGCTCTTGCAGACAAGTATGAAAAACTTTTAAGTGCCACGAAAAAAGGCAGTGATATCTGGAATATCAACCATGCAAAAGGAAAACCGGTAGTAGTCTCAAAAGAAACTATTTCCCTGCTTCAAAAAGCCATTGATTACAGCGAGCTTTCCGATGGTGCCTTTGATATCTCGATCGGCAAACTCTCTTCTCTTTGGGATTTTGGTGAAAATAAGGATACTGTTCCGTCTCAAAAAGACATTAATGCCGCACTTCCTACCGTGGACTATCATAATATTGAGATATCAGACAATACCATAACCTTAAAAAATCCGAAAACACAGATCGACCTTGGTGGGATTGCAAAAGGCTACATTGCAGATCAGATGAAGGCACAACTTCGTTCAGATGGCATTACCGAGGGGATCATTAATCTTGGCGGCAATGTGTTAACCGTTGGTCCGAAAAAATCCGGCGATACTTATAAGATCGGCATACAAAAACCATTCGATGATTCTGGTTCTCCGATCGCATCTGTTGATATTACTGATGCTTCTCTTGTATCTTCCGGGGTCTATGAACGGTATTTTGAAAAAGACGGTAAACGCTACCATCATATTTTAAACCCAAAAACCGGGTATCCTTATGAGAATGGCCTACTTGGTGTTACCATTATTACGGATTCGTCTGTTGATGCCGATGCACTCAGTACCACCTGTTTTGCACTCGGCTTAGAAGATGGGATGAAACTGATTGAAAATACAAAAGGAGCCGAAGCCGTATTCATTACTGAAGATTTTACACTTCATAAGTCCTCCGGCATCGGCTCTGAGATTCCATTCCATGAAAATTAACTGTTTGCTGCTTTGATGGTCATATTGTTCAGCCATACGCCTTTTTTTACCAGCACATAGCCGATGATACATTTTACAATTTCCATCATCTGCACTAAGAAATATACAAGGATCACATTCCAGTCTGTATAATTGATGAGCAAAATAGCTGCCGGAATGTCTACAACCCAGATATAGAAGCTGTCGAATAAAAAGGTAACGATCGTCTTTCCGCCGGAACGCAGAGTAAAATAGGTTGAATTCATAAATGCGTTCAATGGCATACAGACTGCCAGCACCCGGATGATCCATGCCGCAATATATTTGACATCATCACTGGTATTATAAATCTGCGGAAAGAATGGAGATACAATGATCATTAAAATGGCAACACCCAAACAGCTTGCCACAGAAAAGAAGATCAGTTTTCTATCGGTATCCACTGCTTCTTCCATCTTTCCTGCTCCTAAAAGCTGTCCTAGAATGATTCCGATCGCACTTCCCATTGCGATATAGACAATACTGAACATATTGGATAATGTCGTTGCGATATTAATCCCTGCAACCACCACCAGTCCCCTCGAGGAATAACAGCGTACCAGCATTGCCATTCCGCCTGCCCATAACGTCTCGTTTAACAGCAGCGGGGTTCCTTTTTTGATAACTTCCTTTACTAAATCCATCGGCACATGGAAAGAACGGTACACACCGCGTATAAACGGTTTTTCTGCCGTATGACTGTGCGCCCACGCCATGACAACCGCCACTTCTGCGATTCGTGCGATCACGGTTGCTATCGCTGCTCCGCGTACCCCAAGTTCCGGAAATCCGAATTTTCCAAAGATCAGACTGTAATCTAACAGCAGATTTGCAAAAAAAGCAACGATTCCTGCTTTCATCGGGACAATCGTCTCTCCAGTCTCACGCAGGGTCCCACTGTATGTTTGCGTCAGTGCAAACGGGATCAGACATCCCATCATAATATGCAAATATTCCCTTGCATATTCAAATGTCAATGCCGCATCATTCCCCTGTGCATCTCCTTTTAAAAACATCCGGATCAGATCATCTCCGAAGATTCCAAATACCAGAAACCAGATACCAACTAAGACAGCAACCACCATTAATTTCAGACGAAGCGTGTGACGTACCCCTTCTTCATCTCCGCTGCCATAGTATTGTGCCGTAAAAATTCCAACGCCGGACACTCCACCAAAGATACAGAGATTGAATACCGTTATGAGCTGATTGACAATAGCAACTCCGGACATCTGGTTTGTTCCAACCTGTCCGACCATGATGTTGTCTAACAGATTGACAAAGTTCGTAATCCCATTCTGTACCATGATCGGTACTGCAACAAGCAGCACCATCTTATAAAATGCTTTATCTCCTATAAATTTTTTCATTTCTGTTCCTTTCTTATGTGTATATACAAAAACACTGCAGTGAAACTGTTTACAATGTAAAGAATCACACTACAGTGTCATTTATAAGAGATTTTGTTTTTCTTAAAGAATTACATGTTTCGGACACTTTGTAGCACATGCACCACACTCTACACAGAGATCTTTGTTGATATGTGCAACGTTATCTTCTACATGAATCGCATCGTGTTCACAGGTCTTCTCGCACAGACGGCAGGCAATACAGCCTTCTGCACATGCGTCCATAACTTTCTTTCCTTTATCGTGAGAACTACACTGAACAAAGTGTTTGCCCTCATAAGGAACGAATTCGATCAATTCTTTCGGACAGGCAGCGATACATTTACCACATGCTTTACATAATTCTTTATCGACAACGGCAATTCCATCAATGATCTGAATTGCACCAAACGGACACGCTTTTACACAGCTTCCAAATCCCAGACAGCCATAATTACATGACTTAGGACCACCATTCGGAACATATGCCATTGCCGCACAATCCTCTACTCCTGTATATACATAATCTTTACTTGCTTTTTCACAGTTGCCTGCACATTTGACAAAGGCAACCTGACGGGCGTTTTCTGATGCTTCTACGCCCATGATCTTTCCGATTTTTTCTGCGACAGGGCTGCCTCCGACCGGACACTGTCCAACAGGGGCTTCTCCCTTTACGATCGCAGCTGCAAGACCGGAACATCCTGCATAACCACATCCACCGCAGTTATTTCCCGGAAGAACCTCTAAAATAGCTTCTTCACGTTCATCTACTTCTACTTTAAATTTTTCTCCGAAGATTCCAAGAATAAAACCGATCAGGATACCGGTTCCACCTACAGCAAGACCGGAGATAATAATTGCACTTACACTCATATCCATTCCCTCCTAAATCATGCCTGAGAAGCCCATAAAGGCGATAGACATCAATGCTGCTGTGATCAGGACGATCGCTGTTCCCTGAAAACGTTTCGGAATATCGTTATATTCAATTTTCTCACGAATTCCAGCCATAATAACGATCGCAATAAAGAATCCGATAGATGTTGCTAATCCATTTACCACACCCTGTAAGATCGTATAGGATTTTGTAACGTTATTTAATGCTACACCTAATACGGCACAGTTAGTTGTGATCAGAGGTAGGTAGACACCAAGCGCCTGATACAACGATGGAATGGATTTTTTCAAGAACATCTCTACTAACTGCACTAACGCTGCAATGACTAAAATAAATACGATGGTCTGTAAATACTGGACATTGAGCGGTGTCAGGATATATTTGTAAATAAGACCCGTAACAAAAGAGGACAGGGTAATAACAAAGATTACCGCTCCGCCCATTCCGGCAGCTGTCTCTGTCTTTTTAGATACTCCAAGGAATGCACAGATTCCTAAGAACTGGCTGAGTACGACATTGTTGACAATGGCAGCACCCACTGCAATAATTAATAATTCTTTCATTTATCTGCCCTCCTCTTTTCCGGTATCCGCTGTCTCTTCCGGTAATTTTCCGGTACACATAGACAGATGGTCACAACCTTTACAATCTCCGGTAAGACAACCGCTTGGAGCAGCTAAAGGTTTTCCCTTTTTCTCCATTGCTTCACGAACACAGTTCATACCGGCAACTAAAAATGCCAGAACTAAGAATGCTCCCGGAGCCATGATGAAAATTGTGATTCCAAGTGTTGCACCTAAAATCTGACGGATAAAACCGATACATACCAGACCGATCGTAAAACCAAGACCCATTCCAAGTCCGTCAAATGCAGATGGAATGACCGGATTTTTGGATGCATAGCTCTCTGCTCTTCCAAGGATGATACAGTTTACAACGATCAGCGGGATATACACACCTAAGGATTCCGATAAGGAAGGTGTATACGCCTGCATGATAAACTGCACGACAGTAACAAGGGATGCTACAATTACAATGTAAGCCGGCATACGAACGCCATTTGGAATGACCTTACGAAATGCGGAGATCAACAGGTTTGACATTACTAAAACCACAGTTGTTGAAAGTCCCATTCCAAGTCCATTGATCGCAGAAGATGTAACTGCCAATGTCGGACACATACCTAACATCAGTACGAAGGTCGGATTTTCTTTGATAATACCATTGTATAATCTTTCAACATTTCTGTTCATGCTTAATTACCTCCCTGTAAGACCGTCTGAAAATATACCAGTGAAGCATTGACTGCATTGGTTACGGCTCTTGATGAAATGGTTGCGCCTGTTACGGCTTCGATCTCATTGTCCGCAGATGGTGCTGTCTTTACAACGGTATATGACGATTCTGATTTATTTTCAAACTGAGAGTAAAATGCTTTTTCCTGTACTAACATACCAAGTCCCGGTGTCTCACTGATGGATGTAATGGAATATCCGTTCAATGTGCCATCGTTGCGGATTCCGACAGAAAGTGTGATATCTGACTGGCTTCCTTCATGGGATGTTACGGAAATGACATATCCAAGCACTTCACCGGATTTATCTAATGCTGTGTTTACAGATAAAATCTCATCATTGGCATAATCGCTCTTAGCGATGATATCCTCTGCTTTTTTTGCATCAAAATCCTTATATTCTTCAAAGGAATCAGCATCCTTAAATACATTCCGGTAGGACTCCTGTTCTGCTTCATAATTTACTTTTGCAATAGGACCTTTTGTGATTTCATTGACCACACCGAGGATCAGGCCTAAAACAAGGGTAAAGGCAGTTAAGATCATTGCATCTTTGACAATCTTTTTATTCATGCTTCTTTCCCTCCTTTTTCACGCCAAACGCTTTCGGGATCGTATGCTTTTCAATGATCGGCACTAAGAGGTTGCCTAAGATGATCGCAAACGATACACCTTCTGCATTTGCACCGAACAGGCGGAATAATCCGGTCAGGATACCCAACAGGATACCGTAAATGATCTTTCCACTTGGTGTGATCGGTGATGTGACATAATCGGTTGCCATGAAAAATGCTCCAAGCATCAGACCGCCTCCGCAAAGCTGTGCGGCAATATAGTTCACATCAAAACCTTTTCCACTGAAGATCAGTAAAAATACAACAAAGGTGATCAGATAACTTCCCGGGATGCGAAGGTCAATGACACCCATCAGGATCAGGAAAACAGCTCCGATCAAAAGTGCAATGACAGAGGTCTCGCCAATCGTTCCTGCGGTTGTTCCAAGGAACATCTTCATGGTATCTACGCTCTCGCCGTTTCTCATCAGGGCTAACGGAGTTGCTCCGGTAACACCGTCATAAGTAAAACTTGTCATGGTGCTTGCAAAAGATACAAGCAGGAAACAACGTGCTCCAAGTGCCGGGTTCATAAAGTTCTGACCCAGTCCTCCGAATAACATCTTGACAATAACGATCGCAAACACGCTTCCAAGTACTGCCTGCCAGATCGGAAGGGTATATGGAAGGTTCAATGCTAATAATAATCCGGTTAACACGGCACTGAAGTCTGTTATCGTACTCTTTTTATGTACAATCTTTTCAAAAATCCATTCTGATGCCACACAGGTTGCGATACAGACTGCAATCAATAACAAAGCCCGCAGCCCGAAGTTGTACACACCAAAGATACTTGCCGGCAGTAATGCGATAATGACATAGAGCATGATTTTTGCCGAGGTATCTTTCGCACGGATGTGTGGCGAAGATGATATATTATATAACTCACTCACAGTTCTACACCTCTTTCTATTGTTTCTTTCTTCTCTCTGCTAAGATCTGTTTTTTCATGGTCTTGATATATTGTGCTAACGGACGTTTTGCAGGACATATATAACTGCAGCTTCCACATTCAATACACTCCATACCATTCCATTTTTCAAAACTTTCCGAATCATGGAACTGTGACATTTTTGCAAGTCGAGATGGAACGATCTGCTCCGGACAGACAGATACGCAACGTCCACAGTTGATACATGCTGTCACTTCACTTGCTGAAACATCATCTTTTTTAAAGCACAGCAGGGAGGATGACGTCTTTGTTGTCGGAATCTCCAGACTAAAGACTGCAAATCCCATCATCGGTCCACCGGAGATCATCTTTTCCGGATCTTCCTTAAATCCGCCTGCTTCTTCTAAAATTTCCGCATAGCTCATGCCGATACAGTATTCAAAATTGCCCGGATTTGCAACAGCGTCACCTGTTACGGTAAAGATTCTGTCCATTACCGGTTTCCCTTCTTTGACTGCACGGTTGATCGCTACTAAAGTCTCCACGTTATCTACAATACATCCTGCATCAGCCGGAAGCATCTTAGAATTAATTGCACGTCCAGTGGTTGCATAGATCAACTGACGCTCACCACCCTGTGGATACTTTGTCTTTAATGGCATTACTTCAATGCGTTCCTCATCCTTTGTCAGCTCTTTCAACTTCTGGATACAATCCGGTTTGTTGTCTTCCACACCGAGGATTCCCTTCGCATGGTCAAACAGACGCAGGACGATTTTCATACCGCCGATCAGTTCTTCCGGATTCTCTAACATTCTCCGGTAATCTGCGGTCAGATATGGCTCACACTCTGCACAGTTTGCAATAATAAATTCAATCTTATCAGGCTCCTTTGGTGAGAGCTTTACATGTGTCGGGAATCCGGCACCTCCCATACCTACTACGCCTGCTTCTTTTACTTTTTCAATAATCTGCTCTTTAGAAAGACCTGCAACATCTTCCACACCATGGAAATCTGTTTCTTTCATCTCTCCATCATTTTCAATAATGATAGAGTTTACCAGATCACCGGTCGCTACATGTCTTGGCTCGATTGCCTTTACCGTACCGGATACGGATGCGAAAACCGGTGCAGACACAAATCCGCCTGCTTCTGCAATCTTTTCTCCTCTTAAGACCGTATCACCTACTGCAACAATTGGTGACGCCGGTGCTCCGATGTGCTGAGACAATGGATAGACCAGAATTTCTTTGGGTTTGATTCTTCGTATCGGCTGATCCTTTGCGAGATCTTTGCCATCGTAGGGATGGACTCCGCCTTTAAATGTCGAAATACCCATTTTGTTCCCCTCTTTCCTAAGTTATTTTTTGTGTCGTTGTACTAATCCCCTCTCATACAACTTTCCGCTATATTATACCATATACCCATAATTCTACAACCGTTTTCCCTGCAAAATTCATGTTAATTTTCCTTGTACAGAGAAAAATACACGAAAAAAATATTTGTAAAAGAAACAGAATATGGTAGAATATTTCCATGATAAACAGGAGGAAAGAAAAACGATGCAGACCTGGCACAAAGAGTTAAATTTTGACAATACCGATACCCTTACAAATGCTTTATTTGCAGAGGATTCTGTATTTTTTGATATTGAAACCACCGGATTTTCTCCGGTAAATACTTCGCTATATCTGATCGGCTGTGCCAGAAGAAAGGGAAACCTCATCTGTATCGATCAGTTTTTCGCCGACACACCGGACGAAGAACGTCTGATCCTGTCTGCTTTTTTAGAATTGTTAAAACCATACCGGACACTGATCACGTTTAACGGACTTGGATTCGACATTCCTTATCTGACTGCAAAATGCCAGACCTATGGAATGCCTGCTCCGTTTTTAGAGTTTTCAAATTTGGATATTTTCCGTGCTCTTTCGAAATTCAAAAAGATTTTCAAACTGCCGAATTTAAAGCAAAAGACCGTAGAAAAATTCTTAGGTATCGGCAGGGAGGATCTCTATTCCGGCGGCGATCTGATCAACGTCTATCATCAGTATGTTGCCATGCAGGAGGAAGAGGCACGTTATCTTTTACAGATTCACAACTATGAAGATGTCTTAGGCATGATCGATCTGCTTCCGATCCTCTCCTATCCTCAGATTTTTCAGGGAGCTTTTACGGTAGATTCCATTGTAAAAAATCTCTATGAGGACTATCAGAGCATTACCAAGAACGAATGTATCATCACATTAAAGAACCAGTATCCGGTGCCAAAACGTATCTCCTATGGATTTGATCAATTTTATCTGACCAGCTATCAGGATACCACGAAGCTGAGTATCAAAATCTACAGTGGTGAGTTGAAATATTTCTATCCGAATTATAAGGACTACTACTATCTGCCGGAGGAAGATACTGCCATCCATAAAAGTGTTGCTTTTTATGTGGACAAGAATTACCGGACGAAAGCCAAAGCAGCTACCTGTTACAGCAAAAAGACCGGCTGTTTCCTGCCCCAGTATCAGGTTGTGGTCTCTCCTTATTTTAAATTAGAATACCATGACAAGATCACTTATTTTGAATTGACGGATGAATTCATTGACAATGAGACGGATGTGAAAGTCTATGTGATGCATGTGTTATCACTGCTGTTGATGGCAAAGTAAATCTTCTTAAAATATTTTACACTAAATAACATATAAAATCTTTTTTAAGAAAATTTAAGTGAGATAGTTATATAAAACTTAATGATTTAGAAATATTTACTTAGAAATTTGAGAACTTAGAAAAAACCTCAGGCTACCATACCAGTGCCTGAGGTTTTGTATTACCTCCCTTTTTCAAAGAAAAAGGATTTGTTTCTTCTGAAGTTAAGTTCTTTATAATTGGTAATCTGCTCCGTACTGCCAATGAATAACAGTCCGTCATTTACCAATGACCGGTTAAACTTCCGGTAAATCTCATCTTTCGCTTCTTCCGTGAAATAAATCACAACATTTCTGCACACGATCAGATGGCAGTCAGACGGATAAGTATCTTTAAGCAAGTCATGTTCACGAAATTCTACGCATTTTTTGATCTGGTCAGAAATCTGATACGAAGAACCTACCTGTTTGAAGTATTTCTTCTTAAAGTCATCCGGCACAGAAGCAATGCTCTTTTCGTTATAAATGCCAAGCCTTGCTTTATCTAAGACCTGCTTGTCTATGTCTGTTGCTATAATATGAATATTTTCTAACGGAAGATGTCTTGACAATGCCATAACCAGTGAATACGGTTCATCGCCTGTGGAACAGGCAGCACTCCAAATCTTCAATCTCTTTCCAAACTTCTGGATCAGTGCCGGAAACAGTTCTTTTTCTAAAACTGCCCATTGTTCCGGATTCCGGTAAAACTCTGATACATTAATGGTTAAGAAATTGATAAATTGTTCGAATTTTTCCTTATCACTTTTGATCAGTCTGACATAGTCATCATAAGAAGTCTTGTTGTTCTTTGTGATCAATGTGTCAATCCGACGTCTCATCTGCTTTTCTTTATAAGCATTCAGATCAATCGTTGTCAAATTGTAAACATCTTTTTTAAACTTCTCGTAACCTTCCATTCACTATCTCCGGATTTTATTCTGCGTCTAACTCACTTGCTACCGCATCAATATCTACGTCTGCTACGTCAGCATCGTCTTCTTCCTGCTGTGGCTGTGCCTGTAATGCTTTGATGCTTAAGCTGATCTTTTTCTCTTCTTCATTGAAGTCAACGATCTTTGCTTCGATTTCCTGTCCAACGCTTAATACGTCAGATGGTTTCTCTACATGCTCAGAAGAGATCTGGGATACATGAAGTAATGCATCTACGCCAGGATCTAATTCTACGAATGCACCAAAGTCTGTCATTCTTGCAACAACACCTTTTACAACATTGCCTACTGCATATTTCTCAGCAGCGTTGTTCCAAGGATTCTGATCCTCAAATTTCATGGATAATGCAATCTTGTTTCCGTTGATGTCTTTGATAAATGTCTTTACAACATCACCGACTTTGAATACTTTCTTTGGATTCTCAACTCTGCCCCAGGAAATCTCTGAGATATGAAGCAGTCCGTCTGCTCCGCCTAAGTCGATAAATGCACCAAAGTCTGTTACATTCTTAACAGTTCCTTCTACAACATCGCCAACTTTGATTCTTGCAAATAATTCTTTCTGCATCTCCTCTTTCTTAGCGAGTAAAAGCTGTTTTCTGTCACCGATAATTCTTCTGCGGCGAGGATTGAACTCTGTAATTACAAATTCGATTTCCTGTCCGTCATACTTTGTCAGATCTTTTTCGTATACATCAGATACTAAACTTGCAGGGATGAATACTCTGGTCTCGTCTACGACTACGCTTAAACCACCTGCTAATACCTGTGCTACTTTTGCTGTTAATACTTCCTGATTCTCAAATGCTTCTTCTAATCTCTTGTTGCCTTTTTCTGCTGCAAGGCGTTTGTAAGAAAGGAGTACCTGTCCTTCGCCGTCGTTTACTTTTACGACTTTGGCTTCCATGGTGTCGCCCACGGATACTACAGTTGTCAGATCTACGTTTGGTTCATTTGTGTACTCGTTTCTGGTAATAATACCGTCTGACTTGTAACCAATATTCAGGATGATCTCATCCGGTTTCACATCGATAACTGTACCTTCGACTACCTCCCCATTTCTTATTGTTTTTAATGATTCTTCTAGCATTTGTTCAAAACTCATTTCTGACATTCTTTTGAACCTCCTCAATAATATTATTTGGGGTGGATGCCCCTGCGGTAATACCTACGTTATCAATGGATTTCAGTTTGGTTAAATCCAAGTCATCTAGTGTCTGTATATAGTAAGTATTTTCACATTCCATTTTACATATTTCAAATAACTTCTGCGTATTAGAACTGCTTCTGCCACCGATGACAATCATGGCTTCTGCTTCCTTTGCAATGGCACGGGCTTCTGTCTGCCGCTCCTCCGTCGCATTACAGATTGTATTTAAAACAATTATATCATAACCTTTTTTGCGAATAATTTCAACTAATTCTTGAAATTTCTTGTAGTTAAATGTCGTTTGTGATACAATACATACCTTTTGTTTTCCATCTATGGCAAAATTTTCTGCTTCTTCTCTGTTCTGAATGACGGTTCGGTTCTTAGGTCCACACCATCCTTTGATGCCTTCTACCTCCGGATGCTTATCATTTCCGATGATGACGATATGCTCTCCCGCCTTCGCATGTTCCTCCACGATCCTGTGGATCTTTAAAACAAAAGGACAGGTGGCATCGACAATTTTTAAATCCTGTTTTTTCAAAAAATCATAGACTTCTTTTGCCACACCATGGGAACGGATCACGACAGTCCCTTCGGGAATATCCTGAAATTCTTCCAGGCTGTTTATTACTTTTACGCCTTTGTTTTCTAAATCCTTTACTACTTCTTCATTGTGGATGATCGGTCCGTAAGTATACACTCTCCCTTTTTTTGCTTCCTCATAGACTTTGTTCACTGCCCGCTTGACTCCAAAACAAAAGCCCGCACTTTTCGCTAAGGTTACCTGTCTCATGCGTTACACACATCCTCATATAATTTTTTGATCGCTGCAACGACCTCTTCAATGCTCATATTGGAGGAATCCACCAGTGTGGCATCCTCTGCCTGACGAAGCGGAGAATTTTCGCGGTGCATATCCTGATAATCCCGCTGTTCAATGTCTGCTTCTATTTTTTCTAAATTACATTCCTGTCCTTTTTCTGACAGCTCGTCATAACGTCTTTTTGCTCTCGTAGCCACGCTTGCCGTTAAATATACTTTGACCTGTGCATCCGGAAGTACGACGGTTCCAATGTCTCTTCCGTCCATGACAACGTCTGCCTTTTTTGCAAGCTGCTGCTGTAATTCGACTAATTTTTTCCGCACCTGTCCGTATCCACTGGTTTTAGAGGCCATGTTGCCGACTTCTTCTTTGCGGATCTCACCACTGACATTTTCACCGTTTAAAAATACCTGCTGTTCGCCGTTCTCATATTGGATCGTAATCTCTACGTTCTCACTGGCACGGCTGATCGCCTGCTCGTCCTCATTAGAGATATTGCTCCGTAAAAAATAGAGTGCCATGGCTCGATACATCGCCCCGGTATCTACATAGACAAAGCCTAATTCTTTTGCGATCTTCTTTGCAATGGTACTTTTTCCGGCGCCTGCCGGTCCATCAATTGCGATATTAAAACTCATGCTTGTTTCCTCACTTCCTGCTCCAATTTTTTATTTCTATCTTTCTATGACGTTGTACTCTTTTCTTCCTATAAGTTTATGATACTACGATTTTACGACTCTATTATTTTTGTTAGTTTCTACGATTTCATGCCTCATCCTATTTCTCTACGGAACTGCCTGCTAAATATCCGGTTGACCATGCGATCTGTAAGTTGAATCCACCGGTATAGGCATCCACATCAATAACCTCTCCGGCAAAGTAGAGTCCCTTCACTAATTTTGACTGCATCGTGGATGGGTCGATATTCTTGACGGCAACTCCGCCTCTGGTAATGATCGCTTCGTTATAATCACGAAGTCCGGTCAGTGTCATTGGAAAATGCTTGATACAATTTACTAACCTTCTGCGCTCTTCTTTCGTGATCTCGTTGATCTTTTTTTCCGGTGTGATCCCGCTCAACTGTATCATGACCGATATCATTTTTGCCGGAAGCAGACCGGAAAGTACATTTTTAAACTGTCGGTTTTTATTTTCTTCAAAGTCCCTTAAGATCCGGGCATCTAGTTTTTCTTCCGATAATGCCGGCTTTAAATCAATCTCCATGGCAAGTTCTTTTTTTCGGATCTTGTCATTTACGACACTGCTTGCACTTAAGATCAAAGGTCCGCTGACCCCGAAATGGGTAAACAGCATTTCCCCAAATTCTTCAAACAATACTTTTTTTCCGTCTTTGATCTTTACTTCTACATTTTTTAAAGACAGTCCCTGCATCTGCATACAGTAGTCTTCTTTTACGGTCATAGGAACTAAAGATGGGGACAATGGCGCGATCGTGTGTCCGCTCTCTTTTGCAAAACGGTATCCGTCTCCGGTAGAACCTGTTGTCTGATAGGAATATCCTCCGGTTGCTATGATGACTGCATCTGCCGGACAAGTTGTCCCATTGGATGTCTTTACACCACGGACTTTTCCCTCTTCTATCTCAAGATGTTCTGCCTTTGTATAGAGTCTTACGGTAACTCCTTTATTTTTTAAAGTCCGCTGCAGGGTTGCAATGACATCCGAGGAATGATCCGATACCGGAAATACCCGGTTGCCACGTTCTGTTTTTGTTGGCATTCCATGCTCTTCAAAAAAATCTATAACACGGAAATTGTCATAGCCATAGATGGCGCTATACAAAAATTTTGCATTCCTTGGTATGTTTTCAAAGATTTCCGATGTCTCACAGGCATTTGTCAGATTGCATCTGCCTTTTCCCGTGATATATATTTTTTTACCCAGTTTTTCATTTTGTTCTAATATCGTAACATGATGCCCTGCATCCACTGCTCCGAGTGCTGCAAACATTCCTGCCGCACCGCCGCCGATGATGATGACTTTACTCATTTTTTTCTCCTAATCTGGTATATCGCATTTTCATGGAATCATCAATATAGTTGATCTCGTCATTTTCATAGACCTGATATTCATCCCAGATATCTTCTAACATTTCAAGCGTATTGACTACTTCGCCCTGTTTTTTCATGCAGAGTGCAACGATCAATGCATTGATAACGGAAAGCGGTGCCACGAGTGAATCTACGATGGATGCCATATCACTCTTTGCGATCAGATTACAGGAGGAATACAGATTCATCGGTGAATGTACGCTGTCTGTAAGCGTGATCACTTTTGCACTCCGGTTGTTTGCAAATTCCATTGCCTTTAGAGTACGCATGGAATATCTCGGAAAACTGATCCCGATGATCACATCGTCCTTGCTGATACGCACCATCTGTTCAAACAGCTCACTCGAACTGTTCGTAGACAGCAGACGTACATCGTCAAACATCATATTTAAATAAAATGCAAAAAATCCTGCTAGCGGCGCACAACTGCGGATGCCCACAATGTAGATCCGTTTTGCATTTAAAATTGTCTCTACCGCCATATCAAAGGCATTCGGGTCTATCATCTCTATTGATTCTTTGATCCTTTCCGCGTCTGACTGGAGAACAGATTCTAAGATTTTTGACTGACTGATCCGTCCATAAGCCACCTCCATCCGCTGTACGGAATTGAGCTTATTGCGCACCAGTTCCTCTAATGCTTTTTGAAAATCCGGATATCCCTTATATCCGAGATGTGTTGCAAAACGCACAACCGTTGATTCACTGACTCCGACCACCTCGCCTAATTTAGCTGCCGTTAGAAAAACTGCCTTATCATAATTGTCTGTGATATAACTTGCAAGAAGTTTTTGTCCTTTGCTCAGTGTGCTGTACACTTCATTGATCCGATTACTTAAATCGTTACTATTCCCCATAAGAAAACCGCCTTATCTCTATTGTAGACAGGATCATTTTGCTATGATCCTTCAAAAATTTTGTTATAACCCAAAAAGGTGCCTTGGCTCTCGCCAAAACACCTTTTATTTTAATTCATTTTCTCATTTTTTACAATAGCTTATACAGGATATGCTCCATTTTTTGTATCAGCAATATTCTGATCTACTTTTGTCTGCTGAGCCTCACGATATTTAAAGAAGTCTGTAGCCACCTGTGGGAATAATGCATAGGTAAGGACATCCTCATCCTGCTGTTTCCACTGTTTCATCTCTGCCTCTAATTTATCTAATTCAGGCTCTAAGAGGTCTGCCGGACGGCAGGTAATTGCATTCTTCTTCTCTTCGCCAAGTACTTTGTCTACGATTTCCGGATTGAATGGTTTTACAGTCTGTCCGTATTTTCCTAAAAGTACGTCTTTTGTCTCTTTGGTTGCAACTTTGTAACGCTCGCCCATTAATACGTTAAATACAGCCTGTGTACCAACGATCTGGGAAGATGGTGTTACAAGTGGTGGCTCACCAAGGTCTTTACGAACGCGTGGTACTTCTGCAAGTACTTCTTCGTATTTATCTTCTTTACCCTGCTCTTTTAACTGGGAGATCAGGTTGGATAACATACCACCCGGTACCTGATATAACAGAGTCTTGATGTTTACGCCTAATACCTTTGGATTCATCAGTCCGCTCTCTAATGCTTCTTCTCTCATCGGACGGAAGTAATCAGCAATCTCAGCTAATTTTGTCTGATCTAATCCTGTATCAAATTCTGTACCCTTGAATGCTTCTACCATAACCTCTGTTGCAGGCTGGGATGTTCCTAATGCAAATGGAGAGATTGCGGTATCGATGATGTCGCATCCTGCTTCTACTGCTTTCATGTAAGTCATGGAAGCTACACCGGATGTATAGTGTGTATGAAGCTCGATTGGGAGTGAAGTTGCATCTTTTAATGCCTGTACTAACTCAGTTGCCTTTGTAGGTACTAAAAGTCCTGCCATATCCTTGATACATAAGGAATCAGCTCCCATATCCTCTACTCTCTTTGCCATATCCATCCAGTAATCTAAGGTATATGCATCTCCTAAGGTGTAGGAAAGTGCAACCTGTGCATGGCCTTTTTCTTTGTTACATGCTGTAACAGCGGTCTGTAAGTTACGGATATCATTTAAACAATCGAAGATACGGATGATGTCGATTCCGTTTGCAATAGATTTCTGTACGAAATACTCTACCACATCATCTGCGTATGGACGGTATCCTAAGATGTTCTGTCCACGGAATAACATCTGTAATTTTGTATTTTTAAATCCATCTCTTAATTTTCTAAGACGATCCCATGGATCTTCTTTTAAGAAACGGAGAGATGCATCAAATGTTGCACCACCCCAGCACTCTACTGCATGATAACCAACCTGATCCATTTTATCTACGATCGGGAGCATCTGCTCAGTAGTCATTCTGGTTGCGATCAAAGACTGATGTGCATCACGCAGGACAGTCTCTGTAATTTTTAATGGTTTTTTGGTCACTTCTGCCATGATTTTCTCCTCCTATATTCCAAAGATTGCCATAAATACACCGGCAGCTACTGCTGTACCGATAACTCCGGCAACGTTTGGTCCCATTGCATGCATAAGTAAAAAGTTCGTCGGGTCCTCTTCTGCTCCAACCTTCTGGGATACACGAGCAGCCATAGGTACTGCAGACACACCGGCAGAACCGATCAATGGATTGATCTTACCTTTTGTAACCCAGCATAATACTTTACCGAAAAGTACACCTGCTGCTGTACCAAAGACGAAAGCTACAAGTCCGAGAATTACAATCTTAATGGTTGTAATATTTAAGAATGCCTCTGCACTTGTGGTAGCTCCTACGGAAGTACCCAGTAAGATAACTACGATATACATCAATGCGTTAGATGCAGTATCTGTTAACTGACGTACTACTCCGGACTCACGGAACAGGTTACCTAACATCAGCATACCAACTAACGGTGCTGTGGTAGGAAGGATTAAACATACAATTGTAGTAACGATAACAGGGAATAAGATTCTCTCTAATTTAGAAACCGGTCTTAAATTCTCCATTTTGATCGCACGTTCTTTTTTCGTTGTGAATAATTTCATAACAGGTGGCTGAATGATCGGCACTAATGCCATATAGGAATAGGCTGCCACCGCAATTGGTCCTAACAGACCTGTCTGTCCAAGTTTTCCTGCAAGGAAAATGGAAGTCGGACCGTCGGCTCCACCGATGATGGATACTGCGGCTGCTGACTTATCATTGAATCCCATCAGGATTGCAAGGAAGTAAGCTGAGAAAATACCAAACTGTGCTGCTGCTCCGAGCAGGAAACTGATCGGATTCGCGATCAGCGGTCCAAAGTCTGTCATTGCTCCGACTCCGAGGAAAATCAGAGACGGTAATATTGACCACTCATCTAAGATATAAAAATAGTGTAACAAACCACCTACGCCGTTACTTGCCTCTTCCGGGCTGATAATGATATCCGGATAGATATTTACCAGCAACATACCAAATGCGATCGGAACTAACAGTAATGGCTCATATTCTTTCTTGATTGCCAGAAACAGGAATAAAAATGCTACGGCAATCATAACAAAGTTGCCCCATGTCAGATTCAAAAATGCTGTCTGGTGCAGGAGGTTTGACATTGTTTCTCCTACGTAACTCATAATTAATCCTCCTGGCTTTCTTAATTCATGGTTGCAAGTAATGCACCTGCTTCAATATGATCTCCAACTGCAACTTCAATGCTTGCAACAGTTCCGTCCTGTGGTGCAACAACCGGAGTCTCCATTTTCATTACCTCTAATACTAAGATCGCATCGCCTCTCTTAACGGCTGTGCCAGGTTCTGCCTCAATTTTGAATACTTTTCCGGCTGCACCTGCTTCAATCTTAACACTTCCTGCGCCTGCTGCCGGAGCTGCTGCCGGTGCCGCTGCTGCTGGAGCGGCTTTTCTTGGAGCTGCTGTAGGTGCTGCTGCTCCTGTTTCTTCTACAGTAACATCATAAACATTTCCATTTACGGTAATTGTATAGCTTTTCATCTTAATTTCCTCCTAAATTTGCAATTAATATCTTCTCTTGATGGAACGCACTACAAAATCATCTGTAGATGTTCCTGTGGATGCTGCAATTGCTGCAGCGATAACAGCGATCAGTTCTGTGTTATCCTGCTGTTCTGCCGGAATATCCTGTACTGTCTCTTTTACAGCAGTCTCGGTCTGTCCTGCTTTTTTCTTGCTTTCAAGATATGGGAAGATCTTGAAGCAGGAAATAACTAAGCTGATTAAGATCAATACTGCAAATACAGTTCCCATTCCCATGAGTGTATTCATACCGGCCTTGCTCATCTTTTCACCAAGTGAGTAAACCTTATCAATTGTTACATCTTCCACTTCCATAGAATAGTAAGTGTATACATAAGTCAAAATTACTTCACGTTTTTCAAACTCAATGGTCTGTTCACATGTCAGTGTCTTTCCTGATTTTGTAATTTTGAAATCACCGAGTTCTACATAAGAACCAACACCGGAAGTAGCATCCTCCCATCTGGTAACGATGTTCTTTGTCATTTCGTCATCACTGGCTTCGTACACAGTCTTCTGCTCATCAGTCATATTTACCAATGTAGCAACGGTATTCTGTGTCACCTGTTTTAACTGGTCATATGTATAGCCATTGTAATCGACAGACTTAGGATCCGTTTTTCCGCATGCTGTAAGTCCGAGTATCATCAGACACACACTTACCATCAGCAATATTTTCTTCTTCATAAACTTCACCTTTCTATTTCGCTCCGTGTTTTTTCATCGGCCCTTCTACTTTTTTTGTAAATAACATCTCAAATCCTGCAATTAAGTATTTTCTTGTATCTGCAGGGTTGATGATCAGATCAATATATCCTCTTCTTGCAGCATTTTCCACATTTGACTGTAATGCTTCATATTCTTTTGCCTTTTCGTCCAAGACATCTGCGGAAGCATCTGCATACATGATCTTAGCTGCCGATTTTGCATCCATCATGCCGACTTTTGCATCCGGCCATGCATAGACTAAATCTGCTCCAAGAGATTTTGAGTTCATCATTACATAAGAACTTCCGAATGCATCTCCTGTAATGAAGTTAATCTTTGCAGTTGTTGCATTGGCAAATGCGTATGTCATACGGGCAAGTGCCTTTGGAAGACGTTTTTCAGAACATGAAGTCGCTTTAAATCCTGTTGTATTTGTCATGGAAAGTACCGGGATATCAAATGCGTCACAGTACTGGATAAAGTCTGCTGCTTTTTCGCATCCCTGTGCGGTTAATGCTGCTTCAAATTCCTCTGTCCTGTTTCCGTTTTCATCATGCATTACGGTAGCGTTTGCTACTGCACCAACGGTAATTCCGTTTAATTTGATGAATCCTGTTACCATATCTTTTGCATAACCTTTCTTTGTCTCTACAAAGTTATGGTCATCTGCAATTTCAGAAAGGAAGTATCTTGGATCACCTTTCATGGATTCCATGCTCTCACATGCACGGTTTAAATCGTCCGTACACTCGTCCACACGTCCGCTCTCCTCGTTGCATCCCGGAAGAATGGTTACTAATTCGCGGATCTCAGCAAGGATCTCATCCTCTGTTCCGGCTGCATCTACAACACCTGTGTTTGCTGCCTGGAAGTCAGCTTTTGCTGTATCGCATTTCGATACGTTGTTGTCTGCAATGGCATCCGGAGAGTTTACGAAAAGTCTTCCTTTTTCTGTCTCCATGTAAGTGAAGTCACATAATGCAGATGCAACGGCAAGTCCACCTCCACAGCTGCCGAATACGGCACTGATCTGTGGTACAACACCGGAAGCTGCTGTCTGTTTTGCATAAATCTGACCCATTCCTTCCAATGCATCTACAGATTCCTGTAAACGGACACCCGCACAGTCTAAAAGACCAATGACCGGTGCACCCATCTTCATTGCCATGTCATAAACAGAAGCAATTTTCTTTGCGTGCATTTCACCGATTGTTCCACCTAACACGGAAGCGTCCTGGCTGTATACAAATACCAGGTTTTCATCGATTAATCCGTGACCGACAATTACTCCGTCAGAAGGAGTCTTATCTGCAGTCAGATTAAAATCTGTGCTTCGTGCAGTTACGAGAGAACCAAGCTCTACAAAACTGTTCTCATCCAGTAACTTGGCAATTCGTTGCATTGCTAAGCTATTCTTTGTGCTACTCATTTATTAGCCCTCCATCTATGTATTGAAAATTTTTAAAAAATTTCGCTATGCTAATTGTATTACTTTTAATACAATATTTCAATAGTAATTTGTTAAATTTTTCACTAATTTGAATAGACATTTTTTCCAATCTGACGAATTTTAAAACAGAAACTTTTCTAAGACGCACTGCAGATACCACCGTGGCGTTCTTGCGGATACATTTTCCATCGCAACGATCGGATAAGATACTGCTTTTTCCTCTCCGATATAGTACTCTGCTTTTCCGATCACCGTTCCTTTTTTGACCGGTGCCTGCAATACTTTCTTTGTCGTGCATTTTACGGTCACTTTTTCTTCCTTGTCTTTTAAAACCCGAAGATCCTTTCCTTTTACCCGAACCGGCATCAGAATCTCTTTGTCAGGATCATAGGAGTTGTCAGCGGCGTTTATGACAGGGAGCGTCTCTAATTCCTGTTTGGCTTTGACTTTTACCTTTTCATAATGCTCTAAACCGTATTCCATGAGCTTTCTGGTATCTGCCCATTTATAGCTTTTGTTATTCGGCCAGCCGCAGGCAAGCAGTGATACCACAAATGTCCGCTCCCCTCTTTTTAAGGCTCCGACGTAGCAATAGCCTGCATCCGCGGTAAATCCGGTTTTTCCGGACAGTGCGCCATCCATCATCTGTAAAAATGCATTGTGATTATTACAGGTAAAACTTCTGCTTCCCTCTACATTCTGAAAGCTGTACTGCTTTGTCTGTGTGATCTTTAAAAACGTATCGTTTTTGATGCAGTAGCTCATGATCGTGGCAAGGTCTTTTGCCGTTGTTCCATGAGAACCTGTTTCGTCTTTTGCGTCTAATCCGTTTGGCGTGATAAAATGTGTATGTTCACATCCTATTTCTTTTGCCTTTTCATTCATCATCTCTGCGAATTTTTCCACACTCCCGCCAACATGCTCGGCGATCGCAACTGCGGAATCGTTATGTGATTCTAACATCAGCGAATAGAGCAGGTCTTTTAATAAGAAGGTGTCTTTAGTTGTCATTCCAAGATGGACTTTTGGCATAGACGCGGCATGTTGACTGACGGTTACCGTCTCGTCTAACCTGCCGCTTTCAATTGCCAGAATGCATGTCATGATCTTTGTGGTGCTGGCATTTGCTAAAAACTGTTCTTCTTCTTTGCCGTAGAGGACTCTGCCGCTGTCTGCATCCATTAAGACGGCAGACTTGGCATAGAGTCCAAGACTATCCTGATGTTCTTTTGCAAAAACCTCTAACACCACACTTGTTAAGATCAGACTGATGCATAGAACGATGAGCATCGTTTGCTTGAATGGATTTTTTTTCACTTAACTCATTCTTTCCGTACCGTTTCCATTTACTATATGCCAAGAGAATGGTCGGTATGTAACAACTCGTGCGATTTATGAGACAGTGGTTTTTCTAAAAAGCTGCGATACAATTCCTGTACTGCCGGATTCTCATGGGAAAAACGGATCTCGTTTTCTGCATCCAGTTCATAGAGGACATCTCCACGCTCTTTTGCCAATTCTAAATTGTCATGGATCGGCTGGCCACCGCCGCCGGCACATCCGCCCGGACATGCCATGACTTCTACAAAGTCATATTCCGCCTCGCCTTTTTTGATCCGCTCGATCAAACGTCTGGTATTGCCAAGACCACTGACTACGGCAGCTCTTACTTTTGTGCCTGCGATCTCTACCTCGGCTTCCCGGACTCCATCCTGTCCGCGGACAACTTTAAATGCATCCGGTGCAGGATTTTCTCCTGTTAAGAAGTAGTAGGCACTCCGAAGTGCCGCCTCCATAACACCACCGGTCGCACCAAAGATGACAGCAGCTCCGCTTCCGCATCCCAATGGTTCGTCAAACTCCTCTTCTTTTAAATGTTCTAACTGGATATGCTCTGCACGGATCAGACGTCCTACCTCTCTTGTGGTGATGACAGAATCTACGTCCGGTCCGGTTCCCGTCACATCCATACATGCCATCTGGCTTTCGTATTTTTTCGCTGTACATGGCATGATCGACAGACAGTAGATTTCTTCCGGTTCCACGCCTAACTGCTGTGCATAGTAGGTTTTTGCGATTGCTCCAAACATCTGCTGCGGGGATTTTGCAGTGGAAAGATTCGGCAGCAGCTCCGGATATTCATATTTTACAAAGCGTACCCATCCCGGACAGCAGGACGTAAACATTGGGAATTTGTATTTATCTTTATTTTTCAGTCTTTCGATGAACTCATTTGCTTCTTCCATGATCGTTAAATCCGCAGTAAAGTTCGTATCAAATACATAGTCGATCCCAGTTCTTCGAAGGGCTGCCACTAACCGTTTGACCGTAGCATCTTCCCGTTTTAAGCCAAACCGTTCGCCCCAGGCTGCACGGACTGCCGGTGCGATCTGTGCCACAACAACTTTTTTCTTATCTGCAATGGCATAAACCAGTTCGTTTAGATCATCGCGTTCTCGTAAAGCTCCAACCGGGCAGTGCGTGATACACTGTCCGCATAATGCACAGTTGATATCTTCTATGGATGTTCCTTCCCTTAATCCTACATTGGTACGTTTTCCGGTATTGATAATATCCCAAACTTTCATTCCCTGGATCTTATTGCAGACCTGTACACAACGCATACATTTGATACATTTTTTTGCATCGCGGATCAACGGAAAATCCATGTTCCATTCCTGATCCTCATACTCTTCTTTAAAAGGAACATTTAAGATATCTAAATCATTTGCTAATTTTTGCAGGGAACAGTTACCGCTTCGGACACAGGTAGCACAGCGGTAGTCATGCTGGGATAAGATCAGTCCGACATTGGTACGTCTTGCATTCATGACACGTTTGCTGTTCGTATAGATCTCCATGCCTTCTTCTACTGCGGTATTACAGGCAGCTACTAACGCATCTTTTCCTTTGATCTCTACGATGCAGACACGGCAGGCACCGATTTCGTTTAAATCCTTCAAAAAACAAAGGGTCGGTATCTTGATCCCTACGGATGCTGCTGCATTTAAAATTGTTGTCCCTTTTTCTACATTTACTTCCTGATTATCTATCCATAATTTTACCATATGCTCTCTCTGCCTCCTCTGAACACTCCACATCCAAATTTATCACAACGTAAACATCTTGCTGATTCCTGTCTTGCTTCTTCAAGACTCATGGAGTATTCCACTCCTTCAAAGTCTTTTTTACGTTCACAGGCTTCTCTGTCGGTCAGATGAATTCTTCCACTCTGCAGCTTATCATTGAGATTTGGCTGTGGGATCTCTACATCTGTTGACATCTCATGATGGAAGCCAAGATATTCATCGATATTTGCTGCCGCTGCTTTTCCTGCCGCGATCGCACGGATCACGGTAGATGGACCGGATACACAATCTCCGCCGGAGAAGATTCCTTCTTCTCCCGGAACTGCCCCGAATTCATCTGCTACAATGCGATGGCGTTTGACCGGTACATTGGATTCTTCAAAATGTTCTGAATCAATTTCCTGTCCGATCGCCACTAAAATGACATCACAGCCTAACCGTTCTTCCGGTTTTTTCGCCCTGTTCGGACTTGGTCTTCCGGCACTGTCATATAAACCGCTGATCTGCGGCTGTGTCCAGAGTGCTGCCACATTGCCCTTTTCATCTGCCTCTACACGTTTTGGTGCTTTTAAGGTTAAAAGCTCTATTCCCTCTGCGATGGCTCCTTCGATCTCTGCTTCTAATGCCGTCATGTCTTTTTGGCGTCTGCGGTATACGATGCTGACTTTTTCTGCCTTGCAGCGCATTGCCGTTCTGGCACAGTCCATCGCAACATTTCCTCCACCGACTACAACCACTCTTTTTCCGCTAAAATCAGGGTATTTGCCATAACCGATATCTCTTAACATATCTACGGCTGAGATCACGCCTTTGCAGTCTGCTCCTTCTACCTCGAATTTCTTGTCGGTATGTGCACCGATTGCTATGTAGACGGCATCATATTCCTGTTTTAATTCTTCATAAGTAATATCTTTTCCAATTCTGGTATTGCATCTTAAATCGACACCGGTAGATAAAATAGCATCGATATCTTCCTGCAGACGTTCCCTTGGGAAACGATAGCTTGGAATTCCGTATCGGAGCATTCCTCCCGGCTGTGGTTTTTCTTCAAATACGACGGTCTGGTGTCCCATCAGTTGTAAAAAATAGGCAGCAGTCAGTCCGCTTGGTCCTGCACCGATGATCGCAATCCTCTTGCCGGTAGCCTCTGCACATTTTGGCACCTCGACCTGATCTGCCCTCGCGTGATCTACCGCAAAACGTTTCAGCCCCCGGATATTGACCGAGCTGTCGATCATATTTCTGCGGCATCTTGCCTCACATGGATGTTCACAGATCAATGCACATGCGGTCGGGAACGGATTGTCCTTGCGGATCAGTTTTACTGCATCCTGATACCTTCCCATTCCCACAAGTGCTACATAACCCGGAATATCTACCTTCGCCGGGCAGAGTGTGATACATGGTATCGGCTGCTCAAATGATGCCGTACACCGTTTATTATGAATATGTGACAGGTAATCCTCTTTGAACCCCTCTAAGCCGACTAATACCATCCTTGCAGATTCAAAACCTATGGCACAGTCTGCGGTCACCTGAATATTCCTTGCTGTTTCCTTAATGAGATGTAAAGTCTCTAATGTTGCTCTGTTGTTCAACACATCTTCTAAAAGATTTTCTAACTGTCCAAGCCCTACACGGCATGGTACACATTTTCCACAAGTCTGTGCATGACAGACCTTTAAGAAAGAAAGCTGCATATCTACCGGACATACTCCCGGAGGACTTGCGACAATGCGCTGCTCAAATTCCTGCATCAGACGTTCTGTTGTTGTGTCTTCACGCTTTGGTGCTCCTGCTGTTAATCTTCTCTCCATGTGTTACCTCCCTTTAATTTGTGAATTTTTTATCAAAAAAGGACAGACACGTTTGTGTCTGTCCTTTAGATATCCATTTTCATCTGCATTTCTTCTTCTGCTTCCCGCTTGAAGTTCTCTAACTGATCCTGATTTAAGATCGGCAGTTCCTCAATGGAAGAAACTCCAAATGTTCTTAAAAACTCTTCTGTTGTCCCGAATAAGAGCGGCCGCCCCGGCGCATCCAGTCTTCCTAATTCACACACCAGATTGTAATCTACCAATCGGCTGACTGCGTGGGAACAGGAGACTCCCCGGATTTTTTCTATCTCTGCTCTTGTGATCGGTTGTTTATATGCGATGATCGAAAGCGTCTCTAGCAATACATCTGTCAATGCGTAATGCTTTGGCTGCTTTGCTACTTTTATCAGATAATCATACATCTGAGGCTTGGTACACATCTGATAGGCTCCATCAAGTTCTGTGATCGTAATACCGCGATCCTCTGCCTCGTAGTTCTTTTGCATTTGTTCTAAGATATCCTTTACTTCTTTTTTATCCAGTTCTAAGACCTCCGCGAGCTTAGATAACTCTACGGAATCCCCCATTGTAAAGAGGATTGACTCTATCACTGCTTCATAATTCATATGTCTCACTCCAGACTCTTAGGCTGCCATTTTCGATTCAATGAGGATGTCATCAAAAATATGTTCCTGTGAAATCGAAATCTTACCCAATTTCATCAGTTCTAAGATAGCAAGAAAATTTACGATAATCTCCATTTTCCCGCTCTTGGATTCTAACAGATTCTTAAAGCTGAAAGAGCGATGTGTCCTTGCATACTCTTCTAACGTACGCATCGTCTCTTCTAAGGAAACCTGTTCTTTTTCAATCCTTCCGAACTTAGAACGTACCGGATCAATGCGATCCTGTTTTTTCTGCATAATGGATTTAAAAATATCATTGAGCTGTGCTAAGGTGGTATCACCGACTAACTCTTCTAAATCCACCGGTTCTTCATATGCCGCAACCTCCGGCGGTACGGTCGGAACCTTAAACATGACCTTTTGCGCATCCACCTGCCGGTCTTTTAATTCATAGGAGATACATTTATACATCTTATATTCCAAAAGCTGCTGTACCAGTTCTGCTCTTGGATCTTCCTGTTCTTCTTCCTCCTGCGGTGGTGCCGGAAGAAGCATTTTAGACTTGATATCTAACAGTGTGGCAGCCATCACTAAGAACTCGCTGACCACGTTCAGATCATGCCGCTTCATTTCCCGTATGTAGTCCATATACTGCTTTGTAATCTCAACGATCGGGATGTCATAGATATTCACTTTGTTCTTATCTAACAGATGTAAAAGCAGATCCAAAGGTCCTTCAAACACCTGCAGTTTCACGGTCATATCCATAAAAATATACTGCTCCTATTTTTTGTGAATTAGTAATATTGTACATCATATTTAGGTAAATTTCAAGAGTTGAACCTACATTTTGTTGATCCGTATCATCAGTACTTCAGCACGGTCAAACACACGGATATGGAAGGTATGTGTTCCTAACCCTTTGCTCACATAGACTTTTTTACCGTCAAACTCAAACTCTCCCGCATCGTATTTCGGAAACAGTTCAAACTGCGGAGATATCACACTTCCAATCCCCGGAATCCGAACCAGCCCACCATGGGTATGTCCGCAGACGGTTATATCCGCTCCCCAGTCCGCATATTCCTTTGCAAACATCGGATTATGTGCCAACAGGATCTGTACGGCATCCTTCTTTGCCTCTCCTAATGCCTCCTGTATAAAATGCTCCGGCAATGGCTCATAGCTACCTTTTCCATAACATTCTAACGGGATCTCAAGTCCGCTGATGCAAAACTTTTCCCCATGCAGTGTCAGCTCTGTTGAAGCATTGTTTAAAATATGCACCCCTGATTTCCGCACCCGGTTTTCATACGCTAAAAACGCCTCCGTCTGCATAACCGGTACTTTCGAGACACGGCTTTCATGGTTTCCGTTTGAAAAATAAACAGGTGCGATCTCTGTCAGTTTTTTTAGTGCCTGATATGCGGTCTCATAAGTCTCCGGATAACGGCTCACGATCATATCCCCCGGAACTAAAATCATATCCGGTTTTTGTTCTTTAATCTTTTGGATTAAAATATCGTTATCCCTGCCATAGACATGGGCATGCAGATCCGCTACCACTGCAAAATTAACGCTCTGTGTAATCTTATCCGTCTGATACTCATAGGACGTGATCCGAAACTTCTTTAATTCAAAATGCTGCCACAGGATAACACATCCTATCAGCAAAATAATCATTCCAATGATCTTCATATACTTCTCCTTTGCTCTGATATCCTATCACATTTTGCATAAAAATCCCAGCATCAGTCATATTTTTTTCTCTTTTCTATTAATATTAAACTAAAGCAGATAATGTTTCAGGAATCACTATGAAAAAAATAATACTTTCCCTATTTCTTGCCCTGCAGCTTGCATGTACCCCACTGCTGTCACTGACTGCACAGTCCGCCCCGCTTACATATGAAGCAGGTGTTTCCCAAAATTCGGCAAAAAAAGCTGATGATAATAAAAAAACAGGAGATACCCTGACTCTATCCGCTCCGAGTGTCCTTTTGATGGAGGCTAAGAGCGGAACGATCATCTATGAAAAGGATGCCAACAAGCAAATGCCTCCTGCCAGCATCACGAAGATCATGACCCTGCTTTTGATCTTTGACGCTTTAGATGCCGGAAAAATCTCTTTAGAAGATACGGTAACGGTATCGGAACACGCGGCAAGCATGGGTGGTTCACAGGTGTTCTTAGAACCCGGAGAAACCCAGGATGTGGACACCATGATCAAATGTATCGCCGTGGCAAGTGCGAATGATGCCTGCGTGGCAATGGCAGAACACATTGCAGGCTCTGAAGAGGAATTCGTGGCAAAAATGAATCATCGGGCAAAAAAACTCGGCATGAAAAACACCACCTTCGTCAACTGTTGCGGACTGGATGTTGACGGACATCTGACCACAGCCTATGACATTGCCCTGATGTCGCGTGAATTGATTACAAAATATCCAAAGATCCATGATTACTCTATGATCTGGATGGATACGATCACACATGAAACGAAAAAAGGGAGCAAGGAATTCGGTCTGACCAATACCAACAAATTAGTACGTCAATATCAGTATACGACCGGATTGAAAACCGGTTCCACGGAAAAGGCAAAATTCTGTGTCTCTGCCACGGCAAAAAAAGATAAAACCGAACTGATCGCCGTCATTATGGCAGCCCCGGACCCAAAAGGCAGATTTCAGGATGCCGCTAACCTACTCAATTACGGTTTTGCAAAGTGCCAGTTCTACTCTGACCCGAACACGAAAAAGCTAAAACCTTTAACGGTCAAAAACGGAACCAAAGATGCCGTAAATGTCCGTTATGAAACACCATTTCAGTTTGTAGACACCAAGGGAAGTGACCTGAATTCCATTAAAAAAGAGATTTCTCTTCCAAAGACCGTGACCGCTCCCGTAAAAAAGGGCGATGTTCTTGGAAAAGCAACCTATTCTTTAGACGGAAAAGTCATTGGGGAAGTGAACATTGTAAGCGAACAGAATGTGAAAAAAGCCGGATTTAGCGACTATTTCAAAAAGCTGTTTCACGCGTTTTTCTAAGAATTTCTTCTGCGACTGCCTGTATTCCCATATGCGAGGCATCCACTGTGATGTCCGCATATTTTTTGTATAATCCACTTCTGCTGTCATACAGATCTTTTAAGGTCTCACCTGACTTTAACGCAACGCCCCGCTGCTCTAAACTTCCTAAGCGTGTCTTTAGTTCTTCATATGGAAGATAGATATAGACCACTGTGGAGATTTCCTTTAAATGCTGCATGGCATTTTCTTCATAAACAACACTTCCACCAGTGGCGATCACCGTACGCTTTGCTTCAATGGATGCGTTGATTTCTCCCTCAATCTCTAAAAATCCTTCGCGTCCGTGGATCTCGATCAGTTCATGCAGCAGTTTTCCTGTCTTTTGCTGTATTAACAGATCCGAATCTAAAAAGTGATATCCTGCGATTTTTGCTAAGACCACTCCGACCGTACTTTTTCCTGCCCCCGGCATTCCCACTAATGTGATATTTTCTTTCTTCATATTGATACTCCTTTATCTTTCTATAACAGCGGTGCAAACAGACGTAACAGACATTGCAAAACCTTTACATACCACTCTCTGTTCTGACAGAATCCTAACGAGATGATCTTAGACTGTTCGATGGTATTCAATACGTCCTCTTTTACCTGCCGTACTGCTTTGGATCTGTACATATAAATTCCACATTCATAATGCAGATAGAGACTGCGATAGTCTAAATTAATACTTCCAACGGTAGCAATCTCATCGTCACAGACAAAACATTTTGCATGGATAAAACCTTTGGCAAACTGATAGATTTTTACATTTGCCTTTAATAATTCCTGATAATAGGACTGTGTCAGTAAAAATACCAGCTTCTTATCCGGGATTCCCGGTGTGACAATGCGGACATCCACGCCGGATTTTGCCGCGTTGCATAGTGCTACGCACATTTCCTCGTCAATGATCAGATATGGCGTAAAAATATAGACATAGTCCTTTGCATAGTTGATGATGTTCAGATAAATATTTTCTGCCTGATTCTCATGGTCGATCGGCGAATCGGCATAAGGCTGCACATAACCGTCGGATTCATAGTGTTTTTTCCAGTTGATCTGCGGTTTATATGCCAGATAATTTTCCGTGGAATGATTTGCAAAGTTCCACATCTGCAAAAACATTGCCGTAAAATTCCAGACGGCTTTTCCTTCAATCCTGACTCCGGTATCCTTCCAATAGCCAAAACGGGTCGTTACATTGATATACTCATCTGCAATATTGATGCCTCCGGTAAATGCAGTCTTTCCATCCACAACCAGGATCTTCCTGTGATCCCTGTTATTCATGATAATTGACATGATCGGGCGGAACGGATTGAATGCGGTACATTTGATCCCACGCGCTTCCATTTTCTTATAATAGCCTGCCGGAAGTTTGCTGATACATCCCACATCATCGTAGATCATACGGACTTCGACACCCTGTTTTACTTTTTCTTCTAAGGCAGCTAACAACTGCTCTAACATGATCCCGTCTTCAAAGATGAAGTACTCTAAAAAAATAAAGTTTTCCGCTTCCTTAACTGCTTCTAACATCTTCAGGAACAGTTCCTCTCCGGATGGATAATATTCGGTCTTTGTATATTCACAGACCGGATAGCCGGCCCAGTCCTTAATATATTTCATCTGGTTATAGATACGTTTGTTCTCGTTTCGTATCTTTTCTTCTACCTGTTCGTCTCCTGCTAAAAATGGGCTCAGTTCTTCATTGACACGTTCTAAACGTTCCTCGGTATGTTTTGTTAATTTTGCTCTTCCAAAGACAAAATACAAAGTTACGCCAAAGATCGGTGCCACTAAGATCAGAAAGATCCACGACATCCGCCCCGCCGCATTTCCATCTTTATCGGAAATTATGATTGCCAGTATCAAAGCAACGGCACGAAATCCCAAGTTGATAAATGTAAATTGCAGACTGAACTGATAAAGCACCGTTGCTAACCAGAAAAACTGGATGACAATGGCTAAAAAGATCAATACCAGTCTGCTAAAAAGGATATTTCCCAGTTTCTTCATCTCTTCACCTACTCTTTTGCTTTCCTGTCTGCCTATCGTATCACAAAAACGCTCCTATGTCTAATGCATGAGCCGCACTAAATCCAGACAGCCCCACACATGCTGTTCCTTTCTGTCGCAGCTTCTGTTGGCAGTCTGATACAGCCGCAGTTTTACATCCTTTGGGGACATCTGGGGATATTTGCTTAACAGTAGTGCAATCGCACCGGAAACCACCGGTGTTGCCATCGAAGTTCCGCTTTTTGTCGTATAACCGTCATTATGCACATCACAGCTTGTAATTTTGGTTCCCGGTGCTAAGATTTCAGGTTTTATGACACAACTGTCGGTCGGACCTCTTCCGCTGTAACCTCTGCGAAGTCCCTGCCCCTGTGTCTGACGGTTATCATCATCACTGCTTCCTACCGTAATGATCGTCCGACAGATTCCGGGGATCGTTACTGAATTTCCTGCCGGTCCGTTATTTCCCGCTGCCGCCACCACTACGATCCCGGCATCCCAGACCTCTTCCACTAATTTGATCAGTTCTACCTGTTCTTCTTCTCTGGCACTTTTTAACATTCCAACAGAAATATTTAAAATCCTTATGTTATACTCATCCTTATGCTCTAACATCCATCGGATCGCTTTTTTGACCTGTCGGGTATTCCCGCCGCCTCTGCGGTCTAATACTTTGATCGGCAAAATACCGCATCCCGGCGCCATTCCCATATATTGTCCCCTGCTCGCGCAACCGTCTGAGCCGATGATCCCAGCTACATGCGTACCGTGACCGTTGTCGTCATAGCATTCCGTCTCATTTCCTAGGACATCATAAAATCCTTTCACCCTTCCTCTTAGATCTTTATGCAAAAAAAGCCCGGTATCCATCACCGCAACTGTAATTCCCTTACCGGTATAACCTCTTTTATGGGCATATGATGTATTTAACAGTTCTCTGATCCGCTCCACTTGATTTTCCTTTTTCTATTAACCTATGCAGGTTTTATTGCAAAGTGTGAACGGCTTTTAGGATCAGGTGCCACAAAGGGACTATCCCAAAGATTTCTCTTTCGGATAGCCCCTCTTATTTTAGGTCTATAAGATTCTTACCATTCTTTTTTTATTTGGCGTCTGCCGGAACATCTTTAATAGAGAAGCTGATTCTTCCCATCTTATCTTTTCCAAGGCATACAACGGTTACTTTATCTCCTAAGGTCAGAACATCTTCTACATGGTTGATTCTTTCCTTGGCAATTTTAGAAATGTGAACCATTCCCTCTTTACCAGGAGCAAATTCAACGAATGCTCCGAACTCTTTGATGCTGATAACAGTTCCTTTGAAGATCTGTCCTGCTTCAAAATCGGTTGTGATGATCCGGATCATCTCTACTGCTTTCTGCATTGCATCAGCATCTACACCACATACGGATACTGCACCGTCATCGGTAATATCGATCTTCACACCGGTTCTTTCGATGATCTCATTGATGGTCTTTCCTCTCTGACCTACTACATCACCGATCTTTGCCGGATCGATCTGGATTCTGATGATCTTCGGTGCATATTTGCCAACTTCTTTTCTAGGCTCTGCGATCGCACCTTTCATCACTTCCATAATGAAGAGTCTTGCCTCTCTGGTTCTGCGGATTGCCTCTTCTACGATCGGTCTTGTCAGTCCGTGGATCTTGATATCCATCTGAATCGCTGTGATACCCTCGGTTGTTCCGGTTACTTTGAAGTCCATATCGCCAAAGAAATCCTCTAATCCCTGGATATCTGTCAATACTAAATAATCATCATCTGTCTCTCCGGTTACTAAACCACAGGAAATTCCTGCTACCATCTTCTTGATCGGTACTCCGGCTGCCATTAAGGACATGCAGGATGCACAGGTAGAAGCCATGGAAGTAGAACCATTGGACTCAAATGTCTCGGATACGGCACGGATTGCATATGGGAACTCCTCTTCAGAAGGAAGTACCGGAAGTAATGCTCTCTCTGCTAATGCTCCATGTCCGATCTCACGACGTCCCGGTCCTCTGCTTGGTTTTGTCTCACCTACAGAGTAGGATGGGAAGTTGTAGTGATGCATGTAACGCTTGGATACTTCGTTCTCATCCAGTCCGTCAATTTTCTGTACTTCTGATAATGGTGCTAAGGTTACCACATCGCAGATCTGTGTCTGTCCACGCGTAAACATTGCAGAACCATGTACTCTTGGAATCAGGTCTACTTCTGCTGCAAGCGGACGAATCTGGTCAATGGCACGACCATCCGGACGTTTGTGGTCTTTTAAGATCATCTTTCGAACGGTCTTTTTCTGATACTGATAAATGGCTTCTCCTAAGATTTCAAGCCACTCTTCCTTCTCAGCAAATGCTTCTTCTAATTTTTCGGTAATCTGACGGATATTCTCCTCTCTTACCTGTTTCTCATCGGTAAAGACTGCCTCTTCCATTTCTGCAGGAGGTACGATATCTTTGATCGCTGCAAACATTTCCTCAGGGATTGCACAGCTTGTATAGTCATGTTTTGGTTTGCCGACTTCTGCTACGATCTCATCAATGAATTTGATGATCGTCTGGTTTACTTCATGTGCGGTATAAATCGCATCGATCATTTTTGCTTCCGGAACTTCGTTTGCACCGGCTTCGATCATGATGACTTTTTCTCTGGTAGATGCTACGGTCAGATTTAAATCACCTTTTTTCCACTGCTCCTGGGATGGATTGATGATGAATTCTCCATCGATCATTCCAACCTGTGTCATGGCACAAGGACCGTCAAATGGGATATCGGAAATACAGGTTGCGATCGCTGCTCCAAGCATTGCTACGATTTCCGGTCTGCAGGCCGGATCTACGCTCATAACCATGTTGTTTAAGGTAACATCATTTCTGTAATCCTTTGGGAAAAGCGGACGCATCGGTCTGTCGATCACACGGGATGTTAAGATTGCATTCTCAGATGCTTTTCCCTCTCTTTTATTAAATCCTCCAGGAATCTTTCCTACGGAATATAATTTTTCTTCAAACTCTACGCTGAGTGGGAAGAAGTCAATGCCATCTCTTGGCTTATCGGATGCAGTTGCAGTAGATAATACCGTAGTATCACCGTATTTCATAAATGCTGCTCCGTTTGCCTGCTTTGCGACTTTGCCTACCTCTACCGTAAGTGGTCTTCCGGCAAGTTCCATTGTAAAACTTTTGAACATATCTTTTCTCCTTTTCTTTCCGGGAGCCTGACTCCCTGCTCTGACAGAAGATTCCGAAACTACTGAAAAAGCTACGATACACGTCTTAATTCCTTATACCTTTTCATACCCTTTTCAGTGGTCCCGGGTTCCTTCTTCTGCCGGTTACAAAATATCCGCTAAAATCTTATCTTCCATATTTTTCACGGAACAAACGCTAAAATAGAGCGGAAAGACTCCGCTCTATCCTTAGGTCATACTATTTTCTGATACCTAAACGCTCAATTAAAGAACGATATCTTTCAATATCGATTTTCTTCAGGTAATCTAATAATCCACGTCTCTGACCAACCATCTTTAAAAGACCTCTTCTGGAATGATGATCCTTTGGATTTGCTTTTAAGTGCTCTGTCAGCTCCTGGATTCTTGCTGTTAAAATAGCAACCTGAACTTCCGGTGAACCTGTATCATTTGGTGTTCTACCGTACTCTGCAATAATAGCCTGTTTCTTTTCCTTTGCGATCATTGTATAATCCTCCTTATTTGATAAACGCCCTGTCATGTATGATACTCAGTAAAGGGTCGGAGTTGTCCGTCTACCGAATATGGGCTGAACTCATACCTTGCAAGTATATCATAGACATCCTTTATTGTAAACTGTTTTTCAGAAAAAATGTCTGTTTTTTAGCACGGTCTGTCAACATTTAATCTGTCAGTTTTGTGTGGGACAATCCCTCAATGACATCCGACATTTTCTTTACATTTTCGGAAACAGATACATTTAAGGTATTACAGTCTCTTGCCAGTTTTTCTACCTCTCCTGCCACAATTGCAAACCCCCTTCCTGCTTCTCCTGCTCTTGCTGCCTCAATGCTTGCGTTCAATGCTAACATCTTCTGCTGTCTCTGGATCGCATTCAACTGATTGGTATTTCCCTCGATATTCTCCATCAGTCCCTTACATTCTGCAATTCCATCTTTGATACGCTGCATCAGACGACCGTTATAGGTCTCATTATATCCTGCATCCATACAGTTATTCAACGCATCACCTAACAAAAATGCGGATGCATTGATTCCTTCTTCGGAACGGACATTGACCTTCTTTAATGCCTCTATGTATTCATCCTCATCAATACTTAATTCTCTTGCAACCTGGCGGAATTTCTCTTCGTCCGGATCTTTTGGCAATACCTGTCCACCGATAACGGCTCCGACTTTTTCACCTTTTACAACAAGATCAATACTGAAATCGATCAGTCCTGCATGACAGTGGTACACGCCGGTTCCTTCACGGTCACATTTCTCGCAGCGTCTCTTACCCTCTGCACTCTCTCTTGTATATTTAACACAAAAATCTGTAAAATTAAAACAGTCAGAAATATAATTTCCATCCATGTCTACCGCAACGGTTGCCAGTCCGGTTGCTCTTGCCCAGTTCTTCATAATTTCATGGAATTTATCCATATCCGTAAAATCCTGTATTCTCATATAGTCTTCCTCCATACACCAGTACTTTAATTATATTTTACTATGATTATGACACGATGACAAGCAAATATTCCATGCTGCAATTGTTACTTATTTAACGATATTTTAAGGAAAGACCGGACTTATACAGGCCGGATCGTTCTGTTGTACCAAAAGATAAAAACATTTTTGCAAAACAGAAAAATACCATCCACAACCGCGTTGTGAATGGTATTTCCATGAATAATTATAAAAACTATTATAAAATTCATTTCAAACTCCTAATCTAGTCACCCAATACTCTGGTTACACAGATCGGGGAACGGTAAAATGCATTGGAGATCTTGATTCCTGTCTTCTTAGAACTTGCATGTACGATCTGTCCGTTTCCAATGTAAATTGCAACATGGCTGATGCTGCTTCCGCTTCCGTAGAAGAATAAATCTCCCGGTTTTGCCTCTGATGCACTGATCCTTGTACCACAATTTGCCTGTGCTTTAGAGGAATGTGGCAGATATACACCGTATTTTGCAAAAATAGAAAGTGTAAATCCGGAACAGTCAGCGCCGTTTGTCAGGCTTGTACCACCCCAGACATACGGATTTCCTACAAACTGTGTTGCGTAAGAGATCAGATCTACTCTGACATCGGATACTCCGTTGCCATAGCGAACCTCTGTCATGGTCATTGCTTTTGGAAGCTGTACGGAAATATCTACATAGTCTTTGCTGATAAATCCGTTGGTATTATCTAAATCAACTTTTACCCAGCCGCTTAAATCTTCTAAAACATTCAGTTCTTCGCCCTGTGGCATCAATGCTAAAATGCTGCACTCTGTGTTTGGCTCTTCCCTGACATTTAAAGTTGGTGTCTTAACGGTTGCAATCGTCTGCTTTACTTCTTCTGCACGGGCTGCTGCCTCTTCTCCCGTGATCAGGTAATCTGCACTGACATAACCTGTCACATCACCGGACTGGATCTTATACCAGCCATCTAAAGTCTCTAAGATCTCGCCTGCGGCATTCTTTGGCATCTTACCTACCATGCTGCTGTCTGCAGAAGGAGTCTCTCTGACATTTAATGTCTCCTCCACATTTGCGATCCCTAAATTCGTATATCCGTAAATCGTAGCAGGTGCTTCTTTTGTTACCTCCACATCATTCTCTGATACGCTTGCCTCTTCTTTCTGCTCTGCCGGCTTGTCCTTAATTGCCTCTGTAAATAATGCTCCGGCTCCTGCAACGGTCTGCACTTTATGGTTTTCCTTCGCCTGTGCTGTTAAGCCTGTCAGATTACTTCCTGTAAAAATAATGGTTCCTGCCATTGCGATTGCAAAAAACCGATTTATATTCTGATTCATAAAAACCTCCTGATAAAAGAAAAACAGTAGAATATGTAATACTCTACTGTTACGTTGTTTTTAAATTATAACAACATTTTTTTACACTGTCAACACATTTGCGTAATATTTGCGTAACATTTGTCATTTTTATAAATCAAAATAGATCCTTGCGATCTTAATATCCTGCTGTAACTGCGCTTTTAATTCATCTATGGATGCAAATTTTACCTCTGCACGGATGCGGTGTAAAAATTCCACTTCTACCGCCATATCATAAACATCGTCAGAAAAATCCAGCACATGTGTCTCGACACCGATCGGATTATCTCCCTCGATCGTCGGTTTACATCCGACATTGGTGATTCCACAGTATTCCTCTCCTCCGATCAGAATCCTTGTGATATAGACTCCAAATGGCGGCAGCAGTTTGTCAGCCTCAGGCACCAGATTCACGGTTGGAAATCCGATCGTTCTTCCGATCTCATTTCCATGCTCTACGATGCCTTGCACAAAAAATGAATAACCTAACAGTTCATTTGCCTTTTCGATATTGCCTTCTTTGATATATTCACGGATATAGGTGCTGCTGATATCCCTTCCGTCACTCTGGATCTTTTCGATCACCTGTACCTCATAACCGAATTTGTCAGCATACTCTAAAAGAAGCTGGTAATCTCCCATCCGGTTATGTCCAAAGTGAAAATCTGTACCGACCACCATGTATTTTACATGCAGTTTTTCTACCATCATACGGATAAAATCCACTGCATCCATGTTGCGGATTTCCTCTGTAAAAGGACATTCCACCACATAGTCGATCCCGATATTTTCAAAGATATGCATCTTTTCCTCATTGGTCGTCAGCACGTCTCCACGGTCGTCTTCCACCTTTTTTCTCGGAGGAATATCAAAGGTAAATACCACGGCTTTCAGATCGTCTGCTTTTTTCTCTAATACGGTATCTAAAAGCAGACGGTGTCCTCTGTGTATCCCATCGAATTTTCCAAATGTGATGACCGTAGATTCTTCTATATTAAAATCCGTTGTTCCTCTTAAATAAATCATTTTACTCTCTCACTTACTGTTCCAAAAAAATTTTCACAGGCTTGTAATTTTCCTGTCTTTTATCATAACGGTAGATTCCGATAAACCGTCCTTCTTCATCATAGATGCGGACCGACTCCGTTTCATCCGATGTCGGCGATGTTACAAAAAATTCTTTTGCAATACGGTTGCCGTTATAAAGTATTTTGCCGTATTTTTTTTGTACCGTTACCGCTTCTAATGCACGAAATACATAGTCCGTCGGATAAAGGATCTGTTCTAATTCTCCTGCATCCCGTTTTTTTTCAATCTCTCCTAACGTCAATGCCTGTTCTATGGAAAAATCTGCCACTCTTGTCCGTTTTAACGACTCCATACAGCCACCACAGCCCAGTTTCAGACCGATATCATGGCAAAGGGTGCGGATATATGTTCCTTTCGAGCAATGCACCCGCATGGTCACACGCGGCAGTTCTATGTTCTCGATCTCAATCTCATAAATCTGAACCGGTCTGGGTTTACGCTCTACCTCGATCCCATTTCTTGCAAGGTCGCAGAGTTTTTTTCCGTTGACCTTTAATGCAGAATACATCGGTGGTATCTGTTCGTATGCTCCGACAAATTCCATAATGGCTTTTTTAACTTCTTCTTCGCTGCAGGTTACCGCCGACTGCTCTAACACGGTTCCTGTGGTGTCCTGCGTATCGGTGGTCTGTCCAAGCAGCAGGACTGCCTCATAGACCTTGTCCTTATCGGTTAAAAGGTCGCAGACTTTTGTGGCTTTTCCAAGACATACCGGCAGCACCCCTTCTGCCTGTGGGTCTAAGGTTCCGGTATGTCCGATTTTTTTCTGTCCTGCGATTCCACGCAGTTTTGCCACTACATCGTGGGAAGTATAGCCTTTTTCTTTGTATACATTTAAAATACCGTTTAGCATCTTCTCACCCTTTATGTCTCTGAAACGTCAGAAGGCAGTTGTTTTTTCATCTCTTCTAAGATTTTTTCTATGATCTCGTCTGCATTTCCTTCCATAGAAACTCCCGCTGCGCGGATATGACCGCCGCCGCCATACTCCATGGCAACTCTCGCCACATCCATGCCTCCGTTAGAACGCATGCTGACTTTATAACCGTCCTCTGTCTCATACAGGAAAACAGCCGCCTCTACGTCTTTGGTCACACGAAGCTGACTAACGATCCCGTCTAAATGCTTTGGCAATACCTCAAATTCTTCCATCTGCTCTTTGGTCACTACGGAAGTAATGACCGCACCGCCAAGCTCTAATTTAGACTGTACCAGCGCCTGACCTAAGATCCGATTCTGTTCATAGGTCTTTGTATAAAAGGTCTTATCTACGATCTCGGTAAAGTCGATCCCAATATCCATCAGCTTTCCGGCAATGTTCATGGTCTTTGCCGAAGTTGATGAATACTGAAATACTCCGGTATCATGGATGATCCCCACATAGATACATTCTGCAATCTCTTTTGAAATCTTTTTCTCGTCTAAAAGTTCAAACACCAGCTCCGAAGCAGAACTTGCATGCGGAAAGATGTAATTCTCATCGGCAAAACTCTGATTGCTGATATGATGGTCTATACAGATCGTCTTTTTTGCTGCGTTAAAATACTGTGCAGCCTCTCCTAATCGTCCGGTATCTCCGCAATCCTGTGCAATGAACAGATCATATGGTTCATGCTCTGCACACTCATGGATGATCTCTTCGGAACGCTTTAAGAATTTAAAAATGTTCGGAATCGGTTCTAAATATAAATCCACCTGAATCTGCGGATAATTGTCTTTGATATAATTATAGGTTGCAAGGCAGGAGCCTACGCAGTCGCCGTCCGGACGGACGTGTCCTGCGATCGCTGCTGTCTGTACTCCCTGTAACTGTGAATCCAAGTCTTTCATGCTTTTTCCCCCGGTCTCGCTATATCTCTACTCCTGTATATCCTTTGTTACATCATCTATCAGTTTTGACATATTGACACCATATTCAATGGACTGGTCTAAAATAAACTGTACCTGTGGTGTGTTACGCAAATTGATATTCTTTGCCAGCGTTCTTCGGATATAGCCTTCCGCACTCTTTAAGCCTGCGATCGTATCTTTCTGGGACTGTTCATCCCCTAAAACAGAAATATATGCTTTACAGGTCTTTAAGTCCGGTGCTACTTCTACTGCAACCACACTGGTCATCGGATTGATCCGCGGGTCTTTGATCTCCCCACGGATGATATTGGAAAGTTCTCTTAGAACTTCCTCATTAATCCTTGTATTCTTAATACTGTTTTTTCGCATTCTGCCTCTATTCCCTTCGTTCTATCTCGGCACTTCTACCATAATATATGCTTCAATCTGATCTAATTCCTGGATATCATTGAAGTCTTCAAATACCAGACCACATTCATAGCCTGCTTTTACTTCTTTTACATCATCTTTAAAACGTTTTAAGGATGCAAGATTTCCTTCAAAGATCTGCTTTCCTTCTCTGGAAATACGTACCATACAGCCACGCTGGAAAGAACCGTCTAAGACATAGGAACCTGCAATATTTCCAACGCCGGATGCTTTAAAGATCTGACGTACTTCTGCATGACCGATGACTTTTTCTTCAAAGATCGGGTCTAACATTCCCTTCATGGCAGCTTCTACATCCTCGATGGCATTGTAGATGATCTTGTACAAACGCACATCTACACCCTCACGGTCTGCAATCGCTTTTGCAGTGGTATCCGGGCGTACGTTAAATCCGATAATGATGGCATTGGATGCAGATGCTAACGTAACGTCGGATTCGTTGATCGCACCAACACCGCCATGGATGACTTTGACTACAACCTCTTCGTTTGAGAGTTTTACAAGACTCTGTTTTACTGCTTCTACAGAACCCTGAACATCTGCTTTGACGATGATATCTAACTCTTTGACATTTCCGGACTGGATCTGGGAGAACAGATCGTCTAAGGACATCTTGGATTTTGTCTCTTCGATCAGGCGGTTCTTGCCTTCTGAAATAAAGGTTTCTGCAAAGCTTCTTGCCTCTTTTTCTGTCTCCGTGGATACAAATACTTCTCCTGCTCCCGGTACGCTGGATAATCCTAAAATCTCTACCGGTGTAGATGGTCCTGCCTCTTTTACATTGCGTCCCTTGTCATCGATCATGGCACGGACACGTCCGTAACTGCTTCCGCAGGCAATCGGCTGACCGACTTTTAAGGTTCCCTTCTGTACTAAAACAGTTGCTACCGCACCACGGCCTTTATCCAGTCTTGCCTCGATGACGATACCACGCGCCTGACGTTTTGGATTTGCCTTTAACTCACAGATCTCTGCTGTTAACAGGATCATCTCTAAGAGCTGGTCAATACCTTCCCGTGTATGTGCGGATACCGGAACGAAGATGGTGCTTCCCCCCCAGTCTTCCGGAATTAATTCATATTCTGCAAGCTCCTGTTTTACTTTTTCAATATTGGCATTCGGCTTATCAATCTTGTTAACTGCAACAATGATCTCGATGCCTGCTGCTTTTGCATGGTTGATCGCCTCTACCGTCTGTGGCATGACTCCATCGTCTGCTGCTACAACTAAGATCGCAATATCTGTGGAATTTGCTCCACGCATACGCATTGCCGTAAATGCCTCGTGTCCCGGTGTGTCTAAGAAAGTAATCTTTTCTCCGTTGATCTCTACCATATAGGCACCGATGTGCTGGGTAATACCACCAGCCTCACGGTCTGTTACATGAGTATCACGGATCGCATCCAACAGAGAAGTCTTACCGTGGTCAACATGGCCCATAACGCAGACTACCGGTGGACGTTTTACCATCGTGCTTTCGTCTTCTTCTTCCTCTCTTAAGAGTTCTTCGATCACATCGACTTTTACTTCATGTTCTGCTAAACAGTTGAACTCTAAAGCGATCTCTTCTGCAGTATCGTAATCCACATCCTGGTTTACGGTTACCATCGTTCCTTTTAAGAACAGTTTCTTTACGATTTCTGACGGCTGAACCTTCATCTTATCTGCTAATTCACGGATTGTCAGTGAATCCGGCAGTGTGATGGTACGGATAGTCTCTTCTTTTTTCTCCTGTGGCTGCTGTGGCTGTTTTTTCTTCTTACCGCCATTCTTCTCTAAATTGATATAACGCTCCTGCTTCTTGTTGCCGAAGTTATCTTTATTCTGACCCTTATTCTTCTTATCATTTCTACGGGTATCTCTGCGGTCTTTTCCGTTATTTTCTTCTACCGGTGTCGCATTCTTGTTGAATTTGTTGATCTCCTGATCTAATCTCGGACGAGATTCTTTCTGGCGATTCTGACCGACTCTGTTGTTACCTCTATTGTTTTGGTTATAATTGGCATTCGGTTTATGATTCGTACGGCCGTTCTGATTCTGGCGATTATTTTCCTCATTTCTAGGTCTCCTCTCACCCTGTCTGTCTGCCTGCTGTGCGCGGATCGGACGATCTCCCTGTGGACGTACCGGTCTTTCTCCCTGCGGGCGTTCCCCCTGTGGACGCATCGGACGGTCTCCCTGCGGTCTTGCCGGTCTGGCTCCACCCTGTGGTCTTGCACCTCTGTTTCCGTTCTGATTGTTATGCTGTCCGTTATTTCTGCGGTTATTCGGCTGTTTACTGTTCTGTGGATTGTATACTGCCGTAATACTGGATTTTTTCTTCGGACGTTCCTGATGTGCGTCTTCTTCCTTTTCTGCTGCCTTTGGTGCAGCTTTTTCCTCTTTTACCGGTTCGCTCTTTGCAAACTTTTTCTTAACAACCAGGATCACATCGTCCTCAATAGAACTCATGTGACTCTTCACCTCTATATTCTGCTCTGATAAGTACTGTAATATTTCCTTAGACTGTATATTTAATTCCTTTGCAAGTTCATGCACTTTGACTTTTGCCATTCCATTTCCTCCATTATTCAATTTTCTCACCGCTTAGTATCTTACTCTCTAACGCTTTTGCAAATCCGCTATCGGTAACCGCAAGGGAAGCCCGATACTGTTTTCCGATACATCTTCCTAAATCCTCTTTTACCGCATATTCATAATATGGCACTTCGTAAAATGCACACATGTTGCGGAATAATTTCTTCGTATTATCGGAAGCATCCTTTGCCACGATGACTAAACCGGCTTTTCCTTCCTTGACCGCTTTTTCTGTTGAAAATTCCCCACTCTCTATCTTCCGTCCTCTCGCAGCTAACCCAAGCATCTGCAAGACTTTATCATTTTTCAATCGCTTCCATCTCCTCTTCGAGCTGTTCATAGATTTCTTTGGGAATCGCAGTCTTTAATGAGCGCTCCAGTCCTTTGGACTTCTCTGCCTTTTTCAGACATTCACTGTCCGCACAAAGATATGCGCCTCTTCCATTCTTCTTTCCTGTCGCATCTAAGATAATTTCATTCTCGGATGTCTTGATGACGCGAATCATTTCCCGCTTATTTTTCATTTCACCGCATCCTACACACTGACGCATCGGGACTTTTTTACTCGTCATAGTCGTTCACTTCATCCTCATCTATTTCCTGATAGTTATCTAATTCTTCCTCTGTATCCGGTTCAATGTACTCGCCATTCTCATCGTAGTACTCTTCCCCATCTTCGTAATATTCATCCTCATAATCATTCTCGTAATCGATGAAGTCACCGGCTTCTCTTGCCTGCGTCTCACTCTTTATATCGATCTTGAATCCGGTCAGTCTTGCAGCAAGTCTTGCATTCTGTCCCTCTTTTCCGATTGCTAAGGATAACTGATAATCCGGTACAACAACCTTTGCTGTCTTTTCTTCATCATCTGCAATAACAGAGATAACTTTTGCAGGGCTTAATGCATTCTGGATTAAAATTGCGGAGTTCTCACACCAGTTGATAATATCGATCTTCTCGCCTCGCAGCTCATTTACGATCGCATTGACACGCGCACCGTTCATTCCGACGCAAGCGCCTACCGGATCAACATCCGGGTCATTGGAATATACGGCAATCTTCGTTCTGCTTCCTGCCTCTCTTGCAATACTCTTGATCTCAACGATACCGTCTCTTACTTCTGTTACCTCTGATTCAAAGAGACGTTTTACTAATTCCGGATGTGTTCTAGACACTAAGATTTTTGGTCCTTTTGAAGTAGATTTTACTTCTAAAATATAGAGTTTGATACGTTCGGTAGGTTTGAACACCTCACCTTTGATCTGTTCACCCTCTGTTAAGATTGCATCTACTTTTCCAAGATTGATGCTTACATTCTTACCGATATAACGCTGAACAACACCGGTTACTACATCGCGCTCTTTGCTGTAATATTCATCGAACAGTACCTTTCTCTCTTCCTCACGGATCTTCTGCAAGATGACGTTCTTTGCATTCTGTGTTGCGATACGTCCGAATTCTTTGGATTTTACTTCGATGTTTACGGTATCTCCAAGATCATATCTTGAGTCGATCATTTTTGCATTTGCAAGGCTGATCTCAAGACAGGGATCTTCGACCTCTTCGACTACGGTTTTTTCCTGATACACATGAAACTCGCAGGTCTCCGGATCAATGTTTACTTTAATGTTATCTGATTTTCCAAAATGATTCTTACAAGCGGTAACTAAAGAGTTCTCTATAGCCTCAAGTAAGGTATCCTTACTGATATTTTTTTCCTCTTCTAATACATTTAACGCTTCTAACAATTCATTGTTCATTATGATATTCCTCCCATTTAATTTGTTATTGTACGCTAAAAATCAAATGCCAAACGGATCAATGCGATATCCGTTTTTGCAAAAGTCAATTTTTCGTCTTCTTCTGTCTGAATTGTTACGGTATCATCGTCATAACCGGTTAAAACTCCGTAAAATTCTTTGCTGCCGTTCATGGAACGATAGGTACGGATCTCTAATTCTTTTCCCATACTGCGAATATAATCTTTTTCCTTTTTGAGCGGTCTGCCAAGTCCCGGTGAACTCACTTCAAACACATAGGAATCTTCAATATAATCTTCCCTGTCTAAAATCTCATTCATCTCTCTTGCTACAATTTCGCAGTCATCCACCGTAATGCCGCCTTCTTTATCAATATAGGCTCTTAAATACCATGCACTTCCCTCTTTGACATACTCCACGTCTACGAGTTCAAAATTGTTCCTTTCGAGAATCGGGGTAATCCAGTGTTCCGTCTGTGTCTCATACATCTGTCTTTTTGACATATTCCCACCTTCTTTCATTTCCATTCTGGCTGTCATTGCTGTTCTTTCGGACATGACCCTAACATAAAATCAAGAGCGGACAACTGTCCGCTCTCAACCTAGTTAACTCTACATATCGTATATATGATAACACTTGCCACATAGAAATGCAAGTGTTTCCAATAAAAAATGCTCAAAACCGATTAATTCATGGCTTTGCGCATCTTCAAGGGTTGGGCTATTCATTAATGAATAAACAGTTCGTAGGGGAATCGAACCCCGCTACCAAATGCTAATGATGTAGTAAATTCAATGTTTTCAGCATTTTTAGCTTGAATACCTTTGAATACTTTTTGAATACTCTTTATTTTATAACCCTATAACGCTGTTAATTACCTCTGCCTTTTGAATATTCGTTTTCCTGTTTTTATAATAGTATTCTTTCGTCGTTTTTATATTGGTATGCCCCATTTGTTCTATAATGAGTGATTCATTTACCCCGCTATCAATAAGAATACTTCCGTACGTTTTTCGTATTTTATGCGGAGATTTTTTCACTACTCCAGTATGCTTACATACCGTATTAAGACGATTCCTGAATACATAGGTTCTTATTCTATTTCCATTGTTCTCAAAGACATACTCACCAAAAGGATTCATTACACGAATTTTCTGTAGTATCCATGAACAATTTTCTGGAACAAATACATCTCTTATTCCAGCTTCTGTCTTTGGAAAATCCCTTACCTCAAATACTCTTGATTTTGAATCATCCTCATAACATATTTCTGTGCGACATACATGAATAACATTTCCATCTATATCACATTTTTTTAGTCCAGATAATTCGCCTATTCGTAGTCCTGTCTTAAACAAGAGAAGAATACCGAGATTAACTATGTCTTGATTTTTCTCTAAATAGTCCATTACTCTAGGAAGTTCGTTCGTCATAAACACTTGTTCCTCGTCAGTTTTTTGCTCTCTCCTAAATGATTTTCTCGAAATTTCAATATCGCTAACCAATTCCGTAATACTAAAATCAACCAACTTCTTTTTCTTTGCAAGCCTAAATATTCCAAAGATTAGTGTTCTCAAATTGCTAAATCCTTTTGTGGTTAAATTAAAATCATGAATTGCGTTAAGAACAAAATTTTCAACATCATATTCTGATAAGGACTTTATTTTATTCTTTCCAAACTCTGAAAAACATTGCTCATATTGTCTTTCATATCTGTCTTTTGTTGACTTTGATATTTCCTCTCTTGCGAGTTTCGAATCAATCCATTCCTGGAAAATCATATCTACTGTTGGATTTTCCTCTTCCTGTTTCCAGAAAGAAATAACAACATCTTCTATGTCTTTTTTGTTAGTTCTCTTTTTTAAAATTCTACCATTCTTTTTATCGGGTAGATAAGTATACCATTTTCCATCCTTCCCTTGGTAAATTTTATAAGGATGCTTGTTTAAAAGTTCCTCTCTCTTCTGCATCTCAATTTTTTCTTGCACAAGTGCTGCATCAATCATACCATTTTCGACAGCATATTTCAACAATTCTGCATCAGACATTCTCACGTCCGACATAGACGGCTCCGCCCTTTCTCTTCCAATATAGTTGTCTCATGTAAAAAAATACCAACCATCGAATATTGACGGTTGGTAGTTATGCTATTTATGAAATTCAGCTAGCAAAAATCGGAAAATGAATATTTTTTCCAATATTCCACATATCTATTGACTTGGGCTTTTAATTCATTCATTTCTGAATCATCGAAGTGAAATTTCAATAGCTCTTTTTGTGGTTCGCTGCAAAAACCATGTTCATCCCTTACGCACTCTGCTTTAAAAATCAGCTTGTGGAATATTTTCCATGCTTCTTTTTGCGTGAGTTCTTCTTTTATGCTGTCCTCAAATTCTTTGAATCTGCTCTCTAAAGTCACGCTACGCATATCGCATTCAGAACAAACATATGAGCCAAATGCATAATACTTTCCACCGATAAAATAAATAAATGGGTATTGCTTAAAAAGTTTTTCGATGTAGTCCATTGTAATTCCCCCAATCTTTTGTGATAGGGAAATTATACCACTCCAACCGCCAATATTCAATTTTCAATGTTCAATATTATCTGTCAATCGACAGAATCTGACATGCCTTGTCTCATTATCTCATTCAAGCAGGCATTAAAGCCCGCCTTCATCTCATCCGTCCAGTAACTATTTTCGTAACACGCTTGAGGATAAGTGGTTTCTTCCTTCTCCGGCAGTTCCCGGAGCGGACACCAACTCGCTCTATCTTCCGTGCTTTCTTCTCCGTCGTAATACTTATCTGCCGGCACACAATACAGACCGCTTGGGTCATCATCTGCCAGTTGGCAATCCGCACAACACTCCGGCATATCCATAATTAATACTGCTTTAGGCATCTTCATTCCTCCTTTGACTCGTCCTAATACACTTTAATAAATCCTCTATTCCCTGCTGATAACCGTTGTAAAAATTCTGTGCCTTTTGAATTTCTGTATTACACCTAGTGCTTGCACCATGTTCTAAAATATTTGCGCTCTTCTCTATATCTTCATATTCTTTTTTATCCATCCTTTTCACACTCCTTCCGGCTTCTCGCACCGTTCATATTCGATAGTCCACACCCACGGATTCGCATTCCAACCGTATAGGTCAAGATCTGATTTTTTAATGGTGCTGTTCCACAAATACGAAAACGCGTCTTTTGCCGTCCTGGGCATATCCTGCCACCAAGTACCAGTGACGATCTCTTTATGCTTATTATGATAATCAATCCACCAATCATCAGTTACTGCATATTTATAGAGATTTCCATCTTTCGTATAGCCGCGTATTCCCTCTGCCTTTGCTCCGGATTCTGTAATCTCCTGCAACCGCTCCACCCTCACATCCGTACACTTTAACCAAATGCGTGCGGCTTCCTTCGGCATGCGGATGGACGGGTGCCATTTCATCTCGATTTCTTTTCCGCCCTGGTAAAACTTCTCCGTATCGGAGTAATCTGCACGATACATATATCGTTCTAATCCTTTGTACCATGTTTCCCGGACATAAATGATGTCGCCCGGCTGATATGGCAGCTTAAAGAATTTTTCTCCGTAACCATCTGCAAATGTTCCGCGGCATGATATATACCCTTTTGGTGTAAAGGCGGTATAACCCCATATTGCATCATCCGGGACAAAGCCTTTTACAAGTCTGCGTATACAACTCTTTCTTCCGTCCAGATTCGCCCGAACCATTTCGGTATTGAATAAAATCGGTTTAATTGCCATCTACACCACCGCCTTTCACAATCTCGACTGCTTTTTCAATCCCATCCGATAAACCTTTTTCGTAGTTGTTTTCGTACTGAATTTCGATTTGGTTATCAACCGCTTCTAGCTGTTTCACAACCGCATCCACATCATAGGCGATCGGCTGTGCATCAATCAGCTCACACAATGCATTAGCCTTATTTACAGAATAACTATTGGCGATAGTCATTCCAGCAATCTGTCTTTTAAACGCATCCGCATCAATCAATCTTCCCATCGTTCGCCCTCCTGTTCCATGCTTCTACCAAAGCATCAAATACTGCTTTTCTTGTCCATTTTGAAGCATTCCTTGGCATTAATTCACTTTCAAAAAATAGTCTGCAATGGCAATTATTCTTTTTTGTATTTCCTCTTGTGACAACATAAAAAATCCCATCGACTTGAATATTTTCTGTCAAAATAACTTTCACTTTTCCACCGCAAAACGGGCACGGCTTTAATTTTTCGCTCATTCTTCATCATCTCCCAACTTTTGTCCGCATTTATCGCAATACTTTTGTTCGTTACTAATATCATGATGACAAGTAGGACATTCATAGCTTTCAAAACAGCAGTATCCATCCATTACCGGCTTCTTTGGTTTCTGCTTCTCCATCGCCGCCCGGCATTCTTCCGGTGTGCCGATTGCTCGGTACTGCCTTAACTCTTCTATCATTTTCAGTATAGTGTCCGCCTTTTCCTCTCTACCTTTATAAATAAGCGGGCTTACATTTGGCTCTTCTTTGGCGATATGGTCAAGAGTTACCGTTGCGTGGCTTTTGATATTCTCAATAAATTTTACTGCTTTTTCTTCATTCTCTGTCATCCCTGCACCTCCTAAATTTATTCGAGTATCTGAGTTGTTTCCAAAATGGAAATAACTCACTTAAACAGTCCCGGGTTGTCAAACACCGAACCAACAACCTCAAATTCGCACGCTTTCACATATTCTTCCGTAAGTGGCATTGATAAACAGAATGGTTCGCATTTACTTAGAGCATCTGTTGGAACAACCTCGTAATGCCATCCAATAACACGATCAACAACTTCCAGCGTTTCTGCATTGATTATATTAAATTCTCCAAAAGCTGCTTTTACAAGGTCTTCCGCGTTTCCGTGGCACATCAGAATATCATTCTCCCAAATCAGCCTTCCGTTCTTGTCCTTGAGTCCGGTGTACCAACAAATTGTGGATGGATCAATTTCCAGAGCATATAAATCTGATGCGTAATTAGGAACGATATAGTATTTTTCTCTTCCGGCAAATCCATATCGTACCAAACCGCCAATAATCCATTTCCCATTGTCAGTTCGCTTTGCTTTGCATAAATATCTATCTTCCATCGCTATCCTCCATGTCTTTCAATCTCGCTTCGGCTTCCTCCTGTGTCAAAAATACGGTTTTATGAAAATCATTGAGATGTTTTTCGTAAAACGCGAGTGTAAATTTTCTTTGTCTTATATCCCACCAAGACGAGCAATATTCTCCATCTCTGTATGTCTCATACACCGTATCTCCAACCTTGCACGGCAACCGCAGAAGTAATCCCTGCTCCTCGGCTTGCTCTCTATTTGCAAGTCTTTCCGCAATCTCTTCCAGGGCTTTGTATCTTCCATCTTTCGCAAGTTGGGTAATGGTAATTCCCTCATCATCCGGTAAATCTGCTGGATGAAATAAAACTTCTCCATTCTCGGCCACATATGTTAATCTCTCCATGCTATTCCTCACTTTCTGCCCGAAGCCACTTTAATAAGCACTCGTAACAATTACAATTATCATTTTTGTCGCAGTCAATTTCGGCTAACCCATTTTCATTCGGACACATCATATTGGTTGCCAGTTCCTCGTCCGTCATGCTCCTGATCCGGTCTGCGTTGGTCTGCTTGCTGTCATAATTCTGTATAGTCGCAACTTCTGTAAAAGCTGTAAGCATATCTGCAAAGTATTTTAATGCGCTATCTCTGTCTATATTGTGTGCATCAGATATACGACATATTTCTTTCAATACCTTATTTGTCAGATTAATAAAATTTTCTATTTCCTTATCACTCAAATCTTTGTTCATTGTTCTTCCTCGCTTTCCCGGAACGGCTCTGGCAGTGGCATCCAAGCAATTACATCCTCAATCCAATCGTGTCCGCTATCCAATGCATACCCATCATTCACGATGCAAGTATCAACCCACACATATTTCCCGTTTGTCGCAATGATTTCCTGCTCATCATCCGGCATCTTGCAATCGAGATAATATACAATGTCATTAGAAAAACCTCCTGCCTTTCGTTCTTCCGCTGTCATTACATGATATTTAACCGGAATCCACCTTTGTTCCGTGACCGTTTTTCTTGTCGCTTCTGTTCTCATACATTCAAGCATCCTACCTGCTCCTTTCCCTTTTCGACTTTCTCTGAATGCACGTCAAGGCATGTTTACAGTCCTTTGTGCATCTCTTATTTTCTTCGTATGGACATTTTTCCATAAAATCCTCCTATGCAAACCGGAGCTGTCCGGTCTGCTCTGCCTACTGATTGATGTTTAAATTTCTAAACATGGCACACATAACATCCACTACAATGCTGTTCCCGAATTGCTTATACAGCTGTGTGTTACTGTTGACCGCTGCCATTTTGGAGATGTCCTCGTCGGATACTCCCATCAACCGTCCACACTCTCTAGGTGTAAATTTTCTTATACGGTATTTTGATTCGATCCTTACAATCTCTTGATTCTGTGCCGTAAGGGTTGGGCAGATGTTCCCTTTATCCTGCACTCTTCCTCTTCTTGTTGTGCTTTCAGGGTAACTTGCATCAAAGCAGCCGCCTATTTCACACTCGATCGAACCTTCTTTTGTGGCTTGCTTGATCAGAACAAGATTATCTTTCTGTACACTCGTTGGGCGATTACTGATTCCCTGCATATTTGGTTCAAGTCGCTGTTCCGTTGGACTTCCGGCTGTTCTGTCTGATGGGTTATCAGGATTTCTGCCACACATGGCAACTATCTGTTTATCAACAATCATCGGTTCCCTCATCCCCCCCTGCGCAGTCGTAAGAGATGGAGAAATATAGTTTTTATCCCATACATTTCCAGCAAAGCCGGTTCCTCTATCGTCTCCGTACAAATTTCCTAATCTTCTTTGTTTCATTAAAACAACTCCTAAATCGTGGTTTCCAGCCTTTACGCATCTTGCAATCGGATATAAACCTCTTTGAAAATCTGCTGTTACTCCGGTGTATATACTGCCTATTACTTCCATTCAATCACTCCATTCATAGATTGATTTCCAAAACCTTTATAATCCCTCGCCATAAGAGTTGTTGCAATATCAATCTGCTTTTTAATCTGCGTTGCTTGATTGATTAACAACAAGGTTTCCGTCTGACCGCAAGCTTGATATTCCGCAGTCATATCTTGCCTTGATACAGTTTGCAACTTCTCGTTTTTTCGGTTCTTTAATCGTTCCGTCAACGCAGGCCTGTTCTGTTCTGTTCTGTTCTGTTCTTAGCATTGTATTTTGCAAAGTACCATTGTCAATGAGTGTCCTTATCAGCTTTTGAGTTTTTTCATTGTCAATATAATATTTCTCATCTACACTATCCTCCAGGTAATCCTTGAGTCTTTTTTCAAGCGGTATTGGTTTTGGAAATTTATAGTTAAACTCTCCAAGAAACGAGAACATAAAGCATCTGTTCCTGTTTTGTGCAACGCCGTAGTTCTTCGCGTTCAGGTCCTGCCAGTAACTCACATATCCAAGACCTGTCAAAAAATCTATCCAGTTCTGGAAGTCCGTTTTATTAGCGTCCGCATGTACTTGTGGCACATTTTCCATGAATAGAATCTGCGGCAGTTCTCCTCCGTTTTCCTGTATCTCACAAAGAATTCTTTCCACCTCCCACAGCAGACCGGACCTGGTGCCGCTCCCCTTTTTCATTCCCGCCTGTTTTCCGGCAACTGACAAATCGGTGCATGGAAAGGAATACGTCATAAAATAGCAGTATTTTTCAGTATCACAGATATTCAGATCATCCGCATGTACCTGCGTAATATCCATCTGCGGGAAATCCGTGCCGTGAACCGCGTTGTAGCTTGCAATAGCGTATTTGTCAAACTCAACAACCCGGTAATGCTCAAATTTCGCACCTATATCCCGCAGCGCCATAGCCTGTGAACCATACCCGGCAAAAAGCTCAATCAACCGGATAGGTTTCGTGATCTGTACAGGCTTCCTGATTATGTCAAATATGTTCATCTGGTTCATGGCATCACCTCCGGGAAGTCCTCAAAATTCATTTGTCTTATGCAGGGTTCGCCGTTAAAAAATCTTCGATACTCATTTGACCAACTGGACATTTCATAACATCTCCCTTCACTGCTATTTCAAGGTTATTTACAGCCTGGTTATAATAACTTTCTTTTAATTCAACACCAATTCCCCTGCGTCCCATCTTTACGGCAGTGTATGGTACTGATCCAATCCCTGCAAATGGATCTAATACAATGTCATTGGGATTCGTCCACAACTCAATACATCTCTGAATTACTTCGAGCTGCAACGGGCAAATATGTCTTTCGTCTTTGTCTTCTCTCGCGGATTTTTTCTGCAGTGTATCACTCTGCCGGATATCCATCCACACTGGACTTGCATAATTCTGCCATACATCAACTGGGAACGTCTCATGTGTATGTGATACACGTTCTGGGTTTTCTCCCGGCTTACGCATTGTAACAATATAATCTGGAATTCCCTGGCGATTCATAGTGCTGTCTTTTCTGATTTGCTTATGTAACAACCCCAGTGCTTTTGTTCTCTGCATTTCAGTAACCGGATTTTTCCAAATTGTGACTTTACTATGATAAATAAATCCGCAATCTTCAAAAATTTTTCTAATAATTGCCGGGAAATCTTTCAAACCGATCACTCCATCCCGCTCTTTCATAAGTGGCAGATCCATGCAATGAAAACTTAATAATCTCCCCGGCATGGTCACACGGTACAGCTCTTTTGCAAGAAAGATAAAATGATTGTAAAATTCATCATCCCCTTTGCTGTTCCCCATGTCCCTATCACTGTTCGAGTAGGTGTACAGGCTGGCAAATGGCGGAGAAAAGATTGTGTAATGGATACTGTTGTCGGGTATCGCCCTTACAATTTCGCATGAATCCCCATTATAAATTGCATACTTATTTTCAATGACCTGTTCCAATACATTCATTTTGTAAATTCCTCCCATTCCGGTAATTTCATTTCCACATGCGGCTCATATGGTGTGCTGATCCTGCATGTGCTTTTCAGTTCCTTCTTTGTGATTTTCTTTGTAAGCTCTGTCATTTCGCGCTGCATTTTGAGGAAATCAGCCTGTTTTCTCTCAATGTTCTCTTTTACGCATCCTTCCTTGGCAGAAATGATAATATACACATTCACAGGTTTTTTCTGCCCAAACCGGTAACAGCGGCGCACAGCCTGATAAAACTGCTCATAGCTGTCTGATAATCCTGTAAAGATCATATTGTGGCAATTCTGCCAATTCATACCGAAACCTGCAATAGATGGTTTCGTGACAAGACATTTAATTTTACCTTCTGAAAATCCTATCATTGAATTGCTTTTATGCTCTGGTTTATCAGAGCCTTTGACCTCAACCGAATCATTGATTACTTCATGCAATTTTGCACTTTCATCATTCAGATCACACCATATAAGCCATTGTTCATCTGAGTTATTTGCAATTTCTGCAGCCTTTTCACACCTAAGTGTAAGGCTATCTTTTCTTGCCTGCCGCCGCTCCGTAAGTGTCAGCGTTTCTTTTATTGGTTCATTTCCGTCAACGATGATCTCTTGTATATTAAGCTGCGGCAAATCATATCCAGCCACCTTATATCCGATATTTACCGGATTGTCGATGAATACACTAAATGTTGCAAGCCACTGCCAGAACACATCTACTGCATGTCCTTTCAATCTCCACTTTGAAGTCTGACCGCCATCATGTACAAAAAACATAGATAGCATTTCTGCTCTGGTCATTACTCCACAAAATTCGCTGTGATTGCTAAGTTCCATATAATCATTCGGTGCCGGTGTCGCAGTACACGCCAGTTTATACGTTGTGTCGTGGAAATTCTGAATAATTGCAGTTCTGACTTTTCCAGAATACGATTTCAAGATACTGCTTTCGTCCAACACAACACCGATAAATTCATTTGCTACGAATCTATCCAGCTTCTCATAGTTCGTAATGTTGATCCCGTCAATGCATTCTGACTGTTCCTCTACCACTTTCGCATCATATCCAAACTTCTCGGCTTCGCGCCGCGTCTGCTCTGCTACTGCCAATGGTGCAAGAATCAGTATTTTTCCGCCGGTATGCTTATGTACCTGGTATGCCCACGATAACTGCATGGGTGTTTTTCCGAGTCCGCAATCGGCAAATATACAAGCCTTGCCTTTCTTGAGCGCCCACCGGACGATGTCTTTCTGAAACTCATACAGCATCGGATTCAACTCTGTTTTGTCAATATCGAAACCGCTGCTTTCTAAAACAAATCTCTTACTTGCTAAAAATTCTTTATATGTCATTTTTCCAAAAGGAACCCGATATATCGTTACCCCGGCCGGAGGTTCGGCTCCTTTCTTGAAATATTTAATTTTGTGCCAAATAACACATAATTCCACATTCTGGCATAATCTCTGTATTCATATCTCCCCTGTTCGGATCCAACTCATCCAGATATACCGGACCGTTTTTGTCTTTCAGCATGGAATGCCCGACTTCTCTTTCCAACTTCGCCCGGCTTTCAAAGACTTCCGGGAAATCCTTTCGAATGTGATTCCAATAACCCATACCGCCTTTTACACAGCCGACACAGTTATTGTTCGCATATCCCAGCTCGTACATCTTTGGCCGGGCAAAATCAAAAGTCCGTTCAAACAACCCATGTACCTCTTCTTTACTTAATCCTTTGTCCATGAGTGGAAATTCATGTGCTGCCTGTAGATTGGCTTCTACTGTTCTCTCTGCTCGGTTTCTCTCCTTAAGATCAAAACCCCAAACATATGTCAGATCACAATCCTTGTGCTGTTCCTCCCACTCTTTTCTTACTCGCTTCTTCAACCAGTTCGTGCAAGGTGCGAATCCATTCGCCGGATTTCTGAAACCACCAAAGGTCCTTACACAATCTTCCACGCACCGATATTCTTTCGATTTCAATATCTGTATTTCTTTACCGATTGCATTCTCGCAATCCTTAATGAATCTGATACTATCCGGATGTTGGTCAGCTATATCTATGTAAATCCATTCGTCTACATCACCGGCTAAATATCCAGCCATAAAACTACTGATACCTGCTGATACCCAACATACTTTTAATTTTTTCATGACAACCACTTAACAGATTGCTCTGTATCCGTGGATAAGGAACATCAGGCTTCCCATGATATTAGTTACATTCGCCAAATAGTTATGAACCCTGCAACGTTTAATCGCAACTACTCTGTTCCTTTTTCGCCAAGGCTTACTCACCCGCCTATTCAACCTGGTCTACCAGGCTTCTGTCATTACTCCTTTCCTGAATCAGTTATTATTATTTCGTTTTTTAATTTCTTCATAGTCCACAATCCCTCTCAATATCCCGTTTCGGGCAGCTCATCGGACTGGACTTGCAGCCACTATTGATCCTGACCCATATCTTGGTGCAGATATAAATGCTCGGCTTTTTGTACTGGTCCGTGACCAGATGTCGGTACTCGCACTCTGCACACTTCGGTATATCAATCCTGTTATTCCTGCATCCCTGTGTAACCTTGCTGGACAATTTACGGCTGCGCACAAAGTATGCGACCGTTGTAGGCTCAACATAGATCTGCTCCTCTTCTGCCATGTGGTCAGAAATGTCGGCGAAGGTACAGCCTGCATCCAGCAGTTCTTCTACCCTTTCACGGTAACTATCAAGCATACATCCTCGCTTGCGTCCGCTCATCTAACCACTTCCCTTCTAAGTAATCTTTTCTTCTAAGAATTTTGCTGCATCCTTAAAACCATGAGTTCTCAATTCTTTAATTACACGATCTATGTTTGCCATATGATACTGTGAATTGTTCTCATCATGTGAATCTGCACAAGCATTTATCACTGCTGTATTCAAATCCATTCCTAACCGCTCATTAAGATACACTGCGTAATCTGTAAGTGTTACATAATGTTCCCCGATATAATCAAGATCAGTTGCATCTTTAACGGCTTTATCAAAATGTGCTTTAAATTCTTTCATGCGTTTCTTTCCAAATCTGTATTCTTCATGAAGCACCAGTGCTGTGACCGTAAGCACGGTATTGTATAAATTCTCCGACAATGTATCCCAGAACTCTCGTATTTGTGATGCTGTAAACTTCATCGGTGCTTTTAAAACATTCCGAATTCGAATATCTTCTTTTAACCCTTCTACTCCCTTTTTTGATACGATATTGCTTGCATAAATCATTCCTTGCATACGCAATTCATAATCTTTATCCATTTTTGCCAATGTTCTTTCTTGTCCTCCTATCTACGTCGCTTATATGTGCCAGAATCAGTTGCTTTGCATATTCTGCAAATGACACATTTTTGTATTTCTCATAAAACTGATCTGCTGCATGTATTAATTTTTCAAACCATTCCTCACTATTATCAGCTTCATAGTATTTCTGCCGGAACTCATAGTAATCTTTGAAAAACTGCCACTCCTCTGAACCTTTTTCCAATTTTTTATATGCCATAATCTGTCCGCCTATCAATCAAATGGAGTGCCGCAAGATTCCCGGAAAACATCCTTTTGCCGCATCCGTGCTTGAATCTGCTCAATAGTTTCAGCTCGCTCGATAAATTCCATACGATCACCTTCAAACTGAACAACTTCTCTAAACGGTGTACCTTGTCGGTTCTTTTCAACTTTCAAGCCTTTAAATTTTCTGTCTTCATCCAAATTCCACATTAGGATAATATTAGAAGCATCCTGCTCAATATCTCCGGATTCTCTCAGCTCGGACATTGTAGGCTCTTTCGTTGCATTCATTTCTGATATTCGGTTAAGCTGTGACAATAGGATGATCGGAACGTGAAGTTCTCTCGCAAGTGCTTTGAATTGCTTCGAAACTTCCCCGACTTCGGATGCACGATTATTGAATTTTCGGTTACACCGTACCAATTGCAAATAGTCAACCACGATCACGTCATATCTTTGATGCCTACATTGCACTCTTATTTCCTCAACAGCATTTGTCTGATCATCAATTGTGATCGGGTAATTTTCAAGTTCATCATTCGCCTTATCAAATGCTTCTTTCTCTCCACCAAGAAAAGACTTTGCCCTGCGGATTCGAGTCAGACCGATCTTTGACATTCTTGAAACAAACCTTTCATAAATCTGACTATTGTTCATCTCCATGTTGTAGTAGCAAGTGTTATAGCCTTTTCTTGCCATATTCTCAATTATCTGTGCCACAATAGCTGACTTACCAACTCCAGGTCTCGCGGCAACAACTGTAATGTCTCCGCCTTCAAGACCGCCAAGGCAATCGTCAAGATGGTAAAATCCTGTCTTTACCCTGTCCTCTCCAACATCATCATTGAAGTATTTATCTTTGTTCTCTGATACGATTTGCTTCATCAACTTAGATTTCTTCAACTGATTAACTTGGATTTCCTCAAGTCTTGTGAGAACTTCTGCGATTGAATTATCAATGTCACACGGTCTTAAGCTCACTCTTTGAAAAAGATTCTTTGTTTCCCTCGCCCGCCAGTCCTTAACTACTGCATCCGCATAGCTTTTCATGGCTGTCGATACTGGAGTTGCAGTCACACATTCCTTAATCTCCCCGGCGATTATTTCCGGCTCCCATTTGTGGTTTTCAAGTGCCTGCGACAGCGAAACGACATTAATGTTTTCGCCCCGATCATACATGGCAAGCATTTCAGCAAATGCGTCTTGGCAAAATTCCGTATTGAACATTTCCGGCTTCAATTTGTTGTAGACCTTGTACATGGAATCGTTGTCAATCAATACACAACCGATCACTCCCTGTTCTGCTTCGGTCAACTGCTACCACCTCTCTCTCGTTTCTCAACTTGGCGAATCCAATAGTCGCAATCCTCTTTCAGCCAATCTCCGTATTTGGGTATGTAGCGATATTCTGTATCGTTCGGATTGTGTTCCGTGTAATCAGCCACATATACCCTTGTGGCTTCGTATATGAGCTTTCCAACGGCTTTTCTGTTTGGTTCGATAACTTCTAAGAGTTTGTCCATCCAAATGATCTTAGCGGACGTTAAAGACGTTTTCTTTGGATATTCCTTGATTGTAAATTCCCATGCCTCTTCCACGTTAAAATCAAAATCACTCACAAGTTCACTTGCTTTTGTATTTTCTTTCTCTTTATCTAACTCTTTATCTTTCTCTATCTCTTTCTCTGTCGTAACATTTTTGTCACAAAGTGACTTTTCGCTCTTTTTTGCTCTCATTTTCCGCATTCTCGCAGCACTTCCGCTCTCTGATCCCACCATCGTTTCAAGCTGGGACATATACAATGCTCCATCATCCATGACCTCGACCAGTCCAATTTTTTTCAGCAATTCCATAGCAACAATGACGGTATCAATATCTGTCCGTGTCATTTCTGCCAGTTTCTTTGCATCATACGGAATCAATAACTTTCCAACATTTCGAATCAAGACACCGTCCGTCCGGATGGATTTCAGACAAAGTTTCAAGTAAAACAGGCAGTACTCTTTTCCGTTTTCTTGGTCCTCCAACCATTCGACCGCATCCTCTTCAAAAAAATCTTCTTTGAGCTTAAGCCAGTAATAACGCTTATTTTCTGCCATCTACCAGCACTCCTTACCTTGGAGTAATTCCAATACTTTTGCTCCAGCATCTTCCGGCCGACAGAATACAAACTCCACATCGTATTTAAGTTGCATAGTCAGCATTGCTTTCGCCAACGTCTCGCCGGATGTCGGCTTTGCCTTTGGGAGTGGCACATTCAGCCACTTGCCAGTGTTATGCATATAAGCAATCTTGTTGTACCGGTGCAGACGCGGATTGTGCCATTTAAACACATCCTCAATAGTTTTTACGCCGTCCGTGTTCTCCACAAGCACGAATAACTTAATGCCGTTATTCTGTGCTAAAATACACTCATCTCGGAACCTTGGATGCGCTTTACCGCAAATGTTTCCTACGATCTCCTGCATATCCTTTTTTGTATCCACGGACACATCGTAGCTACCGAGGAAATCCATTTTCTTTACTTCCATCTTTCGCGCTGATTTCCTCCGAATCACATCCATTACCTTATCTGTGGCAATTACATAGTCACCGACCGGGAGTGGCGCACGCAAAACCTCTATATCGTGGCAGTCAAAGTATCTATTCTTAAGAATATGTAACCCCTCTTTCTGCCCTTTGTCTTCAATCAACATCATTTATTCATTCACCTCTTCTCAAATGCCTTTCTGACATTACAGAATGGCTAAATTGGGATTTTTACTGTTCAGGTCGAATATTTTACCGACCATATAATTTTTATTGACAGGCGGTCACACTGGGCAACCGCCTAATCATATTTAATTGAATGGCAATTCTTCATCTATTCCAGATGGAATATTCATAAAACCATCCCCTGCTGCACTGCTGGGCGACGGTCCTTCTGCAGGCTGGCTATTCTGCGCAGCCGCCTTACTTTCTGCAAACTCACAATTTTCAATAAGGCACTCATTTGTATACACCTTATTTCCATCCTTGTTTGTATAGCTGCCGGTCTGCCAGCTACCTTCAACGACCAGCTTTGTGCCTTTGCGGCAATACTTTTCAATGAACTCCGCTCTTTTGCCAAATGCAAGGCAGTTAATAAAATCTGCCGTAGGTTGTCCGTCCTGTTTGAATTTGCGGTCTACAGCAAGTGAAAATCTTGCAACCGCTGTTGATTTTTCTCCTTGTGAATATCTAATGTCTGGGTCTTTTGTCAATCGTCCCATGAGAATAACTTTGTTCATAATTTTCCTTTCCGCACCCTGCTTGCAAACAGGATGCTCACAAGCCAGAAATTCCTTATGAGATCACAGTGAACTGCGGATATTCGCTTAATTCAAGCGCCAAATAGTTCTTGATTCTGCTCATTGCTTCATTTTTCCATGCTCCACCATCTGCTTCAAAGATTGCACACTGCACGCCGCAGGAGGATTTCATTCTGAAAATAAAATCACTTGCCGGCTGCTGCACTTCTAAGAATGTTCTGTATGGAATCAGATTAACCGGGTTAGGAACCACAGCATCTGCTTTACTTGCCACTCCAGTTTTAATAGTTGCTTTCTGTGTAACACCGTCATCTCCATACTCCGCAACCGTTCCATCTTCTACCGTTCCTGCAAATTTTAAAACAAGATCTCTGTCCTCATTTGGAACAAATTTCGACTGCAAAGCAATCACAAAATTTTCGTGGTCGATAAAACTTCCAAACCGGAAATCCGGCAACTCTGCATTGACCTCAACCAAATATTCCCGCTTTCTGTCCGCATCAAGGGATGAATATAAGTGGACTTCCGTCGGGGAAATCACATGGACGATCATCTTTTCTGACATACTGTCGATATTTGCCTTGATATACTCTACAAGGCTCGTTAATGTTTTCATTCCAATGGTTTTCGCATACGGAACGTAACTGATACGGTTAAGTGGCTTGTCCGAATATGTATTGCCATCAATTTCAGTAATAACCGGTGTTTTTAAACCAACGATATACTCCAATGCTTCTTTAATCATAATTTTTACCTCTTCTTTCTATGCCTGTTTTACCTGTCTAAAATCTACAACACCATCGTTTTCCTCGGATTCTTCGATTATTTCTCCTGTGTCCACATCTACGGTCTTTCCATCGATATGCTGCTCTTTCTGGTATTCATCAAGGGAAATCTGACCTTTGATACCCGGTCCATATTCCTCGGCAAGAACTTCTCCGGTTGTAAGATTTGTTCCAAGAGCAAACTTTGTCTCCACAGGCTTTGGCTGTGCAAGTTTCTTTTCTACGGAAATTTCACAAGTTGCATCGTCTCTATCTTCGTTCTGGGTGAACTTTAATTTAATAACTACCTCTCGCTTATTTTTCCACGGTGTATTAGGATCCTGCATATTCTCAAAAACATCCTGCAATGCTTTCTGCGATTTTTCCTGCAATGCACCGCCTGCTAATTCTGCTAAATCAATTGGATTCATAAAAATTCCTTTCTGTGCATGGTTAATAGTTGCTATATATAAAATTGACCGGTCAAAATTATTATTTGTCAGAACGGACAAAGGTTCATATCAACCTCTAATCCTTTTTCTGCAATATAAACATTTGCTCCATATTTAACTGTTTCTTCTGTCTTTTGTTTGAATAGTGCGGGATCTCCGCTTTTATCTGATAAGTGAATTAGAACGACATTTCTCAATGCCGGGTTATCGTTAGTAGAAATAAATTTAAGTGCCGTATCAAGGCTCATGTGCCCTCGTAGGCGGTGTTCATAGTTTGGCTCGTCCCGATTGACAAATTGCATATCGTAATTGGCTTCGCATAAGATATGATTCACTCCATTAAACCGCCACCGGACATATTCTGTGTCTGTGACATACACAAGGCTTCCCATTTCCGGGTGTGTGATATAAAATCCGTAGCAGGGGCACTCTGAACCGTCTCCGTTGTTGTGTAGCCATCTGCCGGACTTATCCCGGTTTTCAAATGCTCGTATGCTAAAGCTTTCTTTCCCAAACTGTAGGATATTTCCATCTATCAATTTGAACGGCTCCCACACTGGAATACCGGCTCTAACATACTGAAAGAAGTACTGATGATGGTCAGAATGTATATGGGTTGTGATTACTGCCTTAATCTTCATTACATTGAAATTCAATGCTTTCTTAACTTCCATGAATGGTAACCCGGCTTCGATTATCAATGCTTCGTTGTCATTCTCCAGAATGTAGCAGTTACCGGACGAACCGGAACCTAAGACTTTAAGTTTCATTGCTTTCTCCAATCTCTGAAAACTTTGTATAAATCTTATTTTCTGCATAATAGAGGTTATAATCGTGCTGCTCGATATACCACCACAATTTCTTGTGTCCAAACCTCAATATGTCCTGCCAATAATCAGTGACCTTATACCCTTTATCAACAAGCTGTCTAAAACTCAACTCATCAATCTCGTTACTATCAGCTACGAACATTGCGATATTCATGATCTGTTCAAGTGTGAAATCTTTTGTTACCACATAAACAACTCTCACGATTTCATTCCCAGTTTTGTGAATGTGCTTCAACTGCTCAAATGTATTTAGATGATACACTACTCTTTTGCAGTCGTAGAACGGAAATGTACTTTCGTCTGTCATGTAGCTTGTATGCATTTCAATTGGAATACTGTACGTAGCACAATTAACATAATAATTATTCGCAATCGAAAACAGCTTTCTGTACCAATCAACATGCTTTTCATACTCATGTAATGGGTCTCCACCGCCGGAAATGGAAATAATATTTCTATTTGTCTCTTTTAAAACCTTGGTCAGATTATCAAGACCGCCAAGTGTTGTTTTTGGCACTTTAATACCGTTTTCTCTGACGATGCAATACGGACACTTGCCGTGGCACCCAAAATTTGTAATAATACTTAAATATTTATCCATAAAACTCCTCTCTTACATCGACAATGCTTCGTGTCTGCCCTAACAACTTCCGGTTGTGCTTTGCTCTCTGCTCATTGTCGCAAATGAACTGTTTGCAGATTTCCGGTCGCACCGGATAAATACGGCATTTTTCGCAACTCTTTCCGGTATCAAGAAACGGACAAGTCATGTCATATGGTTGCTTCGCAGTAGGAAGCAGATGTTTGCACTCCTGGATATGATTCTTACGAATATACCGGTGAATGACCTCTACTTCCTTTCTGCTCATTGGCAAGAGATTTGAGCAACAGTTACCGCACTGGCTGCATTTTCCATCTTTGCAAAAGTTGTAGATATTATCAGCCATACCTTTCTGAACTGACTCTAAAAATGAAATAACTTCCATAGGCTACTCCAATTCTTCCTCTGTTGGAAACTGAAACACTCCAGACAAACCAATAGTAAGTTTTTCATCAATTCCCTTTGGTGGCGTGTGTCCCATCCTTACAAGGTTATGACACATATAGGCACATCTTAATTCTTCCATGGCTTTCTTCGCCTTTTCTTTGGAACTGTATTCAGCCATTTTTGTTCCCATTGCTGTCGAAGAGTTGTGGCAATAAATAGCCGCATGCTCAACATCTTCATATTTTCCGACTGCCATGCTCAAAGAACTGATTTCATAAGGTACATCAATTGTTCCATCTTGACTGATTATCCGCACGTTGTTCACCCCCTTCTTTTAAAGTTTCCGCTGTGTCAAACACGTCCTGCAACTCTTCTTTTGTGAAGTTGTCGAGAAGAGATATAACGATATATGCAAACTCTTCTCTAAGCTGTCCAGCAGTACCATGCACCATAAGTTCGCCTTTACTGCATACGATCATATATTCGCCCTCCTATTTCAGAAAATCCGGCAAGTCAGCATCATTTCCGTCAACAACCTCTGCATTCTGCAAAGTTGAATCCGGCTCGGCTGCTGCACTTTTGCTTTCTGGAACGTCTATCGTTTCTGCATCAACGACAAATTCTTCGCTGTTTGCATTTTCAGAAATGTCGCGCTTGATCTGCTCTTGCAAATCTTCCATCGGATATTCCTTAAAATCGTTGTCCTGCATTTCCTCTTTCGTATAAAGCCCCATTGTCAGTTCCGGGCAATTCAGACTAGAGAAGAAGGATGCCGCTCTGTAACGAAGCATTAACTGTGGCATGGTTTTCCACTTACTACCGTTCTTCTTTGTCCACCCTTCATCATCTGCCATGTCCATATCAACCGTCATTCCCTCGATTCTTCGACCATTTTTCATAGTCCACGCAGTACAAGAAAATGGTTTTCCATCTTCTGTTTTTGTTTCATCAAACTGCAGTTCCATATCGAACTTATCAGAATTATTGATTGCCGCAATCAGAAACTTTGAACTCCAGGACGGTCTGCCCTGAATCACATACAAATTCTGCATAACCATCAGCGGACTTACTTTTAATCTCTGCGCCTGTTCAATAGCGATCAGACAGTTTGCATCGTTCTTTTGGAATGTTGATGGAACGATCGTTGAGCTTGATAACGCCTTTGCCATCTGCATAGCCATAATGAAATTATCAGATGTTCCAAAAATTCCAAGGCTATAGTCCGTAACCTTGTTGTTACTGTGCGCAACCTCTTTCTTTTCCTCTGCCTTTGTTAATTCTGTGTTTTCTGCCATAATTACTTATCCTCGCTTTCTTTCCTTATTGCTTTTCTAAATGCTCCATTTTTAAGGAATTTCAAAACAAGATTGAGTTGCATATTCTTGAAAACCTCTATGTGCTTTGTACTGTGATACCACATTACCCATTCCTGTTTCAAAAGTTCCTCAATGCTTGTAATCTGCTCACCCTCTGCGAATTTTCGCTGACTCAAAAGATATTCCCTGTGTTTTTGAATGTTCTCGCATTTTGCGCACTCTTCGGAAGAATACCTTGAACAATGCTTTCCATTAAGGTTTACAGACAATGCACAATATCTACATGGATTAACTCTCATCGTCACCACCGCTTTCCGGTTCATCACACTTCTTCACAACTGCCACCTTATCAGCACCGTAGGTTTCTACCCACTTCATATCCACGGTTTCATCCGTAACCATCAGCTTTGCACCCTTTGCATTTACAACCATGTCACCGGCTTTTACAGAATCCTCGGTGCGGTATGTATAACTCCGGGAGCCACTGGAAAACTTTGCTTTGATATAATTCATTCTGATACCTCACTCTCTAAAATAATTTATTTATCAATTCCATTGCATACATTGTGTCAACCTTGGAATCGCCAGTCTCTTCCATATGCTTCTGCAATGCTTCAACCATCATCTGAAAGTAAGTTGTATCTACACCAGTCAACTGTTCTTCCAAGACTTTCACATCCTTCAAATCCAGTTCATTCAACTGCATACACATTTTTACATACTGACCAGCGTTGATATGGTAGCCGCGCTCAATGTACTTTCTTGTGCGGATGATAGAGCAAAGCGGATATTTAGAGCCTACATAATACAATTCCTTGTTTATGATGCACTCCAACGCCTTAGGTGGAAGGAATACCTCGTTATCCCACGAACTCCATGCACAGGTGCAATGAACGAAATCATTTTCCTCTACTTTTCCATAAAACCTGGTAACAATCTGAATCTTGTTTGAAAGGCTTATTGCGTTGCTCGTAATAAAGCGCGGTCTGTATTTTCCTTTGGAATCTGAATTCGTTTCTTCCTGTTCGTACTCCATTCCAACTGCTTCATCTTCCTCGGCTGTAGAATCAAAATTGTAAGCAATAGAATTCCCACTCACTTCATCCTCATCTGCAATTCCTTTAGAACGAACAAGGCATTTTACTGCACCATTATCACTACCAGTTACTTTTGCCAATCCTTCTCCCCACATAAGCGTGACCGGTTTATCTTTGTGCATATCGTTCCACTTATCAACATAGTATTTTGCAACTGCAATACACGCATCTTTTGTTCTGAAATACACATCGTAGTCACGCAGTTTGTTGCCTAAATGCCGCTTGATATTCTTACTGTTCATCCTACACACCCTCAACTTTCAACTGCTTGTCCTCTGTCACTGTCAGAAGAATTAACTGTGTATCTACCGCCGGAATATACTCGTTGTTCAAACTTTCGGCACCATCAAGGAAGATGGGAACATACATATCGAAGAAACCCTGGAAACTATTGCAAATATCCAGCTTCGCCTGAATCTCTCTGCCAGTGTTGGTGGTAACTCCAAACTCCTTGCCGTCCACCATAGGTACGCACACTTCCTTATATTCGCCGTTCTTCTGATAATCAAACAGTTTCCAACTGACAATACCAAAGTGCTGATTAATTTCCTCAACAAGCAACTCATTCTTGCGTTTGGAGACCTCTTTCAACTGATAGAGAATCTTCTCGGCATCCGCCTTTGCCTGTTCATACTCACGCTGCTTCTGTTGCATATCCGCGATCTGCTCGTCAATACGAACGTTATTGGCAGCCTGTGCAATGATCTTGTTGACCTCTTCCAGCCGGGATTTCAGATCAGCCTTTTCGATTTTGATGGATTCTACGATCTCCGCATCATCGGCAGCCTGTAATCTCTCGATCTCTGCCAGTACCTCGTTATGTCTGGCTTTCAGCTTCACATATTCTTCATTCTGCGAATAATCAGCTTCGCTCGGGATCTCGGATAACTGCTTGGAAAGTTCTTCTTTCTTTGCAATGGCATCCCGTTCCTGTTTCTTCAAAGCATCAATTTCCGTATTCAGATCAGCATTTTTCTTTGTCAGTTCCTCAATCAGACTTTTCTTTGTGAAACCCTTTGCCTTGATTTCATTCAGATTAGAGTTCTTCTGGGCAATGAGGCTGTTCTTGGCATCTGCCAATCTCCGCGCAGCATCTGCCTTGGCAAATTCCTTTCTGGTTTCAAAATCAGCCTTTAACTGCTCGATCTTTTCCGCAGGAAGTGTCTGCCCGCATAAAGAGCAAACCGTTGTAGATTCATCAAACACCCACTTGGATTCATCAAACAGATAGGGTGTTTCATCAAACGCTTTTGCTTTCTCGAAATTGTACTGCTCGCCCAGCTTCTTCCGCTCGGCATCTGCATCAGCAATAGCCTTGGCATTGTCCGTGATCTGCTTTTCTTTACCGGAAATAAGGGAATGAATACGATCGACTTCATAATTGCAATCGCAAATCAATCCATCTGTAGAACTTCTCTTTTTAGAAAGCTCCATATTCATCGTCTGCATAATGCCGGACATATCGAACTGCAGCTGCATTTCTTCCTGCCGTAGACTTTCTACTGCATTACCCGCACCAGCGATCTTCTGGTCTACCTCGGCAATCTTCCGTTCCAGATCAGCCTTGGCAAGTTCCTGTTCCGCAACATCCACATCAACCTTGGCTTTCTCTAATCCGACAATCTGATTTGGAATTGCATCTAACTGCTCAACTGCCTTCTTTTTGGAAGCGTTATTCATGGCTTCGATTTCTTCATACTTGTAGGCTTCAAGTAGTTTCGCAACATCCTTTGTATCTTTGCTCATTGCAGCAATCTCCACATCTGTCTTTGCAGATGCTAACTTAAACAATACCTTCCGCATATCTGCCTGTTTCTGCCTGGTAAATACATCCGGATGCGAGCATACAAGGAAATTGTCAAAAGACAAGCCCAATTCTTCCAAATCAGCTCTAAAGTCTCTCTCCGTCTTAGGCACGCTGTTGATCTCGTATGTATTGGTAAGCGTTATTTTGGAGATACCGTTTGCGTCCGGTTTACTTACCTTACGCTTCTGCATCTTTGCAATGGTGATTTCCTTGCTGTCCACATCCAAAACCGCCGTAACCGTAGGTACACACTCTTCCACATCATCTGGGCGGATATTGGGATTGCTGACCAGCTCATAGTTCTTGTCCGCCAGCAACCAGAACCACGCTGTCGCAATCGTAGTCTTTCCAATCCGGTTCATGCCGCTCACTCTGGTGGACTTACCAAACTCATAGGTTTTATCCTTGGTCCCCTTGAAATTTTCAAGATGTAACGATTTTAAAATCATTTTTCATTCCTCCCATTCTCAAATTCTTTCACCAATCCTACAAAGTATCTTTCATTCTCCCCATAGCCGCTCAAAAGCTCGACCGTTTGCATGTCTGTAGTTGCCTGTTTGCATCCGCGCAATCTAATATTGGTTGTATGCTCACTTGTGATATATCTGTACAATGCGTCTATATGTGTCCTGCACTCGATCAGTTCATCGTACTCATCCCTTGGAATACAGACGTAATCCAAATTTTTCTTTCCCATTTACATTTCCTCCCTGATTGTCGCCACAGAAACCTCGTAAGCCGTTCTTTCTTCGATTTCTGTGTCTGATAATGTTTTCTTGTATACGCGGCTCTGAATTCTTCCTTCCATATAAATGTGCGCTCCGGCTTCAAAGTTACTTACAAATAAAGCATTTCTTCCCCAGCAGACACATGGAATATAATCTGATTTTCCATAGGACCGATTGACTGCCAATAAAACATCTGCAATTTCTCTGCCGAGTGGTGTTTTTCTATAAGTTGGTTTCTTACAAAGATATCCGTTCAAAGCAACTGTGTTTAAATCTCCACCATCGAAATTATCAAAAACTTCTATTTCGTGTACGAAGACATTTAATATCAACTTTCCACCTTCAGCATTGAAAGAGCGGAACTCTCCTGTAATGAATAGCGTTTTTCCCGTATAATCTTTGCCGATATCAATAATTCTGTCAGATATAAGAACTGGGATTTTGTCTTCTACACCACTTAACCTAGATACCGTGATTTCCGATTCATAAAATGATTCTCCGCAAAGTTCGTGGCTGAATGTAAGTGATTTTGTAACTTTTCCCATTATTTCGACCTTGTTATTTTTAAATTTTTCTGTATACATAATTGATTTTCCCTCGTTTGTTCTATATAATATAAATGTTCTTTAGGCATGGTAGAGTTTTTCTCTCTGTGCCTTTATCCTTTTGCATCTACAATCTGAATGTAAACATAATCGCCATATGTGGCTATCCATTCATTGACGCCGTTCTCATTATCCCGATACACATCTATGCTGCGTCCAAGCTGAATTGTGCCTTTTTCTGATTCCGGTACGCTGATTCCGTAACCGGTATCTGTGAATTGAAAGTATCCGATCAAATCTCCTACTTCGCCATCATCTCCAACCGCATACATAATGATCGTTTTGCCAAGCCATTCTTCTTTTCCTGCGACTGATAATCCCTCCACCGGATATTGACCATTCGCACACGGTTGCCCTGTCCATGTATAACAGGTTGCCCGAATCATTGTTGGTTCTCCATACGGATCAATGCTATGTACATCTGCTTTTGCAGAATTTCCACACAATACCGAGAACAGAAACATTAGCAGCATAGTTGCTATAAGTTTCTTCTTTCCTATCTTCACTCTTTCCCTCCGTTTCCCATAAATCCCATTACTTTGATTTCCTCTGGTGGTTCCGCAATCATTCCTGTAATTCTTCCGTCATTCAGCTCAATAGCTAATCCGGCTTTTTTGAGACATTTAATCATTGTGATGTCTGCATCGTTTAAATCCGAACTGTTCATTTACTGCTTACCCTCCTCTTATCTAATCGCCAACGTTATATGTTTCATTTTCAAGTTCCTTATAATGCAAGGAAATAAAATCCGTAAGCAGTGCGATAAATTCAGTGTTTGTTGGTTTTCCTTTTGCCGCTAAGACAGTGTAGCCAAACACATTGTTTATCACATTCATATTTCCTCTTTCCCATGAACTTTCAATCGCATGCCTTATAGCACGTTCTACTCGCATAGTGGTTGTCTCGTACTCTTCTGCAATCTCCGTATACAATCCTTTCACAACGTTGTTGAGTTTTTTTCTGTCCATAAGACATCTTTTGACCGCTGACACAAGATATAAATAACCATTGATGCTATGTTTTACACCAAATTGATTTAACACTGTTTGGATTACCTGTTCGGACGTACTCTGTGCCTTTTCTAAATGTGTATCTACTTTCTTACTTGCATCGCAAATTCCAATGCTTTCTACGGATTGCGTAAATACGTTTACTGCTTCCGTTAATGCCCCGATTGCGTCCTTTAATCTCCGATTTTCCTCTTCAAGCTGTTTAATTTTCTTCTGTTCGCTCATGGCTACTCCTTTCAATAAATTTGTTTACAAAATAAATTTGTCCTTTTCCTGTAACCTTTGTCGTTCTCGTGATTCTTACGCTGCCATCCGGGTTCTGTACGCTACTTTCCTTGACCTCAAACAATCCCTGTTCAACATATCTCTGCATTGGCATATTCCTTGAAGCACCGCTTTTAATAAGGAAATTATTCTCTCTCAGCCACTCAAACAACCGCTTCTGACCTATCTGATAGCCGTTCTGACAAATCAGCTTTGCCAAATCTCCAATGAGGATTGATGTGTGGCTTGTTGATACCGCATCAGCGAAAATCTCTTTTGGTCGCATTTCCTGTATCCTAGAATCCTGTATTGCAATCAGTTTATTCTTTTCATCAATCTTCCTCTGCGCAACCATCAATGCCTTTGAAAGCAATTCATCATCTGATAAGGTTTCCTGCCCAACTATGTAACCGCCATTTTTTCGGATAGACGGAAGAATATCTTCCATAACCCACTTCTCAAATTTTTCTGCGCTTGGAAGTTTCGACTTCATGATAAGCCGGTATAAATCTCCCTCATTTATGTATGACATTGACTGAACCCCACTAGATGTAGGGGTGTCACGTTTCGTTACTCCCTTGCAATGGTCAATAATTGCCTTGCGTGGATTTGAATAACCTAACGCGTTTGCTACATCGTTTGCAACGAAATAAGGATTTCCGTCAATTTCGACGGTTCTGATTTCTCCAAACTCATTATTGCTAAAAATCTGTAAATTGTTCATTCTTCTCCTTTCTGTCTAAGCAGGCAATCAACTTTTACATTCAAGACTTTAGCTACCGCATTAAGCTTATCTACGGTAGGACTAGAATCGTTCCACTTACTGATTGCTCCGTTACTCAATCCTGCTTCTTTCTCGACGGAAGTAACGCTTAGTCCTCTCTTCTTGCAAAGTGCCTTGATTGTGTCGTAAATCAAATTATCATCTCCTTTCTGATTACAGAAAACATTCAGTAAAATACTTGACTTTCTACAGAAAATATTCTAAAATATCAATGTTGTGTAAATAATAATCTTATTATTTTCTGTAAAGTATTTTACCGAAAGTTTTCTGTATCTGTTTTTTATTATACAGAATACTTTCTGTTTGTCAACCCTATTTTACAGAAATATTTCAGTAAAGGTGCTAGAAAATATGAATATGTATGAAAGAATTGAATTTTTAAGACGAAAGGAAGGAATATCACAAGGGAATTTAGAAAAAGAATTAGGATTCTCTAACGGTTCAATCTCGAAATGGAAAACAAGCACACCGAAGCCAGAACGTTTGCAAACGTTGGCTAATCATTTTGGCGTGTCTGTGGATTTTTTAATTGGAAAAGATGACGAAATAGAGTGTAAAGAATGTGGTCAGAAATACAATCCACTTGATGAATTTGACTGCGCAATTCATGAACAGTTGCACAAAAAAATAGTAAAGGCGAAAGAAAAATATAGTTGTTTACTTCCATACAACGAGCTTACAGCTATTCGTTATAATAGTTTAGAAAAAATAAAATCCGGTTCTGACGATATAGCTACAGAATTGGATAAATATTTGAAAGCAGAATTTTCATATCATGTATACACGAATTATGAGGATGATAGAACTTTTGATTTCTTTGCATTTGGAAAAAACAAAGTTATAGAAATGATTAACACCGGCGATATTCCGCAAGGCGAAATCAACAACGTGCTGAAATGGTATGATATAGATAAAAGCTATGTAAATATACGCGGAGCGGTACTCGCCAGAGCAAGCAAAAATCCGCAACTTATGCGTCTACTTTCCCTTGCAGAAAAATTAAACCCAGAAATGCTAAATATACTCGAAATCCAAGCTAAAGCATTATCTGAACAAAATAAAAATGATAAGGAGTAGCTTAATTGCTACTCCTCATTTTCTCAATTACAAACAAGTAAAACCAACGAAGTTTATAATTTTCATTTACACTGGCAAATATTTTTTGCAGTTCTTCCCGATATTCATCGTTTGTCATTTCAATATCATTCGTACTTTCATGCATAATACAATTTTCACTCCTTTCTCTCCCACAAAAGCTATCATCATATTACCACATTTGCGGGAGAATAAAAGAGTTTTTACAAATATTTCCACGTTTGTGGAAACTATTTATATGGGGAATCGAATAAGTCTGTTATTTTAACATCAAGTGCCTTTGCAATATCCTCCATCTGTGTCATTCTTGGTGAACGTTTCCCCATTTCGTAATTATGTAATGCACTATGGCTAATACCCGTTTTCTGTTCCAGTTTCTCTAATCCCCATCTCTTTTTTGTTCTTTGTTCCCAAATCTTAATTTCCATACATCTATATTTTATATCTTCATCATAAAAAATCTACTGGTAATATCTGGAAGTATTGCAATATCCTTATATTTGTGCGATAATTCAACTGTTATATGTGGGGAGCGTGAGTTTTGAAATCTTATAAGTACTCTTCCCCATAAAATTATATTTTAATTTAAAGAAAGGATAATTATTATGGAGAATGAAAAGAAAAAAAGCAAAAAGAAATGGATTATCATAGCCATCATTATCGTACTGGCTATCATTGGAATCGCTTCATGCGGTGGAGATGATGAATCAGGCACCGTTTCAAACAACGAATCTAGCAAAGATTCATCTAACAAGAAATCCGATAATACGGATAAACTCAAGGATTCCGATTTTGAAGTTACCGAATATCGTTACGGCGAAGGAAATGACAACACATATATATTGAAAGTCCAAAACAACTCTAAAAAGACCGTAGATATAGAAGCAGAAGTAACCGCATTGGATGAAAATGGCGAATCCTTATCTGTCGCAAGTAATGACATTTATACATTAGAGCCAGGCAAGGCATCTGTAATGGAGTTCTATTTTAATGACGGAACCCCTGCCAAATTTGAATACAACATTGATTATTCTAAATCATCTTATGAATCAAAAGTATCTAATTTGGATATTTCAGAAACACAGAATAATAAAAATGTTGTTATAAAATGTACTAACACATCAGATGATCCTGTCGAATTCCCGCAAGTTTCGATTTTATTCTTTAAAGGTGATACACTTGTAGAATATGATATGGGATATCTCCTTCCCGATTCTGATGATGAATTGAAACCGGGAAAATCAAAATCTATTGAACTTGAATGTTACGAAGATTTTGACAGATATGAAACTTTCTATACTGCACGTTAGACATAAACCCTTTATGACTTACATTTAAAGGACCGCGTTTTTGCGGTCCTTTCTGTTGTTGCTTAGTACCCTAAGCTCGCCCATGTTTTCGGTCCGCAGACTCCATCCACTTTTAATCCTTTATAAGAC
>OLQC01000012.1_pt1 | contig 250107 bp, 210 predicted proteins | sample 1672471 | NCBI WGS metagenome assembly OLQC01 (sample SAMEA3136689, study PRJEB25190) | human gut metagenome | biome: human gut; feature: human-associated habitat; material: faeces | place: Austria | collected 2013 | reverse complement strand
AGTACTGCGGTGCAGTCCGTGGGAGGATAGGCCGTTCCGCTCATGCAGGGCGTTTGACCCAAGCAAATCTGAGATGTATCTCGGTGGTTAAAAATTATCTTGAAATTCTGCATAGAATCTGGGATAATCTTTGATCGTGACATATGGGAGATTGGCGCAGCGGGAGCGCAGTTGCCTTACAAGCAAACGGTCACAGGTTCAAATCCTGTATCTCCCACCATTAATTACATGCCACGCTTTTGCGTGGCATTTTTATATCGGGCGTTTAGCTCAGCGGGAGAGCACTTCCTTCACACGGAAGGGGTCATCGGTTCAATCCCGGTAACGCCCACCATAGAATTGATAGCCGAGGTTATTTGCCTCGGCTTTTTTTATTGCATGGTAATCGCAGACGAAGACTCGGACGGTGTGGTGACCTATTACGCCTTCTGCTCTATGGGCCAGCCTGCCGCTGAGAACTCCGCCAACAACGAGGATGACGCAGACTAGGAAGCTGCTGACGATGGTGCCGACGAGTCGAACATCGCCTCCTCACAGACTGGTGGGGCAATGAGCCATGCCGCGATGGCCCGCATTGGCAGTATTGCGGGCATCTTGGCTGCCGCCACTTCGCATCCGTCGCACAACTAATTATTTCTTGCGCTGTCTTTTTACATTAAACGTGCTAATAGTTAAACGGACCGGGTTTTCCCGGTCCGTTATCCAAATTTATCTAGTTAAGTGTTGCTATACCGCTTAGACGAGCCTGCATAGCTCTTTGTATAGTTCCCTGATGCTGAAGCGCTCTTCTTGGTTCGCCTTGATTCCTTGATCAGCAAGCTTCAGCAATTTGCTTACAGGAACGTTTGGGACTATTTTCGGCTCTTCTTTCATTTTAACCAAGTAAGGCGAATCATTGATCCTCGAAGCAAGTTGGTACGGGGTTTCTAGTGTGAGCAGCAAATGCATTATGCTGCAGAGAGCATAGGTATCGATCGTCTCTGAATGTCGAAGTTCTTCAATGCCCTCTACATCGCGGGTGAGCATTTCAGGTGGGGCATACTCAATTGTTCCGTAACGCCAGATGCCATATTGAGTGGTAGTAAACGGGGAATCTGTTTCAATGTACGAAGCGCTTCCCAGGTCAACGAGACATATATCAAAGCAGCAGGAGTTTACTTGTTGCCGAAGGCTTGCTCTTTCTGTTTTGATAATGATATTGCGCGGTGATAGATCGCGGTGCACGAAGGCGCCCTCAAGCGATTGTGCATTGAGGAGTATTTTCAGGACCGCTTTGGCGATTGCGGCAACCGTAATGGGCTTGATCCCAATGCACGCACCAAGGTCTACATGGGGAAGTAAGTCTATTGCTGCTGCCAGCGTGACCCCTTCAACATACTCCCTGACGATAATTGGCTTGCCCTTGGCGTTCCCTAGCCCAAGCATGCGGGGAAAACCCTTTAAATGTGAAACCGCCAATGAACTGCGAAATTCTTCCATAGTAAGCAGTGTTTGAACCTCTTCGTATCTTTGCAGCGCTTCTTGAGAGGTTTCCTTGTATTCCATTTCCTTAATGCCGTCTTCGTAGAACAAAGGGGATTTCAGCGCGACGCATTCATTGAGCGTGTTGTAGGCTTTGCGCAAAATCATGTTGCTGGGATATGAGGCTTTATTTTCCAGGAAGAATGTCAGAAAACGACGACTCGTTTCTTCCTTTGTGCAGTTTGGGTCCAGGAAAGCTGGCGTAAAGGAGTCCAGGGAGAGAATAGATACTCGTTGTTCTAATTGGTTATTGAACCCGAAGCATGGGTCAACTGAATCCAAAACTGCCCTTCTTTCATACAGTGTGATTGATCAATACTGCAATCTGATGAGTCTTGAATGTTGCGCAACAAGGTAATGGGCCCATGTAGCCAGTTAACTATTAATCGGAAATTTTCAGAACAAGAAACCTTGTTGTTTTGCCTAGACAGAGTGTGTCACCATGGCTGATTTTGACGGGGGGGGGTCCTTTTTATTAGCGGATCCTTGCGGTTCTATCTCAGTGATAGATTTATCGGCTCCTGAAATTAGAGTAGTGCCGTTTGTCGATCCTAGCCCCTGAGCGTACCAGGCACTTCCGTCTTCAAAAATGCGAAGATGTTTTCTGGAAACATCAATATCGACATCATTGATGCTGTTGCTACCTGTTGCCAAGAGCCCGATAGTGGTTCCTTCCTCGGAGGTAGAGAGAGGGTATATAGGAGAGCACGCAACCTCGTTATCGATTCTGATTAGCCCAAGTTTTATGGGTCTGTCGGCGGATTTGGTTGTGTGCTTTGGTTGCGCTAGTGTTGGCTGAAGCGTTGAAAATGTGAATGAAAGCTTCTTCTCCATGAAACTGTGCGTTGTTCTTGCCGCAATTTCGGGATCTGCGAGGCATCCCGTAGTCAGAAACATCATCACCAAAAGCACGGCCTTATCGGATGTTTCCGACATAGGTGATGCGTTGATTCTGCGAATAGCGTTGGCATACAGATTTCCATCAAGGGAATAGTGCCTGAGAAGAGCTCCCATTTCCTTTGCCGCTACACCACCGTAGTGTTCTATAACCTCGTGGTACGCACAGGGTTTGGCTAAATTGGAAACGATTTTGCTTGTTATTATTTGGGCGCTTTGATGAAAGTCGCCAAAAAACTCAGGATGTACCTGGCTTGGGGTTGCGTGGACGATCTGCCTTGATAAAAAAGTTCTTTCATTAATTCGATCGCGGGGCGCACCGTTGCCACACAGAATTCGATCGGTAAGGAGCTCGCTTGCAGCTTCTTTATTGGTGATGCCGCCAAAGCTGCGTAGATCAGAATACATATAGGAGCTCGGCGTGTGCATCTATATCCTTGTCCGGAGCGCAATTTCGCTGCAAGTTAAAACGATAAAAACGGTTACTATCTGCGTGTAATTTATATTCTAGCTCAGAAATACGAGGTCAATGCCATTATCTCTGAATAGTTTTAACGGGTAAACCTCTCAGTTGCGCATGTTGTGCACAAAGCAAATCGGTAACTAATGTTGCGCAACGGATTCTTTTCAAACTGCCTTTAAATAGCGAATGCATAAAAAGGATAACTAGTCTGACGCGTAAAGACGCGGGCTAATGCAGTGAGAAAAGGAGAATAAATGAAGGATTTGCGTTCTAAGAAAGCAATTGCGGCAAGCCTGAGCTTGACGCTTGCTCTTGGTAGCGTGCCTGCAGTAGCATTGGCCGATGACGCCGATGAGAATAGCGAGGGAGCTACTTCTGAGCAGTCTACCCAGGCCGAGCTTTCGTTTTCGGCAAATGGTGGACAGTTCACCGATGGCAGCACTGGAGTAACCATTAAGGCAAACGAGGACGGAAGCATCAATGCTCCTACGCCTACTCGTGCGGGCTTTACTTTCAAGGGTTGGTACTCTCAGTCCGACATGGATGGCATTCCTGAGAATTATCAGCAGTATTACAAGCTCGATCCTTCTTCCGCCAAGGCAGGCAGCTGGTTTGCTGCATGGGAAAAGAACGCAGAGGTTCAGGCTCAGAGTGTTGAGGTTGTAAGCTTCTTCCAGGGCGGCGAACGTGATGGCTCCAGCGTAACCACCACGATTGACGTTACCGCAGACAGCAGCGTTGCAGATTGCGTTAAGAGCTTCGAAGGGTATACCCCCACGAAGGTTGTTTCAGGCGTAGCGACCAGCGAACAAGAAGTGAACATGGCCTCCTCCCTGGAGGGCATCAGCACGCTTTATGTGTACTACAAGGCCGACGAGCAGAAAACGGAACAGAACCAGATCAACGTTTTGTATGCTGCTAACGGCGGCCAGTTCGTAGACGGCAACGAAACCATGCAAGGCGTTGCCGACGCTGATGGCAAGCTCCGTCAGCCTCCTACGCCCACCCGCGATGGCTACACCTTCGCTGGTTGGTACTGGCATGCGGATTACTCCGGCTACACCGACGAGCAGAAGGCTGCCGACAAGGTCGATTTCGACCAGGCGGTTACTGGTCAGACCGTTACGATGTTCGCTCAGTGGACTAAGGATGAAGTGCAGAACGAGACCGACGTTCTGTATGTTGCCAATGGCGGCAAGTTCTTTGACGGTCAAGAAGTTCAGCAGGGCCTCACCGACTCCGACGGCATGATGCGCCAGCCCATGATTCCCACCCGTGATGGCTACACCTTCGCCGGCTGGTATTGGGTTTCCGACTTGAGCGTCCTCACCGAAGAGCAGAAAGAGCAGAACAAGGTCGATTTCGGCCAGCCGGTTACCAAGCCTCATGTAACGATGTATGCCCAGTGGGTGAAGAACCAGGACGAAATCAACGTCCTGTACGCTGCTAACGGCGGCCAGTTCGCCACCGGCGAGACCTTCCAGCAGGGCGTCACCGACTCCGACGGCATGATGCGCCAGCCCGCAGAGCCCACCCGCGAGGGCTACACCTTCGCCGGCTGGTACTGGGTCTCCGACCTCTCCGGCTACACCGACGAGCAGAAGGACCTGAACAAGGTCGACTTCTCCCAGTCCGTTGCCGGCAAGGAGCACGTGACCGTGTTCGCCCAGTGGACCAAGAACCAGGAGCAGAACGACCATGCCGTGATGTACGTCGCTAACGGCGGCCAGTTCGCCACCGGCGAGACCTTCCAGCAGGGCGTCACCGACTCCGACGGCGTCATGCGCCAGCCCGCAGCCCCCACCCGCGAGGGCTACACCTTCGACGGCTGGTACTGGCACGCTGACTACTCCGGCTACACCGACGAGCAGAAGGCCGCCGACAAGGTGGACTTCTCCCAGCCCGTGCAGTCCGACGTGAACATCTACGCCCAGTGGACCAAGAACGCCGATGCTCAGGCCGAGCAGATTACCGTTAAGTTTGTTGACAACTTCAACGAGACTGAATCTTCCACCGAGGTCAAGAAGGGCGAGACCGTTGCCCAGCCTGCCGACCCCACCTATGACGGCTGGACCTTCGAGGGTTGGTCTTCCACCCTCAAGGACGATGAGGGCAACTGGGAGTACACCCCCGTTGACTTCAGCAAGGCAGTTGAGGATGAAGACCAGGACGGTGTGGTAACCTATTACGCCTTCTACTCCGAGAACCAGGCTGCCGCCGATGACACCGCCAACGGCGAGGAGGCCGCTGGTGATGATGCCGACGCAACTGGTGATGACGCCGACGAGTCGAGCATCGCACCTCAGACCGGTGACGCCACCAACGTTGCCGCAGTTGCTGGTATTGGCGGCATCGCGGGCCTTCTTGCAGCAGCCGCTGCATTGCTTCGCCGCCGTCGCAGCAACTAGCTAATGCATACGCTGTCCGTTTGAGGCAGAGGTACTAGCAGGCGAATGGACTGGGTTATTCCCGGTCCATTCGTTTTTTAGTGGGAAAATGAAGCAAACCCGTATTTGAGCTTGCGTTTGACTGCATCGCGCGTGAAGGGAGTTGCCATGACTTTTGTCCTCGGGCTGGCTCAGTGCCGTCATCCTGAAGAAGGCGGTACGGAAGCTGTTTTGGAAATGGCCGAACAATGGTGTGCCGAAGCTTCTCTTCGTGGGGTGGATATCTTGGTGTTCCCCGAGTCGCTTATGACTCGCTATGAACTGGATAAACGGTCGTTCGCTTCTGAGGCTGAGTCAATTGATGGGCCGTTTTGCTGTGGAATGAATGCGCTTGCGGCGCGCTATGGCCTTTGGCTTGTATACACCGTGAATGAGCGAAACGATGAGGGGAATCCCTTTAATACGGCTGTTATTACGGGAAGCGACGGGGTAAAGCACGGGGTTTACCGCAAAGTGCATTTGTTCGATACCGATTTCACTAAGGAATCTGATCGTATGGCGGCGGGCTCTGCGTTGTTCGAGCCCATTGATACTCCCTTTGGGCGCATCGGTCTTTCGATTTGCTATGATTTGCGTTTTCCGGAAGTGGCGCGCTTTGCGGCAACGCATGGGTGCCAGCTGTTAATCAATCCTGCTGCCTGGGTGGATGGCCGCTTGAAGGCGGAGCAATGGCGTACGCTTCTTTCGGCGCGCGCCATTGAGAACGAGATCTTCGTTGCGGGCTTAAGTCGCGTTGACAAAGGCTACATCGGGCAAAGTGCCGTGTTTGGGCCTGATGGTGTGATGCTGGCCAGTGGCAGCGTTCGCGAAGAGCTGGTTGCTGCCCGCATAGACCTTTCGGCGATTGACGGAGTTCGCGCAGCCATGCCCGTTCTTGAGCATCGTAGGCCGGAGCTTTATTAGTGGGGTATGGGGGCAGACGCCGTTTTCCCACTAGGCAGGGCTGGGGAGGCCGCCCAGCAACTCCATGCGATTAGTGCGGGTGGCGCCTCAAAGCTAAAGTGGGAAACGGTACCTGTCCCTATATTCCTACTTTGCCGTTTCAACAATCAGGGCAGATCGTTCGACTTTTCGTTGCATAGTGTGGAATCGGCGTGTATGGCGCTTTCTTCGCGGATTCGTGGCCGAGATCTGTGGTGATGCGGCATAAAATCACAATGTTTACTAAATAAAACATACGGGAGTCAATAGGCTCTCTTTGGCACTCGCCCGAAACCTACCTCAACTGCACTATTAAGGGAGTTGCTGTGCTTAGCCGCTTTAGCGTAAAGAAGCCATATATCGTTACGGTTGCGGTGATCATCATCCTGATTTTGGGTGGTGTTTCGCTCACCAAAATGAAGACCGATTTGCTGCCCGATATGGATTTGCCCTATCTGGCGGTTATTACCACCGACCCTGGCGCTAGCGCTGAAAAGGTGGAATCCGAAGTTACCGATGTATTGGAAGGCTCGCTTTCGAAGGTAAGCGGTGTTTCCTCCGTCCAAAGCCAAAGTGCTGATAACTATTCCATGATATTCCTCGAGTTCGAGGACGGAAGCGATATGGATTCCGCCATGGTGAAGGCCTCGTCTGCGGTAAACGAGGTTTCTTCCCAGCTTCCTGAAACCGCTGGCAGCCCTAACTACATGGAAATCAGCATGGATATGATGGCAACCTTGTATGTTGCCGCATCCTACGACGACCATGATATTTTCGACACCACTTCGTTGGTGAAAGACAAAGCTGTTCCTGAATTGGAGCGCATTGACGGCGTTGCCGACGTTTCTACGGTTGGGGCGGCGGAAAAATCGGTAGAAGTGCGCCTTTCCGACAGCAAGATTGAAGACATCAACAACAAGCTGCTGGCCAGCGTCAATTCCCAACTCTACGATGCCAAGAAAAGCATCGATGAAGGTGAGGCGAAGCTGGCTGAAGCGGAGAGCCAGCTAAACGGCCAGAAAGAAACGCTCGAGCAGAAGCAGCAGGAAACAAGCGATCAGCTTGGTCAGGCAAGCTCTGGCTTAACGCTGGCAATTTCCGGAAAAACCAGCGAGATCACTTCGCTGCAGGCGGAGATCGGAGCGCTGAAGGCCGTCGATCCTAGCGGCGCAAACCCCCAGGTTCAGGCGCAAATCGGGCAGCTTGTGCAGAAGGCGCAAACGGTAACGGGAGAACTTGAAGCCTACCAAAAGCAGCTTGCCGAAGTGCAGTCGGGCTCTATTACCGCAGCAACGCAGTTCGGCAGCGCCAGCGCTCAGCTTGCCAGCGCCCAACAGACCATCGATTCCAACAAACAACAGCTGGCGGATGCCCGTTCTCAGTATGAAAGCTCGCGTGAAGAGGCTCTTTCCAAGGCGAATGTCGACGCCTTGGTGGACAAGGAAGCGCTAGCAGGCATTATTAAGGCCCAAGATTTTTCGATGCCGGCTGGCTATCTTGATAGCGGCTCAGACGATCAGTGGCTGTTGCGTGTGGGCGACAACATCTCTTCCATTTCCGACCTGCGCTCGCTTTTGCTTGCCGACATCGATGGCGTGGGTGAAATCCGCCTTGCCGATGTTGCCGACATCACCGAAGTTGACAATGTCGGAGATCAGTACATGCGTATCAACGCCAAAGATGGCGTATTGCTTTCGGTGTTCAAGAATTCCACTGCTTCTACGAGCGAAGTCTCTGCAGATGCCCGAGCAGCGCTTACCAAAATTGAGCAGGCCAATCCCGGCTTGCATCTAACCGTGGTGAGCGACCAGGGGTCTTTCATTGCGCTGTACATCAACTCTATTTTGCGGTCGCTGCTTTTGGGCGCGCTTCTTGCCGTGGTGGTGCTCATCGTTTTCCTTCGCGATTGGCGCCCCACGCTCATCATGGCTTTCAGCATTCCCTTCTCAGTGCTCTGCGCCTTGGTGGTGATGTACTTCTCGGGCATCTCGCTGAACATTATGTCGCTTGGCGGTATTTCCATCGCTATTGGCATGCTGGTAGATAATTCGATTGTTGTGCTGGAGAATATCTATCGCCTGCGCAGCCGCGGCATTCCGCCTGCTCGCGCAGCCGTTCAGGGTGCGAAGCAGATCTCGGGCGCGGTAATTGCTTCCACGCTCACCACCATTTGCGTATTCTTGCCCATCGTGTTTACTACGGGCATGGTGAACCAGCTGATGCTGCCCTTCGCGCTGACCATTGCCTACGTGCTCACCGCGTCGCTGCTTATCGCGTTGACCATGGTTCCCGCTGCCTCTTCGTTCCTGTTCAAGAACTATATTCCTCGCCGCAACAACTGGTTTGAGGCGCTGCAGACGAAATATGCTCATTCGCTGGCATTCTTCTTGCGTCATAAGGCGTTGCCTCTTGTGGTGTCGGTAGTGCTTTTGGTTGTTGCAGTGGTTGGTGTGGCGAACATGGGTATCACTATGATCCCCACCATGACCTCGAAAACGGCAACGGTGACAGTGACCATGCCTGAAGATACCGACAAGGAGACGGCGTACGCTACGGCGGATAAGGTTATGGACGAAGCCATGGGCATCGACGGAGTGGAATTCGTTGGCGCTATGGACGGAACGTCTTCGACCTCGATGGTTGCGAGCGATATTTCCAGCAGTAGCAGCAGCGACAAGTTCCACCAGGTGTTCACGTTCTACGTACAGACCGACAGTTCAGTGACCACCGAAGGCCAGGTGCTTTCGATTTTGGATCAGCTGCAGCAGCGTACTTCTGGCCTGAACTGCGAAGTGATTACCGACGCTTCTTCTTCCGAGGCGATGAGCTCTATGACTGGCAGTGGGCTTTCGCTGAGGATTCAAGGTCCCGATCAGGACGAGCTGGTGCGTATCAGCGAAGATGTGATGGGGATCGTTGGCCAGGTGGAGGGCTATACCGAAATCGAAAACGGCATGGAAGATGCTGCGACCGAGCTTCACCTGGTTGTCGATCGCGACAAGCTTACCAAGGACGGCTATACGGTTGCTCAGTTGTATAGCGATTTGGCGAAAAAGCTTTCCGAAAGCGCCGATGCGCCTTCCATGACGCTCGATGGCAGCAAGATGAATGTGTCTGTAGTGGATAAGACAAACCCTGTTACGGCAGACAATCTTCTTGATACCGAGATTGAGATAACCAATCAGCAGACGGGCGATACCGCCACGCACAAGCTTCGCGAGTTCGCTACGGTTGAGCAGGGAGTTGCCTCTCCCACGATGATTCATGTGAACTCAACCCGTGCTATTACGGTGACGGCCGATGTCGAAGATGGTTACAACAATGCTTTGCTTGCGCGCGATCTGCAGACCAAGCTCAAGGATTATCAGCTGCCCGAGGGCTACACCATTCAAACCAGTGGCGAACTGGAAAACATCAACACAATGCTTTCTCAAATGATGCTTCTTCTGATTTTGGGCTTTGTGCTGATTTACCTTGTCATGGTGGCGCAGTTCCAGAGCCTGCTTTCTCCTTTCATCGTGATCTTGACTGTTCCCCTTGCCTTTACCGGCGGTTTGTTCGGTTTGGTGGCAGCTGGCGAACAGCTGAGCATGCTTTCGCTGCTGGGCTTCGCGGTGCTTATGGGCACGGTGGTGAATAACGGCATCGTGTTCGTTGACTATGTGAACCAGCTGCGCCGTGGTGGCCTGTCGAAGCACGATGCCCTGGTGGCTGCGGGACGTACCCGCATGCGCCCCATCATGATGACGGCAATTACCACCATCTTCGCTATGTTGCCGATGGTGTTCAGCGATGCGGTGGGATCGTCGATGCAGCGCGGCATGGCGGTTGTGGTTGTGGGCGGCTTGCTGTACGCCACGTTCATGACGCTGTATGTGGTGCCGGTTATGTACGACATCCTGTATCGTCGCGTTCCTCGCGAGGTTGATTTGGGCGATGAGTCTATCGACGACGATCCAGGCGATGCTCAAGCATATTTGGAGGCAATGCAGAACGCCCGTGCTTTAGCTGGAGTTAAGCCAAGAGTGGCCAATGCAGGTTCGGGAGGGAGTGCCGGAACAGCTTCGTGACAGGCATGGCTTTCGCAGAGGCAACCATTCACAATCCCCTCATCATTTGGGGTTTCTTTGGGGAAGAAGGAATGAACGTGTTACAGCATTGTGGCGTTTTTGTTTGGGTATCCTGCTAGAATAAAGAAAGATAATAAGCGAGGCGCAGGGGCGCTTCGATACTGGGGCCTTTGCCGTATGGCGAAGGAGAAAGAGGGGCGAGAGCTATGAAGCAGTACAGGCGCGTATTTGCAGCACTCGATGGCGGCAGCACTCAGCAGGAAGTAGCCGAGCGCGCAATTCAGATTGCGAAGCTCAACCATGCAGAATTGATGTTCGGCCATGTAGTAGATTCGGTTCCTGATTCTTTGACGGGCACCGACTACAAAGAGCTTGCTGAAACGGTTCGCAACCGCTTGGTCGATTCCCTGGGCGATACGTTGAAGGCAGCCGAGGAAGATCCGGACATTCCTTCCGTAGAGGTTGTTGTTAAGGTTGGTCGTATTCAGGAAACCATTCACAACCTGATGATCAAGCCGTTTGAGCCCGAGCTGGTTATCTGTGGTGAGCGCGGTCTTTCGAACATCACCTACGTATTCGTTGGCAGCGTTTCCACCTATCTGATCAGGAACCTTCGCTGCGACGTTCTTGTTGTAAAGCAGGATTAGTCGGTTGCGCTGATCTACGATCAGCGCAACATGCTCCTGAGACGCGACGATGCTGCGCGGGATTCTGGCGGCACAGGGAAATTTCAAAGCCCATAGGGCGGCGCAAAGGCCAGCCCTATGGGCTTTTCAATCTCCCCGCACTCGCCAGAATCTTACTCGCTGACTCTACTAGTGCATACCCCAAAGTTCGTTAACGTCCTTGTGGGCGTTTTTTATTGGGCCTGAGTTTCGATAGTAGGGCAGCATCGTCTAGAATAAGAAGTGGTGCGCCCGTGCGGTGCATTCTAAGCATACTAGAGTGGCCGGCAGCTTGCTGGCTGAAACGTTACACAAAGAAAGGCATGGCATGCAGCGCAACCATTACGATTTCCTTATCGTTGGCGCTGGCATCACGAGCGCCGTTTTTGCTCATGAAGCCGCCAAGATCGGCAAGACCTGCTTGGTCATCGACCGCCGCGATCACATTGCAGGCAACATCTACACGGAAGAAATCGATGGCATCAACGTGCATAAGTACGGTGCCCATATCTTCCATACGTCGCTTCGTCCCGTTTGGGATTACGTAAATCAGTTCGCCGAGTTCAACAACTATGTGAACTGCCCTGTTGCCAGCTACAAGGACGAGCTGTACAACTTGCCGTTCAATATGAACACCTTCTCGAAGATGTGGGGAATCAAGACTCCCGCTGAAGCGAAGGAAATCATTGAGCGCCAGAAGCAGGAAGCAGCCGAGCAGATTGGCGAAGGCGAGCCCTCTAATCTTGAGGAACAGGCGCTTTCGCTTATCGGCAAGGATGTATTCGAGAAGCTGATCAAGGGCTACACCGAAAAGCAGTGGGGCAAGAGCTGCACCGAGCTGCCCGCTTCCATCATCAAGCGTCTGCCCGTTCGCTTCATTTATGACAACAATTATTTCAACGACCGTTGGCAGGGCATCCCCATGGGCGGCTACACTGCTATGGTTGAGCGCATGTTCGGCGATACGGAAATTTTGCTGAATACCGAATATCGTGAGTTCGTTGCTGAAAACGAAGGTATTGCCGACCGCGTTATCTACTGTGGCACCATCGATGCTTACTTTGATTATCAGCTTGGCGCGCTGGAGTATCGTTCTTTGCGCTTCGAGTCCGAGCGTATTGAATGCGAGAATTGGCAGGGCAACGCGGTGGTTAACTACACCGAGCGCGAGGTGCCCTTCACGCGCATTATCGAGCACAAGCACTTCGAGTACGGCACTCAGCCAACCACCATCATTACGCGCGAGTATCCCGCAAACTGGGAGCGCGGCGATGAGCCGTACTATCCTCTGAACGACGATCGCAACAGCGCCCTGTACGAGCAGTACGTTGAGCTTGCCAAGCAGGAAGGCAACGTGGTATTCGCTGGCCGTTTGGGTGGATACAAGTACTACGATATGGACAAGGCCATCGACGCGGCATTTGATTTGGTGGATGCTGAACTTGGCGTTGACCTGAGAAAATAGGATTGATCTCCATTTTCTTGCATTGATATGTTGCGAGCCTGGTATGGTTGCCGGAAAGGGCAGCTGGCCAGGCTCGCTGTGATTTGTGCCTAGCGAGAACGTTGGCGCCGCTGTGTTGGGCACGCCGTTCGGTTGAAAGGAAAACGTATGAGACTGATAGGGATACTTGCCGCCGCTGCTTTGGCGTGCACGTTGGCGGGTTGCGCAGCTCCGCAGCAACAGCCCGACCACTCTCAGCTCAAGGTGAATGATGCGGGCGTTTCTTCGGATGGCGGTGCCCAAAGTGGCGAAGGAGCCGAAGGGGGCGTTTCTTCTGCGGAGGAAGCTAAGCCGACGGCAAGTGAGTTGCGCGCGAAGCTGGATATAACGGAAGACTATCGTCCCGACTTCAACCACGGCGAAAAAGGGGCCAGCTATCAGAAGTACATCGTGCTACATGACACCGAAGTGGATAGCAGCGCGGCTTCTATCGTTAATTCATGGGAGAGCAGTGGCAACAAAGTGGCCTCGCAGTTCATCGTGAATAAAGACGGATCTATCGTGCAATGTGTGCCGATGGATGCCATTGCCCATCATGCCGGCTATGGCGACGCAGGTCACAACAGCGAGTATGGCGTGCCGGAAGATGGACGCGACGACAAAAAGGGGACCACCAAAGCTCCTTCGAAGAGTATTACCGATTACGGTATGAATTCGTATTCTATTGGCATCGAAATAGTGCATGTGGGCGGGCAGGGCGCCTATCCCGAAGCGCAGCTTGAAGCGATTGACGGGCTTATTGCCTACATCGATGCGTATTACGGCAGCGAAAGCACCATCATCGACCACAAAATGTGGCGTTCTGGTAATTCCGACACCTCGGCTGAATTCGCAACGTATCTGGCCAATTACCGCGATCATCGTACGCATAACTAACCGAATGGGAAAATAGGGACAGGTGCCAGATTCCCACCTGTGCCCATTTTCCGTGCGTCGTTTCTTTCAACGTAAAAAGCGAGTAAACTAATATGGCTTATGGCTATGCGCTTCGACTGCTGCTCTGAGGGGTATCGGGCGGTATGCGCCGTAGGTGCATAGTCGGCAATTGATACATTTCGCGCTTTTGCGCTTGCTGTTTGCTTGTTTGAAAGGGAGCCCAATGGCAGACAAGGTCGCAGTACTCATACCCTGCTACAACGAAGCCGTGACCATCGGCAAGGTGGTGGACGACTTCAAGCGCGTCCTGCCCGACGCCGACATCTACGTTTACGACAACAACTCCAAGGACGGCACGGCCGACATCGCCCGCGAGCACGGGGCCATCGTGAAGTTCGAGGGGCGCCAGGGCAAGGGCAACGTCGTCCGCTCCATGTTCCGCGACATCGACGCCGACTACTACCTGATGGTCGACGGCGACGACACCTACCCCGCCGAGGCGGCGCCGGCGCTCCTGGAGCCGCTGCGCGCCGACCGCGCCGACATGACGGTGGGCGACCGCCTGTCCAACGGCTCCTACGGCGAGGAGAACGACCGCGCGTTCCACGGCTTCGGCAACGACCTGGTGCGCTGGCTGATCAAGAAGATCTACGGCTTCGCCTTCGACGACGTCATGACGGGCTACCGCGCGTTCAACCGCGTGTTCGTGAAGACCATGCCGGTGCTCTCCGAGGGCTTCCAGATCGAGACGGAGATCTCCATCCACGCGGTGGACAAGCGCTGGCGCATCGAGGACGTGCCGATCGACTACCGCGACCGCCCCGAGGGCAGCTACTCGAAGCTGTCCACCTTCGGCGACGGCGCGAAGGTGCTGCGCGCCATCACGAGCCTGTTCAAGGACTACCGTCCGCTGGCGTTCTTCGGCTGGCTGGCCCTGATCCTGCTGGTGCTGGCCGTGGTGGCGGGCATCCCTGTCGTCGCCGAGTACGCGGCCACCGGCCTGGTGCCCCGCATCCCCACGATGCTGGGCAGCCTGGCGCTCGCCGGCTGCGGTGCCCTCTCCTTCGTGACGGGCCTGATCCTGGACACGGTTGCCAAGAGCCACCGCCGCCAGTGGGAGATCGACGTGTACAAGGCGATGAACGGCTTTTACCGCGAGTAGCCGCAGGGGCTTTGCCCCAGGCTTTTGTAGAATGAAAAGAGTAGTTTCACTAGAGAAGGAGTGCGCTCATGGAGGCATATAAGAAAGAATTCATCGAGTTCATGGTGGAAAGCCATGTGCTCAAGTTCGGCGAATTCACGCTTAAGAGCGGGCGCAAATCTCCCTTCTTCATGAATGCCGGCGCCTACGTTACGGGTGGTCAGTTGAAGCGCCTGGGCGAATACTACGCTCGCGCTATTCATGACAACTTCGGCCTGGATTTCGATATGGTATTCGGCCCTGCCTACAAGGGCATTCCGCTGGCTGTTGTTACCGCCATCGCCTTGGAGGAGCTGTACGGCAAGGAGGTTAAGTACTGCTGCAACCGCAAGGAAGTGAAGGACCACGGCGCCGATGCCGGCAACCTGTTGGGTGCCGAGCTTCACGATGGCGACCGCGTGATCATGGTTGAAGACGTTACCACGTCGGGCAAGTCCATCGACGAGACGTATCCCGTCTTGAAGGGCGCTGCCGATGTTGAGGTTAAGGGTCTGATTGTCTCCCTGAACCGTATGGAAGTTGGCAAGGGCGGCGTGAAGACTGCGCAGAAGGAAGTCCAGGAAAAGTATGGCTTCCCTGTAGCTTCCATCGTAAGCATGGCTGAAGTTACCGAGCTTCTGTACAACCACGAAGTTCAGGGCGAAGTGGTGATCGACGATACGTTGAAGGCTGCACTCGATGCTTATTACGAGCAGTATGGTGCCAAGGAAGCGTAGATTTCAGCCGAATTGGTTTTTCTTGAGGCGTCCGCATGGCGGGCGCCTTTCTTGTTTCTGATTTTGGATTGCTGGTCATGATGCTCCGCGCATTTTCGCGGGATTTGCCCTGTTGCAGCGATCGGACCCATTGTAAAAAACAAAAAACTCGGTATCTTTGCAACTTTTTTGCGATTAGGGGCTCTTCTCGGTTTCTTCAGGCTTGAAATATGCCATTTTTGCTGCGTTTTTGTGCCGCGATTCGCGATTGGGAGCTCGCAACAATTGCCAATCGCAAAAAAGTTGCAATTCGGACCGATTTTTTGTTTCTGGGTTCCTGGGAGGGCCCCCCGAGGCAGTGCTGGGATGTTATGGGCTCGATGCGGAACGGGGGTTGAACCTGATACGGCGTTGGGTCGTTGTGGGCCCGATGCGGAGCGGGGGGTGGATCTGGCGCGGGGCAGGGTTGACTCGATGCAGCGCCAGGGTATTGCTTGGCCGCGGCGCTTGGGTGCTGTCCGGGTACCGCGCCAAGGTGTTGCCCAGGTGCGGCATCGTGATGTTGCCCCACTGCCGCGCTAGGGAACTGTTTGGGCGTGGCGTCGTGATGTGGCCCGAGCGCGGCGTTGCGAAACACGGGCGGTGCCGCGGGTTTGGGCGCTTGCTCGTGTATCGTGTCGTGTTATTGCTTTCTCTTAAAATAAGTAACGCCACGTTACTAAAGTTGGTTTTCCGCTACAATGAGCGCAGAGAATTTGCAGAAGAACAGGCAAGGAGCCCCCCTATGAGCAATCTTTTGGATACCCCTAAGTTGGGTTTTGGCTGCATGCGTTTGCCCCTTACTGACCCCAAAGATCAGAAGAGCATCGACATCGAGCACTTGAAGAAGATGGTCGATGCGTTCATAGAGGCTGGCGGCACGTACTTTGATACTGCCTATGTCTACCACGAAGGCGAATCAGAAGTTGCTATGCGCAAGGCGCTGGTGGAGCGCTATCCGCGCGATTCGTTCACCATTGCAACCAAGTGCTTGGCTGGGGCTCAGCCTACCGCAGAAGACGCTAAAGCATGTTTGGATACTTCGTTGGAGCGTCTGGGCACCGACTACATCGATTTCTACCTGCTGCATAACATGGGCGGTGCGCGCACGGCGAAATTCGATGAGTACGGAATGTGGGAATGGGCCGCGCAGAAGAAAGCCGAAGGTGTCATCAAGCACTTGGGTTTCTCGATGCATGACAACGCCGAAACGTTGGACAAGTTGCTCGCCGATCATCCCGATATGGATTTTGTCCAGTTGCAGGTGAATTACCTTGACTGGGAAGACCCTGTGGTGGAATCGCGCAAATGCATGGAAGTTGCGCAAAAACATGGTGTGCCCGTGGTGATTATGGAGCCCGCCCGCGGAGGTCGCTTGGCGGACTTGCCGGAACGCGGTGCAAGTGTGCTGAAAGCGGCCGACCCCGACAAGAGCGTGGTTTCGTGGGCCTATCGATTCTGCTACAACCTGCCCAACGTTATAAGTGTGCTCTCGGGCGTATCGACGTTGGAGCAGATTCAGGAAAACGTGCGCGAATGGAAGGCGAACGAACCCTTATCCGCCTTCGAAGAAAAGGCGCTGGGCGATGCGGTTGATGCTCTGAAGAGCGTGGGGTTGATCCCTTGCACCAACTGTCGCTATTGCGTGAAAGACTGCCCCGCTGGCGTGAATATTCCCGAAGCCTTGGGTTTGCTGAATTTGGAAAAGATGACCGAGAATCGCGAATTTGCGAAGAGTCAGTACGCCTGGCAAACCCGCGACGGTCGCGCTTCTGCCTGTATTCAATGCGGTGCCTGCGAGGATATGTGCCCGCAAGGCATCAACATCATCGAGCTGCTCGAGGATGCCGCCGACTTCTACGAGTAGGACGGGAAAAAGGAAAGGTACCAGATTCCCATCTAGCGCGTAAAGCCGTGCTTGCGGTGTAGATCGCGAGCACGGCTCTACTTTTGCGCCTTATTGCGAATACAGGGAAATGGGGGTAGGTGCTAGGTTCCTGCCAGACAGGATGTATAGAGCACTTGGCACTCTGCCATTTGCGGCAGACAATTGCCCGAGCAATAAAGCGGGAATCTGCTGCTGGTTCCTTTTCCTGCCTATATGCCGAGGCCGCCCATGTTATGGAAGCGCTTCTGCAACATGTCGGTGGGGTAGGCGGTATCGCAGAATTGTTCGATGGGATTCTGCGGCGGAATGCCATCGGTTCGGGCATCGGCGCGCAGCAAAACGATGATGGTCATGGCAATGTCGAGTGCCATGAAGATGGAAAGCGCTGCCGTTGCCGCACGGTATGGGGTGCCGGCGGTGTTTACACGGTTGAAGATGCGTTGGCATAATTGCAGGCCAACCTTTACCCACAGCACGCCAATGGTGCCCCAGATCAGGCAGTGGAAGACATCGGTGCGCCCATCAAAATTGAGGGGGATGTTCAGATAGCTCCATGCCACAACGCCCCAGAATGTTTCCATGGCCCAGCTGGCGAAGTACTCAAGGCTGCCGCCCACGACGGCGCTTACCGTCAAAAGCAGTGGGACCCCCTTGTCCTGCAGGGGTTCGAGCAGCATGGTTAGCAGAACTGCCGCCAGCCCGTAGATGGGCGAAAACGGACCCCAGATGAAGCCGGCACGGCTTTCCAATTCGCCGAACGCCACAAGGTGCTGCAACGTTTCGCCCATAAGGCCAACGACGGACATGCCCATGAAAATCCACACCAGCTGTCCTGGGTGTTCGGCAAGATGCGTTTGCTCGTGGGTTGCCGAAGCGGCATGACGGTTAAGTTCGCGAGCAAGTTCCACCACGGCAATCCTTTCGTTCGGGGTTTGTAGTTCGCTGGCAGTGCGGTTCCCTTTAGAGGGGGCACTGTGCTGTTCGATGTTGGTGCGGTATCGGTTGTGCGAGGCCTCCTTTGAGGCGCGGCGCAATCGATGTGCATTTGTGCGACGCCACCTTTGCAGGAGCGGCGTCGGCGCGTGCGAAGGCGGCGTCGCACAGGGATCGTGCGAAAGCGATTTTCCTGCGTTGCCCGCCGCACAGACATGCCAAGGACTTTCCTTGCGTGGCGTAGTTTCGCCCCAATGCACTCAACGCGCATTCGCGCAGCATTGTTCATTGTAGCTTTTACGTCCCACGGCGGGCGGAAGAGGCAGGAAAATTACACTGCCTAGCGACCTTTGCCCTGCAGTTCCTGCTTTGCACTTGCCTGTTTGCTAGGTGCTATTCCAGCACATCGCGGCACTCAAAGAGGGTGGACGCCAGGTTCGCCAGACGGATGGTGTATAGGTCGCCGTCGGGCGAATTGGTCATGGTACTCATGAGGTAGGTGGTGCCGTCGGTGCACTTGATGAGCCCCGCATCGCACAGACCGGTGAAACGTTCGCTGCCAGAGCACCAGCCTGCCTTGTTGAGCACGGCTTCAACTTCGCCATCGTCGCTCACGCCAGAGCGAATGAACGACACGTTCGTCTGCTCGTAGAGAGATGTCAGGTTTTGCGCAGTGGGCGTATTGGTTTTGAGGTACTGGTACGTGCGCAGCCATAGCAGGGCGGATTCGCGCGCGGAGTAGCGTGGGAAGTGCGTGTCGTGCATGATCTCGGAATCCACACCGCAGGAATTGAGCCATTCGGCGAATCCTGCGCTGTCGTAAGTGTTGCGCAGGCTGCTGAATGCGCTGTTGTCCGAGTAGAGGATCATGGGTTGCATCAGGGAATATATGGACGACGAAACACCAGAGCCCGCCGCTTCACTGCCGGATGGGTAGGAAGCGTCGTTGTCGCCCAGGTGTTGGCACAGGAAGGCGGCGTAGGGACCCTTGAACGAGCTGGCGCCGTAAACGCGCGAGTCAAGGTTGTAGGCGATGCCCTTGCCGGTGTTCAAATTGATGAGCGTGAAGCCAACGGTGTAGCCGCCGCCTTCGATGTTTTGGGTGGCTGCTGCAAGGGATTCTTGCTGCTCTTCGGAAAGCGGTGTGGCATTTTCGCCTTCTATCAGGGAAAACGCGCCAGGGGCGGTGGTGAAGGAATCGACGCTGTTGAGTGCGTTGGGCGTGAGACGTTGAGCGACGAGTCCCGCTGCCGCTTCTTCTGCGGCAGTATTCGTGGTAGTTGCAACGGCGTTTGCTGCGTAGTTCACAAAGCTGCTGCTTAGGAGCATGCCGTTAGGGGCGGGCCGGCTGCTCGAAGCCACGGCTGCGCCGATGCCCACTACGGCGCACAGCGCAATGGCTGCAGCGATGGCGGAAGCCTTTTTGTGTAGGCCGAGGAAATTTCCGGCTTTCTGGAGGTACGCGGATGCCGCCTTTGCTGCATGGGGGCCGCGGTCCTTGCCACATGCCGTCTCCGCTGCGTGAGCGGCGCTGCGCTCATCGAGCGGTGCCTCTTCTGCGTGATTGGAGCGGCTTGCTGCTTTTTTGTCGGCGATGGCGGCGTTCTCGCGTTCCGATGAGACGTCGCCGACACCGTCGCGCTGCGCTGCTGCCTCGTTGCCATGTTCGGGCGAGGGGGCATTGCCGCGTTTCGATGAGGAGGTGTCGCCGTGTTTCAGCGAAGTGACGTTGTCGCGTTCCGGCAAGGCGGTATCGCCATGCTCTGACGAAGCGGTGTTGTCGCGCTCCGGCGAGGCTGCGCTGTCGTGATCGGACAGTTCGGCGTTGCCATGCTTCAATGAGTCGGCGTCGCCACGTTGGGACGGTTCGTTGCCGTCGTGCTCCGATGATGCCGCGCTGCCATGCCCGGATGGCTCGGTGCCGTCATCGCGCCCGTCTGTGTCGTTGATGTAAGTATCTTTTTTGCTCATGTTCGCCATACTACGCGAGCACGTTTTCAGCGCCGTTTCTTGGCGGAAGGTACCAAAATATTTTCATGGTTTCTTGGACGTGTCAGCGCGTGGTGTTGAATTGGCCGATGTTTCGTTCGCGTGGCGTCTCCCGGCTCCGTGACACCACGGTGCGTTCTCGGGTGCCTGGCGATGGCAATATTTCGCCCTGGTGCGTTCCCGGGCGGCAATCCGTGGCAAGTTTTGCGCTTCATGTATCCCAAAAGGTGCCTCGGACGGGAAAAGCGCCCCTTCCTGGCAACATATCGCCGCCATGCATCCAAAATGAGCTGACTTTGGCAAGATTCGCGCGCCATGTATCCGAAATGCCCTGCAAATCGCCTTTCGGGAATACACCGCGCGAAGATCTTGCCACGAAGGGGATCTTTTCGCTGCACAGACCCCTCGAATCATGCACGACGCGCGAATCTTGCCATTCCTGGGTATTTCGTTTGGGTGTTGCGGGCGAGGTGAGGGGCGAGGCGGGGCGAGGGGTGCCGGCGCAGCGCATGCGGCTCGCGCACGCCCCCCCGCTTTGTGCGAGGCGGCGCGGTGCTTTCGCGGGTTCATCTCATGCAGCTTTGAGCTGTCCCCGCTCACGTGCACGATGCTCCTGTTGCTGCGCCTGCTCTCGCGTGAGACGCGCTCGTTGCCCCCCTCCTGCGTGAGGCGCGTACGTTCCGCGGCACCTTATGCGAGGTAAGCGCATTCGCTTCGCGTCGTTGGGTTTGCCTCTCGCCTTTCACGCGCCGTCTTTGCCTTGTGCGTCCGTTCCGCGGCGGCGCGCGTTGTTGAATTGGTTAGCGCTTCGCATGAGGGTGACACCCACGGCTCCGTTGCCGCGTCTGTGTTGCGGGCGAAGCGACGGCATCGGCGGTGGGCTACCTCACCGCGTCGCTGCATCTGCCCGCCTCACCGCCTGCGTGCAGCCTCTTCTCGCCCGCGGCTTCATCGCCCCGCCCACATTACGGCCGAAACAGCGGGATCGTGTCGTTTACCGCAGAAAACGTGGCGCTGTGATGGTGTTTCGTTGAATTGCCGTTGTTCCGCGGTACTATTCTGAAAGATATCGTGCCTGTTTACGCAAAACGGGTTGTGGGACCAACGATGGCGGCGGCCATCAGAATAGGAGATGAAGCTGTCGTGAACGACTCCGACGGCGGCGGTCGATGTTGCTCGACCCGAAAACGCACCGCACAATGCAATAATTCTCTTTTTGGTCCCGCGCGGCCTTTGTCTTCGTGTGAAGAAAAGGCTGCGTTTCTGTATTCAGATGCCGCAGCGCAAACAGCGTTGCAACTCTTCCTTGCGCGTGGTTTATGCTTGGACGTGCGCAAGCGCCTTTCCTTGTTGGCGGACGTAACGCGCCTTATGCCCTTCCCAAAGGGGGAGATGGCCGTGTAATTTCGGTTTTCTCGGAAAGGGTGCAAAGCGCACCGATTCCCCTTTAGCGGAAAAGCAGGCTGGCCCTCTTTTCCGATTCTGTTTCCGCAATGAGAAATGGCCGATCTGTTTCTCGTCCCCGCAGTGAGAGATGGCGATCCCTCTTCTCACCTGCTTATGCAAGGAGTTTTGTACCTAGATGCCTATTTGGTTAAGTTTGATATTGGTTGTTCTGTTTCTGCTGATGAACGCTTTTTTCGTTATCGCCGAGTTCTCCTTGGTGCGCGTGCGTAAATCGCAGATTGAGATTTTAGTGGAAGAAGGCAAGAAGGGCGCCAAGCGTGCGCTCGAAATGGCCGACAACGTTAACGAGTACCTTTCGGCTTGTCAGCTTGGTATTACGCTGGCTTCGCTGGCGTTGGGCTGGCTGGGCGAGCCCGCGTTTGCTGCGCTGCTTCACCCGATCTTCGTGTTCTTTGGCTTGCCCGACACGGCTGTCACCGTTATTTCGGTGGGTATTGGCTACTTCATCATGACCACGCTGCATGTGGTGGCCGGCGAGCTCATCCCCAAGAGCATGGCTATTCTGAAGACGGAAACCTACGCGCTGCACACAGCGGGTCCGCTTCATGCGTTCTATCGCATTACTTATCCCATCATGTGGCTGTTTAACGCTACCACCAATGGCGTTATGCGCTTGACCGGCCACGATGCCAAGAATGAAACTGAGGCTTATTCCGAGGAAGAAATTAAGCTGCTGCTTGAAGAAAGCGCTGAGAGTGGATCTATCGAGCAGGATCAGTACCAGTATCTGGACAACATTTTCGACCTGGACGATAAGGACGCGAAGGCTATCATGACGCCCCGCACCGAGGTGCTGGCCATCGACTACGACGATGACCTTGAAACGAATCTCGACTTCATGGGGAAGAACAAATTCACGCGTTACCCCGTGTTCCGCGAGGACAAGGACAACATCGTGGGCTTCGTGCACATCAAGGATGCTTATCTGCTGCCCGAGGGCTCCACGATGAAAGACCTGAAGATTCGCTCTATTCAGGCGGTGCCGGAGAGCATTTCCATCGCGAAGCTTTTGCAGGTGCTGCAGGCTAAGCACACGAAAATCGCCGTGGTGGTTGACGAGCATGGCGGCACGTCCGGCATCGTTACCATGACCGATGTGGTCGAGCAGATTATCGGCCGCATGGAAGACGAGTATCTGCACGATGATCAGGATGAAATTCTGAAGGTAGGCGAGCACCATTACTTGGTTGACGGCTCGTTGCCAGTTGACCAGTTCGTTGAGTTCATCGGATTTGAGCCCGTGCCCGTGTTCGACTATGAGACCGCGGGCGGCTTGATGCTTGACCTGCTGGACAAGATCCCCGCCGAGGGCGATTCGTACGAGCTGCATCACGAGGGCACGAAGATCACGATGATGGCTCGTGTGATGGACGGCCTGCGCATCGATAAGATTGACGTCCGCTTCGAGGAGGAGCCCGAACCCGAAGAAGCTGAATAGGGGGTAGGGGCAGGTACCAAATTCCCACTTGGGCATAACTCACACAAAAGCAGAGCCTCTCTTGCGCACTTAGCAGCACGCGAGGCTCTGCTTGTTGGGCGGGTGAACGGTGACCGCGTCCCATTTCTTGGAGTCGATAATAGCGATTAAGCAGCTGCTCCGAAAGACTCCCTGAATTCCTCGGGCGTGAGGCCGCCCCGGGCTCTCTGCCTCCTCCTTGTGTTCCAGTGCCGGACGTACGAGTCGAGGTCTGCCTTGAACGACCCGAAGTCCGGCCACTCGTTGCCCCCTCGAGAACTCGTCCTTGAGGGGGCCGAACATACCCTCGGTACAGGCGTTGTCCAGGCAGCTTTCTTTTCTCGACGACATGCTCTGGACGATGCCCTCGCGCCTGAGCCTCCCGCACCAGACGGCGTGCTGGTACTGCCAGCCCATGTCGCTGTGAAGGATAGGCCTTGCGCCCCCGGGCATTCTCGCGGCCAGCCTGTCGAGCAGCTCGGCCTGCTGGGCCATGTTCGGGCTCTCGGAGGTCGACCAGGCGACTATCTCCCTGGTGCAGAGGTCGTAGACCGGCGCGAAGTACGCCTTGCCCCACGGCTGGCGGAACTCGGTGACGTCGGTGCCCATCTTTTGCCAGGGGGCCTCGGCGGAGAAGTCCCGCCCCAGCATGTTCCCGAACGTCTGGCCGACCGCACCCCTGTAGGAGCTGTATCGGCGGCAGGGCCTTTCGCGTCTGATCGCGCGTCGGATCCCCATCTCACGCATCATCCTCAACACCGTCTTGTCGGTGATGCTCGCGCCCCGCTCCGCGCACGGGTACATGGCGATCTGCCTGTGGCCGCATCCGTTGGGCGTGCGGGAGAAGACCTCGGCCACCGCCTCCCGCAGCTCGGGGCGCGTCGGGCCTTTCGGCGGCCTGCGCCTGTTGCTGTGGTAGGTCGACGAGGGGATGCGTGCCGCCGACAGCAGGTCGCAGACACGATGCCCTTTCCCTGAAAGCTCCGCGATCACCTGGCATTTCTCCCAGGTTCCCGCCTTTCCGCCTCCAGGGACTTCATTTTTTAGGCAGGCCACCTCCGCCTCGAGCCTGCGGCAGCGCTCCTCCAGCTCCTGCTCGCGCGTCTTGGGCGCCGCTCCCCTCGGACGGCCCTTCAGCTTCGGGCGAAGGGCCGCTGCCCCTCCCCGCTGGTAGGTTGCGCACCACCTTCCCAGCGTGTTCTCGGCGGCCACCCCGAATCTCGACATCGCCTCCGGCAGCGCCATGTCCCCGTCGACCACGGCTCTCGCCGCCTCGAGCTTCAGCTCGAACGCGTAGCTTCTCTTACCGGTGCCCATGGCGAACGACCTCCCGTGCCCTGCCGTCCAGTAAGACCTCTGCCATTTTCTCACGGCGCTGCCGGTCGCGCCCAGCTCGGCGGCTATCACGTCGCGGCCGTAGCCCACGCGAATCATCTCGACCGCCCGAAGCTTCGTCTCGGCAGGATACCTGACCCTCTTGTCCCTTCCAAAAGCCAAAAACACCCCATTTCCTGTGTCCAAGAAATGGGGTGCGGTTCATCTGGAAAGGAAAAGACTTTGTTTTCATAAAGCCCATCGCTATTCGGCTGGCGATTCGAGAAACCTTCCAATCCATGAAGATAGGGATTATTCTTACCGTTGCCAATGTGATGGGAATGCTGATAATTGGCGTTGCTCGCTTGGTAATCGATTCCGTGTGGGGGCTTAACGCGTTTGGCGAGATATCGCTGTCTTTGTCCATCGTCAATTTTGCTCTTGCTTTTATTTCTCAAGCTGCAATGGTTTTGTTTCCAGCGTTAAGGAGCGCGGGAAGCGGGCAGGAGCATGGGTATTGCTGCCTGCTGAGAGACGGCCTATCTGCTATTTTGCCTCTGACACTGATTCTATATGCTCCTCTTAGATGGCTTATTGGTCTTTGGCTTCCCCGATACTATGAGAGTTTGTTTTACCTGGCTTTCCTTTTCCCGGTTTGTTTGTTTGAAATTCAGAGCAATCTAACTGTAGCTACTTTTTTAAAAGTTCGATGTGAGCCAAAAGCGCTGTTAGGCATTAATGTTGCAGCATTTTTGTTGGCATGTATCGCACAAATCATAGCAATTTATTTCTTTGGCAGTCCAATAGCGGTTGTGCTGGCTTCTTTGCTGGGCATTTCGACGCGCTATGCGATAGGCACCTTGTATCTTGGGAAGGTCTATGGGAGTCAGAATGGAAAAATGATGACTTGCTTGTTTGCGGAAATGATCCTTTTTATGGCGAGCGCATATTTCCTTTCGCTTTCTCAATGTTTTTTCGGGTATGTAAAATAAGTGGTTGGAAGTTATTAAACGATTGGTTGGTTTCCGTAAACGGGATTCTGTTTAATCAAACCACTTATCTAACAACCCGCTCGTATGCAAATCCAACCGCATGCTTAACAACTTTGCTTTTTGATTAAAGGCCTGAAGTCCACCACGCCTTGGCGGGAAAGTCCTTTCCCCGTCGAGTACTCTCGATCGCGCTCGGGGTCTTCCTCGACGAATTTGCACACACCCTTTGCTATGAGAGAGATGAGCCCTTCTAGCTTGACGACGCAATTGAACGCGCAGTCCTGTTGGCTTCCATAGCCGATTCCTTTATGCCCGTAACTCGCGATTATCCCGCGCGCATCGCTCTGTACGCAAACCCCGATGGCTTTGTAGGGGCTATACTCTTCGCCCCTTCCCTCGATGACCGACGACCCCGCATGGATCACCGCGCAGCGAAGCTGATAGAGATCCGATGCCGTAAAGATGCCTCGATCCTCTATCGTCTCAAACCCCTCCCTTATCTCATCTGGGCGCTTCTCGCCCTTGCGCGCATTGGTCATTTTTCTCCCATCGTTCGGGAGCCCCAGGTACTCCTTGCACCATTTTCGGTAATCCGTCCCGTCGATGTTCGCGTATACGTCCGGGATGGTCGCTACGAGCGTCAAAGCGGCGAGCAGCAGCCCTGCGTCGAAGGCGTTTTCGCACTCTTCCACAAGCCTGCTGGGCGTACGGCAGACGACGGTGGGGAACCCATATTCGTTGTCGCTGCATTTTAAACCCGCAGAGGGCATGGGCTCCCAATCGGCAATTGCGCTCACGCTCATAGCACCTCGCCCGTCTCTGCATCGATTCTCGGACCTGTCCTCGGGTCGATGAACTCGTCCACGGCCTCGCCATCGTGGTCGGGCTCGGTCACAAAGAGCGGACCCGGAGCGTCGACGCGCGGGCCGATCGTGAGCCCGTTACTCGCGATGATCCGGTCGAGGTTCTGCCTTCGGAAAAGCGTCCGTGCGCGAAGGGTCTCGAAGGAGTAACCCCGTCCCTTCATGTCCGTCTCGTTTATGAGACGGTTAGCACACTCGGTGTAGCCGTTCGAGATGCGGCTCGGGCAGTCCCAGTAGTTGAAGATGTACTCGCGGTGGTTCTCCACGGTCCTCGCGAGCGCTCGGAACGGCTCGAAGGCCGCATCCTCTGGGATGGAAGCGCTCCAGGCATCGAACGCCGCCTCGGCGCCCTCTCGGGAAGCCGGGTTCTCGTCGTAGATGTCGAAGAAGTCCTCCTTCAGGTCGTACGCCGTCATCAGCGTCGTGTACGAGACGTCCTCGCGCAACTCCCTCAGGGCCGACGCCTCGTAGGCGTTGAGGGCGCGCGTGCGTTTACGCAGGGCGTACGCGAGGTTTTTCTTGAGCTCGAGGCGCCCTTTCTTGTCGAGTGACCCTTGAAGCCCCTTGCGTACCGCGTCCAGCGCCTCGTTGGCCCCTTTGACGACGTGGAAGTGGTCGACGACCCATGTGGCGTTGGGGGTGTACTTGGCGATGCTCTTCCAAAACGGCCGGTACATGTCGCTGCAAACCCACTGAACGCGATCGAGGCCCTCCAGGCTCGAGAAGTAGGATTCGAGGTCGGCCTGCTTCCTCCCCGGGACCATGTCGAAGACCGTTCGGTTCTCTAAATCGGTGATGACGGTCACCATGCCCACTCGCTTGAGGTTCTTCTCGTCGATGCCGAGGAACGCCGGCACCTTGAAGCGCAATCTGGACGCGTACTCTCGCATGAAGTCCTCGAAGACGTTCTTGACGGTCACGTGCGAGAGCGGGTAATCTTCGGCGACCTCCCGGAAAGTCAGCCTCACGGAACGCTGGGCGATGTCCGCGTAGGCGGCCTCCGTCATGCGGTGGTCCTCGTCAACGCCTCCGATTTCGGGGCGCCAGACGTTTCCGCACGACGTGCACCGCATCCGAGGGTATTCGATCGAGAGCTTCGTCGGGGCACCTAGGTGCGGCGTGGACACCACGCACATCGCCCTTGTGCCGTGGCCGTGCATGGCCGCCCCGCAAGAAGGGCACGACGTCGGCACATGCCCGCAGTACCTGAGGCAGAAGCGCTGGAGTTTTCGGCCATTCGCCACCTCCAAGGAGCTGTCGACGAGAGCGCAGTCGCGGATCCCGAGCACATCGTCGACATGGTTGACCGCGCCCATTTACTCGCCCTTCGCCAGATAGGTCGCGAGCTCAGCGATGTCATAGCGCTTCCCCTGCGAGATGAGATCGTAGACCTGCTCGGCTAGGGGCTCGATGGCCTGGGGGTCGTCGAGGGCCTGCTTGGCAAGGTCGCCGAGGTCGTTGCTTATCATGGACATGAGGGCCATGATCACGATGTTGCGCAGGCGCCCGTCGGCGAGAACGGCCTCCTTCGTGTTGCTGGTGTTCGTTATCTGCGTGTTGGTGACCGCATCGGCCGCCACGACGTCGCTGACGGCGTTGACGGCGCGCGCCTTGACGAGCGGGTCCCCCTCGTCGCCCCACGTGCGGTTCAGCCTCTCCACGATCTTTGCCATGGTGTCGCGCTTGGGCGCGGCGCCTGACCCGCCTGCGCCCATCGGCATGAGGTCCCCGCTCGCAACTCCGTCAGGCACTTTCTGGGCCGATATGCGGAAGTCCTTGAGGACGAGGCCCCGCACGTCGACGTCGTCGAGCGAGGTCCCCGCGATTCTGTGCCCGAGGAGCTTTGCGAAGCTGTAGAGGACTTCGAGATCGGGGTCGCCGTAGTCGAGCGCCTGCGACATGAACGTATAGGCGGAGCAGTATTTGGAGAGCTTCTTCCTGAACGTCGCCAGCGCAGCGACCCTCTCCGCCGCCTCGTCCGCGTCCGCCTTTGCCCTCGCGGCCTCCTCGCCGTCGCCTGCCGCCTCGGCGCGCCGGGCGCACTCGAGCCAGGTCTCGTAGGAATCCCTCGCGGCAGCGAAGCGCTCGCGGAAGATCTCGGCCGGGCCCGAGACGGCGGAGTAGAGGGCGGCGCGGTAGTCGTCGCTCTCCCCGCCCGCTGCGAGGCCCTTCGACCGGTAGAGGGCCTCCTTGAACTCCTCGGCGTCGCGGGTGCAGTAGACGTCGGCCCCGTCGAGCGCGTCCTTGAGCTCGTAGACGACGTCGGGATCCTGGGCTGCGTTCATCGTCGCGCCCTTGTCGTACGTCTTGAAGGCGGCCAGGACGGTCTCCGGGTCGTTCACGAAGTCGACGACGAACACCTTGTCCTTGCCGGGATAGGTCCTGTTGACGCGCGAGTAGGTCTGCACGATCTCTATGTCGTTGCCCAGGGGCTTGTCGACGTAGAGCGCAACCAGCTTTTTCTGATCGAAGCCCGTCTGGAACTTGTTCGCGACGATGAGCAGCCTGCTCTCGGGTCGGTCGAACGCCTTCTCGACCGCGCCCTTGCCGCGCGGGTTCATGTTCGCTTCCGTGTACTCGTAGTCGCGCTCGATCAAGGCGAACGGGTTGTCCTGGAGGTACTCGTCCTCGGGGAGCACGCACTTGTCGCCGAGCACCTTCTGGGAGAAGGCGACGAGTGGCTCTCCTGGCACCTTGAAGCGCAGCTTCGGCTCGACCTTGGCTGGGTCGAGGTCGGGGCGGGAGCGCAGGTACGCCTCTATCGCGTACTTGTAGCGCACGACCTCCGGGCGGCCCGAGGTTACGATCATCGCCTTTGCCTCGCCGTTCAGGAGCGGCGCGACGTTGTCGACGAAGTGGTCGATGATCCACTTCGCCTTTTCCATGACGTTCGTCGGGTGCAGCGATCGCCACTTCGCTATCTTGCGCTTCGCCCGGCGCTCGTCGACGAGCTTGTCGTCGGAATCCCCCGACTCGTCCTCGATCCTGGAGAGCGTCTTCAAGGGCACGTACCCCGTGAGGGGGTCGATGATGTAGCCCTCCTCGATGGCCTGGCGCATGGGGTAGAGATGGAAGCTGCCCATGACTGGGTTGCCCTTGTCGTCTTCTTTGCCGGTTGGCGTGCCGAAAAGCGTCTTAGTCTCCGCCTTCGGAGTCGCGGTGAAGGCGAGGAACGACACGTTCGGCGGCATGAGGTTGCTCGCCTGCATCTGCGCGAAGTAGGCGTTCATGACGTCCTCGTCGTCGGCCGCGTCGTCGAAGTCGAGCATCGCCTGGAACTTGAGCTTGTCAGCCGCCGCGTTGAACGCGGTTTTGAGAGACGCCGCCGAGCTGCCCTCCTGCGAGCTATGGGCCTCGTCGACGATTACTGCGAAGCCGGCGTCGGAGAGCTCGGGCAGGACGGCGATGTCGGGCCATGCGTAGAGGAACGTCTGGATGGTGACGACGATGATCTCCCTCTTCTCGCGAAGGGCCTTGACGAGCTGGGTGCTTTTCGACCCGTCGGAGACGGGGTCGCCCTTCGCATCGCGTCCGATCATGACCACTTGGCCGGTGACCTTCGAGAGCTGCGAGATCGTCTTCTTGATGTTCTGGTCGAGAGACAGCCTGTCGGTGACCACCACGACGCTCGAGAACATCTTCTCGCCATCGGGGCGGCGCAAGCGAGCGAGGTCGTGCGCCGACCACGAGATGGTCTCGGTCTTGCCAGACCCCGCGGAATGCTCGATGAGGTAACGACGGCCGGGGCCGTTCTCGCGCGCGTCGGCGACGATCTTGCGCTCGGCGTCGAACTGATGGTAGCGCGGGAAGATCTGCGTCGCCGCTTTACGATAGCGGCCAGTCGCGTCCTGCCTGTCCTCCACCTCCTCGAAGACGAACCTGTCGAAGATGGATATCCAGTTGTCGCGTTTCAGGATGGTATCCCAGAGGTAGTGGGTCTTGTACTCGCCCTCCGGGACGTCCGGGTTGCCCGCGCCCCCGTCGCGTCCCAGGTTGAACGGGAGGAAGCGCGGCTTCGCCGACCGGTTGGGGAAGGGGCCGAGGTTGGTGCACATCCACACCTCGTCCTCGGACACGGCGAAATGGACCACCGCCCCGCGCTTGTACATGAGCAGGGGGTTCTTCCTGCCCCCGTCCGGCTCGACGGGCTTGCGCTCGTCGGCGTACTCGTCAATCGCGTCGCGAACGGTCTGGGTGAGCTCCGTCTTGACCTCACCCGTCGCGACGGGGATGCCGTTGATGAACAGGGCGAAGTCGAGGGACTTGCCGCCTGCCGTCTGGTAATGGACCTGATGCATGAAGCGCAGGATGTTCGCATCGTAGCGCTCGCTCGCGCCGGGGACGCGCTCGTCGTCGGGGTAGCCGGCCATGCACTCGATCGTCTGGAAGCCTGCCATCGGGAAGCCCTTACGCAGGGTGAGGACGGTTCCTTTTGTCTCGAGATTCTTCACAAGCGCCCGGCGGAGCTGGCTTTCCCAGCGGGCGCCCTTCTCGCGGCGCATCTTGTCGAGCTTCTCCGGCTCGGTCCTCTCAAGCCAGACGACGAAATCGTCGAAGACGAGTGCGTCGCTCGGGTCGAAGCCCGTATCGTCGGGCGACACCTCCCAGCCGTAGCCTGCCAGCTCTGCCACCTTGCGCGAGATGTACCTCTCGAAGAACGCCTCCTGGTGGATCTTGCCGCCCAAGATCGCGTACTCGATGCTTTCCCCCTGACTACGGTTCATGTGGGTTTCACCGTTGCTCATTTCGTTGCCTCCGTGCAGTCGATCTTGCCAGTGACGGCGTGGTGGATAAGGGACTTGCGGTACTCGCTGAGCTTCTCGATGAGTTGCTCCTGACGGGAGACCGCCTCGTCAATGGAAGCACAGCGCTCGTCGAGGAATTTAACAATTTTCTTCTGCTCGAACAGAAAAGGGCGTGGAATTTTTGAGTTACCCCAATCAAATTGGGTCATGCTCGGTTTAGCCGTGTTTGTTGTATACGGTTTTATGTCTACACAGGTTGCAACGTAGTAAAAGAACTTCAACAGCAGTTTAGTAGTTGTAACTTTCGCGTCGAACGCCGTGTCAACATTCCAATAGCGCCCCACGACAAGCTGGGGACAATCAAGCGTCCCTTTACGTCCAAGGAGCACGGCAGGTCCCTCTTTGAACTCGCCGCCGGGATTAACCGGCTGCTCAGAATCGTTGTATATGCAGTCTCCGCACCCGGCAAGGTCCTCTGATGTGCAGGCGAAGATAAAGGAACCTTTCTCGGAATATTTCAGCCCTTTTGGAACCATGCCTATAGGGACGTGCTTTATGAGCTCTTCGTGGATACCGAATCTATTGTTTAACTTCGAATGCACTTGGGCGTAGTTGACGACGGGAGCTCCTTCGTCAACTAAGTCAGCCCTAGTGACGGTCATTCCCTTGCTGCTCATAAAAAGCCTCGGCAACGGTACCATGCGCCAGCTATCCGGTACTTCGCCAAACCACTCGTTGTTGTCAATTTCAGCCTTCGTTCTCATGCCAGGAACCCCCTCATGAGCGAACCGAGGCCGTCCTCGAGCTCGAGGATCTCCTTCGCGATAGCCTCGGGCTCGCGGGGTTTCTCGTATTTGTAGAAGTACCTGTTGAACGAGATCGACGTGCCGACGACGCCCACCTCGCCGTCGCCGAGAGGGTTGGAGGTGAGATTGGTCTTCTTGTCGAATCTCGGCTCGTCGATTACGGACGCATCCACGACGGCGTCGGGGGCGTAGGGCAGCACCTCGCTCGTCATGTAATCGTCAATATCCATGCCAAGCGGCACGTTCTCGGAATCTTTCAGCTCTGGGTCATAGACGGCATTTCCCTTCGCGTCGATTGCGGGCTCGGCATCGGCATCGTGCCGACCGAACACCTTGACCAAGGCGTTGACGAGGTTCGCCTTCGGCGGCTTCGGCTTCTCCAGATTCTTGTGGATCGCCTCGACAGCCGAAACGACTTCGGCGTACTCGAGCGACTCGCCTTCGTTCTCCTTAGCCCAATCACGAAGGACGCCGCGGCTCGTTTCAGTCAGCTTCCCCATGGGCTTGTTGAGGGAGAACAGCTCTTCGGCTTTCTCGGCTTTAGGCTCGACGAACACGCGCAACGGGCGCTGGGTCGTCACCTTGCGATACATGAAGTCCTCGGCGGGAACGATGACCGACTTGCCGTGGTCGTGCCCGTCGACGTAGGTGCGCACGATCCATGCAGCTTGTTCCTCGGAGACTTCGAAGCGCTTGTTCCCTTGGCTCTTGCGCAGCGGCCTCTTCTCATCTGAGGCGTCTATAAGCTGCACGTAGCCCTTTCTGTTGCCGGGCTTATGGTTGTTGAGCACCCAGATATAGGTGGCGATGCCCGTGCGGTAGAAGATGTCGGTCGGGAGCTTGACGATGCAGTCGACGAGGTCTTCGCTGAAAAGCCATCGCCTGATTCCGGAAGGGCCGCTTCCCGCGTCCCCGTTGAACAGGGGGGGAGCCGGAGAGCACGATAGCTGCCTTCCCGCCGCCTTCCTCGGCGGAGGCCATCTTGGCGGCTACGTTCTGCATGAAGAGCATGCTGCCGTCGTCGATGCTGGGAAGGCCCGCGCCGAACCTGCCACCGAAGCCCCTCTGCGCCTCCTCAACCACGCCGGCCTGTTCCTTCCTCCACTCCTTCCCGTATGGCGGGTTGGTGATCTGGTAGTTGAAGGTGCGTCCGTCGAACCTGTCGTCATCGAGGGTGTCGCCGAGCATGATGCCCGCCGAGAGGTCGCTCATCTGGTCGAGCACGTCTCCGGAGCCCCCGGCGATGTTGCGCAGCATGAGGGCTGCCTTGCCCATGGCCCACGTCGCGTCCTCGAGCTCCTGGCCGTAGGGGACGATCTTAGTGGGGCTGCTGAAGTGCCCCTTGTCGTGCCACTCGTCGAGCTGGTCGAGCGCGTCGCAGATGAAGCCGCAGGTCCCGCAGCTGCCGTCGTAGAGCGTGCGGATGTCGCCGTTGTCGGCGTTGAGCAGCGTGTCCTCGTTTGCGAAGAGCAGCGCGGTGGCGAGGCGGGCGACATCCTTGGGCGTCATGAAGTCCTCGGCGTCCTGCGAGATCTCCTCGCCGTAGCGCTGGATGAGGTGCTCGTAGATGTCGGTCATCATGCGGTCCGAGACCGACTCAGGTCCGAGATCGAAGCTCGCGAAGCGCGTGCAGACCTCGTATAGCATGCCCTTCTCGTCGAGCTTCTCGCAGGTCTGCCGCATCTCGAAGCGCTGCAAGACCTCGCGGGCGTTCGCAGAGAAGCCGTTGATGTAGGCCATGAGGGCGTCGCAGGTCTTGCTGGCACCTAGGTTAGAGAGCGTGAAGCTCGTCACATTGTAGAAGCAGTGGCCCGAGATGGCGCAGTACTTCGGGTCGTCGTCGTCCCAAACGCCCTTGGCGGCTTGCCTGCTGACCGCCTCCCTTGTCGCTTCGAGTGCGCACTCGAAGCGCCTCAGCACCGCGAAGGGCAGGATGAGCTTGTTGTAATCGGCGGGGCGGATCACGTCGCGCACGTAGTTTGCGATGCCCCATATCTCGTTCACGTAGTCGAACGCGGACTTCTCGGTCATGGTCGGACCTCTCCGTTGATAGATGATTCCAACCAATGATTTTACAACTTGCAGATTGTATTTTCAGTCTTGCCAACCAGATTTTTAACAACCGAGGCTATTCAATTCGGCCAACCGAATAATTAACGAATCCAACCACTTATTTTACATACCCGTTTTTTCGTTTGCGTGCTTATTCTTGCTGCCCATGTCGTTATCGCTAGGCCGGAAGCTGCCAGGCTTTTGACGAAAGTCAGAAAGATAAACGATTCATAGCTTGTCCCTCCGAACCCGATCGTCTTTTATTTGTGTAGAAATCGAAAGGTACTTTGAAAAGTGAATAAACGTAAAGTGATGCTCGTTTTCGGTACGTGGCCGGAGGCCATCAAGATGTGTCCGCTGGTCAACGAGCTTAAGGGGCGCCCCGACGAGTTTGACACTGTGGTGACTGTAACCGGCCAGCACCGCGAGATGCTCGACCAGGTGTTGCGCGTGTTCGATGTGGCCCTCGACCACGCGCAACACCTGGCCATCATGAAGCCGGGACAGACGCTGTTCGACGTGACGTGTGACGTGCTGCTGAAACTGAAGGCCGTGCTCGAGGCCAAGAGGCCCGACGTTGTGCTCGTCCACGGCGATATCACCACGAGCTTTGCGCCGACCGAGGCGAGCAAGAAAAACCTTCTGGACGAGGGCAAGCCCGAGGAGAAAATCTGGGTCACTGGCAATACCGGCATCGACGCGCTGCGAGCCACGGTGCGCGATGGCTATTCCCACCCCGAGCTGGAGTGAGCGAAGGGAAGCCGCCTGATCCTGATCACGGCGCACCGCCGCGAGAACCTAGGCGAGCCAATGCGCCGTATGTTCCGCGCAATCTGCCGCGTGATGGAAGAGCGCCCCGACACCAAGACGATCTACCCTATCCACATGAACCTGCTCGTGCGCAAGGCGGCGCATGCTGAGCTTGACGGCTTCGACAGGCTGCACATTATCGATCCGCTCGAGGCGCTGGACTTCCACAACTTCCTTGCGGCGAGCAACCTGATACTCACTGACTCGGGCGGCATTCAGGAGGAGGCACCAAGCCTTGGCAAGCCGGTGCTGGTGATGCGTGACACTACCGAGCGCCCCGAGGGGGGGTGCTGCGGGCACGTTGAAGCTTGTTGGTACCGATGAGGATGTGATTTATCGAGAGTTCAGCAGACTGCTTTCCGATAAGGATGAGTACGCAAGGATGTCCTGGGCGTCTAATCCCTATGGGGACGGTCACGCTAGCGAGCGCATCGCGGATGTGCTAGGAAGGCAGGCTTACGGTTTCAAGCGCGCCCATCCGGCCGATTCCTCTTCACGCTGTCTTTGGGCGGAGAAGCGCATCAGGATACGGTTCCAGGCTAGGGTTTCGCTTAATATTGGGTTTTGTGGTCGTTGAGGCTTTTAGTTGATCGAGGCGACAGAGCATACCGCAGAGGCAATAGTGGCTATCAAGGTGAGCGATGCAATGAAAACCATGGCAAGGCTCATTGTTTTCATGCTTTTGTTGATTTCGATTTGTAGTCGAATGCCATCATATTCGAACTGTCTGCATTGGTCATCAAAGGTTGTTTCTTTGAACAGATAGACTGGTTCCGCGAGTCTGGTGCTGCAATCGAAAATTGGATGGCAGGGCTCTCCATTGGGCCCGAATCCCAAGGAGAAACACATAGCCTGAATGCCGATAATGTAGTTAAAGGCGTATTGATATTCTGTTTCGTCCCACCTTCTTAGGGCGCTGTCATTGCTTTTGTACAAATTCCAAAGCATTCTGCTTGCATATTCCAAGGTTGCAGAAAGCTTTTTCTCAACTGCTTCCTGGTCTGGCGCTGAAACATCGTCGATACAGTCTTCTATGAGCTCTCTTGCGAGATCAAATGGCGCAGCGTACTTCTTTGTTAAGCAGAAGCACGTTTTTGCTTGGGCTGTCAGATGCTTTTTAAGGGGCGTTTTATCCCGGGTGCAGATTTTGCAAGATCTCGTAGGTCTGAGCTAGACCTTATTTGGTCAAGCAGTCTTGCTGCAATGCGGGCGCTCTCCGCGGTCTCTGATTGAATCCTAAGCAGTGGTTCCTGCTTCTTCATTTCTCTTCTTTCTCATCGGCTTGAGCCTCCCAGGGATTGCGTCTCTAATCCCATTCGATTTCGACCCGACTGTCTTCGTACACGTTGATGCGATTATCGATATCGATTTCGTTTACAGTCCATCCCAATGCCCTGCAATTTTGCGCAAACATATCGAAACGATTAACGCCGTTGAGTTCTTTCAGCGTTACAACAAGGGCGAAGTGTTGGTTTTCCGCTGAGCCTGTTTGAAGTCTTGAAGTTTTGCGAATTTTTAAACCCCACATTGGGTTTGCGTAGGCTTTTTTCGGACGTGTGCGCGATGTGAGCGGCTCGTAGATGTGCTTCACATTGTCCCATTTTCTTAGCTTCGTACGTGCAGCGAACTCGTCTGTCGCTCCTGTTTCTTCACCTTGTCTATTAGCCTTTAGCGACGCGATTCCGGTTTTTCGCATACGGCCAAAATGGAGGTCGAGCTCGGTTCTGGTGTAGTCTACTCCCTGGTTTCGATCGCACGAGGGCGTGTAGCACAAGGTTGCTCGTGCAGCATAAGGATAAAATCCTTTGCTTGCTGGAACCGGAATTTCATAGTCGTATGTTTCGAAGCTTGAGGCATTGCCGCTGATGACGAATCTGATCTCATCATCAGCAGTTTCAAGAATATCGTTGATGTGGATTGGGACGACGCCGTAACCCAATTCATTGTTGGCAACAGAGCTCCAAGCGCATGCTGAATCGATGATGAGCGCTTTTGCCGCATCGCAGGAAAACCCCATTATGTAAACGAGGTAAGCGACTTTTCTTGTGATTAGGGGAGCTGCAAGTGATGTCCCTTGTGATTTGTGGCTCCCGGTTCCACGGCACACCGTTAGCTGTTCGCCTGTGTCACCGCCGTAATAGGCGATATCTGGTTTGCGATGAAAATGCAAAACAGGTCCTTTTCTTACATAGCTTGCAGGACTGCTGTCTTGGCGAACCGAATTGACGACTAGGGCATTTATGGAATCGGCAGGCGCCCCTATCCTTTTAGCTCCTGTTTCCTCGTCGTCGTTTGTTCCTGCAATTACGAAAAGTACGCCGTAGTCCGCCTGAATTTGATCGAGGATGGCTGCTTCAGGAGAAACGAAGTTGTTCTCAACTTGCTCAGAAGACCCTAACGAGAGGTTCCAGACTTTGATGTCTCGATTTTTTTTGACTATTGATTCGATTTTCCCCATTAGCTCGAATGAGGAAAATCCTCTTTGTAGAGCAATGCCAAAATGGCGTACGCGGAAGCGCCCGCAGCCATCTTCGAGCCAGGGGTTAAGGGCTGGCCCGTCGACAATAAGTGAAGCAACTGATGTCCCGTGGTCTCGATCTCCAGGGGCGATTAGATCGGGGTTAATGCATGTGTGACTCTCAACCCAATTACTGAAATATGGGGGATGCTCCTCTTCGAACGGGGTGTCTATGATGCCGATTGTCGGCTCTTTGTCAGGAAGAGGGATAGAGAAAGGCGCTTCAGCTGCGTGCGAGAAGGGGATTTCCGGGATTTTCCCAAAGTCAAGTGTTTCCATCGCGATGAGGTAGGGAGCGCGAGCAAGAAGAGCCTGATATTCGTCTGGATCCATTAAGATGCTGTTGCCTAGGTATCTCGAGGCAGGGATTTTGATCCCGAGCTTATCGAGGAGCAGCTTTGGGGTTTTTTCGGTTTGGTACAAGGTGACCAAGGCTAAGTCGTTTTTACTGGGAGGGGCCTCGTTGGATTCAAATGATTTGACATAATATGCATCTCTTACGAGCTGCGCAAAAGTACTGCGGGGGATTTTCGAAATGGGTTTCCAGGATTCTTTTGTATATTCATCCCATAATTCGTCGATTTCCTTTTTGCTGATCTTGCCGTTATATTCTGAGTCTATGACTTGCGCAGCCAGCTCGAGCTCTTCTATGGTGCTGTTTATTGTTGATGCGGAAATATAATGAGTAATAACGTGTTTTAGGCTGTTAGAAGCGCCATCGTAACGAGCGCCAACGATGCTTTCTTCAGGTAGCATCTTTCCTTCGCGAAGCATTGACCGGATTCTATTGCTTTTGGCGACAATTGTGTTGTACTTGACGGCGACTAAAATTTTGTCGAGCAGGTCTTCTCCGGCCCAGTTGCTTAAGACAAACAGAAGATTATCAACAAGTCCTTTTACATGCTCGGTCGTTACGATTCCGTTGCTAGGAAGGGTTGGGTATCCTGGCGCTGATGCGGAGCGAGTTTTGAAAACTTTGCTAAGTTTGAGCAGGTTATTCATTGTCGGTCTCCTTTAAGAGTCTGCTGATTTTGCTTTTGGAGATACCAGTAAGTATTTCCATTTCACGAACAGTGAAACCTCTATGCCTAAGTTTTGGGAGGTCCGGCTCCTTGCTGCCGTTTAGCGCTAGGTATAAACGGACTAGGTAGTCGCAAGGTTTTGAAGAGTCGCTGAAGGCGATTGCTGATCGTATAACGTTCTTAAGTTCGCCGGGCATAGGTAGTGATTGCGCGGTTTGCAAGATTTTTTTAAGCAGCCTACGGTCGCTTTTTACGAAATCTGCCGTTTCGATAAGCTCCATAGCTATCGATTCGCCTACTTCGACAAGATCGTTTTTGTTGTACCGATCAAAATCAACAATTTTGTCAAATCGACGCACTAAGGCTTTATCGAGCTGAGGAAAGAGGTTTGTTGTCGCTATTACAAGGGAGTTTGCAGGCAAAGAATCTAGCTGACTTAGCAACGTGGAGGTTGCTCGCCCCATTTCTCGGACATCGTTCACGTTGATTCTGTCGAGCGCCAGGGCATCAATCTCGTCGAAAAGAACAACGCCGCCGCTTCCTATGTGAGCAATTTCGTCAAACAGCGTAATGATATTTTTTGCTGTTTCGCCAAGTCGGCTGTCGATAAGAGCCGGTACGCTGACTTTATATAGCTTTCTGCGTATGATCCTTGCAATCTGCTTTGCGCTTTCTGTTTTTCCGGTTCCTGGGGCTCCAACAAAAAGAAATCTATTGACGCCCATGTTATGGGATACCGCATTGACGATTCCTGTAAGGTCATTTGCAATGGGAGAAGGCAGCGGGAGCGATGCTGGGCCAATTGAAGCCTCGGATAGAAACTCACTCTCTTTTGTTGATGTCATAGGGACAAAAGTTCTTGTTTCGGAGATAAGCGCACGAATATAGGACGCCAGTTCTACAGCTCCCTGGTCTTCGAATTCATGTGCGATTGTTGAAGCCTTGCTATTAAAAGAAGGGTCGTCTCTGTCAACGTGGTACCTGATTAACTCAACGATGTCTGAGCGTTTCATTTTTTGCCTCCGTATTCTCCTGGAAGAGATTTTATCAGAATCGGGACAAGATGAAACATAGTAATTGCATTTAGGGATTATTTGGCATACTATATTTTGTATAAAATGCAAACAGGATTGGAGGTGATTGCTATGGTCGTTCATCATGGCGGCAAAACTGGCGCTGCGGCAAAGAAGCTCGCGAGCTCTTCCAGCAAGAGTCAGAAATCCGCAGCAGGGAAAACGCTTGCCAAGCATCGAGCCAGTAAGCATCGATAGTTTTCCTGGCTCGTTTGGACAGTTTGAGGAGGTGATAAAAGTGGCTTCGAAACGCGTAAAAGTTAAGATTCCCAAATTTTGTCTTACGCCAAGCGGAAGATGCATCAAGACAGGATCTGTAACGAAAACTGTTACGGTGAAAGTGCGTTAGGCCTTAGCGGCAACTAAGGCCTAACTAAAAGCTGATAATTATCAACAAGGTTACTTTATAGGGCGTTTTGGTGGAGCTCAACCATCGAAACGCCCTATTTGTCTGAAAAGACTCCAGATTGAAGCGACTGCTTTTTCTTTTTAGATGCTGAGTCTCAGCCATACACTACAAGAGGCCTAGATGCTTATGAGCATTTGGCGCTACTGGGGCCAAGGCGGTGAAGCTCTTCAGCAACACGTATCTGGCGTTGCGCGTGGCTTACTTCAACGAGCTGGACACCTATGCCTGCTCGCGCGGGCTTGATGCTTCCCAAATCATCCAGGGCGTGTGCCTTGAACCCCGCATCGGCGGTCATTGCAACAACCCCAGCTTCGGCTACGGAGGCCACCGCCTGCCCAAGGACGCCAAGCGGCTGCTGGTGAACTACAAGGATGTGCCGCAGAGCCTGATCGGGGCCATCGTGGAGGCCAACTGCACGCGCAAGGATTTCGTGGCCGACCAGGTGCTCTCCAAAGTGGCCGAGCTCGTGTACTCTGGCACGGCCGCGCCTGTGGTAGGCGCGTAACGCCTCACGATAAAGACGGGCTCCGACAACTTCCGCGCATCGAGCGTGCAGGGCATCATGAAGCGCATCGAGGTCAAGGGCGTGCCCGTGGTGGTCTACGAGCCCACGTTGGACGCGCCTGAGTTCTTCGGCAGCGAGGTAACGCACGATCTTGAGGCATTCAAGGCCAAGTGCGACGTGATCGTCGCCAACCGCTGGAGCGACGAGCTGGCCGATGTGGCCGGTAAGGTTTATACGCGCGATTTGTTTAAGAGGGATTAGAGGGGGCCGGGGCTGATTGCCGTGGACATGGGGCCTTATCACGTCCGACCTCGGGAATTCCGTTGCGGCCAGCGTAGCCAAGCCTGCTGCGGAGATCGTTGGGGGGGGGTTGAGCATCGGTTGGTGATGGGTGGATGGTGCCCCTCTCCCCGCGCTGGATAATCTGATATCATACATTTGTTCGTTTTTTTAGCGAGGAGATTCCATGTCTGTTCACTATCATTCAGGGGCCTTCCCTCCTTTGGATTTAAATTGGCAGAAGCTGATTAAGCCTATTGCAGATGCGTCTGACGCAATCGGGAGATATGACAGTTACCTGGGTATCATCCCAAATCCACAACTACTCCTTTCTCCTATGCTTGTAAATGAAGCTGTTGCTTCCTCCAGGATCGAGGGAACCCATACAACCGTTCATGAGGTTTTGGCTTTTGATGCAGGTAAAACTGATGTTACGGATGCTCAGAAAGCGGATATCCAGGAGGTCAACAATTACCGTTTGGCCTTAAATTCTTCGCTGAGAATGCTCGAGACTCTGCCAATTTCGGGGAGGGTTTTGCGTAGCGCCCATGAAATACTTCTCGATGGCGTGCGCGGGCAGTTTAAATCTCCTGGAAAATACCGAGTTGAGCAGAATTGGATTGGCCGATCGAACAAAATAGAAGAGGCGAGATACGTTCCCATTTCCCCTAATGAACTAGAGGACGCAATGGCGAAGTGGGAGAAGTACGTTAATGAATCGGAAGATCATCCCCTGATTAAAATTGCTGTCGCTCATGCTGAGTTTGAGGCGATTCATCCTTTCAACGACGGCAATGGTCGTATAGGCAGAATCGTTATTCCCTTGATGCTGTGTGCCGAGGGGGTAATGTCATTACCTTGTTTCTATATGAGCGAGTTTTTTGAGCATAGAAACAACGAATATCAGGATAGGCTTCTTGCCGTTTCGTCGGATGGCGATTGGACAGGTTGGTGCTCGTTCTTCCTCGAAGCGGTGGCGGCCCAGGCAAGGGAAAATCTCGGCAAGGCGAAGCAGATCAATCTATTGTATCGCGATGTTCGGATGGGGCTGGTCGAGGAAAGCCATTCAACGTTTGCCGAAAAAGCCGCAGATGCTTTATTCAGCCGCCCGATTTTCTCCGCGCGGGATTTTGCGAGCGAGGAGGGAGTTAAGCCGAAAACCGCCCGCCGCCTTTTGGGAACGCTGGAGGAGATGGGCGTTGTTGAGGAGCTCTCACCTCACAGCGGTCAGCGTTCTGCGATTTTCTATTTTCCCGCCCTGCTTGCTATTACCGAGGATTTGCAATCGTAATAGCGGAGTCATCCATGTCCCACAAATCTATTTGTGGGACATGGATTTAATTTTATGTCCCACAAATCTATTTGTGGGACATGGATGGGTAATCGATGGATCTGTGAATGTTGTCGAGAGGCTAATTGTCTGTGAACAATAAACGCGACCTAGATGGCTAGGTCCGTTCCGTTATGCAAGGATAAAGGCCCATGTCTTGTGCGATGTGGCCGATGAGCGATTTTCGGTAAGGAGTTTAGATCATTTTGCCCACTTTGAGGCTGCCAGCTAGCGATAGCTTGCATTCGTGAAATTGCTCTTGAACAACGTCAGGGTAATCCGCTATTGCGGTTGCGTCTTCCATCGTTGGTTCGTTTTGGCTGTAGCAATAAGCAGCGACTATACGGTTGAGTCGTTCCGGCTTTCGCCCCATTTCATCCATGATGTCGGCGCTGCCAAATTCCTCTGCGGTATAAATCATCGGCCCGCTTCCTTTCTTTCGTATTTTTACTGCGGGTTTTATGCTCAAACAAAGAGGGGCGCCCGCTTTCGCGAACGCCCCTCTGCTCGAAGAATAACAAAATGGGGACTGCCCCCATTTTGTTATGCCATGAATTTGTAGACGGCTTGGGTGTAGGCCACCGGGTCGTCGATAGGCAGGCCCTCGGTGATCAGCGCCTGATCGTACAGAATCGTGGCGTACAGGTGCACCTTTTCGGTATCGCCATCCTCGAACGCCTTCTGCACTGCCTTGAATACGGGATGCTCGGCGTTCAGTTCGAGCACTCTGTCGCTCTTTACGTGCTCGCCGTCGGGACCCTGCGCCAAGATCTTTTCCATTTCCAGCGTGATGGGACCTTCTGCGGTTACGCATGAAGGGGTATCGGTCAGGCGGGCGGAAACGGCAACGCGCTTAACCTTGCCATCGAGTGCCTTCTGCATTTCGGCGAACAGGCCCTCGTTTTCCTTCGTAATTGCTTCGGCCGCGCTCTTCTCGTCCTCAGTCTCCAGGCCCAGGTCGCCGCCGGCGACATTCTTGAACTGCTTTTCGTTGTATTCGCTCATCGACATGAAGCAGAATTCGTCAACGTCCTGCGGGCACAGCAGCACATCGAAGCCCTTGCCCAGCACCGTGTTCACGATGGGGCGCTTCGCCAGACGGTCGATGGCTTCGCCTGTTGCGAAGAAGATCGACTTCTGGTCCTCCGGCATGGCCTCCACGTACTCGGCCAGCGTCACCATCTTCTGCTGCTTGGCGGAATAGAAAAGCAGCAGGTCGGCCAGCACATCCTTCTTCATGCCGTAGCTGGTGTAGATGCCGTATTCCAAATTGCGGCCAAAGCCTTTGAAGAACTTTTCGTAACCGTCGCGGTCGTTCTTCAGGAACTTCTCCAGTTCGCTCTTGATCTTCTTTTCGAGCTTGTTGGCAATAGCGCGCAGCTGGCTGTTCTGCTGCAGCGTTTCGCGGGAAATGTTCAGCGTCAGATCCTGGGAATCAACAACGCCCTTTACGAAGCTGAAGTAGTCGGGCAGCAGATCGCCGCACTTTTCCATGATCAGCACATTCGAGCTGTACAGTGCCAGGCCCTTTTCGTAGTCCTTGTTGTAGAAGTCGTACGGCGGGCGCTTGGGGATGAACAGCAGCGCGTCGTAGGTCAGCGCGCCTTCCGCGTGAACGGAAATGGTGCGGGCCGGATCCTCGAAATCGTGGAAGTCGGTCTTGTAGAAGGTGGCGTACTCTTCGTCGGACACCTCAGACTTGCGGCGCTTCCAGATGGGGATCATGGAGTTGATGGTTTTAACCTCGCGCACCGTTTCGAACTCGGGCTTGTAGTCGTCTCCGGCATCTTCGGGCTTCGGCAGCGGCTTGCGTTCTTCCACTTCCATGCGGATGGGGTAGCGCACGTAGTTGCTGTACTGCTTGATGAGGGCCTGGAGCTCGTACTGGTCCAGGAATACGTCGTACTCTTCTTCGTCGGCGTTGTCCTTCAGGTGCAGGGTGATGCTGGTGCCGTGGTCGGCGCCCAGTGCGGCGGCCTCTTCGGCGGTGGCGGGCTCGATGGTGTAGCCTTCGATGCCATCGGACTTCCAGGTGAAGGCTTCGGGCTCGCCGTATGCGCGGGAGGTTACGGTAACTTCCTTGGCAACCATAAACGAGGAGTAGAAGCCCACGCCGAACTGGCCGATGATGTCTACGTCTTCGCCCTGCTGCTCGGCGTTTTCGGTCTTGAACTCGAGGCTGCCGGAGTGAGCGATGGTGCCCAGGTTGGTTTCCAGCTCTTCGCGGGTCATGCCGATTCCTGTGTCGGAAACCGTGATGGTGCGAGCGTCCTTGTCGAACGCCACGTTAATGGAGAGATCGTCCTTGGAAACGGCGATGGTGGTGTCGGTGAGGCTCTTGAAGTAGAGCTTGTCAACCGCGTCGGACGCGTTGGAGATAAGCTCGCGCAGGAAGATTTCCTTGTTGGTGTAAATGGAGTTGATCATCAGATCAAGGAGCTTTTTGCTTTCTGTTTTGAATTGCTTCATTCGGATCCTTCCTTCATGGCTTGTTGTTCACGTTTGCCTGTTGGCACTGCGGCGGGTTGCTGGGCTGGTCGCGGCTGGTGCTGCGGCGAGGGCCCGCTGCAGTTGGCGCGGCTTCGAGCCCAGGCGATACGGCCGACGCGGCGCCGAGTTAGGTGTTGTGCCTGACGTCGTGACACCTGTGCTGCGTAGCGGCTTGCACCCGCGAACTGCAAGCAAACGTTGGTTCGTTGCCGTGCGCTTGCGGTGCCGAAATGACGGCACGCAAGCGCCTATAAACGTAATTAGCACTCCAACATGTGGAGTGCTAATACGGATTCTAGTATGTGCGCGCGGCGTGTCAAGGAAGGAAGCATTCGCGCAACGGTTTGTAACGGGGTTGTTGCTTGCGAGGCGTAGGCAAGTGCAGGCACCCAACCGCGCCCGTTTGCGTTACAGAGCGCGTGCCTTTTCGATGGTGGTACGCAGTGCATCGATGACGGTGCCACGGAATGCGCCTTTTTCCAGAACCTCAAGGCCGCGGATGGTGGATCCGGAAGGCGAGCACACTTCGTCCTTCAGCTGGCCAGGGTGCTTGCCGGATTCGAGCACGAGTTTTGCAGCACCCAGTACGCCCTGCGCGGCAAGCTGGTAAGCCTGCGGGCGCTTCAGGCCTTCGGCCACACCTGCGTCTGCTAAGGCCTCGATGAACATATATACATAGGCGGGCGAGCTGCCGCCGATGGCACTTGCGGCATCGAGCTGCGATTCTTCCAGTTCAACGGTGGTGCCGAAGCTGGCAAGCAGGCATTCGACGGCGGCGACGTCTTCAGCGGTTGCCAAGCTGTTGGGGCAGTAGGCGGTAACGCCTGCCAGCACGTGTGCGGGTGTGTTCGGCGCAGTGCGTACGATGCGGACGGGCGCGCCGAACTGTTCTTCCAGCCAAGCGATGGTCTTGCCGGGGGCGATAGTGACGACGGTCTGTTCAGGGCGCATTGCTCCACGGATTTCAGCAATAACGGCCTCGTACTGGTAGGGCTTTACGGAAAGGAACAGGATGTCGGCGTTTTCGGCGACGGTGATGTTGTTAGTGCCAGCGTTAATGCCGAATTCTTCGGCTACAGCGGCGGCGTGTTCCGGCGTTGCATTGGAACCGTAGATTTCACCGGGCGCAACAGCACCGCTAGCGACAATTCCCTTGATCATGGCTTTGGCCATATTTCCGCATCCGATGAATCCAAGTTTCATAAGAACCTCCTTGTTGGCGGCGGGCTTCAATAACGCGTTGAAGCGAATAATGTTGCGCTCTGCTGGCGCCGTTTTATGAACGCGTTTTACATTAGATCGATTCTATGCGATGCGCTCGAGGAAAGCACCTCGTTTGCGAGGAATTAATTAAGTGTTGAAGCTTTGGGATGAAGTGTGTGGCGTGATGGGCGGGGCGGCGACAAGTGCGGGGTTGCGGTGCTGGATATTTGGGACTCGCGAAAGTGGGTGGCTGGCGAACGCGGGACGCCCAGCGAGATTCGCAGTGCCCATGGCTGCGCGGCGCCCGATGGCGTTCGGCGTGATCCTCGAAGCCCGCAGACGCCGAATGCGATTTGTGATGCCCGTGGACGTTTGGCGTCCGCGGGCGCCAAACGCGATTTGTGACGTTCGTGGCAGCGCGGCAGCCAAGGACGTCCGACGTAATTCGCGGCTGTCGGGGACGCACGGGCCCGCGGACTGCTTGGCGTGATTCGCAGCAGCTGAAATATGCCCTGTGGTTGCTTCTTGTATGAACGGTATACTTTTACCTAATTGATTTGAGAGGGGCAGGGAATGGCTAAGAAGAATAACGCGAAGAGCGCCGGTGGCGGAAACGCCGCTGCGAAGACCGAGAAAAAGGGCAAGAACCAGATTTCTCAGCAACAGGCGCGTGCGAATGCAGCGCGTGCGGGCGCGAAGATCAGCCCTGCACCTGAAGGGCCCTCACCTGCTATTTCGGTGCTGGTGCCCATTTGCAATTCCGAACAATACTTGGAGCAGGCGCTTGATTCGCTGATTGCTCAGACGTTCACCGACTTCGAAGCACTGTGCATCAACGATGGCAGTACCGATGGTTCTCTGGACATCATCAAGCGTTATATGGAAAAAGACCAGCGTTTTCGCCTGATTGATAAGGAAAATTCCGGTTACGGCGCGTCAATGAATTTGGGCATCGATACCGCACGTGGCGAGTACATTGGCATTTTGGAGCCCGATGATTACTTCGAACCGAATGCGTTGGAGCTGCTGTATGGCCTGGTGAAGGGCGCAAGCGCCGATGCTCCTGTCGACGTGGCTAAAGCCAACTACTGGTTCTATTGGAGCACGCCCAAAGAGCGCAACCAGCTTATAAGTGTGTGCAAGTCCCCCATGACGGATGCCCCCTTTAATCCGCGCGATGTTCGCGAGGTGTTCTATTGCATTCCTTCCATTTGGTCGGCGCTGTATCGTCGCGAAATGCTGGTTGATAAGGGCGTGCGTTTCCTTGAAACGGCGGGCGCAAGCTTCCAGGACCTGGGCTTCCAGTTCAAGGTGTGGGTAACCGCGCAGAAGGTTGTTATGTCCGAAGAGGCTATTCTGCATTACCGCCAAGACAACGAGGCATCTTCTGTGAACGACGCGCAAAAAGTGATGTGCGTGTGCAAAGAATTTGACATGGCCGAGCGCTTTATCAAGAACGATCCTGATTGCGAAGATTTGCGAAAAGTCCTGTTCAGGCTGCGTTATGACAGCTATATGTGGAACTTTGCGCGCTTGGCGCCGGAGCAGCGTCGTGAATTTGTGGTTAAGATGCATGAGGATTTGCGTGCCGGGTTCAGGGGCGGCGCGTATGATCGCTCGCTGTTCAGCGACTATCAGAACGCGAACCTGCGCTATTTGATGGAGCACCCAAAGCGCTTCGAGCAGTTCTTCCCCAACAATCCCACGCCGCTGCGCAAGGGCTTGTACTATCTGCTGGTGGCAGGTCCCAAAGCAGCACTGAAAGCTGCAGGGAAATAAGCCAGGTGGGTATATAGGGACAGGTATCGTTTCCCCGCTTAGGGGACAGAGCCTCGTTTGCAGTGAATGAATTGCGCAAGCGAGGCTTTTTTGTGCGCTATGTCGTACTGGGAAAACGGGACTTGTCTTTATATCCCCAGTGCGACACCTATGCGACGGATGATTCAGCGCAAGACCCGATGGGGTTGATCGCGAATGCTACTGGCTATGGGTGCCTGATCGAGGGGTGCGGTGAGCGTGTTTGCTGTGATGGGCATTTCAGATGAGCTATTGTTGAACGGGGTATATGACCAGGTGCGACACATTGGGGTCGTGGCTTGAGGTAAACTATATCCTGCGTGATACGCAAGGAAGGATCTCTCCTTGCTAACAGGGGCCATCTGCGAAAAGCAGCAAATTGCCTGATAGAGAACCTCAATACCATGAAAATACCTGATCAGTACAGGTTTCTCACTCGGATCAAAAGGACTTTTGGCGGATCGATGCTCCGATGAATCTTCAGGTTGCTTCAGCGAAGCGGCATCTATATGGTAGAGTCGTTGAACTTTTGCGAGCGAAGAGTTGAGAAATCGATGCTCAATTTATGACCCTTTATATGTCTCTGAGGCTCTGATAATGATACGATGAGAGACGGAACAATCTCATGGAAGGGACAGACATGAACTCTATGCCGTCGTTGACCCTAACCGAGAGAATCGCCGAGGTTTGTGCTTCTCTCATTTCCGAATTGGGCGAGAAGCCCTTGGACAAGGATGCGGTTTCGCAGCGTTGCGAAGGGGTGTCTCTTTCGAATGCCCAAAAAAATTTAGCTTCGTTAATGAATCTTGGGATTCTCGACCAGGAGAAACGCCCAACTGCTCTTGGCATTCGATGGGCAAATCCTTCCTTGCGACAAGAGGCGACGAGGGAAGTAATCAGTGTTTCTTTTCCTGAGGGGATGAGTGCCTTCTCTTCCAAGTCTGAGAACAAGGATATTGTTCCATGGTTGAAACAGCACGGATCCGTTTCAGAGGAAGTTGCCAAGAAAAATGCCGCCGCCTTTAGGGCCTTGCTTCATTTTGCCGAGATCGGCGGAAGCGTTGAGGACGCCGAAAAGCATGCCCCATTGCCCATCCCTGCTCAGAGGAGGAGAAGGATAACTGTAAACGTTCCCTTAAAGGCATGCGATACAGAAATTCAGAGAATTATTAATTTGGCCAGGGCAAATGACCTCGACATTGTAATGTACTAAGCAATCATTTGCTCCTCGGGGCTTAGGACGCTTGATGGCGCCGAACTCGCGCCGACCCCGCGCCGAACTCGCGCCGACCCCGCGCCGAACTCGCGCTAGTTCCTGTCGATGTAATAGTGAAACGATCTTCCGATCTTGGTTCGGCCGACGCCCGATTTCTGGTTTTTAGTAAGTTCTAGCAAGATTTCTTGGGCTTTCCGGACGCTAATTTCTACATTTTTTGCTACGTCTGCAGCTGTTACTGGGGATTCTGCCCCTTCAATCGCTTTGACGAGAAGGAGTTCGTGTTTAGAGAAAGAGGAGAGGCTTGATTGCGATAGTGTGCTTTTTGTCTGCATGGGCAAAACGAGATCAACATAGCTTGGGCTATGCTTTTCGGTAAGAATGGGTGTTTTTTCAAAGGCGGAATACCAGTTCTTCCATATCGTGCAAAGGCCGCTTCCAGCTTGGTCTCCAGCTCCGATGTAGTTGAATATCCTCATTAATGTTGGGTTTCGCGGTTCGCTGAATCCTCCCGATATCGCCACTCCTTTGTCGATAAGAAGAGATCCAGAATTTGAAACTGTGATTGAGTCGTTTTTGACCACTATGGTTACTTTGGCGTTTAATCCGTACCATGCGTGAACTAGGCCGTTCACGATTGCCTCATTTACGCATTCGGTGATCGGGTTGCGGCTTCCATGCCTCATCCCCGTTTCGTCCGTTGAGAAGGGCGCTTTAAAGAGCTTCGCAATTTTGCCGACCATGGTGAAATAAAAGTCAATTAGATTTCCGTTTTGGTTCCCGTCTTGCGACATCACTCGATCGGTCCAGCGAAGGTTCCCTTCGGTTTCTTCTCGATAGTCAAGGCGGTAGTGGGGGATTATTCCTGAGATCTCATGTTCAAACCCGAAAGCAAGCAGACCCGCTTTCGTGGGATGAAGAAGTCCGTCCCAGCCTTTTGCCAATCCTCCGATGTGATAAAGAAAATCTTCATTGGAATCGGAGTTCCAGGGACTATGCGCTTTAGTTGCTGCTGCAACTTCTCTGTATCTTGCAATTGTTTTAGGGTCAAGTGCGTCGATGCCTATCTCGTTCAAGGGAGTTCTATCGGCTAGGTAGGCTTTGTCGTATTCCATTTGCTGAATTTCGCGTTCTGTCGCTCTTTGGTCGGTTGTCCCTCGGCGAACAAATGCGATGTCTGCCTTCTTGATGCGCACTCGTACGGGTTTGTCTGCCTTTGAAGCCCTTGGAACATCAATTACGACAACGGAACGTCCTTCGGCGGTCGCCTCTCTGACATCGTCAGGAAGCAGGACGTCGCTGGAAACTTTTTGCGAGCTTCTTACGGTGCTCCAAAATGTATCGATGAGCTCGCTTGGATTCGCGACGCCAACAATCGAAAAAGTGTGGGTTGTCTTGTTCTCGTGAACTCCGAGGACAATTTCGCCTCCTTCGGTATTGGCGAAGGCTGAATACGACTCCCAGATGTCGTCGGGAAGGCCCGCGGCGGCTTCTTTGAATTCGAGGGTTTGGCTCTCTTTCAGGGTTTCCGAATTATCAAGGAAAGCCATGATAGATTCCTTCCGAACGGATTTTTGAAATATTCTACCAGCTGAAAGAAAGGCCTGATTTGTCATTAGAACATATGTTCGTTGATTATTAGCCGCTGACCCCAAATAGCTGCTCAATGGCGTTACGTATTGCGCCGTCGTCTAGCCCTATGTTCTTTAGCTGCATGGCGTAAACGATTATTTTTAGGAATCCGATGTCGACAAGGGTGTCTTTATTAAAGCTTTTGCTTAGATTCCCGTGAGCGAAGGCGTTGCGTTGAGAGGCGATGCGCTCACCTATTCTAACGAAGTTGAAATCGATGCATTCTCTTTTGTAAAGCGCCTGCCCGATTTTTCCGATAGACGGAACTACGTCATTTTCGATTTCCTTGAATTTGTCCTTAAGGGAATCGTTGCGGATTAATTTCCTTAAAAATCGGTAAATGTCTTTCTCTTTGCCGGATGATTCGTCTATGAGATTGTTGATTTTCTCCTCGGCATGATTCTCTGCGTTGATTCTTGCGTCACTCTTGGTAACCCCCTCCGGATGAATGCGATCGAACTCCCATTCGAATGCAGCAACCAGCATTAGAAAAGATGCTGGTGTAATTTGGTTTGATTGGCTGTACGAAGGAGGGATGTGCCTCATGTAAAGAGCGCCGCTGGAGATTGCCCCCAATATCGCACCTTCGTGTCCATCTATATGTCTCTGGCCGATTAGCCTTCCTTTTTTGATGGCGCGAGATTCGCTTTCTTTCGGCTGCCACAGAAGGTGCATTGTCGCAAACGACTCAGTAAGATTGTCTTTGTACGGTGCGGAAAGTTTAATTTCGGAAAAACGAATATTATTCCTATAGCAGAGGTATTGGATGAACCGCTCTGTTGCGAAGCAGAGTTCGCATATAAACCTGAAGTTGCTGGTCGGCTTAAACTCGAGAACAAGATTCGACGTGAACGCTATTGCGGGATGGCTGATTCCGTCCCCTACGCTTCTTGAGATTGCAAAATAGATTGCAACTTCTGTTTCTTTAAACCAGAAGTGTCGTTTGCTTGTTTGCGATGCGTCGAAATCGGTCGACGTTATTGAGACTTTCCCGCGTCTGTCCCACTCATTAAGATCCATTTTTAGCTCAAATGCCTTATTAGCTGGGTGTATCAAATTGATTTCAGGGCATGCAAAGGAAATTTTGCAAATAGAGTCTTTTCATATTTGCAGTCGATATAGGCATGAACATGGACGTGGAGAGCGAGATGCTTCAGGGATAGGGTGTACCCGACCTTGCTCCCCTTGTTTACGAGGAAGGCAATGGTATGCCCATCTTCATTGCGCATTCCCGTTAGACAGTCGGTGTCGATTTCTGGAAACCTTGGGCCGGCAAATACCCCAGGTTTGATTTCCTCTTTAAGCCATGTGTACTCGATCGATCCCTTTTCTTCTTGAACCAAAGGGAAAAGGGAAAGCCTTTTTCCATCGAAGGCGAAAGAGAAAATGCACCCTTTAAATGAAAGTGTGCCTGAGAAACGATGATCCAATTTTCTGCTCCTTGGGACAACGGAACTGGTTGGAGTGGTGGCTGTTGCCGCTTTCCGGCAAAACCGGGAAAACGGGACCAGTCCCTATATTCCCATTTTCCGCAAAAACCGTGCAGGCTGGCAAGCGTGCGCCAATACCCTTTACAATGAAACATCGTGATTATTTAGGTCGCACTGGGCGCCAACCGCAAAGGCGGCACCCTCTCTGCGCAACCACCAAACGATAAGGAACTGCATTAATGCCAAATATGCTCTCAAGCGCTAATGCCAGAAGGAATTGGTTCACCATAACGTCCCTTGTATCCAGGGACTTCAAGCTGAAGTACCGCCGCAGCGCTCTGGGCGTTCTGTGGTCGGTTCTGAATCCTTTGCTCATGATGATCGTACTTTCCGTTGTGTTCAGCACGTTTTTCAAATTCAGCATCGAAAACTACCCGCTGTACGTAATCTTGGGCAACGTCATGTTCGCCCTCATGGCCGATTCCACTTCGGGCGCCATGAATTCAATCATCGAATCTTCTTCGCTTATCAAGAAGATCCGCATTGAAAAGCTTATCTTCCCGTTGGAAAAAGTGCTGTTTCAGCTGGTGAACTTCTGCATTTCTCTCATCGCTGTAGCTGCGGTAATGGTCTTCTTCCAAGTTATGCCGCATGTTAGCCTGCTTGCCCTGCCGCTGCTGCTCCTATACGTGGTGCTATTCAGCGCGGGCGTGGGCATGGCCCTTTCCGCCCTTTCGGTGTTCTTCCGCGACGTGTGCCACCTGTGGGGCGTCGTTATCACCGCATGGACGTATGCCACGCCGCTGTTCTACCCCGTGGAAATCCTGCCTGATTGGGCGGCGCCGCTTATGCAGTACAACCCCATGTACCACTACGTAAGCTACTTCCGCGACCTTATTCTGAGCGGCACGGTGCCCGGCTTGCAGGAAAACCTCCTGTGCCTTGGCATGGCGGTAGCTGCATTCGCCATCGGTCTGCTTATTTTCAAGAAGACCGAAAAGAAATTCATTCTCTACGTTTAAGGAACAACCATGCCCGAAAACGTGAACACCAGCGTTCTAGAAATCGAATCCGAGCTTGCGGACGATTCATCGAAGAAAACCATGATCAAGGTGGACCATGTGTCCATGATCTTCAACATGGCAAGCGAACAGCTGAACAGCATCAAGGAATATGCGATTGCCGCCTTGAAGCGCGAGTTGCGCTTTAAGGAATTCCGCGCACTCGACGATGTTTCCTTCGAAGTGAAGCAAGGCGATGTTTTTGGCATTCTGGGCACTAACGGCTCTGGCAAATCCACCATCCTGAAGATCATCGCTGGCGTGCTGGAGCCCAGCAAAGGATCATGCACGGTTAGTGGAAATATCGCCCCGCTCATTGAGCTGGGTGCGGGCTTCGACATGGAGCTTACTGCGCGCGAAAACATCTACCTGAACGGCGCGCTTCTGGGTTATTCGAAGCAGTTCATTGAGGAAAACTTTGACGACATCGTTGAATTTGCCGAGGTGGAAAAATTCCTGGACATGCCTATGAAGAATTACTCTTCCGGCATGGTGGCGCGCATTGCTTTTGCGATTGCTACGGTTATCGTGCCCGAGATTTTGATCGTGGACGAAGTGCTTTCCGTGGGCGACTTCATGTTCCAGAAGAAGTGTGAAGACCGCATCACGAAGCTCATCAAAGAGCACGGAGTGACGGTGCTTATCGTTTCGCACAACAACGACCAGATCGAGCGCTTGTGTAACAAGGCGGTATGGATCGAAAAGGGCCATCTGCGTATGGCGGGCACGTCAAAGGAAGTGTGCCAGACGTATCGCGTGCTGGGCGGCCATGTGGGTAGCAAGGAATCGGAGCAGATCGTGTTCGAAACCTTGCAGGATCCGAAGAAGCCCAATATGAGCGGCATCGAATCTATCGAAGCAGACACACGTTATGGTATTGCGGCGAAGCTTTCAAGCCGATGCTATCCCGACGGCGCCGAAACTGTGATCCTGGCTTCGGGCGAGCACGAAATGGTGCCGCTGATTGCAAATGGCCTTGCGGGGGCATTGGACGCGCCGATCCTCCTCACTCAGAACGAAAGCGTGCCTGACATTACGGCGCAGGAGTTGACCAGGCTCAACCCTCAGACGGTGTATGTGCTGAATGGCGGTACGCTAGATGTGGACGCAATAACCAAGGAAGCAGCCTCCGCTGCTCCTTCTGCTTCGGTGGAAGTGCTGGAAGGCGAAAATGCCTGCAGCCTTTCGTGGTCGATTTTCCAGCACGGCGAAGAAAAGGGCCTATGGAGTTCCGATATTGCCCTTACCTACGATGGCTGCTTGGGGGATTTGGTGTCCCTTTCGCCCTACCTATTTTCTAACAAGTGCCCTGTTCTGGTCAAAGAGGCTTCCTCCGAGATTCCGGAATGGATGCTTGATGCCGCGCTTTCTGCCAAGGAAGTTTTAGTGGTAGGTGGTTATAAATCTTTCACCGAAGAGGCTTTGGAACCAATCGCGAAGAGCGCTGGGCAAGTTACCCGCTTTGTTGGCGAGGGCCCCTACGATGCGAATGAGAAAATCGACAATTGGATAAGCCAACATGCCAAGGCTGAGCGCTTGCTGGTTGTTTCTATCTGGTATCCCCAGGATGCCGTTGCTGTTGCAGCATACGCTTCGAAAAACAGGGGCCTGATTGTTCTGGAAGACCCACAAAACCTCGACAGCGTTGCCCATGGAATCAACTATCTGAAAAAGCAAAGTGGCAAACTTGAATTCATCGGGGACAAATCTCGCTTCAACGATTTAGACAAGAGCCTTTTAGCAAAAGCATTGAAGTGCGATTAGCTTTCGATGAAGCGTAAAAGGGCTTCCTTGGTTTCCGGCTGGTCAAAAACTCCTTCAGTGAAGTGGTTATGACCCAAGATGTCGTCCGGTAAATAGGGCCAGCCGGGGTTGCACTCGTCTGCCACTGAATAAGCATCGTTTGGTATATCGATGAACCCCCCTTCGAAGGCGTGCGTCTTTACTGGGAACATCATGGACGCTGGGTACAGGATTTTTCTCCAGGGCGCATTGAAGAGGTTATCCAGGCCGTAAGCAACGGCGGTTGCTTTATCTTTGGAGCAGAGCAGGCCTGCTGCCCGTGCTTTCCCCTGATAGGTAGAGAAAAGCGTTTCAATGTTTTCGATTTCTAGAGCGGCTTTTTTGTCGTCTTGGTCGTCTCTCTCAATTTGGATACATTGCGCAACAGAGCCGCTGTCCGGGGAATATAGGAGCCCGCGTTCGCCCCAGTAGGGAAATTCATTCATTTTCGTCACGAAAGCATCCATGAGCTCAACTCGTAGAGAACGAAGGGCGTCATCCTTGCTTTTGCTAGAGGAGGGGGCCCAGTCCCATATACAGATGTCAACGAAGCAGGGGATGTGCTGGTTGCGGCTGCTGAACCTTACTTGACGGCAAAATACATAGCCGTCGTATACGAGAGTTAGCTGAAAATCCGGATTGTTCGCGCAAATCTCTTTGAGCTTGTCGACATCTTCCCTCATCATACAGATATCAATATCGTCATCCCAAGGGATGAACCCGTTTCGTGACAGTGCGCCTATCAACGAGCCGAACGATGTCCAATAAGGGAGATTTGCCTTTTTGCAAAGCGCATCCAGCTCGAACATAAGGCGTCCGTTTGCTTTCTGCATGATGCGCGCGTTCCCCTCGGCTTCTGGGAGCAGAGAGAAAATCCTCCTTCTGGTTTCTGCGGGAGTGTCGTTTGGGTAGGCCTTCCTGAACAGTGCTTCCATGCGCAGTTTGTTGCGCTCCGCTTCGGTCCTTAGGGAAGCGTCAATAGCGTCGTATTTTGCATTAAGGTTTTCATTGATCCCGTTGTCCGCTTGCTCGATGCGGCGAAAGAGCTCATCTTGCTTTGATTTAATATCGAATAGTTCATCTTTGACTAGATCATTTTGCGTCACAAAGTGCTTTTCTGCCGCATGAAAAGAGCGGGAGGAGATAGGCAGAAGGCTTTTGAATTTGTTGATAAGAGACATATGACCTCAAATTCATACTTTTGCTTTTTTGCCATTTTACATTGGAAACGATTTCCTTGAACAATACTTGCTACTGCCGCTCATTTGGCGACTGGCTTATATATTGTTTCGTTCGACGCTCAGAGTCCGATCTTGTGTGAATCTTCTGTATGATGTTAAAAACGTGTGTTTAACGAAAGGCAATTCGTATGGCTATTGGAAAAAAGCTGCTAAGTGTATTTTTCTCTTTCACTCTAGTTATGGGTCTTCTTCCTTATTCGGCATTTGCGGATCCTTCGGATTCAAGCTCGAATTCAACCGAGTCTAGCTCAGATGCATCGACTTCCAATGAGTCCGAATTCGCGGATGGCGGGGTTGCCTCGAAGCCGGACCCAAACGATTCCGAGGGTGGAATGGACTCCAATGGTTCTGTCTCTGGCGGGGAAGATCCTGAGTTTGGCGCCGATGACGAATTCGCCGACGAGCAGGAATTATCTGCCTCTGATTATAGTGATGGCAAGCTGGCAATTTGGGCCGACGGCCTTGATGATCCTTCTGACGCCACGGACGTTTATCCGCCTGACACTAACGAAATTGAAGCATACGCTAACGGCTCTAACCTTCAGCCAATGAACTTCAGCTCTGAAATGCTGTACTTCTGCAAATATGAGAGTAGCTGTAATTACGACCAAGGCCTTAGCTCGGGCGATGGCTATCACGCCATGGGCTATTTTCAGTTCGACAACAGGTATGGCCTGGGCAGCTTCCTGAAGGCTGTGTATAACTACAACCCTTCTACTTACAGCGCTTTAAAGGTTATTGGCGATCGCTACGGATGGGATGTGACGGGCGCAACCCGCTCCAACGGTGCATTCACCCGATTGGGCAACGATCTCAATACCGCGTGGCATGCTGTATACAAGGCGAATCCTACCGAGTTTTCAAACCTGCAGAATGGCTGGGCATACATTGATTCCTACAACGGGTCGTTAGGTGCTCGTGGTTGCCTTAAGGCATTTGGAATCAACTTGGACAACCGCCCCGATTGCATTAAGGGCCTTTGCTGGGGCATGGTCAACTTGTTTGGCTCAGGAGGTGGTGCCTCGTATATCAACAATGGCAATTATTATGGTGCAAATTGGTTCTTCAAGAATTCAGGCATTAATGACTCTATGTCGGACGAAGCTTTTGTAACTACTCTTTGCGACTATGTTGTCAATAATGTTGCGAAGCGTTATCCCAAGCAATCTATCTATTGGACCGGTTGGCAGAATCGGTACAAGAGCGAAAAGGCTGATTGCTTGAAATATCTCCAAGCAAGCAATTATATAGCGCCGTCCCCCAAGAACGTGAAGGCCGCGGCCTCCGGCAGCGGCGAGGTGACGCTCTCCTGGGATCCCGTCGACGGCGCCGACGCCTACGCCGTCGCCGAGTACGTGGGCGGCTCCTACCGCACCTTCACCACCTCGTGCGCCGCGACGAGCTACACGGTCGGCGACCTCTCCAACGGCAAGGAGCACGGCTTCCTCGTCCAGGCCAGGGTGGGCGGCAAGTGGTCCGCTGCGTCGGCCGACCTGCTGGCGTACGCCACCCCGCAGGGCGCCACGAAGCCCGAGCCCAGGGCCGAGCCCGGCAACGGCTCGGTGAAGCTTTCCTGGGGCAAGGTCCCGGGGGCGAGCGCCTACGCGATTGCGTCGAGGAACGCCGACGGCTCCTACAAGACGTACACCCTGAGCTGCACGGCGACGAGCTACACGGTCGCGGGGCTCGTTAACGGCAGGTCGTACGACCTCCTCGTGCAGGCGCGGGTCGACGGGGCGTGGACCTCCTTCGGCTCCTCCGACCTCGTCTCGGCGATTCCGTGCGACCCTAGTTCCCCCAAGAACGTGAAGGCCGCGGCCTCCGGCAGCGGCGAGGTGACGCTCTCCTGGGATCCCGTCGACGGCGCCGACGCCTACGCCGTCGCCGAGTACGTGGGCGGCTCCTACCGCACCTTCACCACCTCGTGCGCCGCGACGAGCTACACGGTCGGCGACCTCTCCAACGGCAAGGAGCACGGCTTCCTCGTCCAGGCCAGGGTGGGCGGCAAGTGGTCCGCTGCGTCGGCCGACCTGCTGGCGTACGCCACCCCGCAGGGCGCCACGAAGCCCGAGCCCAGGGCCGAGCCCGGCAACGGCTCGGTGAAGCTTTCCTGGGGCAAGGTCCCGGGGGCGACAAAGTATGCGGTAACCAGGGACGATACAACCACCGCTGTTTATGCCGATGGAAATTCGTATGAGGCGAAAGGACTAAAAAATGGCGAAACATACGCTTTCCATGTCCGCGCTTTGATCGATGGTGCATGGACTTCGCTGATGGATGATGCGGTTTATGCGACACCTTCTGACCCTTCTTCACCAAAAGTTAGTGCCTCGCTTGATGGCGGAACTGTGATTCTTGAGTGGGATAAAATTTCGGGTGCTGATAAGTACGCTATTGCGTTGAAAACGAATTCTGGATACAGGACCTATACCTATGATTGCAATCAGACCCAGTTTGAGGTAAAGAACTTAAATCCAGGCGTTTATACTTTCTTAGTTCAATCCCATTCAAATAATGGGTGGTCGTCATTTGGCGACAGAGACCTCGTCTCGATAACGGTTCCTGACGCTAGCTCCCCGAAAGTAACCGTCGACTATCGTGACGGCGATTCGGTTGTTCTTTCGTGGAATCCAGTTTCTGGGGCAACGAAATATGCTGTGGCTGAATGCAAAAATGGATCATTCTCAAATTTCACGACTGAGTACACAGGCACAGAGTTTGAAATCAGGAATCTTGGCTTTGGGGTTAAGCACCGCTATCTCGTCCAAGCGTATGTAAATGGATCTTGGAGCAGGTTTACGGAAAACGACTACGTTGAAGCCTTTGTTGCCGACAAAAACTCCCCTAATGTCAAGGCGGACGCTTCGGGGGACGGACAAGTAACCCTCTCATGGGAAAAAGTTTCCGGGGCGAGCAAGTACGCTATTGCCGAATATGCTGGAGGTGGCTACCGCACGTTCACGACAAACTGCATCGATTCTTCCTATGCTGTTAACGATCTTGGAAATGGACATGAACATAGATTCTTAGTCCAGGCTTTCGTTAATGGAGGATGGTCAGCGGCAAGCACTGATCTCTTGGTTTCCGCGACCCCCCATGGCGTAATGGCTCCTGTTGCAACGGCGAAGGCTGGGGATTTAAGCGCAACCGTCCAATGGGGGAAGGTTCCTGGTGCTACGAGATATGCGGTTGCTGCTCAAAATGGTGATGGGTCATTTACTACCTATACATACTCGTGCACTGGGTTGTCGTACACCGTAAAAGGATTAGTAAGTGGTCGAACTTATAAAATGCTTGTTCAGGCGTACGTCGATGGAAAATGGTCTCCCTTCTCCAGCGTCGATTTGGTTAGCGTGAAACCGTATGGAACTAACATTCCTACTGGGCAACAAATGATGGTCAATATTGCGAATAATAGCGGGTTTACTAGCAATACATCATATTTGATTCTTGTAAACCGTTCACGGCACGAGGTTGGTGTGTTTAGAGGCGGCTATAAGAATTGGTCTTGCACAAAATTTTGGAGTTGCGTGACAGGTGCTCCGTCGACTCCAACGATAACTGGCGAATATAAGACAACCGGCTTCAAGAGAACGAATCTTACGACGGATGTACGCGCACGCTGGTGCACTCAGATTAATGGAGGGTACTTCTTCCATTCGATCCTGGCTTCTAATAGCGAGTTGGGCGGCAGTCGGTCTCATGGTTGCATTAGGCTTGCGGTTGAAAATGCAAAGTGGATATATGACAATATCATGCAAGGAACAAAAGTATATATCTACTGATTCGTTGATGCGCAGGGGAGGGCTCGGCTCTCCCCTGATTTTGTCGGAAGGAAATTCAAATGAAGGGAATTATTCTAGCAGGCGGCTCTGGTACGCGTTTGTATCCCCTGACCACCGTAACATCTAAGCAGCTTCTCCCCGTATACGATAAACCGATGATTTATTATCCTTTATCTATTCTTATGCTTGCTGGCATTAGAGATATCCTTCTTATTTCCACTCCTCAAGATCTTCCAAATTTCAAACGTCTTTTAAAGGACGGCTCGGCGTATGGGATTAAACTTTCGTATGCCGAACAGCCTTCGCCAGATGGGCTGGCTCAGGCGTTTATTATTGGTGAAGACTTCATCGATGGTGACAGTTGTGCACTTGTTCTTGGTGACAATATTTTCTACAGCGGTGGACTCACCTCTCTTCTAACCAAGGCGGCTGCCAAGGAGCATGGCGCGACTGTCTTTGGCTATCATGTTGATGACCCTGAACGCTTTGGCGTAGTTGAGTTTGATAAAAGCGGCCAGGTTCTTTCTATCGAAGAAAAGCCGGAGCACCCAAAGTCGAACTATGCGGTAACGGGGCTTTATTTTTATGACGAGCGTGCTGTTGAGTTTGCAAAGCAAATCAAACCTTCGGCTCGCGGCGAACTTGAAATCACCGATCTTAACAGAATGTATCTCGAGGATGGCTCCCTTGAAGTTTCATTGCTTCATCGTGGTTCAGCGTGGCTTGATACGGGTACTATCGCGAGCCTCTACCAAGCAGGTGAGTTCGTGCGCGTTATAGAGCAGAACCAGGGCTTGCAGATTGCATCTCTTGAAGAGATTGCATTTAACAATGGCTGGATCGGGAAAGAGGCTCTTCTTGAATCAGCGGAGCGCTTTGGCAAATCGTCGTATGGGCAATACCTAAAGCAGGTTGTTGATCGCTGCTAGCTTTTGTTTACGCGCAGTCGCGTTGGGCTCTACCGCATAACGCGACTGCGACCGATGTTTTATCGGCATGGGTTTCTGTTGCTATAATGGATCCAATTGTGCAGAGCGATGCAACGAAAGTTGAGCTTATATGAAAAAGTATCTGGTAACAGGTGGGGCTGGATTCATAGGCAGCAATTTTGTGCTGTATATGCTTAATCAGCATGACGATGTATCAATCGTTAATGTCGATTCTCTCACTTATGCAGGGAACCTCGAGAACCTTAAATCGGTGGAAAACGATGGGCGCTATCGTTTCGTCCAGGCTGATATTCGCGATGCTGACAAGATTAGGGAAATAGTCGATCAATTTGCCCCTGATTACGTAATCAATTTTGCAGCTGAGTCGCATGTTGACAGATCCATTCTCGATCCAGGCGCATTTGCCAGTACGAACGTAATGGGTACGGTTGCCCTGCTAAACGTTGTTAAAGCTGCCTGGGAGCAGTCTGATGGCTCTTATGGCGACCACAAATACATTCAGGTATCAACCGATGAGGTGTATGGGTCCCTCTCTCTCGACGAACCTAATTCTTTCTTTCGCGAAACTACGCCATTAAACCCCCATAGCCCTTACTCTTCCTCAAAGGCTTCTGCTGATTTATTCGTGAAGGCCTACGCTGATACCTATGGGCTTCCAGTTAATATTACAAGATGCTCAAATAATTACGGTCCATACCAGTTCCCTGAAAAATTGATACCTCTCATGATTAACAATGCGCTAGTGCATAAGGCTCTGCCGGTTTATGGTGATGGTTTGAATGTTCGCGACTGGCTTTACGTTGAAGATCATTGCAAAGCGATTGATCTTGTCGCATCTAATGGAAAAGTTGGAGAGATTTACAACGTTGGTGGGCATAATGAGCGCCCCAATATTTTTATCGTCAAGAAGATCATTGAAGAAGTAAGCGCTGTAACTGGCGATGCAGAAATAAACGAGGCCCTGATTTCTTATGTGGAGGATAGAAAAGGGCACGATCGGCGTTACGGAATCGCTCCGGACAAAATCAAGGAGGACCTTGGATGGGAACCTGAAACCGCATTTGAGACCGGCATTGTTAAGACTATTCAATGGTACTTGGCCAATCCTGAATGGGTTGAGCATGTTACGAGTGGCGATTATCAGAACTACTATTCGAAGATGTATGAAAACAAATAAAAGGTTTGAAGGTCAGTATGATTCCCTTTAACATCCCTCCCTATGTTGGGACGGAGCTTGACTATGTAAAGCAGGCTGTCGACAACAAGAAAATCTGTGGCGATGGTCCATTCACCAAGAAATGTCATCAGTGGCTGGAAACTGCATTTAAATGCCAAAAGTCTCTGCTCACAACCAGCGGGACAACAGCTTTAGAGATGGCGGCAATTCTCTGCGACCTGAATCCTGGGGACGAGGTGATTCTTCCCAGCTTCACTTTTTCAACGACTGCTACAGCATTTGTTTTAGTTGGGGCAAAACTGGTGTTTGTCGATATTCGTCCAGACACGATGAATATTGACGAAACGAAAATAGAAGCAGCTATTACGGACAGAACAAAGGTGATCGTTCCCGTTCATTATGCTGGCGTGGCATGCGAAATGGATGCAATCATGGAAATCGCCCGCAAACATAATCTACTTGTTGTCGAAGATGCGGCGCAGGGTGTTATGGGCACCTACAAAGGTAGAGCGCTTGGTACGATAGGCGATATGGGCTGCTATTCCTTTCACGAAACGAAGAATTACTCTATGGGTGAAGGTGGCGCCCTCATGATCAACGATCCTGAATATAATGAGCGCGCCGAGATCATTCGCGAAAAGGGAACAAACCGTGCGCGCTTCTTTCGTGGCCAGGTAGACAAGTACACATGGGTTGATTATGGAAGTAGCTATTTGCCAAGCGACATGAACGCTGCTTATCTTTGGGGTGAACTTGAAGTTGCTGCAAAGATCAACAACAATCGATTGTCTATATGGTCGGCCTATTACGATGCATTTTCGGATCTTGAGTCGAAGCATTTAGTTGATTTGCCCGTAATTCCTGAGGCTTGCAGACATAACGCCCATATGTTCTATCTTAAACTCAAGAATCTTGAGCAAAGAACGGACTTCATTTCCTTTTTGAAGGGTAGGGGAATACAAGCATCTTTCCACTACGTTCCGTTGCATTCTTCTCCGGCAGGTGAGCGCTTCGGTCGTTTCGACGGTGTAGACGAATTCACAACTAAGGAAAGCGACCGCCTAGTGCGCTTGCCGATGTACTATGGCATGTCTAAGGAAGATCAGGATCGCGTTATCGAGGCAGTTCTCGGTTATTTCTCTCGCTAGTTTGCAAGGTTTTTATTGATGGATATTTCAGTTGTAGTCCCTGTTTATGGATGTCGTGCCGCATTGCCAGAGCTGCACCGTCGTCTCGTAGAAACGCTTGAGGGGATGGGCAAGTCGTTCGAAATAATTCTGGTGAATGATGGTTGTCCACAAAACTCCTGGGAGGAAATTGAGCCCATTTGCGCCCAGGACAAAAGAGTTAAAGGGGTTAGGCTGTCACGTAATTTCGGGCAAATTCGGGCAATAACTGCTGGTCTTGATATGAGTGAAGGCGATTGGGTTGTGGTTATGGATTGCGACTTGCAAGACAGGCCGGAAAGTATACGTGAGCTGTATAAAAAAGCTCAAGAGGGATTCGATGTTGTTTTCGCGCGCCGCATTGCGAGGAAAGATACGGGCTTGGTAAAGGCTTTGTCGAAAGCCTTTTACAAGGTCTATGACTATTTCACGGATGGAAATTACGATTCTTCCATCTGCAATTTCAGCATCTCGCGTCGAGTGGTGGTCGATAGCTATTGCAGGATGCGTGAGCATAATCGGGCATACACGATGTTCATTAAATGGCTTGGTTTTTCTCAGACTGCCATTGATATTGAAGGCGACGAGCGTTTCGAGGGGGATTCTTCTTATAGCTTTAAAAAGAAGATGAACATGGCGTTTGAGCTTATAACGGCGCAGTCAACGAAACCGCTCAAGTTTGCTGTTCATGCCGGCTTCTTTTTCTCGCTTTTTGCACTGCTAGTCATAATCGCTTTGATAATCCGATATCTGCTTGATCCTACTGAGGCATTGGTTGGATGGACGAGCACTATGGCCGCGATTTGCTTTATGGGTGGATTGAATCTTGCCGCTGTTGGGGTTGTTGGGCTTTATGTTGGGAATATATTCAACGAGACCAAGCATCGTCCCTTGTATGTGCTTGCGGAGGTCTTGAACGGAGAGGAGCAGCAAAGATGATTTTGGTAATTGGGGCAACTGGCTTTGTCGGTATGTACACCGTCGATAAACTTCTTTCTGATGGCAAGAAGGTCGTTGCGACTGGAAGGAATAAGAAACTTGGCGAGAAGCTTCAACAAATGGGTGCAGCTTTTATCCCTTTGGACATAGCGGATTCTAGTGAATTCGATGCTCTTCCTTCTGATGGGATAGAGGGTATTGCGCTGCTTGCTGGATTGTTGCCGGCCAATGCTACCGCCGACCTCGACAGCGAGGATAATGCTGCTGACTATTTTGAGGTGAATGTAATTGGCTTGATCAACGTGCTTGAGTGGGCGCGCAAGCACGGAATAAGAAAAGTAATCTCAACTTGCAGCTATTCGGACGTGTCCGGGGCATGGGGCAAGGGCTATCCGATTACGGAAGAAGAGCCGAGAGACTTTAAATTTACTGGCGACCATGCCGTTTACGTTATTAGCAAGAATGCCGCAAATGATGTGATGGAATACTATAACCAGCAGCATGGGATGCAGTGTTCCTGCTTCAGGTTTCCCCCAGTATACGGTGTAGGTCCTCATGGGACCATCATGGTCAATGGAAAACCCTACAAATCAGGTATTCAGACTTTTATAGAGAAGGCTGAGGCTGGAGAAGACATAGAGCTTTGGGGCGATCCTCATATCAGCCGAGACATTATTTACGTTAAAGATGTTGCAAGGGCATTTGAAATGGCCCTGGAAAGCGATAAGGCTTACGGCTTGTACAACATGACAAGTGGGGTTGGTCTTGATCTGGAGGATCAGGCAAAAGCAGTAATTGATGTGTTTGGCCCGGATAACGGATCGAAAATCGTTTATCGACCGGACAAGCCGAACAATACTCCCTCTTTTCTGTATTCGATGGAAAAGGCTAAGAGGGATTTCGGGTTTATTCCCGAATATACCGACTACCATGCAATGATGGTCGATTATAAAAACGAGTTGGACAGTGGACGTTGGAATGAGCTTGCCCATTCAAGGGAAAGGTAGTCTTTCTTTGAAGAAAATTGCCATCATCGGTGCATCGTATCTACAGAACCCTTTGATCCTCAAGGCAAAAGAGCTTGGATATGAGACTCATGTCTTTGCTTGGGAATGTGGGGATATCGGGGAAAAAACGGCAGATTATTTTTACCCGATAAGCATTGTTGAAAAAGAACGCATCCTCAGTAAATGCAGGGAGATTGGCATTGATGGCGTTTGCAGCATCGGGTCCGATCTGGCGAATACCGTTGTTAGCTATATTGCCTCTTCGATGGGGCTCGTTTCTAATACCATTGAAGCAACCCGCCTCAGCACGGATAAACATGCGATGCGCGATGCGTTTGAAAAGAACGGGGATCCTTCACCTAAAAGTATGGTTGTGGATAAAGGCTTTTGCCTTGTTGACAGCGGATTGCAATTTCCCATTATCGTCAAACCTGCAGATAGGTCGGGAAGCCGCGGTATCACAAAACTGGAATCTGCCGACCGGTTTGAAGAAGCGGTAGAAAGAGCAAAGAACGAAAGCTTCTCTGGGGTTGTGCTTGCCGAGGAGTTCTTTCAGGGAAATGAATATAGCGTTGAATATATTTCCTGGAAAGGGAAACATTATTTTCTTTCAATTACTGAGAAATTTACTTCTGGGGCTCCCATGTTCATTGAGAAGGGGCATCTTGAGCCGGCTCGCGTAAGCGCTTCTATTGAAATGAAGGTCAAATGTGTCGTTGAACATGCTCTTGATGGATTGGGCGTGGAGTATGGTGCATCGCATTCGGAGCTGAAGATTAATGAAGACGGCGAGATTGCAATTATAGAGATTGGTAGTCGTATGGGTGGAGACAGGATTGGGTCCGATCTAGTGTCTTTATCGACGGGCTACGATTTTGTCGCTTCAGTCGTTGCTGTCGCTATGGGGCAGTGTCCTGCCCTTCCAGAAATTGAAGAACATAAATATGCTGCGATCAGGTATGTATTTGACAACAAAGATTTGAGTGCCTTAGATGCTCTAAAGAAGAATGCGCCGAACCTTCTTCTTAAGGCTGATATTTCAGGGTTCGGCGAGCATGCCATTGTTGATAGCTCATCTAGATTTGGCTACTTCATGATGTGCGCAGACTCTATTGCTGATCTTAGCCCCTATTTGCCCGATCATAGTGAAGAGGGCTTGTAGTGGCTAGTACTGGAAGGGTGAAAACCCTTTTTGCGTTGCATTTGCTTTTGATGGTTTATTCGACAAGCGGCATTTTGAGTAAGCTGGCAGCAGGAGTCGACTTTTTAAGTTTTGATTTTTGCCTTTTTTACGGGGGCATACTGTGTCTGCTAGGCGTTTACGCAATAGGGTGGCAGCAAATCCTGAAAAGGCTCCCTCTTACAACGGCTTTTTCGAACAAGGCGGTAACCATTGTTTGGGGCATTATTTGGGGGGCGCTGTTCTTTTTCGAGCCCGTTACTCTGCCTAAGGCGATAGGCGCTCTCCTGATTATTGCGGGTGTAGTTTTGTTCTCTCATGCTGATGGGCAAGAATTGGGCGGCGCTCATGAATGAGGCGATGTTTCTTTACTCGGGCATTCTATTGTTGGGTACTTTCATCAGCGCAGTGTCTCAGGTGATTTTAAAGAAAGCGGCGCTAAAAGCTTATCCATCAAAAATTAGAGAGTATTTGAACTTTCCTGTAGTTTTCGCGTACTCACTTTTTTTGCTGACAACGTTCATGTGTATATTCGCCTATAGGGTGGTTCCCCTATCTTTCGGGCCTGTGCTTGAGTCGACGAGTTATTTGTACGTTACGGTATTCGGTGTCTTGTTTTTCAAAGAGAAGATAACCAGGAAGAAAGCTATCGCTTTGTTGCTCATTTTGCTGGGCATAATCGTTTATTCGTTTGGAATTTAAAAGGAAATAGTAGTGGAATCCAAGTTTGAGAAGTGTGCAAATAAGTTAAAAGATTCAATCGAATCTTCGAAAAGGGTATTCTTTCTATCCTATGTCTTCTTATTTTTCTCTTTCATGCTGTTTTTTTCTTTCGGCTACCTGCTTTATGGCAAGAGCTTTATTTGGACGGTTGACGGTCTCGAGCAGCAATACATGTTTTTCATTATGCAGGGCGAGTGGCTGAGGGAACTGCTAACAAATGTTTTTATCAGTCATTCTTTTGTTGTGCCCATGTGGAGTGAATCGATAGGCTACGGGGGGGACTACATTTATTCCCTGGGCAATACGCTTGGCAATCCAATTAATTGGATTTCGGTTTTTGCGACAAGCGAAACAGCCGATTTCTGGCTCAACTTAACCGTGCCAATAACGTTATTCCTTGCAGGCCTATCTTTTCTCGGCTATTGCTTAAATAAAGATTTTGATCGAAGTGCAAGTCTGATTGGCTGCATGATCTATTTGTTTGGCGGATATACCATTATTGTTGCAAGCCAAATCTATATGATATACCCCCTGGTTCTTGCTCCTTTAGTGCTGTGGGGCGTTGATAAAATTTTTGATAAAGAATCTCCCGTGTTATTCGTTGTAGCTATGGCCCTTTGTTTTTTTTGTTCGGTTAGCCTTGCGTATACGATGTGCCTATCGCTGTTGGTCTATTGCCTCGTTAAAGTGTTCAACCTTGAGGAGAAAACTTCTTTCAAAGGGCTTTTAATTTGGGTTGTAAAGATTCTTTTGGCGATACTGCTGGCGGCCTTGATGGCTGGAATAATGTTCTATCCGAATGCGGCATCCTTGCTCGGGCAAGGGAGGTTGGGGCTTGACCGCTATCAGAGTGCTACGTATTCGTTCATGTACTATGCCAAGTTGCTGGAAGGCTTTATCTCGCCAAACACCGTAGGCGAAGATTGCATGTATGGCTTCGCGCCAATTGCACTGGTTGCTGTTTTTGCCCTATTCCTTGTAAAAAATCTCGAAATGCCGAAAAGGGCGAAAAGGGTTTTACGTATACTTTTCGTCCTGATGACGCTTTTTCTCTGCCTTCCCATTGCCGGGCGAGTATTTAATGGAATGGCGTATGCAAACAATCGATGGGTTTGGTCTTATTGCCTGCTTGTATCGCTGATTGTTGTTGCGGTTCTCCCTTCTTTGGCTAATGCACTTAAAGACGAAGGAAAGAAAGTATTCTACGCGGCATCTGTTTATGGAATTATATGTATGCTTTTGCTCGCATGGTACAGCGGTAAAACTTTCTACGCGATGCTCTCTATCCTATTTGCTGTAATCGTTGTTTGTTATGCATTCCGAGACAAACCAGCGCTTTTGAATGTTGGGGTTACCTGCTCAGTGGCCGTGTCGTGCGTGTTCGTCTCGTATCAATATGCTCATGGCAGTAGGGATACTCACGTAAATCTGGGCGAAGCCTACGATTATGCAGTTACAGATGATGCCTCGTCTCTGATTATGGGCTTGGGCGATCATTCTGAGCAGCGATACGACAATGCTAAGGTTCATTTTTGGCGTAACGGCAATTGGGCTACTGGAACGCTTGGGTGCAGTTTTTACAACAGTTTGTACAACAGTGCAGTTGACGATTACCATACAAGCCTCGGACTGGCTACGTCCTCTATGAACTTCTCATACGCTACATTGAACTCTCGTACAACTATGGAGGCTCTTGCTGGGTCAAAGTATTTTCTAACCTTGACCCATGATGATGGTTTGTTGCCTCCTTTGTATAGAACCGTAGTTGCTCAAGGAGAGGTCGCTGGTGGCGATTACTCGGTTTACGAAGCGGACAAGGTGCTTCCGCTTGCTTTCTTCTATGATTCTTCAATCTCAGAAGACGATTATCGCTCTATGAGTCTTATGCAGAGGCAAGACTCATTAACTCAGAGCGTTGTTTTGAGTGGGGAAGATGCGGGTAATGCTGCCCCGAGTAGCTATACTACGGAAATAGCATCGAATCTCTCCCTGGTGCAAGATGGAGAAGAGACCCTGCCTGTTAATGACGGTTTGGCTGAGTCCGAGAAAGCAGAATCTGTTCTCATAGAAGGTAATACAGTAACGGTTACCCAGCCGAACACTGTCCTTTATCTCAACGGCTCAATTCCGGGAGGAACGGAAGCGTATTTCGCCTGTGAGGGAATGAATTACTCACCGCTCTCCTCAACCTCTGTGGGGGAAGTGGGAGGAATTAGAGGCTCGCTTAAGACATTCCTTTCTGATCTTAAATCGAGCGACAGCAAAGAGTGCAAGATCATGGTGTACGGAGCGAATGCTGCCCAAGAAATATGGTTCATGAACAATAAGCATCATTTATATGGTGGAAAAGATGACTGGGCCGTTAACACTGGCTATTCCGACTCGCCTAGAAGTTCGATTGCGTTGCAATTCTGCGACCCAGGTACTTACTCGTTTGATTCCCTGGGATTGTATGCGACTGATACCTCGTATATCTCAAAAGATATTGATCATTTATCCTTGAACTCAGCCTATGAGATCGAGAAGGTAGATAATGGCTATTCCTGCCGAACCGACAGAGACGATGAAGGATGGCTCTACTTCAGGGTGCCTTATGGTGAAGGTTGGACGGCATATATTGACGGTAAAAAAGCGGACTTGGAGAAAGCTAATCTGGGCTTTATGGCAATCGATGTGCCATCGGGCAACCATTTAGTTTTGATCGAATACGAAACGCCAAACCTTCGTGAGGGTGCATTGATTTCATGTGTCGGCGTTGTGTTGGCTCTGGCTGCATTTTGCTGGCACAGGAGAAAGGCTAAAATTAGCTCCATACACTAAAAGCTCAGTGTATTTTTTGGTTAGCGTTTGATAGTGCGAATGCGGTTGGCTCTAACAAGACAAAAGGGGAATCTAGTGAAGTTTGCAAATATAGTTCTCGAGAATACCGATAGGGCGGTTCGCAATCCGGCGATGTTTTGCAGGTCGTCTGCCCCAGTTGCATTTGACGGCGCGGAGGGCGAATGGCTCCTTTATTCGAAGGGCTTCTATGACTTCACTACGTACTTCAACGCTCTTTCCGTTGGTAAGTTGAAAAAGTATGCAAGTGCTAAGTCCTTCTCCCTTCACATTGAACTTAAGGGCTCGAAGTGCATCGTTCGCCAAATGAAGGCGACTTCATTCTCGATGGAGTCTGAGGTTGTGGGAGGAACCGATATCGAGATTCCCGCAAGCAGTGAGTGGATTTCAGTCGATGTTGATTTGATCGTTGACTCTGACGCTGTGCTTATGTCTTTTGCTGTAGAGGCCGATGGTCCGGTATATATCCGAAATGGCTCGTACTCTCTTGAGGTTGACCACCCATTAAATGAGGTCAATCTCGCGCTGGCAACAACCACCTTTAAAAAGGAATCGTATATTGAGGCAAACATCGCATCGATTAAAAAGGACATTCTTGGTTCCGATGATGAGATTTCCAAGCACTTCCACATGCACGTTGTCGATAACGGCCGGACATTGGATTGCTCGAAGTTAAACAACGATGGTGTTACGGTTTACCCGAATGACAATGTTGGTGGTGCTGGCGGTTTCGCGCGCGGCATGATTCAGGCGATGGAGCAGGATGCTCCCGCAACGCATGTTCTGTTGATGGACGATGATGTTGCTGTTTCGCCGGAGAGCATTAAGCGTACATATAATTTGCTGCGTATTGCAAATGATGAATATAAGAACGCCTTTGTAAGCGGCGCAATGCTCGACTACCAGACCGTTGAGGATCAATGGGAGGACACTGCAGCTTTCCTTGATGCTTGCTGCCAATCCATTAAGCCCCGTATTCGCCTTACCGAAATTGCCGACTTGGTGTTCAATGAGGATAGTGTGCCCACTGAGCGTCAGCTTAGCAGGCGCTATGCGGCATGGTGGTACTGCTGCATTCCCGTTGAAACTATCAAGAAGAACGGTTTGCCGCTGCCGTACTTCGTTCGTTATGACGATGTCGAATATGGCATTCGCTGCAAGCCAAAGCATTTTATGACCATGAATGGTATCGGTATTTGGCATATGGCATTCCATGTGCGCTACAACCCTGCAGTTGAGCGTTACCAGACGGTACGCAACGGCTTTATTGCCAACGCAACAACGGGCATTTCTTCCGATAAGGAATTGCTTGCATATGTGCATGATGCTATCCGAACAGAGCTCAAAAAATATGGCTATCAAAATGCTGAGCTTATTTTGGACGGCTTCGAAGACTTTCTCAAAGGACCTTCCTTCATCAAAGGCAAGGTGGCGGAGGAATGCTTTATGGGAGCAAATCGACGGAATGAAAAAATGCTCCCATTCGATGAGCTCCGAAAAGATCCAGTCTTAAAGGATATTGATCTATGGTCGCTTACTCGCCAGAAGATCAACGCTAATTACCCTCGCGCTTTGGGCGAGCGTCTCGTAGACTTCGTTTCTTGGAATGGTCAAAAAGCCCCGTTGTTCAAAGACAAGGGTGGTGTAGCAATTATTTCTGCAGCAGGTGGTGTTTATCCTGCTGGCAAAATTCGCAATCACAGCACGATTCTTGTTGTGGACTGGTACAACAAGAAGGGTGCAGTGCGCCATCGTGACGTTGCTCGCTACAAGGAAATTTCCAAGCGCTATAAACAGGATTTGAAGTTCTTCAAGGCCAACACAAAGCGCTTGCATGGAGAGTATGCTGCAGCGCGCCCAGGGATGACCTCCGTTGAATACTGGAAGCAGTATTTGGGTATTTAAAATGGATGTCTTTATTGAGTTCTTCTCATCATTGCCGTTTGCCGATGAGATTGTTGGCGCGGTATTGCCGGTGCTGATTGGGCTTGTTTTCGGTTTTGCAAAGGATGTTTGCAAGAGGGTTTGGTGCTTGCTTCGCAGAGAAGGACTATCGAAATCTAAGGCTTTTGGGTTTTCTTCGAATACGAATGGGGCGTCGTGCCGCCTTCATGAGCGACACGACGAAAGGAATAGATTACGTGAACTCGCTTTTGCGGATGCAGGCAGACCTGTTAATAGTGCGGTCTGTCAGATTGCATCGGTGGTGTATTTCGAAGTGATTGCAATATTGCTTGCAATTGTATCTGCATATACTGGGGTGGAGTGTCTGCAGGCTATCTCTCTTCTATTTATGCTTCTTGCATTTCTTCCTTTGCTCTGCATCTTGTTAGAAATCTTGTCTCTTTCCGACATCAAAAGTAGGTATAAGGGGATAAGAAGGAAAAGGGACTCTAGGCGTTCTGGTTTGTATCTTGATTTGGGATCCGTTAGAGAGTTGGCTGCCAAATATTCAAAATGCATAACAATAAATGCCCAACATTTTTCTGGAAAACCAGGAAGAGGGCTTTCGGAAAGTCTCGATCTTTGCAAGTTCAAGAACCATCTCGATCTTATTGAGGGTATAGATGAGGATGCTTTGGTTCTTGTGTATTCGGATTACGGTGCGGAAAGTTATACGGTTGCTGCTGAACTTTCTGCGTATAATCCGAATGTTTACGATTTAGGCGGTATCGCATATCGGTTTGATTATTATAAGCGCGAAATAAAGGCCATGCTTTATCAGCAAGATGAAGGCATGCTCAAGGAATACGATAGGTAGTCAATCGATCGCGGCGCTTGCCTGGCTGCTCTCTAATGGCAAGGCGCAACTCAAAAGAGATTGGTTGAATGTGTTCAGTTTATTCTCTGCGTCTGCTTTCGGTTTTGGTTTTTTCGGCTACAGCTGGGGTGAAATAAGTTTGTCGATTAAAATTGGCAAACTTATGCCTGCACAACGCATTGGACGGACGCTATAGGAGCGTCCGTCCAATGCGTTGTGCAGGCTATCACCTAGAAAAAGTTTTTTGTTGATAAATGGCATAGTAGGGGTAAATGGCTATTTTGATTCCTGCCGTACAGAGTAAGCTTTTTGATTATTGGTTTTGTTTCTCTTGGGTAGACGTTAATTGAGCAGGGGGAAGAGGGCTACGAATTTCGTTGCGCACGCGAGAAGAAGAAGCCACAGCGAGTTTTTCAGGCACTGAAAAGAAGAGCCGAGGAAGTTCGTTCTCATTATGTTTGTAAGCCGATTGCATGCGATGGATTTCTTGTATTCGATGATTTCATTAATGGCCGAATAGTCAAAGGTGTATGTCTTTATAAGCGAGGTGTAGATTCGTATTGTGTTTATGCTCGCTATTACCATATAGGATGCAGCCAAAAAACAGAGTGCGCAGAAAACCAAGTCGAAGAATCCAACGTAATCAGTTTCAGTGGAGATTTCTCCTGATGCTGTTATTAGGGTGACAGTTATTGTTGTTGCAATGGTTGAAGCGGCGGTCAGGGTTTTTGCTTTATCTTCGATTTTATCTTTCTGCTCAAGGGTTCTTTCGTAGATTGCTTTGAGAGCATCGGGGGCAAGTCCATCTAGATCCTCGATATCTCTTTTGGCTCTTTGATAGATATCTCCATGTGTCTCGATATAATTTATTTTTCTTGCCACCAGATTATTTGATTGTTTTGCCATTGTCGTGGGGGCAATCAGCTCAAATAGTCTGCTCAGAATTGCTGGCACCATACTTGCCCCTTCAAGGAATAGCATTCAGCCCGAAGAGGGTTTCGGCTATCATTCCAGAGAAGTTTATATCTGTATTGCTTTGGAGCCAATGCCATTCACCGGTTGGGTTTACTTCGATGAAAAAGTATGTGTCTCCAGCTTTTGCCAAATCGATTCCGCCGTAGGAGAGACGAAGGCTTTTCATTAGTCGGCATAGGCCCTCCTCGATGGAGAGAGGTATTTTGATGGGGAGGTATTCCAGCTCCTCCTTTTTTGTCTTTCTCCAATCTCCGGAAATCCCTAGCCCCTGTTTTGTGATTGAGACAGGGAACAGCTTGCCCGAGATGTATGTAGCTCGTATATCGATTTTTTGTCCAAGATACTCTTGGACAAAAACCGGTGCAGATGCCATGTTACTCGATTGAATTGCTTTTCCGCAAACCTTTGAAGTATAGGAAAACATCTCAACTTCTCCAGCGGAGAAAACCGCTGTGTCGATGGATTTGACGGCGTATGCTTTATTGGGATCGATTGAATCTGCGCTGTTTGTAACGATCGTTTTTGGCGTTTCTAAGCCGCATTTGTTGGCTAGCGAGAGTTGCAGAAGCTTGTTTTCTGCCCTGTATGTGTCAACTGGATTGTTGATCCATCTTACCTTGTCGAAAATTGCGAGATTTCTTACAAAAGCGCTCCATTGGCTATGGTAGAGCTGCTCTTCGATTGAATAGCTTTTACCTAGACCTCTCAGAAAAGTGGGGGCTCTATAGTAGACTGCATTTTCGGGGGCATTCTTGAAGTGGAATGAGCGTTCGCCAATTGACATGGTCATGGTTGTCGAATCGATGTCAATTGTGATCTCGAATTGGGAGAACTGGTCTCTGTTGAGTCTTAGGTATTTTGCTTTTAGTCGTTCGAGCTCTAAGCACACCAAGTCCGTTGAATAATCGAGGGTGTTGGAGACGAGCAGGCATTGGATATCTTCACTCACCTTTCATGTCCTCTCCTGTTTCTCTGTCGTATTTTTTCGTCGCAAGCACTTTGCATCTAGGGTCATCGACAAGAGGTTTACCCAAAGGCTTAATTATCCAATACCCTTTTTCGATGTCGTAGGCGCAACTCTTGTCCGTTTCGGGTAGATTCGATATTTGAGGTGTGTATTTTTTTGCTAAATCAATTAACAGATGCTGCATATTGAATCTTTTCGCTTTCAGAAAACTGAATTATTTGTCTGATAGCCTGTAAAAGACGGTCAGATTAATGCGTGTTGGCAAATAAACGTAACACTATACAAATTTTAGCATTCAAGTTTCACTTAAGGAAAACTTGAATGAGGAATGTTTGATAGCTCTGCCCTTTTCTGCTCAACCGGTCATGCATGCACCCTCAGCCTTGCAAATTAGTCGCTCCCATTGGACGTTGACGATTGTTTGGGCCGTTAAGAGTTCGAGTTGGGGGTGCTCCTATAGTTTCGTCAACCCCCCCCCTAATTCCTCGATAGGGCGCGGAATTAGGGCAAGCTCGCGCAAGCCCCGGCGGGCCGAGTAACCAATTTTATGCCGCGGAGCTCCTACGCGACGTACGGGACCTTGTCCCTCATGATCGCGTAGATCACCTTCAGCCGCTTTCTCGCGACGGCCTTGAGCGCCTTGCCGTGCGGCATGCCGCGGTCGCGGTACCTTGCGTAATACTTGACCCGTATTGTCCTTTCGTCGTCGTTGGTATGCATTCTAAGGGAATGGCTCCTCTGGCATGCCTGTCCGAGAGAACGATACAGGTCAGACAGCCTGGAATCAGGTGCTGTTGACAGGGGGGGGGTGTTGCGACGTTCCCTAGAATCCGCCCAGGCGCCTCCGGTGGCAACACCCCCCCGGCCCTCTTCGGGGCAGGGGCAGACGGCCATCCGAAGGCGCCCGGGCGGATTCTAGGGGCTTGCCCGTATCGTAGGCAATGCGCCGAATGCTCGCCACCGAAGTTCATCGGCGGCTTATCTCAGACTGTAATGGATTGAAGCGGAAATCTGGGTCGAGGAAAGCTTGTATGATTCAGATTATGCCTTCTTCGCTGGGATGCTTCGGGGCGTTGCTCGGTTCGGTTTTGGATGTGCTCCTTTTCGTGCTTTGTGCTAGACGGGGTTTGTTGGGAAGGGCAGCGATAGCGCACTGCCTTCGCTCCGATTAGCTTCTGGCGGCATTTCGGAAGTTGCAGGAAAGGCTTAGTAAGGGTTTTCTTCCTTGCGTGGGTCTTTACGGATGCAGTTTGGCAAGTTTAACAGCAAGAATTTGTAGACAATTATCGAATTTGAGTATTAAAATCGCTTAATTAACAATTTTAAGTGAGTAATTATGCTTTTAGAATTTTCATGCTCAAATCATCGTTCGATAAAAGATAGAGTGACTTTTTCCTTGGTTGCGAGTAGGGATACGGCTCTTGAATCGAATATTGCGGAAGTTGACGGGGTTCGTGTTCTCAGGTCGGCTGTTGTTTACGGTGCAAATGGGTCGGGAAAAAGCAGTTTCATAACGGCGATTTCTTTTGTTAAAGCCCTGGTCGTAAACAGCGTCAATTATCAACCGGGTGAGGGGGTCAGACAAGATGCTCACAAGTCAACGGGCATAAATGAGCCAACTTTCTACGACATGCAATTCGTTGTCGACGGAATCCGCTATGCATATGGGTTTACCTTGAAGCAGACTTTGATTGATGAAGAGTATTTATATTTCTTCCCATCGGGTCGTCAGGCGATGATTTTCGAGAGAAGCTCTACTGACTTCCGTATAGGAAGCAAGTTTAAGAAAAGCTCGTTTTCGGTATGCAGAGACGTGCTGAGACCCAATCGGCTTCTTTTGTCGTGCGCTGCGAATTTTGCATCTGTTGATGAGGTCAATAAGGTTTTTAGATTCTTCACGGACGATTTAGTTGTTTATAACAACCAGGATTTCTGGATGGATTATACGCTTCGTCGAATCAAGGATGATGCGGAGATGCGGTCCGCGGCTGTTTCTCTGCTTCGTGGGTTGGGGCTTGGCATCGAAGATATTCGTGTGTCTATAGACAAACAGTCTATAGAAATATCGCAGCTTCCTCCTATTTTGTCGGACGATTTTAAGCAAGCTTTGTCCCGGGGTTTTGATTCTGTTTCTGCGAAGCTGGTTTACAGGCAGTTCGAAACCGATTTGATACAGGAAGAATCTACCGGCGTCAAGAAGCTTGTCAGCATGGTTTGCCCTCTTTTGGACATTATGGGAAAGGGCAAAACGCTTGTTTGTGATGAGCTGGAAGCGAATCTCCATGAGTCTATTGTTTATGAGCTCGTAAGAGCTTTTTCCGATTCGGAATTGAACGAGTCTGCCCAGTTGCTATTCACTACCCATGAAACGGGCCTCTTAGATTTTGATTTGTTTCGAAGAGATCAAATTTGGTTTACGGAGATGCGAATGGAGGACAGATCTACGGATTTATACTCTCTGGCGGAAGTAAAGAATGTTAGACGGGATGAGAGCTTCAAAAGAGGCTATATTTCCGGAAGGTATGGAGCTGTGCCGATGCTGAACTCCAATTTCGCTGATGCGCTGATGGATTCTCGGCGGGAGCAGTCATGAGTCGGCGAAACCTATCCCTCTCTTCAAGGAATGAGAATACACGCAATAAGAAAGCTGTTCGTAATGCTGTCCGTTTCGACCACGGGGAAATTATCGCTCATTTTCATGAGGGGCTTTCAAGCGTTAAGGGGCAAATGGCGCTTGCTCACACGCTAAACGAAAAGGGGAATAAAGAAGCATCGGACTCCATCTGTCGTTCTCAGATTGTAATGGCGGAAAGTCTGCTTGATTTCTATCTGCATGAGATAAGTAAATGCTGCCTTTGCGAGATGTATGATGGGGTGCGAGCGCAGAGCGAAGAGTATTCGAATCTTCGCGTCTCGCTCTTCAGGGTTGAAGAAGCGATTTACTCTAAAGCATCGCGCGGTTGGCTTTTGGACCAGATAACCGAGGATTATTCATCGGCATGTTTTCTTAGTGAGAGGTCGATGAGGAGACAGCTGACCGTTATTGGCATTTCTTATAAAGATATGCTTGAGCGAGCCTTTCCCGATAAGAGCGGCGATCAAAGAGCAAAAATTGTGTCGAAGTTGTTCGCCCGTAGAAATGCGATTGCGCATCAAGGGGATAGAAACCATGTTGACGCAACCCTCAATCAGGTAGATGAGACTTATGCGATCTATTGCATTGACTGCGTTGAAGGGATCGTTGCCTCAATTCATTCTTTGGTAGTTCAAGGACTGACGGCTTGATGGGTTGTGGTGTTTGCCCTCTCTGCGTTTTTCTGGGGTCTTAATTGCTTTCTCCCGATGCGGCAAGCTCAAATCGAGTACCAAGAAGATTATAACCATTGCTCCGACATGGCGCGGCGATTTATCGAGGAAGGTATTGCGTGGCGGGACCCATACGTCTCGGTCTGGATTCGAGCATCTGAATGCTATAAAACGCTTATGGGGCTTTTGTCATCGGAATGTTCCAAATCTCCTGGGGTGTTTGACTATAGGTGCCAGTTCCTCTGCCATCTGGCCTTTACGTGCCACGAGCCGTTCCTTGCGAAGACAGAATCTGAATATGTTTCCGTCTTTATAGCGAACTTCGCCTTTGGCAGATTGTTTAGCGTCTGAATCGATGAAAAGATCTTTATAGCCATTTACAACAGCATAGTAGCCTTCTCGTTCCAAGATGAACTTTGTGCGGTTATCGGTTTTGAGCCCTCGAGCGTTCATGATGCAGATAAGTTCATCATGGGTTCGGAAGGGCTTGTCCATTTGCAAATAATCCTTTCGTAAAGCACGAAAACCGCCTTGCGGCGGTTTTCGTGGAATGCGCCGTCCAGATCGAAACGCACTCTCATCACACTGTTAACGATATAGGAAGTATTAAAAAAACAACATCGTTTTGAAAAATAGTCTTGATATTTTTATGTGTAGTGGTATGTAATCGAGCAAAAACACAATATATTGTGCTTTTGCTCGATTACGGGATACTTAATTCATCCCCAACACTTTGCCCACAACGGCTTTCGCTCCGTATTTCTCCAGAAACCAGCCTGCTCGTAGGCGTATTGCCTGGGTATTGCTTACGGGCTTTCCGCTCAGGGCAACTTCCAACAGCTTGCGGTCGTGCTTCTTCAGCTGCAATGCGCTGGTGCTCCCGTTGCCCCAGAACTCGCGGAAAATACGGGCGTATTCGGGCAACAGCTCGTTGCGTACGCCTTCCGGCAGGCAGAACAGTCCATACAGTACGAACTCAATGGACCAGCTCACAATCTCCGAGCTGTACTCTTTCAAGCCAAAGCGCTCTTTCCAGGCGCTGAAAATGCGTTTGGTCATGGGCAGGTGCTTGCGGCTTTTTACTTCCAGGTCGTCGTTAGTCTTCGAGGTGAGTGAGCCTTCGCGTTCGATGCGGTACTCGTACAGCTTGTCGCTTATCAACGCAGTTTTCCTTGAATTGGGGTAGATATCGAAGAAGAATACCTGGTCTTCGCCGAAGGGCAGTGCCTCTTCGAAGCGAATGCCGCATTCGTCTAGGAACGCTTTGCAGCAAGCGGTGCGAATGTAGGGGGTGCTCTGCTCTTCGAACATCAAGGCAGGCTGGAAGCCGTCATACACCGCGTCTCTTGGGCTAAGCTTCAGCATAATCCAGGGGGTTGCGGCTTCTGCGGGGTTGCAATAACCGCCAAAGGTAACCACGTCGGCATCGGTTTCGGCGAATGCTTCGGCAATGCGTTGGCAGGCATTGGGCGTGAAGCGGTCGTCCGCATCAAGAAAGCCAATGTAGGTACCGCATGCCGCATTAATTCCCGCATTGCGTGCAGAGGAAAGGCCGCCGTTTGGCTTATCCACGATAACGATGCGCGCATCTTCCTTCTGACGCTTTGCCAGGATTTCGCGTGAGCCATCGGGGCTGCCGTCGTTTACGCAAACCATTTCGATATCGCTGAAGGTCTGCGCCTGCAGCGAATCAAGGCAGGCGTCCAGATAGTCCTCCACGTTATATACGGGCACAATGACGGAAAGAACGGGATGTTTGGGGGCGCCTTCGGCGCGGGCGACAGTTGGTTTTTCGACCGCCATCGCTACTTCGCCACCTTGTTTTTCAGCAGCTTTGCAATTAGCGGCATGCCGCCAATGCGGTAGTAGTGCTTGAAGGTATTCAGCTTGCCGGGCGCTGCGTATTCAGTGCGGCACTTTGCGAATGTTTCGGGATCTTTGATTAGCGCGCGAAGGTCGGCTTCGGCCCAAGGTTCAAACAGCGCCAGGTCAACGCGGCCGGCGTCCAAATCGGCCTTCAGCTCCTGCGCGGCGTGCTTCAAAAATTCGGCGCGCAGCTCAGCGGAAAGACGATCGTAGTTCCACAGGTAGCTGTTGAATTTCATGCGTTCCAGCACGCCTTGTAGATGCTGCTTTTTTGCCGGGCGCGCATCAAGCCAGCGCTGCATTTCGGCGTACTCGTCGCACACGCAATACACCTTGCCGGGGGAATTTACCGATGAAGCTTCGTTGTCTTGGCGGTATTTCAAAATCTGTGTAGAGCTAAACGCAGCGCGCTCTGCTGCTGCCCATACCTTAAAGGCGAAGCCCGCATCCTGGTACGACGCACCTGGCGTCTCCAGGAAGCGAATGTCATTTTCCTGTAGGAAGATGCGGTTGTACATGCCCGACCAAATAGATGGCTTTGCATAGAAAGGTTCAAACACTTCCTGAGGGTTAACCAGCTTGCCGCAGAGCCCTTCGCTAATTACATGGCAGGGCTCCAGCTTTTCGTTCTGGCTCCAGTAGAACCAGAAGTCAGCCTTTACCGCCTGTGCGTTGTGCGTGGTTGCCAGGTTGTACAGCACCTCCAACGCGTCGGGCGTGAACGCATCGTCCGATTCCAAGATGGCTACGTATTTGCCCGTTGCCGCATCAAGCCCTTGGTTCATGGATGCTCCATAGCCGGAATTGGCCTTGTCAATCACGCGAAAGCGGCCGTCTGCATCAAGGTATTCCTGCACAATGGCGCGGGAGCTGTCGGTGCTGCCGTCGTTAATGCAGATTGCCTCGAAATCGGTGAAGCTTTGGGCCAGCGCGGAATCTAGGCATTCGCGCAGGTATTTCTCCACGTTGTAAATGGGTATAAGCAAGCTAATTGCGGGCACGGCGGATCCTTTCGCTATTGCTGCGCAGCGTGCGTTTTTGTTCAACATTTCTATGATAAAGGTTATGGCTCGGGTTGCCTGTTCCGCCGGTGCGTCTCTGGCAAAAAGAGATAAAAATGGGCTGGGGCTAATGGGTCCCATGTGCCGGTGGCTTGTTTGACGAATGCTATTTCCCATGTTGCTGTTAAACGCTTTGTTGGTAACAGGATCTGAAACTCGAGGCGAATAACCTTGAGGGGGAGTAGACTTTCCGTGATGGAAAAAGGGACAGGTACCAGGTTCTCGCTGAAAGCATCGGGAGGTTATCTTGGGGTTAGAAAGTGAATCAACGGCAGAGAAAGCGGGGTTTTCCAAGGTGAGGCCCTGGTTTATTCGCAACGCAAAGTTGCTGGTGGTGTGCTTTGCGGTGGGTATGGTCTGCCATGCGCAGATGTATCTGAACGGCCTTTCGAACCCTGATGCGGTTGTTTCTTTGAGCAATCCCAATGGATACGGAAGCTTTATTCCGCATGCCTGGGATATTAGCTTGGGGCGTTGGGGCCTGCCGTTTGCTGCCTACGCTAAGTTTGGGCTGTGCTCGCCTATCCTCACCTCCGCAATCACCATTGCCTTGTTTGCGCTGGGCATTGTTGCGCTGATAGATAGGCTGGGCATCAAGCGCGCTTGCCTGCGGTATGCTTCTTCGATTCTGTTCATCGCTTCGCCCTTCGTTTCCTGCTGCATCACGTACTACTACTGCTCGAATTCGTACGCGCTTTCGTTTTTGTGTGCGGTGCTGGCCGCATGCCTGATCGGGCGCGTTGGGGCTGTTGGCAAGCCGGTTACCCTTGTTGGGGCGGTTGCGTTGTTGGCGTTTTCGCTCGGTTGCTATCAAGCGAGCCTGGGCGTGTTTTGCGTTGCGGTGCTGTTGGTAATGATTCGCTCGCTTATGGGCGGCGGCTCTGAATCGCTGACGTCGCCGGCATGCGATGCTCGTGGCGAAGCTCAGAACCCCTACCGTGAAGAAGGCTGCAGCGCCGATTCGCTCAGCGCCAAGCAGCTTGCGGTGTTCTTCGGCGTTGCTGTTGCGGTATGCGCGGCGGGCGCCGTGCTGTACTACGCGCTAACCGAGCTGTCTTTGTTTGCGATGGGCTCTACCTACGGCGGAGCCTCCTCGGTTGGCGTTGGCAGCATTCTGGGCTCTTTGACGTCGTCTGTCCCCAGCGCTTACGTTGCCTTTTTCGACGGCTTCTTTAGCCACGGCATTCTCGGGAACCATTTTGGCTGGGTGTACGTGGCGGCTGTTGGCATGATTATTGCGGCGGTTGCGTTTGTCCGTCTTGCTGCGATCAACGGCGTGAAGCGTTTGGGGGCGAGCGCTATGGCGCTGCTTTGCGTTGTGCTTATCCCCTTTGCTGCCAACGTTATTCTGGTTATCGTTCCCAGCTACGGGTATCCCACCCTGCTTATGCTGGGCGGTTTCATGGCTTCTTTTCTGCTTCTGCCCCTGTTGGTGCAGCTTTTGCTCGATTCGCCCGACCGAGGCAATGTGCGCCTGCGCATGCCCGCGAAGGCTATGTCCGTCGGCTGCTGTTGCCTTATTGCCGTAGGGGCGTGGTCGTACGCGCTGCAGTCGAATGCGGATGCCGAGGTTATGCAGGCATGCCAGAACCAAACTGCTTCTTTGGCCACCCGAATTGCCGGCGTGCTTGATGCGAACCCCGATGTGCAGGCGGGTGCGGAGGTATTGATTGCCGGCAAGCCCGAAGCGGGCAACTTTCCGAACACCAGCGATTCCTACGTTCACGCAAGCAGCTATGCGAAGTGGGGCATGGTTTGGGACAACCACTACCAGAACAACATGCGTTCTTGGGACGTGATAATGAAGCGGTTTGCGGGGCAGAGTTTCAACTACTGCTCGTTCGACGAATGCGCCAAGGTTATTCGCTCCAGTGAATTCGCGAACATGTCGCTGTATCCAGTCAATGATTCGGTGGCAACCATCGACGGCGTTGTTGTTGTTAAGATATCTGACATAAGCAAGTATTTGGAATAGCGGCGCGCGCTGACGCCGAAGCGTTTAGAGTTCATGAGGGGCGCTGGGCATATGGGAAAACGACATCACGGCAAGGGCGAAGCGAGCGGTATGTCCGCCTCGCGGGGGCGTAATGGCGCCGTGAGCGCCGATGCCGCGGACGCTGCCGCTGCGCATGGGTGCGGCGATGCTGCGCGTGACGATGCGCACGCAGCTGAAGCTTCGGGCTCGGCGAGCTCGGCAGCTGCGGCTTCGACGAGTGCCGCGCGCTCAGTAGATGCCGCGAGCGCCGCACATGCCGCAGCCCAACCCCCCAGCGCTCCGTTCTTTTCGGTTGTTTTGCCCACGTATAGCTCCGAGCCTTACCTTGCCGCCGCCTTGGGCGATTTGCAAGACCAGCTGTTCACCGATTGGGAAGCCATTGTGGTGAACGATTGCTCGCCCGACGGCAGCTTGGCCATCGCGCAGCAGTTCGCCGCCGCCGATGCGCGCATTCGCGTTGTTTCGCACGAGGTGAACCGAGGGCTTTCGGCGGCGCGCAATACGGGTTTTGCCGCTGCTCGGGGGCGCTATGTGTGGTTTCCCGATCCCGACGATCGCTACGATTTCACCTTTCTGCAGAGTGTGTATAACTCGCTTCAGCAGCACGAAGCGCCAGTGGTTATGGTGGGTCATGTGGAAGAATTCTACGACGCTGGTGGCAAGGTGGAACGCGTGCAGGAATTCACTTTCAGCCAGGAATCGGCGCATTTGGGGAAAACCAAGCTGCGTAAGCACGTGTTGGAGTTCGAAAAGGGAACGCATTACGGCTACGCCTGGAACAAGGTGTACGAGCGCAGCTACCTGCAACAGGGCGGCTTTACCTTTACCGAAGATTTGCCGCTTATCGAAGATATTGAATTCAACATCCGCGTGTTCCAAGATTTGCCTGGCCTGAACGTGATTGGTGCACCGCTGTATCGTTACGCTAAGCGCGAGATGGGCAACCTAACCAGCAAGTTTGTGCCGCGTTATTACGAGGTGCACCGCGCGCGCATTGAAATGTTGCGTAACCAGCTGGATTCATGGGGTTTGCTTGATGCCGGCGCCAAGGCCACGCTTGGTGCGCTGTATGCTCGCTACATTCTTTCGGCGTTGGAGCGTAACAAGCAGAAGGAAAGCGGCATGAGCGGTTCTGCGCAGAAGGAATGGCTGCAAGGTGTGTTTGCCGATGAGTTATTCAACGAGTTGGTGCCCTGCGCGCAAGCTGACAGCCAGGCGTTGCGCCTGTGTTTGAAGCCCCTGCAACAGCGTAATGCGGCGAAGTGCCTGGCGCTAGGCGGTGCTATTCATGCTGCCAAGAACGGCGCTCTGCACAACGTGTTCGTGAAACTGAAATCCAGCAGATGAGGAAATAGGGGGCAGGTCTCGCTTTTCACTTGTGGCATAGTGGCTGGTACCGAACCCCACGCGCAGGATCCATTGCAGCCTGCGCCAAATCGAAAGCGGGAAAACGGTAGCTGCCCTATTTTCCCAAGATGTTGCATTTCGGCAACACGCTAGGTTTGCTTTGCTGCTAGGCGTACAATCGGACGCGGTAATCAAGCGAAAAGGGGGCTTGCGGTGGATCTTTCCATTGTCGTGCCATGCTACAACGAAGAAGGATCGCTGCCGCTGCTGTTCGGCGCGGTGGATGATGCTTTTGCCACCTCGGGAGTGTCGTACGAGCTGGTTTTGGTGAACGACGGCAGCTCCGACGGTACGTCGCACCTGCTGCATGAGCTGCCCACTCCTGCATCGGCTGAACGTATCGTTGTGGTCGATTTTTCCCGCAACTTCGGCAAGGAAAGCGCCCTGCTCGCAGGCCTTCAACATGCTGAAGGGGGTGCGGTTGGCCTGATGGACGCAGACTTGCAACAGCCTCCTGCAACGTTGCTTGAAATGTACCGCATGCTGCAGGCCAACCCTAGCGCCGATTGCGTAGCCGCATTCCAAGAGCATCGAAACGAAGGCGTGGTGCTGAGCTTCTTCAAGCACGCGTTCTACAAAACGTTCGATGCAACTTCTCGGCTCAATGTCATGCCCGATGCCTCCGATTTTCGCGTGTTCCACCGCAGGGTGGCCGATGCGCTTCTTTCCATGCCGGAAAGCTTCCGCTTTTCGAAAGGCATGTTTGCCTGGGTCGGTTTCGAGACATTGCCGTTTCCCTACACGCCGGCAAATCGCGTTGAGGGCGAAACCAAGTGGTCGTTCCGGAAACTAATGCGCTACGGCATCGGCGGAGTGCTTTCGTTTACCACGTTTCCGCTGAAAATTGCCGCGGTGGCGGGTCTCGTTGCCACGCTTGTCGGGTTGGTTCTGCTGGTCGAAGTCATTGTCGAGCAATTTATCAACCCCGCCATGCCATCGGGCTATCCTACGCTTCTGTGCGTGCTCCTTTTGATGGGCGGGCTCATTTTGGTAACGCTGGGTGTGATCGGCGAATACATCGCACGCATCTACATCGAAACCAAGCGCCGCCCTGCCTATATCGCGAAATCGGTAGAAGTCCGAACTAGCACCAACCAGGCAGGAAAGTAAGGGTAGGTGCTCGATTCCCACTTTGCGAGCTGAGCCGCGTTTGCAATGAAGCGTGCGTACGAGGTTCGGCGTCAGCCGCTATGCCATAGGCGAAGAGGACCGCTCTCCTTGCTTCCCGTGCCCGAGGAACAGGGAGAGCGGTTCAATACGGCACCTCATCCGAGTGCAGGTCTGCGTAAAACCATATTTCACATTTCAGAAAGGACGTATCTGTTATGACAGAACCTACGTATATCTTAATCCGTGAATCCAGCAACGAATCCGGCTACACAGCACATTCGTTCCCTACCGAAACGTCGGCATACAAAGCCATGGACTGCATGGTGGAATCTGATGCTGCTGCCATTGAAACGACATACCACTTATCACCCCGTGTGGAACAGGTATCGAGCTATAAAACACAGCTCATCTTCGATGCAATCATCGCTGAGTCTGACATGACTGTAAAAATTACGTACAGCGTTTATGCAATCGAAAAGTAAATCTACTTATCGAAAATATAAAAAATGGGGAACAATCTTTCATCTCGATTGTTCCCCATGCTATCTATTCGTACCACGGCTCGCTCGCAGTGGTATATTTTTTATTCTTTTTTATGCTGATTTTCTCTAATTCGTTTGGCCCTCTTGATAGGGGTACTTTTCCAGCAGTTCCTGTACAGTGATGAAGCTGTAGCCTTGTTCCTTCAACTTAGGGAGCGCCTGGCGAAGGCCTTCGATGGTCTGGCTGCGGTCGCCGCCGCCATCGTGCATCAGGATGATGTTGCCGGGGCCGGCGCTCTGGATGCGCTGGGCAATAACATCGGCGCCGGGCTTCTTCCAGTCGGTGGTATCAACGTTCCAGCCAATTTCTGCCGTTACAATGCCTTCGAGGTCGGTGGCAACAGAAGTGTCGAAATTACCGCCTGGGCAACGGAAAATAGTGCTTGCTTCCTGGCCGGTAGCGTTCTTGATGGCCTCCAAACCCTTTTGTACTTCCTGCTTGCGTTCGTCGGTCGACATCTTGATAAGGCTTACGCCTTCGCCGCTGCCCTCTGCGTGGTCCCACGTGTGAGTGCCAATTTCGCAGCCCATACTTGCAGCGCGTTGCAATTCCTTTTCGTGCCCGCTAATGCATTGGCCAACGGTAAAGAAGGTGGCCTTGGCGTCGTTCTGTTCAAGGATGTCCAGGATCTCGTCGGTTTGCTTATCCCATGGGCCGTCGTCGAACGTGAGCGCAATAACCTTGTCGCCGTTGCTGTTCACGTTGTAGTACTGAACGATGTTGTCGACTGGTTCTTTGGTGGTAACCGTGGCGGTGATGCCCGATTCCTTGCCTGTGCGCGTTACCTGTTCGCCGTCCTGGGCATTGTTGCTGTACAGGTGAACTGCGCCAACGCCCTTCAGTTCCGTTTTGTGCGGAAGGGTTTGGGGTTCGCTGTCGGTGTAGGGCTCGGTGATGTCGGTGCCATTGGAGATCTCGATCTTGTCGCCGCCGTTCAAGTGCATGCCCATATCATCGGTGTCGTTTCCGTTCACCTTTGCGGTGCAGCGGGTGCCTTCACCTTGACGGATGGTGCTGCCATCGACGGCTACGTAGTTGCCAGGCGTTACCGAAACCACGTTGTTGTCCAGAAGGCCGCCAACGCTGCGCTCGGCGCCCGAAATGGTTACCTGGTCGCCGTTAAGCGTGACCTCAACCGGCTTCGACCCCATCCAGTTGTTGAAGGCGAATATGCCAACGATGGCAAGCACCACGACAACGGCAACGGCGATAAGGCTGCCGCGCGTAAAGAAGTCGGCCTTCTGCTTGGGCGCATAGTTGTTGTTGCCCAGGTAGCGAGCTGCCTGGTATGTGGATGCGTTGGTGGGCGAAGCCTTTTGGGCGCCTTCTTTGGTGCGCTGGTATTTAGCGCGCGAATAGGCAGATGGGTCGTTGCCACGCATGTTTTGCACTACGGGTATCTGCTGTGAAGGCTGGCCTTGCTGCGGCTGTGCTGCCTGAACGCGCATGCTCTGGCTGGGTTGCGAAGCTGCGGCACCGCGACGAACGGGGCGCTGCTGGCGTTGAGCCGCGGAGGGGCGTTGACCTTCAACGCGCGGCATGCGCTGGCTTGCCTGGGCGCTGGGGCGCTGACCGCGCTGGCTGTTGGCAGCGCGGCGGGATGGGCGCGCCTGCTCGTTGCCGTTTTGCTGCATGCGCGGCATGCGCTGGCTTGCGGAAGGGTCGCCTGCGCCTACGTGCTGGTTAGCATCTTGCGGTATTGCAACGCGCGGCATCCGCTGACTGCCCTGCATGTTGGGGCGCTGGCCCTCGACCCGCGGCATGCGCTGGCTTGCGCTTGCGGAAGCGTGCTGATCCCAGGCCGACACGTTGGACATGTTGCTATTGGCCGTGTGCCCCTGGTTTGCTTGGGCAGGCTGGTTCGTGGCAACGCGCGAATGGGCAATATGATCGTTGCCGGCACCTGCATACGCAGGGAATGCGGACGATGCGCCGCGTTCCTGACCTGCTGGTTTGTTCTGCACGCGTTCGTGCATGAACGAAGCCGTGGGGTCGTGCTGGCTGTATAACTCGCGTTCGCGCTCAAGCTCGTCACGTGCGCTGGGCACGGAAGTGCGGGGCGTGGTGGAACGGCGTGTTGGTTGGCGACGCGCTGGTCGGCGCGGTGGTTCGTTTGAATTGGTCATATATTCTAAAACTCCCTAAAATCCAATCTCCTTATTGTACTCGGCTTGGTTGCGGGTGAGGCTTTTATACACAATTGTTAGATGCCGGTTATGCAAGTTCTTCATTGATGTGTTTTCGGGCGCCTGGCGATGGCAAGATTGTGCCCCGATGCGTTCCCGGACACTCGCCGATGGCAAAATGCCCGCGAAATGCGTTCCCCCGGCGTTCGACGGTGACAAGGTTCTCGCGCGATGCGTTCCCGGGCGCTTTGCCGTGGCAAGATTCCGCCGCGGTGCGTTCCCGGGCGGCAATCCGTGGCAATTTTTTCACTCCATGCATCCCAAAAGGGGCCTCAGACGAGAAAAGAGGGGCTTCGTGGCAAGATTCGCGCGCCATGCATCCAAAACGAGCTGGCTTTGGCAAGATGTGCGCGCCATGCATCCGAAATGCCCCGCAAATCGCCGTCGGAGGATACACCGCGCGAATATCTTGCCAGGAAGGGGCACCTTTCGCTGCACGGGCCCCTCGAATCATGCATAGTGCGCAGATCTTGCCATCCGCCGCCGAACAGCGCGAGCGATCGCAACCACGGCGCCGCCCTTATGGGCGGCGGAACGGGGCGCGGGCGGCTTCTTGTCGGGCGGGGTGACGCTGCCGAAGGAGTGCGTGGTGTTGTGGGGTGTCGAGCGCTGGCGGCAAAGCTGGCATCAGTGAAGCTCCGCTTGCAAGTCTCTGACGCCGATAATCTTGCCGAATCTTGAGAGCCAGCATTCGCGGGGAGGGTTCAGGGCGGGACGGCGGCAAGGAGGCGCCGGTCAAGCGGCCCCGCCGAGTGAGGCCCGCGTGCTAGCAACCTCCAGTATCTCGCTCGATAAGAAAGTTAGCCGTTGATGCTTTTTCTGTTGACAATACCCCCTGGGGGTATATAGTTGCAGCGTAAAACAAAGAGGGGGAGAAGAGGCTCTCTCGTTCCCATCAGTGAAAAGGGTCACTATGAGCGAAGAATTGTCCAAAGCATGTTGCTCGAAAAAAACGGAAACTCCAAAGCGTACATGCGAGTGCCGTCATAAGGCAACGGAGCGCAGCGCCGAATTCCAAAGCGAATTGCAAAAGCGCCTGAATCGCGCCATCGGTCAGCTAAATGGTGTGAAAAACATGATCGAAGACAACCGTTATTGCGGCGATGTGCTCATTCAGCTTTCTGCTGCGGAAAGCGCCGTGCATACCGTGTCAGAAATGCTGCTGCGCGACCATCTGGAAACGTGCGTAACCGAACGCGTACGCGAAGGCGATGCCGAAGTAATTGACGAGGCCATGCAACTCATCAAGCGTTTCGCCCGCTAAGGGCGGGTTTGTTCGGCTGGTGCCCGACCGAAGCCTGCCAAGCTGGCTTTCGTGCGGATCCCGACTTGCTGCTGACTGCTGCCGACTGCTGCTGCAACTGTCCCGTTCGTGCAGATATCGACCGCCGCCGAGGCTACCGCCGTAGTTGCCGTCCGCGAGGATCCCGATTGCCGCCGGTTTGGTTGGCGGTTCGTTCGGCCGGCAGTTCACCCCCCAATCACAAACTCCAAGAGGAGATACACCATGAAGATATCTTTCAACGTTCAAGGAATGACATGCGCTGCCTGCTCGGCGCGCGTCGAGAAAGCTACCAGCGCGGTCCCCGGCGTGGCGAGTGTTGCCGTGAATCTGCTGAAGAACTCAATGGAAGTGCAGCTTGCCGCCGACGCCAATGTCGCCGAGGTTACAGCCGCCATTGAAGCAGCCGTGAAGAAGGCGGGCTACGGCGCCAGCCCCAAAGGCCAGGCGGGCGCACCCGCTGGGCCAGGCGCTGCTGCTACAGGCTCAGGCGTCGCTGCGAGCAATCCGAACGCCACCGCCGAAGCCGAGCAGAAGAGCATGCTGCACCGCCTGATTGCCTCGCTCGTGTTCACGGTGCCGCTGTTCTACATCTCTATGGGCGACATGTTCGGCTGGCCGTTGCCCGGCGTGCTCACTGGTATGGAAAACATGATGGTGTATGGGCTTACCCTATTTGTGCTGCTGGTGCCCGTCATTTTCATCAACTTCAAGTTCTTCCGTGTGGGCTTTCGCGCCTTGGCGAATCGCGCCCCCAACATGGATTCGCTCATTGCGCTAGGCTCGGGCGCCGCTACGGTCTACGGCGCATATGCGCTGTTCAACATGGCATTCTTTATGGGACATTCCAATATGGAAGCTGCTCATCATTTCGCCATGAACCTTTACTTCGAATCGGCGGCCATGATCCTGACGCTCATTACGCTGGGCAAGTATCTTGAAGCGCGTGCGAAGGGCAAAACCACCAGCTCGCTTTCGAAGCTTATGGATCTTTCGCCCAAAATGGCAACGCGATTGGAAGACGACGTCGAAGTGCAGGTTCCTGTCGCAAGCGTGCGTGTTAGAGACGTGCTCATGGTGCGTACGGGCGAATCGGTGCCGGTCGACGGCGTGGTGCTGGAAGGTGAAGGGTCGGTCGACGAATCCGTTATTACGGGCGAGCCTCTGCCGAAGAGCGTGCACGCTGGCAGTGCGGTGACGGGCGCCACCGTGAACACGGCAGGCTGGTTCACGATGCGTGCCGAACGCGTGGGCGAAGAAACCGTGCTTGCGGGCATTATTCGTCTGGTCGACGAAGCCACCAGTTCCAAGGCGCCCATCGAAAAGATGGCCGACAAAATCAGCGGCGTGTTCGTGCCGGTGGTTATCGCTATCGCGGTGGTGGTGTTTGCCGTGTGGCTCGCCGTGGGGGCGGAGCTTTCCGTGGCACTTACGTACGCGATTTCCGTACTGGTAATTTCATGCCCCTGCGCGCTGGGATTGGCAACGCCTACTGCCATTATGGTGGGCACGGGACGCGGTGCCGCGAACGGGATTCTGGTGAAGTCGGCTGAGGCGCTGGAAACGGCGCGCGGCGTGAAGACGGTGGTGCTGGATAAAACGGGCACCATCACTAAGGGGGCTCCGCAGGTAACTGATGTTCTACCAGTGGAGGGCGTGCGGGCCGAAGAGCTGCTGCGGCTTGCCTATGCGCTGGAAAAGCCTTCCGAGCATCCGCTGGCTCGCGCGATGGTGCTGTACGCAGCGGGTGGCATCGGTGCTGATGCGGTAAAAGAGTCTGCCGAGCTGGTTTCCGGATTCAAGCAGGTTCCTGGTCAGGGCGTTTCCGCCTGTGTTTCGGGCGCGGCGTGCTATGCGGGCAATGCGCGCATGATGGCCGAGTGCGGCATCGCGGTGGATGCTTCGCAGGCTGAAGGGCTCGCCGACGAAGGCAAGACCGTTACTTATTTCGCTTGCGATGGCAAGTTGGTAGGCATTATTGCCGTGGCGGATGTACCGAAGACAACCAGCGCTGCCGCCATTGCGCAGTTGCGGGCGATGGGCATTCTCACGGTGATGCTCACGGGCGATGCTGAGCGAACCGCTCTTGCCGTGCAGCGTCAGGTTGGGACCGACGAAGTTATTGCCGGCGTGCTGCCTGCCGAAAAGGAGCGTATTGTTCGTCAGCTTTCCGCGAAGGCTCCGGTTGCTATGGTGGGTGACGGCATCAACGATGCTCCGGCATTGGCTCGTGCGGATGTGGGCATTGCCATTGGCGCCGGCACCGATATTGCGCTTTCTAGTGCCGATATCGTGCTGATGCACAGTGATTTGGCCGATGTGCCCGCTGCCCTGGATCTTTCTCGTGCCACTATGCGCAACATCAAACAGAACCTGTTCTGGGCGCTGTTTTACAACGCCATCTGCATTCCTGTGGCGGCAGGCGCATTTGCGTGGGCGGGTTTCAGTCTGAATCCGATGATCGCGGCGGCGGCCATGAGCGTAAGCTCGGTATGCGTGGTCACCAATGCTTTGCGTTTGCGCGGGTGGAAGCCGCAGCGCGTATCCACAACGTCGGTGGGTGCGGTGGGCAAAGCAGCGAGTGGCCCAGCCTCAGCCAACGAAGTCGCTGGCGTTGGCGCCGCTGCTGGTTCTGTGGCCAGCAAAGAAGCGAACAATCTACCATCGGCTAACGAAACGGCGAACGATGCTTCTCCTAGCGACGGAATGCCGACCGGCCCGAATGCTTTCGCTGTAAATTCGCGCTCAGCCGCTTTGCAATTCCCTGAAAGGCGCTTGCGCGTGGAGGGCATGAAGTGCCACAAATGCGCAGGTCGCGTGCGCGGAGCGTTGGAAGCGGTGCCTGGCGTTGAAAGTGCGGTGGTCGATCTCGAGGGCAAGCAGGCCACGGTGCATCTTAGCGATTCCGTGCCCGATGAAGTGCTTGTCGGAGCTGTGATCGAAAAGGGCTTCGAAGCAGAAATGCTAGCGCACTAGCCGAACGGAGGATGCCGTCAATTAATAGCGTGGTTCGCCAATCGGACTTGCCCTGTTCCCGCCTGGTGAGCCGCCAATCCGAATCGCCCCTGTTCCCGCCAGTCGGGAGCACCTTCGCGGTCAGCGCGGGCTCCTCGCTAGGCGCCCTCCCTCATCCGGTGTTGACCCCCTCGCCAGGCGCTTTCCCTTATCCGACGTTGGCCACTCGCCGGGCGCCCCCCTGAATGTCCTGCATGAAAGGGCTGGGCATTAAACAGTGGCAAGAAACGGTTATCGTGTATTCCCAGAGGAGGCCCGGACGGCAAAAAGGCCTCTTCATGGCAATATGTCGCCGAAATGCATGCTCTAACAGCATGTTGTTGGCAACATAGGCTCCTTATGTATGTTTTAAGCGGCGAAAAGCAGTGAAAAACAGTGTTGGGGAATACATTTCGCGAATATCTTGCCCGAAAGAGGCCCTTTTGCCGTCCGAGCCTCCTCTGGGAATACATTTGAGCGATATCTTGCCATGATCCTTGGCTGTCTGTGTGTGCAAGAATGCCCGCTTCTCCCCATACCCCATCTGGTGTCCTGCTCGGGGACTCACGTTAAGAGCCTTCATTCGGCGTCCTGCTTGGAACCTTCCCAAACACGAAAGCGGCTCCGTGTCGAACATAGCGTTTCTCGCCATAAAACAGCGTCCCATTTCCTGGACACAGGAAATGGGACGCTGTTCGCAACGACGCAGGGCACTTATCTGTTGCAGACGCCTTGCGTTCTAGGCTGCTTTGTCGGCTTAAGCACGCCCGGGACTCTGGTATGCAGGTTCCGGGCGTGCTCTTGTCTGCTTGCCAGACAATGTCGGTGAAGCACGTTGGCTCCGGGCGTGTCGGAGCGCTTGTCGGTGTCGTCGATGCCGGCTTGCTGGGTGGCGGTTGGCTCCGGGCGCGTCGGGGCGCTTGCATGGCCATCGGCAGGGCGCAACTATCGCGCGGTTGGCTCCGGGCGTGCCGGCGTGCTCGCGTGGCGCCGTCACCGTATGGCCAGTCCCAGGTGTGCCAGATTAGTTTCGGGCGCGTTCCTCTCGCTAGAGCAAGAGCGTCGGTGCATGAGGCTATTCGCCTTTTTCGGCCTTGGCCTTGCGAGCCTTTTCCATGATCTCGGTTGGCGAATCGAAGTCGTCGGTGCTGGCGCTACCAGGCGCTACCCATTCGTCGAGATGCTTAACCACCATGCCGATGTTTTCTACATAGGCGTAGATCTCGAACTCGCGCTTGCAGCGGAAGGTGCACTGCACGCAGGGGTTCTTGTCGCAGTAGGCAAACGCGTCTTCATCTGCCAGAGCGAATACCACGGGCGGCCACTTCTTGGGTGTGACGTACTTGTGCTGCATGCCAGTGAACGTTTTGAGGCCGAACCAGCGGGGCTTGCATGTGGAGTCGATGGAACGCCAGTTCACGTTGATGCAGTTGTTGTTCATGCCGCCAAGAATCTGATAGGTCAGCTTAAAGCGGTCTTCGACGTCGGCGGCGTCTACGAGTTCGATACGCTCCATAGGTTTGCCGCAGCAGTTCGGCTTGAAATCGACATGGCCGTACGGCGGTTCGAACAGAAGCGAACGCTCACCGTCGTTGGTGCACGTGATTTCGACGTTGCCGTCGATGCCGGCAAGAACGGCGCCGCATTCGCTGCAGCGGTAATAGGGAAGGTGCGCTGAGCTGACGCGCGGCTTCCAGGTTGCATGGGTTCGGGTCGGGCTAAATTCTGCCATTGTTCCCCCTTCTTTCGGCAGTATGAACCAGTAAATACGAAGCTGAAAGCCCCTTGCTGTCCTTGACAAGGGACGCTTTAAAAAACTACGATTTATCTATCTTATACGAGATTTCCAATATGGAAGGGGAAGTGCGCATGAGCGTATATCAGGAGGCATACAAGTTGCCCGAATTCAAGTATGAGTATGAGCGCCTCAAGGTTGACGTCCGTGGCCCGATCCACGTTGTTTCCTTCGACGATGCTGCTAACTTGAATGCAATGTCTTACCAGCAGATGGCCGACTTCAACGACTATCTGAAGAAGGTCCGTATGGACCCCGAATGCCGCGTAATCGTTCTCACCGGCGAGGGCAAATCCTTCTGCGCAGGCTTCAACCTGAACGAGCTCAACTTCGAGCCCCCTGCAGATATGGGCCGCGCTCAGCGCGATCACTGCATCATGCAGACCATCTGCTCCGACCAGGCCGTTAACATGCGCAACGCTATGCAGCCCATCATCGGTGCTCTCAAGGGCCATGCAGTAGGCGGCGGTCTTTCCCTGGCTTGCGCTTGCGACCTGCGCGTTTGCGGCGAATCCTTCAAGATGCAGGCAGGCTACCTGAACATCGGCCTTACCGGTACCGACATGTCCGGTTCTTACTACCTTCCCCGCATCGTGGGCTACGCTCGCGCTGCTGAGGCTCTGATGACTGCTCGCCGCATCGGCGCAGAAGAGCTGAAGGAATGGGGCTTCGCCAACAAGGTTGTTGCTGACGAAGATGTTGTAGAAGAGGCCGTAAAGATGGCAGAGGCTATGGTTAAGAACTCTGCTCCTCTGGGTCTTCGCCTTACCAAGGAATCCCTGCAGGTTTCCCTTGACAACTCTTTCGAGTCTCAGATCAAGATGGAGAACCGCAACCAGGTTCTGGCTTCTCAGACTGAGGACAACCGTCGTGGCGTTCGCAAGATGAATCCGAAACTGCGCGACGAGGTTAAGGCTCATCCCGAGAACTTCGCCTTCTCCAACATGTAAGTTTTCTTCCGAAGGTGCTGCTACAGGAACGGCACCGAACGAAAGATCGCTAGCGGAGCGGCACCCAATTGGGTGCCGCTTTTTTGTTGGGGGGCATGGCGGCGCCCACGGGAGCCACTGCGAAGCTGCTCACGATGCTATGCTGGGTCCGCGTTGTAGCGCAGATTGAGGTGCTACAAAGGCTCGCCCTGACCAAATCACTGTGTCAAAGCTATTCCAAGAGTCCAGAAACAAAAAATCGGTCCGAATTGCAACTTTTTTGCGATTGGCAATTGTTGCGAGCTCCCCAATCGCGAATCGCGGCACAAAAACGCAGGTAATTTGCCGTGTGAAGGCCCCTTTTTCGCTTTGCGGGGACAGGGAAGAGTTCGCAATCGCAAAAAAGTTGCAGAGATGCCGAGTTTTTTGTTTTCACGATGGGTGGATTGTCCCAACAGGTAGATTTCACGATGGGCGGATTGCCTCAACGGGTGGATATCGCAATGGGCGGATCACCGCAACGGGGCAAATCACGCAGATGTGCGTATTCTCGGTGGCAGCGCGAGCGGCAACGTCTAGGGCCACTGATCGGACGAAGCGGCCCCCGTGCCTTGCCGGATTGGGTTGGGCGGCAGCCCGTGTGCAGAGGGGTTTGCTGCGGATTGGACGGAGCGGCAGCCCCTAGGTCTTGGGGCGGCGGGAAAAGGCAGGCTGTGGATCTGGCTCGCCTGAGGAGAGTGGAGTGCCAGCCCCAATGGCGGCAACGAAGCTGGCCGCAGGGGTGATCTTCAATTCAGAAATCTTGTACGGGGCATTGAAGTTTTGGGCTGGTCTTGAGCCTCATTGAGCTTTCGGGCTTGCTTTTCTGTAAAGTTCGAGGTGGAGCCCTTGCATTGGTCTTGCGCGGCGGGAAGTGAAGAATTCCATGTTTTGGGCAGAACCTCCCGTAAGGTAAGATGAATTTGTTCAGACATGATTGATAAATGCAATAACCCCTGTTAATTAGATTATTTTTGGCAAACAGTACATATTCTCAAAGACTATTTGACAAAAGTGCTTTTCGGCGCTGAAATAGACAAACTTAGTCGTTTTGGAGTAGAGAAGAGGACATTCTATGGCCCGGAGGTACGATAGCGAAGCAGTTCGTAATCGCGTGCTTTCGACGAGCGTTCGCCTGTTCCTGGAGCGGGGATACCACGGCACCACCATGGCGGCCATTCTAAAAGAAGCCGATGTGTCCTCGAGCTCGTTCCAGAATGTCTTCGGAAACAAAGACGGAGTGATGTATGAGCTGATGAAGCTCATGTTTTCGGAGCAGTTTTCGGCAGCGGATTCAGCCGCCGCGCTGCTGGGACCTAATGCTAGCCCGGCTTTTGCGTATGCGCTCGAGACGTCCGTCCAGCTCACCATTGCCGAATTAAGTGAAATCATTCGCGATTTGTATTTGCAGGCATATGCCAGCGAACGTTCCCTGGAGTACATTCGCCGCAATACCGCGAAGCATCTTCGGAAATTCTTCCAGCAGTACAACCCTTCATTCGATGAAGAGGATTTCTACCAGATGGACATCGGAACATCGGGCTTGATGCTTGGCTTCATGTTGCGCCCGTGCGACGACGATTTTCCCCTTGACGTGAAAATCGAGCGCTATCTGCAGATGAGCCTTTCTGCGCTGAATGTGCCGGCAGAAGAGCGCACAACCATCATCGAGGGCATAAAACAGCAAGATTTGCGTTCCATTGCAAAGGCTGCCGTGAAACAGCTTTTCGATGTGCTGTCCGACACTTTCGATCTTGAGCTTCAAGCGCAAATATTCGGCGAGGAAGAATGCGACAAGGAAGAGTCCGCCGAATAACAGCCCGAAAGGCGCAGGTTTGCTGCCCTCCTGCGGGGCGGCAGTGTCGCCACGCGGCGGCTTGCGGGTATCGGATACCAATTACCCCCTCCAGCGGGATGGCAGAACCAGATGGGCCATCCGTATCGCTTAATGGCGTAGGTGTTGCTCTCCTGTGGTGCGACGGAACCAGATTGACCTCTGTGCCATTAATAGCGCAGTTGCCCCTCCCTGCAGCGTGACGGAATAGACGTTTGCTGGTTGCCCTACAATAACGAAGAGGAACGCGCCGTTCGTTGGGCCGGCTTGTGCAACTGCTGGTGCGATGGCGGCAAAAGTGATCTGCTGATCTTGGGGATAGGAGCTCGCATGGGTGTTTTCGCAGGTGATTCCAAAACGGCGAAGGTGGGTTTGCTGTGCGCGGCGTCTGTCGGTGCGGTAGCCGCGGTTGCGACTGGGGCGTTGGCCGCTTCACGTATTAAGACACTTTGCTCGCTGAAGAAGTTGTCCAGTTTTGCCGGTGCGTACAATCTATACGAAAGCACGGTTGCGTATCGTTACGACCTTGACGCCATTATCAAGTCAGGGGTTGAAGACGACCAAACCTATATCGACGCGGTGTGCAAGCAGGTATTCCCTGGGATTCCCGTAAAGGTCGAGGCACCGAAGTTCGCCTGCAGTGCGTTTTGCGCCGAAGCCCCAAGCAGCGTTTTGATGGGTCGCAACTACGATTTCAAAGACGATACCTCTGCGCTTTTGGTTCGCACGCATCCGAAGGACGGGTATGCGTCCATTTCTTTTTCGGCGCTGAACAATTTGGGCGCTAACATGCCCGAGGAAAGCCTGAAAAGTAAAGTTGCGGCGATGTTGGGGCCCTTCGCGAGTCTTGATGGCATCAACGAAAAGGGCGTATCCATCGCGGTGCTTACCCTTGATAGCCTACCTACCAGGCAAAACAGCGGCAAGCCGAAAATCAATACCTCACTGGCCATTCGTTTGGTGCTTGATAGGGCGGCAAGCACGCAGGAAGCGGTAGACTTGCTGGGCTCGTACGATATGGTTGCCATGGCTGGCCGCGACTACCATTTCTTCATCAACGATGCTTCTGGAGACAGCCGCGTTGTTGAGTACGACCCGCAAAATCCTGCGCGCCCTATGGTCGTTACGCATGCGCGTGAAATTACCAACTATTACGCGTGCTATGCCAACGAGGTTCTGCCGAATCAGAAGAACGGTGCTTTAGGGCATGGCAAAGAACGCGCGCTCGCCATTGCCGAGGTGCTTGATGGTGTGCAGCCGCAAACGAAGGAAGTTGCCTGGAAGGCGCTGCGCTGTTCTTCGCAGGAGCCAAACCCAGAAGACATCACCAGCAATACGCAATGGTCCATCGTGTATGACAACATCAACTGCACTGCCGATTTTGTCTTGAGGCGAAACTGGGGCGAAGTGTTCAGCTTTGTCGTGTAGCTGCTAAGGTGGCGTGCATTGGCGGCGGACTCCGGCGAACGGGCATGCTTGGCTCGGTTGGCCAGTGCCCCAATTTGGCGAACCGGTTGTCCAGTTCTCTGCATCGCACGAGGCTTGTTGATGTTGGTTGCCTCGCATCCTGATTCTGGCGCAAGACCAGCGCGCACCGTATCATAGAAAGCGAACGACGCGCCGCAACGGGAAGCGGCGAAAAGGAGGGTACTATGCGAGTTGATTTGCAGGGTGGTTCGGTCGAGTTCAAGGCGAGGGAAAGCGTGCTTTCGAAGATCGAGGCTTCGCTTCAGCCAGGGTTTGAGCCGGTGCAGCCCAAATATGCGGCAACGGTAATGCTAGTGCGTGATTCAGCCCCGTTCCAGACGGAATATCGCATCGAAAGCGATCATTTTCCGCCCGATTTCCCAACCGGTCAGGAACTGGAAGTGTTTATGCTTCGTCGCGTAAAAACGATGGAATTCGTTCCCGATGCCGTTGTTTTCCCTGGTGGCAGGGTCGATGATCGCGATTCGAACCCCAATCTCCCGTGGTGCGGGCCTGCTCCTGCCGAATGGGCTGAGCTCATGGGCTGCACCGAGGAGGTGGCGCGACGCGTGGTTGTTGCTGCTGCGCGCGAGGTGTTCGAGGAGTGCGGCGTTTTGCTGGCGGGCCCCGATGGGCATTCGGTGGTACAGGACTTGAGCGACCCTTCCTGGCAGGAAGATCGCACTGCTCTGGAAAACCACGAGATTGCCTTTGCCGACATGCTCATCTTGCGTGGATTGGTTTTGCGCACCGACTTGCTGGGCCTTATTTCAAACTTCTGTACGCCCGAATTTGAAACGAAGCGATACGACACATTCTTCTTTTCTGCCCTTATGCCAGAAGGCCAGGTGGCCGATGGCGAAACAAGCGAAGCGCAGATTGCCGACTGGGTAACTCCCGCGTACGCTATGCGTGCAGGTGACGCAGGCAATTGGCTGGTGCTGGCGCCAACCGTTTACAACCTTACTTGCATCGCTTCGGCTCAAAACGCGAAAGAATTTGTCGAAACACGCCGCCGACTTACGCGCTTCATGTCGTACCCCATCAAAAAGGAAGACGGCACGTTTATGCTGCATTGCGATTTTCCGAAGCGCAAATAGGCAACGCGGCAAGGCGGGCGCTTTCTTGCCGGCTTGCGAGAAAAGGAGTTGAGCGGTGGGTTTCGTAGAGGATGAAACGCCCTGGTGCGGTGGGCATGTAAGCGCGCGCGTCCGGTGCGTGCGCGCGAACAACCCCAGCCCCATGACATATGTGGGAACCAATTCGTGGATTGTGGCCGAGCCAGGTGCCAAGGAATGCGTGGTGATAGACCCCGCTCCTGCCGGCGAGCAGGTTCAGCGCATCCTGGCGACATGCGGTGAGGCAGGGCTACGCATCGGAGCCATTGTTGCCACGCACGACCACCCCGATCATATCGAGGGAATTCCCGAACTTGTTGCGGCAACGGGCGCTCCGGTGTACGCGCCGCGCACGAGCCGTATCGAGCAGCTGCTGCAGAAGCACGGCTTCGCGAAGTGCGGCGGCTCGAAGCGTGCGTGCTTGGAGGGTGCCGAGGATGTAGGTGCGGTCGAAGCTGGGGCTGCAGGCGAATTGGATTCGGGGGGCTTGCCTCATTCTTGCGAGGAAAAAGCTGGCTGGAGCGCTGATGTCCAAGCTCTTCCGAAGGGCGCATTCCACCCCTTTGAAGGAGCGCCGAAGTTTGAGGTGATCGCTCTTCCTGGCCATTCGGAAGATTCGGTGGGCTTGCTTCTTTCTACAGAGCAATCTCTATTTACAGGGGATGTGCTGTTCCGCCATGGGCCCACGGTGGTATTTCATCCTGATGGGGTGCTTGCCAGTTATTTTGCCAGCCTTGATACGCTTGAGCGGCTGGTTCGTGAAGGCAGGGTGCGGCGTTTCTATCCTGGGCATGGGTATCCCATCGACGACCCGCTGCCCATTATCGAAGCCACGCGAAAGCATCGCGTCGACCGCCTTAACCAGGTGAAAGAAGCGCTGAATGCGGGCACGCTCGCCGAACCTGATGCGTTGTTCGACGCGGTGTATCAAGGCGTGAACCCTGCTTTGCGTATGCCTTCCATTCGAAGCATCCGCGCGCAGTTGAAGTTTCTGGGGATATAGGGACAGGTCCCATTTTTCCACTTAGCCATAGCGCATAAAGAAAGGGCCTTGCTTGCGAATCCAATCGCAAGCAAGGCCCTGTTTGTTAGACGGGAAAACGGGACTTGTTCCTATATTCCCAGTTTACGTCGTTATTCTGCAGCAGCCTTCTTCTTGCCGAAGATGGTCTTAGCGCCTTTAACGGCCAAGATAACGGCCAGTACGAAGAGCACAGCGGCAAGTGCTGCTTGAACGCCGGCGGCGAACGGATCGCCGGCGCCAGCCATAAGTGCGGTGCACTTGGCCTGCAGCGTCATGACCAGCGAAGTGAGCGTAACAACCAGCATGAACACCATGGGGATGTAGAACATCTTGTTGTTGCGGCCTGCGTTGCCCAGCCATGCGCATACTGCCAGAAGGGCAAGAGCGGCAAGCAGCTGGTTGGCGGCGCCGAACAGAGGCCAGATGATGGTGTAGCCGGTCATACCGAGGCCAACGCCCAGAACTACGGTAACGAGGGTTGCAACGTAGGGGTTGGTCAGAACCTTGCGAGCGCCGGTGGCTTCGTCCATGGACTTACCAGCGGGAACCCACAGCTCCTGGAACATGTAGCGGCCCAGGCGGGTTGCCGTGTCGAGCGAAGTGAGGCAGAAGGCGGAAACAGCCAGGATCAGCAGGGTGTAGGCGATGCCTTCAATGTTTTCGAGGCCAGGGATGCAAGCCAGCATCTGGGAAAGGCCACCTGCGAAAACGGCGGTCGGGGATGCGTAGCCGCCTGCGCAGTACTTCGTCCAAACGAAACCAACGGCGCAGAGGGAGATGATTGCCAGAAGGCATTCGATCAGCATGCCGCCGTAAGCGATGGGGCGAGCGTTCTTTTCGTTATCCAGCTGCTTGGAAGTGGTTCCTGAGGCAACCAGGCTGTGGAAACCGGAGATAGCACCGCAAGCGATGGTGATGAACAGGGCGGGGAACAGGAAGCCGGATGCGGCAGCCTTATTTATCACGGCCTTGCCGGTAGCAGGGTCGATGATGGCGTTGCCGTTTGCATCAACTGCAGCATTCGTTGCGTAGAAGTCGGTGAATGCGGGGATTTGCAGATTGGCAGCATCGCCGGTGATGGAAGCGCCCACAATGCCGATGAGCGAAAGGGCGATCATGCCGTACAGCAAGAACGAGCTCAGGAAGTCTCGGGGCTGAAGCAGAATCCAAACGGGGGCAACGGCAGCAACCATAATGTATACGCCCAGCAGGATCATCCATGTGGTGTAATCGAGCGAGATCAGGGGGAAGTTGTAGCCGGCGGCAACCAGAACAACGATGATTGCGATGGCGATGATGATATTGGCGACGGTGGGGATCTCGCGGCCGCGGGTGGCCAGGCCGTATACGATTGCTACAACGATGAACAGCACAGAAATCATCGCGGTGCGCTGGTTTGCCAGGTTAGAAGCTTCGGTTGCGTTTGCCAAGTTAACGGCGAAGGTGTTGGCAACGATGGAAGCGAACGCGGCAACAACCAGGACCAGAGTCAGGTAAGCAAAGATGCAGAACAGCTTCTTTGCAGTATCGTCGATGTTTTCGGCGATAACCGTTGCGATGGTCTGGCCCTTGTGGCGCAAGGATGCGAACAGAGCGCCAAAGTCATGTACAGCGCCGAAGAAGATGCCGCCAATCAGTACCCACAGCAGAACGGGAACCCAGCCAAATACGGCAGCCTGAATGGGGCCGTTGATGGGGCCAGCGCCAGCAATCGAGGAAAAGTGGTGGCCAAGCAAGATGTAGGGCTTGGTGGGCACGTAGTCTACGCCGTCGTGCATTTCTTGCGCGGGGGTAGGGCGACTGGGGTCAACACCCCACTGCTTTGCCAGCCATCCGCCGTACAGCACGTAGCCGATTACGAGGATGGCAAGGCCGCCCAGAAGGACGATCATTGCGTTCATCTCTGAACCTTTCTTGTTTTGGGACCTTACTTGATCAATGCCAAGTTGCTGGAAAGTACTTCTTTCAGCTGCTTTCCAGCGTTGTTGACAACCACGCTTTTATCCGTAGGCAGGGAAAGGTCTACTACGGCTAGGCGGAGGTCGGTCCAACCGCGGAACCCGAAGCGGTATTCCTTGTGGAAGCGCGTTCTCTTCGCGAGTTTGCGCGCTGCTTCGGTTGTGCGGTTGGCGATGATCACGAGCGAAAGGGCAGAGGACATATGGTTCGGTCCGGCATCAACTTTGCGAAGGGCTTTTTCCTGCATGAAGGAAATCTCTTCAGCGAGTTGTGTTTCGTCGAGCTCGTCAACGCATTCGAAGAACATGAAATCGTGTGTGTTCACTTCCCAGAGCTTTGCGCGTTTTACCAGCACGTATTTTTCGCCGTAGGTGTGGTATTCCGCGAAGGCGGGGAAGGTGCGACCTTCAAAAAGATAGTCTCTCCTGATGTCGTAAAAAGACTTGTGAGCTGCAAGGACGCGTTCCAACAGGTCTGTGCGCATGTCTTTCGCCGTCACAGCAAGCCTCCTTCCGCATCACGAGGGGCCATCAATTCTCCGAAAGAATCGATCTCCTCTACTTTTTCACAAGTGGGTTGATTCTAAAACTATTTATTTGTTGTGTAACAAATAAATTCGATAACAGTACCGCAACGGGAAAATGTTGGAGTGAACGGGTTCATTGGTACTCTTGCAGCGCAGTTGGCCCTGAAGCCGGTATCGCCCGCAGCCGACGGCATTGCCCCGCGCCCGCGAAATGCATTCCCAAGCGCCTGGCGGTGGCGATATGTTGACGTTATGCGTTCCCGGGTGTCTGACGATGGCAATATTTTGCCCCGGTGTATCCCAAAAAAAGGCCTCGGACGGGAAAAGGGCCCCTTCGTGGCAATATATCGCCGCCGTGTATTCAAAATGAGCTGGCTTTGGCAAGATATGCGCGCCATGCATCCGAAAAGCCCTGCAAATCGCTGTTGGAGGATACACCACGTGAATATCTTGCCAGGAAGGGGCACTTTTCGCTGCACGGGCCCCTCGAATCATGCACGTCGCGCAGATCTTGCCACGATTCAGCGTTCGCAAGGCCTTGCGAACGGAAGGCAAGAGGAGCTGGGTATCGCAAGTGCACTTCGTATTGCGGCCGACGGCCCCACCACCGTGGTTGCGTACGTCTGCGGCAGCCGTGCTCGATCACGGTAGCTGCCGCTCTGTGGCCGGTGGCGCAAACCCATGACAGTCAGTGCTGCGGCGAGCGAGCAGTGAGCGGTGCGTATGCGCGTCCTGCCCCGCGGCATCCGCCCGCCTGCAGCGTGTGTCTTGCCAACGGCATCCGCCCGCCCGCAGCAACCTTCGCCGCCGGCGCTTCTCGGCGGCCGCGCGCCCAATGACAGCCGCATGTTCCCATGGCGTATCCTGCTCCGCAGCAGCTGTCCGCACTTCTTCGGTCGGCGCCCCCCCCCTCAACGCAGCACAAAAAACGGCCAGCGTTTCGCTGGCCGTTTTTTCGAGGTTATGAGCTGAGCGCAGATTATTCGGCGCGTTCTTTCAGACGACGATCAAGCTCGTCGGCCAGCTGATGGCGCTTGACCTTGCCGGATTCCGTCATGGGAATAGCATCGATAAACTCGATGTGCTCGGGACGCAAGCGCTTGGCTACGCCGATGGAATCAAGGTACTCTGCGATGGAATCGAGCGTGGGCGTAACATCGCCGGTTTGTACGATGAAGGTGCAGATGCGCTCGCCCAAACGATCATCGGGTAGGCCGATGGTGGCATGGGCGCCAACACCAGGGCAGCCATCCAGGTTGTTGTCCACTTCGTTTGCGGAGATGTTGATGCCGCCGCGAATGAGGATTTCCTTCTTGCGGCCGTTGATCTTCACGCGGCCCTCTTCGTCCTGAATGCACAGGTCGCCCGAGAAGAACCAGCCGTCGTCATTCAGGTCTTTTGCGGTAGCCTCGGGATTCTTCAGATAGCCGCTGAACATATGAGGTCCGCGGGAAATTTCTTCGCCCTGGGTGCCGTGAGGCACTTCGTTGCCGTGTTCGTCGACAACTTTGACCTCGATGCCCTCAAAGGCAACGCCCGACCAGTTGCCATTCCATTCCAGACAATGCTCGGGGGGAACTGCCAGGTGGGGGCAGCTTTCGGTTGAGCCGTAGCATTCGCACAGCTTCAGGCCGTGCTCGTGCGCGCGCTGCACCATGGTGCCCGGTACGGGAGCGCCGCCGCAAATGTAGAGCTTCAACGTTTCGAACTTCAGGTCGTTTTCCTCGGCGCAGTTAAGCAGGTCGAAGATGAACGGAGTGGCGCCCATCGACCAGGTTACGCCTTCGTTGTTCATGATTTCGATTGCCTCGCGAGCGCGGAATTCTTGCTGGAGAACAACGCGACCACCCAGAAGCAGCGGCGTGATAAGACCATGGTTGAAGCCGGTGGCGTGGTTCAGCGGTGCAGGCATGAACATGACGTCGTCCTGCGTAAGGTGCAGGCCACGGCTGAACGTGGTTTCGGAGAAAATAAGCGCATTATGGGAAATCAGAACCGCCTTCGGGCGACCAGTGGTGCCGGAAGTGGAAAGGATCAAGACCACATCGTCTGATTTGCTGCCAGGGTTTTCGCGGTAGGGCTCGTACGTTTCGCAGATTTGCTTCAACGTGATGGTGCCGTGCGATTCGACTGTTTTGTCGTGAACGCAAATAGCATCTTTGGAAAGCGTGGGAATGCGATCGACTGCGGAAAGAATCTGGTCTTCGAAGTTGGTCTTGTGGTGGAAGGTGGGGCACATGAATGCCTTGCTTTCCACCAGATTCATGGAGTAGATCAAGTCTTCGTCGTTAAAAGTGACGGGAAGCGGATGGCTAACCGCGCCAACTTTCAAGCAGGCAACGTAGAGGATGCAGAATTCTGACCAAGGTGGCATCTGATAAGAAACCACGTCGCCGTTTTTTACTCCCACATCATGGAGCCAAGCTGCCAGGCGCGATGCTTTATCGTCGATTTCGGCGTAGGTGTAGCGTACGCCTAGGTTATCGCTTACGTATTCACGATCAGGGAAAGCGGCAACCTGGGTATTCCAGATGTCGTTTAAGGTACGTTCGGTCCAGTACCCCTTCTCGTAATACTCTCTCTTGTTCTCTTCGTTGACCTTCAAGTCCGTAATCATGATTCCTCGCTTCATGAGGCAGACCCACGGATTTGTGGCTGCCTGGTTCCTTGGAACGAACCTCCCCCTGCAAGCGCGCGTGCAACCCATCGTAAATTCCTTCTTACGTGCGTATGCGCGCTTAACCCAAAGTATACCGCTAATCTTTAGGGGGTTGGGCGCTGCACCTGGGTGCCTGAAATGGGCTTTAAGGTCTGTTTTGTCGCATATTTCACTCTGCGGAACACGAATCTGATGTTTTGTGGCATAAACTGTCGCGAATGTGCGAAATGCAGTTCTGGTGCCGCTGCATTTAGATGCTTTTGTTGGACATAATTTGACTTTTAGCCACCAGATTTCCGTACAATTAAAAACTAGTGAGCACTTTAGGGCTCATTTTTTGTCTTTTGGGCTCAGTTTTTGACAAAACGTAGGCATTTTCGGCCCGATCCTTTCCTCTCATGCGCCGAACGATGGCAAGATCTGCACACTATGCATGATTCGGGGGGGGGTCCGTGCAGTGAAAAGGGCCCCTTCCTGGCAAGATATTCGCGCGGTGTATCCTCCAACGGCGGTTTGCGGGGCTTTTCGGATGCATGGCGCTCATATCTTGCCAAAGCCAGCCCGTTTTCGGATGCATGGCGCGCGAATCTTGCCGCGAACTGGCGATTTTCCCGTCCGAGGCCGCTTTCGGGATGCATGGAGCGCAAAACTTGCCACGGATTGCCGCCCGGGGCCGCACCGCGGCGGAATCTTGCCACGGCAAGACCCCCCCGAGAACGCATCGCGCGAGAATATTGCCACTGCCAGTCAGGCCAAGAGTGCATCAGGGCGCAATCCTGCCACCGTCGGACGCTGGGGAACGCATTTCGAGAGTATTTTGCCATCGTCGAGCGCCTGGGAACGCATAGCGTCGATATCTTGCCATCGCCAGACATCCGAGAATGCACAGCTTCGGCATACCGCCACTGCCAGTTGCCCGGTCGCGCAGCGCTCTCCACGCGAGGGAGTGGGTTCAGGCCCTTGGCTGTGCTGTGGGGTCCGGCGCGCAACACTTTCTGTGCGAGGGAGTGGACATTCCGCCTTCTCGGGGCTTAACTGCTGGGAACGATTTCGAGTCTGCGCTGTTTCGGTGGGCAACCATGAGCCCGCTTCGCGTTCTGCAAAGCTGTGCCGTATTATGTGCTGAAGCAAAAAGCGCTTTGACCTTTATATAAGGCCAGCAAATGTTGTGGAAGGGATGTCATGGGCGTTCGCAAGGCAATGGGAAATATGGCAAGCTCGCTGAGCACGTGGGGTTTGCGTCACCTGGCGCACAGGCCTGCCGCTAATATGCCTGGCAAGATTGCCTTGAAAATTGATCCACGTATTATCGCCGAGTCCATGGACAAGATTACCGAAGGCTCCATTGTTGTGGTGGGTACCAACGGCAAAACTACCATTACTAATATGATTGCCGATGCGTTGGAGCGCCAGGGCAAGAGCATCGCGTGCAATCGCACGGGAGCCAACCTTGCCTACGGCGTAGCTACCACGTTGCTGCAAACCAAGGGTACTGTGGAATGGGGCGTATTCGAATCAGACGAGTTGTGGCTGGCTCATACCTTGCCGCAGGTGCAGGCGGATTATGTTTTGCTGCTGAACCTCTTCCGCGATCAGCTGGATCGTTGTGGTGAAATCGATCGCGTGCAAGACGCCATCGCTACTGCCTTGGAGCAGTCTCCCAACACCACCCTGCTTTACAACGCCGACGATCCGCTGTGCACCATCATTGCGCAGCGCGTGTCCAACAAGTCTGTTGCGTTTGGCGTGGGCGAAGACATGCACCAGCGTCAAAACGTCGTGGCAGACGCTCAGATGTGTCAGCGCTGTTCGGCTATGTTTACTTACGGCTACCGACAATACGGTCAGCTTGGCACGTATTCGTGCCCGAACTGTGGATTCAGCCGCCCCGATTTGGATTTCGCCGCCAAGAGCGTAGTGTTCGGAGACGAAATCACGTTTTCGGTTGAAGAAGTGGCAACGGGCAAAAGCGTCGATCTTCACGCGCAGCGCGCGGGGTCGTACATGGTGTACAACGTTATGGCTGCTTGGTTGGCCTCCCATTGCGCTGGCGTTTCCGACGCGGTGTTCCAAAAGGCGGTCGATCTTTTCGACCCGCAGAATGGACGCTTGCAGTCGCTTACCGTCGAGGGGCGCCCTGTCCTTTTGAACCTGGCGAAGAACCCGACGGGCTTCAACCAGAACATGAAACTTATTACTCAGGCGCCGGGCAAGAAGGTTGCGGCGTTCTTCATTAACGACAACGAAGCCGATGGACGCGACATTTCCTGGATTTGGGACTGCGACTTTGAGGAGCTAGCCAGCCAGGAAGACGTCATGGTGTTCGCTGGCGGAATCCGCAAAAACGACCTGCAGCTGCGTCTGAAGTATGCGGGTATCGACGCCAAGATCGTCGATAGCGTCAACGAAGTGGTGGATGCTGCGCTGAAGCTGCCTTCTGAATGGAATATCTACGCTATCGCCAATTACACCTCGCTCCCCGCAGTGCGCTCCGCCCTGATGGCGCGTGCTGATAAGGCAGCACCTGCCAACCCGACATCGGGCGATGCCAAGCCAGAATGCAGTAAGAAGTGGGTTTCGGGCGCTTATGTTCACCAAGCCGAAGCTGCCAAGTTCGACGAGCAGCCTCTGCGCATCGTGCATCTGTTCCCCGATCTTCTTAATTTGTACGGCGATGGCGGCAACGTGCGTGTGCTTGCTCAGCGTTGCGCATGGCGCGGCATCCCTGTGCAGGTGGAAGCAGTTCACTACGGGGAATCGGTCGATCTTGCTTCGGCCGATATCGTTTTCTTGGGCGGCGGCCCCGACCGCGAGCAGAAACTGGCATCCGAAGTGCTGCTGGGCATGCGCGAAGAATTGCGCACCTATGTAGAAGGCGATGGAGCGCTTCTGGCTATTTGCGGCGGCTACCAGATTCTGGGTAGTAATTGGCTTATGGGCGATGAGTCGGTGGAGGGTCTTTCTATCCTCGACCTGAAGACGGTTCGTGCTGGCGCTGGCTTCGATCGTCTTATCGAAAACATTGCGTTGGAGTCCGAGCTTTCTCCGCAGCCGGTGGTGGGATATGAAAACCATGCCGGTCGTACGAAGCTCGGCGCGTCCTTGAAGCCATTTGGCAAAGTAGTTTCCAATGTGGGCCACGGCAATGACGACGATTCGGGTTGCGATGGAACCCTGTATCGCAACTGCATCGGCACCTATCTGCATGGTCCGCTTCTGGGCAAGAACCCGGCTATTGCCGATCACCTTATTGCTGCGGCGATGGAGCGTCGTTTGGGCAGCAAAGTGGAGCTCGTTGCCCTTGAAGACGAAGCCGAGCTCGCTGCGAATGCGTATATGGCAAAGCGACTGGGTGTGCCTGGAGCATAAATAGCAGGTTGTGATTTCACGCTATTTTTGCCGAGACCTTTACCTTTTAGGTTGCCTGGGGCGCCGTTCCTTTTCCGTGCTGTGTCCGAGCTGAAGCGCTTCACGTTTTGTTCACAAAAACTCAACAAATAGTATATGTCTGTACTAATAATGCGTGAATTGCCTTGTTTTCATTCGCGCATACTGTGGTTTTCGCCGAATTAATTTGCATGGTATTAACGTTTCTTTCATCATTTATTGCATGTTTGCTTCGAATAACAAGCCATCAAAACGATCGGCTCGTGCTGAAAGGAAGGCGGCGCACGCTTCCTCCTCGCGCACGCCGCATCGCTCAGCGGGAAGTGCTTCTGACCCGTATGTTCGTACGTCTCGCGCGTCGCATGCTTCGCGTCGCCCTAGCGGCTCGAGCACAAATGCGTATGGAGCCAGCAACTATGGTTCCTCCACGCATGTTTCCCCTGTTCACACACAACAAAAGAGCAATTATCGTTCGGTCGGTGCTTATGGTTCGCCCACCAAGCGCGGCCCGTATACTCCTCACAATGCGCATGATCGCGAGATCCTTCGCGCTAAGCGCGAGCGCACGAAGAAGCGTCGCAAGCGCATTGCGCTCGGTGTGGTTGCCGTTTGCTTGACTTTGGTTCTTGGTGGCGTAGGCGCTGCCTGGGCTTACCTTAATAACCTCGACAAGGCGCTGAACAAAGACGTTGACGCAGACCTTCTGAACTCGCTTACGGTTACCGATTCGGCATCGGACCCGTTTTATATGCTGCTTATCGGCATCGATAAAGACGAGGGCCGTGAATCATCGGATGAATATGGTGGGTCGTATCGCACCGATTCTATGATTCTTGCGCGTATCGATCCCAAGGATAAGGAAGTTACCCTGGTGTCCATCCCTCGTGACACGCAGATTCAGCTTGGGACGCACGGCACTCAGAAGATCAACGCGGCTTATGCATTTGGTGGGCCTTCTGGTGCCATCAAAGCTGTTGAAGACTTGGCGGGTGTCTCTATCAGCCATTACGCGGAAATCGACCTTGATGGTTTTGCGGCGGTGGTTGATTCGCTTGGCGGTATCGACATTAACGTTCAATATGAGATTAACGACCCGAATTACATGGGATATCTCGCGGCTGGTCAGCAAACTTTGAACGGAGAGCAGGCGCTTATCTATTGCCGCAGCCGTCATGCTTACGATGCTATTGGCGATGGTGATGCTATTCGTTCCGCCAACCAGCGCACCATGATTTCGGCCATTATGAAGAAGCTTATGAGCTCCGATATCGGTACTCTTACCAATACGGTGAGCACCTTGGCCCAGTACATCACCACCGATTACTCTGTTGCGGACATTCTTGGTTTGGCGCAACGTATGTTCGGCATCGATATCGATAAGAATGTGTATTCCGCTGCGGTTCCTACAACCTCATCATATGAAAATGATGTTTGGTACGAGAAGGTGAACACTTCCGAATGGAACAAAATGATGAGTCGCGTGAAGCAGGGCTTGTCTCCCACGGAAGGTGATGTGACGGATGAGACAACGGGAACTGTAATGGCATCGTCTGGTAGCGGTGGCTCCGGTTCGGGTGACTCTGGTTCAGGCGGTGCGTCAGGCTCTTCTCTTTCCGGCACAAAAATTTCTGTGAAGAACGGAAATGGCACTCAGGGCTGCGCGAGCGATGCGGCTGCTAAGCTCACTCCTCAAGGAGCGGTGTGCGAAACCGGCAACGCAGACGACTCCAATTACGCTAAAACCTTGGTAATCTACGATGGCGACAACGCCGATAAAGCGCAAAAGGTTGCCGATTTGCTGGGATGCGGCACCGTGATGAAGAACGATGGGCGGTATACCTACACAGGGGACATTCTGGTGGTTGTCGGCCAAGACTGGAAATAAACTGCAAAAGGCGGCTTCGGCCGCCTTTCTGTTTCTTGGCTATGGTTATCTCCATGAAGCTTCTGGTCTCATTACTTTTTGTATAATTGCCCTTGCATGTACCAAAGAAAAGGAAGCTATTTGAGTTCAGCAGGCAAAACCTATTCCGTTCCTTCGCGCGATAACAACATTAATTTCCTACGTTTTATTGCGGCAAGCCTGGTTATCTGGTTCCATATGGCTTCATTGCTGGCTATTCCCGAGCCCTACCTAATGGGGCAGGGCTTGGGCCCTATTGCGGTGAACATTTTCTTCGTGCTCAGCGGATACCTTATCGCGAAAAGCTGGACCCGCTCTTCAAGCTTCGGTAGCTATCTTATTCGCCGTATTGCTCGTATTTTTCCTGGTCTTGCGGTAGTGATCTTGCTAAGCGTTTTCGTTATGGGGCCGATTGTCACGAGCCTCCCGCTGGGCGATTATTTTGCCGACGCGGGGACGTGGAAGTATCTTTCTTTGATTGTGCTAGCTCCTATCAGCAATGTTTTGCCGGGAGTTTTCGACGCGAACCCTCTTCCGTATGCCGTAAACGGGTCACTTTGGACTCTGCGCTATGAGTTTTTGGCATATTTGCTTACGCCATTGCTTTATGCGGTAACAAAGAAGCTATGCGGTGGTAGAAAGCTGGTATTTGCCGTTGTTCTTGCGGTTCTGGTTCTAGTGCATTTTCTTTCTTATTCGGGTTTGTACCCGCTTCCCAAGGTGCTCGACAACCTTTTTAGGCTTTTCGCCTATTACATGGCAGGTGTGGCAGTTTTGGAGCTTGGCCTCGATAAGTATTGCGACAGCCAGTTTGCGGTTGTGGCTCTGCTCGTGATAATCGTTTTCCGTGATCAGGTGGGTATCTTTTCCTCGCTGATCATGTTCGTATGTGTATGCACATTCACTTTAGGTTTTTCGCTTACTAGCAATCCTCGTTTCGCTCCGTGCTTCAAGAAAAATGATTATTCGTACGGTATCTACATCTATGCATTCCCCATTCAGCAATGCGTGGTTTGGCTTGGCGGTGCATCGTTGCCATGTGCGTATCTTTCCTGTTCAGTTATCTCGTTTGGCATAACGCTGCTTTTTGCGATTGCCTCGTGGTTTCTTGTGGAAAAGCCCGCCATGGATGCAGGGCGTAAGCTGGCAAAGAAATGGACTTCGAGAAAGAGCAATTAGGGGAATGGGGTATCCCCTCTTTTCCTTTGGGGGAAGTGGCAAGAAATGCTTCGCGCCTTCCTCGAGGCCTAGAGCAAGAATGCGAAGCATCCCTTTGCGGAGCGCCTTCGGCATTGAGGCAAGGGATTCAAAGGGGCTGGGTTTTTATCCAGATAGAGCGTTCGGAAACGAGCCGTATTTAGCGCAGGCCATGATGGGCATCGACGTTGACAACAACGTATATTCGGCTCAAGCCCCCACCACTTCAGTGTATGAAAACGATATTTGGTACGAAAAAGTGAATACCCAAGAGTGACAGAAGATGATGAGTCGCGTGAAGCAGGGGCTTTCACCTACGGAGGAAACCGTTGTTGACTCTGCGACTGGCACGGTAATGTCTTCGGCGGGAACAGGTGGCAGCGGTTCTGGCGATAGCGGCTCCAAGAATTCGAGCTCTTCCTCTTCGCTTTCTGGTGTGAAGATTGCTGTAAAGAACGGCAGTGGCATCCAGGGTTGTGCGAACGAAGCGGCATCGAAACTCACCCCGCAGGGCGCCGTTTGCGAAACGGGCAACGCCGACGATTGCAACTACAAGAAGACGATCGTTGTATACAACAGCACCGATTCCAGCCAAGCGCAGAAGATCGCCGACTTGCTGGGCGTCGGCACTGTTAAGAAGAATGACGGCACCTATTCCTTTACGGGCGACTATTTGGTAGTAGTTGGCCAGGACTGGAAATAGGATTCTTCTAGCAAGTCGGACATAAGTTCACTTGGTTTTTCTGTGGGCTGGGATTCGGGTAAAAGTTATCCTGGTGCTCTGGGCGCAAGCTTGCGTAAGTTGGGAGCCTGTGGCTTCTTGACACTATGAGGTTTTTCTAGCGCGCAATGCGAGATTGATTCGCATTGCGCGCTTTTCTTTTTTTGGAGGACAAACCTTTGATCGCAGGTGAAAAGTGTGCCCGATTTAAGCCTGGATCTGCAGGCGTGCTACGAATACGAGTCATTTAAAAAAGCGGATGGGATTGAGGCGCTGGTGATGGGTTGCCCTATACCCCCCCTATTTCGCGGTATCGACTTCGTTGCTGTTGTCGGGAGCCTATCTTTTGCGGGATTCGCTCTGCTACGGCAGATCCGCCGTTATCAAAACAAAAATCCAGGTACTTTTGCAACTTTTTTGCGATTAGCAGCTCTCTTTCGCCCCATGCAAAGCAAGAATCGGATGTTTCATGGCAGATCACCTGCGCTTTTGCGCCCTGATCCGTGATTCGACGGCTCGGAACAATTGCCAATCGCAAAAAAGATGCAGCCAGGATTGATTTTTTGTTTTTGGGCTCCCGGGATGGCTTTCGAGACTGCGCTATAGGCGGGATGAACATTGATGTGACGCTATGGGCAAAATGGCATGGGTGCGGCGCTGGGCGAAGTGAACTCGGGTGTAGCGCTGGGTGGACGTTGGGATGGGTCTATGGGGCAGCAACATGGAACGACGCGGCGCCGCAAGTTGACATCTGGAATAGCGCTATGTTCGAATTTGTCCGAGCCGCATGCTTACCCATATCCCGCACTTCTAGAAGAGTGCGTGGCTTTCAGCGCCGCCTGCGACGCAGCCCATTGCTTCGCGAATCCCGCTCGTTGCCTCGATCTGCCCATTGCGAGTGATAAGCACGGCTTCGAGGTTGGGATGCCCTTCTGCGTAGTTTTTTGCCCAATAACTTCCCATGATCAAAAGTGCTGTTGAGAAGCCGTCGCCGTCTATCGACCGCTTCGATACAACCGTTGCGCTTGCAAGGTCGCTGTTCGAGGGGCGCCCGGTGCGTGGGTCGACAATATGATGGTGGATGTTTCCATGTTCATCGGTAAAGCACCGCTCATAGATGCTACTGGTAACTATGGAACAGTCGCTCAGTTCAAGGATACAAGCGGGCTCTTCGTTGGGCGGCGTGTGGTTTCCGAGTGCTCGAAGGTCGGTCCCGTGGGGACTGCGCGCTATGGCGGCGGCACGTTCTTCTGCGGCTTTTCTTCGCGAGGCATGTTTTGGGGACCGAATGCCAATGCGCCAGTACCGCTGTGGGGTTTCGGCTAAGAAGGCGCTCCCTTTTACCACGATATTTCCTCCAAGGTTGATGAGGGCATCATGGATGCTGCAATCTTCCAGGAATTCGCTAACGCGATCGGCGACGTATCCTTTTGCGATGCCTCCCAGGGTAACCTTGCTTTCTGCAATAGGGAGCTGGGCGTGGTCTTCCATAATGCGGGGGTGTCCAGTTTTTTCAATTTCAAGAGCATGTGCAATTTCGGCGGGCTTAGGAACTTGGGCTTTACGAAAGTTCCAGAGCTCTGCAACGGGAGCTATGGAAACATCGAACAGCCCCGCGGTTTCCTCGCAGTAGTGCCTGGAAAGCTGCAGAATCTTTGCGGTTTCGGCATCGATGGGCACGGCTTTTCCTTGTGCGTGATTCAAACGCCAGATATCGCTTCCTTTTTGGGTGTGGCTCCAGAGCTTTTCGTATCGGTAGCAGAGACCCACCGCATTATCGAGAATCTTTTCCAGCAATTGCCCAGATGAGAGCTGCGCTCCATCGGTTACGATCGCTGCCTTTATGCAGCAGTTCGTGTTGAAGGCAAAGAAGCTTCTGCTCCTTATCTCGAGCTCGGCGTTTTCGCTCGTGGCTGTTTCGAGGGGGCATGTTCCCGACTGAGCGTTTCTTATGTTCACGGGTCCTTCTTCGCGATAGGGCGGGGAGGCGCTGAAGCCTATAGATGGCCGAAAGCAGCATCCCCGATAATTTGTCTGCAGCTAAATTGTTACCTATGGTAAACTCCCGCATGTGAATTAGTCACGGTTAACTTTAAATGTGCAGAAATAAGTTCGGAAAGGGAGAATATGAAAGATTCTCAGTCACTTCGTATACCCGCTGCCTCTGCGGCGAAGGTAGGCATGGCGGCTGCCTTGGCTGCTGGCATGGCCATAGCCACTCCGACTGCCGCATTTGCGGCAGGGGAAGATCAGGACGTGAGCGTCGCCTCTGAAAACGCAAGCGATAGCTACTACTACATCGGCGACAGCTCCTACGGGCTGAGTACCTATCTTTCCGAAGCTGTTGCCCAAGGGTCCACCAAAATACACGTGGGAACCAGCTTTACCGACAAGGGCACGGTAACCATTCCTTCGTCTATCACTGAGCTTTCAGGGTATTCCGAAGGTTGGTTCAGCTCTGGCCCGAAAACGGTCGATTTCGGCTATTCCTATAAAATGACGGTCGTGTTCCCTTCCGGCTCGGACATCGCGGTCGATCGCATTAACTTCTACAAGCGCAATAGCTCAGACGCTGAAGGCGCCTATGTTGAGGTGCAGAAAGGCGCTGTAGTTCATTTTTCAAATTGCTCGTTTTCCAATACGCCTGTTGTGAACGGCACAGCGGTGTTCGAAAATTGCACCTTTGCGACGGGGCAGATTGAAAACAATGGTTCCGTAACGTATACCGGCAGCACGAAAGAGCCCGAGAACATTGGCAAGCCTGCCGAATCCTACCAGGGTCTTGCATTCAGCTTCGCGTCGGGAAAGGAGTTCTCTGCTGCCGTTCAGGGCAGCCAGGTCAGCCAAACGCTGCCCTTTGAGTTGAAAGGAACGAAAGCTGCCGACGCCAAGGTTGCCGCCAAGGTTCTTGGTCAGGATGGAGCAGAGGTTGAAGGCTTGAGCGCTTCTGTTTCGGATGGGAAAGTCTCTCTGGCTGGAACGGCACCTACCGCTGGTTCGTATTCCGTTGCGGTTTCTGCTTCCGCAGCAAAGGAGGACGGCTCGACAGATTCGACAAGCGAAACGTTGAGCTTTGTGGTGCAGGAGCAGATCCAGGTTAGGCTTTCGGGCGATCTTCAGTGTTTCGTTGTGAACGGCACGTCTGCTCAGAGCAGCGAATACGAGGTGATGGCAACCTCGACAGGCGGTGGCGGATCATCAAGCACGAGCCAGTCGAATTGTCTGAAGCCCGAGGTTAAAGAGGGAACTGGCGAATGGGAGGACTGGAACACCTTTGCAACCAGGAATTCTGACGCCGAAATTAGCTTTTCCATCAGCCCTGAAGGAAGCGGCATGGAGGTAAGCCCTGTTGCCTACGACACCGTCTATGTTACGGGAACGCCGCAGACGCCAGGCACCTACCAAATAACGGCAACGGTAACCTCTGGTGCGCGTAACCAGCAAAGCAGTTCGGTGGAAATGCGCATCTACGCAGACGATCAAACCCTTCAGCAGCGGATGGATGCCCTTTCTGAAGGAACCAGCTCATGGGATATGGAGCCATACGAGATCTCCGAGATGGGAAATGCGGTTGTGCCTGTTAGCCTGCATGACATTTACGGCTCGCACGAATCGGGTGTGTACGGCATTATCGGCAAAGGCGAAAATGGCAATTTCGGCACCGAAACCCTCACTATTCCCGCAGGTGCAGATGTCACCCTTCACAACATGAAGATCTATTCGAGCGTGAAGATCGTCGTGGAAAAGGGCGGCAGGCTGACCCTCGACGATTCGGTTGCCTATGGCGCTGTGGAAGTGAACGGGGGTACTTTGAGCGCCAAAAACAGCTCTTCATTCGTTAACCAGATCACGCTGAATGATGGATCTGCCCTCGAAGATGCCGAAATCAGATCTCATGCTAACTACCTTACCGACGGAAACTACAAGGTCGAAGCGCCGACGGCTCCCGTGCAAACGAATGGTACGGTGACGGTTAAGGGCACGTGCTCCATTGAAGGTGAAGGCATCGTGTCTAGCAAAGATGCCCAAACCGGCATGATCGTCAATGGGGGCAAGTTGGTTATCGATCAGGGTGCCACGTTGAAAGCGACCGGCGGCAGCGTTGACATCGACAACGGAAACGGCGGTGCGGGCATCGTGCTTAACGGTGGCTCTATTATCGGCGACGGTCAGCTTGAGGCGCAGGGTGGCTCTGTCGGCATGGGCGGAGGAAACGGTGGCGCAGGTATTGCAGGTGAAGGCATAGTCGCAGTTTCTACGCTGAAGGCAACCGGCGGAAATACGGTTGGCGAAAACGACGCGGCCATGGGCGCCCCGGGCAATGCGGGCAACGGCATCGATCCGAAGGTCCTGGTTTCAAAGGCTACTCAGGTTGAATCAAAGGGCGGAACAGGAGTGAACCCAGGAAGCAGTGAATACAGCGTTTACGAAGAAAATGCTGGCGGCGGATCGGGCTCTGATGGCGATAAGGGACCTGGTTCCGACAGCGGTTCTGAAAACGGTTCGGGAACGGGTTCCGACAACAATGGAGGAGCTGGCTCCGATAGCGGTTCTGACAGCGGATCGGGTTCGAATGGCGGTTCCGACTCTGGTTCCAGCTCTGGCGCAGGTTCGGATAGCGGATCCTCCAACAACGGTTCCGACGATGGCTCCAATGCAAACGGCGAAGGCGAAAATGCCAGCGGCAATGAAGACTCTTCGCAAACCGCCAATCTCCCTGCAACGGGCGACGCGGCTCCCCTTGGGGCGGCTGCTGTGCTTGCGGTAGTGGCGGCAAGCGGTGTGGCGGTTGCGCGCAGGAAGCTCGATAGGTAGCCGCAGGAATCATCTCCCCATACGATGCGACTGACAGGGAAGGCGACAAGGGGCGCCTTCCCTTTGTCGCGCTCAGGGCGATTCTCTTCACCGAAAGTAGCCGCTTCGTTTCGGATGGCACGTCGTTCATCGGAGCGTGCTATCCTTTCCTGCGATAAACAAGTTTCCGTGAAAGGTGGTTTTCTTGGAACGCAAGAACGCATGGGAAGGCTACAGCGCCGACCAGCTCGAAGAGCTCGACGGTTTGGCTTCCCGCTATATCGACTACATCTCTGACAACAAAACTGAGCGCCGCTGCTTTGCGGCCGCCGTTAAGCAGGCAGAAGCTGCGGGCTATGAACCGCTTGAGAATGTGGTTCGCGAGGGCCGCACGCTCGAAGCGGGCAGCAAAATATGGGCGGGCGTGCATGGCAAGTCGCTCATTTTGGCTCATATCGGTACCGAGCCGCTCGAGGCGGGCTTGAATATCCTGGGCGCTCACATCGACAGCCCCCGCCTGGACTTGAAGCAGAACCCGGTTTACGAGAACAACGGGTTCGCCTTCCTCGACACTCACTACTATGGCGGCATCAAGCACTACCAGTGGGTAACGCTGCCGTTGGCGCTTCACGGTGTGGTGGCGAAAACCGACGGCACCGTGGTCGATGTGAACGTGGGCGACGATGCCGGCGACCCCGTATTCTGCGTAACCGATCTTCTGCCCCATTTGGGCAACCAGCAGATGGCCAAGAAGGGCAGCGAAGTGGTCGAGGGCGAAAACCTCGATGTGCTTATCGGCAATCGTCCCCTGAAGGTCGAGCCCGCCGACGACGCCTCCGACGAGGAGAAAGCCGCCGCAAAGGAGCCGGTAAAGGCTTTCGCCCTTAAGCTGCTGGAAGAAAAGTACGGCATTACCGAAGAAGACTTCCTTTCCGCTGAAATCGAGGTAGTGCCTGCAGGCCGCGCCCGCGAATTGGGCTTCGACCGCAGCATGGTTATCGGCTACGGCCAGGACGATCGCGTGTGCGCCTACACTTCGCTCGAGGCTCAGCTCGCTATCGAAACGCCGAAGAAAACCGCCGTTACGGTGCTGGTTGACAAGGAGGAAATCGGCAGCGTTGGCGCAACAGGCATGGGCTCTCTGTTCTTCGAGAACACCATCGCAGAAATTGCCGCTCTTACTGGGCTGGAAAGCCCCTTGGCGCTGCGCCGCGTTTTGGCCGCATCGCGCATGCTTTCCTCCGACGTGTCCGCCGGCTTCGATCCTGCGTATGCTTCGGTGTTCGAAACGAAGAACGCTGCATACCTTGGCAAGGGCCTGGTGTTCAACAAGTACACGGGAGCGCGCGGAAAAAGCGGCTCCAACGATGCGCGTGCCGAATACGTGGCATACGTACGCCGCGTGATGGACGACGCCGAGGTTTCCTTCCAGACCGCCGAACTTGGCAAGGTTGACGCGGGCGGCGGCGGAACCATCGCCTACATTCCCGCAAAGTACGGCATGGACGTCATCGATTCCGGCGTTGCCGTGCTTTCGATGCACGCTCCGTGGGAAGTTACCTCCAAGGCCGATATCTTCGAGGCGTATCGCGGATATCGCGCCTTCCTCGAGGCCTAGAGCAAGAATGGGAAGCATCCCTTTGCGGAGCGCCTTCGGCATTGAAACAAGGGATTCAAAGGGGCTGGGTTTTTATCCAGCTGGAGCGTTTGGAAACGAGCCGTAAAACCTAAGATTTTCAGCATTTACGTGTGCACCAAGTGACAAAAAGGAGCCTCGCTCCTTTTTGTCACTTTTTTGTCGCGCACGTGTCTATAATGAATTAACCTCGCGGAAACCCTCCGGGCACGAAAGGGAACCGGCAAGGAGCGGGGGATCGGGAAATGAGACTCAATTCAAGGAGCGCTACATGGCACATTATTTCGACGAACCCTCTCGTACTTTCAATGAGTACCTGCTTGTACCGGGTTACTCTTCTTCGGAGTGCATCCCCGAAAAGGTTGACCTTTCCACTCCGCTTGTACGATACAAGAAGGGTGAAGAGCCTGCTCTGAAGCTTTCTATCCCCATGGTTTCCGCAATCATGCAGGCCGTTTCCGACGACGGCATGGCTGTTGCCTTGGCTCAGCAGGGTGGCGTTTCTTTTATCTACGGCTCTCAGTCCATCGAAGACCAGGCCGCAATGGTTCGCCGCGTAAAGGACCACAAGGCCGGTTTCGTACGTAGCGATTCCAACCTTACCCCCAACGCAACGCTTCGCGATGTTGTTGCGCTGAAGGAAAAGAGCGGCCATACCACTATGCCCGTTACCGAAAACGGTCAGGGCCAGGGCAAGCTGCTGGGCATTGTTACCGGCCGCGACTATCGCCTTTCCCGCATGGATCTCGACACGCCCGTATCTGAGTTCATGACCCCCCGTGAAAAGCTCATCGTTGGCACCGCAAGCACCACGCTGAAGGAAGCCAACGACATTATTTGGGACAACAAACTGAATTCGCTGCCCATCGTTGACGACAACGACAACCTTATGTACATGGTATTCCGCAAGGACTACGAGCAGCACAAGTCCAATCCGCACGAACTGCTCGACGCTCACAAGCGTTACATCGTTGGTGCTGGCATCAACACGCGTGATTTCGCAGAGCGCGTTCCTGCTCTGATTGAAGCTGGCGCAGATGTTCTGTGTATCGACTCTTCTGAAGGTTTCTCCGAGTGGCAGTCCCGCACCATTGCATGGATTCGCGCTCACTACGGCGATTCCGTAAAGGTTGGCGCTGGTAACGTAGTAGACACCGAGGGCTTCCGTTTCCTGGCTGAAGCCGGCGCTGACTTCATCAAGGTTGGCATCGGCGGCGGTTCCATCTGCATTACGCGTGAAACCAAGGGCATCGGCCGTGGCCAGGCAACCGCACTTATCGAGGTTGCAAAGGCTCGTGACGAATACTTCCGCGAAACGGGTGTGTATGTTCCCGTTTGCTCCGATGGCGGTACGGTATACGACCATCACATCACCCTGGCACTTGCCATGGGTGCCGACTTCATCATGTTGGGTCGCTACTTCGCTCGTTTCGACGAGGCTCCCAACAACAAGGTTGTGGTAAACGGCCAGCACATGAAGGAATACTGGGGCGAAGGTTCCAGCCGTGCACGCAACTGGCAGCGCTATGACCTGGGCGGCAGCAAGAAGGGCATGACTTTCGAAGAGGGCGTAGATTCCTACGTTCCCTACGCTGGTCCCTTGAAGGACAACGTTGATCTTACGCTTTCCAAGGTTCGTTCCACTATGTGCAACTGTGGCGCGCTCACCATTCCCGAGCTGCAGGACAAGGCAAAGCTTACGGTTATCAGCTCCACTTCCATTGTCGAGGGCGGCGCGCACGATGTTCTGCTGAAGGACAAGACTCCTTTCGTTAGCAACACGCGCTAGAGTTTATACGGCGCAAACGAAAACGTTTCGTTTGGCTTATCATTTACGGCTCTTCATAAAATCTCCCCGTTTCGCCCTGTGCGAATAGGGGAGATTTTTTATATTTGAACTGGCATAACAGTGTTCACAGGTAAAACGTGTTCCAATCCGAGAAAGTGGACGATTAGGTCAAAACTGACGGGTACGCTAAACTTCTTCCTATGGCTACACGAGTACATAAAGCGCTTACCGCAGTTCCCGTTAGCTTGGCACTGGCTCTTTCTATGGCCTTGCCGGCAACTGGCGCTGTGCGCGAAGCGCACGCAGACGAGCTTTCCGACGCCCAGGCAGTACTGTCCCAGGCTTCGGCTGAGCTTGATTCCCTTAATAAAGAATACGATGCCCTGCAGGCACAGTTGAGTGGTCTTGATTCTCAAATCAACGAAACCACCCAGAAGGTGCAGGACGCTCAGCAGAAGATGCTCGAGGGTCGCGAAACACTTTCCGGCAGCATTCTTTCCCAGTACAAGGGAGATGGTTCCCTTTCGCTGGTGAACATCGTCCTTTCATCGGAAGATATCTCAGAGTTCACGAAGAACCTGACGTACTACTCTTCCATTCAAGAAGACCAGGCGCAGAAGGTTGCCGAACAAGAGCAGCTGCGCGATACGTTTTCTTCGGCTCTCGGTGAGCTCGACACCCAGCGCGACGAGCAGCAGAAGCTGATCGACGAGGCTGAGCAGAAGAAGAGCCAGGCTGAAAAGGTGGTGTCTGACGCTTCCGCTAAGGTTTCTTCCATTAAGGAAGAACAGGCACAGGCTCAGCTGGCGGCCCTGCAAGCACAGGCAGCGGAAATGCAGAAGAAAGAAGAGGGCAAGCAGCAAGCTGCCTCGAATGCATCGCAGCCCAATTCCAATTGGAATACCAATACCGACCGCAACCCGTCGGCTAATACCAATTCTTCCAGTAGCAACAATTCCTCGAATTCCAATTCTGGTAGCGTAAGCGCTGGTTGGAAGACGGGCGTTGCTTCTGCTTATGGCGGCAGCAGCGACGCAAGCACCCCGAATCCGGGAACCACCGCAACGGGTGCAATTTGCAACGATTCCTCCATGGGCGTTGCTGTTCCCATGTCCTGGCCGAATTACCGCTCATACCTTGGGCGTGCTGTCGAAATCAAATATGGTGGTAAGACGGTAATTGCTACCGTCAACGACTGCGGTTCCATGGGCGGCGGCTCGCGCGCGCTCGACCTGCAGCCGGGTGTCTTCAAGGCTTTCGGGTTCAGCACCTGCCAAGCCTGGGGCGTCCGCACCGTAAGCTACCGTTTCCTGTAAGCGGGAAGAACATAGGGCGCATCATTTTCCGCTTGCGCCATAGGGCAATAACAGGGCCTCGTTTGCGAATTTTGAACTATTTCCCAGTTCATCCATCGCGAGCGAGGCCCTTTTCGTTCGGGAAATGAGGACAGGTGCCAGACTCCCGTCTGGCGAGCCGAGTTCCGTTTGCAAAGCAGTTTGTGCACGAGGCTTCGGCTCTAGTTGCTATAGCGCAAAGCGGAAATCCGGTACCTATTCCCATATTCCCAGTAACCGCTTAGAGGAAATTGTGCGCGGAAACACAGGCGCAACGCCAACACGATATAATGTCAAACCATATGTATATTCAGTGCTCGAAGGTTCGTTTACTTGAATCAACGGGTTCTGCGCGCATGAAGTATCGGAAAAGGATTATGCCTCATGAAAGAATACAATCCTCACGAGATTGAGCCTCGTTGGCAAAAGGTGTGGGCCGAAACAGGCGCACATAAGGCAACGGAGGATACCAGCAAGCCGAAGCGCTATGTGCTCGAGATGTTCCCGTACCCTTCGGGCGACATTCACATGGGCCATGTTCGCAATTACACCATCGGCGACGTAACGGCTCGCTATTACGCTATGCGTGGTTACGACGTGCTGCATCCAATGGGCTGGGATGCGTTTGGTCTGCCTGCAGAAAACGCAGCCATCAAGCACAATTCCCATCCTGCTAAGTGGACGTATGCCAACATCGAAACGCAGAAGGCCAGTTTCAAGCGCATGGGCTTTTCCTATGACTGGGATCGCACCGTTGTTGCCTGCGACCCTGAGTACTATCGCTGGGGTCAGTGGATCTTCCTGCAGATGTACAAGCGCGGTTTGGTAGAGCGCCGCAATAGCCCTGTCAACTGGTGCCCCAACTGCAAAACGGTTTTGGCAAACGAGCAGGTAACCGAAGGCGAATGCTGGCGCTGCCATGGTGCCGTTGAAAAGCGCGATCTTACCCAGTGGTACTACAAAATCACCGATTATGCCCAGGAGCTGCTGGACGATCTTGACCAGCTGGAAGGCTGGCCTGAACCTGTTAAGCAGATGCAGGCAAACTGGATCGGTCGCTCCGAAGGTGCCGAAGTTGATTTCGAGCTGATTCCTGCCGAAGGCAAGGACGACGGCCAGACCATCACGGTATTCACCACGCGCCCCGACACCCTGTTCGGCTGCAGCTTCTTCTTGCTGGCTCCCGAAAGCCCGCTGGTGCACGACCTGGTATGCGGTACCGAATACGAAGCCGAGGTCATGGCCCTGGTCGAGGGCGCTGCCAAAGTAAGCGCTGTGGAACGCGCCCAGGGCGACCGCGAAAAGCATGGTGCCTTCACCGGTCGCTACGTTATCAATCCCGTTAACGGCGAAAAGGTTCCCGTATGGGTTGCCGACTACATCGTTGCCGATTACGGCACCGGTGCCGTAATGGCGGTTCCCTGCGGCGACCAGCGCGATTTCGAGTTTGCTCGCAAGTACGACTTGCCCATCATCCCCATTATCTTGGGCGAAGATGATCCGCTGTATCCCGAGCTCAACGGCGTGCAGGAACGCAAGGTTACCACCGTCGATTGGGAAAAATCCTACGAGGCCGAAGGTGTGCTGGTTCAGTCCGGCAAGTACACCGGTATGGTGGGCGGCAAGCATTCTCCTGCAGTCGATGCCATCATCGGCGACCTGGAGGCTCAAGGTAAGGGCAAGAAGTCGGTCCAGTTCCGTTTGCGCGACTGGCTTATTTCCCGTCAGCGCTATTGGGGTAATCCTATCCCGATTGTTTACTGTGATGACTGCGGCATCGTGCCCGTTCCCGAGGACCAGCTGCCTGTTACGCTGCCCAAGGATATCGATTTGGCTGCTGGCGAAACGCTTGCAACGCATGAGCAGTTCGCTCAGTGCACCTGCCCGAAGTGCGGCAAGCCTGCGCGTCGCGAAACCGACACCATGGACACCTTCACGTGCTCCAGCTGGTACTACATGCGCTATACCGACCCGCACAACACCGAGCTGCCTTTCTCTCCCGACCGCGTAAACCGCTGGATGCCAGTCGACCAGTATATTGGCGGTATTGAGCACGCTATCCTACATCTGCTGTATAGCCGCTTCTTCACGAAGGTACTGCGCGATATGGGTATGCTCAACTTCGACGAGCCCTTCACAAACCTATTGTGCCAGGGCATGGTTCTCGATGAAAACGGCGAGGTAATGTCGAAGTCGAAGGGCAACGTTATTAGCCCCGAAGACATGATCGCTGGATACGGCGCCGATGCAGTGCGTGCCTATATCCTGTTCATGGCTCCGCCTGACAAGGAGCTGCAGTGGAATGAAGACGGCCTGGCTGGCATGTACAAGTTCCTGAATCGTGCTTGGCGTATGGTGAACGATCTTGCAGGGAAGGCCGGGGAGGAAACTTCCTTCCAAGCTGGCGCGAAGGCGGAAGAAGCAAAGAAGGCTCATGATGAGCTTCTGCGCGAGCGCCATCGCGTGGTTGGCAAGGTCATCGACGACTTCGCTCGCAACAATTTCAATACGGCTATTGCGGCCATCATGGAATTGGTAAATGCTACAGGCGATTACCTGCGCAAAAACTCCGCCGAGGATCGTGCCGCCAACGCCGAGCTTGTTGCCTTCGATAAGGAAATTGCCGAGGTTATCGTGAAGTTGCTGGCTCCGATGGCTCCCCATTGGGCTGAAGAGCTGTGGCAGGATGTTTTGGACAACGAAACTTCTGTACACAAGGAAGCTTGGCCTGAGTTCGACCCGAATGCCGCTAAGGCTTCCGAGGTTGAGCTGGCAGTGCAGGTTAACGGCAAGGTGAAGGCCAAGATCACCGTTGCTTCCGATGCTGCGGAAGACGCCATTCGCAAAACGGCCTTGGAGGCCATCGCTGACGCAACCGCCGGTAAGGACATCAAGAAGGTTATTGTTATCCCGGGCCGCCTGGTCAATGTGGTAGCAAAATAGCCAGAATGTGCTTTTAGGGGCCAGATCTGCTTGTGAACTGCCTCCCATTTCTTGGAAGCGAGAAATGGGAGGCTTTCTTATGTGTGCGGATTTCAGAGTGAAGTGCGAGGTCGAGGTGAGAGGGCTGACAGCCCTCTTTCTTTATGCCGCATACCGAAGGCATGCCGTATCTCCGGTTCCTCGCAGGGGTATCTGCGAAAAGCCCCGGGCGACATTGCCGAGAGCGCTGTCTTGGCGTATCCCCGTTTTCCGTGCGGGGGCAAAGTATCACGGTATTCATCACGCGTCCCGACGACCCACGGCATCCCCGATCCTTCGTGTGGGAAGAGAGGGGCAGAAGAGCAGGCCGCGTACGAACAAAACGCGCGGACAACGTGGAGGTTCCGAAACTCTTACGTACGTTTGCTATGATCGAAGCCTATGGGAACTAAACGAAAAAAAGGATGCCTCCGTCGCTTAATCGAAGCCGTTATCGGCTTCGTGCTGTTTGTTGCGCTTGTTGTGGTTGGCGTTCCTCTGGGGATCAATGCTTGGGTTTGCGCAAGCACGCGTCCTGATTTTGAATCTCAGGCTCAAGCGGCCGCCAATGCGGATGCCTTCGAAGCCGATGCCATTGTGGTGTTGGGTGCAGGCATCAACTGGGACGGCAGCCCCTCGGCTGTTTTGAAAGATCGTCTTGATGTGGCCGACAACCTATACAACGCTGGGGTTGCCCCGAAAATCATCATGAGTGGCGACAATAGCGACTCTTCGTACAACGAGGTCATGGCCATGGCGAAGTACGCAAAGGCCAACGGGATTCCCGCCGAAGATATTTTCTGTGATCATGCGGGCCTTTCCACATACGACAGCATGTACCGCTTGAAGAATGTATTCAACGTGCAGCGCTGCGTTATCGTTACGCAGGAGTACCATTTGTATCGTGCTGTGTACGATGCGCGCGGTTTTGGTATCGACGCACGTGGTGTTGCAAGCGATCTGAGCGACTACTCCGATAAGGATTCTTACGAGCAAAGGGAATTCTTTGCGCGCATCAAAGATTTCTTCGGCATCATCACCAAGATGGAGCCGCAAACGAAGAGCGAGCCGGTTTCCCTCAACCAATCGGGGACCGTTACCCAATGGTGGTAGAAAGGGGCAGCAATGCCGAAAATCGTTATTGTTGACACCGACTTCGAAAACAACGACTTTGAAGTGCGTATGGCGAAGGATGCAGGTGTTGACATTGCCCTGTTCAACGAGCGTGAGCCCGAAGCTATCATCCGCAATGCTGCCGATGCCGATGGTGTGGTTACTTCTTATGGTAAGTTCCCGCCCAAGGTGTTTGAGGCGCTTCCAGATCTTCGCGTGGTAAGCCGAACGGGCATCGGATACGACGATATCGATGTGCCTGCGGCAACGAAGAACGGCACTGCGGTATGCGTAGTGCCTGGTTATGGTACTGAAGTGGTGTCCGACCATGCTATTACGTTGGCACTCTGCGTGCTGCGTCGCTTGAACGAAACTGATGCCGATATGCGCGCCGGCATTTGGGACTACGCGTGCCATCGTCCGTATGGCCAGGTGTTCGGCCGCGTATTTGGCGTGGTGGGAATGGGCGAAATCGGTCGTGCCACTGCCCGCAAGGCTGCTGGCTTGGGCTTCAAGGTGGTGTGTTGTTCGTGCTCTCTTACGCCGGGCCGCCGCACGCCCGAAGGCTACGACATCCTGGAGTACGAAGAGCTACTGAAGTGCGCCGATGTGGTTAGCTTCCATACGGCTCTCACTCCCGACACCCATCATCTGCTTGATGCCCGCTGCATTTCGCTCATGAAGGATAGCGCGGTAGTGGTGAACACTTCACGCGGCGCGGTTATCGACACGCTTGCTTTGGCGGAAGCTCTCCAGGCGGATAAACTGTGGGGCGCTGGCATTGACGTGTTCGAAGGCGAGCCTGTCGACCCGGATCATCCGCTGATGAAAGCTCCTCATACGGTGCTCAGCCCGCATGTGGCGTATTGGTCTGAGGAATCGGGCATCGAGCTGCGTACGCGTGCCATGCAGGCCGCAATCGATGTGGTTACGGGTGTGCGTCCGAAGGACTGCCTGAATCCTGAGGCCCTGTAAAGGGCGGAGCCTCGCTCGCTTGTTTTGTCTTGCGCTTGCCGCGCTGTCCCACACCTCGGACTTTGTCCTGAAGGTTGGCAACTGCGGTCCTGCCAGCGGCAACTGCAATCCAATTCGCGGCGCGGCAATTGCGATCCTGCCTGCGACGCGGTCTTATGCGCTGGTAGCTGCATCGTGGTCGAGTTGTTTCTTGCCCCGTCTTCTCCTCATCCCGTCCAGGGCGGGTGCTTTCATTCTCGTCAAAACGAAGGAGCTGAATATGCTTGTTGGCGTGATTTCGGATATTCATGGTCATTTGAGCGAGCAGGCCTACGATGCCTTGCAGCCGTGTGACATGATTCTGTGCGCGGGTGACGTTGAGCGTCCGACTATTCTTATGGAGCTTGACGCCATCGCTCCAACGGTTGCGGTGCTGGGCAATTGTGATTCCAGTCTGCGGGGGATGGATATTCCCTTCACGGCGTCTCCCCGTATTGGTGGGGTGCGCTTTTTCATGACGCATCGCCCCGAAGATATTGGCACCGTTGCCGAAGATGTGCGTGTGGTGGTGTATGGCCACACTCACATTCCCCGCGAAGAGCTTATCGACGGGGTCCTGTATTTGAACCCGGGAAGCGCTAGCAAGCCGCGTGGTGGCAGTAAGCGGGGCATTGCCCGTCTTGCTATCGACTCGGGTAAGGTTGCAGGCGTCGAATTTGTGACGTGGGAATAGGCGGGGCGGCCCGCCTGCGTGGTTGGGGAAGCGGCAAAAATAGGCGAAATAGCTAAAAGAGGTACGCTTAAAAAATGGCAAGTTGACCCAGAGGGACTTGCCCGGTAGAATACATACTTGCATTTTATGCATGTGCGCCGTTAGCTCAGCTGGTAGAGCAGGGGACTTTTAATCCCAAGGCCGCGGGTTCGATTCCCTCACGGCGCACCACTTCGCAACTAAGGCCCGCCATACGGCGGGCCTTTTGCATTCAGTGGACGCCACTTTTGTTTTGGGCAATAGGATAGCTTTTGCCTATACCCCCTCTTGCCCATATTCCCCTCATTCGCGGGTTTTGGCCCGTTGTAGCCGCAGGGGCTCTGCACGTTTTTTGTGCGATCCGCCCTGTAGGGGTGATTCGCCCTTGTTGGATCTGCCCTATTGCGGCAATCGATCCACCGAAAAACAAAAATCCCACCATTTTTGCAACTTTTTTGCGATTAGGGACTCTTTTTTGCTCCCCTAAAGCGGAAATAGGCTGCCGCACAGCCGATTATCTGCGCTTTTGCACTGTGATCCGCGATCGGGGAAGCCTGCAACAATCCCTAATCGCAAAAAAGTTGCAATTCGAGCCGTTTTTCTGTTTTTCAGTCCCCCTGCAAAAGGTTCAGGGTGGTATCGGGGAAGGCACGGCCCAAGCCCGGCGGTACAGGATGATCCAGGTGCGGCGCAAGTTTGACGTTGCGGGATGACTCGGCGACGGTCTGGGCGCGGTGCTGCGGGATGATGCCGGGCGAGGCGACCCTTCGGGCGAATGCCTACCATAGCAACCGAAGGATCTCCCAATATCGTGGTGGTGATGAACGAATCGTTTTCCGACCTGACCACCTACTTGGAGGGCTACGAAACAAGCACCGATCCAATGCCCTACGTGCGTTCGCTCACGAATCGCGGCGACGTGGTTTCAGGCACCTGCGCCGTTTCCTCAGATATGGGCACGGGTACTGCCAATTCCGAATTCGAGTTCCTAACGGGCAATTCCATGGCCTATTTCAAGGGGAATACCCCGTATGTTCAGTTTATTGACGCAGAAACGCCCAGCCTGGCGTCGTTGCTTGCTGGCCGCGGTTACAGCACCATGGCCATGCATGCTTATGAACGCGCTGGATACAACCGCGTGAAGGTGTACGACCGCCTTGGTTTCGAAACATACAAGGGCATAGAAGATTTCGATGTGAATCTGGATTATGCTCGCGGCTACCCGACCGACGAGGCGAACTACCGTCAGCTTATTAAGGACTTCGAGGAAAGCCGCGGTGGTGCTCCCCAGTTCCTGTTCAACATCACCATGCAGAATCACGGCGGCTACTATGCGTCTGATTACGAATGGCCCGTTCGCGTTCATGAAGTATCGCCGGTAAATTCATACGATGAATCGGTTATCGCCTACGAATCCAGTGTTCACATGGCAGATGAATCGGTGCGTCAGCTCATCTCATACCTCGAAACGGTAGACGAACCCACGGTTGTGCTTTTCTTCGGCGACCATGAGCCACGCCTTTCCAATGAATTTTACTCAAGCTGGTTTACCGACGAGAACGATCTCGACCTGGAAACCACGGCTCAACTTCATAAAGCCCCCTTCTTCATATGGGGCAACTACAATTTGAACACCGAATCGATCCAGAAGGGCTTGGTGGTTTCGCTAAACTATCTTTCTACGGATTTGTTCCAGACGGCAGGGGTGCAGCTTTCGCCATACCAGGAATACTTGGCGGATCTTCGCATGGAGCACCCCGTAATTACGGCTCGATACTTCACTACCGCATTCGGCAACAAGGTTGGCACGGTGTCTTCGGCGTTCACCGATTCGATCCGTGAGTATCAGTGGCTTCAATACAACTGCGTGTTTGATCGAGCCCATCGCATTCCAGGGTTCTATTCATAGGAAAGCGGGCGTCAGTATATATGGTGGCCTTGTGATGGTGCCTTGCAAAGAGAATGGGTGTTTTGCTAAAATCTCCATTTGCGTTTGACTACCTATTTGCTTAAAGGAGCTACCTTGGCTAAAGAAGATGCAATTGAACTGGAGGGCACCGTACTCGAGGCTCTTCCAAACGCTATGTTTAAGGTAGAGCTTGAAAACGGTCACACCATCCTTGCCCATATTTCCGGCAAGATGCGTATGCACTACATCAAGATCCTCCCTGGCGACAAGGTTCAGGTTGAACTCTCTGTATACGATCTCGATCGCGGTCGTATCACTTATCGCTACAAGTAAGTAGCAAGCTAGCGTACCTCACAGGGTGAAGTGCGCTTTTGTCGTTTGCGAACCCGCGGCGCAAACGCATCCTAGTGGGGAAGGGGAAACCCAAAGCCGCCCCATGAAGCGGAAATGAAACAAACTATCGCCTGCGGCTGGGCGTGGTAGATAAAAGAGAAACACATTACCGAAAGGAAATTGAAATGAAGGTACGTCCTTCGGTCAAGAAAATGTGCGACAAGTGCAAGATCATTCGACGCCACGGCAAGGTACTCGTAATCTGCGAGAATCCTCGTCACAAGCAGCGTCAGGGTTAAAGAGAAAGGGAACGTATTCATGGCACGTCTCGTTGGTGTCGACCTTCCTCGCGACAAGCGCATTGAAGTCGGCTTGACCTATATCTACGGCATTGGCCTCACCACCTCCAAGAAGATCCTCGCAGAAACCGGTGTTAACCCCGATACCCGCGTAAACGATCTTACGGAAGATGAACTTTCCAAGCTTCGTGACTACATCCAGGCTAACCTCACCACTGAGGGCGACCTGCACCGCGAAGTATCTCAGAATATTAAGCGCCTCATGGAAATCGGTTGCTACCGTGGCCTGCGTCATCGTCGTGGCCTGCCCGTTCGCGGTCAGCGCACTCACACGAACGCTCGTACGCGCAAAGGTCCCAAGCGTCAAATCGGTGGCAAGAAGAAGTAGAGGTGTAACTAGTGGCAGCTAAGAAAAACGTTCGCACGCGCATCAAGCGTTCTGACCGCAAGAACATCGCTGTTGGCGCTGCACACATCAAATCCACTTTCAATAACACGATCGTTTCCATCACGGATCCTCAGGGCAATGTAATTTCCTGGCAGTCCGCTGGTACCGTCGGCTTCAAGGGCTCTCGTAAGTCCACGCCGTTCGCAGCTCAGATGGCAGCTGAGGCAGCAGCAAAGACCGCTATGGAGCATGGCTTGAAGAAGGTTGCTGTATTCGTGAAGGGTCCCGGTTCCGGTCGCGAAACCGCTATCCGTTCCCTTCAGGCAGCTGGCCTCGAAGTAGCTAGCATCCAGGATTGCACCCCTATCCCGCACAACGGTTGCCGTCAGCGCAAGCGTCGTCGCGTCTAACTGAAAGGATCGATACACTATGGCAATTAACAGGACTCCGGTTCTCAAGCGTTGTCGCCAGCTCGGTCTGGATCCTTCTGTTCTCGGCTACAGCAGCAAGAAGGAATCCATCCGTCAGCCTAAGCGTCGTCGCAAGGAATCCGAATACGGTATGCAGCTGCGCGAGAAGCAGAAGGCCAAGTTCATCTATGGCGTTCTCGAGAAGCAGTTCCTCGGCTACTTCAAGCGCGCTAAGGCAATGCCCGGCATCACCGGTGACAACCTGATGCGTATCCTCGAGTCTCGTCTCGACAACGTAGTATTCCGTCTCGGCTTCGCCAAGACCCGCAAGGAAGCTCGTCAGATCGTTACCCACGGTCACATTCAGGTAAACGGCCGTCGCGTAGACATCCCGTCTTTCCGCGTTCGCCCCGGCGACCTTGTTGCTGTTACCCCTAAGGCTAAGGAACTTCTGGTTATCAAGAGCGCCCTCGTTTCCAACGAAGGTGTACAGGTTCCTGCATGGCTTGAGGTTGACATCGAAAAGCTGCAGGGCAGCGTTCTTGCTCTTCCTGAGCGTGAGCAGATTGATCTCGACATCAACGAGCAGCTTATCGTCGAACTTTACTCGAAGTAACGTACGCACTGCGGTTTATTAAGGAGGCTTATTCAATATGACAGAGTTCATGAGGCCGACAGTAACGATCGAAGAGGTCAACGACACCGTTGCCCGCTTCATCGTGGAGCCGCTAGAGCGTGGCTACGGTTACACTCTTGGCAATTGCATGCGTCGTGTTCTGCTTTCGTCTCTCGACGGAGCAAAGGCGACTGCAATTCAGATTGATGGTGTACAGCATGAGTTCACCACCGCTGAGGGCGTAATCGAGGACATCACCGATATCGTCTTGAACGTTAAGGGCCTGGTTTTCAGTGCCCTTAACGGTGACATTAGCGAGGCCACTGCGCATGTACATGCTGAGGGTCCTTGCACCGTTACTGGTGCCGATCTCGAGGTTCCTACCGAATTCTCTCTGATCAACCCCGAGCACGTCATCGCAACTGTTGCTGACGGCGGCACGCTTGAGATGACCGTCCGCATTGGCGTGGGCCGCGGATATGTATCTGCCGAGCGCAACAAGCGCACGGAAGATCCTATCGGCATCATCCACGTTGACTCGCTGTTCTCGCCGGTTCGTCGCTGCACCATGGGCGTTACCGACACCCGCGTTGGCCAGCGCACCGACTATGACAAGCTTGTTCTTGAAGTTGAGACTGATGGCTCCATCAACCCCACTGAGGCTGTGTGCCGTGCTGCGAACATCATTAACCAGTACATGGGCGCATTCCTCATGCTTGACGAGGTAGAGGAAGACGAAGAGGGCGAAGTAGTTTCCATCTTCGCTCCTGAAAACCAGGAGACCAACGCTGAGCTCGACAAGCAGATTGAGGATCTGGACCTTTCCGTTCGTTCCTACAACTGCTTGAAGCGCGCTGGTATCCACTCTGTTCGTCAGCTGGTTGAGTATTCTGAGAACGACCTGCTCAACATCAGGAACTTTGGCGCGAAGTCCATCGAGGAAGTGAAGGACAAGCTCATTTCCATGGACCTCAATTTGAAGCAATAGGAGATTTAAAGATGAGGCACAACTATAAGGGCCGCAAGCTTGGCACTGACTTCAGCCATACCAAGGCCATGAAAAAGAGCCTTGTTGCTGCGCTGTTCACCAACGACCGCATCAAGACGGTTGAGGCGCGCGCCAAGGAAATCCGCCCCGATGTAGACAAGATCATCACCTGGGCAAAGAAGGGCGATCTGCATTCCCGCCGTCTTGCTATCGCAGCACTTGGCGACAAGGAACTGGTACGCGAGGTATTCGAGAAGGTTGCTCAGGGTCAGTTCGCTGATCGTCAGGGTGGCTACACTCGCATCATGAAGCTTGGCAACCGCAAGGGCGACAACGCTTCCATGGTAATCATGGAGCTCTGCACCGAGCCGGTACAGCCCAAGGAAAAGGCTGAGAAGCCTGCAGCTAAGAAGGAAGCTCCCAAGAAGGAAGAAAAGCCTGCAGAGGAGCCTAAGGCTGAAGAGGCAACCGAAGAGGCTGCTGAATAGTTTTAGCTTTATAGCTTTCAAAGGACCCGTTCGCAGGAACGGGTCCTTTTTGTTTTGGTGCACCAATAGCTTAGCGTGCAGTTTCCGAAATCCGACGTCCATGCCCCATGCGGCTTTGCTGCAGGACGCCACCTAAGCGCATTACGCTGTCGTTTCAGCTTCTTGGCGAGTGTTTGCCTAAAGCAGCAAACATAGGCTTTTATAGCCCTCAACAAGGTTCTGCGAAATTGCGATGGGTCAATTTCAACAAGATCGTGGCGAAACCGTGATGCTTCAATTCTGCCTCGCTAGCCCGATTACTATGAATAACGCACTGTATTCTCGTATTGCGAATAGGAAAGTTTGGCTGATTGTTCTTATGGCACGTTTTAGCAAGGGCGGCAATTTCAAATATCGTATGGCTCAATGCATGATGGGTCGTTATGGCATCGACGAGCTGACTCAGGCCCTGATGCTTTTGGGATGCGGATTCGTTCTGGTGAATTTCTTCGCGCATTCTGGCGTTTTGTCAGTGCTTGCCCTGTTGTTCATGGCGCTGGGCATTTTCCGTTGCTATTCAAGGAACATCGCAGCAAGATCTCGTGAGTTGGCCAAGTACCAAGATGCGATGGTGAAGCCGAAGGCTTGGTGGCGTCTTTTTAATAAGAAGTGGGTTAACCGTAAAACCACAATCTACTTCAAATGCAAAGGATGCGGCACGGTTTTGAATGTGCCTAAGGGCAAAGGAAAGATTCTCGTCACCTGTCCAAAATGCGGCGCAAAAGAAGAGAAGCGTTCCTAACCCTGATCCGCCGATAGGTATGGCGGTTATCATGTAATCTACATAATGTGTTCGTATTTATTCTTATACACTACATATGGTATGTATGGTGCCCAAAAATAATATACCGCTTAGAAAATCAAGGGGTTATTTAAAAAATTCTTGGGCGTAATATAGCCATCGCTAGCTCAACCACTGCTAGCTCAGCGATCGCTACGAATAAGGAGAGCGACCTTCGATAGGGAAAGCTAGCTTCCGGTAAGGGAAGTCCTTTCCTCTTGGATATATTTTGTTAGGGGAGCGTATGAAGATCATCAAGCGCGACGGCTCTGAGGCTGTATTCGATTTGAGCAAGATTGCCAACGCCATTAAGGGCGCAAGCGATGAATCGCCCGAAAACGAGCGTTTAACTGCTCGTCAGATCGACTATGCCGCACACAATGTTGCGGATCTATGCGAAACTGCCGGCCATACCGTTTCCGTTGAGGAAATCCAGGATATGGTTGAAAACGAGATCATGGCGCTTCAAAAGTTTGAAGTTGCCCGTCGGTACATCATTTACCGTTACGTGCAGAACATCAAGCGCCATTCCAACACCACCGACGACAAAATCCTTGCTCTCATCGAATGCAACAACGAAGAGGTTAAGCAGGAAAACTCCAACAAGAACCCTACGGTAAACTCGGTTCAGCGCGACTACATGGCGGGCGAGGTTTCTAAGGACCTTGCTACCCGCATCCTCCTTCCCGAAGATGTGGTAAAGGCGCATGAAGAGGGCATTATCCACTTCCACGACTCCGATTACTTTGCGCAGCACATGCACAACTGTGACTTGGTAAATCTGGAAGACATGCTGCAGAACGGAACGGTTATTTCCGGAACGCTCATTGAAAAGCCCCACAGCTTTTCTACGGCTTGCAACATTGCAACGCAGATCATTGCTCAGGTTGCTTCAAGCCAATACGGTGGCCAGTCTATTTCTCTTACGCATCTTGCTCCGTTTGTCGAGGTCAGCCGTAAAAAGATTCGTCGCGATGTAATCCGTGAGCTTAATGAAGTTGGCGTAGAACCTTCCGCTGAGCAGCTTTCGCGTATTGTTGAAGGCCGTTTGCGCGATGAGGTTCGTCGTGGCGTTCAGACCATCCAGTATCAGGTGGTAACGCTTATGACCACCAATGGCCAGGCTCCGTTTGTTACCGTATTCATGTACCTGAACGAGGCGCGTTCTAAGCAGGAGAAGCACGACCTTTCCATCATCATTGAAGAAGTGCTGCGTCAGCGCTATGAAGGCGTAAAGAACGAAGAGGGCGTGTGGATCACCCCGGCGTTCCCGAAGCTCATCTACGTGCTGGAGGAAGACAACATCACCGAGGATTCCCCGTACTTCTACCTTACCCAGCTTGCTGCTAAATGCACGGCAAAGCGCATGGTTCCCGACTACATCTCTGAGAAGAAGATGCGAGAGCTGAAGCTTTCCAAGGGTGAAACCCCTGGCAACGGCGATTGTTACACCTGCATGGGTTGCCGCTCCTTCCTGACTCCTGATCGTTCGGGCAACGGATATGGCAATGTGGCAAACGCAGGAAACTACGAACCGGGCAAGCCCAAGTACTATGGCCGCTTCAACCAAGGCGTCGTTACCATCAATCTGGTAGACGTTGCTTGCTCTTCTTATCGCGACATGGACAAGTTCTGGAGCATCTTCGAAGAGCGTCTTGAGCTTTGCCGGAAGGCGCTGATGTGCCGTCACGATCGCTTGAAGGGAACCCTTTCCGATGCGGCTCCTATTCTGTGGCAGTACGGTGCGCTTGCTCGCTTGAAAAAGGGTGAGCCCATCGACAAGCTTCTGTATGGTGGCTATTCCACCATCAGCTTGGGATATGCCGGTTTGTATGAGTGCGTAAAGTACATGACGGGCAAGAGTCACACCGATCCGGAAGCAACGCCGTTTGCCATGGCTGTTATGCAGAAGATGAACGATAAATGTACGGAATGGAAAGCTGAAACCGACATCGATTTCAGTCTGTACGGCACGCCGCTCGAATCCACCACGTACAAGTTCGCCAAGTCGCTGCAGCGCCGCTTTGGCAACATCCCCGGTGTTACCGACAAGGGCTATATCACCAACAGCTATCACGTTCATGTGTCTGAAGAGATCGATGCGTTCAAGAAGCTCGAATTCGAAAGCCAGTTCCAGCAGCTTTCTCCGGGTGGAGCAATCTCGTACGTGGAAGTGCCTGATATGCAGGACAACCTGAAGGCCGTTGTTCGCGTGATGCAGTACATCTATGACAACATCATGTACGCGGAATTGAACACCAAGAGCGACTACTGCCAGGAATGCGGCTTCGACGGCGAAATCCAAATCGTCGAAGATGACGGCAAACTGGTGTGGGAGTGCCCGCATTGTGGCAACCGCGATCAGGAAAAGCTCAACGTTGCTCGCCGTACCTGCGGCTACATCGGCACCCAATTCTGGAACCAGGGTCGCACTGAAGAAATTCGCGACCGCGTTCTGCACCTGTAAACACCGTTGCGCTGCCCCCCTTGGTGGGGCGGCGCAACTTTTCCTTGGGTGATTTCTTGCAAAAGAAATGTATGACGGGATGATTCATGAACTACGCCAACATTAAATATCGCGATATCGCTGATGGGGAAGGGGTGCGCACCACCCTGTTTGTATCGGGGTGTTCTCATCATTGCGAGAATTGCTTTCAGCCCGAAACCTGGAGCTTTTCCTATGGGCAGGAATTCACAACCGATATTGCCGATGAAGTGCTGGCAACGCTTGACGATTTCTTCGTTGACGGCTTGACGTTTTTGGGCGGCGAACCTATGGAACCGGAAAATCAGCACGGATTGCTTGAGCTGGCAAAACGCGCAAAGGCGCTGCACCCTGAAAAAAGCATTTGGTGCTATACCGGCGATGTTTACGAAGACTTGGTTGATGCCGCTTCGCCTCGTCATACCGAGGAAACCGATGAGCTGCTAGGCTTGATTGATGTGTTGGTGGATGGCCCTTATATCGACAGTTTGCATGACATCACCTTACGTTTCCGGGGTTCGTCGAATCAGCGCGTTATCGATATGAATGAAACGCGCAAGACCGGCGAAGTGGTGCTGTGGAAAGACGAAGAAGTGTACAGCACCCATTCGATGTAACCATAAGTGTTTTGAGTAAGAACGGCGCCCGTTGGGATCTACTCGACGGGTGCTGTTGCGCTGTATGGGGGCGCGGTGTTGAGGCGCGGCGAGCAAGATTGTCTCTTACTGGCGGTGTGAGCTTTTGCATTTTATGCGCTACGGGGCTGAATCGCGGCTTGCAAACGCGCAATAGTTTCTTTTCGGCGATAACTCGTTGCGGGCGTTCGTCGTTAGCGCCGCATGGCATACTTGCATCATGGCGGCTTCATTACGCATATATATTCAGGGAGATACCCCCATCCATCGTGTCGATGCGCGCGTGAAACTCGTGCTGTTATTACTGCTTTCGGTAGGAGTGTTCTTTGTCGATACCTGGCGAGGCCTTGGCGTCTACTCGCTGGCGGTTGCCGCGGTGGTTGTGACGGGTCGTATGCCGCTGGCGCGGCTGGGTGCATTGTCGCTCCCCTTGGTGGTGTTGCTTGCTTTTATTTGGGTATGCAATGCATTCACCTTCGATGTCGGAAGTCTTGCCGAATCGGGGATCGGCGGCGTTTCTGCTGGCTTTGCCGAAGGGTGGCAGCCCGTTGCGCTGGCTGGTACGTTTGGGTTCGTGCCGCAAGGATGCATGTTTGCCTTGTTCTATGCGGTTCGCATCCTTCTTATCTTGTGGGCGAGCTTCGCCGTTTCGTTTACCACATCCGTCGAAGCGTTGACGGGTGCTTTTGGGTCACTGATGCGACCTCTGCGCGTCATTCGCGTTCCCGTCGATGATGTGGCCACCATGCTCTCCCTTGCAGTTCGGTTTATCCCCCTTACCGCAGAGGAATTGGCGTTGGTACGCAGCGCCCAAACGGCGCGCGGCGCACGGTTGGAAAGCGGCAGTATTTGGCAGCGTCTGTTCGCCTACCGCACGGTATTCATCCCCTTGGTAGTGCGCTTGTTTCGCCGCGCCGACACTTTAAGCGTTTCCATGGTGGCGCGTTGCTATGGCTGCGCCCAGCGAACCAGCCTTGAGGAACCCCGCGTATGCCTGCGGCAAGCGGTTGTTTTTTTGGCATGTTCGGCTCTGTTGGTGGTGGTAGCGTGCATTCTTTAACCGTAAACGTTGCGCTTGCCTGCGCGGGGCGGGTTGAATGCGGGGCGCATGGTATCATTCGAGTGTTTGAACAAAACGTTTCCAAGGAGGAAATTACATGGGTACCATCATCGATGTGTTCGGTCGTGAGATCCTTGACTCCCGCGGCAACCCCACGGTAGAGGTAGAGGTTGTTCTCGACGATTATGCAACAGGTCGTGCCGCTGTTCCTTCCGGTGCATCCACCGGTGCTTTTGAAGCAGTGGAGCTTCGCGATGGCGATTCCGAGCGTTACTTGGGCAAGGGCACGCTGAAAGCTGTTGCTCACGTCAACGAAGAAATTGCCGATGCTCTTATCGGTATGGAAGCCGACGATCAGCGCGGTATCGATGCAATCATGCTTGAGCTTGACGGCACCGAAAACAAGGGCAACTTCGGCGCAAACGCCATTCTTGGTGCTTCTTTGGCTGTTGCCAAGGCTGCTGCAGAGTCCGCAGAGCTTCCTCTTTACAAGTATGTTGGCGGCGCAAACGCTAACATGTTGCCCACGCCTATGATGAACATCTTGAACGGCGGCGAGCATGCAGACAACAATGTGGACTTCCAGGAGTTCATGATCATGCCTGTTGGTGCAACCTCTTTCGCTGAGGCGCTGCGTTGGTGCGCGGAGATCTATCACACCCTGAAGAAGGTTCTGCACGAGGCTGGCCTCGGCGGCGGCGTTGGCGACGAAGGCGGCTTCGCTCCTAACTTCACCACCAACGAAGAGCCTCTCAAGTACATCGTTGAGGCATGTGAAAAGGCAGGCTACAAGCCCGGTTCCGACATCATGTTCGCTATGGATCCGGCTTCTACCGAGTTCTACAACGTTGAAACCGGTAAGTACGTTTTGGCTGGCGAAGGCCGCGAACTTACCAGCGCTGAAATGGTTGACTACTGGGAGGCTCTGGTTCAGAAGTACCCCATCATCTCCATTGAAGACGGCATGGCCGAGGAAGACTGGGACGGCTGGAAGGCTCTCACCGACCGCATCGGCGACAAGGTTCAGCTGGTTGGCGACGACCTGTTCGTAACCAACCCCAAGCGCCTTGCCAAGGGCATCGAGCTTGGTTGCGCTAACGCAATCCTGGTAAAGGTTAACCAGATCGGTTCCCTCACCGAGGCCCTTGAGGCTGTTCAGATGGCAAAGCAGGCAGGTTATGCATGCATTATGTCCCATCGTTCCGGCGAAACCGAAGATGTTACCATTGCCGACCTCGCGGTTGCAACCAACGCTGGCCAGATCAAGACCGGCGCTCCTTGCCGTTCTGACCGTGTTGCCAAGTACAATCAGCTTCTCCGCATCGAAGAGCAGCTGGGCGATTCCGGCCAGTATGCTGGCATGAAGGCGTTCTACAACATCAATCGTTAGAACATCGGATTGATATTCCCAGAAGGCCCGCAGGCGTAAAGCTTGCGGGCCTTCTTGCGTTTTTGCACCTTAATGGGCTCATCCCATATTGCGGGCTTAAAAATAGCTTGCTGGGACTCTCGTCCCACGGCCAAAAAGCTTGCTGGGGCGAGGCGCAAAGCCGCACTCTGCCGAGGTGGTTTGTCAAGGGGGGGCGCTTGCAGGCATGTCGGGTGTAGCTGTCGGGGCCGTGCCTGCTGAAGCGAGTTGCCCCCCCCCGGGGGGGTGCGCCGGCGTCCCTGGGGCAGGATCGCCTGCAAAGAAGCGGGTCTTCTTCAGAATGATGGAGTTGTCCGGGGGGGGGATGCGCCGACGCCCAAGTGCTTGGGCGCGAGGGCATTTACCTTAGAAGCTGCTTACCCCTCGAAGGGCGTTACGTGCGCAACAGCTTCATCCTGGGTGATTTCTGCTTCGCCGTTGTCCAAGTCGAGCAGACGATATTTCCAGTTGCCCATGCCCAGCTCGTGCATATACGAGAGCTGACGCAGGCCATGGCGTGTTTCGATTCGTTCGACGAGGTCGCGGTTGTCGCAGAGTTCCGCTTCGGTCATGGCGTATACCAGATCGACGCAGGCGGAGTCGATGGCACAGATGTCGGTCGATGCCAAAATTCCCACATTCGGTGTGACGACGGGCATGGCGCCTGCGCCTTCGCAGTCGCAGGAAACCGACATATTGCGCATAACGTTGACGTACACGATGTTATCCCCAAAGAAGTCGATGGTCGCCTTGGTGGATTCGGTCATGCGTTCCATCAGCTCTTCTTCGGCGATAGACCACAGGTTGTCAGAACCAGGTACGGTGTGGATTTCGCCTTTTCCAATGCGGCCATCGGCGCAGCCAATGCCCAGGTTTTTGTTCGATCCACCGAAGCCGCCCATGGTGTGGCCCTTGAAGTGAGTGAGTGTGAGCATGGAGTCGTAGTTAAGCATGTGAGTGCCCACATGCATTTCGTTAAACCATTTGCCGCCGGCGACGGGCAGGGTGGCAACGCATTCCTCGTCCATAATGTCTACAGGGCAGAACGTCCAGCCGTTGTGGGCAATGGTCTCGCGATGCTGTTCGGTGGTGTAGCGGTTGCCTTCGTAGTAGGTGTTGGTTTCCACGATGGTGGCATCGGGCAGGTCTTTGGAGACGAGATCCTTTACCCAACCGAAAGGAATGATGTTGGGGCCGTCTTTTTCGCCAGTGTGCAACTTGATGGCAATCTTGCCACTTAGCCGCGGAGCGACTTTGGCAACCGCACGGCGCAGGCCTTCAGGTGAAAGATCGCGCGTGAAGAACACATCGGAAGTTGCGCCATCGCGTTGATCGAACGGCACGCGAACGCTGCCGTTGGTTGCTATTTGCAGGTTTGCTTCGGCCATAGCGGCTCCTCAGAACGGGGTTTTTCTTTTTCGCTATGGTACCGCAACGAGTAATTTAAGTGACGCAACGTTTCTTAAAATATGAAGCGAAGAACAACGACGAACGCGGCGCCAAAGATTGCGCTGAGCGTCACCAAAAGCATATCGTGCGCGGATTTATGTTTGCGTACAAAGGCATTGTATCGCGAGGTGCGGTTGGGCTCTTCGCCTGCGCAGAACGCCAGGATTTCCTGGTAGGTAAGGATATTATTTCGGATTTTTGTCTTCTTTACGGCAAAGCTAAGCCCAAGAGCAGTGGCGAAAGTTGCCAAGAAAACGAGCAGGCAGGCAAAGCCCGATGCGGTGTTTTTCCCAATAAAGCTGTCAAACGCAAAGAACAAGGCGACTATCGCAATAACGGTTAGTAGCATTTCGGCGGCGTACATCCAAATAAGGCTGTGGTCTGCTTTGCGGACGGATTCTTCCATGGTTTCCACGTCTCCTTTTATCAGTTCGTCGATAGAGATATCGAAGGCAACACTGAGCAAAAGCAGACTCTGAACATCGGGGTACGTGCGTGCCGTTTCCCAATTCGAAATGGTCTGGCGGGAAACGTAGATTTTTTCCGCTAGCGCTTCTTGGGAAATGCCCAGTGCTTGGCGGTGCTTCTTTATCTGTCCGGCTAGTTCCATTTCTGTGGCATCCACTTATTGCTCCTTGCTCGCATATGCAAGCCTGAGCTTGCCTTCGTATTCCAGGATGACGTGCTCTGAAAAACTCTACCACCCAACGATTTCGACACAGCGCATTGTTGTTGGATTGATTGGTGTCAAAATCCTTTATCAAGTCAATGATCGGCGGTTATTCGAAAACAGCTTGATAGATTTCGTCTTGTTTCTGGGCGAAGTTGAAGGGTGTGGGGGAAAGGCGTTTCCCTAGTCTTTTCGATGCTATTGTTGCAAGGTTAAACAGTTGGCCCCTGTCAAAAACCTGGTTTTTTGTGACGGAGACAACATGAACCCCTGCCTTCTCCAGAGCCGATCTTCTGCTTGAATCAAGGTGAAGCTTGCTTGCGTCCGAATGGAAGGTGTCGCTGTCGTATTCGAGTGCGAACTGCTGGTCGGGCCAGCATAAATCACATCGACGTATCGCGACGCTTCCCTCGTTGGTCTCAATAGGGTAGTTAAGCTCCGGGCGGGGCAAGCCAAATCCGCCCAACGAAGGAGGAAGACAAAGTAACATCGAAAGCAAGCTTTCCATTGGGGAGGCGGACCCTTTGATGAGGTAACTCGATGCTCGTTTTGCCGCCTTGACTCCGTGAATTCCTTCGCATTTCTCGAGATAACGTTCGATGAGCTGGGGGTTGCTACGCGGTTCTCTTCGGAGGAAGCCGCTGCTGGATTGAACGCTGAGTCCGTAGGAACCGCAAAGCTCATATCCAATGGTGATGAGTTGTATCAAGCTCAATTCTTTTCCGAGTTGAAGAAACGTTGCTTCTGGCGTGCTTATGTATAAGTCCTGCGCGATCTTGTAGAACGAACGGGAGGGATGTTTCCCCGACCAAATGCGAGGAGAGAGGTTTTGCGACTTTCTCATGTTTGCTTTGCAAGAAACCAAAATCGATACAGGCTTTTCGTCGATGCCGAATTTCCAGAGGATGCCAGTATCCATTTGGGCGTAGTAAGGGGAGTTGTTTTCTTGTGGTGCTGCCCGTGAAATGGGTTGCGCCCAATTTCTATCATGAGTTCGCCAATATGCCAGGGCGGTTCTATGTCCGATGAAAATTGCCATGTTGGGAAATATGACAGACGTTTCTTAATTTCATGAGAAAGCGGTGTGAAGGATATCGAAATCAATCGTCAGCGTTGCCTTCGCGTGCCGGCTGTTCACGTTGTTTCATGGCGCTGAATCCAATAGTGCCGATTCGGAAGCGTAAAGACAAAAATCTCGCCCTTTCTGCAACTTTTTTGCGATTAGGGGCCGCTGCGATTTCTTTAAATGCTGATATTGGCTCAAAAGTGCAGCAAATTAACTGTTGGGAGGCTTTTTTCCGTCTTTTGCGGGTGGGCGAGGATTGCCAATCGAAAAAAAGTTGCAGAAAGGGCGAGATTTTTGTTTTCAAAACGAGCGGATAGCTACAACAGGGCGGATGTCGCAGCCGGCGGTGCCGCGGGGAAGGAGGTGCTGCAGCTGGCAGTGCTGCAACGAGGGGGCTGCCTCAGCGGGGTTATTTCCGTAGCCGGTAGAGCTGCAGCGGGTAGGTGTTGCGGCGGGAGGGTTAGCGCAATGGGTCGTATCTTGCGTAGAACACGCGAAGCCCCCCTGCGTCAGCGGTGCAGAACGAAGGGCGTCATTGCTGCGCGGCGGAGCGATCCCGCCCCGAGTGCCAGCTGGCTGCGCTTCGGTCCCGTCGGCGCGAGTCCGGGGCCAAAGGGCCTTTAATAGGGCGATTACTGCAAGCCTCTTGCGTGGCGCGGTATACTCTTCTTTATCCTATACAACGAAAGAAGGGCTCTTCGTGCAAGACCTACCTAATGGCTTTACTGGCTTTGCGAACAAAGCCAAAGAGCAGAATACCAATCCGCTTGATGCGCTTCTTCGTGCCGAACATAAAGAGCCGAAGGAAGACAACACTCCGACGCCTACGCTTTCTAAGGAAGAAGTGCAGGCAATCGCCGAATACGATAGGCGTTGGTCGTGGGTAGAGATTGATCGAAGCGCAATTCAATACAATGTGCTTCAGACCAAAAAACAGCTGGGAAGCAGCTGTCGTCTTCTTGCCGTCGTTAAAGCTGACGCATATGGCCATGGCGCCGTTGAGGTTGCGAAGGCCGCAACGGCTGCGGGTGCATCCTACCTGGGTGTCGCCACGGTCGATGAGGGAATTGAGCTGCGCAACGCTGGCTTGCGCGAGCCTATCCTGATGCTGGCGGAACCTCCTGCCCAAGCCATCCCGCTGCTTTTGTACTACAACATCATGCCCGCGGTTTACACTTCCGAATTTGCCATTGCCTATGCAGAAGCAGCTGATGCGCAGGGTTTGAAGGCTCCGTATCATCTTGCCATCAACTCTGGCATGAATCGTATTGGCGTGCACTACGACAGCGCAGTGGAATTCCTTCACCAGGTAAGCTTTCATCGTGCCCTAGAGCTTAAGGGCTGCTTTACCCATTTCGCTACGGCAGACAGCTTGGAAACGCTCGACTTCCAGATCCAGATCAAGCGCTTCGTCGAAGCAATGCGTTCTATCGAAGCGGCGGGCTTCGACCCGGGCATTGTCCATTGCGATAACTCCGCGGCAACGTATCGCTTCCCGAAGACCCACTTTGATATGTGCCGCTTGGGCATTTCCATGTACGGCTACCAAGCCGCGCCTGATACGCACAAGCTCATCGACCTGCGTCCTGCAATGAGCGTGCATGCGCGCATCACCAACGTTATGACGGTGCCCATGAGTGAAGGCGTAAGCTACGGCATGAACTACCGCAGCCCTGGCAGCGTGAAGATCTGCACGGTTCCTATCGGGTATGCTGATGGCCTGATTCGCTTGCTTTCGGGCAAAATCGACTTTGCTTTTAATGATCGTGCGGTTCATCAGGTGGGCAATATCTGCATGGATCAGTGCATGTTCGAAGTTGATCTCCGCTCGCGCGTTTCGGCTCCTACACTCGATCCTCACATCGGAGACGAAGTCATCATCGCCGGTCCGCATCCTACGGTCGATTGCTCCATCACCACTATGGCAAAGCGCGCAGCCACCATCGAACACGAGGTAACCATCGGCTTCTCGCACCGCATGCCACGCTATTATCGTTAGGCAGCACCATGAAGATCGAAGCGGTTCCCCTTGACGAGCTTTCCCAGCAAGTGGCGGCATGTCATGCTTGCAGCTTGTGCGAAGGTCGAACCAATACGGTGTTTGGCGAAGGGGATCCTCATGCGGGCATCATGCTTATCGGCGAAGCCCCTGGTAGGTATGAGGACTTACAGGGGCGTCCCTTCGTGGGTGCCGCTGGCAAATTGCTCGATGAGCTTTTGTGGCATGCCCATCTTCGTCGCGAAGAGGTGTTCATTGCCAACGTGCTGAAATGCCGACCGCCGTCGAATCGCAATCCTTCAGCGTCGGAAATCGAAGCGTGCGCCCCGTTTTTGCGCACGCAGGTGCAAACTGTCAGTCCGTGGCTGCTCATCACTATGGGTAATTTTGCCACCCAGTTCATCCTGAAAACCGACATGGGGGTGAGTCATTTGCGCGGCACGGTGCGGCAAACCGGACGCTTTTTGGTGGCGCCGGTGTATCACCCTGCCGCAGCGCTTCATGACCCTACGCGCATGGAAACGCTCGTGGCCGATTTCGAGCGAATCGGCCGCTTTGTGCATGATAGAATGACCCAGGAATAAAGCAGAAACGGGGCTCGCAACTGCGGGCCCCGGCAAATGTAAGGAGAAAATATGGTAGAGAAGTCCGATGTAGCTGCAGTGCTTGAGCTCATCCGCCCCTCCCTCCAGGCAGACGGCGGCGACGTTCAACTGGTGGACGTTGACGAAGAAGGCGTAGTTACCGTTGAGCTTCAGGGCGCTTGCAAGGGCTGCCCTATGTCTCAGATGACGCTCGCTCATGGCGTTGAACGCGTTTTGAAGGATCGCGTTCCTGGCGTAACCCGCGTAGTACCTGCATCCTAAGGAAAACGCTATGCATTGCTGGGAACTTCGCGGTTGCGACGATGAAATGCAGTCGCGCTGCCCTCATAACGTACCTGGTGAGCCGTGCCCGGCAGATTGCCATTTTGCAGCCTGCGAACGTCCGACCCACAAGGTAACCTCGAACCTTGATTTGCTGTTTAGGTGTGATATCGACAGGGAGCAAAGCGTGAAGGATATCTGCCGTTTCTGCGAGTTCTTCCTAAGCAATGCGCCTTCGACGAATGCTGAAAAGTAAACGAAAGCCGCTCTCCGGAGCGGCTTTTTTGTTTTGATTCCCCTCTTGGAGCCAAGGCGTAAAGGTGTGCTAGGGTAATCGCCAGAAACGAGCGTGCACCTTCAAGCGCTTGTTGCCTAAAGACAGCGAAAGGGATACATGTTAAACAACCTTTATCAGAGCCTTGATCCTGTGGCCTTTACCATTGGCCCTTTTTCGGCGCGTTGGTACGGCCTTGCCTATGTGGCGGGCTTTATCTGCGTCATTGCCATCATGTATGTGGTTGGCAAGCGTTGGAAGATGCGCTTCGACTTCGACTCGCTTTGCATCATTATGTTATGCGCCATGATCGGCGTTATCGTGGGCGGTCGTTTGGGCTACGTCCTTTTCTACAACTGGGATATGTACGCCGCGAATCCGCTGGCCATTCTCGAGTTTTCGCGCGGGGGGATGAGCTTCCATGGCGGCTTTATCGGTGCGCTTGTGGCTGGTATCGTGGCGGCGCGCATGGTGCACATGCCTTATCTTTCCCTTGTTGACTTGGCAATTATCGGTGTTCCCATTGGCCTTTTCTTCGGCCGTTGCGCAAATTTCGTGAACGGTGAATTGTGGGGTGCGCCAACAGACCTTCCCTGGGGCGTTGTGTTTGGCGGTTCTGCCGGCATGGAGCCGCGTCATCCCAGCCAGCTGTACGAGGCTTTGCTGGAAGGCGCGTTGCTGTTTGCGATCCTCTTCGTGATGTCGCGCAAGCGCCCGCCGTTTGCGCGCGGCACGTATTTTGGTGTGTTCATGGTGGGGTATGGCATTTGCCGCTTCCTTATTGAATTTGTGCGTCAGCCCGATGCTCAGCTCGGTTACCTTTGGGGCGGCTGGCTCACCATGGGGCAGGTGCTTTCGGTGCCGCTTATTGTGGCGGGCGTAGTCCTGCTGGTGTATGCGCTGAAAACGAAACATCCTCAAGAAGGCCCCCGATTGGCATAGAAGGGTTGGTTGCGCGCGCTGCCTGCCGTGAAAGAGCGGAAAGATATTATCTGACGCGAAGGGGCGGGAGGGTGTGCTTTGTTGCGGAGGCGGCTGAACGTGCTCGCTTTTGCGCTCTGGCGTATTGCCTGATAGAAATGGGATTTTAGCAGCCTATCTACCGCTCACCGATTCTTATCTAGAAATGCTACTCTATAAGTAGCATAATAAAGGCATCGAAGCTAACTCGCTGCCGAAGAGCCCATGTATCGGCAGCGTCCCAAATGAAGGGGGAATATCATGAAACTTGAATTCTACAAATGCGCTCACTGCGGAAACGTTGCCGTTAAGCTGTTCGACCAGGGCGTGTCGCTTTCATGCTGTGGTGAAGAAATGACGCTGCTCCGTGCAGGCGAAACCGACGGCGCTGCAGAAAAGCATGTTCCGGTAGTCACGGTAGGCGAAACCATCCACGTTGAGGTAGGTAGCGTTTTACACCCCATGATGGAGGCTCATTTCATCACCATGATCGTGCTGGAAACCTCGAAGGGCTTCCAGGTGAAGCATCTTCAGCCTGGCGAAGAGCCCAAGGCGGATTTTGCAGTTGTTCCTGGCGAAGAGCCTGTTGCCGTATACGAGTACTGCAATTTGCACGGCTTGTGGAAGGCGGACGTCCAGTAACGTGTTGCCAAGATTGGCCTTCCTGCCAACGAAGCAAACAGGCAGAATACAAACCCTGCAATGTTGCACCTGTTAGTTTGGGTGGGCGGAATCGTTGCCGAGTAATTCAAACGAGTCCGAGAGCGGGCGGCGCTTTGGCTAAAGCGCTGGTGCAAAAACAGATCGGAACTCGGGTGGGCTGCACGTAATTAAAGACTCAGACAAAACTGACCCTGGGGTTTAATCCCAGGGTCAGTTTTTTGTACAAGGGAAATAAGGGGCAGGCGCATTATTCAATATGCGTCGGGCGCCGGCAACGCAACCGCCGCAGCAGGCGATGCCGGTAGCGTGGCTGCTGCCGCATAAGTGCGGCTCGGCGCGCAGCCCGGCTTCTTTTGGACTTTCATGGCGCCGCGCTCTTCAAGCGATTAATTGCCGCGTGCTCACGTATTATGTGATGCATGAGCAAAAAGAAGAACACACAGCGCAAACGGCAGGCTGCCGAGCAGCGTAAGCCGTTTGCTTTCAGGGAATCGTACGATGTCGTTATCGTAGGCGGTGGGGCATCTGGCCTCGCTTGCGCAGTTTCGTGCCTTCGGGAAGCCCGTGCGGCGGGAGCGGCGCTGCCAAACATTCTTTTGGTTGAGCAGGGAAAACGAATCGGTGCTCCCATCCTGCGCAGCGGCAACGGCCGCTGCAACTTCTCAAATTCGCAGCTGGATGTTAGCCGCTATTGGAATAGCGCATTCGTATCCCAAACCCTTGGCTTTCTTGGCGGTGGCCCTGTTCGCCCCATTACCGATTGGCTTGAAGAACTGGGCCTCGTATGGGAAGAAGCTCCTGAAAGCGATGGGCTGCTGTATCCCTTTTCGAACAAAGCTTCGTCGGTGTTGGAGGTGCTTATGGCAGCACTGCCAGCGCATGTTGTCGATATTCACCCCTGTGTAAAGGCGCTTGAAACCCACCGCAGCCATGATAGGTTCGATGTTCTTCTCGAAGAGTCGCATTCATCCACGGGCAACGGAGGTGCGGCTGCCGGCGAATCCGACAGGGTGCCGCAGCAGGCAACGGTTCGCGCAGGGCGAGTGGTTGTTGCTGCCGGTGGTGGCTGCGCGGAGTCTTTACTGGCCGGTGCTATTCCTGCGCTGCCTACCGCACCGTGGCGTCCAACGCTCGGCCCTCTCGCTGCAGCATTCCCTGAAAACGTATCGAGCGAAAAATTGGATGGCATACGCTCCCACGTACGCATTAGCCTTCCGAACAGCGGCTTTTCCGAAGAGGGCGAAGTGTTGTTCCGCGGCTACGGCATATCGGGCATCGTGGTGTTCAACGCTTCACGCTATGCGCATACAGGCGAAACGCTGCTGGTCGATTTTCTGCCTACCATGGAACCCTGCGAAGCTGAAGCGGCTATCATTGTGCGCACCGAACGCTTCCAGGGCCAGCCGGCGCATACGTTGTTCCGAGGATTCGTTCTGCCCGAATTGGGCGCTGCTCTGCTGGCGGCATCTGGGATACGGCCTGATGAACCGCTGCAGCAGGAGCTGTGCTGTCGTATAGCGCGCATCATGAAGGCATTCCCCCTAATGGTTCAGGGCATTGCCGATGAATCACAGTGCCAGGTTCATCGCGGTGGCATAGCCCCCGAATCTGTTTGTGCGGAATCGTTGGAGCTGAAAGCCTGGCCGGGCTTGTACGTACTGGGCGAAGCGCTTGATGTTGACGGCCCGTGTGGCGGATACAACCTTCATTGGGCTTGGGCGTGCGGCATTCTTGCGGGCAGGGATATTGCACGGAAGGTAAAGAAGGAGCAGTCATGCTAGAGGTTTCGGGTATTCGCCTTTCGCTGGATGCGGCGTTACCGGAAAATGTCGAAATGCGAACCAAAGAAGTGGCTCGAGCACTGGGCGTTTCCGAGCGTGATGTCTGCAGCGCTGTTCTGACGCGCAAAAGCGTGGACGCGCGCAAGAGGAACAACGTTCATTTCACCACTTCGTTTCGCGTCGAATTGCCGCAATCTCAGGAACAGCGCCTGCTTAAAAGGGCGCCAAAAGGCCTGAACGTTCGCGTGGCAAAAGAATACGAGCCGCTTTCGTATCCCGACTGCTCTCATTCCAATCGTAATCAGGGCGGCAGGATCGTGGTAGTGGGATTGGGTCCGGCGGGGCTTTTTGCCGCACTGTACCTGGCTCGCTGCGGGCTTCGTCCCTTGGTGGTGGAGCGTGGCTTTGACGTGGAAAGACGCGCGGAAGACATTGCGGCTTTCCAGGAAACGGGCGCCTTGAACCCCCACTCCAACATCCAATTCGGAGAAGGTGGAGCGGGTACTTTTTCGGACGGGAAACTTACAACCAATATCAAGAATCCCTTTGCAAAGCACGTGTTGCATTGGTTTGTTGACGCGGGCGCGCCGAAAAGCATTCTAGTAGACGCTCATCCTCATCTGGGCAGCGACAACCTACCAAGTATCGTGAGCGCTATGCGCAACGAAGTAATCGAGCGCGGCGGGGAAGTGCGTTTCGGCACGCGCCTTTCTGGGTGGAATTTTGCGCAAGGCAAGCTTGCTACCGTGCAGTTGGAAAACGTGGAAACGGGCGCTTGCGAAGAAGTCTCCGCTGCTGAACTGGTGTTGGCGTGCGGTCATTCGGCGCGCGATGTGTTCGAGCTGTGCCGCAACCAGGGCTTCGCTATGGAACAGAAGCCCTTTTCGGTGGGTGTTCGTATTGAGCATTCGCAGCAGGCCATCAATCAGGCTCAATGGGGGAAAGCATCGAAACATCCTGCCTTGGGCGCTGCCGAATACAAGCTAGCAGTGCATCTACCTACGGGCCGCAGCGTGTATACGTTCTGCATGTGCCCTGGTGGGGAAGTGGTGGCTGCCGCCAGCGAAGAGGGCGGCATCGTTACAAACGGCATGAGTCGTTATGCGCGTGCGGGCAAGAACGCCAATTCGGCAGTGTTGGTGAACGTCGATCCCGCCGATTTCGGAAGCAGCGATGTGCTGGCAGGCGTTCAGCTCCAGCGTGAAATAGAGCAGGCGGCTTTCCGTGTTTCTGCGGAACATGGCGGGAAACCCTATGAAGCGCCAAGCCAGCGTGTGGGGAGCTTTTTGGGTGGCTCTGTCCCAGTGAAGGGTGCAAAGCCCGCACCAACGTATGCCCGTGGTGTGATTGAAGCGCCCATTGCCGAGTGCTTCCCCTCTTTCGTGTCCGAATCGCTAGCGCAGGCGTTGCCTCTGCTTGGCCGAAAGCTGAAGGGCTTTGATGATCCGAATGCCCTGATGACAGCCCCGGAAACGCGATCTTCTTCGCCGGTTCGTATTTGTCGCGGTCGCGATATGCAAGCGCGCTTTGCCAAGGATGGTGTCGCTCTTGAAGAGCTTCCCGGTAACGGGGTATATCCTTGCGGGGAGGGCCCCGGCTTTGCAGGTGGCATCATGTCTGCCGCCTGCGATGGCTTGCGGATTGCCAGTAGAATTGCCGAGCGATACGTTTAATCTTGAGTCGAGGCCCCAAGGGCATGCGCTCCTGGGGGCCTCGTTTTTAAACCCAGGGGCGGTATTGCGGGCACCGGATTTGGGGCGGCGGTCGTTGCGAACGTAGTTTCGGCTTGCGCACCTATTAGACCAGTCTTGCTTCCTGGCTGAAAAACCCGCGAGCGCTCTGCTTGCGGCTCAGGCTCTTCCCCTTTGCCGATGTTGGAATGCGGCGTCTGGGCCTGGGGCGCGGTGAGCGCGGCCTCTCTTCCCTTTTAGCCACCGCCGAAAAACAAGGTAACGATTCGCTGAAAGCGAACCATTATCCGCAGGTAATGCTGTGCTGTGTGCTGCGGGCGCGGTATTATTGAAGTCCTGAAACAAGGCTTGGTGCCACGCGCGGAAGTACGTGGCGAAACGTCCCATAATCATGAAAGCTTTGATGAAAATGCCCAATGGAGCGCACACACACGAAGAGGCGCTGGAAGCGCTGAAGAACGGTCAGCCTATCGTTTTTCCGACCGATACCCTATTCGGGTTGGGTGTTTCGGTGCTGCATGCGCCGAGCCCCGATATTCTGTACGCTATCAAGCATCGCGAAAAGAAAAAGCCCATCGCCTGGTTGGTGGGCGGTATCGAAGATCTTGAGCGTTACGGCAAGATGGTTCCCGATTTCGCTTTTGCCCTGGCACGCACGTTTTGGCCTGGCCCGCTTACCATCATTGTGAAGGCGAGTGACGAAGTGCCCGCGGCCTTCTGCTCGGAGGAAGGCACCATCGGCCTGCGTATGCCCGCAAACGAAACAGCTCGTGCCCTTATTGGGGAATTGGGCTGCCCTCTAGCCACTACTTCGGCAAACATTTCGGGGCAGAAAAACACCATAGCTTTCAATGAAATCGATCCGGCAATATTTGCCGCGGTGGGTGCAGCACTTTCCGACGAAGAGCCGAAAAGCGGCATTGCCTCTACCATTGTTAACTGCGCCTTGGGCGATCATCCTGTGTTGGTGCGCGAGGGGGCAATCACTGTTGCCGATATTCGCGCGCTTTCCTAAAAAGGAGGCACAGCTATGGCTCGTAATACCTACCCTCTTGTGCAAGAAACCTCTACGCTTTCCGCCGACGGTAGGTCGTGGCTGCGCGTTATGGTATGGCTGCCCGACCCGGTATACAGTCGTCGCGGTATAGTTCAATTGGTTCACGGCATGGCGGAGCACATTGAGCGCTATGACTCGTTCGCTCGCTTTTTGACGGGTTTAGGCTATGTTGTGTTCGGGCACGATCATATCGGTCATGGGAAAAGCGTCTCTTCTGCCGATGAGCTGGGATGTATGCCTCTTCAAGGGGGGAAAGACATCCTGATTGCCGATGTGCTGCGTGCGCGCGAAGCCGCATTCAAGGCAAGCCGTGAAACAGGAACCCTGCCGCTGTTTCTGTTCGGTCATTCCATGGGAAGTTTTGTGGTGCGTGCCTGCATCGCCCGCAACCCGAAGGGCCTTACGGGCGCTGTGCTGTGCGGAACGGGCAATCAGCCTCGTGCACTTTCCTTGCTGGGCCGTACACTTTCGCGTGCGATTGGCACCTTACGTGGGGAAACGTATCGCTCTCGCCTGCTTGATTCGCTGACAATTGGTGCGTTTTCTTCTGCCATCGAAGATGCACGTACCGATTCCGACTGGATTTCCACTGACCCTGCTGTCGTTGATGCCTATTTGGCCGATCCGCTTTCTGGCCAGGCTTTTTCTGCCGGTGCCTACGCAACGCTCACCGACCTTACCGCAGAAGTGGTAACAAAAAAGAGCGCGGCAGCAGTGCCGAAGAGCCTGCCGCTGCTGTTTGTGGCTGGCGCGGATGACCCTGTAGGTGCGTGCGGCGAAGGTGTTCGCGCGGCGGCTGACCTATATCGTAGCCAGGGTGTTGAAGACGTTCGCGAAATCATCTATCCGAACATGCGTCATGAGATTTTGAATGAGCCGCGTCGCGTTGATGTGTTCACCGACGTTGAGCAGTGGTTCACCGAGTGCGTGGTTATGAACGCCGTGGTGCGCACGCGCGAAGTTTCGCAGCCCCATAATGTTGAAGGCAGGGAAGGCAGTGTGCCAGCGAGAGAGGGCGCCGCTGCTGCAGAATCCGGTGCCTCTGAAAACTAAGCAACGCTAAGCCTCAACCCTCCGAAGAGCAAGGAGAGCAGCCAGTATGGGCGAATATGTAATTGCACTTGATCAAGGGACAACGTCTTCCCGTGCGGTTTTGATAGATAGGCTGGGCCGTATAAAGGGCATGTCCCAAAGCCCATTTCCCCAGTTGTTTCCGCAACCAGGTTGGGTGGAGCATTCTCCGAAAGACATTCTTTCCAGTCAGCTTAAGGTGCTGGCGGAATTACTGGTATCAACAGGTGTATCGGCAAGCCAAATAGACAGTATCGGTATTACCAACCAGCGAGAGACCACCGTTGTATGGGATCGCGTCACGGGTGAACCCATTCACAACGCCATTGTGTGGCAATGCCGTCGCACCACCGAAATCGTGGAGCGCTGTTGCTCGGATGCGGAAACTGCTGCTGAGGTAACGCGCAGAACGGGCTTGATTCCCGATGCGTACTACTCCGCTTCGAAAATCGCTTGGATCCTGGATGCGGTGCCCGGTGCGCGTGAACGCGCCGAAGCCGGCGAGCTGGCTTTCGGCACGGTGGATTCTTGGCTTATTTGGAATCTGACTCAGGGCGAGGTCCATGCGACCGACCCCACCAATGCCAGCCGCACCATGCTCTTCAACATTAATACGGGGCAGTGGGACGAATGGCTGTGCCGGTTGTTCAACGTTCCTGAAGCCATGTTGCCCGAAGTTCGTCCCTCTTCAGGCGACTTTGGGATGATGCATCATCCGGTTATTGCCGGCGCTATTCCGATTCGTGGGGTAGCGGGCGACCAGCAGGCGGCGTTGTTTGGGCAATGCTGCTTTAAGCCCGGTCAGGTGAAGGCAACGTTTGGCACTGGCTGTTTCTTGCTTATGAGCACGGGGCAGCGGCTATGCGCTTCTACCCACGGGCTGGTAACCACGGTTGCTGCTTCTGCGCCGGGTGCGGCCGATCTCGAATATGCGCTGGAAGGAAGCGTGTTCATGGCGGGTGCTCTTATTCAGTGGCTGCGCGATGGCCTGGGGATTATCGACGACGTCTCCCAGACCGAGGAACTCGCAATGAGCGTGCCCGATTCGGCGGGAGTGTGCGTGGTGCCTGCGTTCACAGGGCTTGGCGCTCCGTACTGGGACGCCAATGCGCGCGGCGCCACAAAAGCGCACATAGTGCGTGCGTGCCTCGAGGCGCAAGCATTCCAGGTACAGGACGTGCTGCAAGGCATGGCTCGCGATGCGGGAATTCCGGTATCTGCGTTGGCGGTTGATGGCGGAGCCTGTCGCAACAATTTCATGCTTCAGTGTTGCGCCGATATCGTGGGTGCTGCCATCCAGCGTCCCGAATGCGTGGAAAGCACGGCCTTAGGAGCGGCTTATTTGGCTGGTTTGTCTACGGGTTTCTGGCGCAACACTGAAGAAATTGCGAGCTTACGGGGCATTGAGCGCACCTTCATGTCGAATGTGAGCGCCGGCACGCGTTCCCGCATGCTCGACTATTGGCATGAGTGCGTCGATAGGACGCGTTCCCGATAGCGCTTGGCACAAACGGCTCCCTTTTCCGTTTCGGCAGCGTTAAGCTAGGCGAGCTTGCGCGCTTCTTCCGTATAATGTGGATAGATTATCTATAGCGGGGCTGCGTAGCCTTGCGTCTGTGTGCCGCCTTAGCGCGGAAAAGGAGAAGGCATCATGAAGATCTCTATCGCATCGGATCACGCTGGTTTCGAACAAAAGCAGCAGCTTGCTGCTTACTTGAAGGGCGAAGGCCACGAGGTTATCGATCGTGGCCCCGATAGCGACAACCGTGTAGATTATCCCGATTTCGCCGTTAAGGTTGGCGAAGACGTGCAGTCGGGCGCTGCTGAGCGTGGCGTTTTGGTGTGCGGTACGGGCATCGGTATGGCCATGGCGGTAGGTAAGATGGAGGGCATTCGCGCAGCCAATGTGGTTCGCCGCGATTTCGCTGTTCTTTGCCGTGAGCATAACGACGCCAACGTCATTACGCTTTCCGGTCGTTTCGCTTCCTTGGAAGACAACGAAAGCATTTTGGATGCCTTTATTGCCACGGAATTCGCCGGTGGACGCCATGCTGGCCGCGTTGAAAAGATCAATGCGCTCGACTAAGGCATTTATCAGCTAATGTGGCATATTGCGCAATTGATTCGCGCCAATAGCGTCCCTTTTGGGTAAATATGTTTGGGACAAGCTCGTTCGAGCTTGGAAAAATGTCTTTCTGCATTCGTGCGGAAAGACGAATGCAAGGAGGAAAAGATGGACAACGCAAAGACGCAAGCCCGCCATTGGCTTTTGGCGGCAGCCGTGGCGCTGTTCGCGGCAATTCTGTGCCTCGGCCTGGTAGGCTGTGGCCCGAGCGAAGAAGAGAAGGCGAAGCAGGCGCTCGACAGCGAGCTTTCCCAGTTCGTTAACCCCAGCGACGATGAGGCATCTAAGCTTGTTGGCGAAATGGGCGGTTCTGACTTGCAACAGCTTGAGCAGCTGGGCATGGACGGGGAATCTCTGTTCAAGTCTTGGGTGAACGGCTTCGCTTATGAAATTGGCGATGTGAAGGTTGACGGCGATACCGCCAAGGCACCCACCAAGATCACCAGCAAGCAGCTCTACGTTGTTCTTACGAGCTGGGGCGACACCTTTGCTGATGACGCTATGAAACAGGGTTTTAGCACCACCGACGAGATCTATGCTTATGCAGGTAAGACGTTCATGGCGGCACTCGATGCAGCAACTCCGGTAGAAACCGAAGTTACCTTTACCTTGACTAAGGACGGCAAGGACTGGAAGCTCGATATGAACAACACCGACAACCAGCAGGCGCTTGCCGATAGCATGTTCGGTGGTGGCATCTCCGCTTCCGAGGCTTTCGGTAGCTAAGGGGTTCGTGGCGGATTCGTTTCGCGCACGTAACATTTGTCGAAAACAAGGAGCCGTAGGGCCGCAGGAGTGGTGCTACGGCTCCTTTTCTTATGACGCTGTGCTATCTTTGAGAGCATTACAAAAGTGCTAAGCGCAGTTCGAAAGGAGCGCGGCATATGTCTTACGACTATCTCGCAGCAGAAGACCCTCAAATAGCAGACGCAATTGGGCAGGAGCTTTCCCGCCAGCGCTCAACTATCGAGCTTATCGCATCAGAGAATATTGCTTCACTTGCCGTAATGCAGGCAATGGGCACTGTGCTTACCAACAAGTATGCTGAAGGTTATTCTGGCAAGCGCTATTACGGTGGCTGCGAAAAGGTCGACATCGTTGAAGATTTGGCAATCGAGCGCGCTTGCAAGCTGTTCGACTGCAAGTTTGCCAACGTGCAGCCTCATTCTGGCGCTAACGCCAACCTTGCCGCCTATCAGGCGCTGATCAACCTGGGCGATACCGTGCTGGGCCTTTCGCTCGACCATGGTGGTCACCTTACCCATGGTTCTCCCGTTAATTTCTCGGGCAAGGATTACAACATCGTCTCCTACGGTGTTAATCCCGAAACCGAACTTATCGATTACGACGAGATCGAGCGTCTTGCCAAGGAACACAAGCCCAAGCTTATTGTGGGTGGTGCTTCTGCATATCCTCGCATTATCGATTTCAAACGTATGCGCGAAATCGCAGACGAGGTTGGTGCATACCTCATGATCGATATGGCACACATTGCTGGCCTGGTTGCTGCTGGCTTGCATCCGAGCCCCGTGCCCTATGCCCACGTGGTAACCTCCACCAGCCATAAGACCCTTCGCGGTCCTCGTGGCGGCTTCATCCTCACTAACGACGAGGCCCTGGCGAAGAAGATCAATTCCGCGGTATTCCCTGGCACGCAGGGAGGCCCTCTGATGCACATCATCGCAGCAAAGGCCGTTGCTTTCGGCGAGGCCTTGAAGCCCGAATTCAAGACGTACATGGAAAATGTGGTTAAGAACTGCGCTGCTATGGGCGAAGGCATGGTGGAAGGCGGTCTGCGTCTGGTATCGGGCGGCACCGACAATCACCTGGTTTTGGTAGACCTTACTCCAGCCGACATTACCGGCAAGGATGCAGAGAAGCTTCTTGAATCCGTGGGCTTGACGGTGAACAAGAACACTATCCCCAACGAAAAGCGCTCGCCCTTCGTAACCAGCGGTATTCGCGTTGGTACGGCAGCGGGCACCACGCGTGGCTTCGATGCCGATGAATTCCATCGCATTGGTCAGCTTATCGCTGCCACGGTGTTCAACGCTGAAGACGAGGCACGCCTCGCAAAGATCAAGGAAGAGGTAGCGGGTCTCATTGCCAAGCACCCTCTTTATCCCGAGCTGTAGAGTGGGAATATAGGAGCCTGTCCCATTTTCCCGCCGGGTTATAGTGCACAATGGAAGAACCCCGTTTGCGTAATGCATCGCAAGCGAGGTTCTTTTTCATTAGATGGGGATATAGGGCCTGTCCCTATATCCCCAAGGCTTGTGCTCTGCCTGCGCAAGGGGTTGGATCGTCGGGCGATGGCGCGATCGGGCCCTCAGTTCGCCATTCCGCCTCACCTATTTCAGGTGATATCTTGCTATGAATGCGCAAACCCTGCCTTTTTCCTGTTTTGATTCAGCCAAAAGCAATACACTGTTCAGCGAAGAAGCGTACAGCAGTAAGGAGAAACGCATGGACTTCGCAAGCGAAGAGCGCTTGACCGTTGTCGATCATCCGCTTATTAAGCATAAGCTGTCGGTGATCCGCAATGAAGATACGCCCGATTATCTTTTCCGCCAGACCGTGCGCGAGATTACTCTTTTGGAAGGCTACGCAGCCACCCAGGACCTGGCAACGCGCTCGGTCGAGGTGAAAACGCCTATTGCCACGTGTGAATGTGAATCCATCAGGGGCATCGAGCCGGTGGTTGTTCCCATTCTGCGTGCAGGCCTTGGCATGCTCGACGGCATGTTGGACCTGATTCCCACTGCTCCCGTTGCCCATTTGGGCATGTACCGCGATGAGATAACCCACGAACCCCACGAGTATTATGCGAAAATGCCCGACTACATTGCCGAGCGTTCGGTGCTGCTCGTAGATCCCATGCTTGCTACAGGTGGATCCCTTTGCGCGGCAATCGACGCGTTGCGCAAGCGCGGTGTGAAGGAAATCTCAGCCTGCGTTATCGTCGCATCGCCCGAGGGCGTGCAGGCCGTACTTGAGCATGATCCCTCTGTGCGCCTATTCACCTGCGCTATCGATGAAGGTCTTAATGAGGATGCCTACATCGTCCCCGGCTTGGGTGACGCGGGCGATCGTATTTTCCGTACTGAAGGCACGCCGGTTCAAAGCGAACTGGCTTAAGAGCGGGAGAGGGTCTGATGATCAGGCAAGAGCGCCCTTCATGGGATGAGTACTTTATGACCTTGGCAGATGAGGTTGCCACACGCACAACGTGCTTGCGTCGCGCAGTGGGGGCCATCATCGTAAAGGAGAAGCGTATCCTGGCTACTGGCTACAACGGCGTGCCCACAGGGCTGCGTCATTGCTCTGTTACCGGATGCCTGCGAGAAAAACTCGGCGTTCCTTCGGGCCAGCGCCATGAAATTTGCCGCGGACTGCACGCAGAACAGAACGCCCTTCTTCAGGCGGCGCGTTATGGCATCGATATTGAAGGCTCTTCTATCTACATCACCACGCAGCCCTGTGTAGTGTGTGCGAAGATGCTCATTAATGCTGGAATCAGTGAGATCATCTACCGCAATCCGTATCCCGATGAACTTGCAATGGAGCTTTTGAATGAGTCAAATATCAAAATTCGCATATTTGACGGACAGACTTCAAAAAGTGAGTAGCGTATTTTCTACAGATGACCATGTTTGCTAAATAGAACGTGTTTAAAAAGTTTGAAATGCACAAAAATATAGGACAAAACAATGGTATTGCCCGTTAGATTCTCAAATAGAGGTTTCAGATAGTGTTTTAGTACGCTATTGTATTCAGCTGGGTTTGTGGGCAGATACCACTCGCCCAAATTTATTGCACGTTATCGGAAACACTGCTAACAACCATGTGATGGCGTTTATGCTGCATGTGGTCAAAATTGGGCTTTAGGCTCTGAACACGGAAGAAAGGAAGAAATGCTCGCACCAGTAGCAGCAGGAATCGCAGCAGGAATCATCGGGTTTCTCCCCTTGTTCATTTCCCTGCGCCTTGCACGCCGCTCCACGAGTCTTTCTGCTATGAGCGCTGGTTTGTATGGTTTGGCTGGTACGTTTGTATCGCTCATTGTGGTTGCCGTCGCTCTTATCGTGTGCGCTATGGTTGCGCGCGATGTGGTTCTTCCCTTTGGTGTGGCTGAGATCGTGGCGCTTATCGTGTCCACGTCTGCATATGTCGTTTATAAGAACGTCCTTGCTAAGCGCAAGAAATAAGCAAGTAACGGAAAGGTAAGGAATCCTGATGGGTGAAGCTCTTTCACAGTTCGTCGAGGAGGCACAGCATCTCTCGTCTCAGTTCGACTCGACGACGGTCTTTTCCATTGCGGGTTGGAACGTATCCCAGTACGTCCTGTACATGCTGGTCGCTCTCGTTCTGGTAGCTGCATTGGTTCTTATCGCGGGTCGCAAGCTTACGCTCGTACCTCACGGTAAGTTCGCACACATCTTCGAGTTCGGCTACAACTTCATTTCTGAAGGCGTTGGCGCGGACGTTATCGGTGAAGGCTTCAAGAAGCACGTTCCCTTCCTGGCTACGCTGTTCTTCTTCATCCTTACCGCCAACATTATCGGCCTCATCCCTGGTGCAAAGGCTGCTATGGGCACCATCTCCATCACCTGGGCACTGGCTGCTATTTCCTTTATCTACTTCAACTTCTGGGGCTTGAAGGAGCTTGGCTTCTTCCATTACTTCAAGTCGCTGTGCCCTTCGGGCGTACCGGCACCTATTGCCCCCATCATTTGGTTCCTGGAGTTCTTCTCCATGGTAATCCGCGTTCTGACTCTTGCCGTTCGACTTTACGGCAACATGCTCGCAGGCCATATGGTTCTCGCCGTATTCTCTCTGGCAACCACCATCTTCCTGCAGACCGCCATCTTCCAGATGGACATCGTTGCGGGTCTGCCTGCAATCGCATGGTTCTTCTTGCTGTTCTTCATGTATGCGCTCGAAACCCTCGTTGCTTTCTTGCAGGCATACGTATTCACCATTCTGTCTTCTTCCTACATCGGCATGGCAATCCATCCTCACTGATAGGAAGAAACAGTTTTCGGCTTGCGCCCTTAGCGGCGCAGGCGGCCTAGAGGCCGCCACCTAACTTGTGTACTACAGCTGGTACAAGAAAAATTTCAGCTGATTAAGTAATAGGGACGAGGGAAAGGCCCTTGTCCAACTAAAGGAGGTAATCGTGGAACTCACTCTCGCAATCGCTGCGTTGAAGGTCGTTGGCTATGGCCTCGCAGCAATCGGCCCTGGCATCGGTATCGGCGTTGCTACCTACGGCCTGTGCGTGTCTGCTGCTCGTCAGCCCGAGATGAAGGGTCAGCTCATGGGCTACTTCTTCATCGGTGCTGCTATGTCTGAGGCACTCGCACTGCTCGGCCTGGTTCTTTTCTTCATCGGCTAGAACTTCGCGAAGTAAGTAACTAACGAAGAAACCGAAAGAAGAGAAGGAGGCACGCGAATTGAACGCACACGTACGTAACTGCGCAAGTGGCATGATCGCCTTTGCGGCTGCGTCTGCGGCATTCCCGGTATGCGCGTTCGCTGACGAAGGAGCAGGAATCAATGCAATTCTTCCTCAGATGGAAGAATTCATCCCCATGCTCGTCGCCTTCATCATCTTGTGGATCGTTCTTGCCAAGTTTGGTTGGCCTCTGTTCGAGGGCATGCTGAACAAGCGTGAGGAAACGATCAAGAACTCTTTGGAGAAGTCTGAAGAGGCACGACAGGAAAGCGAACGACTTCTGGCTGAGTATCGTGAGCAGCTCGAGGGTGCAAAAACCCAGGCTCAGCAGATCCTCAACAATGCCAAGCTCACCGGCGACGCTCTCGAAAAGGAGATCACCGCTAAGGCTCAGGCTGAGGCAGATGCCATTGTCGACAAGGCTCGTGCGCAAATCGAGCAGGAGAAGGAAAATGCCATCAAGGAGCTTCAGGCTACCATGGCAGATACTTCTATTGCCGTTGCATCTCGCCTGATCGGTGAGGATTTCAGCGACGATGAGCACCGTAAGCTCATCGAGCGCTACGTGAAAGAGGCAGGTAGTCTAAATGGCTAATCGTCTTGTCATCAATGAAACGATTGCAGCCTACGCCAACGCTGCCATCGATGGCGCTAACGCCACCGGCGGTCGTGACGCTGTCGTTGAGGTTCGCAACCAGATGCGCCAGATCCTTGGGTTCATGGCAACCAACATCGATTTACGTCTCTCGTTGGATAACGAGGCTTACACTGCCGAAGAGCGCCAGGCGCTTGCAGGCAACGTTTTCGATGGCTACAACCCAGTGGTCAAAGAGCTTCTTGGAGTTATGGCTTCTCGCTGCGATGCAGCGCTGTTCCGCCGCGTTGTTTCTCTGTACGAGGATCTCATCGAGAGCAAGCTTAACTTCAACGTTGTTGATGTGACGACGGTTGTTGAACTTGATGACAACCTGCGAACCGTAATTACCAATAAGGCCGAATCTGATCTGGGTCGCGACTGTGTTCTTGTTGAGCACATCGATCCTTCGATCCAGGGCGGCATTATCCTGAGCACTGGCGACCGATATGTCGATGCGAGCGTCCGCACGCAGTTCGACAAGGCTCGCATTGCTCTGAAAAAGAAAGATGGAGGTGAATGCTAGTGACTGAAATCACCGCACAGTTTATCGACGCCGCACTGCGCAAGCAGCTCGACGCCATCAACACCAGCGTTGAGTCTCGCGAGACCGGCACGGTTGTACAAATTGGCGACGGTATTGCGCGTATCGACGGCCTTAAGGGTGCGATGTCTGGCGAGCTTCTCGAGTTCGTCGCTTCCGATGGACGTATCGTTTCCGGTTTGGTGCAGAACCTCGAAGAAGATGAGGTTGGCGCCGTACTCCTCGGTGACGTCACCGCAATTAAGGAAAACGACCAGGTACGTACCACTGGCAAGATTCTTGAGGTTCCTGTTGGCAAGGCTATGCTCGGCCGCGTTGTTAACGTGCTCGGCCAGCCTATCGACGGCAAGGGCCCCATTGAGACCACTGCTACCCGCCCGGTAGAATTCAAGGCTCCCGGCGTTCATGAGCGTCAGCCTGTTGAAGAGCCGATGCAGACCGGTATCCTCGCAGTTGACTCCATGATCCCGATTGGCCGCGGCCAGCGCGAACTCATCATTGGCGACCGTCAGACCGGTAAGACCTCTATTGCCGTTGATGCCATCATCAACCAAAAGGGCAAGGGCATGGTCTGTGTATACGTTGCTGTAGGCCAGAAGGCTTCCACAGTATCCGGCATCGTTGAGACCCTCGAGCGCTTTGGCGCTATGGATTACACCATCGTTGTTGCTGCTACCGCATCCGATCCTGCTCCTCTGCAGTACATGGCTCCTATGGTTGGTGCTGCAATGGGCGAGTACTTCATGTACAACGGCGAAGACGGCAAGCCCGCTAACGCTGAGAATCCTGGCGGCCACGTACTCTGCATCTACGACGACCTCACCAAACAGGCCGTTGCATATCGTCAGATGTCCCTGACCTTGCATCGTCCTCCCGGACGCGAGGCATATCCTGGCGACATCTTCTACCTGCATTCTCGTCTGCTCGAGCGTGCATGTAAGCTGTCCGATGAAAACGGTGCAGGTTCTCTTACCGCACTGCCTATCATCGAAACCCAGGCTGGTGACGTTGGTGCGTTCATTCCTACGAACGTTATCTCCATTACCGACGGTCAGATTTACCTCACCACCGACCTGTTCTATCAGGGTCAGCGTCCTGCTGTTAACGTTGGTATCTCCGTATCTCGCGTTGGTGGCTCCGCTCAGGTGAAGTCCATGAAGTCCGTTGCTGGTACGCTGCGCCTCGACCTCGCTGCATATCGCGAGCTCGCTGCATTTACCCAGTTCGGTTCCGACCTGGACGCTGCAACTCAGCAGCAGCTTACCCGTGGTGCTGCAATGACCGAGCTTCTTAAGCAGGGTCGTTACACCCCGATGTCCGTTGAAGACCAGGCAACTGCTATCTGGGCTGGCGCTCATGGCTTCCTGGACGATGTACCGGTTAAGAGCATTGTTCGCTTCCGCGCTGAAATGCTCGACTACCTGCATCACTCTGGCAATGGCGTTATGGACAAGCTTGCTGATGCAAAGAAGTTCACCGACGAAGTAGAGGCTGAACTGAATGCTGCTATCCCGGCATTCAAGGCTCAGTTCATCGCGTAAGGTAGGTCACTATGCCCAACCTTCACGATATTGAAAGGCGAATCAAGTCCGTCGAATCGACGAAGCAGATTACGCATACCATGCAGATGGTTGCTGCTGCTAAAATCCGTCATTCGACCGAGCGTGTCGAAGCTGCTACGCCTTATGGCGAGGCTGTGAAGGAGATGCTGGCCAACATCGCACGCATGGGCGGTACTACTGCACCGCTCGCGACGGCGCATGACGAGGTTAAGAAGACCCTTATTGTGGTCATCGCCTCCGACCGCGGTTTGGCTGGTGGCTTCAATTCCAGCGTGCTTCGTCGTGCCGAGCAGATCATGAAGGAGCGCAAGGCAGAGGGCAAGGAGATCGCTGTTGCCGCATGTGGCAAGAAGGCGATCGGCTACTTCAAGTATCGTGGTATCGATACGGTGCTTGCCTTCCGCGACCTGTCCGCTGATCCTCGCGTCGAAGAGGCTGATGCCCTGGCTGACTATGCTATGGAGCATTACCTCTCTGGCGAAATTGACGAGGTAGTCGTTCTTTACAACCATGCGAAGAACGCAGGTGAGCAGGTTCTGATCCAGCAGCCTCTGTTGCCGGTAAACCCGAAGGCATTCCTCCCCAAGGGCGAGGTATTTGTCAAGGGCGGCGGCATCACCGAGCCGACTCCCGATAACCCCGATCTTCCGGGTGCTATCGATTACGAGCCCAGCGAGGAAGATGTCTTGGATCACTTCCTTCCCGAGTATATTGCAGGTCATTTCTACTATATGCTCATTGACTCAGCAGCAGCTGAGCAGGCTGCTCGTCGCAATGCAATGAAGAATGCGACGGACAACGCCAATGACATGATTGAGACCCTCAACCGTGTCTACAACCGTGTACGTCAAGGCGCTATTACGACCGAGATCAACGAGATCGTCGGTGGCGCCGCAGCTTTGGAGGACTAAATGGCTGAAGAAACCAATACTGCTTCTGCGGCCACGCAGGGTGCCATCGGACACATTGTCCGTATCGTTGGCCCTGTTGTCGACGTTGAGTTCGCTCCGGATCATATGCCGGCGATTTACAACGCTCTGACCGTGAAAGCTACTACCCCCGTGGGCGACATCAATGTCGTTCTCGAGGTTCAGATGCACCTCCCTGGTGACCTGGTTCGCTCCGTTGCCATGTCGTCTACCGACGGCCTGGTACGCGGTCTGCCCGTACAGGACACTGGTGCACCTATGAAGATGCCCGTAGGTCCTGAGACCCTCGGCCGCATCTGGAACGTTATGGGCCAGCCCGTTGACGGTATGCCCATGCCCGACGTTAAGCAGTGGGCACCCATCCATCGTCCCGCTCCCGCTTATGAAGAGCTCGTCAACAAGACCGAGATCTTCGAAACCGGTATTAAGGTTATCGACCTTATTCAGCCTTTCATTAAGGGTGGTAAGACCGGTCTGTTTGGCGGTGCAGGCGTTGGTAAGACCGTTATCATTCAGGAGCTCATCAACAACCTGGCCCAGGAGCATGGTGGTACGTCCGTATTCACCGGCGTTGGCGAGCGTACCCGTGAGGGTACCGACCTGTTCCTGGAAATGACCGATGCAGGCGTTATCAACAAGACCTGCTTAGTTTACGGTCAGATGAATGAGCCTCCGGGAGCTCGTCTTCGCGTCGGCCTGTGCGGCCTGACCGAAGCAGAGTATTTCCGTGACCAGGGTCAGGACGTTCTGCTGTTCATCGACAACATTTTCCGCTTTACCCAGGCAGGTTCTGAGGTATCCGCGCTTCTTGGCCGCATGCCTTCCGCAGTAGGCTACCAGCCCACCCTCGCTACCGAGATGGGCGACCTTCAGGAGCGCATTACCTCTACCAAGACCGGTTCTATTACGTCTGTACAGGCCGTATATGTTCCCGCCGACGACTTGACCGACCCCGCGCCGGCCACGACGTTTACCCACCTCGACGCTAAGACGGTTCTTAACCGTTCCATCGCTGAAATGGGAATCTATCCTGCTGTTGACCCGCTGGAGTCCAGCTCTCGCGCTCTCGATCCCGAGATCGTTGGCGAAGAGCACTACCGCGTTGCAGTTGGCGTTCAGGAGATCCTGCAGAACTACAAGGACCTCCAGGACATCATCGCAATTCTTGGTATGGACGAACTCACGGAAGATCAGAAGGTCATCGTTAACCGCGCACGTAAGGTGCAGCAGTTCCTCGGCCAGAACTTCCATGTTGCTAAGCAGTTCACCGGCCAGGATGGCGTCTATGTAAAGATGGAGGACACTGTTCGCTCCTTCGACGAGATCCTCAAGGGCAACTGTGACCATATCCCCGAGGTTTGCTTCCGTACTACCGGTTCTATCGAGGATGTTTACGCAGCCTACGAGAAGCTTCAGGCAGAGGAGTAAGTCATGTCGGTGATCAGGTGTGATGTCGTAGCAAAGAACAAGGTGCTCTTCTCAGGTGAGCTCTACAATGTCATGGTTCCCGGCACCGAAGGTGAACTGGGTATCATGGAAAACCATGAGCCATTTGTTTCCGCCCTTAAGGACGGCGTCATCTGGGCCCGCACCCAACAGGAGGGCGGCGAAGTTTTGAGCGCTGCCATCATGGGTGGTTATGTCCAGGTGTTGAAGGACCGCGTCATCGTTATTTGCGACAAGACGCGCCAGATCGAGCGCATCAACGTCGACAGGCTTAACAAGGATATTCCTGTGCTTGAAGAGAAGATCGCTAACCTCAGCGAGACGAGCATCGTTTCTCGCTCTCTTCTGACGCGTAAGCTGCGCTGGTGTAAGGTTCAGCTTGCTGCAAAGGAAAAGGAAGACCTGTACAAGTAAGGATCATCCACGATTACCTTCAGTTGGTTTTTCTGATCTGTGCCAGAATTGAAAGGCGACCCTACGGGGTCGCCTTTTTTGTGTTCGTGAAGGTATATGAAGTGGGTGGCAATGCCGATTGCTCGGGAGATTGCAAGTGCAAGCGATCAGGCGCTGGCGATTTTGCGCTGATTTGGGAAACGGGATGGCAAGATTAGCTTGCTATGCATGATTTAGAGGCCTCGGGCGAGAAAAAGGGGCCCTTCCTGGCAAGTTTTTTACGATATGTATTCCCAAACAGCGGTTTGCAGGGCTTTTTTGATACACAGCGCGCAAATCTTGCCAAAACCAGCTTATTTTGGATACATATTGGCGATATGTTGCCACAGAGGCGGTGTTTTCCGTCCGAGGCCTCTTTTGGCATACATCAAGCGAAAATCTTGCCATAGATGAGTGCCTGGGAAAGCTTTAGACGAATATTTTGCAATCGCCGACCAGTGGTGAACGCATCACGGTGAAGTCCTGCCACAGCCGCCACTCGGAGAACGCACCACGGTGAAATCCTGCCACAGCCGACACGCGGAGAACGCATCACGGTGAAATTATGCCATCGCCGACCAGTGGTGAACGCATCATGGTGAAATCCTGCCCACGCCGGACACTTCGGAGCATGCCTTGGTGAAATAACGCAGAAGCCATGCCCTCCAGAGGCGCCGGCCCCAACTGGAGCCAGCGAGCTTCAATCGACGAAAGCAAGCTCGCGTCCCAGGATTAAGCTACCGGCCCGCAGGCCCTCCTTCTCGCGGTTGCGCTACCCTCGGTCTTTCGTCATACGCGCCTGAGGGAGGCTTTCATTTCGTCGCTCCAGCGCGTTAATCGAACAAGAACTGTTGTTTTGATTGCAAGTCTGCCTTTTTTTGTATTCGATGGCACAATAAGGAACGAAAAGAAATTCGAGGTTGCGCATTCGCGCACAGCATAGGAGACGTACATGGCATTTGCTCACTTACACTGCCACACCGAGTATTCTCTGCTAGACGGTGCTACCCACATCTATGACATGGTCAAGCGCGCAGCCGATTTGGATATGCCTGCCGTGGCTATCACCGACCATGGCGTTATGTCTGGCGTTCCAGAGCTCGATGAAGCTTGCCGCAAGGTCAAAAACGAAACCGGCAAGTGGGTCAAGCCTATTTTTGGTTGCGAGATCTACTTCACCACCGACAGCGAACTGAAGAAGCAAAAGCAAAAGCTTCATCACATGATTCTTTTGGCTAAGAACAATACGGGGTATCACAACCTGTTGAAGCTGGTCAGTGAATCGCATGTAGACAATTTCTATTATCGTCCGCGCACTACGTACGAGATGCTCCAGAAGTATTCTGAGGGAATTATTGCTACCAGTGCATGCATTGCAGGCATTATCCCTCGCTGCATCGATGATGGAGCGTTTGCCGAGGCCAAGGAGTGGGCGCAGAAATTCGCCGCACTTTACGAGCCGGGCGATTTTTATATCGAGCTTCAGGACCAGGGCATTACTACGAATGCTGGCATGTCCCAGTATGAAATGAACTGTAAACTTACCCAGCTAGCTCGTGAGCTGGGCTTGCAAACCATTGCCACCAACGACTTCCATTACCTTACGCAGGAAGACGCAATGGCGCAGGATATTATGCTCTGCATCGGCACCAACGCCACGGTTACTCAGGAAAAACGCTTCAAATTCCCAAACGACCAGTTCTACATGAAGACCGAGGAAGAAATGCGCCAGGCGCTGAAAGACTTCCCCGAGGCGTGCGACAACACGGTTCTGCTCGCTGAAAAGTGCAATGTGGAACTGGAACGAGATGAAATTCTTCCGCGTTTCCCGCTGCCTGAAGGCTATACCGAAGAAATGCTCTTCCGCGAAGAGATCGAGAAGGGTCTCGAGCATCGCTATGGGCCCGATTGGCGCAATGTCGTTATCGCCGACAACACCGGCAAGGAAAAGTCGGTTCTGGAACAGTACGAATACGAAGCTGACATTATTATTCAGCAGGGCTTCCCAGCTTACTTCCTCATCGTTCAGGAGTATATCCGCTGGGCTCGTGAAAATGGCATCGGCGTAGGCCCTGGTCGTGGCTCTGCTGCAGGATCACTCTGCACGTACGCCATGGGCATCACCGACCTTGACCCCATTAAGAACGGCTTGATGTTCGAACGCTTCCTCAACCCTGAACGTGTTGAGATGCCCGATATCGACGTCGACTTCGACGATCAGCATCGTCAGGATGTTATTGAGCATATTCGCGAATTCTACGGCGAAGACCATGTTGCGGGCGTTATCACGTTCGGCAAGTTGCAGGCAAAAAACGCCGTGCGTGATGCTGCGCGTGTTTTGGACTACCCCTATGCCGTGGGCGACCGTATCTGCAAACTTATTGGTGGAGAGCTGGGCATCACCATCAATGGTGCGCTCGAGACCAACCCCGACCTGAAAAAAGCCTATGATACTGAAGAAGATGTAAAGCGCGTTATTGACGCCGCAAGGTCTATCGAGGGCCATGTACGCGGTGAAGGCGTGCATGCGTGCGCAACCATCATTTGCCGCGACCCCATGAGCGATCATGTCCCCATGAAGCGCGATACCAAGGGCGGCGGCATCATCACCCAGTACGATGGTCACTATACGCCTGACCTGGGTCTGCTAAAGATGGACTTCCTTGGCCTGCGTACCTTGGGCGTGCTTTCGCGTGCCTGCAACAATATTGAGGCAACCACGGGCGAAAAGCTTCTTCCGGAAGAAATCCCCATTGAAGATGATCGTGCGTTTGCCCTGATGCGTGGCGAGCTTCGCAAGAACGGAATGCCCCTCAACATGGATGGTTTGTTCCAGGTTGAAGGCGCGCTGTATGTGAGCCTGTTCGCGCAGATTCCGCCAGAGCGCTTTTCTGACGTTGTGGCCTCCATCGCACTTAACCGCCCGGGCCCGCTTGAGTCTGGCATGGTTGAAGACTATGTAAAGGTGGTACAAGGCAAGAGCCCCGTTCACTATTACGATGATCGTCTGCGTCCTATCCTGGAAGAAACCTACGGCACGATGGTGTACCAGGAACAGATCATGCAGGTGTCCATGGTCATGAGCGGTTTTTCTGCTGGTAAGGCAGATAAGCTGCGTAAGGCAATGGGCAAGAAGAAGCTCGATGTTATGCGCGAGCTTCAAGAAGACTGGAACAATGGCGCAGTAGAAAACGGCTATTCGCTCGACATCGCTAAAGAAATTTGGGAAGACGCCGAGAAGTTCGCAAAGTACGCGTTCAATAAATCGCACTCTGCAGCATATGCGTTGCTTGTTATGCGTACGGCATACCTGAAGGCGCATTATCCGAACGAGTATATGGCTGCTGTTCTGTCCAGTTACATGGGCAACAACGATCGCCTTATCAAGTACATTGCGAGCTGCAACCGCAGCGGCATTCCTGTTTTGCCGCCTGATGTTAACTCGTCCAATCTGGAATTCACCCCGCTTGAAGAGGGGATCCGTTTTGGCTTGGCGGGCGTTCGCGGTGTAGGCGAAAAGGTGGCTCAGTGCATCATCGACGAGCGAGAGAAGAACGGTGAGTTTACTTCGCTGCATGATTTCGTGAATCGCGTCGATTCTTCGGCTTATAACCGCAAGACGCTCGAGGCATTGGTGAAATCAGGAGCGTTCGACTCTACGGGCTATACTCGCAAGCAGCTGATGCATCTTATCGACGAAACGTCTCTCCTTGAAAGCGCGGCGAAGCGCCAAAAGGACAAAGCGGCTGGTCAGCTTGATATGTTTAGCATGTTCTCGGATGTGGATGAAAGCTTCAAGGACGATATTCCCGAGCCCGATGGCGTGGAGTGGGATAAGAAGACCTTGCTTGCCTTCGAGAAGGACATCTTGAAGATGTACGTTTCCGACCATCCGTTGCGACGTTACGAGAACTACCTTTCGCGTACTATGAAATACACCTTGGGTGAATTGAGCGAGCGAGAGCAGGGCATTAAGTCAGCTACATTTGCTGGAATGGTTTCCGAGACGAATGTTCGGCGAACTAAGCGCGGTACCCTGATGGCAAGTTTCACGCTCGAAGACACCTCGGGGCATGTTGAGTGTGTCTGCTTCAACTACGACAAGTTCAAGGAAGCCATTCAGGAAGATGCGATTATCACCTGCAAGGGTAAGTTCGAAGTAAGTGATCGCGGCAGCCAGATCATCGTGTATGAAGCTGCTCTACTGGAGCTTTCCGACGAAGACGCTAATGTTGCCCCGCTTCAGCTTGAGTTGAGCATCGCGACGCGCGAGCTTGATTCGGTGACTTCCGATAAGTTGATGCGCATCCTGAAAGATCATCCAGGAAAAGACCCGGTAGTGCTCTATGTGCGTCAGGCCGACGGACGACGTATGCGCGCCGAGCTGCCCATGACGGCCGATTCGGGCAATCAGCATTTGAAGGCGCACCTATATGACCTGTTTGGACGCACGGTTTGGAGGGCTTCTTAGTGGAACCCGGTAACAACGGCAATGCAATACAGAAGGCAACCGAAGAGGGAAAGGGCGAGGTGATCCTTTCCCTCTTGGTTTCGTACAACGGAGAGCCCTTTGCCGGTTTTGCGCGACAGCCCGGCCAGCTTACGGTGCAAGGAAGCATCGAAGAGGCGCTGGGGCTGGTGTTCCGTCGCCCTATCGAAACGGTATGCGCGGGACGCACCGATTCGGGCGTTCATGCGCGTGGTCAGGTGGTGAGCTTTTCTCTTTCGGAAGAAGAACTTGCTTGTCGCAGCGAGTTCAAATTGCTGCGATCTCTGAACGCTCTGACCCATGAGGATATTTCCGTTAAGTCGGTGCGTCGTCAGAGCAGCGATTTCTCGGCGCGTTTTTCCTGCACGATGCGCGAATACAAGTACTTCATCTGCACCGATGCTTATAAGCCTCTTTTGATGAAGGGGTTCTGTTGGCATATTCCCAAAGAGCTCGACCTTGAAGCTATGCGTGCAGCGGCTGCTTACTTGATAGGTGAACACGACTTCAAAAGCTTCTGCATGGCGGCATCCGCTGAAGGTAAATCAACCATGCGCAATGTGTTTAGCATCGAGGTGTCGCGCGAAGACGCGTGGGGCGAAAGCTTGGTGGTTATCACGGTGAAGGGCAACGCCTTTCTCCACTCGATGGTGCGAACCATTGTGGGTACGTTGGTGGCGGTTGGCCTTGGGCGGCGCAGGCCGGAATGGATCGCAGAGGTGCTCGAGGCGCGCAATCGCGCGGCGGCGGGCGAAAACGCGCCAGCGCAGGGCTTGGTGTTTTGGAACGTTAGCTACGAAGGTGAGCGTGTGCATAACCCGCTGAAATGAGCGCTATAGACGAGAGAGGCAATGCGGAGTTTTCGGTACCGTTAGTTCGTTAAGAACGCCGCCCGTCCTTCTCCCAAAACCTCTATAAGCGTTTACGCTATAGTAGCCACTACTACAATCATGTTTCATAAGTGTCTAAGGCGCATAGCGGCGCCTAGTGGGCGTAAAGCCCATGTATGACTTCCCACATGCGTGGGATAGAAGGAGAGAGAGTATGTCAACCTCAACCGAGTCTGCTCAGTTGGCTGGTCGAGCCTCCTGGTCGGGCAAACTGGCGTTTGTTCTTTCGGCGGCGGCATCCGCTGTTGGCCTGGGAGCGATGTGGCGCTTCCCGTATTTGGCAGCCAAGTACGGCGGCGGCATGTTCCTGTTTGTATATTTGGTCTTGGTATTCACCATCGGCATCTCTTTGCTGCTTTTGGAAAATGCTCTTGGTCGTAAAACGGGGCAGAGCGCTATCGGTGCCTTCAAGGCGTTCGGCAAGAAGTTTACGTTCATCGGCGTTCTTATGTCTGCCGTGCCGTTCATCATCGTGCCGTACTACTGCGTAATCGGTGGCTGGGTAACGAAGTACCTTGCAGCATATGCAGGTGGCGAAGCGGGCGCTCTTGTTGATGGTGGCACCTATTTCACGAACTTCATCAGCAATGGTCCTGAAAGCATCCTGTTCATGCTTATCTTCATGGTCATCACCTATTTCATCGTGGGTCTGGGCGTTAATAACGGCCTTGAAAAGGCAAACTTCATCATGATGCCTGCGCTTATCGTCGTGGCGGCAATTCTTGCGGTGTATGCGCTTTCCATGCCTGGGGCAATCGACGGCCTTGCCTTTTACCTTGTTCCTGACTTCAGCAAATTCTCTCCCGAATTGGTAATTGCGGCGTTGGGCCAGACCTTCTTCACGCTTTCGTTGGCAATGGGCATTATGGTTACCTACGGCTCCTACCTCGATAAGGCAACCAAGCTTACTTCCAGCGTTGCCCAGATTGCAGGCTCGACGTTCGGCGTTTCGCTCCTTGCTGGCTTCATGATCATCCCTGCAACGTTTGCTGCTATGGGCTCTGGCGAAGCAGTTGCCCAAAACTCCGGCCCCTCCCTTATGTTCATCATTTTGCCTCAGGTATTTGAGGGCATGGGCAGCTTTGCCCCCGTTGTGGGTGTCGGCTTCTTCGTCTTGGTTTTGTTTGCTGCACTAACTAGTGCTCTTTCTTTAGTGGAAACCTGCACTTCCATTGTCCAGGACGCAACCCATTGCTCTCGCGGTAAAGCCCTCGCTACGGTAATCGTGTGGACTACGCTTATGGGTCTTCTCGTTACTTTGGGATATAGCTCCCTTTCGTTCATTGAGCCTCTGGGCGCGGGAACCTCTATCCTCGACTTCCTCGACTTCATCTCCAATTCGGTAATGATGCCTATCGTGGCATTGCTGACCTGCATCTTCATTGGCTGGATTGTTGGTCCGAAGATGATCGAAGAAGAAGTTATGCTTTCCTCCCAGTTCAGGCTGCGTAAGGTGTGGGTCTTCATGATCAAGTACCTTGCCCCTGTTGCGCTGGTGGTTATCCTGGTAGCCTACGTGGCACAGACCTTTGGCTTCTTCAGCATGTAAGTGGGAATCTGGGGACAGCCCCCATTTTCCTAGCTAGCAAATTGAGCCCTGCTTGCGACTAATTGCGCAAGCAGGGCTTTTTTGCGTGGCATTCCTGAGATGGGAAAACAGTACCTGTTCCGAAAATTGGGAAAATGGGACCTGTCCTTATATTTCCAGTTGTTGCGGTGAGCTACTTATGTCCCCTTCGGGGGTTTCTTTTTGGGTGGTATGATGGAATGCAGACAAAAAATGAGAACCCTATCAAGGAGCAAACGTGTCCCTTTCCATTGGCATTGTTGGCCTGCCGAACGTTGGCAAGTCTTCTCTGTTCACCGCCCTTACGAAGAAGAGCGGATTTGCTGCAAACTATCCTTTTGCAACCATCGAGCCCAATGTTGGCTTGGTCCCCGTTCCCGATAAGCGACTTGACGGCCTTGCCGCCATCGATCACCCGGCGAAGATCATCCCTGCAACGGTGGAATTCGTTGATATTGCAGGTTTGGTTGCCGGTGCTTCTCAGGGTGAAGGTTTGGGCAACAAATTCTTGGCGAATATTCGCGAAACGGATGCCATCTGCGAAGTAGTTCGCTTTTTCAGCGATCCGAACGTAGAGCACGTATCCAAGAAGGTTGACCCGCAAAGCGACGTTGAAACCATCAAGACCGAATTGATCCTTGCCGATATTGCCACCATCGAAAAGGCGTTGCCTCGCTTGGAGAAGGAAGGTAAGCGCTATAAGGAAAAGGCCATCAATTTCGAAGCTGCCCAGAAAGTGCTCGAGGGTCTGAACGAAGGCAAGCGCGCTCTGCAGCTCGACCTTTCCGAAGAAGAGCAGGATGCCATTCGCGAGCTGTGCCTGCTCACCATGAAGCCCATGCTCTATATTGCCAATGTGGACGAAGACAAGGTCAACGCAGAACTTCCTGAAATCGATGGGCAGCAGCCCGTGCCCATCAGCGCGAAGATTGAAGCCGACTTGGCCGAGCTTGATGCTGAAGAGGCTGCCATTTTCATGGAAGAGCTTGGCTTGGACGAGTCGGGCCTTTCCCGCCTTATTCGTGAGGCGTACAAGCTGCTGGGTCTTCAGAGCTATTTCACCAGCGGTGAAACCGAAACGCGCGCCTGGACCATTCCCGTAGGTGCAAAGGCCCCTCAGGCTGCTGGCGTTATCCATTCTGATTTCGAACGTGGCTTCATCAAAGCAGAAACCGCTTCATATGAAGACTATGTTGCCCTTGGCGGTGAAAAGGGTTGTCGCGATGCTGGCAAGCTTCGCCAGGAAGGAAAAGATTACGTCGTGCAGGATGGCGATGTAATGCACTTCAAGTTCAACGTGTAAGCGTTATTTTACATAGCGCGACCAATGGCCTCCCGAAAAACTTCAGGAGGCCATTTTTACGTGCGTGTTGTTTTGCGATACCCTGAACTCAGCTGAATTAAAGTACGTTGGCTCTATGCGGCATAGGGGACAAAGCGCTGCGGTCAACGAAGACAGGAGGGGTGTCATGGAATTGCGTGCTTTCGGCAACACGGACATGAAGGTTTCGCCTTTAGGCTTTGGCGTTATGCGCCTTCCCATGAAAGATGGCGGCAAAACGGTAAACAGCAACACTATCGATCAGGTTGATGTCGATACGTCGATAGCGATGATCCGCTCTGCCATTGACGGCGGGGTCAATTACTTCGATACGGCTTATAACTACGTAAGCGGCTATTCGGAACGAATCTTGGGCGAGGCCCTGAAGGACGGCTATCGCGAAAAGGTATACGTTGCTACTAAATCACCCGCATGGCTTTACAAATCGCCCGAAGATTTCGATTGCTTCCTTGATGAGCAGCTCGACCGTTTGGGTCTCGATTATGTAGACAACTACCTTTTGCACTCGATGAATGGCGGCAGCTGGAAAAAGACAGTACGTAATAATGCAATCGACGGCATGAAGCGCGCCAAAGCTAGCGGGAAAGTACGCAATATCGGGTTTTCCTTCCATGATGATTTGGAACTGTTTGAAGAAATTCTGAATGCTGCCGACTGGGATTTCTGCCAAATCCAGCTGAATTACTATGACCGCGATTATCAGGCGGGTATAAAGGGCATGAAGATGGCAGCCGAGCGCGGTATGGCTGTAGTGGTTATGGAGCCGTTGCGCGGTGGGCTGCTGGTTGATTTGCCGAAAAACGCCCAGGCGGTGTTCGACGAGTCGGGCATCAAGCACAGCAATGTCGAATGGGCCTTTGATTGGCTATGGGATATGCCCGAAGTTTCTTGTGTTCTTTCGGGTATGAGCACGCCCGAGCAGCTTCAGCAAAACATCGGGTATATGCAGAACGCGCATCCGGGCATGCTCTCTGATGAAGAGCACAAGGTTCTTGACCAGGCAAAAGCCGCGCTTGATTCGCGCGCGGCAATTCCCTGCACCGGTTGCAACTACTGTGTGGATATGTGCCCGAACAAGATTGCTATCCCGTATAACTTCCGCGCCTATAATATGGGTACGCTGTATGACGATATGGAGCTGGCGAAGGATTTCTACCAGAATGAGGTTACCAGCTATGGCCGTCGTGCCGATTCGTGCACAAGCTGCGGATCGTGCGAAGAGATTTGCCCGCAGCACATTGCCATCAGCGAGTGGCTTCCGAAAGTCGACGAACTGCTGGGAGAATAGGGGCGGGCACCGTTTCCCCGCATAGCGAACAAAGCCCTGCTTGCGATCAATGTCGTAAGCAGGGCTTTTTTGACTGCCATTCCAAGGTGAAAATACGGCACTTGTCCCTACATTTCCACTTTGCTAAGTTAGTGACGTTGTGTCGCTTATGATACTATGCTGTCGAACAGCAATGCGTCGCTATGCTGTAATGAATAAGTGGGAAAATAATACCTGTCCCTATATTCCCATTTGATCGGAGGGGTTCATGGAATCCGATGCTATAGAGAAGATCTTGGAAAGCGTTGCCGCAGGTAAAACCACGCCTGCCGAAGCGTTGCTTTCCTTGAAGAAGGAGCCCTTTACCGACTTGGGGTATGCCAAGGTGGATCATCATCGTGCCTTGCGCCAAAACGCCACCGAGGTTATCTATGGCGAAGGAAAAACCCCTGATCAGATTTGCGGCATCGCGGAATCTTTGCAGCAGGGCGGCGCAAAGACGGTGCTCATCACCCGCATGAAGCCCGAAGCGGTAAGCCTTATGACCAACCACTTCGCCGATGAATTCACTTACTTTGACATTCCTCGCGTGGGGCTGCTTGGGCACATGCCTGAACCAACGGGCAATGGCACTATTGTGGTGGCTGCTGCTGGCACCAGCGACATGTATGCTGCCGAGGAAGCGGCGCTTACCGCCGAAGCCCTGGGCAACCAGGTGCAACGCCTCTACGATGTGGGGGTTGCGGGGCTTCATCGCCTGCTTGCGCACATGGATGACATCATGCAAGCGCAGGTTATTATCACCGTTGCTGGCATGGAAGGTGCCCTTGCCAGTGTGGTGGGCGGTATGGCTTCATGCCCGGTTATCGCGGTGCCCACCAGCGTGGGCTACGGGGCTTCATTCGGCGGTTTGTCGGCCCTGCTTTCCATGCTCAATTCCTGTGCAAGCGGAACGAGCGTCGTTAATATCGACAATGGCTTCGGTGCTGGTTTTCAGGCCCATCTCATCAATCATCTTCCGGGCGCAGTGCCTGCACAGCAGTAAGGAGCGAATATGGTGCTTTCCTTCGACTTCACCGAAAACGCCACACGTGGCCAGATCTTCGACACCCTCTTCAACGCAATGGACGAAGCGCAGCACAAGCGTTTCTACGAGATAATCGAACGCGCTGAAGTACCTGAAAAGCACCACCACGACATCGGTGAAATCAATAAGACCATCGATGCGCTCGACGCTCCTGATCAAGTTAAAAACGATTTGCGTAGCGTGTATGCCATTCTTGCAGCTGCCGAGGCGAAGGTTCATGGGTGCGATGTGTCCCAAACCCATTTTCATGAAGTGGGGAAGGCGGGCGGCATCCGCAACGCGTTGGCTATCTGCGCCGAATTCTATGTGCTTGCCCCTGAAGAGGTTGTGGCTACCCCCATTCAGCCCGGCGAAGGCGAAATCGAATGCGCTCATGGTGTGCTTTCGCTGCCCGCTCCCGCAACTGCCGCTATCCTAGAGGGTATGCCGCTCGCTGAGCCGCGCATGGGAGGCGAACGTTGCACGCCAACGTCTGCTGCCTTAATTAAGCATTTCATAAAGAGCTTCAAGGAATAGCGCTTGCAAAAGCCCGAGGGCAAAACACCAGAAACACGCCGCGTTGGCTGGCTTACTCTGCCAGCCCGGCTTTCTGCGCCCTTGAACCGCAACGTCGCCGACGCTGCGGATGCCGATGCGCCGTTGTGCGACGATCGGCTGGTGCATGGTGCGCAGCCACAAAACACTGAGCAACCGTCCAGCCAGGAAAACCTGTTGTTGGGACGTTATCGCTTGGAAGGGGAGGCTGGCCACGGTGGCTTTGCCTCGGTGAAGGTTGCATGGGATACGCGCATACAGCGCCGAGTTGCCATAAAATGCATGCCCCTTGAAGAGGCTGCTGAAATGCTCCCTGAGGGCGGGAGCATCCTTTTGGGGAAGGGTTCCATCGACACTTCTGCGGTGCCTGGACTGGAAGAGGCTCGTACTGCAGCAAAGCTCTCGGATTCTTCCATCGTTCAGGTGTACGACTTCGAAGTGCAAGATGGCATGGCGTACCTCATCTTGGAGTATGTCGATGGCATGACTCTTGCCGAGGTGCTGCACATGTACCCCGACGAAGTGGATCCCGATATTGTATCTGCCGTATTCAAAGCGGTGGCAAAAGCGCTTCAGGTTGCTCATGCCCATCAGGTGCTTCATCTCGACATCAAGCCCGAAAATGTGCTGATCGATAAACAGGGCCATGTTAAGGTGACCGATTTCGGCTTGGCACGCTTGGCTGGAGAGGCTGGTTATGGCGCTGCGGAGGGCGGCACGATCGGCTATATGCCGCCCGAGCAGATGGAGCAGCGCAATTTGAGCGAGCGTTGCGACGAATGGGCCCTTGCAAGCCTGGCTTACGAAATGATTTCGGGCGCCAATCCGTTTTTGGCCAACAGCATTCCTGAAGCCGAAGATGCAATCTACGATGCTGAACTGGTTATTCCCTCCCTGTGCATGGAAGGGCTCGACCCCGCAATAGACGATGTGATGTTTTGCGCTCTTTCGCCTGACCCCGATGAGCGTTATACGTCGATAAAAGAGTTCGCCGATCAGATGCAGCCTTGTTTAGGCGGACCGCGTAAAGGCGCCAACAAGCTAAAGCGTCTGGTGGGAGACGAGCTCGAAGAAACCGCGGAAGAGGAACCCGAGGAATTTGAGCAGGAGTTGCCTGAAGAGCCGCGCGAACCGTGGCATCCCACGCCACGGATGAAATCGGTGTTTGCTCGCATATGGGCAGCTGCAAGCGCAGCGGTTCTGGGCTTCTTGACGTTTAATTCCGTCGCGGCTCCCGATGCGTGGAGCAATCCTATATCGTGGGGCGTTTTGGCGGCGTTTGCCCTGCTTTCCGCCTTGCTACCTTCCGTTGGTGCCCTGTTTGCCTGCGAAGCACTGGGTGTTTCGCTGTGTGTGTTCGGCTCTCCAGTTTTGGGCGTGGCCTTTATGGCTGCAGCGGCATGCTGGTGGTATTTCGCTGCTCGCCATTCACGCGAAGCTGCTAATGTTGGCTTGCTTCCAGCGCTTATCGGATCGTTCGGATTTGCGCCGCTTGCTCCCTTTGCGGCTGGTTATTTGCTACGTCCTCGCGATGCGGCGGTAACCACGTTGTTTGCAGGCGTTCTTGCCCTGACGCTTTCAGGCTTGGGGTCGCATGTTCTTTCGGGCTGGGATGCGTTTTCCTATGCCCTGGTTCCTCTTGCTGGCAGCGTCCAAGATTTGGTTGCCGCTTTGCTCGTGCTGCCTTCGACGTGGATAACCTTGGTGGCTTGGGTTGCTGCTGCCGCCGTTTCGTCGGCTTTGTGCGGTACGGGTAATCGCGCATTCTGCACGTTGGGCATGATACTTGCCGGAGCGCTGGAAGTAGGCGCCATCGTGGCTGGCTCGTTGGCCGATTCGGCTGGAACCACCTTGCTTGCCAACCCGCTTGCCTTAGTGCCGGTAATTGCCGCTTTGGTGGTTGCCGTGGCGCTTACCTGCACCGCCGCCCCTTCGCGCGCTTTCGTTGGTGAAGGGGAGTAGCGGGGGCGGCTCACGCTGTCCAAACTGCCGAGGAAATGCACGTATCCCATCGTCGACGTTGTAACCAAACAGGATCTCGTTGCGTACGAAGGCGTAGATGGCTCGCACCCGCTCTGTTTCGGGCAGTTCACCCCATCCGCATTAGTGCTCTACTTGCTCCCCTGAAAAGTTCAGCCCCTGCGTAAGCTCGCGGGCCTGTTCCATGGTGAAGTTGCCGGAAACAATTTGGGGAATGTACTCGGTTGCCTGCTCAAGCGCCTGGTTGAACAGGTCCTGGAAGCTGGCGGTGCTCACCGTTTTTGTAAAGGGATTGATCCATGCAGCACGCTGATGGTTGTCGAATTCGCTGGCAGTCAGTTCAACGGCACGATGGCTCATGGCCTGCACGAACGAATGCTTGCGGAACTTGCGCTCGATATTGCCCAGCGCGGTGCGCTTAATGCCGCGCGGCGAGTGGAACACATGTTGGATGCGGCGGAACCCCAAAACGCTTTTCGTGAACAAATCGGGGCTTACCTCTTTGCCGTAGGCGTCGTGTACCGCCATGCTAACCAGGTATGAAATGATGGCGAGCGTTTGCCTATCGGCTTTCAGGATTTCCTTGTGCGGGTTGAACGAGGCAACGGTTTTGCCTTCGCAGGTCCAGAGCACCATTTCATCCAAATCGCTTTCGATGATGGCGTGCACTTCTGATCCATCTTTGTCGCTCAACCCATCGATGCCAGCATCGCACAGAGCATACTGCTGCGCGTATACCAGAGGATGCTCGGCTCGGTCGAGCAAGTAGTGGCAAAGAAAGCCTGCGATATAGGCCTTCGCCAAAGGGTGAGCGGCTTCTGGCAGGTATACCAGGCTTTGAGCGAGCGAGAACAGCAACGCGCTGGGATCGGCATGGTGCATCAGGTTTCCCAGCTTGTGGTATTTGGCGGTAGTGGGGTTGGCTACACAGTAAAACAGCGGGTCGGGCCCCTGGTTTCCCAACAAAAAGGCATTGCGTTCGCGTTCATTGGAAACAACGCCAGCGGCCGCTTTAGCAAGAGCTTTGCGACCGAATTGGTCGTGAGTGATAATTGCTGGCATATACGCCCCTTCGTTTCTTTACGGATATTTTAGATATCCCATATATATGCACCGTATACTGGTGTGCGTTTTATGATGCGTCCAAACGGGCGTGCGTTCAAGGACGAAAGGGTAACGATTATGGCGTTTGGGCTCACTAAAAAAGAGCTGAGCTGGGTTCTTTACGATGTGGGCAATTCGGCCTTCGTCATGCTTTCCACGGTGCTGATTCCCGTGTATTTTGCCTCTATCGCCGACCCGGGTTCTTCGGTGGTGGTTGCTTGGGGCTATGCGGAAACGGTTGCTTCGTTGGTTCTTGCCCTGCTCATGCCCGTGCTGGGCAGCCTTGCCGACTTGGCAGGCAACAAGAAGAAGTTCCTGGTTGGCTTTGCGGGCACTGGCGCGGTTGCCTGTGCTGCATTGGGCATTCCCGAACATGCGCTTGTTTTTTTGGTTGTATATGTAATTGCCGCCATTATGCTGAATGGCTCAATGGTGTTCTACGACGCCTTTTTGGTGGATGCCACTACCGAAGAGCGCTACGACAAGGTTTCTTCCCACGGTTACGCTTGGGGTTACATCGGTTCGTGCATCCCGTTCATTGCGTGCTTGGCGGTAGTTCTGGGAGGATCGAGCTTCGGCATCGATGCGAAGCTAGGCATGAAGATCGCGTTCATCATCACCGCAGTGTGGTGGGTGATTTTTACGGTGCCCGTCGCCAAGAACGTGAAGCAGTTGCACGGCAAAAAGCGCTCCGACCATGTGCTGCGCACCACTATTTCCGGCTTGAAGGGAACGGTGAAGAGCATCATGAAGGACAAGCGCCTACTGTTCTTCATGCTGGCGTTTTTCTTCTACATCGATGGCGTGCATACGGTGATCAAGATGTCCACCAGCTACGGCACCGATTTGGGCATCGACTCGACGCAGCTGGTGTTGGCGCTGCTGGTAACCCAGTTCGTGGCGTTTCCTTCCGCAATCGCATATGGCAACCTGGCGAAACGCTTTGGAACCAAACGCATGCTGAAAGTGGGCGTACTTGCGTACTTCTTTATCGTGCTATTTGCGGCGTTCTTCTTGAAGAGCGCGGTGGAATTCTGGATCCTGGCAATTTGCGTTGGCCTGTTCCAGGGCGGTATCCAGGCGCTTTCGCGTTCAGAGTACGGCAAGCTCATTCCGAAGGAGCGCGCCAACGAGTACTACGGGTTTTTCGACATCTTTGGCAAGTATGCCGCTGTTATGGGCACCTTCTTGGTAAGCGCCTTTACCCAACTTACGGGAAGCTCTTCGCTGGGCGTGCTTTCCATCGCCCTGCTGTTCATTGTTGGATTCCTGTTCCTGCGCGCTATGCCACCCATGTTGGGGGATAGTTAGAAAATCTTTCGGCGTTGGGCCGGGGCGCTATTCCTCGTCGAAAAATTCCGTATCGGTATCCTTCTCCCCGCGATCTTTGAAGGTTTTGCGCGTGCGGTATTCCAAAATGGCAGCAATGATGGTGGTCAGAACCAGGCATGCCACAATAAGGCAGCCGATGCCTTCGATGGTTTCAAACAGGAAATGATAGAGCTCGGCGAAGTCCATGGGTTCCTCTCACGGATTTGTTCATTGCGCGAACGGGTAAGCCGCCTGCGCGTGCTAGGTGAATAAGAGTATACTAGCGCTACTGTTTTCAAACGGAAACATACCGTATAAAGCACGTCGAAAGGGCAGTCATGCTAGACATTCGGTTCGTCCGCGAACATCTTGATGAAGTCGCTACTGCGATGCAGAATCGCAATCATACGTGGGATTCTGCGCGCTTCCAGGAATTGGACGAGTCACGTCGTGCTTCAATTGCTAAGGAAGAAGAGCTTCAGGCAAAGCGCAACGCCATCTCCAAGTCCATCGGCAAGTTGATGGGTGAAGGTAAGAAGGAAGAAGCCGAGGCGGCAAAGGCCGAGGTTTCCGAGCTCAAGAATCAGATCGCTCAGTTCAGCGCCGAACGCGCTGCAGCCGACGAAGGCCTGCGCAATATGCTCATGTCCACGCCGAACATGCCGGCTGATTCCACCCCGGTTGGCAAGGACGAAGACGACAACCCCGAGGTTCGTCGCTGGGGCACCCCGCGCAACTTCGAGGCCGAAGGCTTCGAAATGAAGCCCCATTGGGACTTGGGCGCAGAGCTTGGCATCATCGATGCTGAGCGTGCCGTAAAGCTCGCAGGTAGCCGTTTTGTGCTGTTGGGCGGCTTGGGTGCTCGCCTTGAGCGTGCTCTCATCAACTTCATGGCCGACACGCATATTTCCCGTGGTTACAAGGAATGGTGGTGCCCTGCTATGGCCAATGCCACCACGCTTACCGGCACCGGCCAGCTTCCTAAGTTCGAAGACGACCTGTTCAAAACCCGCGAAGGCATGTACCTCATCCCTACGGCAGAGGTGCAGCTCACCAATATCCATTCCGGCGAAGTGCTTGAGGCAAGCGAATTGCCCCTGAAGTACTGCGCCTTTACGCCTTGCTTCCGCGAAGAAGCTGGTTCTGCTGGACGTGACACCCGCGGCCTTATCCGCGTGCACCAGTTCGACAAGGTGGAAATGGTCAAGTACGCAAAGCCCGAAGAAAGCTACGACGATCTGGAGTCCATGGTTGCCGATGCCGAGAACATCCTGCAGCTTTTGGGCCTGCCTTATCGCGTGATCAGCCTTTGCACCGGCGATATCGGATTCTCCGCCGCCAAGACCTACGACTTGGAAGTTTGGTTGCCTTCCTACAACGCCTACAAGGAAATTTCCTCCTGCTCCAACTGCGAGGATTTCCAGGCACGTCGCGCCAACATCAAGTATCGCGACCCTGAAAACTTCAAGGGTTCACGCCTTGTTCATACGCTCAATGGCTCTGGTTTGGCGGTTGGCCGCACTATGGCTGCCGTTATCGAGAACTACCAGCAGGCAGACGGCTCCATCAAGGTGCCCGATGTTCTGGTTCCCTACATGGGCGGCATTGAGGTTATCCGCTAAAGGATAGCCCGAAGGCATGGCAGAAAGGAACACAAGCAAGCGCCCCTCAGTGGTGGGGCGCAAAACGAAGGTCTCAAACGCTTCGGTGCCTAGCGCTTCTGCGGGCAAACCCGAAGGCTTGTTCCAGGATTCTTCGAAGGGCGCGGCACATCCCATGCCGCGTCCTTCTGTTCCCGAGGGCAAGAAGGCTAAGTCTTCCCTGAACGTGGAAACCGATTCGGTCTCTGAGAAGACGGGAACGCCTCGCATGAGCGCCAAGGCGAAGAGCCGCAAGCGCCGTCTTTCGCGACGCTTTGTAATAATTGCCTGTTCTGTTGTTGCGGTGCTGGCAATCGCCACGGGTTTGCTTTCGTGGAATCAGTGGCTGCGCTACGACGATGCGGCAGACATTCAGGGAATGTGGGTTATCGACGGTAGCAGCGCGACCATCACTGTTACCGATTCCGAGATCAAGATGAGCGATGATGTCTCGTATCCGTATTCCCTCGATACGTTCAACAAGACCATCAGCTTCTCATTCGGAAAATACACAGGCTCGGGCTCGTATGCGTTTTCGCCTGAGCGCGACACGCTTGTTATCACCGAAGAAAACCCTGATAGCGAACAGGGGAAGGCCTCGACCAAATTGGTGAAGCAGCAATGAGCTGGTCGAGATCGAGCGAAGGGGTGTGCTCTGGGGAGCTGCCCCTTCGTGCTTTACGGGTGCGCGTGCGCCCCGACAGGGTAGAGGTTGAGATCGTTGTGGCGGCCGAGCGCTATGCGCAGACAGACTCCAAGCTGATAGCAGAGTGTTTGGGCCATGTGCCAACGCTTGGGCAGCACGCGTGTCGTAACAGCGTAGGCCCAGTGTTTGCTTCGGTAATGAGGAGCACCTCCACTCCGCATCTTCTTGAGCATTTGATCATCGATGCTCAAACGCGTGCTGCAAAAGACCCCAATAGGGTCTTTACGGGCACCACGCAATGGAGCGCTGGGGGTGCCTTGATGGCGCATGTTGCTTTTTCCTACGAGGATGATTTGGTGGCACTCGATGCGCTTAATCGGTCGCTCTCATTCTTAAATGGTGTGCTTATCGACCAACGTGGCTGATATTGGCCCCATTTCTCCTTTAAGATAATAACGTGAAGCACATGTTGCAGCTGATGGCTGGGCATCTGCGGGCGTTTTTGCCCGCCTGCTTTCCGCTGTTGGGATTCGGTTCCTATAGAATCATGCGCTTTGTTTCTTGCTTCATTGGCGAAGGCTTGTTTTGCCTGTTGGGCAAGAAGGAAAATCGGAGTTCGCATCGCGCCCATGGGGGTCCGCTAGTGGTGGGTTCCCAATCGGCCTGTTGAGAGGACGAATATGAAAATCGCGGTACTTATGGGAGGCTCTTCGGCCGAGCGAGACGCCTCATTGGAAAACGGCAAGCGTATCATTGCCGCCTTGGAAGAAGCCGAGCATACCCCCGTTGCTATCGACGTTTCGGAAGATCTGGTGGCAACGCTTCGAGCCGAACGCCCCGACGCTTGCATCGTTGCCGTGGCGGGCAAAATGGGCGAAGACGGCACCTTGCAGGGCTTGCTGGATTTCTTGGGCATTCCCTATGCGGGGTCTTGCTCTGAGGTGTGTCGATCGGTTGCCGACAAAAGCCTGCTTTCTGTCCATATGCAAGCAGCATGCGATTTCTCTGGCGAGCAAACCGTAGCTTCATGGCCGCAGGGCTTCTGTTTTTCGAAGGTTGTGTTTGACGAACTGGGCGCATTTGGCGCCGTCGATCTGTTCGAGGACCGTATTCCCGGTGGTTACCCCTTGGCGGTAAAACCTGCGTGCGAAGGCCTTGCCTATGGCGTTCACAAGGCGAACAACAAAGAGGAACTGCGCGATGCACTTCGCGACGCATTCACTTTTGACGACAAGGTGATTGTCCAGCAATGGATTGAAGGCGTTGAGCTTTCAGTATGCATTTTGGGATCTGGCTGGGACGCGCATGCTCTGCCGCCTGTTGAAATCGTCCCGCGCAAGGGACTGTATCTCACCGATGCTCGTCTAGGTAGCGATGCAGTCGATTTTTATGCGCCTGTTCGTCTGGAATCGCTTTCCCATGACGAATCGACTGCCCAGGCTATCCGTTCGGAAATCGAGCGCGCGGCGCTTGAGGTTTACCGCGCGTTTGGCATGGAGGGCTATGGATGCGTCGACCTTATCTGGGACGGCGCCCAAGCGCAGGTTCTTGAGGTTAACGTAACCCCGGGCCTGGCGGAACGGTCCGTGTTTTCTGCTGCTTGCGAGGCGTCGGGGCTTTCCGTTCCTGCCGTACTCGACAGACTGATAGAGGAGTAACGGCGTAATCTATATTTCACCTCGGCAACAAGAGTGCCAGGTGAACGGTTCTGCTGCCTGAAGGCTGGCAGCGCCTTTATAATGACGGTATTGCAACCAATCTTTTGGGGAAGGTGTTCCATATGGGTAAGTTCGCAACATTTCTTATCGGTGGCGCTGTTGGCGCTGTAGCAGGCCTGCTTCTTTCGCCCCGTTCCGGCGCGGAAAACCGTGCGCTTTTGAGTGAAGTCGCAAACGAGAAGTGCGGCACTGTTTCCTGCCCGCCTCAGCTGCAGGAAAAGGCTGGTCGGTTTGTAGAAGCCGCTGCATCCACCTCCACCAAAGTAATCAATACCGTGGTAGACAATGGCGCTGAGGCTCGCAAGGCCGTTGCCGAGCGCGCTCAGAAGTTTGCTCCTGCGCCGGTTCAGGCGTTCGACACCAACGGCGACGAGCTTCGTCAGAAGATCGACGCTGCTCGCGAGCGCATTGCAACCCAGGTTGCCAAGAACGCTGAAGCTGCGCGCGATGCTGCGGTAGATAAGGTTCCTGCCGTGCTCGATGCCGCTGCAGCGGCAAAGGAAACCGCAACGGGTGCCGCTCAGCATGCCGCCGAGGCTGTCCAGGGTGCTGCCGCAACTGCAGCCGATGCCGCCAAGGAAGCTGCCGGCACTGCTCAACATGCAGCTGCCGCAGTGGCCGAAAAGGTCCGTCCTTCCGACAAGTAGTACACGGTTCGGTGACGCTTCGTTTGCGGCAAGGATTTGCGATTACTGTAGAACAAGAACATGCGGTCTTTTGTGGCTGCGGGAACGGCGGTTTGCACCGCCGTTCTTTATACCTGCGGGTTATATGCGAAAGGAATGCTCGGTGAAGAAAAGCGAATATCTTATCAGCGAGCTTCTCGGTGTGCCGGTCTACGAGCCAGGGAAGAAGGGAAAGCCTTCTAAGCGTGTGGGCAAGGTGCGCCATTTCGTATTTCACCCTAAGGCACGTCGTGTGGTCGGGTTCACGGTAAAGCGTCCCGATATTGCGCTTATGGCTCACAGGTCCGATCTCTTTGTGGCCCTCGATGGTTTCGAAATTGAGGAAGGCCATATCCTCATCGACCCTAAAAGCTCTTCCGTTGGCAAGGCCGCCTGCAAGCATCTGGGCGTTTCCTGGGATGAGTGCATTATGTGGCAGGGTCTTCCCCTTATGACCGAAGCGGGTGACCGTTGCGGGTTCGTAGGGGATGTTCGTTTTGCCAGCGCCGATGGTGCCGTCAAGGTTGTTTCGGTTGATAGAGGCAAAACCGCCGACATCCTGTTGGGCTATACCGATATCCCCGCTTCACTGGTGAAGGGCTTCAAATTGGGGGTCGGCGATAGGCTCAACAATGAAGACGGCGAAGATTTCCTTCGTGGCGCCATCATCGTTTCGCCCGAGGTACTTGATATGGCGCCTGAAGGCGGCCTGGCGGAAAAGGCCGGTTCGGCAAGTGCTGTGGTTAACGATAAGGCCTCGCGTGCGGCGGCCAACGTTTCTGCCAAAGTGAAGCCCGCCGCAGCGGAAGCGGCCCATAAAGCGGGTGAAGCCATGAACGATGGCGCTTACAAACTGGGCGTTCAGCTTTCCAAGACCAAGGGCATGTTCTCGAATTTCAAAGAAGAGTATCGTCGAGCTCGCAATGGCGAGGATAGCGAGGAATAATGGGCGGCGTTTCCAAGGAAACCGTTTCTGCATTCGGACACAAAATTAAGAAGAGCGATTTGTTCAAGCTTGTTGGCTTGGTGTGCTTTATCGCTCTGGTGTTTGGCATCGTGGCGGCGTTGTGGCCAAGCCTCTCTCTTATTTTCGAGCCTGATGGCCTCGATCAGATGATCGAAAGCATTCAGAGCCAGGGTCCTGTGGGCGTTCTCATCTTGCTTGGCCTTCAGCTGCTGCAGATCATCGTTGCGTTCATTCCCGGCGAAGTGGTGCAGGTTGCTGCGGGCATGCTCTATGGCCCTCTGTTCGGCACGCTTATCATTTTGCTTGGCTGCGTCATTTCCAGTTCGCTTATTTACACGCTGGTTCACAAGTTGGGAGCCCCCTTCGTTCGGGCCATGGTGGACGAAAAGCACTTGGTGAAGTTCTACGAGTTCGAGCGCTCGGGGAAATTGAATCTTATCGTGTTCGTGCTTTTCCTTATTCCCGGCATGCCGAAAGATGTGTTCACGTATCTGATCCCCCTTACCAACATGCGCATGCGTGCGTTCTTGGTCCTTTCGACCGTGGGGCGTATTCCCGGCGTTATTATTTCCACGTACGCTGCTGCCGGTTTGGCGGAGGGCGACATCACCACGAGCCTCATCATTTTCGGCATTGCTGCCGTGCTCATGATCCTGGGCATTATCTTCCGCGACAAGATTATGTCCGTATTGGGCACCCAGCGTGCGCTTCATAAGATGGATAAGGAACGCGAAGAAAAGCAGGTAGAGAAAACCCTGCGCGAGTCTCTTCAGCAGGAAGATGAAAAGAGAGTAGAGTAGCATGACCGGCAGGGAACAGGAGCCGTTCGCGTATTCTCCGGAATCGCAACCAGGGGGCTCTGCCGCACAGCCATCGGGGGGCTCTGCTCAGCCCGCTGAAGCGTTTCGTGCTTCCCCCGTGCAGCCGCACTATGCCGCCCCGCTCGCTTCGCGTGATCATGTGGCGGCTGGGTTTCTGGCTTTGCTCCTTGGCGTTTTCGGCGTTCATAAGTTCTATTTGGGCTACAATGCCCAAGGTTTCACGTTGTTTGCCCTCACTGTTATCGGCGGCCTTTTTACCTTCGGAATAGCAACGGGGGTTGTTTGGATTATCTCGGCGATAGAAGCCATTGCCTATTTATCGAAAAGCCAGAGTGAGTTCGAGCAAATTTACGTGTATGGCAAACGTGAATGGTTTTAGCCCTTCAGGCTTCGCTGAGCGGCTTTCTGTTTCTCGGGCAACGAGAAATGAACGGAGGTTCGTTTATGTTCGCGGAGCTATTTGTTTGGAAGATGTTGCCTATGGGGTTTATCGTGCGATGTCGCTATGTCTGTGGCGATAGCACGATATAATGGTGACATCGTGTGTATTCATGCCTTTAAGGAGGAACATTATGCCCACCATCACTCGTGATCAGGTTAAAGTCCCTGCGGACGTTATGCCTGAAGCTCGTGAGACGTACATTGACAACTACATGAAGGCAACTCGTGGTACGGGTCGCCTGATGCTTTTTGCTTGCGACCAGAAGATTGAGCACCTGAACAAGGACTTCTACGGCGAGGGAATCGACATCTCCGATGCCGAGCCTGAGCATCTTTTCGAGATCGGTTCTCAGGGAACCATCGGTGTTCTTGCTGGTCAGCGTGGTCTTGTTGCTCAGTATGCTCCCGACTATCCGGAGATCAACTACCTCATCAAGATGAACTCCAAGACCAACCTGGTTAAGGGTTCTCAGGACGATCCCTATAGCCCCCAACTCTATGATTTGGAGGCTGTTCTGGCTATGCGCGAAGCTGGCGTGAACATCGTTGGCCTTGGCTACACCATCTACCTGGGCTCCGAGTACGAGTCCACCATGATGGCTGAAGCTGGCGAGCTCATCGCAGAGGCTCATGCTGCTGGTTTGCTGGTTGTGCTGTGGATCTACCCCCGCGGCAAGGCTGTTACCGACGAAAAAGATCCCGATCTGATCGCTGGCGCAGCTGGCGTTGCTCTGTGCCTCGGTGCAGACTTCGTAAAGGTTAACCCTCCTCACGAAGTTGAGGGCCAGACCTCTGCAGAGGGTCTTGCCATCGCCTCTAAGGCTGCCGGTCGTACTGGCCTGGTTTGCGCTGGTGGTTCCAAGGCAGACGCTAACGTATTCCTCACTGAACTGCACAACCAGATCCACATCGGCGGTGCTTGCGGTAACGCTACGGGTCGTAACATCCACATGCGTTCCACCGAAGAGGCAATCCGTCTGTGCAACGCTATTTCCGCTATTACTCTGGGCGACTGGAGCGTTGAAGACGCTGAGGCTGTGTTCCGCGGCGAAAAGAATTTCGCGCTCTAAGAGGCGCAATCACGCTGCGTGCTGTTCTGGCGGCACAGGGGAACCTCAAAGGGCAAGGCATGGCGCGAAGGCCAATGCCTTGCCCTTTTCAATTTTCCAGTGCTCACCAGGGCGGCGTTCGCTGACTTACTTGCGAACTGGGAATATAGGCTCGTTCGGTGCGATCTTTTCCGGGCCGCTATCAAAGAAATGCGAAAAGAGCGCGAAGGGGAAGAAAAACTCTTGCGAATGCGGCAATAGTTTTATGCTCAACAATGAAGTTGCAGGTGAATGGGCGGTTTTCTCTGCCATAGTCTCTTCAACGTGAGCCGCGTTGGAGGGTGAGCTGTGATTGTGTTGCTGATTGCTTTATTCTGCCTGTTCTTTCTTATAACGATACGAGATGTGCGCTATCGATTGGTGTATGGAGAAGACCTGCTGATGTTGGTGTCGTTGCGTATTCTTGCAGCAGTTCTTTCTCTGTATCCTGACGAATCTGGTTTGCAGGCGTATCAATGGGGATTTGCCTCTTTGGGCGTTTCCGCCTTGGTGGCATGTTTTGTCGCGGCATTGTTTTGGGCGTTGGGGCAACTGGTGTCTAAGGTTTCGAGTAGCGCTGCCCTGGGCTGGGGAGACGTACTGCTGTTGGCTGCATGCTGCCTGTTTGTCGGTGCGGGCAATCTTGATTGCTATGTTCTGTTTGTTGCATTGATGGGTATTGTTCTTGCTTTGGTTTGGCTGTTTGCGAAGAAGAGCAAAACCTTCCCCTTTGCCCCGGCATTGGTGTGGCCCTGTTGGCTTCTGATTGTTCTGTAGGAATGGGATGAATGGGGGCTGACTCGTTGCGCCGATCCGCCCATTAGGTTGGTGCGCCCGTCACGAAAACAAAATTTCGAGTGTTTTTGCAACTTTTTTGCGATTAGGGACTCTCTTCTGTCTGTGCAGAGCGGAAATGGGCCGTTTCGCGGTCGATTTGCTGCGTTTTCGGGCCTAAATCTGTTGTTTGGCGTACCGCGGCAGTCCCTAATCGCAAAAAGTTGCAAATCGAGTCGCATTATTGTTTTTGGGGTCCCAAAACAGCTCTGTCGGCCAAATTGCCCCGAGGTACATTTGCCTGCATCGCGAATTGGTGAATCAAAGAAGTGCGGAAAACAAAAAAGGCTTGCTGAAAGCAAACCTTTGTCATGTGAAGTGGTGCCCGAGGCGGGATTTGAACCCGCACGTCTTTCGACAACGGTTTTTGAGACCGCCGCGTCTGCCGTTCCGCCACTCGGGCGCAGAACTGCATTATACCTAAAACCAGAGAATTCGTCATCAGAAACGAATTATTCATAATCCCTTTGCGGGAAAATTTTTCTGGCCTTCCATCAGTTTCCTTTAACTAGCTATAAACAATCCGTAGAGCGGGATTTCTTGCAGTGTGCGCTAGTGCGGGAGCATAATAATCTCTTAGCCAGTTTCTGGCTCATATTAGGAGGATTAAATACCATGATCAATGAAACCATGTACGGTTTGGGCAACGCCCCTTCTGCAATCCGCGAGCTTTTCGCGTACGGTCTTGAGCGAAAGGCCGAAATTGGCGAAGACAAGGTTTTCGATTTCAGCATCGGTAACCCCAGCGTCCCAGCTCCTGACAAAGTTGCAAAAACCATGCATGAGTTGGCCGATATGCCTCCTGCTCAGCTACACGCGTATTCCCCTGCTTCTGGCTTGGATGAAACGAAAACGGCGATTGCAGACAATCTTAATCGTCGCTTCGGTACCGATTACGCTGCCAAGAACTTCTACCTCACCACGGGCGCTGCCTCCTGCCTTTCTTGCTGCATCAAGGCAGTTATTGTCGATCCAGGTGGCGAGATCATCGTTATCTCGCCTTATTTCCCCGAGTATCGTGTTTGGATCGAGGCTGACGGCGGTACCTGCGTAGAGGTTCCCGCGCGCGAGGACAACTTCCAGATTGACTTAGACGCACTCGCGGCGGCTATCAACGAGCGTACTCGAGCCGTTATCATTAATTCGCCCAACAACCCGGTAGGCGTGGTCTACACGCGCGAAACCCTTGAAGGATTGGCCGAGGTGCTGTACACGAAGCGCAAGGAATTTGGCAGCTCACTGTTCCTTATTTCCGATGAGCCGTATCGCGAGCTTGCGTATGGGCCAGAGGTTTCCTGGGTTCCCTCTATCTACGACAACACCTTGGTGTGCTATTCCTGGTCGAAGTCCCTTTCCCTTCCGGGCGACCGCATCGGTTACGTTTTAGTTCCCAACGAAGTTGAGGAATCTGAGCGTGTGATGTTTGCCGTTGCTGGTGCAGGTCGTGCACTGGGCTACATTTGCGCTCCCGTGTTCTTCCAGCGCGTGATTGCCGCATGCGTCGATGAGCCGGTGAACGCATCCGCCTATGCTGCTAACCGCGAGCTGCTCACTCAGGGCCTCGATGAGCTGGGCTATCACTATATCGCTCCCGATGGAGCCTTCTATCTGTGGATGCAGGCCTTAGAGCCCGATGCCCAGGCGTTTTCCGACAAGGCGAAGGAGCACGAGCTGCTGCTGGTTCCCTCTGACAGCTTCGGTGTTGGTGGTTGGGTGCGCGTAAGCTATTGCGTTTCCGCTGATGTTATCCGCAATTCTATGCCCGCCTTTGCAGCGCTTAAGCGTGAATATGAATAGAAAACTCGATCCCATCAAGGGTGCCATCTTCGATTGTGATGGCACCCTTCTTGATTCCCTGGGGGCTTGGCGCGGCTTGGAGGATGAGGTGTCCCGATTGGCAGGCGTTACCGTAACGCCCGAAGAGCACAAGATGTTCACCACGTTCACCATCCCCGAAGTAGCGCGTTACTTCCACGAGCAGTATGGGCTTGCTTCGAGTATGGAAGCGGTTATGGGCATTATGGATGAGTACATGATGTCTTACTACGAGCGTGCCCATCTTATGCCTGGCGCTGAGGCTATCCTGGAATCGTGTGCACGAAACAATGTGAAGATGAGCATGGCCTCTTCCAGTAAGCCGCAGTTTCTATGGGCAGGTGCTAGGGCAACAGGCATCACCGATTACTTCAGCGCTATCGTTTCGGTCGAGGAAGTGGGCGCTTCGAAGCGTGAGCCTGCAGTGTACGACCGCGCTCGTGAAGCAATGGGAACAGAAAAGGCCCTTACCTGGGGGTTTGAGGACGCCCTGTATGCTATGGACACCCTTGTAAAAGCGGGTTACCCCGTATTTGGCCTTTACGATGAGGCGCATGGCGTGCCTCAAGTGGAAGTGGAGAAGCGCGCTCGTCTGGTGGCACCGACGCTTGAGAACGTTGCTGTCCGTGAGGGAAACCTTATTGTAGGCTAGCTTTTGTCCTGGGAAACGGTGCAGGGCGGCGCTATTGCTTGCCCAGCTCGTTTTCCATCATGTAGTAGAGACGCTGACCTTCGATGATGGCGTCTTCGAGTTCGGAAGGGCTTTTCATCAGGGAGGGCAGAATAGACTCTCCCGTCATGGAAGCGATGTCTTCTGGCGTGTAATCACGAACCGAATATCCTGATGCTTCCAAGATCAGCTCTTTGCGGTGCTTTGCGTGGTAATGGTGCTGCAGGCCTTCGTTGGTGGATAGGATAACGACGGTCTGTTCGTCTGCGGGACGTTCATGAAAAACACCTTCCTCGATGCCACGTTCGATGATGGTGATCAGCGTTCGGTAGAGTTTGCGGTAACGGTCGAAGAAGGCCTCAAATCCAGAAGGGTTTTCGTTTGCGATGGTTTCAAGCTCCCAAAAATCAAAGGGAAGCTCGCATTTGTGCACAACATCGAAAGAGATAAGGGCATAAAGCTGCGCTGTGCGATTTGAGCTATGTGCTTCAAGGTCCTCGGCAGTGGGGATTCGCTCGTTGGGATTAAGAATGCTTTCAATAAGCGCTTCTTTTGAAGCGAAATAGTAGTAGAAAGACGAAGGATCAACTCCAGCTTGGCGAGCGATTTCGCTCATGGAGGTGCGTGCATAACCTTTGGCGCGGAAAAGTCCAATGGCAACGGCAATAATCTTGTTGCGGGTCTCTTGGCTTTTCGCGCGAGTTTTAGTGCGTGAGTTTGCCATGATCCCCCTTCCTCGATTGTGTTTCTGGCAAGCTTTTATTATGCCAAATTGCCGAAGCCCTATCTAACGTTTTGGGGCAAGGGATTGATTTTGGTCTAAATGGAACAGAAAAGGTTCCATTACTGGTGTTGGTCGGTTCCCAGGATGGAGTTCATGAAGCCTGAGACGATGGAAATGACGATAGAGGCAACAAATCCCGATCCAAACGAATCGATAACGAATCCGGCGCCGAACAACGCATTGCCCATAGAAGCGGCAACATACAGAAGAATGGTATTGATTACCAGGTAGAACACGCCCAGCGAAAGCACGGTTATGGGAAGGCCGATAAGCTGGAGGAAGGGTTTTATGGTCATGTTCAAAAGAGCAATGATGAGAGCCATCACGGCAATGGAGCCCCACGAGCTTCCCGCTCCAACGATGTCGATACCCGGAACAAGCCAGACGGCAACGCCGACTGCAACGAAAACCGCAATTGTGCGCAAGATGAACTGCATGGCAAAGCTCCGTTTCCCTTGTGGGCATCATTTACAATAAACACGCTAGCAAAGCATCTTACGGCAGCGCAAGGCGCACTGCCTCTTTGTTTCCCTCGGGTAGGAATTGGAAGGAAACCCTTGATGATAGACGCAATAGAAAAGACCATTCGTACCCAGGGCCTGTTCAGTGCTGCAACTCCCGTGGTTGCCATGGTTTCGGGCGGATCGGATTCAACCGCACTGGCATACCTTGTCAGCGACCTTTACAAACGCGGCCTTGTGGGGCAGCCCGCCATCCTTCACGTCAACCACCTTCTTCGTGGCGAAGACGCTTATGTCGATCAGAGGTTCGTGGAAAAGCTTGCCGCCCATTTGGAAATCCCGTTCTTCTCGTGCGAGATCAACGTGGCGGCTTTGGCCAAAGCGACCGGTGGCAATGAAGAAGCTGTCGGCCGAAATGAGCGTTACCTGGCAGCGCATGAAGCCCTCGAAAGCCTGTGCCGTCATGTGATGATCCCCATTTCGGAAGGGCGTATTGTTACCGCGCACACCCAAGACGACAGGGTGGAAAACTTCTACATGCGATCTATCGTAGGCACGGGTCCTGGTGGGTTTCGCTCTATGCTGTACGCTAACGGGCCGGTGGTGCGCCCTCTGTTGGATGTATCTCGTCAGGCGCTACGCGATTTCGTGAACGATATTCCCGTCGGTGAGGTAGTGCTCGACGAAGAGGGGAACCGTTGGCGCGAAGACGCTACCAACGCCCACACCGATAGATTCCGTGCGTTTGTGCGCCATGAGATAATCCCAAAGGCGAAAGAGCGCAATGGGCAGCTGCTCGATACCCTTTGCCGAACCATGAACCTTATTGCCGACGAAGACGATTTCCTTGACTCTTTGGCGAGCGAGTCAGCTGAGAGCAATTTGGAGTGGATCGGCGGTGACGGGGGAGACTCGTTCGATGGCTGTCGCTTGCTTCCCTCTTTCGGTGCGGTTGCACGTCCGTTGCAGCGTCGCGTGGTGATGGCCGTGCTCGAGGCCTTTATTGGGAACGAGGGGCGCATTGAATCGGCATCGATTGAGGCGATCCTATCTGCCTTCGATGAAGAAGGTGCTCCCATCAGCGGTTTCGTTACCAATGTGCAGGGAAATTTAGCGGTGAGTGCTAACAAGCAAGGCGTTTTGGTGGAGCCGATGGCCGTATTCCGCGCACGCCGGAAACCCAACCGCGCGTAATGAGCGTTTAGGCGTTGAAGCGTGACGCCTGCCTGAAGTTGCCCGAAACTGTGCCAACTGCAATTAAACGTACCTGCCAAGCTTATGTGCCCGATTGGCCTAAAAGGAGAATTACATGCCCGATACAACCATTATTCCCGTAAATGTCATCCTGGCTTCGAACAGCCCACGCCGAAAGCAGCTGCTTGAAGAAGCTGGCGTTAAGTTTACGGTGTATACCGGTTCCACCGAAGTGGACGAATCGCTCGATGCGGACCAACGCTCGCAGCCCTCTGAAGCGGTAAAGAAGCTTGCAGAGCGCAAGGCTGGTTCGGTAATTCAAGATATTTTGGCTGAAAACCCTGTAGGCTTGGGCATTGTTATCGGCGCTGATACCACAGTGGTGCTCGATGGAGAAATGCTGGGCAAGCCCTACAGTGCAGATCATGCGCGCGAGATGCTGAGCCGTCTTTCAGGTCGAACGCATGAGGTAATCACGGGAGTTTCCGTGTGGCTCGTTATGCTCAACGAATCGGAGGAAAAAGGCGGCGACGGCAATGTTTCGTTGGCCTTCCGCTCGTTCTCCGAGACCAGCACAGTAACCTTCAAAGAGCTTTCGACCGAAGACATCAACGCTTATGTTGCTACGGGTGAAACCATCGACAAGGCAGGCGCCTACGCCATCCAGGGCAAGGGTCGCAGGTTGGTAGAAAGCTACGACGGCGATTTCAACAACATTGTCGGTTTGCCTGTTGATACGCTTCTAAAGAACTTCCCTGAAATCATGCAGGAAACCATCGAAGCCGAGGTTAAGCCAAAAGAATAATCGCGGCTTATGCATTGCTTAAGCGCCGCCACCTCTCAAAAAGGGGTGGCGGCGCTTTTGTACAGTGAAGATTTATTGCAAAACAGTCACAGGCACCTTTCCGCAAATGCGCTAAGGAAAGCTTTTGTTACACTGAAATACTGTCTATACCCGTATTTACTCCACCTAGAGGTGGGAAAAGAGGCTTTCGTGGAGCAGCATCCCAATCTTGAGCGCATCCTTTTTTCTGAGGATGAGATTCGTACGCGCGTAAAGGAAATGGGCGCACAGATTACCGAAGATTATGCAGGTAAGAGCATCGTGGTGATTTCGGTGCTGCGAGGAGCAGCTATCTTCATGGCTGACTTGGTTCGCGAAATCCACCTGCCGGTTGAAATGGACTACATGGCCATTTCTTCGTACGGCAACGGCATGAAGAGCTCCGGTGTGGTTCGTATCATCAAAGACCTCTCCAGCCAGATTGAAGGCCGTCACGTGCTTATCGCCGAAGACATCTTGGACAGCGGCCTTACCCTGCGCTACCTCATTAAGAACCTCGAATCGCGCAATCCCGCTTCCATCGAAGTGGCAACGCTTCTTCGTAAGGACACTCCTAATCAGGCAGATATCAAGTGCAAGTACATTGGTTTTGAATGCCCCGATGAATTTATCGTTGGCTATGGCCTCGACTACGCCGAGCGTTATCGCAACCTTTCGTGTATCGGCGTGCTGAAGCCCGAAGCAGCTCAGGAATAACGTCCGTTGGTTCGATCGAAGAACATAAGGAACTAATAATCTATGGCACAAACACCCAATCAAAAGAAGCCTAATCACAGCAAGCCCCCATTGCCCAAGCAGCCCAATCGCTCCAATATCGTTACGCTGGTTGTATTCTTGGCTGTTGGCATTTTCTTTGCCGTGATGATGACCCGCACCATGACGGCAACGAATGGCGTTACTCAGACCGACGAATTGGTGACGTCTGAGTTTACCCAGGCTGTCGAGCAGGGCCGCGTGAACACTGCTGTTTACGACACCGGCTCCTATACCATTACGGGCACCTATTACCCTGCCGCTACGGCGGGCGAGGCCACGACGGACGCGTTCAACACCGCATTCAATGCGCTGAACTCCGGCATGGCAAGCACCACGGGCGCTCGTCCCACCATCGTGCAGACGCAGGAGCTTGCAGCCTCTAAGCTTGGCTCCGAGCATAACTACACCTGCACATGGGTTGGCTCCGATTCGCTGGGTCAGCTTATGGCAGCGCATCCTACCATTCAGTACAGCGTGCGCCTGGCATCGCCTTGGGGTTCCATCCTGGCATCGATCTTGCCTATTTTGATCATTGCTGGCCTGCTGCTGTTCTTCTTCTCTCAGATGAACAAGGCAAACAACTCGCAGATGTCATTCGGTAAGGCAAAGGCGAAAAAGAGCGTTGAGGAACATCCCGACGTTCACTTTTCCGATGTCGCTGGCGTCGATGAAGCGGTTGAGGAAATGCAGGAAATCAAGGACTTCCTGGAAAACCCTGCAAAGTATCAGTCCCTTGGCGCAAAAATTCCTCGTGGTTGTCTTTTGGTGGGCCCTCCGGGTACTGGTAAAACCCTGCTTGCGCGTGCCGTTGCCGGCGAAGCGGGCGTTCCGTTCTTTAGTATCTCTGGCTCCGACTTCGTGGAAATGTTCGTAGGCGTAGGCGCTTCCCGTGTACGTGACCTGTTCAAGCAGGCAAAGGAAGCTTCTCCTTCGATCATCTTCATCGACGAAATCGATGCTGTCGGCCGTCAGCGTGGCGCTGGCTTGGGCGGTGGCCACGACGAACGCGAGCAGACTTTGAACCAGTTGCTCGTTGAAATGGATGGCTTTGAAGCCAACGACTCCGTTGTCCTTATTGCGGCAACCAACCGTGCTGACGTTCTTGACCCGGCTCTGCTTCGCCCGGGCCGCTTCGACCGCCAGATCGTTGTTGACGCTCCTGACGTGAAGGGTCGCGAAAAGATCCTGAACATTCATGCCGCCAACAAGCCCCTGGCCGATGACGTCGACCTTGCCAGCATCGCTAAGCTCACCCCTGGCTTTACGGGCGCTGATCTGTCCAACTTGCTCAACGAGTCGGCAATTCTTACGGCTCGTCGCAACAAGCACATTATCACCAACAAGGAAGTTCAGGACTCCATGGAGCGTGTTATCGCCGGTCCTGAGCGCAAAGGCCGCGTTCTCGATGAACGTACGCGCAAGACCATTGCGTACCATGAGTCGGGCCATGCTTTGGTTGGCCACATGCTTGAAGGCGCCGATCCCGTTCATAAGATCTCGATCATTTCTCGTGGTCGTGCCTTGGGCTACACGCTTTCCATTCCCGACGAAGACAAGGTGCTCAACAGCCGCAACGAAATGCGCGACGAGTTGGCTGTGTTCCTTGGCGGTCGTGTTGCCGAAGAGCTGTTCTGCGACGACATCACCACGGGTGCTTCCAACGACCTTGAGCGCGCAACGAAGATGGCTCGCGCTATGGTTACCAATTACGGCATGAGCTCCGACTTGGGCGTGCAGGTATTCGGCCAGCCCAATCATGAAGTGTTCTTGGGCCGCGATTACGGCAACACGCAGGATTACTCCGACGATACGGCTCGCCGCATCGACGACGAGGTTGCTCGTATCATGAAGGAAGCCCACGATCGTGCGGTGGAGATTCTTTCCTCCAAGCGCGACCAGATGGACCTTATGGCTACCGTTTTGCTTGAGCGCGAAACGATTGACGGCGATGCTTGCCAGGCATTGCTCAACAACCGTTGGGCAGAGTACCTGCAGGAAGAACAGGCCAAGGAAGCTGAAGGCAAAAAGCCAGAGCTTGAAACTGCTGAAGATGCCCCCGCCGATGCGGCTGCACAACAGGATCAGCAGGCCTCCGCGGTAAGCGAGGCAACGCCCGCAAAGCCTGAAGCCCCTGACGGGGGAGCGTCGGGCCCTGAATCGGGCAACCAACAATAATGGTTAGCAACGCCCCGGGCCATACGGCCTGGGGCGTGGTTTATAAGGAGCAAAACTATGATTTGGCGCTGTGGACGCTTTCCCTTCGATTCCCGCACTCCCGTTATCATGGGCATTTTGAACGTGACCCCCGATTCGTTTTCCGATGGTGGCTCGTACGCCAACGTTGAGGAAGCGGTGGCTGCCGCTCAGAAAATGGTTGAAGAGGGTGCTCTTATCATCGATGTGGGCGGTGAATCAACGCGCCCTGGTGCAAATCCCGTGCCTGTCGAAGAAGAGCTTTCTCGCACTATCCAGGTAGTGAAGCAGCTGGCCGAAAAGGATATATGCGTAAGCATCGATACCCGCCATGCCGAGGTGGCGAAGGCTGCGGTTGAAGCGGGCGCAAGCATCATCAACGATGTAACGGGCTTCCGCGATCCTGCTATGGTTGAGGTTGCCAAGGGGTGCGATGCTGGCTTGGTGGTAATGCATATGCTGGGCGACGACCCTCGCACCATGCAGGACGAACCCCAATACGATGATGTGGTGGCGGAAGTATGCGAGTATCTCTCCAAGCGCGCTGCCGGGCTTGAGGAGGCCGGCATTGCCCATGATCGAATTTGCCTTGATCCTGGCCCTGGCTTTGGCAAAACCGCCAAGCAGACCATCGAGCTAATGCGCAACTTCCAGGAGTTAGTGCATCTGGGGTATCCCACAATGGTTGCCGTTTCCCGAAAGAGTTACATCGGCTACGCCTACGACATCGATGACCCCAAGGAGCGCGATGCCGCGTCTGCTGCAGAGGCGCTGATGGCATGCGAATTGGGCGCTTCGGTAATCCGCACCCATAACGTGGCGCTAACCGAAGGGTCGCTGAAGGAAAATCTGCGACCCTATGCGTTTATCGGCCTTGGCTGTAACGTTGCTTTGGTTGCCGATGAGGGCGAGGAGCTCGAGGGTAAGAAGGCAATGCTCAGCCAGGCTATCACCGATATGTGCCTATTGCCTGATTCTCAGATCATCGATGTTTCCAGCTTCTACGAAAGCGAGCCTGCTTATGTGGAAGACCAGGACTCGTTCGTTAATGCGGTGCTTATCTTGCGTACAGGCCTGCCCCCGCAAGAGCTTTTGCGCTATCTGAATATCATTGAAGACAGGCTGGGTCGCATCCGCGAAAAGAAGAACGGTCCGCGCACGTGCGATTTGGACATCCTTGATTACCAGGGCTATGTGTCCGACTTGGAAGTACTGACTTTGCCTCATCCTCTTCTTACCGAACGTGATTTCGTGGTGAAACCGCTGCTTGAGATTGCTCCCAACCATGAGCTCTCCGATGGTACGAAAGTCACGCTCGATACCGTAACAGTGGGCAAGGCATGGAAGTGCTAAGCCAGTCTGAGCATCAAAACAACGGTCGTGTTGCGAAAGGCGCCCCCTCGGTGGCGGCGCCTTTGCGTCCGGTCGTTTCTTCTTTTTGGGATTTGCACGCCTATGCGTGCGTCCGCTCGACTAATGAACTCGTAAAAGAAGTTCTTCGCCAGGGTGTGCCTGAGGGGTATTGCGCAACGGCCTTGGAGCAAGAAGGTGGCTATGGACGTCAGGGAAGGGTTTGGGCCAGCCCTTTGGGTGGTGTATACACTTCCTTCGCATTGCGACCCAACGTGCTGCCGCAAATGCTCCCCACTTTGAGCTTGGTCGCCTCATTGGCAGTAGCCGATGCACTTGAGCGGGTGCGTCCAAGCTGTAACCCACTTATCAAATGGCCCAATGATGTGCTTTGCCCAGAGGGAAAACTCGCGGGCATTTCGCTTGAGGCTTTAGCTGGCGGTGTGTGTGTTGGCGTGGGGGTCAATGTGTATGAGCCTTTCGCCAAGCGCGAAGTTGAGGGGAAGTACTCCTTGGCGTATTTGCAGGATGGTGTTGTGGAAGCGGGCCTTTCTGCAGAACAGCGTATCGTCATGACCCAGGTGGTTGAAAGCATGCTTGAAGCAATGGAATGCCGCTACGGACGCTGGCTCCAGGAGGGCTTCTCGGCTTTTATCGATGAGTACAGCCAGCGTTTTGCTTATCGCGATAAGCGGGCATCCCTCGCGCTTATCAATGGAGATGAAACCATCGAGGGAATTATTCGTGGCGTTGATGGCTTGGGGCGTTTGCTTGTTGAAAACGACGTTGGGGTTATTGTGCCCATGAGTTCTGGCGAAGTGCACGTGACTTCGCTTCAAAGATAGTCCGTAGCTGCTGGTTTAAAGCAGCAAGGATTTCAAGCCGATAAGAATGAGCACGGCGCCGCCAATGATGGTTGCCTTTTCGCCGAGCGCGTTACCGAAGCGCTTGCCGATACATAGGGCAACGATGCAGGTAAGTGCCGTAGTGATGCCGATGATGCCCGAAGAGGTGAGTACGTTTACTTCCAGGGCGGCAAAGCTTACGCCAACGGCCAGGGCATCAATGCTGGTGGCAACTGCCTGGAACAGCAGTACGGGCATGGTGAGTGTCTGTTCGGATGCCTCTTCGCCCTCTTCTTCGTGGAAGGCGTCCCAGATCATCTTTCCGCCGATGAATCCCAAGATCGCAAAGGTAATGATGCCAGCATATTGGGTGATGAAATCGCTTACCAACTGACCCAGGACGAACCCTACAACGGGCATGAGGAACTGGAAAAAGCCGAAAGCAAGGGGCATGGAAAGGCTGCGGGCGCGTGAGATTTTGGGATAGGCAAAGCTGTTGGAGATAGTAACGGCAAACGCATCCATAGCGAGTGCTAGACCAAGTATGACGATTTCGAAAACGCTCATGGCCGCCCTTTCTTTAGTGCAAACCTGTATTTTCCCTCAAGGCAAGTCGCTTGTTGTCTAGGCGGTCAACATGACACACATTTGATAAATACATGCATTTTGCCTAGGGGATATGGCGGTATTTAAGCTGCGTTATCAGAATAGGCAGAGCAATTGATTGGCTGCACGCGTTGATGCGGGTGGCCCGGCGCAATAATGAAACATGAGCGAAAGGTACCGAGCCCGCATGGCCGAAGAGCAGATTCAGGGAGAACGGAAAGAACATCAAGGGGCACATTTCGAAGAGGGCACTATGCGCAAGCATGCTGCTGGGGGAGCAGCCGCTAAAGGCAACGACCGTACTGCGCGTATGGGAACGGGCCCCATTCCGAAATTGGTGCTGGAATTCGCCATTCCCTCTATCGTGGGCATGCTGGTTAACGGTGCCTACAACGTAATCGACTCCATCTTCCTTGGTCAGGCCATGGGCGAGATTGGCCTTTCGGTGGCAACTGCCGCCATGCCGCTAATGACCATTTTCATGGCGTTGGGCATGCTTATCGGCAACGGTGGCAATGCGCTTGCCGCACTGCGCTTGGGTGAAGGTAACAAGCAGGCTGCTGAAAAGAGCCTTGGCAATACGGTGTGTCTTGGAATCATCATTGCGGTTGTGGTGGCGATAATCGCCTGTATCCCGCCCTGTATGGAGGCGCTCCTCTCGCTTTCCAGCGCTACGCCTGAAATCCACGATTACACCTACTCGTTTATTCAGATCGTCGCTTTTGGCGTTATCTTTCAGATCATCGGCATGGGCGTGAATAACTTCATCCGTACGGCAGGTGCACCAAACCGCGCCTTGCTTACCATGGTTATCGGCACGTTTTCCTGCATCATTCTGAACTACCTGTTTGTGTTGGTTTTTGGATGGGGCGTTGTGGGCAGCGCGCTGGCAACCGTGCTCGGTCAGGGTGTTTCCTGCGTTTGTGTATTGTGGTACTTCCTGTTCACCAAGAACGTTGCATTTAAGCTGCACGCACGCAACTTGAAGCTCGATGCTGAAGTAGTAGGGTTCATTTTCTCTCTGGGCGCTGCCAGCTTCATCATGCAGATGGCCATGTCAGTTATCAGCTTCCTTGTTAACTACCTGTTGGTGTTCTACGGTGCGCAGAGCCCCTTGGGCGCCGAAGCTGCGCTGGCGTCTATCGGCGTTGTGCAGCGTTGTGCCATGTTTACTGTGCTGCCCCTTATCGGTACCGCAGTGGCGATTCAGCCGCTGCTGGGATTCAACTACGGAGCAGGGCTTATCCCGCGTGTGCGCGAAACTGTGCGCTTCGGCATCTTGATGGCTACGGTTATCGGCACCTGCATGTGGATCATGATCATGCTGTTCTCGGGCGATATCGTAAGCTTCTTTGGCATTCGTGCTGACGGTCTGCGCGACTTTACCGCCTTTGCGCTGAAAGTCCAGCTGCTTGTGCTTCCGGTTGTCGGCTTCCAGATCGTGGTGGGCAACTACTTCCAGGCAACGGGGCAACCGATGAAATCTATCATCCTTTCCCTTACCCGTCAGGTTCTGTTCCTCATTCCTTTGTATATCGTGCTCCCCATTGTGCTGCCTATGCTGGTGCCTGCACTTACCGGTTTGGACGCTCTGTATTTTGCGGTGCCGATCGCCGATGGTCTTTCCGTTGTTACCGCGGCGGCGTTCCTCGCATTCGAGATGCGCCGTTTGAAGCGCGTTGAGGCGGGAGAGGAAATGTCTCGCTTTGGCAAGGGCGCAAAGCATTCGTAGGCGTCGTTTAAATTCCATGTGGTCACGCTTATGGGCTTGGCTAGCAGCTTGCGGGCTGGTGATGGTTGTCATGCGTAGCGCCGAAGAACACGATGTAGTGCATGGCTGCCTGTAGACGAGCGGGCTATTCGCGAGGGGGCGCACGCTCGAGAGCGTTATCGTTGACTGCCCGTAAGCGGGCAGTGGGCATCATACGTAGCACCGAAGAGCACGATGTAGGGCATGGCTGCCTGTAGACGAACGGCGGTTGTAGCTCGCAAAGCATTCGTGGGCGCTTGTATTAAATGCCCGTTAACGCTGAGCTTTAGCCCCTTGTGCCAAGTGGCCGCTATAGCCAAACTGCATCGAAGAATCCAGTTGCATACCTGCCACAATTTTGTGCCGCATGGCGTCTAACGCGAAACTACGCCGAATCGGATTGATTTGGAAAATGCCTGGTTATTCACAAAAGGCAACATATCATACCTATTTGTGCATTAACGTAATTTGAGAAAGTGCGTTATACTGCCCGATCATGACGTAGTATGCGTTTGTTCAAATCGAGGAAGGAATAAATTAATGTCCGAAGCAATGACGCAGCATTCCACCGCACGTGCTCGTTCCGTCGCGTTCTGCGGCCTGTCCATCGCTCTTATGGCGGTTGCGGCATGGGTTACGGTTCCCTTTGGACCGGTTCCCTTCACCTTGCAGACGCTGGCAGTAATGTTTGTGCTGTTCGCATTGTCCGCCAAGCAGGCGCTGGTCGCAATCGGCGGCTATATCGTTCTCGGTGGTTTGGGTCTTCCGGTGTTCTCTTCCTTCAAGGGTGGTTTGGCTGCACTGATGGGCCCCACGGGTGGTTTCATCGTCGGCTTTTTCGTTGCTGCTGTGGTTGCTATCGCCGCTGCTTCTCTTCTGAAGCGCACTCCCTTGTTTGCTTCCGAGGAGCAGAAATCCTTCTTTGGAACTCACATTGCCGCAGGCGTTCTTGCTCGTAATGTGGTTATGGGTGTGGTGTTCCTGGCGGTTCTCTATGTGTTTGGTTGGGCGTGGCTCATGGTGGCGGGCCATCTTAGCGCTGAGGCTGCATTTGCCGCTGCGGTAGCGCCCTTCGTTCTGATTGACGCAATGAAGATGATTGCCGCTGTGCTGATTGCCCAGGCAGTAAGCGCTGTAGTCGCTCGCTAGGTTTGCAGACGCAGCTGCGAAGCTGTTTTGCGGCCCGTGAGGCTGGTCGTTTCGCCTGAGTACTCGGGCGTAGCTATCGATGTTGCATTGCGAATATTGGACTGAATTCGGGGAACCCAGATATCGAACCGACTTCGATTAATCCGGATATCAGACTGGCCCTGTTCGGCCTGGATATCGGACTGGCTCTGATTGACCAATAGGTAGGAGGATCGCATCATGCGGTCCTCCTTTTTTGTCCTACAACCCCTTTTTGCGCGTAAGCATCGGGTGAAGCCTGGCAAGAAAACGCCGTTGTGTATTCGCGTGCACCGAAAGGCGCCTTCCTGGACGGGATCTAGCCGTAGTGCATCCTTGGTGGCAAGTCATGGCAATATTTCGTTGCGATGCATTCCCGAAGGGGTCCTGGACAGGAAAAACGCCCTCTCGTGGCAAGATATTGCCGCCATGCATCCAAAATGAGCTGGTTTTGGCAAGATATGTTCTCCATGTATTCAAAATGCCCTGCAAAGCGCCGTTTGGGAATACATCTCGCGGGTATCTTGCCATCAAGACGCCCTTTTCCCGTCCGAATCCCTCAAATCATGCACAATGGGCAAATATTGCCACGCTTTTTCGACTCGTCTTTCGTGTGGGAGCTTTGCGATTCCTGTCTGCGTGGGAGCTTGGTGCACGACCAGCGTTGAGGTTCGTCCTTCACTGCGGTATTAGCGTGCTCCCTGTGTGAAGGTGCAAGCGCTGTGGCTGGAGGCGCCAGCGTTGCCGTCCGTCCTCTACGTGGAGGTGTCAGCGCTGTGATATGTCCTTTCCGCGGGGATGCCAGTACGGCAACGAAAAAACGCGCGCAGCCGAAAGTGCCTTCCTGGGTGAGGTCTAGCCGCAATGCATTCCTAAGTGGCAAGTTGTGGCAATATTTCGTCGCGATGCATCCCCGAAGGGGCGCTACAGGGCGGGGAACGCCATCACAAATACGGCGCCGCCTTCGGGGGCGTTGAACGCGGTTACCGTGCCATCGAAACTCTCTACAATTTCCTTCACAATGGCCAGTCCGAGGCCCGCGCCTCCGCTGTTGCGTGCACGCGAGGCATCACTGCGATAGAAGCGCTTGAACAGGAGGGAAGGGTCGTCTTCGATGCCGCAACCATCGTCTTTTACGGCAACTATTGCCTGGTTGTTTACGCCGGAAAGTAAGACGCGGACATGGCCACCCTCTCCAACATGTCGAATGGCGTTATCAACCAAATTGATGATCGCCTGTTTGAGACGATCGGTGTTGCCTAGGATATCGGGGGCAGCGCCCTCTACGCTTAAGGTGACGTCCTTGTCTTGGGCGATGGGCTCAAGCATTTCGATAACTTCTTGGGCAACGGGTGCGATATCCAAACGCTTCAAGGCCGCTGCGGGAACGCCTTCTTTTGCGTGCTGCAGCGCCAAGAGCGAATTGGTGAGCTTTTTCAGGCGTTCCGACTCGCTCAGGATGATCTCACAGAAATGCTCGCGTGTTGACTGGGGCATATCGGGGTCAAGCATCAATTCGGCATTGCCGCTGATGGCGGTGAGGGGCGTGCGGAACTCATGGGCAACATCGCTCACGAAAGAATCTTGACGATCCTGCACTTTGGAAAGCTCGTCGAGCTTTGCCTCGTAGGCGTGGTCCAACTCGCGGAAATCTTCAGACAGCTGGTCAACTTCGTACAGCGCACCTGTAGGTTCGAACACGATGCTCTTGTCGCCTTCGCGGTAGGCGCGCGTTTTCTGTGCCAATTCAGTGAGCGGTTGGGCGATGAAATGCGCAATAAGCAAGCTCAAGAAATAGCAGAGGCAGGAAACGGGGATGATAAATGCCAAGATGAAGCACGAACAGCCGAACGCCAGCACGGCAATGGCAGCCGTAACAGAGCTGCCGAAAATAGCCAGCAAAGCGGTGAGAAAAGAAATATTGGTAAACAGCCTCATTGAATCCCCTCGAAGCGGCAGATAGCGCATGCGCCGGTCTGCGGCCCCTTATTTCTTGAAGCGATAGCCGTATCCGCGCACCGTTTCAACGAGCTTCGGGTCGTACCCGGCTGCCTCAATCTTATCGCGAAGACGCTTGATGTGTGTGTCGACTGTTTTCGTTTCTGTGATGAATTCCCATCCCCATGCATCGTGGAGAAGATCTTCGCGGGAAACCACCTTACCCGCATTGTGCATAAGGCAGCTTAGCAGCTCGAATTCGCGCGGGGTAAGGTCGATGGGACCCTTTTCACCTTGGGCAACGTGCGTGTCTTCGTTCAAGGTGATGCCGCTTGCCGTCACCTCATTCGAGGGCTGCGCGTTTTCCAGGCCTTGGCTGCGACGCAGAAGGGCGCGGGTGCGTGCAAGAAGCTCGCGCACGCCGAAGGGCTTTGCGAGATAGTCGTCGGCTCCAAGCTCGAGTCCTACGACTTTGTTCAGTTCGCTGTCACGTGCAGAAAGGAACAAGATGGGCGTGGCCATCTTCGCGCGGATGCGGCGGCACAGTTCGTACCCGTCAATGCCGGGCAGCATGATGTCTAAGATGAACAGATCGAAGTGGTCGCTCTCGATTTTCTCAAGCGCATCTTCGCCGTTTGAAGCCACTTCGGTGAGGTAGCCTTCCTTCTGCATGGCATAGCTTACAAATTCAGTGATGGAAGGCTCATCGTCTACGATGAGTATGCGAGCGGGATTTTCCATTGCGCCACCTTCTGCGGATGCGTTAATTACGGTTACGGCTAAGGGATTGCCGTCCAAAATCGATAGTATGGTAGCATTCGCTCGTATCGCTTAAACCTGAAGGGATTGTCAGAAACATGTTACTTGCGATTGACGTGGGAAATACCCAAACCGTGCTCGGTGTATACGATGGCGAGCACTTGGTTCATATGTGGCGCGTGGCTACCAACGTAGATCACACCAGTGATGAGCTCCGAATTAAACTGCATGTTCTGATGGCTGCAGAAGGTGTTGACCCCAAGTGCATCGACGGTGCCATTTTGGCCTCGGTGGTTCCCGCCCTTACCCACAATTGGGAAAAAGCGTGCTATCGCTCGTTCTGCGTTCAGCTGCTTGTCATTTCCGCTCAAACCGTGGGGCACCTTATCAACATGGACCAGGAGAAGTTCGCCGAATTGGGCGCCGACCGCGTGGCAGATGCTGCTGCTGCGAAATGCCTGTACGGTTCGCCCGTCATTGTGGTCGACTTCGGTACTGCTACCAATATCGAGATCATCGACAAGACAGGCACGTTTGTGGGCGGCATTATTGCCCCCGGTGTCGATTCGTCTATGCGTAGTCTGCTTTCCCGCGCAGCGTTGTTGCGTTCCGTAGAGTTGGAAGACCCGGGCACGGCAATCGGAACCAACACCGCCGATGCGCTCAAGGTTGGCGTGGTGTACGGCGAGGCCGCTCGTGTCGACGGCTTGGTCGAGCGCGTTTTCGATCAGTTGGGCTACGAGGCCAGGGTGGTAGCAACTGGTGGCTTGGCGCACCGCATCGCCCCCGCATCGAAGCACATCGCCGAAATCAACCTTGAACTCACTTTGCAGGGCTTGCGTATGATCTACGATGAGATCGCCCAGTAAAACCCAGTAGGACAGAGCAATAAGCCAAGAAGAGGAAGCGAACTGTTTATGCTGACGGATATCGAAATTGCGCAGGCGGCAACGCCTTGCCCCATTACCGAAATCGCTGAAAAGGCAGGTATCTCGGAAGAGTACCTCGAGTGCTACGGCAAGACCAAGGCAAAGGTTGACTACAACCTGCTCCGCAACGAAGACCATAAGCCCGGTAAGTTGGTGCTGGTCACGGCAATCAACCCCACCGCTGCCGGCGAAGGTAAAACCACCACGACGGTAGGTTTGGGCGATGCCCTTTCCCGCTTGGGCAAGAAGACGGTAATCGCTTTGCGCGAGCCCAGCCTGGGACCGGTGTTCGGCATCAAGGGCGGCGCCGCAGGTGGTGGCTATTCCCAGGTAATCCCTATGGAAGAAATCAACCTGCATTTCACGGGCGACTTCCATGCCATTGGCGCGGCAAACAATCTGCTTGCTGCATTGCTCGATGCCCATATCCACAACGGCAACGAGCTTGGCATCGATGTTCGCCGCATTACGTGGAAGCGTGTTGTTGATATGAACGACCGTCAGCTGCGCAACATCGTGTGCGGCTTGGGCGGCAAAGCCAACGGCGTCCCCCGTGAAGACGGCTTCGATATTACGGTTGCTTCCGAGGTCATGGCCATCTTCTGCTTGGCAACCTCCATCACCGACCTGAAGGCGCGCTTGGGCCGTATCGTTGTTGGCTACACCCGCGACGATAAGCCCGTTACCGCCCATGACCTTCATGCTGAAGGCGCTATGGCTGCGCTTTTGAAGGATGCGCTGAAGCCCAATTTGGTTCAGACACTCGAAGGAACCCCCGCATTCGTGCATGGCGGTCCTTTCGCCAACATTGCACATGGCTGCAATTCCATCATGGCAACCAACATGGCTCTTGCTCTGGGCGACTACGCGGTAACTGAAGCCGGTTTCGGTGCCGACCTGGGAGCCGAGAAGTTCCTGGACATCAAGTGTCGTCTTGCGGGCTTGAAGCCTGATGCTGTTGTAGTGGTTGCCACGGTTCGTGCGCTGAAGAACCATGGCGGCGTTGCCAAGGCAGACCTGAACGAGGAAAACCTCGAAGCGCTGGAAAAGGGTCTTCCCAACCTGCTTCAGCACGTGGAAAACATCACTCAGGTGTTTGGCCTCCCATGCGTTGTCGCCATCAACGAATTCCCCACTGATACTCAGGCAGAAATCGATCTGGTTCGCGCCAAGTGCCAGGAGCTCGGTGTCAACGTTGCCCTTTCCCAGGTTTGGGCAAAAGGCGGCGAAGGCGGCGTAGAGCTGGCTGAGGAAGTTATGCGTCTGTGCGAGCAGGAAAGCTCTCTGACCTTCACCTACGAAGATAATATGGGTCTCGCGGAAAAAATCGAGGCAGTTGCCAAGCGCATTTACCATGCAGATGGGGTAGACTTTGCTCCTGCTGCAAAGAAGGAAATCAAGCAGCTTGAAGAATTGGGCTTTGGATCTATGCCGGTTTGCATGGCGAAAACCCAGTACAGCTTCTCCGACGATGCTGCGCTGCTTGGTGCTCCGCGCAATTTCCGCATCACGGTTCGTCAGGTTAAGGTATCTGCAGGCGCTGGTTTCGTTGTTGCCCTTACCGGTAATGTCATGACCATGCCGGGCTTGGGCAAGGCTCCTGCTGCCTTCAAGATCGACGTTGATGAAACGGGCAAGATCTCTGGCTTGTTCTAGGCTGCTAGAGAATAGCTGGAAATACTGGCAAGGTATTATCGGGCTGGCGCAGGTGCGCTGGCCCGTATCGTTGTCATAGGTAATAAACGATTAGGAAACATCTTGAGCGAGTGGACATTAATTGACGAGGTTGCCGCTGGCACCCCAACCCCTGGTGGCGGTGCTGCCGCCGCATACGTGGGAGCTTTGGGGTCGGCGTTGAATTCCATGGTGGGAAACCTGACGGTTGGCAAGAAAAGCTATGTTGACGTGGAAGACCAGGTGAAGGAATGCCTATCGCAGCTTCAGCGGGTGCGCGAAGAGCTCCTTGCCTTGTCGAAGAAAGACTCTGAGGCATTTGCCCCTTTGGCGGCATGCTTTAAAATGCCCCGCGCTACCGAAGAAGAAAAGGCGCAGCGTACCAAAGCAATGCAGAAGGCGCTCATCGATGCCATCGAAGTGCCCCTGTCGATCATGAAAGCATGTGCTCGCGTTATCGATCTTTCCGATTTTATGGCTCATAATGGCTCAAAGATGGCGCTTTCCGATGTTGCCACGGGTGTTTCCTTTGCGAAAGGGGCACTAAAGGGCGCTGCCCTGAACATCTTCGTCAATGCCAAAATGCTCGAGGATCGCAAGCTTGCGAAGCGTTACACTGACGAAACAGAATGTCTCATTATTGAATGGGGCAAGCGTGCCGATGATATTTACGTATTTGTGTTGGAGGGACTCAGATAAGTATGACCCGCATTTTGAAATCGAAACCAGTTACTGATGCGATTGCCGCTGATCTTGCTCATCGTGTCGAGCGTCTGAAGATCTTGGGCATCGAACCTACGCTTGCTATCGTTCGCGTAGGGTCCCGCCCCGACGACCTGAGCTACGAGCGCACTGCTTGCAAGCGCGCAAAGGCTTTGGGTCTGACCACACGTGTGTTCGAGCTCGATGAAAAGGTTTCCCAGGAAAAACTGCTCCTGCAAATTCGCCGCATCAACGCCGATTCAAGCATTCATGGTTGCTTGGTGTTCCGCCCTCTTCCCTCTGAGATGGAAGACAAGCTTGTTTGCGATGAGCTTGCTATGGCGAAGGACATCGACGGCGTTTCCACTGCATCGCTTGGTGCGGTGTTTACCGATGCCAAGGAAGGCTTTGCTCCTAGCACCGCAGAAGCTTGCGTAAGGGCTCTCGATTTTTACGATATCCCCGTAGAGGGCAAGCACGTGGTTGTTGTTGGTCGCAGTCTTGTGGTGGGCAAACCTGTTGCCATGCTGCTGCTTCGCCGTAATGCCAGCGTGACCATCTGCCATTCCCGCACGGAGGACCTGCCCAAGATCATGCGCACGGCAGACATCGTTATTTGCGCAACGGGCCGCGCACGTGCCTTTGATGCATCGTGCTTCCGCGAAGGTCAGACGGTTTTGGACGTTGGTATCAACTTTGACAAGGACGGTAACCTGTGCGGCGATGTCGACTATGAATCGGTCGAGCCCGTTGTCGATGCCATCACCCCGGTCCCAGGCGGTCTCGGTTCTGTTACCACTTCTATCACCATGGAGCATACGGTTTCGGCTGCAGAAAAGACCATCAGGTAATTCTGCTTGTCGTTAAATGAATGCATGGGCGCCAAGGCGCCAAAGCGCTCAATGGGGTTGTTCCTCATTGAGCGCTCTTGTTGGATCCTGCTTTTCCGAAGGGAATCTTTATGTCCGGCAAATGGGTTGAAATAGCACGTACCTCTTCGGTAGAGGAAACGCAAGCTTGCGCAGCGGCACTGGCTGGCGTGCTTGATGCAGGTGCTGTTGTGACGCTCGACGGAGATCTGGGGGCGGGAAAAACGCATTTTACCCAGGGACTGGCAGCTGCCTTGGGCGTTGCGCAGGCGGTAACGAGCCCCACCTTCAACTTGGTGGTTGAATACACCGATGGGCGTCTTCCCCTGTACCATTTTGATCTGTATCGTCTTGATTCCCCTTACCAATTGGAAGACTTGGCATTTTACGAATACGTCGAAGGCGATGGCGTTTCCTGCATCGAGTGGGCTTCGAAATTTCCCGAAGAAATGCCAGAAGATAGGCTCGAGGTGTATCTTGCCGTCGAGGGCGAAAACGTTCGGACAATTCGGGCATGTGCCCACGGATCGGCAGAATCAATGCTTCAGAGTTGGCGGGCTGTGCTGGCTTAGCTTTTTGCCAGGCGCGTTCTTTTCGGAAGGATTGCGCCTGGTTTTTCTGTTTTCAGGGGCATGCGCTAGGATAGCTAGCGAAAGAAAACAGGCATTAAACGTTGCTTGCCCATACCGTGCCGCCCCCGTTGCTTTTACGGAGATGGCATCGGCGGCCGCAATGCAATTAGAACAGGATTCGCATGAACAACTACGTAGTTGCTTTCGACACGGCAAATGAAATGATTTCCTTGGGAATAGGTCTTCTTGATCGTGCCAAGAAAACCATTGACTGCATCGCTTCGCGCGAGGTTGGTGCGTTTCGCGCATCGAACGTTAAGCTTTTGCCTGAAATCGATGCCTTGTTGGCGGATATGGGCATTTCGCGCGGTGAAGTTGCGTGCGTAGTGTGCGGCCGTGGCCCCGGCTCGTTTACTGGCGTGCGCATCTGCCTTGCGAGCGCCAAAGGCGTTGCCATCGGTCTTGGTGTGCCGCTGTTCGGCGTTTCCACCTCAGACGCTCAGGCATGGCAGCAGTGGGCTAACGGGGTGCGTGGCTCAGTGGTGGTACTGGGCGACGCGATGCGCAAAGAAGTCTATCCCGTTCGCTATCACGTAACCGACAGCGGTATCGAGCGCCTGAATTCCGATACCGTTATGAAGGCGGCGTCCTTGCCCGAGTGGCTGGGAAGCGGAAGCGATCAGCGCATCGTGGGTGATGCGCTGAAGAAATACTCCGCTCTGTGCGAAGGCCACGGCAACATTGCGGGCGAAGAAGAGCGCTACCCAACAGGCGCCGGCCTTCTTCTTGCGGCGCAGGAGGCTTGGGCGGAGGGGACGTTCGATCCCGACGGTGGTGTGTTGGGCGACCCTTGCACGCTTCTTCCCGTGTACACGCGCCTTTCCGACGCTGAAGAGCATGAGCGCATTAAATTTGCCAAGCAGGATGCCGAAGCCAACGCCGTTGAGGCGAAGGACCTTGAGTCGGGTGTGCAGGGCGGATCGGTGATTCGCTATCAGCCGCTCGAAGCGGCATGGGTGCCTGCGGTTGCCGCCATGGAGTCGCAGGTTATGGGTACGGATGCCTGGGGCGAGGCACAGGTGCTCGACGAGCTGCCTCGTCCCGACCGCACGTGGTGGGCGGCGTTTGAGGTTGCTGATACGCGTAAGCGCACGGTGAACGTTGGCGAAGCGAAGCTGGTGGGTTATGCCGGTGGCTGGATAAACGATGGTCAGGTGCAGTTGCTGAAGGTGGCGTCCGATCCGGCTTATAGGCGTCAGGGCATTGCGCAAGAGCTTTTGGCACGCATTGCCCTTGATGCGCGTGATTTGGGCGCAAAGGAAATGACCCTTGAAGTCCGCGCGTCGAATACGGGCGCGCATGCCTTCTATGAGCGTTTGGGTTTGAAGGATATCGGTATTCGCCCGCGTTATTATTCCGATGGCGAAAACGCTTGCATCTATGAAGGCCCGCTTCCTCTTTCCGAGCACGACGTTGCCGGTATGGAGTTGCGCTTGAATGCTGCAGCCGCACATGCGGGCGAAGCTGCAGGAGACTGTGTGCCGCTTGAGGGCAAGCTCATCTTGGCTATCGAGTCTTCGTGTGACGAAACCGCCGCAGCGCTTATCGATGAAGCGGGAACCATTGTCGCTGATGTGGTTGCTTCTCAGATCGATTTTCACTCCCGTTTCGGTGGGGTAGTGCCCGAAATTGCAAGCCGTAAGCATATTGAGGCTATCGGTGGGGTGGTGATCGAGTGCTTGGCCCAAGCGCGCGAGCGCACAGGCAAGGCCGATCTTTCTTGGAGCGATTTGGCCGCTGTTTCGGTGACCTACGCGCCTGGTTTGGTTGGCGCCCTGGTTGTGGGCGCGGCATTCGCAAAGGGTTTGGCCTGGGCTTGCGATGTGCCGCTTATCGGCGTGAACCATCTGGAGGGCCACTTGTACGCGAACAAGATCGCCTGCCCCGATATCAAGCCGCCTATGGTGGTTTCGCTCGTTTCGGGTGGTCACACCATGTTGGTGCATGTAAAAGACTGGGGCAGCTATGAAACTATGGGTTCAACGCTCGACGATGCGGTAGGAGAGGCCTTCGACAAGGTGGCAAAGGCAATGGGGCTGGGGTATCCTGGCGGCCCGCTCATTTCTGCTTTAGCTGAAAAGGGCAACCCTAAGGCTGTTCGTTTCCCCCGTGCGCTGATGCATTCGGGCGATTTGCAGTTCTCGCTTTCAGGCTTGAAGACCTCGGTTATGACCTACTTGCAGAAAGAACAGCAGGCAGGCCGTGAAATCAATCAGGCTGATGTGGCGGCAAGCTTTCAGGCTGCAGTTATCGATGTCCAGGTGGCCAAGGCTCGCACGGCGCTTCGCCAGACGGGTGCAAAAGAGTTCTGCTTGGGCGGTGGCGTTGCTGCCAACCCTGAGCTGCGTCACGCCTATGAGACCATGTGCCATCAAATAGGCGTTCGCCTTACCATGCCTCCGCTTTCCGCCTGCACGGACAATGCTGCCATGATCGCCCTGGTGGCGCTCGATCGTTATAAGCAGGGCAAATTTTTTGGCTTGGATTGCGACGTGAAAGCCCACGCTCCGCTCGACGAGGCGTATTAGGCACTGCTTCTCGGGTCCTGGTTGGCGGGACATGTTAGTCGGAGTTTGGGATCGCTTATCGCATAGTGCTAGGAATCGCTCATGGCATAGGCGCCCTAGAGAGGGTCGCCCGTCGCATACGGGGGACGCAACGTGTTCGCAGCCTCGGTGTCCTCTTCGGTATAATCGATCGCGAAAACATGCGTAAAGGAGATTGGTATGAAGCGCTCTATCGATGTAATTGAACATGCTGGCGAAATCATGAAGAAGGTCAACGATGCCGTCTTGCTCACCACCAAGAAAGACGGCCAGATTAACGCCATGACCATCAGCTGGGGCGGTATGGCCATTGAGTGGGGAAAGCCCCTGTTCATTACCTATGTGCGCGAAAGCCGTTTCACCAAGGAATTCTTGGATGCCACGGGTGAGTTCACGGTGAACCTGCCCATGGGCGAGTTCGACAAGAAGATCACTGCGGTATGCGGCGCAAAGTCGGGTCGCGATATGGACAAGGTTGCCGAGCTGGGGCTCACGCTGGAAGATCCCGAAGAGGTTAATGTGCCGGGCATTCGCGAGCTTCCCCTTACGTTGGAGTGCCGCGTCCTGTTCAAGCAGGAACAAGATCTTGCCAATCTTGATGCCGCGGATGCGGAAAAGTGGTATCCCGTCGATGAAGCGCTGGGCGGTCCCAATAAGCACACGGCCTATTACGCCGAAATCGTGGCGGCCTACGTTATCGAGTAGTTCTGGCTACAGTGCACTATGCGCAGGGGCACCTGCCAGCCTATTTCGCCACGCCCCGATGTACTAAAATATGAGTATGGACGCGCACCCTGGTTAAGAACCGAGGCCCGCGTCCATTTTTTAGTGCCTTAACCGTCCCGTCACCATGTATGACGTGTATGTACAGCGAACCATGCCAGGGGCGCTTGCCCGCTATTCCTTGTACGCGATATGAACAGCGGCAACGCCAAACGTTACATTGGTGTATTCGACACGGGAAAAGCCCGCATTCTTCAGCATGCGTGTGAAGCCCTTTTGATCGGGAAACGCCTTGATCGACTTCGCCAGGTACACAAAGCCCGAAGCATCGCCTGTGACGATCTTTCCCCAGGTGGGAATACCCCAACGCAAATACAGGTTGTAGCCCAAGCGCATAAGGGGATTGGGCGGGGTTGAGAATTCCAACACGCACAGCGCGCCGCCTGGCTTCAGCACGCGATACATCTCAGAAAGCGCACGTTCGCGTTCGGGCATGTTGCGAATGCCGTACGACATGGTGATTATGTCGAAAGACCCGTCTTCGTAGGGAATGTCTTGCCCGTCAACCACGGCAAGCTCAACGGGAACGCCGTTTGCCTCGCCTGCATCGAGTCGGCTCTGGGCTACTTCGAGCATGGCAGGCGTGTAATCGGAGAGGATGATGTGCTTGGGCTGCTTCCGTTCGCAGGCCGTAAACGCCACATCGCCCGTGCCGCCGGCAATATCCAGCATCAGCGTTTCGCTGGTAATGGGCGATTTATCGATAAGTGTGCGCAGCCAGCTGCGGTATTGGCCGAAACTGGAGAGCTTGTTGAAACGCTCGTACTTCCAAGCAATATCAGTGAAGATTTTCTTCACGCGAGCAGAAGAAATCTCAGCAGGGGCCTCCTGACCCGTGGCGGTGTCGATGGAGTGGTCTGCTTTCTTTTCGGGCGTTTGAGGGGTGTTGCTCATGCGCTATCGCGTCCTTAAGTACGAGTATTGCCGTCTGCGTTAGCTGATTATAGACAAGAACGGCACGCTTGCGTATCTGGCTCGTTAGGGGTCTGTGAAAAACGGCAAGATATAAACGCCGCAATGCTATCATTGCAAAGAATTACTCTATCGGGAGGATGCGCATGCTACTGATCGCTGAATACGTTGTTCCGGTTTCATCCGAGCCCATCGAGCACGGTGCGGTTTTCATTAAAGACGGTGCTATCGCCGACATCGGCGATGCAGAAATGATGCGCTTGCGTTACCCCAACGAAGAGGTAAAAGACTTCGGCATGGCTGCGCTTACCCCGGGTTTTATCGACCTGCATGCACGCATGGAAGACGCTGTGTTCCGCGGTTTGGTGCACGACCTGCCCTTTGTTCAGTGGCGCAAGGAAATCGCTGCGTTGCGTAAGCGCATTTCCTATGCAGAGGCGTTTGACTCTGCGTTCCTGGGCGGCCTTGAGGCGCTTTCCTCGGGCGTTACCACTGTGGCGGACATCACATCTACGGGTGCTTGCGTTTCAGCTGCTCAGAAGCTTGGTTTGCGCGGTATGTTCTATCGCGAGGCAGGAGCAATCGACAAGCGCTTGGTTAACTACGCCATCAAGAAGGCTGATAGCGACTTGGAAAAGTGGTCGCAGGCCATCGACCCCGACCGCATCACCCTGGGCGTTGCGCCAGATCCGGTGTACGAATGCCATCCCGAGCTGTATCGCAGTGTGGTGAAGTACGCCTCCGATAACGGCGACCTGCCTATCGCAATGGATTTGGCGGGCAGCAGCGAAGAGTACCGCTTCGTGAAGTACGGCGCTCCCTCTGGCCTGGACGAAGATCTGGGAATGCAGGGTTTCATGGAAATTCCGCCATGGCTTCCCACTTCTGCAACTCCTGTCAACTATGTGTTGAACTGGGGCTTGTTCGATGCAAAGAACGTGATGATCGTCTATGGCGTACGCGTAAACGACGAAGACATCAGGCATTTGAAGGAATACGACGTTGCCGTATGCGCATGCCCCAGCTTGAATGCTCAGTTGGGCATGGGCGTTGCTCCTGTGAGTGAGTACCTGCGCTCTGGCATGCGTGTGGGCCTGGGCACTGGCGCTCCGGCTTCTATCGATACGATGGATATCTTTAGCGAAATGCGCATGGAATTGCTCATTCAGCGTGCTGTTACCGGCGAATTCCTTGATTCCCGCACGCTTATGGAAATGGGCACTTTGCGTGCCGCCCAGGCACTGCGCATTGACGACAAGGTTGGTTCTCTTGAGGTTGGCAAACGTGCCGACATCGTTGCGGTCGATCTGTCCGGTTCACACTCTACCCCCACGTCAGACCCTGTTTCTGCCCTTTTGGGCTCAGTGGGCAACGGCGATGTATCCATGACCATGGTTGACGGCAAGGTCCTCTACGAACGTGGACGCTTGCACGTTGCTGGTGAAGTGGCAAAGAACATCGCGCACGTTCTTGAGATTCGCGGTCGCCTCCGCTCTTAATGCCTATTGGCACCAGTAAGCCCCTCTTGTCGAAAAGAGGGGCTTGTTTTGCGTACCGTGCGTTAAGGTGACCACACGCATACGGAAAGAGATTCAATGACTAACGGTAAAAAGCAGAAGATGACGGCAAAGCAGCTGAAGGAGCGCGAGGAGCGTGCCCTCGAGCGCCAGCGTCTTGCCGAAGAAAAAAAGAAGCGCGAAGAGCTTCTCAAGCGCATATTCGTTATTGCGGTGTGCGTGATTTTGATCTTGGCCCTCTCTCTTCCCACCATGGGCCTTATGTTCCTTGGCGGAAACCAATAAAGGCTCCAAGCGGCAAAACCACTAAGCGCTGCCCGTCGTTGTGCGGCTTGGTAGCGCTGAAGAGATAAGGAAGTACCAGTTGTTCGGCATTGGCGGATTTGAGCTATTCATAATCCTGCTGTTCGCGTTCTTGATTTTTGGCCCCGACAAGTTGCCCGAAATGGCAAAAACGTTGGGTGTTGCGCTCAACAAATTCAAGCAGGCGCAGGAAGAAATGAAGGCGGTTATCAACGACGAGGTTTTGGATCCCGATGCAGGCAAAAAGGCCGCGTCTGGTTCTGGCTCGAAGCCGGCACCGCATGCAACCAAGGAATCGTTTGCTGAGCGCAAGGCTCGCTACGACAAAGAGCGTGCCGAGCGATTGAAGCGCCAGCAGATCGACGCCAACCGCGCCGCCATGAAGGCGGAGGCGGCGAAAAAAGCCGAAGAGCTCGAAAAAGCTGCGGAAGGCAAGTCCGAAAAGACCGCGGCGAAGTCGTCCGATCATACGGAACCTGCATCCAAACCCACGCCCTCGGCAAAGTCCGCGCCGGCGCTTACTCCCGACGAGTTATTCGGCACCAAGCCGGTGAAGCCCGCTCCTCGTGCTGCGCAAAAGGAAGCAGCGGCAACGGAAGGGGGCGAATAGCGTATGGCAATCGGACCGGCGCGCATGTCGCTCATGGAGCATTTAGGCGAATTGCGCATGCGTCTTGTGCGCGTAATTGTTTGCCTCATTGCGGCAACCTGCGTTTTCTATCTTTCCACGGGTACCGTAGTTCAATTCTTGCTGGCTCCCGTGGCCGAGTTCATGCCCACCGATGGCAACGGCGACGTGATGCTCAATGTCTTGGGCGCATTCGATGCCTTTTCGGTGCGCATTACCGTGGCATTGTGGACCGCCGTAGTTGCAACTGCCCCCATCACGCTGTGGCAGATTCTGGCATTTTTCCTGCCAGCGTTGAAACCACGTGAGCGTAAGTGGTTTCTGCCTACGTTTATCGCCGCTCTGGCCCTGTTCATCATCGGCACGGTATTTTGCTACTGCATTATCCTGAACCCCGCCTTCCAATGGCTTACCGACCAGGCTTCGGGTTTTGCGACCATTCTTCCCGAAGCTGGCCAGTGGGTAGACATCATTATCAAGTTCGAGTTGGGCTTCGGCATTGGCTTTGAGATGCCTCTTGTGGTGTTCTACCTAGTAATGTTCGGTGTAGTGCCCTATAAGAAATTGCGCGCAAGCTGGCGCGCTGTGTACATCGGCCTGCTGGTGTTCTCTGCAGCGGTAACGCCCGATGCGTCTCCTGTAACCATGGGCCTCATGTTTGCCGCGATGGTGGTTCTGTACGAGATCAGTCTGCTTGCCGCACGCGTTGGCCTCAGCCACCGCATCAAACGCAAGGAAGAAGCGGAAAAGGCTGAAGAGCTTGAAGCTCAGGAGGCTCGTGCTGAACTTAAGGATCTGAAGCAGCGCTATCGCGAGCATCTGTGGGGCGAAGAAGAAAGCGAAGGCAAGTAGCCATGCATGAGCTAGGCATTATGACGGGCGTTATGGAGTCGGTCGAGGAAGCGGCTCGCAACGCTGGCGCCACCAAGGTTTTGGAAATTGACCTTTCTGTGGGCGTTATGACCGAAGCCGTGGAAGATGCCCTTCGTTTCGCCTTCGAGGCGCTTTCGGAAGGCACCATGTGCGAAGGTGCCGACTTCAAAATCAATATGATTCAGCCGGTAAGCGTTTGCTTGGAGTGTGGAAACGAATTCGAACACGACCGCTACCACGTAACGTGCCCCCAGTGCGAAAGTGGATTCACACAGCTTATTGCTGGCAAAGAAATGCAGATCGACTCAATCGAGGTTGATATACCCGATGAAAATGATTCCGTCGAGGAGTCGTAGCTTCAATCAAACGAGCACTAGCAAACTGGCGCCGGTGCGATGCTTTACCATTCAGTAGGTAACTCCCCAAAGAACATGGAGGCAACCAATGCAGATCGACATGAAACAACCCATCCTTGATAAGAACGACAAGCTTGCAAAGAGCAATCGTGAGCTGTTCGCCGAAAAGAAGGTGTTCGTGCTCGATCTTTTGGCATCGCCTGGCTCCGGCAAAACCTCAACCATCCTTGCCACTATCGAGGCATTGCGCGATGAATTCAACATTGCGGTTATCGAAGGGGACATTGCTTCTTCGGTTGACTCCGAGAAGATCAAAGCCCAGGGCATTGCCGCTGTGCAGATCAACACGGGTGGGGCATGCCACCTGGAAAGCGACATGATCCGCCGTGCGGTTGATGTGCTCGATTTGGACAAGCTCGACCTTATCATTATCGAGAACGTAGGTAATTTGGTATGCCCAACCGATTTTGATTTGGGCGAAAACATGAAGGCGATGATCCTTTCGGTGCCCGAAGGTGACGACAAGCCGTTGAAGTACCCAGGCGTTTTCCAGGCTGCTTCCGCCATCGTGTTGAACAAGGTTGACACCTTGCCCGTGTTCACGTTCGACAAGGACCTGTTCTACAGCCATATCGCCAACCTGAACCCCCAGGCGCCCATTTTCCCCATTTCCGCCACGAGTGGCGATGGCGTGGAAGAGTGGGCCAACTGGCTGGCTGAAAAGATCCGCGCTCTGTAAACCTTGCATGCTCAGTTTTCTTTTGCTGGGCCTAAGCCGACGCATCCGAACAGCGCAAGCCGCCCTCTATGTTGCATCGAATCGCATCCTCCTATATGAGGGTGCGATTTGCTGCAACGTGGGGGCGGCTTTTCTTTTGCCTTTTTTAAGAGAGCTGCCAACCGGTTGATGCTTGAAATTGCCTTCTGCTCTACGGTCGACGGGGATCGATGGTGGCGCCTGTTCTGATTTGTCCTGTACGAAATGAGCTGGTCTCGTGCAGTTCGGCATATTCGGTGTTTCGCGGCAAAAAACCGCGTGGATATTACTGATCTTTGGGAATTCGTCCCGCAAAAAACGACAGTGCGCATTGAGCTGTGGCGAGGGCTGCCATAAATACCAAGGGTGCTTCGAACCCCTGCGTTGTTTCCGTAAGTGCGCCAAATACAAAGGGCCCGCATGCGGCAAGAAGATAGCCAAGCGATTGAGCAAAACCCGAAAGGGCAACTGTTTCGGCGTGGGTTCTTCCGCGCAGAGAGATAAGGGTGAGCGCCACTACCAGCGAAGCCCCTTGCCCTATTCCTCCAAAAATGCTCCAGAGAAGGGAAAGGTGCGGGTTCAGGAGCCACCCCAATGCGGCGACTAGCAGCGGCGCACTTGCTAGGAGCCCTGCGCGTACTTGATTGCCGCGAAGGTACATGAAGCGCGGGATTAGAAGACCGGATACGATGCCAAGCGCCTGAAATATGAAGAGGTGCACACCTGCCTCGCCGAAGGAAAAGCCTGCAGCTCCAGCGATGCTAGGAAGCCAATTGCAGAAGGTGTAGAACGCTGCAGATTGAAGCCCCATGAAGAGTGTAACAAGCCAGGTCGATGGTCTTTTCAGTAACGCGCGAAGTGGAGATTTTACCTGTGCGTTTTCTCTGATGGGGCGAATGGTCTTCGTGCTTTCGGGCATTCGCTCTAGGTGCGTTTTGCCAGCGCTGTCCTTTTCGCCAGCCTGATTGCTTTCAATGTCCCGAGCGAGTTTTGTGCGCAGCAGCCACAGGAATGCTGCAAGAAGTGCGGGAATTGCCCAGAACGCCAATGCAGGTTGCCAGCCTCCGAGGGCATCGGCGGCTGCCGAGGCGGTTAGGCCGGCAAGTGCTGAGCCTGCAGTAACGCAGGCGGAATAGGCCCCGGTTGCAAAAGATACGTTATCGATGAAGTCGCGCTTAACGATGGCGGGTGCCAGCACGTTGCCTACGGCAATGGATGCGCCAATCACCAGGGTGCCTAGCCATACCATGCTTTCGCCTGAGAGCGAGCGCACTATGCATCCACCGGCAAGGGCGATAAGTGCCCAAAGCAGCACCTTGTTGCTGTCGAGTTTTGCGGTCAGTGCACCGACGATCATACTGAACAGCGCAAAGGCAAGAAGGGGCAGGGAGCCAAGCAGCCCCTGTAGCGATTCGCCCCAGCCGAATGTGGTTCCGATGCTGGAGAGCAAGGGACCCACTGCAACGATGGCGGGACGCAGATTCAACGCAACCAAGAAAATTACGCAGCTTGCTAACAAAGGTGCGGCTTTGCGCTGTTCCGGCGTTTGGGCTTTTGGTTGGTCCATGCTTCGCTTGCAGCCTTCCTGGTTTTGCTTCTATGTCTTGCTTGTCTATTATGCGCTGCCATTTTGCTTTTCAGGCTAAATGCCGGAATCGGCTCTGGTTGTTGTCCCTCTTTGCATCGCTTCTTTTTTTGCAATTGCCCCGAAGTGTTGCCCTCGGCGTCCATTTCGCTGTCTCCCTCGCAATTTTTACACGCCCTATAACGACGGGGCCTGCCCCTGTCGCACGTATTCCCGTTGTTATGGAGGCAAAAATGAAGTACCCAACTGAGGGCATCTCTCCTCGCCAAGCTGCAGCTTCCGCTTGTCGCGCAGAAGAATGGTTTGTGCTTGCTGTTCAACAGTTGAACAGCTTTTGTAGAGATGGGGAGGTGAGAGAACCTGAAATGTCAAAAGCAGAATGGAAGATTTCCCAGGTTGAAAAGCTTATTGGACTATCGAGGCGCGATATCCAAAGAGCGTGCTACAAAGGGCGCGGTGGCGTTGCCATCTTGCAGCCAAAGGATAGCTCGTGGGGAAGGCGTAACTACAGCCTTGAAGATGTTGCGACTTTGTTTGTGGTGAAGTGTCATAAAGAGCGTGGCCTGAGCCTGGTCGAAATCAAGAGGGTGTTCGAACGCTCCGAAGCGAGCGAAGGCGGTTGCGCGATGCTCGAAGACCAGGTATCTCTCATGCTCGATCGGCGCGATGAGCTGGAGCGGCAAATTGCCTGCGGAAGGTTACTGGTGGCTGCGATGAAAGGCAGGACGCCGCTGCGCAAGTTGGTTCGCTCGTATGTGATGAAAGCCGTTGTTGATGCTGCAAGTGTTCAGGGGCAATCTGGCGCCAACGTGTATTTTGCTCTGCTGCAGCGATGCGTACTGATAAGCACAGGCGAAGTTGACGAGCTTGAAAAGAGCATTAGGAAATGGCTAGACAAAGGAGAAAGGCCCGATGCGGAATGTGTGCAGGGCTTTCTTCGCGAAGGATTCGAACGCACTGCCCGGCTTGTTGGAGAGTCAACGCAGGCTGGCGTGGCGAGGGCGCTCGGCGAAGTGCTCGATTCGCCCAGTATGGAACCAACCCTTGAACTGTGGCTTGGTCCGGGATCCTACGAATTTATTGACGAAGCGTTAAACGTGGCACTAGCAGCGAAAGCCTAGCTCGGGCCGCGAGAAAAGGCCGCAGGCGGAATGTGCCTGTGGCAACGAAAAGAAGGAGAAAGAAGACGAAGAAAATAAAGTGGTTGGCGATTATTGTTGCAGCGTGTGCTCTGGCATTATGCCTGGTAGGGTGCAGCGGATCTAGTCAAGACGCCCAACAGCAAGAAGCCAAGGACAACGGTTTGTCGGCAGCAAAAACAACGGACGGAATCATTGAGGACATTCAAAACGATTTTAAGACAACTAAGGAAGGCATCCTGAGTGAAGAGTCGAAGGCTAAAGAGGCTGCGGGCGACTCATTTGATAGCTATGTTGCTGGAAAGGCAGCGATAACTGATTGGTACGCTTCAACGCAGGATGCTTCAGGAAAGTTGTTCGAACGGACTAATCATAACGCTGTGAGCTACTACAAGCTCGTTGCCGCACAGGGAAAGAGCAAAGACTACAGCGAGCTTAAAAATGAAATGACAAAGTTCTATCGAGCTGTTTACGAAGACGAGATGACGGACTTCTATCGTGGTATTTATCAGGACGCAATGTCCGACATGTATGACACTTACTATGCTGGCGTGCTGCAGTCTTCATCGGGAAAGGTCGCTTATAAGACGCTCTCTGATGAATGCACAGAGTTCTATCGCGCCTATTCTGATGCGCAGTCTGACCTGTACCGAAGCTACTCCGATGCTCAATCTGATTTGTATCGCGACTATTCTGATGTGCTGTCTGCGTTCTACAACAAGGAATATGACGTAGATAAGACGCTGGGCAACAAATAGCTACAGCAAAAAAAGCATTGCTATCAGGGTCTATCGTCTCCTTAATGGGAGGCGGTAGGCTTGTATTTTGTGCCGAAAGGATCATGCCTGACTAAGAGGGGGATTGAGATGAGTGAGAAAAATGGTGTCGAAGGCGAATGTGAAGATGATGAATTGCGAAAAGAGGCCGAAGGGGCAGTAGGTGCAATCGAACTCCCTGATATCGGGAGCGCTACAAATGAAGAGCTGGAAGAATTCGTTACCAAGGTTTTAAGGTGCGTTGCATCGCTGAAATCGGTAAAAATTGACAGAGCTCATTTTCTTCGTTCTGAGCTAAAACGTCGTTGTCCTGAGATTAATGCGGAGCTTGCGATTGAAAAGACCCCTATCGAGGCAGGGATTTCCCCTCAGGAACTAGACAGAATTGCGGCAGAGGTTATCGATTTTGAGACGAAGAAATGCTCTGCATTGTCTTTCCTTGCAGGCTTGCCTGGTGGTGTTGCCATTGCGGGTTCTATAACCGCTGATGCCGCTCAGTATTTTGCGCATGTTATGAGGATAGAGCAAAAACTTGCATATCTCTATGGGTGGCAGTCTTTCCTGGATAAAGAAAACGAGGTTGACGATGAAACCGTGGGGTTGCTGATTGCTTTTCTAGGCGTAGTTCTTAATGTGACGGGCGTTGCTGGAACGATAACGAAAATTACTGCAGGTGTTGCGGTGGATGGTGTTGCAGCGGCAATCAAAAAACAGACATTAACCAAGCTTCCTTGGTGGAAGCCTGCTAAACAGGTTATTAAAGTGCTCACGCAAAAGACCATGACCAAAGAAGTTTTTGGTAATGCAGTGGCAAAGAAGGCGGTTCCTGTGGCTGGGGCATTTATTTCAGGCGGTCTCACGTACGCTTCATTCAAGCCAGGCGCCGAGCGCCTGCGCAAGCACCTCAGGTCCCTCCCTGTTTCGGGAATTGACAAGTCTGAGGTCGACGGGGCAACAAAAAATGTTGTTGATGAGGCGGTCGAAAACGCTTCGAAGGCGGTTTGTTCGGCAGGGGCTGCGGCAGTTTCTGCGGGTGAGCAGGCTGGTAAAGCTTTGGCTGACGGCGTGGCAGCTGTTGGCGGCGTTGTTGGAAAGGGAGCCCAAGCGGCTGGGGGTGTCCTCGAAGAAGGCGCCAAGGTTGCAGGCGGAGCGCTTGAAGGCGGTTTGCGCGTGGCTGGTAAAGGACTCGGTGATGCCGCAAAGGGAATCGGTGGCTTCTTCGGTTCTATCGGAAAGAAATAACCATGCCAGGTTTTGATCCGTTCGCATTTGTCGGCGACGTCGCTAAAGGCGTTGGCGATGTTGCCAAAGGTGTTGGCGACATTGCGAACAATGCTGCAAAGATTGCCGTTGGAGCCGTTGATGGCGCCATAAAGGCGATGGCCCCCGAGGGCAATGAGGGAGAGCAAAAAACCCTCGAAGATTACTATGAAGAGCCTCGCCCCATTCCCGAGCCGCAGTACCGAGATTGCGAAATCGACGCATTCTACGTTGAAAAGTGCTACGTCGCTGTAAGGCAAATAACGGTTGGCGCCGACGGGGAACCCCTGGAGGGCTACCGGCATTACCTTCGCTTGTCGCGTCATGGCGTCGAACGTGTCCAAACAGCGGACCTGTTCGCTAAGCCCATGGAACGTATTCGTGTGCGCAACTGCACTCTATTCAAGAACGGTGAAGCCGCGGGTGAAGATGCTTTGAAGAAAGGCGCGTTTTTTGGCTCTGTTGCAACGCTGTTTTCGTTCCATCCTTTGGCGATTGGCTTTTTGGCTGCAATAACGGCTCAGGGCAACAAGGATCTTTGGGCATTGGATATCCTCGACTACGACGAAAAGGAATGGCTTTTCATGGTGGAGTCAAGAGAAGAGGGCGAAGACCTTCTGAAGTTTTTGGATCGCTACTATATGGCCTAGCTGCCTATTTGCGGCTCCGACTTTTGGCGGCAGTAAGATGCCTGAACTGCAAGAGGGCTGCTATAAACTAAAAAGCGAGCATGTTGGTGCTCGCTTTTTTCATGTATGCAAAGGGGCTTGGTATGGGGAGTTTTAGGGAAATTGATCCAACGCAGTTCGCGCGCTATTTTCTGGATGTTCCGTATGCCGACGAGGATCCTCGTCAGGTGATGGACGTCTGGCTTCCGAATGAAGGGGAGGGGCCGTTTCCGCTTATCGTGTTCGTGCACGGCGGCGGATGGGTTTCGGGCAACAAGCGCGAAAACACCATGCCGGGAGTATTCAAATTCCCTTCGCAGGGATATGCCGTTGCCTGCGTCGAATATCGCCTAGTGCCCGATGTTCACTGGCCTGAACCGCTTGAGGATGTTCGCGCGGCAATTCGCTATTTGCGCGCGCATGCGGCCGAATACAATCTGGATGCTGAAAACATCGCCATCATGGGTAATTCCGCAGGTGGGCACCTTGCCTGCATGGTAGCGGCGCTTGCCGGTCGCCCTGTGATGAATGGGCGCCGTTACGGCAATCTCGATCAATCCGATGCCGTGCAGTGCTTGGTAGCGGTATATCCGCCTACTGATATGTACCAGATGGATCTGTGCGACCGCACTACCGCCGAAGACCAGGCTGCCGCAACTGATGGCAACACTGTGCGCGGCGATACGGGTGAAAAGGGCATGGGCAAGATGCACAACCAGCTTATGGGCGTAAGTTGCATGGACAACCCGGAAATTGCAGCAACTGCCAGCCCTATTAAGTTCGTGAATGAGGATTTCCCGCCAGCGTATTTCCTTCAAGGGGTGCAGGATCGCATCATCCCCTATACGCAATCGGTTTCTATGGTGCGCATGATCAACGAAAAATGCGGAGAAGGGCATGCTGAACTCAAGCTCTTCCCGAATGCCGATCATGGTGCCGCGGAGATGAAAACGGACGATGAGATTAACGTCATCCTTGATTTCATCGATCGCCATATTTGGGAAGGCGAACATGCCCGCACTCCGCTTCCGAAGGAAATAGCGCTGCTGTAGAGAGATGCTTCTGCTTCGGTCGTTTGCGAGATGGCGGTTGGGGCAATACCCGCTTTTGCCGAAACTGGTTTTTCGTGGTGCAGCGTGAGAAGCCGGCATTGTCATCAGGCTCCTACACAAGCACTCCGACCCTTTGAGTGCCAAAAAACTTGGCAACAAGGCGGTAACGAAACGGTACAACCTTTGTAATTTCGTGTGAAAAACTACCTGAAATTTACCCATAGGATTCTCGAAACACCAGGTCAAAGGCTCATATATCGATCGAAAGAGCTTTCTGAATATCTAAGTGCCATACACTCAAGTTTTCTTCACGGATGGTTGCATTCTTAGGTCAACTTGCTAGTATATATACCCGTTAGCACTCCTAAATGCTGAGTGCTAAACCATGGTAACAACCGCGCTTGCAACTAAGCGCGAATTAAATGGCGAAAGGAAGCACGCTATGAATCTTAAGCCGCTCGGTGATCGCATCATCGTCAAGCAGGACGAGGCTCAGGAAACCACCGCAGGTGGCCTGTATATCGCTGCAGAGTCCAAGGAAAAGCCCCAGTCTGGTGTTGTTCTGGCTGTAGGCGAAGGCAAGGTCAACAACGAAGGCGAGCACCTTCCCATGCCTGTTAAGGCTGGCGACCATGTTCTGTATGGCAAGTACGGCGGAACCGAAGTTGACGTTGAAGGCGAAAAGGTTCTGATCCTTCGCGCAGACGACATTTACGCTGTTTACGCAGAGTAAGTAGGTTCTGGTTTGCCGCATAACTTGGAGCGGCAAGCGCAAGCGCTTTTTGCGCTTCATTCGGTACTACTTCATTTGAAAGGAATTTCAATATGGCTAAGGAAATTAAGTTTGAGGCCGATGCCCGCGCAGGCATGGCCCAGGGTGTAAAGAAGCTCGCAGACGCCGTAAAGGTAACCCTTGGACCTAAGGGTCGCTACGTTGCCCTCGAGCGCTCTTTCGGCGCACCGCTGGTAACCAACGACGGCGTTACCGTTGCTCGCGAAGTTGAGCTCGAAGATCCCGTGGAAAACATGGGCGCTCAACTGGTAAAGGAAGCCGCTGTTAAGACCAACGACGTTGCTGGTGACGGCACCACTACCGCAACCCTCCTTGCCGACGTTATCGTAAGCGAGGGCCTGCGCAACGTAACTGCTGGTGCTGACGCTCTTGGCATTCGCCGCGGCATCGATAAGGCAACTGAAGCTGTTGTTGCTGCTATTAAGAACGATGCAACCGAAATCTCCACCAAGGAGCAGATCGCAAACGTTGGTACCATTTCTGCCGGTGACGCAGTAATCGGCGAAAAGATCGCTGAGGCAATGGACGAAGTTGGCAAAGACGGCGCTATTTCCGTTGAGGACAGCCAGACTTTCGGCATCGACATCGATGTTGTTCAGGGCATGCAGTACGATCGCGGTTACATTTCTCCTTACATGGCAACCGACTCCGAGCGCATGGAAGCCGTTCTGAACGATCCTTACATCCTGCTCACCGACCTTAAGGTTACCTCCATCCAGGATATGGTTCCCTTGCTGGAAGGCATCATGAAGGCAGGCCGTCCGCTGCTCATTGTTGCAGAAGACGTTGAGGGCGAAGCACTGGGCACCCTGCTGCTGAACAAGCTGCGTGGCACCTTGAACGTAGTTGCTATCAAGGCTCCCGGCTTCGGCGATCGTCGTGCTCGCATCCTTGAGGACATCGCAGTTGTTACGGGCGGCAAGGTAGTTTCCAAGGACTTCGGCATGACGCTTGCAGACGTTACCGTTGACGCTCTTGGTACCGCTAAGACCGTTAAGGTTTCCAAGGATGCAACCGTTATCGTTGACGGTGCAGGCGACAAGGCTGCAATCGACGCTCGTGTTGCTCAGATGCGCAACGAGCTGGAGCACCTCACCTCCGACTTCGACAAGGAAAAGCTGCAGGAGCGCCTGTCCAAGCTTTCCGGTGGCGTTGCTGTTCTTAAGGTTGGCGCTGCTACCGAGTCTGAGCTTAAGGAAAAGAAGAGCCGCATCGAAGACGCTCTGCAGGCAACCCGCGCAGCAGTTGAAGAAGGTATCGTTGCTGGTGGCGGTGTAGCTCTCATCAACGCAATCAGCGCACTTGACGCAGTTGAGGTTGCAAACGCAGACGAGCAGGTTGGCGTCGACATCATCCGCAAGGCGCTCGAGGCTCCTATGCGCGCTATCGCGACCAACGCTGGCTATGAAGGCTCCGTTGTTGTCGAAAAGGCCAAGGCATTCGCTAAGGGCGAAGGCTACAACTTCGCAAACGGCGAAGAGGGCAGCATGATTGAGATGGGCGTTTCCGATCCCGTAAAGGTTACGCGCACCGCTCTGCAGTCTGCAGCATCCGTTGCTGGCCTGATCCTCATCACCGAGGCAACCATCAACGAAATCCCCAAGGAAGGTCCCGACCTGTCCGCACTCGCTGGTGCGGGCCAGGGCGGCGGCATGGGTATGATGTAAGTTCGGTACGTCCGCTCGTGCACTGAAAAAAGCACCCTTCGGGGTGCTTTTTTTGTGCACTCGCCCCATATGGGATGACGCTGCGCGGTGCCCTGGCGGCACAGCTGTCTTTCAAGCGCTCAGCATGGTCATGAGACTATTCTTTGTGCTTTCAAGTCAGCTGCACTCGCCAGGGCGTCGCTCGCTGATTTGCTGGCGCATGCCCCGGGCTTCGTTAACGCCCCTTGGGCGTTGGGCTCGGATTAGCTTCGCTGTCTGAACCCTTGGGGCTGCGGCTGGGTTGGGGGGGGCAAATTCGCTTCGCTCTTTGAGCTTGGTCAACGCCCTTGGGGTGTTGGCTCGGATTCGCTTTGCTCTCTGAACCCCTGGCGGACTTCATTCTGGGCCGTTTGATAGCTTTGGTGAATCATTTTTGATTCTATTGCTATGGTTTTGTGGAGAATCGACCTTGCGACATTCTCGTCTAGCGGACAGGAGTACCCTCGCGTGCGGGCCTTTGGCCTATTGAGCATATTCGTTAGTTATTTTGCATATCAATCAGGCATGCGCAGGAAGAAGGAATTACTCCTATGGAGGTTTTTCAGCACACGTTCACCCAGATGCTGATGTTGTTCGCAATCATGTTGTGCGGTTTCATCGCAAGGAAAAAGCGCATGACAGACGATCTTTTCGATGGGAATCTTTCCAAGCTGGTAATGTCTATCACCCTTCCCGCAACCATTTTAAACTCGGTGCTCTCCGACAGCCAGCTGCCACCCGATGAGGTTATCCTTACCATGTTTGGCTATGCGGCTTTGTATTTCTTGTTTGCTGCAGTATTTTCATACGCCGTTGCCCACCTGGTGTATCGCAAGCTCAACCGTCCAGCACGTGGAGCACATGCCTTCATGATGATGTTCGGAAACGTGGGATTTTTGGGCTTCGCGGTACTTGCCGCCATATTCGATGACAACGCTGTGCTGTATGCGGCGGTATTCAACATCGTTTTCAACGTGGTGCTGTTTTCGCTCGGCGTGTTCTTTGTCGCGGGCGACGATGAACAAACGAGGGAAAAGCGCAGTGTGAAAATGCAACTAAAAGCACTGGGCCACACTCTAACCAAACCGGTGATGCTGGCCTCGTATGCTGCGATGGCCTTGGCGTTGCTGCATATAACCGACAACGGCCCCATTGGGCAAACGTGCAGCATCTTGGGCGGAATGACGGTTCCTGCCGCAATGCTTATCATCGGCTCAACCTTGGCGAAGATGCCTGTGCGCGAAATGCTGTTCGACGGCTGGAGCTATCTCACTACGCTTATTCGCCTTATCGTGGTTCCGGTAGGCGTGTACTTTGTTTTCGGTCTGTTCGTGAGCGACCCGTACCTTCTTGCCATTCTGGTGCTTCTGGCTGCCATGCCCGCCGCTTCGAATGGCACCATGTTGTGCTTGGCCTATGATGGCGACACGCGAACCATGTCGCGCGGAACCTTCTTAACCACGGTATTCTCCCTGATTACCCTGCCTGTTATTGCGCTTATTGTGGTGTAGCGGGCTGAGCGGCGTTGTTGAGGCATTTGCTTTCACGTTCGTGCTTGCGCTTTGTGCCTTTTGCCGGACGCGTGCATATTCTCCGAGCGGCAGGTGCGTCGAAGGCGCACTCTGCCGTCCATTGCGCGCACTTGCCGCTTTTCCTCTTCATCGACCGCGTTGCTGCCACCTTTGCCCTGCTTATCCATTCGCATACTTCCCTTACCCTATAATTGCTTTGCGTCTCAAAGGCGCAATCGGTAGCTACATAAGGGGTTGTTTGTGGAAGTTCTCACACACGCTGGATTGCAGATGCTCATTCTGTTCACCGTGGTGCTGCTTGGCGCGTTGGCGCGCAAACTTCACTTAATGAACGACGCCTTCGACGCCCTGCTTTCTAAGCTCGTCATGACGGTGGCGCTTCCCGGTATGATCCTAAATTCGGTGTTGGGCAACACGAATTTGCCCGATTCCAACACCATCCTGATGTTGCTGGTGTGTTCGACCGTGCTCTACTTTTTCATCTGCTTGTTTGCGTGGGTTTTCGTGCGTGTGGTGTATCGGGGCGTGCCGAAGCCGGCGCAGGGTGCGCATGCTTATCTCATATCGTTCGGAAATACGGGCTTTATCGGCTTTGCGGTGTTGGGTGCCATCATGGGGAATGACGCCGTGCTCTACGGCGCTGTTTACAACATTCCCTACAATGTCTTTATGTTCTCGGTTGGAATGTTGTTTATCGCGAGTACAGGAATAGAAGGCGTGGCGGCCAAAAAGCCGCTCAAAGAACAGGTGAAGGCTATCGGCAAGCAACTTGTGAGCCCCTGCCTCATCAGCTGCTTCATTGCTATGTTTCTTGCCCTATTCGGCGTTACCGACTCGGGCTATATCGGTCAGACGTGTAATCTGTTGGGGCAGATGACGGTGCCGGCAGCTATGTTGGTAATCGGATCGACGCTCGCCAAGCAGCCCTTGAAGCAGATGGTGAACGATGGCTGGAGCTACCTCACTTCGTTCATGCGTTTGGCAGGTGTGCCGCTGCTCATCTTTTTCATAGGCGGTATCTTTATCCATGATCCGTATATTCTTGCGGTTATCGTGATTGAGTCGGCGATGCCGGCTGCTTCGTCGGGCATTATGATGTGCTTGGCCTATGGCGGCGATACCATGACTATGTCGCGTGGAACTTTCATAACCACCATCCTCTCGATCGTCACTTTGCCGCTGTTGGCGTTGCTGGTGGTGTAGCTCCCGTTTCGTGGCGGTCGGCGGGTGCGTTGCACATAGGGAAAAGACAGCTATTGAAAGGCTTTCAATGATTGAGTACCCAACTTCTTTGGAGGATCCGCGACTTGATGTGTACGCGCGCCTGACGGAGCTTCAGTTGCGCAATAAGCTTGAGCCGGAAAAGGGAATTTTCATCGCCGAATCTGACAAGGTTATCGACCGTGCGTTGGCGGCGGGCTATCAGCCGATTTCCCTTTTGGTGCCCGAGCATCGTTTTGAACGTATGGCTGGTCTTGTAGGTCGTATGGGCGGCAATAAGCCTGTTGAAGAAGGCGGCCTTACTGTTTTCGTTATGCCTGCTGAAGAGGTTGAAAAGTTGGCGGGTTACGAACTGACCCGTGGCGTGCTATGCGCAATGCGCCGCAAACCTTTGCCTTCGGTGGAAAAAGCGGTTGCCAATGCACGCCGCATTGCCATCTTGGAAGACATTACCAACCATACCAACGTGGGCGCCGCTTTCCGCAGTGCTGCGGCGTTGGGGGTGGATGCGGTTTTGTGCACGCCCGCATGCTGTGATCCTTTGTACCGTCGCGCGGTTCGTGTTTCTATGGGCACGGTGTTTCAGGTGCCTTGGACGCGCATCGGAGATCAGCCGGGGGAGGAATGGCCCCAGGGTGGTATTGCCAAGTTGCGGAGCCTAGGATTCAAGACTGCGGCCATGGCTCTTGACGACAATTCGGTAAGCCTCGACTGCCTTGAGCTCAAAGAATGTGAAAAACTTGCCATCATCATGGGCACGGAGGGCGATGGTCTGTCGCAGCATACCATAGCCGCATGCGACTATACGGTGAAGATCCCTATGGCGCATGGAGTTGATTCTCTCAATGTTGCTGCTGCGAGTGCCGTGGCGTTTTGGGAGCTAAGAGCGCGATAGGTTCTCCTCTCCCCGTACGTGGCATGACGGCGCTCATATTGGGTTGTGGCGTTTTGGCGAATCGGCTGTTTGTTTGGCTTGACCATGCCAGATACGTTATAATCACAAAACGCCTTATGGCATACGCTGGGCCATCGTCCAATGGCAGGACCCTGGTTTTTGGTACCAGTTATGTAGGTTCGAATCCTGCTGGCCCAGCCATATATTTGAGAACGAAACCGCCTTCGGGCGGTTTTTTGTTGCCTTGCCGGATGCAAAGGGTTCGAACCGATGAGGTGAAATCCCGTAAAGAAAACGTGCCTGTGGCACGTTTTTAGGGATTTGCCTGCAGGCGCTTGCGCCAAGGGGGAGAGCGCTCGCAGAGCGCGGGAATCCTGCTGGCCCAGCCATATATTTGAGAACGAAACCGCCTTCGGGCGGTTTTTTTGTCGCTCTGCAAGTGTATGCCCTGATTTCGGTGCGTATGCGATTCATCCTTGGCGGGATTCGCCCCATCGCGACGATCAGCCAATCGCAAAAACAAAAATAACGAGCTTTTTGCAACTTTTTTGCGATTGGGGACTCCCCTTCGCTCCCGCAAAGCGGAAAAGAGCCGCAATATAGCCATTTTGCTGTGCTTTCGGGCCTTAATCTGCGATCGGGGGAACTCGCGACGATCCCTAATCGCAAAAATGTTGCAATTAGGAGCGATTTTTTGTTTTTGGACTCATGGGCCGGCCTCAGGACGGTGCTGGGGGGGTGGGGTACCCGACCGCTTGCTAGATTACAGGCGTATGCTCTGGTTTAGGATTCGGGTCGTCCCTTGGCTGGCGCATGTTCTGATTGATTTGGCGTGTGCGCCGATTCGCGAATTCGCACTGCTCTTTGGCGCGGAATGCGGGTTCTCATATTCTGGTGCGCTATCATAGCTGGACACATTATTTCGTTTGAAAGGCTTGTTCATGGCTGAATATATTGAAGGCAAGCGTCCGGTACTGGAAGCTTTGAAGGTGGGCGTTCCCGTTAAGCGCCTGTATGTCGCTGAAGGCTTGAAGGGTGACAAAGCGGTTGATGAAGTGGTTCGCCGTGCTCACAAAATGAAGATTTCGGTGAAGCAGATCAAACGCCATGAAATGGATGAGCGCTCCGAGCGCGGTTCTCACCAGGGCCTTATGCTGGAAACTGGCTCATATCAGTATTCCAATGTGAATGAAATTGTCATTGCTGCCAACAAGCGCGCTGAAGCAAATGACGGCAAGGCACTTATTGTGGTGCTTGACCATATCACCGATGCAGGCAACCTGGGCGCTATCGCTCGTTCGGCAGAAGTGGTGGGCGCATCAGGTATCATTATTCCCAACAAGCGTTCGGCTCATGTAACTGCGGCAACGTACAAAAGCTCTGCCGGTGCGGTTTCTCATATCAAAATCGCCCAGGTTAGCAACATTGCGCAAACCATCGAAAACCTGAAAAAGGAAAACTTCTGGGTTGCCGGCGCTTCCGAAAAGGCGCAGCAGTGCATTTGGGATTCGCCCTTGGCGGGCCGCTTGGTGCTGGTAATGGGCAACGAAGGCGAAGGCCTTGCTCGCCTCACCCAGGAACGCTGCGATTTTTTGGTTTCCTTGCCCCAAGCAGGAGAAGTTGGCTCTCTGAATGTGGCTCAGGCTTCTACTGCCTGCATGTACGAGTGGATGAGGCAATGTAGGGAATAATAAGGAACAGCACCCTGCCTCTTTCCCCCGTTTGCTCCATGCTCGCGTCGGGGCTTTGTTTGTTTTGACTTCAGCACGGAGCTCCATTTTGCGTACAGGGTGGGCATCAATTATCCCCATAAACGTGTTATTCGGACCTCAGTTTGAATCGAGCGGTTTTCATGGCTAAAAAACGTAACAAACTTCTTATCGTCGACGGGTACAACGTGCTGCGAAGCGGTCAGCGCTATGTGCATATGAGGCGCGAAGAGGACTACACCCACGAAACATTCAACAAAGTTCGCGAGGCGCTGATCAGCGACGTTGCGGCTTTTGCGGGGACGGAGTACAAGGCGATTATCGTTTTTGATGGCGCTGACAACCCTGAATCGGCAGGCAAAACCGAGCGTATCGGTGGCGTGAAGGTGGTCTTTTCACCCTATGGCTCTTCTGCCGATAAGGTCATCGAGAAAATCGCATATGATGCGCGCGAAAATCGTTTGGAGGTGATGGTGGTAACCTCTGATGCCACTATCCAGGATACGGTGTTTGGCGGCGGCGTCGATCGCATGAGCGCCAATGGCTTTAGCCTTGAAATGGAAGATTTAGGCGACGAGGCCAAACGCGACCGCACCCTTGAAGTGCATCGTCGTTCCACGGTTGCAGAGCGGATCAACCCCGATACCTTGGCGAAGCTCAAGGCTTTGCGCGATGGGAAGTAATCGGGTAAAAACTAATTGCATTTGTTCAGGATTCCAGGGGGGGGCTAAGGGCCCTCGTGTTAATTCAAACGAGTTTCCGTTAGGGTGCCAAAAGGGACCTATGTTCACCAAAGCGAGCTCCAGTTGCTGTTTAGGCAATCGGAGCTCGTTTTTTGCATTCAGCTCGTTCTTATTAATTTTTACCGCAACAGCCTTGATGGATCTGTTTCCTGCCCGATTGGTTTTTTATAAGTTTCAACTGGAATTATTACTGAATGCAATGACTTGGATCTATAGCTTTGCCGTTGCTAACCTATAATGGATTCATTGGTTTGTGATTCTCCGGGTGCTGTATGCGCACCAGGGGCGCTATGCGTGCAATGCTTACGCGAAAAAGCCGCCCGGGGAGGGGGAAAGGAGATCCAATGAAACCACTTAAGGGAATCAAGGTTGTCGATCTTACTACGTACATGGCAACGCCTGCGACTGGTCGTGTATTGGGCGAATGGGGCGCCGACGTCATTAAAGTCGAGGCAGCCAAGGGTGATCCGCTGCGCGTAACCCAAGCGGCGGTATTCAACATGCCCATGTCGGACGAAGAGAACCTCGCTTTCGATATGTGCAACTTGAACAAGCGATTCATCTCATTGAACCTGAAGAGCGAAACAGGCGCTGAGGTTATGGACAAGCTCCTTGCCGATGCCGATGTATTCCTGACCAACACCCGTACGAAATCCCTGAAGAAAATGGGCCTCGACTGGGAAACCCTGCATGCAAAATATCCGAAGCTCATCATGGCTCACGGCTTGGGCTACGGCAAGAAGGGCCCCGAAAAGGACGATCCTGGCTTTGATGTAACCTGCTACATGGCTCGTGGCGGCGTATTTGGCACCACGGTAAACCGTGGCGATTCCCCGATGATTCCCACCAACGGCTATGGCGATCTTCAGGCTTCCATGTTCCTTGCTGCTGGCGTTTGCGCTGCGATTATCGGGCGTAACCAGACTGGCGAAGGTGAGTACGTAACGTGCGCACTGCAGCATGCTGCTATCTACGCATTGATGACGGGCATGATTTCTGCTCAGTACGGCAATCCGTATCCCAAGAGCCGTCTTGAGGTTATCTGTCCCTTCAACAACGTCTACACTGCAGGCGACGGCAAGTCTATCGCCATGTGCGACCCTGAATACGATCGCGACTACGACAAGATCATGGGTCTTATCGGCCGCGAAGACCTTATCGGCTCTGAGCGCTTGAACAACTGCAACAAGATGAACGCAGATGGCTTGAACGCCGAAGTGGTTGGCATTCTGGATGAGGCTCTGGCAAAGATGACTGCCGCCGAAGCCCTGAAGATCTTCAAGGATGCAGGCATTCCTTGCGAGCTGTGTCAGACCCCGCTCGATGTCTATGAAGACCAGAACGCTCTGGTGAACGATTATCTGGTTAAGATCAAGTATCCCGAGGCAGAGCGTTGGGTTCCCACTCCCCCCATTCAGTTCGAGTCCGAGGAAGCTCCCAACTACACGCCTTCCGATAAGCTGGGCAGCGCAACCGAGGAAATCATGCGTGGTTTGGGCTATACCGACGAGCAGATCAAGGCTGCGGAGGCCGACGGTTCCGTTTCCGGTCCTATCGATCTTGATGTTTTGGCGGGCAAATAACGCTGTGTAGCCAATTCGCCATCAAAAAATGCCGAGTCCGCAAAAGCGGCTCGGCATTTTTTTTTCGCGCGGACGGGGCTGGTGGTTGAGACGTATCATCCTGTAAAGAGGGGAAGATATCTCGACTTGCCTACAGCATTTCGTCGGTGATTTCGATATCGTAACGTCGCTCGAGCTCTTCCTTGAGCGCAATGCATTCCTCGCGCCATACGCGAGGAGCCCATTTAGCATTGCGGGTGTGCGGAAGGTTCATGACGTGGACGTCTTTGATGTCGTTGAGGAGCTCGTACATCTTCTTTTTGCCGTCGCATGTGGTTTCGCCGATGATCAGGTCGGCAAAGTACGTAAAGGGGCAGTGTTCGCTTACGGCAAATCCGTAGGTGCCTTTAATAAGCGGGCAGATGTTTTTCGGGAGATGTTCTTCTGCTGCTGCATCAGCTGTAATAATAGGTCTTGGTTAGGATGTCTTGATTGAGCATCGGCAAGTACGTAAGTGGAACCAGTGGCCGGCAAGATTGCTCTATTTGTACCGTCCATTGCAAATGCTTGGTAAGGAATGTGTCTTCTTTCTCCATTTTGTTGCACGTATCAATAAGGCTGATATACTGCAAAGGCTGTTTTAATACACATGCGTGAAGGACCTGCGTTCGCTAGTGGCCGCCATGGCGGTTGCGAACAAAGGAATGATCTCATGCAGAGGCACAACGAATGGAGAAAGAATGTCCAAGATTACTGTACAGACCCTGCTCGACGCAGGCACCCACTTCGGTCATCAGACCCGTCGCTGGAACCCCAAGATGAAGCCCTTCATCTTCGGCAACCGTGGCGACATCTACATCATCGACCTCAAGGAGACCATGTACGGTCTCGACGCTGCTTACACCGCAGTTTCCCGTTGCGCTGAAAAGGGCGGCACGGTTCTGTTCGTAGGCACCAAGAAGCAGGCTCAGGAATCTGTTGCTGAAGCTGCTAACCGCTGCGGTATGCCTTACGTTAACGCTCGTTGGCTCGGTGGTATGCTCACCAACTTCACCACCATCCGCTCTCGCGTTCAGCGCATGGAAGAGCTCGAGGCTATGGAAGCTGACGGCCGTATGGAGCTTCTGCCCAAGAAGGAGCAGATCCTTCTGAAGAAGGAACTCGCTAAGCTGCAGACCAACCTCAACGGTATCCGCAACATGAAGAAGACCCCTGACATGATCTTCATCATCGACACCAACCGTGAGCAGATCGCTATCCACGAGTCCCACCGCCTCAACATCCCCGTTGTTGGCACGCTCGACACCAACTGCGATCCCGACGACGTTGATTTTGGCATCCCCGCAAACGACGATGCAATCCGCTCCGTCCGTCTGCTCGCAGAGTTCGTTGCTGATGCTGTTATCGCTGGCACTGGCGCTCCTGTCACCGTTGAGGACATGACCGCAGAGCCCGCAGCTGAAGCTGCTGCAGAGGCAACCCCTGCTGAATAAGCACTAAACGAATCCATTGCAATTTCTCCCTCGCCCGTCTAGTGGGCGAGGGCTCTATCTGAAAGGAATTACCATGGCAGAAATCACCGCAGCACTCGTTAAGGAACTCCGCGAGATGACCGGCGCTGGCATGATGGAATGCAAGAAGGCTCTGGTTGAGGCTGAAGGCGAACTCGAAAAGGCCGTAGACGTGCTCCGCACCCGTGGTCTTGCTGCTGTTGCCAAGAAGGCTGGTCGCGCAACCGACGAGGGTACCGTTCTGGCTCTCGTTTCCGAGTGCGGCCATGATGGCGCTCTCGTAGAGCTCAACTGCGAAACCGACTTCGTAGGCATGAACGAAAAATTCCGTGCATACGCAGAGAAGATCGCTAAGGCCGTTCTCGCTAACAAGCCTGCCGACCTCGAGGCTCTCAAGGCTTCCGAGATCGAAGGCGAAACCGTAGAGGCTGTCGTAACCGACGCTATCCACACCCTGGGCGAAAACATCCAGCTCTCCCGCTTTGCTTTTGCCGAGCAGCCTGAAGGCGCTGTTGCTTCCTACATTCATGGCGGTGGCAAGATCGGCGTTCTGGTTGAGTTCAAGCTGGGCGACGCTTCCTTCGCAACCAACGACGACTTCAAGAAGTATGGTCGCGACGTTGCTATGCAGGTTGCTGCTGCAAGCCCCGTATCCGCAACTCGCGAATCGGTAGATCCCGCAGTTGTTGAGCACGAAATGAGCATCTACAAGGCACAGGCCGCAGAGTCCGGCAAGCCTGAGAACATCCAGGAAAAGATCGCTACCGGTCGTATGGAGAAGTTCTACAAGGAAAACTGCCTCACCGAGCAGGCTTTCGTTAAGAACCCCGATCAGTCTGTAAACGAGTACACGGCTGAGGTTGCCAAGGCTCTTGGCACCACCATCGAGATCGTTTCCTTCACCCGCTTCATGCTGGGCGAGTAAGCGAACTTAACAACGCTTTTTCTGCAAGCCCTTCCAGAGATTTGGGGTAAAACCCTTCTCTGGGAGGGCTTGTCTGCATAATAGGGCTATAAATAGAATAAGCATGCCTTGTTTCGATTTGGCATGGCTATGAAGAATCCGCATCAAGTAGATTGGGTGCATGAGATATGTCCGAAGAAGTAATTATTGCGCGTGAAACCGAAAACGTTTCAGGTACGGTACAGATCAGCGGTGCCAAGAATTCCGCGTTGAAGCTCATTGCGGCAACAATGTTGGGCCAAGGTAAGAGCACGCTCCACAACATTCCCCATATCTCCGATATTGAGATCATGAACGACGTAATTCGCAGCTTGGGCGCAACGGTTGAATGGGATGGCCATTCGCTCATCATCGATACCGAGCATGCCGAAGGCCACGATACGCCTTACGAGCTTGTTTCGAAGATGCGCGCTAGCATTTCTGTGCTGGGTCCGCTCGTGGGTCGTTTTGGTTGTGCACGCGTTGCGATGCCTGGTGGCTGTAAAATCGGTGCCCGTAAAATCGATATGCACCTTAAAGTGCTTGAAGCTATGGGTGTTGAATTTGAAAACAGTCACGGCTATCTTTACGCCTCCACTCCCAATGGGCTGCATTCGGCCGATGTGCTGCTTGAGTTCCCGAGCGTTGGCGCTACTGAAAATATGCTTATGGCTTCTGTGGTTGCTCCTGGTACCTCAGTTATTGATAATGCTGCGCGTGAACCCGAAATCGTCGACCTTGCCAATATGCTGAACGCCATGGGCGCTCATGTGGAGGGTGCGGGTACGCCTACCATCACGGTAAAGGGTGTCGCTCTCTCCGAGATGCACCCTTGTGAGCACGCTACGGTGGGCGACCGTATTGAAGCGGGCACATTCCTGACGGCGGGTGCGTTGCTTGACGGTCCTGTTACCGTTCAGGGAATAGATCCGTCTTATTTGCGCATGGCACTCATGAAGCTCGAGCATATGGGGTGCGATATCTCCACTACGGAGGATTCCATCACCGTTTCGCGCACTCAGCCTTTGCGCGCCACTGACATTCAGACGCTTCCTCATCCTGGATTCCCCACCGATCTTCAAGCCCAGTTCATGCTTTTGGCTTCTTTTGCAGAAGGCAACTCCGTCATTTCTGAAAACATCTTCGAAAATCGCTTTATGTTTGCCAGCGAGCTCAATCGCATGGGATCCCGTATTGCGGTCGAGGGGCATCATGCACTGGTCCAAGGCGTTGGCAAACTCGAGGGCGCTCCTGTTTCCTCGCCCGACTTGCGTGGCGGTGCCGCTCTGGTAATTGCCGGCCTTGCCGCAGAGGGCGAAACGGTTGTGCATGACATTCATCATATCGATCGCGGTTACGAAGACTACGTTGGCAAATTGCATGCCATCGGTGCGAACGTCGAACGCAAAATGCTGTAGGTAGGCGCGATGGCAGCAAGGAACAATAGGGGAATGCATGGTGGCGGCTCGGGCCGTCGCCGTCCCTCGTCTCGAAATAAAGCCGATTGGTCTTCCTCGGTAATTGGGTCGCATGCGTCTGGTTCTCGTGGGCCTCAGTCTCAGCGCCGGGCCTCTGCCCATTCGCGCCGTCCTCGTACCTCAGCGGTGCCGAGTCGCCGAACCGGCGAAGTGCGTCAGATCCATATTCAATCTCGTTCGGTTGACGAACGCACGTCACGCCGAAAAGTAGGGCAGTCGCGAACCGAAAGCTTTATGCGCCACCGCGACAATGTGAGCCGTATTACGTTGATCGTCGGCATCATTCTGATTGTGGTTATTGCGCTGAACCTCGGTACATGCGCCTATCGCAACTCGCTTTCTTCCTCGATGGCGCTTGACGACAGCAGTGTATCCAGTGCGCTTGTTCCGGCAAAGAATGATGAGCCCACTTATACGTTGCTTGCAGGCCTCAATGGGAGCGGCGAAAACGAGTGTGCCAGCTACTTGGCTGTCTTACGCGTGGATTACCAGAACAATACGGTTTCATTGTTGAATATACCCAGCAATATTACTGCCACCTATTCCGATACTGACTCTAAGGGGACCATGCTGCGAGATGCTCCCCATATTAAGGACGAGGGCGAGCTGGTAAAGCAGGTCTCTTCGCTTGTCGGTCAGGACATCAACCACTATGTAAGGATTACGGGTGAAGACTTTGCCTCGCTCGTTGACTCTCTTGGTGGGTTGAACGTCAACGTAGGGCAATATGTTGACGATCCAGCGGTGGGAACTGCAGTACTCGACCCTGGTCAGCAAACCTTAAACGGGGAGCAGGCCCTTGTTTATGTAAGTGCCAAAAACTACACCGATGGATACGGTCAGCGCGCCAATGTTCAGAATCAGGTGTTTACTGCATTCGTGCAGGCTCTTGAAGACAAGGGCGGCCTTGATTTCGCCATGAGCGCCGACGACATCGCTGGCAAGATCAAAACGGATATGAGCTACGACGAAATCGGTAAGATTGCTTCGTTGTTCCCGAATGCGACGTTCTATTCGAATACGGTGCCGGGAAGTCAGTCCGTTTCAGGTGACAAGGTTTCCTGGTCGGTAGCATCTTCTTCGTTCTCCCAGATTTGCGATCAGTTCAAGAACGGCCAGAACATGGATACCTCCGTAGACACCAGCGGGGTTAACAAGGGATCGGTTTCCATCGTGGTTCTGAATGGCGCAGGTGCCGATGGTTACAGTGCGCAGGCGGCTCAGGTTCTTACCAATGCTGGCTATACCATCAAAGATACGGGCAACGCGGAATCGTTCGTATACGATGAAACCTTGGTAATCTACCGCTCCGACGACGACAAGCTGGCCGCCGAGGCTATCGTCCAGGACCTTGGAACGGGACGCGCAGTTGCTGCAGGTGTGTATTACAACCTCTCGACCAATATCCAGGTTGTAGTTGGCAAAGACTGGACGAGCCATGTTTGATCCAGTTGCCTATATCAACGAACCGCGTTGGCGAAGCATGAGCTTAGGCCTCGAACGTATCGAAGAACTGTTGGCTAAGCTGGGCAATCCACAGGATGCCCTTCGGTTTGTGCATGTTGCGGGCACTAACGGCAAAGGCTCAACCTGTTCGTTCATCTCAAGCATTCTGGAAGAGTCGGGCTATAAGGTTGGCTTGTTCACCAGCCCCTATATTGAGCGTTTTGAAGAGCGCATTCGGATCAATGGGGAAAACATCTCCTTGCAGCGTCTTTCAGAGGTAACGCTGAAGGTGAAGGATGCGGCAGAGGCTATGGCTAGCCACCCGACCGAATTCGAGCTTATGACGGCTGTGGCTTTCACCTATTTTGCCGAAGAGAAGTGCGACATTGTCGTTGCGGAGGTCGGTTTGGGTGGAAGGCTTGATTCAACCAACGTTATCCGCACGGTCGAGGTTTGCGTATTTGCTCCCATTTCGTACGATCATTGCGCGCTTCTGGGAAACACGCTCTATCAGATTGCGGGCGAGAAAGCGGGCATCCTGAAAACGGGGATTCCTGCAGTGAGCGCGCCTCAAGAACAAGAAGCCCAACGCCGCTTGAATGAAGAAGCAGATCGTTGTGCGACATCCATTCGCTACGTTGATGCCGCATCTATTGTTGGCGATACTTCCGATTTCTCGTACGGCGGGTTCAGCCACTTGTCCGTTCAGCTGCAAGGATCGTTCCAACGCACCAATGCGGCGGTAGCTTTGGAAGCGTGCAGGGTTCTTGTTCAGCGCGGTTGGAGCATCGACGAACAAGCGATGCGGAGCGGTCTGTCTCGGGCTTCATGGGCAGGTCGCTTTGAGTTTCTTCGTCGCAGCCCCGATGTTCTTATAGATGGTGCTCACAATATCCATGCCGTGCGCGCTCTTAGCTCCGAGCTGGCATCTCGCTACGATCGGGGGAGCGTGGTGTTTTGCATAGGCGTAATGGCCGACAAAGACTATGCGGAAATGCTGAAGCTGCTGGTTCCATTGGCCAAGGCGTTTGTATGTTACCGCCCCGATAATCCTCGTGCGCTTTCGGAATCCGATTTGGCGGACGCGGTTCAAATTGCCGTAGGAAGCCATCCTGTAGAAGTGGTGGCGGCCTCTACGCCTCATAGCGCAGTAGAGCATGCCCTCGAGTTTTCCGAGGGCAGTTTGCCCATTTGCTTCTGTGGCAGCCTTTATGGAATTGCCTCTATCAAAAAGGCCTGGCACCACTTCGAGAACGCCAGGTAGCGAACCTGTGCGCATTTGATGATCAAAGCCCCTGCTGGATGGCAACGGTATTGCGTGGGTTATACTAACCACTGTTGAAGTATCCCGAAAGGGCTTGGGCGGCGCCAAGTTCTGAACCTGGTCAGGTCCGGGAGGAAGCAGCCATAAGGGGCCTCTGACGAGCGCCCGGGCCTTTTCGGGATACTTGGTTTCGCCGGTCAATTTGATCGGCGAAACGTGTATATGGGCACATTTGCAACAATCAAGACGAAGGATCGCATGGAAATCATCAATTTTATTCTGGGCTTACTTCACGATCCACGTGGCGCAATTGCTGGCTGGATCGTAACGCTGGGTGCGGTTTGGGTGTACACTCCTCTGTTTCTCATCGTGTTCATTGAAACGGGTTTGGTGTTCTTCCCCTTCCTGCCCGGCGACTCCCTTTTGTTCGCGGCGGGTGTGTTCTCTGCCGATGGTGGTGGTCTGAACCTTGGGGCAACGCTCTTGGTGTTCTATGCTGCGGCTATCCTGGGTAACACCTCCAACTATTGGATTGCCCGTTTCTTCGGTGCCCGTATTATCGACTCGGGCAAGATCAAGGCTCTTACGCCCGAGCGTATGGCGAAGCTCGATCACTTCTTCGAAAAGTACGGTGGGCTTACTATCGTCATTACGCGCTTCATGCCGTTCTTCCGCACCTTTGCCCCCTTTATCGCTGGTACGGGTCATATGAATTTTGGTAAATTCACGCTGTTCAATTGTATCGGCGGTATTTCCTGGGTTTCGCTGTTCGTGTTGGTGGGTTTCTTCTTTGGCGGCGTGCCTTTCGTGCAGGAGCATTTCGAAATCATCGTATTGGGAATCGTGGCTGTTTCTGTTGCGCCGGCTTTCATTGGTGCTGTTAAGGCGGCTATTTCCTCTCGCAAAAGTGGAAAACGCGATTTTGAGGTTGAAGCGGCGGTTGATGCAGAGCGTATAGCTCATGCAAAGCACGCTCGCTCCGAAGAGGAAGCCCGCTAAAATCGGTAAGGCACAGTAACATCCCATATGCATAAGGGCGTATGGGCGGGATCCGCTTATGCGGATGTGAAGCGGAAGCTTGGCTGTCCGCGAAGGAGGCTCTACATGGAGGCGCTGTATCGCAAATATCGTCCGTCCACGTTTGCTGATGTCGTGGGTCAGGAACATATCGAGCGCACACTGAAAAACGCAATCGAGCAGGATAAGGTCTCCCACGCCTATTTGTTCTGCGGTCCGCGTGGTACTGGCAAAACAACCACTGCGCGCATTCTTGCCAAGGCCTTAATGTGCGAAAAGGGTCCCACTATCGAACCTGACGGAACCTGCGAGGAATGCCAGGCTATCGCCCAAGGCACTCACCCCGATGTGTACGAGTTGGACGCCGCAAGCCGTACGGGCGTTGAAAATGTACGTGAGGAAATCATCAGCCGTGTAAGTTACGCGCCAACTCGCGGTGCCTGGAAGGTCTACATCATCGACGAGGTGCATATGCTCTCGACGGCGGCCTTCAATGCGCTTCTCAAAACCATCGAAGAACCGCCGAGCCATGTTGTCTTCATTCTCTGTACTACCGATCCGCAGAAGGTTCCAGAAACCATTCTCTCGCGATGCCAGCGTTTTGATTTTCATCGCATATCAATCGAATCTATCGTGGCTCGTTTGGGCGCCGTATGTGCCGAAGAGGGCGTTGAGTTCGAGGCCGAAGCGCTTGATCTTATTGCGCACCGTGCCGAGGGCGGAATGCGCAATGCACTTACTTCGCTTGAGCAGCTCATTGCGTACTGCGGAGGTAAGGCAACTCTCGAAGGAGCGCAAAGCCTTCTTGGTTCGCTCGATAATGCCGATCTCTCTGAAATCGTAGAGGCTATTGGCCGCAGAGATGCAGCAGCATGCTTCAATTGGGTTGCCCAGTATGTGGAAACCGGTGCCGACCTTGCCCAGTTTGTCCATGATTTGGCAGAGCATGTGCGCACGTTGTACCTGATGTCTATGGCGGGCCTTGATGTGGAACTGCAGATCAGCGAATCGATGCGCACGGTAATGATCGGGGAACTGAAGCTCTTTGGCCAAGATCGCCTTAGTCGCATGCTTGTCCTTTTGGGTGATGTGTCGAAAGAACTGCGCGTTTCGAGCAATCCTCGCCTAACGTTTGAGATTGCCCTTACTCGTATGGTTCGTCCCGAATCAGACCTAACGCTCGAAGCCTTGGCGGAACGGGTTGAAGAGCTGGAGCGACGTTTGTCGATGCTGGGGAACGCCTCTTCTCCCGCTGAAGTCGCTCCGGCGGCATCAGCCCGTGTTGGCGGCGGCGCTCCACAATATGCGGCTGTTCCCGCTCAGTCCGCATCGCATGCGCCTTCCGCTCCGGTGGCTGCGTCAGCTGGTTCTTCCGGCCAGCCTGCCCCCTCTGCCCAAGCGCCTGCAGCCCTTGCAGCGCAGGACGCTTCGGGTCGCAATGCCGCCTGGCCCCAGGGTTCTGTTTCGGCACCTGTTGCCCCGTCGGCACCGCAAACGCCACCGGCCGTTGCTTCGTCGGTACCGCAAGCATCGGCGCCTACTCCCGCTGTTCAGCCAGCTGGATCGTTTTCCCAGGCGCCCGAAACGGTTCAGCCGCGCCAGGCAGCAGCGCTTACCGCTCAGGTTGACCTGTCCAATCCTGCTGCCGTGCAGCGCTTGTGGCATTCGGTCACCGCTTCGCTCAGGAAAGTTAATCCTGCGCGCGGTGTCCTGTTCATGAATGCTAAGGTTTCCGCCGAGGCGGATGGCCAGGGTATAGTGGTTGAATTCGGAAAAGATAGCGCTTTTGCATTCAACGCAGCCCAAAAGGCTGAAGTCCAAGAGCTGCTCGCGAAAACTATCCAGACGGTTGCAGGTGGAACTGTGCCGTACCGTTTGGCGTTGGCCGGTAACAGCTCATCGGTTGCGCCTGTTGCCGCGCAGCCTGCGAGTGCTCAATCTGGAATGGCGTCCCAGTCAAATGCCGTGCCGCCGGCTGCCAAAAATCCTTATGCCGCCAAGGCGGTCGCCGCGGTGCGCGCGGCGCAGGCGGCGGCAAAGGCAAACCAGGCACCGGCGACGCAGGCGGCAGCAAAGGTGAACCAGGCGCAGGGCTTTCAATCTGCACCCCAAAACGCCACTTCTTATGTGGCCCCGTCTGCTCCTCGGCAGATGGGGGGCGGTGTAGCCTCTTCTCCATCGCCCGAATTTCAGGCGTCATCTATGCCAAGGCGTTCTGCGGCGGCACAACAGGCTCCTGCGGCAACGCCTTCAGTATCCGCCGCGCCCGAACCGTACGACGATCAAGTCCCTCTCGATGTGTATGGGGCAAGTGTTTCTGCTGAATACGATGAAGATCCATACGCTCAGCAGTATGGATCTTCACCAAGCCAGCAGTCCTCGGTATCGGCTTCTTCTGCGCAGCCTTCCAGTGGCTCGGTTCCAGCGTCTGCGGGTTCTGCCCAGGCGGTAGCGCCAGTTGCGGCGGCACCCACCCAGGCTGGTGGCGTTCCTGATGTTGCCGCTCCTGCTTCGGCGCAAGCCGCAGCTCCATCCGTTTATGGGCAAGACGAGGCGGAGCAGATCAAGAGCATCCTCACTCAGAGCTTTGGTGAGGGGATAAAGTTTGAGGAGCTTCCCGAATAGCGTCAGCCTTTCGGTACAATGCAAAGATATGTGGCCATTTTGGCTAATTGGAACGAAGCGCCCAACCCCTAACAAAGGAGAAACATGGGAATGAATATGCAGCAGATGATGCGTCAGGCGCAGAAGATGCAGAAAGAATTGCAGAAGGCTCAGCAGGAAATCGCTGAAATGACGTTCGAGGGCACCGCTGGTGGCGGCATGGTAACCGCCGTTGCGCGTGGAGACAAATCCATCGAGTCCCTTACCATCAACCCTGATGTGGTTGATCCCGAAGATGTTGAAATGCTTCAGGATATGGTTTGCGCGGCAGTCAATGAGGCGCTTCGCGGCGTTGACCAAATGGGCAGTGCCCGCATGAGCTCCGTTACCGGCGGTCTCAACATCCCAGGTATGAGGTAATTGCGATCCAGTGAACGCTTCATCGGCAATACAGAAGCTACTTGATGAACTGGAGCGCCTTCCTGGGGTAGGCCCCAAATCAGCCCAACGAATTGCGTATTGGATTCTGAACGAAGAAAAAGCGGATGCTCTTCGTTTGGCCAATTCCATCATCGAAGTGAAGGACACCGTCCATTTTTGCTCACGATGCTTTAATTACGCTCAAGGTGATCTTTGTGATATCTGCTCTTCTGAAAAGCGCGACCATTCCATAGTCTGCGTGGTATCGGAACCGCGAGATATCCCGCCAATAGAGCGAACGGGTACGTTTTCGGGCGTATACCATGTGCTTGGGGGTGCCCTTTCGCCGCTTGAGGGCATCGGTCCAGAGCGCCTTCACATCGCCGAGCTGATGGCCCGCCTTACGGATGCCTCTATTAAAGAAGTTATCTTGGCAACAAACCCAAATATTGAAGGCGAAACAACGGCCAGTTATCTCGCACGGCTTATCAAGCCCCTGGGTGTAACGGTATCGCGCCTGGCAAGTGGTTTGCCTGTAGGTGGTGACCTCGAATTTGCGGATGAGGTTACGCTTGGTAGGGCAATCGAGTCCCGATTGGAACTATAGTGCTAGGAAAGGCGCTGCACCGAATGATGGTAGAAGTTGTGTCGCCTTATCGAAGGTGACCAAACATGGCATCCTCGCATAGCCAATGCAAGAATTCTGCTTCCGTCCTCAAGGGTGGTAATGATTAAAAAGAGTCCCTCGGTATATCCAAGGGACTCTTTTTCGTAATAGCACCAGGAAACTATTGGTGTTGTTCCGGTGCATATGTGGCAAAGAACGAAGATAGGAATCCTAGTCCTGATTCTTTTCGTGCTGTAAAGAATAGTCTCTTATAAAAGAGGGAACTTCTTCTATCTCCATATTGAGCACAACGGATAGTTCGCCGTAAATACGTCTTTGAGCGTCATCAAGCAACTTCTTATAGGTTAAGGATGCTCCATGTTTCTTGCTTTCTTGCTCCTGTATGCGTACGTGCATCGATTTGCAGACTAATAAAAGTGAAAGAAAGTCGTTTGAACGAATCAGCTCGCGGAAGTGTTCTTGAACCAAATGGGAGTTGGTATCCTGAAAGGTATCCGGCTCAAGGTCGAAAACCATGTCAAGCGAACGTAATGCCTCTTCTTTATTAAGGGTGTGTCGTAATTCAGCACTGCGTGAGTGGGGCACATAGGCCTTTCCGAGCCGTTTTTCTATTGGGGCAAGTATGTAATAGAGCTCGTTTTCGTCTCCGGCGAGAGAAACGTGAGCATCGTTTTGAATTACTTGGCAGATTCCCAGAGATGAGTAGATGACGTATTCGCCGACTTCATAAGGCATACAGTCGCCTTCTTTCTAAAACAACTTTGCAACAATGATAAACCTACGAAGTGTCATGTATGTGTAAATGCACACAACTTAAGGCGAACGGCACTTTGCTGACCTGGGGTTTTACAAAATAGTAAAGCAAAGTTGAAAAAAGTTACAATTTTCCCCTTGCAATCACCCCGAAGCGGGGTATTATAGCTAAGCCTTCTGACGAGGGGGCGC